>Ga0129306_1000036_pt1 | contig 215934 bp, 175 predicted proteins | sample P827metagenome_FD_94438 | JGI IMG/M metagenome (GOLD analysis project Ga0129306, IMG submission 94438) | Capybara group fecal microbial communities from Wisconsin, USA - P827 metagenome | ecosystem: Host-associated > Mammals > Digestive system > Large intestine > Fecal | place: USA: Wisconsin...
GCTCGACTTGCATGCTTAAGACGCGCCGCCAGCGTTCGTTCTGAGCCAGGATCAAACTCTCCATGATTATTCTTAAACCGCCGAAGCGGTAAAGATTACCACTTGTAAGATGATTCCCTGACCCGGATTCCTTTAATGGAATCCGCTGGCCTGCTTATTTATCTTGTATGAATTGAATCGTAAACCATGCGTTCATATGATGGATAATCCTTAAAGGATACCCACGCTGTATGTCTTTTCTTTCCTTCACTGCAGGTTTTTATTAGAACTGTCCGCCGGCTCTCGTCAGCGGGTGAGAATGAATATACCACGGCACTGAATTTGTGTCAACAGATTTTTTATTTTTTTTCGATTTTTTTTATTTTTTTTCGATTTTTTTTAATTTTTTTTCCGTTTTTTTAATGCGGATTTTCCGGGACTTTCTGCGGGGATTTACTTACGAGGGAATGACGGGGGCCAGGCCTTCAGCGGACGGATTCCTGTGGCTCAGGGCTCAGGACATGCCCCGCCCCGCCATGGAGCCGGGGCTGCGCCCGTCGGAAGCGCAGCGGACGACCGAGGGTTACCGGGCGGCGTAACGGCGGCAGCCGGCTGATTCTGCGGCCGGATAAAAAAATCAGCCGTTCTTTTTTACGAGATAATCATTGAGCCCTGCAGCCCTGAGTTTTGATTCTGTTGAGGAAAGCTTTGAATCGGGAACTTTTTTCAGTACCACGCGGACACTTGATGAGGTTTTCTGAAAATAAACGTTTTCGAACCCCTGGCGAAGAAGATTTTGTGCAAGGCGGTTTGCGTTTTCATGGCTGGAAAAGGCTGCAACCTGAACGTCCCAGAAATCTGCGCCGGATGAAGTGTTTTTGACTTGAACACTTTTTTTGGGGACGGCAACTTTTTCAGTAAGGATTTCGATTTTTACGTTTGCGGTGCCGGTTTTAATCATGCCAAGTTTTTGAGCGGCGGCTTTTGAAAGGTCGATTTCACGTCCTTTTACGAAAGGCCCCCTGTCATTGACGCGGACATCCACGCTTTTATTGTTTTTGAGGTTCGTGACCCTTAGAACCGTTCCAAAAGGAAGCGTCTTATGGGCACAAGTCATGGCATACATATTGAAAACCTCGCCGTTTGCAGTCTTTCTTCCGTGATACTTTTCGGCGTAGTAAGAAGCTTTTGCATTTGATTTATAGACGCCTGCAAAAGAAAAACTTGAGGATGCGAACAAAAATAGAAGGAAAAATGTTTTTATTTTCATATATTATATATCGGAAAATTTAAATGCAGTTTTAATAATGGAAAAAATTATGGAAGAGTATTTCGGGTATAAAAAAACACCGCATATAAAGCGGTGCAGTTTAGTCGGGTAGACTGGATTCGAACCAGCGACCCCTACGTCCCGAACGTAGTGCGCTACCAGCTGCGCTACTACCCGAAAAAAAATAAAAAACCCGCTTATAAAAAGCGGGCAACAATCGGGAGCGAAGGGGCTCGAACCCTCGATCTCCGGCGTGACAGGCCAGCGCGATAACCAGCTTCGCTACGCCCCCAGTTGATGTATTGGAGTATAACAAATTATGCAGAATCGTGTCAATATTGAATTCTGAAAAAATTTGTTTTTTATCCCCGAGGGGCCTTTGCAGGATCTATAGGCTGTCCGTTCTGGAACACCATCAGTGATATCTGTGACTTTCCAGTATATGTGTCAATTCCAGCCGTTCCAATTTCAGAACTGTAGTTGATGTAATCACCCTTTGAGACGTCGATTGAGCCAAGCCCCGTATAGGCGTAAATATGCCCGGTCTTGCTCTGAATAAAGACTACGTTTCCGAAACCGCGGTATGAGCCGGAAAACATTACGGTTCCGGCACGAATAGCCTTGACTTCCTCGTCTTTTTTGGCGGCCATGCTGACACCGCCGACTTTTCCGTTAATATAGACGATGCTTTCGGTTTTTACAGGCCAGACAAGGGAAGAATCTGCTTTTTTGCTTGAGTAATTATGGGGATCGTTGGCTTTCAAGTCAGGCACCTTGCCCGAAGAAGCCTGCGATTTTTTTGAATTTTCAGAGTTTTTCAGTTCTTCAGTCTGTTTTTTTGTACTTGCAACAGCCGTTCCGGATGAAAGCGGGGCTTGAGAGCCGGGAACTTTGATTTTCTGGCCGACTTTGAGGGAAGACTCGTTTCCTACTCCATTGAGTTTCTGCAAGTCGGCAACTGAAATTCCATATTTTTTGCTGATTCCAAACCAGGTTTCCCCTTTTTGAACGACATAAGTTCCGTCAGAAGCCGTCTGCGCACTTTTGGCAGAAGTTTCCACGACAGAAGAAGCCGAAGGTGCAGGAGATTTTTGAGCAGCAACTGAGTCACTTTCTTTGCCAGGAATTTTTATTTTCTGGCCGACTTTGATTCCGTTGTCTGAAATCCCGTTGGCCGCCTGAATTTCATTTACGGAGACGCCGTATTTTCTGCTGATTGAATACAATGTATCCCCGCTCTGAACTTCATGGACGGTATCAGAATAAACCTGAGAAAGAGCCGAAAAAACTACAAGTGAAAAAACGACTTTAAAAAGCGAACATTTCATATCTTAAGAATTTTCGGCGGATTCAAGGCAAAAATTTAGTCAGAAATATGCTAATCCTCGAGAATTGACCAGAAAAGCTGCATTGCATCAATTCCGTTGATTTTTGCCCTGGAAGAGTAGCTTTTAAGGATGTTGTCCCGGCCGCTTGTAAGCTGCTTGCTCGTAATTCCATATTTTATTGAGCGGTCAGCTTCGATAAAGGCACTGAGATGATCTGCAAGCCGCACGAGATTTCCGTCCACAGGAGAATGAATGTCAGAATTATAGTTTTCACGAAGCTCTTCCCAGCTTACACTTTGCGGACTTTGCTTTCCGTCAAGTTCGGTTACTAAGATTCTGTTCTGGAATTCGTCGCTCGTAAAATACAGGATTTCGTCAACGTAGGATGAATCCATAAGCGGTACAAGTTCCGACTGAACGATTTCATCCTCAATCTGCTTTACGATTCCAGGAAGTTCGTTTGTCGCCTGCTTAACCGGCGAAATAATGTCCCTTGTCACGGATTCCGGCAGATCGTGAAAAAGGGCACAGAAAAAATCATTGAAAAGACGCTTTTTGCAGGGGTTGACTCCATTTTCCCGCAGCAAAAGAAGGGTTGTAACAGCCACAAAAAAACAGTGACCAAGCACGCTTGTTTCCGGCACGCGGGGAGTTTGATTCCATCGAGTCTGAAAACGCAGCTGCTCAATCTTCATGATGAACTGAAAAGGCAGTTCCCGGTCAAGCAGCATTTTTACGCCTTTTAGGTCTGAATATTTCTGCAGGTTTTCGCTCAGTTCCCTGTGGATGGCAATAATACGTTCCTTCTCATTGACAGGAGCAATCATTTCAAGTTCACGCAGGGAAGAAAACTTATGGGCAGCCTCAAGGACACGCTCAGTAAGGGTGAAATCACTTCTGCTTAGATCTGATTCTGAGTCAAGATAGTCAGAAAACATGGAAAGAAGTTCCCCGTCTGATATTATGTCCCGGTATTTTGAAAAAACCCATTCGTTGAGTTTTCTGTATTCCGAAGGATATCTAGCGCGAATCATCTGCTGAACAGGTGATTTTATGTCACAAAGCGCAATTTTTTTGAGCAGATCAAAAAGCGAGGCGTAAATCATCCATTCCCAGTCAATTTTATTGCCCTGAGATTCCTCGTATTTGCCGATTATATAAGCCGCAACCATTTTTTCTGCGGCTTTGTCCATTTCGACCAGATCAAAGGGGCGTACCAAATCGTTCCATCGCTGGATTGAAAATCCTTCGAAGATTTTGAGAATTATTTTTTTGTCAAGCATTATTTTGCGATTCCTTTCTTTTGGTCAGCTTCAACTTTTTGCTTCCAGACTCCAGCCTTTTTCTTGATTTCCTCGGCATTTTCTGCTTCACCCAAAGCTATGGCTATTCTGCGCGCACCAGAAAGAAAAAGAATTGCATTGCGCATGTCATCAATTCGATGAGTAGCAAGCTCATATTTATCACGGAATGCAGTAGCTGACTGGTCATATAGTTTGCGGATAAGACGAACGTAAAGCACGGAATTATCATAATTGGGAGAATTCGGGTCAAAATAGTCCTTGCAGGCCTGTTTTAAATCGAGAAGATTTTTGGCCACAGTTGCAAAGCGCCCCTGCAACTCGACGAAGGACATCTTCCACTTGGTGTTGTCACCGAAAGCATCGATAAGGAGGGAAATTGCAAGTCCAAGTTTGCGAACAAGATTAAAGCGCTTTTCAATGGGGGCTTCGCTGATTAAAGCGAGTTTGTCTTCCATTTCGGACTGCACGGCATCAATAACGTTTGTAACGATTTCTTCAAGATAGATTATTGCCTTGTAAAGCATTTTTCGGGCATCATTGAGGGCGTCGTTATCTTTTGTGTTGACAAGTTCAACTGTAAGGCCGTTGATTGAAATGTAATATGTGGCACAGCCAATCATTTCATCGCAGAGATTGAGGCGCTTGTAAGCCGCACCCGCAGGCTCTTTTTCGATGGAAGCCAGGGTTTCCTTTTCACGCTCAAGAGCTTCGGCTATCATTTTTCTATACGGCTCACATTTCATCTCGCACAGCTCACGATTTTCTGTAAGAACTCTTGCCATTACACCACCTCCCCAAATTTTACAAGCATTGAACGGGCATGTTCCAAAGACTCAGAACTTGCAGCGTCACCAGAAAGCATTCGGGCAATTTCAGAAACACGTTCCTCGCCTTCAATTACACGAACATGAGTCTGTGTTGCTCCATTTGCTACAGCTTTTTCTATCTTAATTTGATTATCGGCGTAAACAGCGATGCTTGCAAGATGTGTAATGCACAAAACCTGCCTGTTTTTTGCAAGTTTTTTAAGGTGGCTTCCGATTGAAACTGCCACTTCACCGCCGATTCCAGTGTCAATCTCGTCAAAAATCATAGTGCCGACTGTTGCCCCACCGGTGGAATCTGACTGGCAGAGTATTGTTTTGAGGGAAAGCATTACACGGCTCAACTCACCGCCTGAAGCTATTTTAGCAAGAGGCTGAAGAGGCTGACCCGGATTTGCGCTGATGAGGAATTCGATGTCATCTATGCCGTAAGGGCCACATTTCTGCGTAATTTCATTGCCGGACTTTTCAGAAACACTGACTGAAAAAACAGTGCCCTTCATGCCAAGATTAGACAGGACCTGCATGACACCGGCAGCCATTTTCTCGGAGGCTGTTTTTCGCACCTGTGAAATTGCTTTTGCCTCAAGGTAAACCTTTTTGCCCAGCTCGGCGATTTCTTTTTCAAGTTTATCTTTTTTATCAGAGCTGTTGTCCAGTTCCTCAAGAGTCTTCTGAGCCTTTTCACAGTAGGCCAGAACTTCTGAAATAGGAGCCGAGACAGAAGAAGCATATTTCTTTTTGAGGTTATAAATTAAAGTCTGACGTTCCTGAACCTGGCTAAGGCGCTCCGGATCGAAGACAAGACTCTGGGAATAATTTCTGTATTCGTCGGCAATGTCGCTCAATTCATAAAAGGCACTGTCAAGTCTTTCTGATAGTTTTTGCAGGGATCTGTCCGATGAGGCGGCGCTATCCGCAATGGAGCGAAGTTTTTTCAGGGTTGAGACAAGGGAAGAACCTTCCCCCCCGGCTGACAAAGCGCCGTTAAGCTGCTCAATATCTGAGTAGAGTTTTTCGAAGGAAGAAAGTTTTGTTTCTTCGTCATCAAGTTCCGAGTCTTCATTGGGTTTGAGTTTTGCCTCAGTTATTTCCTTGACAGCAAAATTCAGAAGATCGATTCTCTGTGCCCGATCGCGGTCGTCTGTGTTAAGTTCATCAAGAATTTTTCGCTTTGACACAAGTTCTGAATACAGGGCCGTAAAATCTGAAACCCGCTCGCTAAGGCCGGCATATGAGTCAAGGAATTTTCTGTGCTCACTCACCTTCATGAGAGACTGATGCTCATGCTGACCATGTATATCAATGAGGAAAGAACTGAATTCCGCCAGATCACTGCGGGTTACGGCAACTCCTGAAATCCAGCTGCCTGACTTTCCGTTTTCACGAATTACCCTGCGCAAAAGTACACGGTCATCTTCAATTTCGATTCCATGCAGTGAAAGCCATTCATAAGCGTTAAGCGGCTCGTCATCAGAAGCAAGCTCGCGGACAGAAGACGGAGCTCTGCCCAAATAAAAAGTACCGGTTACAACTGACTCGCGGGCACCGGCACGAATCTGCTCAACGCCAGCCTTTCCACCAAGAAGAAAAGAAAGGGCGCCGATTAAAAGAGACTTTCCTGCACCAGTTTCACCGGAAAGAACAGTAAAGCCTTCGGAAAAATCGACAGAAGCCGAATCTATGAGGGCAAAATCTTTAATTGAAAGATCTTCAAGCATGTTGAGGACCTCCTGACCAATTCAATTTTGAGCGGAGCGCATTGTAAAATTTTTCTTTTGTGCAGCCGATAAGTTTTGCCTTATTTTCGTATTGCCGGATTCTTATGACATCACCGACATGCAAATCCACAGGAATCTGACCGTCAACACTTACCACGACATCAGAAATGCGCGAAGGAAGGATTTCGATTTCAAGTTCCCCGTCAGGACTCAAAACAAGAGGGCGGCTGGAAAGGGAAAATGCATTCATAAGGGTAAGCACCATGGAATCCAAATCCGGGTCAATTATTGGTCCGCCTGCGCTCGCAGAATAGGCGGTTGACCCTGTAGCCGTTGAAACAATGATTCCATCGGCCTTAATTTCACCAAGAGGAACCTTGTCATAAATTACATTGAAAGAAATCATGTGGGCAGCTGTTTTTCCGCAAATTACGATATCGTTGAGTCCCGTTGAACTGAGACGGCGGGAACTTCCACGAATCAAATCTGCCTGAAGCAGACTGCGCTCATCAACATGAGATTTTCCTTCAAAAAATTCTTCAAGTTCACGCTTCCATTCATTTCGCTGAACGCTGGCAATAAAGCCAAAAGAACCGAAATTTATTGGAAAAATCGGAATACCCAAAGGAGCACATCCCCGGGCCGCAAACAAAACAGTACCGTCACCACCCATTGTAATCACGAAATCATAGCCGTAAAAAGGATACTGCTCTGAAAAACCGTTGAAAAGAAAAATTTCTGCACTGATTCCAATGGACTCAAGATAAGCCTGTATTTCATGGCCAAGAGACTTTGATTCTTCTTTAAAACTGTTTACAACGATAAGTGACTTTTTTACTTTCATAAAATCCCATTAAGGCAAAGTTCCCAATACCTTGGCTATTTTTGTGGCCGACTCAGAGCCTAGCCGAGGATAAAGAGGAAAAAGCACGCACCGGAGATAGAGAGATTTTGCATGAATGCACTTTGTCTGCTCTTCTTCACCCAAAATAGAAATAACCGAATTCTCATAGGCAGGACGAATTTCAATTTCCTTGCGGGCTGCATATTGCTTTGCATCCTTAAAGCTTCCGTTCAGGACGACCGGGAAAGACCATATTGTGGATCTGGATTCACCCTCGCCGCTTTCACGGACATAAGTTCGATTTTTACCGTTGGATATGGCTTTTGAAAAAATATCGTAGAGTGATCTGCGGATTTCTTCGTTTCGGTTAAATTCCTTAAGCTGGATAAAGCCCAGAGCACTATTCATGTCAGGCAAAATGTCAGTTTCAGGAGCAAGATCCGTGTGTTTTTTTAGGACAATCCATTCCCGCCGCTTTGGAGCAATCAAAACGGCACCACCGCCAGCTGTGACGCTGTCATTTGCTTCCAGGCCGAGAATGGAATACAGCCCCATCATGCCTGCATTTTTCTGAAGGGCTTCCGGCTTTGACTGTCCGTCTTCTGAAGAAGAAAGTTTATAAACAGCCCCCAGTGAATGGGAAATATCCTCGATAACAGGAATTCCCATGGCAATTATTTCCTCAAGGGCTGGAAGAATTCCCATAGTTTCATGTAAAAGAAGCATGCGGCCGCCATTTTTTATGCCTTCCTGAACAGACTCAGGAGAAACAAGGCCGTCTTCTTCACGAACATCTAAAACGAGAGGATTAAAGCCGAGATTTTTGACGGCTGCATGATGCCAGGACGGAGCAAGAGCTGAAATCATTACACAGGAACCGGCTGGCAAATCCAAAGCTTTGGCCGCATAAGAAAAAGCTATTGCGGGACTTCTGAAAGCAACAGCACCGTCACAACCAGTAAATTCCTTTACGGTCTGGATAAGCTTGGCATTCAACTCGCCGGGGCCGAGTTTTTCATCGACCATACAAGTCAAGACCGCATCCATTTCCTTTCTGCGAATTGTAGAGCTGAATGTCTGAATCATTATTCTTCGTCACTGCCTTCGCCCGGAGTAAGAATCTTCTGAAGCTCCTTGGCGTTGAACAAGCGGCGCATATCAAGCATGATGAGATATTTGTCATCTTGACGGATAACGCCGTGAATATACTCAGTGCCGATGCCGCTAATCATTTGTGGCGGATCCTTGATGTCTGCGGTGTCAATTGCGACAACGCGGGCAATGCGGTCGATAATGATTCCTATACGGTTATTTTCGATATTGAGAATGATGAATCCGCCTTCGAATTCCTCATCACCTTCTGCAACTGCAAGTTTCTGAATCTGGAAACGCTTATGAAGGTTAATTACAGGAATAATTTCACTTCGAAGATTGAAAATTCCTTCTACATAGAACGGGGCATTAGGAATAGGACGAACTTTCGTTACCTTTACGATTTCCTTTACATCCATGATGTCCACGCCGTAGATTTCTCCACCAAGCTGGAATGTAACTAACTGAATCTGTGTGTTTTCTGCCATATTTCCCCCTAGAATCCGATGCTTTTATTAGCTGAAACCTCGAAAAACTATTGTTTACGAAGCACTACTCTCCAAGAAGTTTTTTTGCTTCAAGGAATTCAGAAATACCTACTGCAACTTTTTTAGCCTCACGCATGGCAAGGACTACAGTCGCAGGCTTATGAACTACATCGCCACCGGCAAAAATGCCGCGTCTTGTCGTCATGCCGTAAGGTTTTTGCTTTGTAACCACATATCCGCCTTCATCAACATTGATTCCTTCCGTTGAACTGACTATGCGGGCAGCAGGACGAGAACCAATTGCGATAAGGACTTTGTTTGCAGGAAGAATAACTTCGCCCTCTGGACTCTGGCACTTAAGCCCCGTAACGACGCCGTTTTCTCCTACAAATTCAAGGGGAGCATGCTCCCATTTAAAATCAACTCCATCCGACAAGGCTCCGTCATATTCTGCTTTTGCGGCACGCATGAATTCCACCGTCTTTCTGTATGCGACAGTAACGCTTTTGGCCTTCATGCGGACAGCAGTGCGGCATGCGTCCATGGCAACGTTTCCGGCACCAATTACTACAACATTGTCACCTTCTTCGATTGGGACCTCAGTCTTTTCCACATTGCCGTCCTGATAGAGCCGAACCATGCGCAGAAGGTAATTTGACTGAATGATTCCCTTTAAATTACTTCCTGGAATATCCAGAGACTTTGCCAGCGCCGTTCCCGTACCAATAAAAACTGCATCAAATCCGTTTTTGAAAAGCTCGTCAACGGTGATGTCTGTTCCGATCATTGTATTTGTGACAAACTGAACTCCAAGATCAGAAATCTTTTTTGTCGTATTGCGGACTACATCTTTTGGAAGGCGGAACTCAGGGATTCCATAAAGAAGTACACCGCCCGGCTCACTTTCACTTTCGTAAACTACAACCTCATAGCCCTTTCTAGCCAGATCACCTGCAACGGTAAGTCCAGCCGGGCCAGAACCGATTACTGCAACCTTGCCACCAATCTTTTCGATTTTCTTTTCACGGTTAAGGTTCACTTCGGTATCAAAATCGGCGATAAAACGCTCAATCATACCGATTTTTATGCCTTTACCGGCTTTTGAAAGGACACAATGGCCTTCACACTGATTTTCATGGGGACAAACACGCCCACAAATAGCAGGAAGATTGCTCCTCTGAGCAATAATACTGCGAGCCTCACCGAAATTTCCCAGCGAAACAGCATGGTTAAAAGCTGGAATATCATTCTCGATTGGACATCCGGTTCGACACATAGGTTTTGGACAATTCAAACACCGTCTGGCTTCAGAAATCGCCTCTTGAATTGTATAGCCTTTAATTTCTTCTTCCATATTTACCCCATTGAAAGAATTATAGATTCTTATAGTATAACGATAGATTCAGTAAAATGCAAACCAATTAAAGCAAATCTTAATTTTTTCCTAAAAAACTCAGTCAACAATAAAGAGCGTCAGTGAAAAAACTTTCTTTATGCCAAGTTTTTTAAGTTCCCGGGCACAGGCTTCAACAGTTGAACCTGTAGTCAGGACATCATCTGCAAGCACGACAGCTTCCGGCAGGCAGGGATATCTCCTTTGAATCCATTCCCGCTTTTTCAAACGGTAAGACGAAGAAATTCCTTCAATCCGCTGAACCCTGTCAAGTTTTTTCTGCTGGGTGTGGCTGAGTCTTTCCAAAAGAGGAAGGATTTTAACAGCCCAGCCTTTTTCAAGGTAATGGCAAAGCTCATCTATCTGATCCCAGCCCCTGTCTCGGATTTTACCCTTACGGGGCGGAACCGGCACGACACAAAGAGCATTTCCAGTCTCAGCTTCCAGAGCCCTTAGCTTATGATAAAAAGCAGAGGCAAAATAAGGAGACAGACTCCGTTTATCCTCGATTTTCCAGGCAAAAAGCAGGCTCTTTTTCCACAACTGGTAGCAGTGCATGGAAAAAGCTCCGTCCACACTCTGGACTCCGGGACTTTGCCGGCAGCGGGTACAGATTCCGATTTCGCTTATCAGTTCCTTTCCGCAGACCGAGCACCTTTTTTCAAAAGAGAAGTCATACAGCTTAGGAAAGCATTTTTTACACAAAGGCAGACGTAAGGTTCTTTTTGAGCAGCACAGGCATCTTTCACCTCCAAGCAGCAGCGAAAGCAAATTCTGGGCAAGCATGATTAAGCCAAAGCGGAAGGCAAAGAGAGAATTGGTAAAATCCGGTATAGTTCTTATTCTTTTCACATATATATATTGTGATTTTTTTTGCGTTTTCGGCAATGTAACGAGAAAAAAATTAAAAATTTCTGCATTTTTTTTGATTTACCGGCCGCTCAGCTGCTTTTTCCAGCGGGCAAGCAAATCCAAAGCCTGCCGCGGCGTCATGTCGTCAGGATCAGAGCTGAGGATTTCGTCAAGGACAAGTTCCTCGTCAGAAAAAAGCCCGGGCATTGAAAGGGATCTTTCAAGAACCTTTTCCTCTGAGCTTTGAGAAGTATGGATATTCTCAGCATTGATTGTGCCGGAATAAAGAGAGCCTTCGGAAGAATGAAGTCCTTCAAGAATTTCATTTGCCCGCCTGATTACGCCGGCAGGAAGACCGGCAAGTGAGGCAACATGGATTCCGTAAGAATTTTCACTGGCACCTTCCTTTATTTTGCGAAGGAAAGTAACCTTGTCATTTTCTTCACTGACTTCCATGCACAAAAGTTTTAGGGCTGGATGATTAAGGCGGGTAAGCTCATGATAGTGGGTTGCAAAAAGCGTCTTGCACTTTATTGCATTCAAAAGATACTCGGAAACTGCCCATGCAATCGAAAGACCGTCTTCTGTGGAAGTTCCGCGGCCAACTTCGTCCATAATTACAAAAGACTTTTCAGTAGCGGTGCGCAGGATATAAGCCGTTTCAGTCATTTCCACAAGGAAAGTTGATTCACCGCGGGCAAGGTTGTCGCTTGCTCCGACACGGCAGAAAATTCGGTCAATGATACCGATATGAGCCTGTCTGGCAGGAACATAGGAACCTATCTGCGCAAGCAGGGCAATAAGCGCATTCTGGCGAAGATAAGTAGACTTACCGGCCATATTAGGGCCTGTAATCAGACCGAAATAAGGAATTGAGCTGTCTTTTTCACTTGAAATCTCAATATCATTGGGAACAAATTCACCGCTGGGAAGATGAAGTTCCACAACAGGGTGGCGGCCGCCTTTTACAATGAAGTCTTTTGAGGAATCAACAAGAGGCTTAACCCAGCCATAGAGGATTGCGGCCTTTGCAAGGGCACTAGTAACGTCCGCATAGGCAATTTCCTTGGCTGTCTGCAAAAGATACCCGGTCTTTTCGGCAATTTTAGAGCGGACATCAAGGAAAAGAGCCTTTTCAGTTTCAATGATTTTAAGGCTTGCTTCATTAATCTGCTTTTCAATTTCCTGAAGACGGCTGGTCGTGTAACGGTCAGCATTTGTAAGGGCACGCTTCAAGATGAAATGTGAAGGCACCTGATCTGCCTTTCCGCGGGTAATCTCGATGTAATAACCTGAAAGAGAATTGCTCCGGATGCGAAGGTTTGCAATTCCGGAAAGCCGCTTTTCTTCTTCAGCATAATCTTCGAGAATTTTACTCACATTATCGTGTATGCGCCGATACTCATCCAGCTCAGAAGACCATCCTTCTTTTATGATCCTTCCTTCATCAAGGGAAGTAGCAGGATCTTCAAGAATTGAATCCCTGATCAATGCAACAATTGCAGCGGCAACTTCCCGGTCAGTTTCAGTAAAACCAAAATCATCCAGCTGCTGACGGACTTTAAGCCAGGAATCAAGGCTGCACCTTAAAGCCTGAAGGTCTTTGGCATGAGCACGCTCCATGGCGACACGGCCGGCAAGGCGCTCCACGTCAAGGATATCGGCAAAAATCTCATGGACATATTCAAGGAGATTTCTGTTATTCACGAAAAGCTCTATATGATTCTGACGGCTATGAATTTCCTCGACGTTTGTAAGGGGATAAAGAAGCCAGCTGCGCATCATACGCTTGCCCATAGCCGTTTGAGTATGGGAAAGAGTTTCCAAAAGGGAATACTGCGTGCTTCCGTCATGAAGGTTCTGTACGATTTCAAGATTGCGGCGTGAAGAATCGTCCATTATGACAAACTGACTGTCACGATAGATTTTTATGCCGGTAACATGGGGAGAAGATGTGGACGTTGTTTTTTTGAGGTAGTCAAGAAGAAAACCTGCCGGAGCAACTTCCGGAGAAGATTCGTTTAAGGAAAAAGACTGCAGGCTGGCCGTATTAAACTGTGTGCAGAGCCTTTTATATGAAAGTGCCGGATCAAAATTCCAGTCCGGATAATAGGAAACGGCTATGCCATCAGACAGGGAAAGTGCAGACTGAATTATTCCGTTTTTTTCAAGATTCTGGGGAAGAAGAAGTTCCCTCGGATGACAGCGGTCAAGTTCCTTTGCAAAATTTTCCGCCATATCTGATTCATACCAGCTTGTTGCAAAGAAATCTGATGTGGTGACATCAATGTAAGCAAAGCCGACCTTTCCCTTTTGAACGGAGACACAGGCCAAAAAGTTATTTGCTCCCCCCTCAAGATATTCACTTTCAAGGGCTGTTCCCGGCGTAATGACTTCGATAACCTTGCGTTCCGTCAAAGTCTTGCCGTTGGGCTCACCAATTTGCTCGCATATTGCAATTCGTTTGCCGCACCTTAAAAGACGGGCGATGTAGATTTTTACCGCATGAAAAGGAATTCCGCACATGGGAGCTGAGCCACGGTGCGTGAGTGTGAGATTTAAAAGGCGGGAAACTTCTATGGCGTCATTGTTGAACATCTCATAGAAATCACCAAGGCGATAGAAAAGAATCTCGTCCTTGTGCTCGTCTTTTATGGAGAGATATTGAATCATCATCGGCGTAAGTTCAGCCGAATCAGTTCTTGATTGAACACTGCCAGCGACAAGAGAATCTTTGTTCCTGGCCATGCTACAGCCCCAGCTCAGAAATTACTTTGTCAGTAACATCTACGGAAGAACTGTACCATAGGATTGCATTGTTCTGCTGAAGGGAAAGAATCATACTGTAACCTTCGTTTTCTGCGACTCTTTCAATGACAGAATAAAGTTTTTTATAGAAGGAATCAGAATTCTGCAGGTTGTTTTTCATTGATTCAAGCTCAATGTTTTTGGCATTTGTGTATTCGGTAAGGGCGTCAGTTTTTTTGATTATATCTGCATCCAGACGGCTTGCCTGAGCATCGTTGCCCGAAGCAAGAAAATCAGCCTTCTGCTGCTTGAGTTTCTGGATTTCTTCAGTACGCTTTATAATTTCCTTTTGGAAGTCAGATTTTTTTGCCTCATAGTTGCGGATTGGTGCTGAATTCCTAAAATAAGCCTGATAGACTTTTGCCGTGTCTACGACACCAAAGCGGGTAATCTGCTGGGCAAAGACAGAAGATGCAAAAAAAGCAGAAAAAACAGCAAGTATCAAAATCTTTTTTATGTTCATATTTACCTCTAAAGCTGCCGTAAACAGGAACGGCAGCCACATTATTTGTTTGTGATGTTGAATGAAAGGACAAACTTCCAGTTTTTGTCCCATTTTATGTTCTTGTCCTCGTCGAACTTGAACGTATTTGCAAAAAGCAGCCTGAGCGGGAACTGTGGAATCGAGAAGCGGATTCCAGGACCTGTACTGCAGTAGAAATCAGAGAGACTTATGTCCTGAAGCTGCTCAGGTTCTTTTGTAATTACAGCAGCGTCGCCAAAGAAATCCAATGCAAGGATTCCAGGCACAATTGGCAGGCGAAGCTCAACTATGTTGCTCCACATTGCCTTTCCCCTAACTTTATTGTAAATGGAAGTCCAGCCGCGGGCGTTGAACATACCGTCGATGTAAAGGCGGCTTGAATCGCCGATTCCCGTGCCGGGTTTGGGGAACTGCATTGAAAGACCAGAATATGCCATGAAGACAAGCTTGAAATCCCAGCTTTCAGTAACAGGCAGCTTAAACAATGTGAAATACTTTTCAAGCTTGGTGTCTGTTCTAAGGAAGAATTCTGTTTCAAGAGGCGTAAGACCGTACCATGTAAGACGCTGACTTGCAAACCAGCCTTTTGACGGATCATAGTTTATGTCACGGTCATCAACAGAAAAAGCTGTCCAGACAGAATTCTGCCAGCCCCAGTTGTTGGCATAATCACTTACAGAACTGTCAACCGGAGTCCATACGGCTTCATCATAGATGTTGTTTTTGAGGCTGCCGTTGATTCCGCCAGACCATGAAATGATTGCAAAATCAGGAGTCCACCTGCGGCCAAGAGAAAGGCCTGAAGACCACTTCCACTGCTCAAAATTCATGTAATATGTGTCATCGTCAACCTTACCATTTCTGTCGACTTTGTTTCTGAGGGCAGAAAGCGTTGAATGTGAGATTTCCGTGCTGATTGAAGTGCTGATTGGCAAATCTTTGAACCAGTTTGTTCCGTAACTGAGGCCAAGAGTCTGATTTGAAGTTGAAATAGTTGAATTGGCACTTACAGAACGCCCCGTTCCTTTTACGTTTGAATCCTGCCACTTTACAAAAAGGGCAAAAGGAAGGGAGTCAGGATCAGAAACACCGCTGAAAGTAACGCCGAATTCGATGGAAGTTGTTGACTGTTCTTCAACGGAAACGATAAGGTCAACAAGATTGTCTTCGGAAGCCGGAACTACATCCGGAACAACTGCGCTGAAATACTGAAGGTTATAGAGGTTTCTTAAGCCTGTGGTAACTTTAGCTTTTGAGAAAATATCACCTGATTCGATTGGAATTTCACGGCGGATTACATAATCTTTCGTCTTTGTGTTTCCTTTGATAATGATATTTTCTACATGGGAACGAATGTTTTCTGTGATTATGAACTGGAAATAAATCGTCTTTTTTTCGGGATCTTTCTGCGGAAGCTGCTGGAAGCGGTTGGCTGTGTAACCGTTTTCGTAGTAAAGGTCAGCAACAGCCATGCAACCCTCGCTGAACTTAGTCTGGTTAAAGACAGAGCCTTTTCTAAGCTTTATTTTTGACTGCAGCTCATCATTGTCGAAAATGTGGTTTCCAACGAAAGAAACACCTTCATAAGTATACTGGGAACCTTCGCTGATTACGAAAGTGATGGTAAGCTCGTCCCTTTCTTTTTTGTCGTTAAATTCCGTGGAAAGGGAAACGTCAACCATGGAAACGTCAATATAGCCTTCGTTAGCATAGTATGTGAGGATTGCCTGTTTGTCGGCTTCAAGCATGGATTCCTGGAAGGCTCCCTTGTTAAGGATACCGACTTCCTTGAGCTTAAGCTTTTTTTTGAGTGTTTTTGATGAAATCACCTTGTTGCCGGAAAAATTGATGTGGGCGATTACAGTTGAACGGCCTTCATCAACGCGGTAAGTAATTTCCACGCCCTTTTCGGTTTCTTTTACGGAAGAAGTCACACGGGCGTTAGTAAAGCCCTTTTCAAGGTAGTGGTCACGAATGGCCCGCTCGTCAATGGAAATTTTTGAAGGAGCATATATATCCCTTTCTTTTGAGGCCAGGGCTTCCTTGATTTCTGTAGTTCGGATCTGTTTGTTGCCGATGATGCGGATTTTTGATACGGAAGGCTTTTCCTTTACGGAAAAAACAATGCTGACCGTGGAGCGCTTGACGTCACCGGGAAGAGCCTGTGGATTAATGTCCTCGAACATGTCAAGGGCATAGATTCTGTCCATCATTTCTGCAAAAAGCTCATCGGAAAAGGGCTTTCCGTAAAAATTAGAGACGATGCCGTCAACTTCCTTGCTGCTGACGCTTTTGAGACCTTTGAAAGTAACGGACTTAATTATAGCCCCGTAATACCAGGTGTCGTCAGATTCTGAGGAAGATTCAGACGAAGAGGAAGCTTCCTGGGCAAAAACAGATACAGGCGCAAATGCGCAGAACAAAGCTAAAATTGCTATAGCACGCAGTCGGATAGACATAAAAATTCCTTCTCAATTTTTAAAAAGCAAACTTCCAGGACAGCGTCATTGATGTTGACGGAACCCAAGTGTTCAAAAGTCCTTTTTGAAGCGAATCAATATCTGGTGCAACTCCAAGACGGATATTAACGAACGGAGATGTCATTTCAAAACCGAGCTCCGGCTGGAAAACAACGCCGTTAACCGAAGTTCCGTTGTCGATTTTGTTCTCGTCATAAGACCAGTGAAGCATGGAGTCAACATATATTGAGCTTCCGAAGTACTTTCCCATATAAACAGTCGAATTGTCGATAAAGTTACCGACTGAAAGCTGCTTATTATTGGTATTTTCGTCCATGCTTAGTTTCAATGAATTTTGCACGACATTAGTTCGAATTGAAAATATATCAAAATTCAGCAATTCACGCAACGTATTCTCAAGACGGCGCATAACCGTAGACTGAATGAAGAAGTCACCGCCTGAACCAAGGATGTCTGACATGCCCTTTGAGTCGGCAGAAATAACCTGGCCTAAAAGCTGCATGATTTCCCTTTCGGACTTTGCAGGGTTTGCAGAGAAAGTCGGATTGAAACTTGAGAAAGCCTGATTGTTTGCTGAAAGAATAATAGTGACCATGTTTCCGTTTTCATCACGCTCACGGGTTTCTGCCCGTAATGTCACCTTTGGGTCAATAGAATCCTGAGTCTCGTTAAAGACAATCCTACCCTCTTTCATATAGAAGTTTCTGTTGAGCCAGGCAATCTCACCGCCACGCAGGGTAATGTCGCTCTTAAATTCCAGGTCGCCGGTGTAAGAGTCAAAATATATTGAGAGCGGAGTTCCGGGAGCCACGACACCACGAAGGAAAGGATTAAAAAGAAGCTGAACTTTCTGACCGACGATGATGTCAAAATCCACGTTGACGTTTATGTCGCTCTTGTCCTGAGTCGGAACGGAATCAAGAATATTATCCAGCGAGAACTGATTCTGCAGTGAAGTAGCGACAATCTCGACATCGGTATTGTCTGCGACCACGAAGCCGGAAATGCTGACGTCATTTGGGATTGTATATGCCAGGTCAAGGCTTCCGCTGGCCAGGCCCTTTGCATGAATGAAAGGAAATGACAAGTCAAGGGGAACCTTGCGGTTTTCATCTATATTAATCTTCAATTCCAGTGCATTTGGAATCCAGCGGTTAAATTCCATGCGGTATTCAACAGTCGCAAGTCCCTTTCCAAGAGTAACCAGTGTCGGAGGAACCACGGCTTCCCCCTGCCCCACGGTCATAATTACCTTTTCGGCATGGAGATAGTTTTTTGAAATAAAAGGAATCACGAAATTTGGATGAGCAACACCAAAAGCGCCGGTAAATTCAGGGTCTGTCGTAGGGCCTGTAATTCTTATGGCTCCGGTCAGGAGGCCTGAGTTAAAGCTTACGAAAGGAATTTCCACTTCCGAGCAGATGAAACGCATGTCCGCAACGATTCCCGTCAAGTCCAGGTTCAGGTTATTCTGCTTTATGCTTCCATTCAGATTGAACTGAACAGGACTTTTCTTTCCGGCCAGGGCCGAAATCATGCCGTCCGTAGTATAGGAAGCCTTGAAGCCGTTTTCAACATCGGTCATCAGGTCAAATCTGCCTGGACTGTGAATGGCCATTAATTTGAGGGGAAAGTCGCTGGCTATGAAATCACCGGTAACTTTCGGCGACTGCAGGGTAAGCGAATAATAATCAGGAACGGAGAATTTTGACTCAGGCGAAGAGCCTTCAAGATTTATCTCAACGGGAGCATGAAGGCTTTTACCCATCAACTGAGCGTCAAGGGTAAAGGATGCGTTTCCGTTGAAAAGAGAAGGATTGAAATATGCATTTATGTCTGAGACTTTGAGCAGGGACCAGTCACAGTTCAAGTCAGCGATATGGGCGCCTGTGTCATCGTAAATGAATGAACCGCTTGCAGAAAGGGGATATCCGTAAAGAAGGATTGAAGAGCGGTGAAGTATGACTGAAACAAAAGGATTTTTTACCGTTCCGCTGGCAGTAAATTCAGCAGAAATAGTATTCTCCGGATTCTGGAGCTGGAGCAGCCTTGCAGAAGGGAAAGATTCAAGGGAAGCGTCCAGGGAAATGTAAAAGTCATTCATGAAGGCATCAGCAGAAAAAGGAAGCAGGGCCGGATTTGAAAGGTCAGCCGAAAGACTTATTTTTTCATTGGAAATTGGGCTCTGGGCAAGGAGAGAGGCATGAATAGAATCAAAAATGCCTTCGTTAAGGTTCCAGACCAGAGTTCCTGAGCCGTCAAGTGATGAGAAGGCATCTGAATATGCAAGGGTGTTAAGGACAAAACCGTATTTGCTCAGGGAGCCGGAAAGTGCAAGATGAGGACTGAACTGCAAATATGCAGAAGGTTCTTCCAGCTCAAGGCTTATGACATCAACGTCAAATCCGCTTTCACGGTTCCAGTGCAGGATTGAGCTGGTGGAGGCAGAAAAAACGTATTTGCCCACGCTGAAAGGGAACTGGCTGAACTGTAAGGTGGCTCCAATCTGCTCATCAATTGAAATCACTGCGTCAAAGTCATAGTCACCGGAAACGGCAATCCAGTCCGGGCTGACATTTCCAAAAAACCTGTAGGGCACGGAATTGACGGTCAGGTCGCTCACAAAAGAAAATTCCGTCAGGGTGTCCGCAAAGTCCAGTGAAATGTCGGCATGGGCTGACTGGTGGCCAAAAAGAAGGTCAAACTCGCTTATCTGGAAAGTCTGCCGGGAACCGTCAACGGCAAATCGCAAGAGTTCCAGGTCCTTTTGGGTGTTAGCAAAAAGATTTTCAGGAGCGTTCAGGGTAAATTCCTTGAAGTCAGTGGAAAAATAGGCTTCCGTCGTAAAAATATAGGGCTTAAGACTTGAGGCCACTGCAGAAAGACTCTCAGTCTTCTCTTTGGGCATAAAGAAAGCGACCGTATCCACGATGCTGTCAGCGAAAACATTGGAAACCTCAAGGTTTGCCTGAAGAAATTTTTCCCTCTCAGTCATGAGGCTGCCCTCGATTTTAAGGCGGCCGATTTCATCATAATCAGGATGGGCAAAGTCCAGAAGCTCAAATTCAAAGTCAATGGACTTATCGCCTGGCAGGGCCGTAAACTGCACGCCGGTAAAGCTCTTTTCATTCATAAAAATCTGAGGCGAGACACAGGTAAATCCGTTTCTGTAAGGGTCCAGATAAACTTCAGTGGAAATAATTCCGCCGTTTTTGAGTTTAAAATGATTAAGACTCAGAAGGCCTGAAGGCTGCAGCTTCTTGAAGTCAAAGTTTCCCTCAAAAACAGCATCAATGAAGCTTCCCCTTGCACTTAGATTCTCAACGTTGATTTTTTCACCGTTGCCATCGCATTTGAGGGCGACATTCATGCCCTCCCCCAGAAGTTTTTTTGACAGGGAAAGGGAAATGTCAGCGGCATAAGACAAATCTTCCGGGCTGACTCTTCCAAAGACCGAGCCTGAAATTGAACTTCCGTCGATTTTTTGAAGCAATGGATTTCTGCGCCTAATTGAAACAAGGCGGAGCGGATTAAAATGCTCAAAATCACCGGAAAAAGCAAGGGATGAATCTTCAAGATTGTACTGGGCAAATAGTGAAAAAGGCAGGACCGTGCGCATAGTACGGAATTCAGCCTTTTTATCAGAATAATTGACCAGCATGTCAAGGCGGGAAGCAAGGGAATAATCAGAGCCTGAAGAACCGGAAAGACTCAAAAGAGCGGAGCTGCCCTCAAAGTCAGGGAAGAATGTTCCAGAAACGTCAAATCCGCAGGCAAAGGAAGACCATTTTCCGTTGTTTTTTACAAGTGCCGTCCTGTAAAGGAATTTTCCGCTGCTGTTGATTCCGATTCCGTCTGAAAGATTGAAGTCTTTAAGTCTGAGGCTTTTCAATGTGGCAAGCAGGTCATTGCTTTCGTCGGTATAGTGAACCGAAAAATTTTTTATAACGACGTCAAAGGGAATATCAAGTTCTTTTTCGGCAACGGAGACTCTGGAATTCTTTTCAACTGAAAGCAAATCGTCCTGACCGTCACCGTTTATTTCTGTTTTTTTTGACTTTTCAAGCAGATTCTTTATTTTTTTGATGAAGTCTGAAGTTTTGCCGGGATTATATTCCACTGACACGCCGTTGAGCGTAAGTTCCTTTAAGGCAACACTGGGATTTTTTGAGAAAAAGCCCGAAACATCATATGAAAAATTCGCGCGTTTAATTGCCGCAAGCTTGTTGCCGGAAGAGACCTCATAAATCGAAATACCGCGCATGTTCACGCCAATGAAAACTGACGGAGAAAGTGACTGATAGGAAAAAGCCAGGCCAGTCTCATCCTCAAGTTTCTGGGCAAGGGAAGATTCAATGGCCGACAAAGATTCCTTGATGCGCAGATAGGTCGGACGCACAAGGGCCAGAACCGCAATCATGAGAAAAATAAAAATGGCACTTCCAAGGCTTACGCCGAGATTTCTACTCTTCATCCAAAAAACTAGTGTTAATCAGCACTTCCCTAATTCCCCAGAAGGAGAAAAAAAAAGGACACTTCTTCTCTTCAAATATCGGCAGAAATGAGATTCTAATATATAAGAAAATAAAGAGATGGAAAACAGGATACAGTGAAAATTGTCCTGGTGAAAATTGAATTCGGGGGCGAATTATGATACTCTTCTGTGACTTGAGGAAGAGCAGATGATTTTGAAGAATTTTATTGTTTTTGAGGGAATTGACGGAGCGGGAACCAGCACCCAGATTAATGTGCTTAAAAAACGGCCGGATGCCCACAGATTCTTTTTTACCACGGAACCCACAGACTCTGAGACCGGCAAATTCCTTCGCAAAATGCTGAAGGGAGACGTGGAATTAGACCCGCGCACCTCGGCTTTTTTGTTCGCAGCCGACAGAAACGAGCACCTTTACGGAAAGGGCGGCAGTAACTGCGGAGTCGTAGAAAAGGCTCAGAGCGGCAAAATCGTCGTGAGCGACCGCTATTTATTTTCAAGCCTGACCTATCAGAGCGTTACCTGCGGTGACGAACTTCCCCGAAGGCTCAACGAAAGCTTTCCCCTGCCGGAGATTCTGTTTTTCTTCGACATTGACCCGGAGATTTCCTTGAAGCGGGTTCTTGGCCGTGGCGAAACTGAAATCTACGAAAAACTGGACTTTCAGAAGGCAACGGCCGAACGGTACAGGGCAGTAATCAGCGAGTACGAAAAAATGAACACAGGCATGAAGATTGTCCGCCTTGACGCAAGAGCCCCCATTGAAGAAATTGCAAAAGAAATTGATTCTTTTCTCCGATAATCTATGAGATGAAAAAGATTTTTGCCGCCATTCTGGCACTTTTTATAGCAATTTTCTCTGCCATTCCGGCCTTTTCCTACATGGTAAAGTACAAAGAGGATTATTACAAGCTCTTTCACGTGCACTACCAGCAGTACCCCGACGACTGCATTGAAAACATCTACTGGCTGGAGCAGGCGGTAAAGGCAGATTTCTGCAACCCGCTTTACGCCCCAGTCAAAATCAACGATGAGAAGGACTGGGAAAAATACCGCTATCTCTTTATGATGCATATAAATCTAAAACTTATTGAGCAGCATGTGCGGCTGGGTCGGGTTTACGACAAGCAGGTGGCCCACTTTTACGACGCACCATGGCGTGACGCTTACATCGAGAACCTGAACAAGGCCAAAACATGCTACGAGGCTGGCCTTTACTACTGGCGCGAGGCAAGACTCTGGGCAGAAAAGGCAAACGTAGGCAAGTTCAAATTTTTAACCCTCCAGGACATACAGAACTGGGAAGACGAGCGTGAACGGATCGGAAGCGGCAAGCTGGACTACGAGAAAATCCTCAACCGTGAGCTCAAACGCGTGAACAAAGTGATTGAAGAATTCGAAAAAATGAACAAAGATTATTAGCCTCTCACAGAGACACAGAGGGCACAGAGAGATTTATGATATATCAAGTTTCATACCTCAAACTCATCGTTTAAAAAACAGCATGTTTTAGGTATGGAGCTTCCCCAAAAAAGGTTCTCTGTGAACTCCAAAGCTCTGTGAGGAATTTAAAAAAAGGAGATTTTTATGACATTTGAAGAAAAAGACATTATATACCCGCCGCTGCATCCCGGCACAGACAGAACTTTCATCCGCTTTTATGACGGCGAGCTTGACCTGAATTCAATTTTTTACACCGGCGAAAAAGAAAGCCTTCCACAGCGCATTTTCGTCACAGACACGACCGTGGCTTCCCTTCCCGCAATTCACTCCTTCATAGATTTTTTCCGGGGCGAAGACTATTCTCACCCGAAGATTGAGGCAGGATTTACAGGCAGGCGGGGAAAAGACGTGCTTTTGATTTTGGGAGCCGGTGAGCCTTACAAAACCATTGAGAGCGTCCTTGCAATCGTAAAGGCGGCCCTGGACAACAACGGACAGCGCTCAGCGGTTTTCGTTGGAATCGGCGGCGGAGTTATCACAGACATGACGGCATTCGCATCATCAATTTTCAAGCGCGGCGCCCATTGCGAGCTTGTTCCGACCACCCTTCTTTCCATGGTGGACGCGGCAATCGGCGGCAAAACCGGCTGTGACTTTGATTCATACAAAAACATGATAGGCTCTTTCTTCCCCGCACAGAAAATTCACATCTGCCCCAGCTTTATCGAAAGTCTTTCAGCAAGGGAATATCGAAGCGGAATGGCAGAACTTGTAAAAACTGCCCTTCTCTACGAGCCGGAATTTTTTGAGCGGATTGAAAAAAATCCTGAAGCTTTGAATGACCGCAAAGGCCCGCTCATTAAAGAAGGAATCCGAATCTGCGTGAACGCAAAGGCAAAGGTCGTGGAGCAGGATCTGACCGAAAAAAACATCCGCATGCAGCTAAACCTGGGCCACACTTTCGGCCACGCCCTTGAATCCATGTCAGGCTTGGGAGTTGTGGCTCACGGTGACGGAGTTGCCTGGGGCATGGCAAGGGCGGCAGACCTTTCTCAAAGGCTTGGACTCTGCACCAAGGAATATGCAAGCCGCGTAAAAACTTTCCTTTCTTCTTTTGGCTGGGAAACAGAAGCCGTTCACCCTGCAATGAAGAAAAAATACGGAAGCGATGAGGAAATCGCAAAAGTCCTTTTAAACGCAATGAAAAAAGACAAGAAGAATTCCAGCGATAAAATCCGCTTCATTCTGCAGGCAAATGTGGGGGAAACAGTGATTACCGAAGTTCCTGAAGAAGATATACTGGCGGTACTCATTTAAATTGAGTATAACCACTGCTTTTTACTCGCTCTGTCTCTGTACCAAATTAAAAAATTCTCATTCATAATGGGGGAATGAATGAAAATCAGGCAAGTTTTATTCAGAATTTAAAATTTTACAGACGGCGGGCAGGAATGTCCCAGGCAAGGCTTGCAGAATGTTGTGGTGTTTCCAACGGAACGATTGGAAACATTGAGTGCGGAGTGACAAAACCGTCTTTTGACCTGATTTTTTTAATTGCAAAAGCTCTTTCGATTCATCCGTCAGAATTATTCAAGGAAAAAGAAATGGATCAGGGCTTATCTCTGTCTCAGGTAGAAGTCGTAAGCGAGACAGTAAATTCAGCAGTAACCGAAGCCGTGTCAAAAGCCCTGAAAGATTTGAGATTTAAGATAGAGCACTAGGGCATCCATGCCATGACAAGAATTTTTCAACCTTCGGTTGTAAAATTCTTGCGGATTTACTAGCTTCTTGCAACATCCATGTTGCGAACTATTTTTCACCTAAGAACTTTTCTATCTTTTCATGGACAGCATTGCTTGGGATTTTGCTTGCGACACTCAGGATTTTGGCCTTTTTCATCATGACCTTGGCCTCTTCCTCGCTGATTCCACGGCTCTGCATGTAGAAAAGCTCGTCGGCACCAAGTCGGCCCAAAGTGGCTCCGTGAGTGCCTGCTACGTTTTCTTCATCGCACAAAATCATCGGAATTGACTTGTTGATTGCGGTAGGACTCATGAGCAAAGTTTCTTCCTGCTCGTCGCCTGTTGCGTCGGTACAGCCACGCTTGAAGTCGATTGTTCCGCGGTAAACTTTGAGGGAAGACTCCCCCACAACGCCCTTCACAATCATTTTTGTGTCAGTTTTTGCGCCGTGATGGTTCACGACATAATTCATGTCGAGAATCTGACCGTTTTCTGTGATGTAAGCTGTGTCGCTCTTGAATTTTGACTCGTAGCCTTTAAGCTCGTTTTTGACCTGGGCGTAAACTTTGCTTCCACCAAGCTCAATTTGCGTGACTTCAATTTTTGCGCCATCTTCGCATTCGCCTGCTGTGTCGTCAATCTGGACATAATTTGAGCCGAGAAGCTGGACTTTGACAAGATGAATCTTTGAATAAGGATGAGCGACAAGTTTCGTTTTAATTGAAGAGAAGCCGCCCGCATTCTTAGCAGAAGTGTAGTCCATAATCACGGTGATTTCTGCATTTTCCTCAGCCGTAATGACCTGCTCATGCTCGTATCGCTTTCCGTCTTCAAATACAAGCGGAAGATAGACGACTTCGTCCTTTTTTGAGGCCGTAATTTCCTTTTTTTCGGAAATGATGTTCGAAGATGCTTCCAATTCCAGGGAAGCACGGTTCATTTTGAGCCAGTTCCAGGTGAGGCATGGGATTTTATTTATATCATTAAGTTTAAGATTTTCTGTCATGTAACCTTCTCCATCAAAAATCTTTTGTGGCTTCTGTGGCTTCTGTGTCCTCTGTGAGCTTAAGTGAACTCTGTGAGGAATTTCTATAAACTTCCTTTCATCTCAAGGCGAATCAGGTTGTTCATTTCAACTGCGTACTCCAAAGGCAATTCCTTTGAAACCGGGTTCGCAAAGCCTGAGACAATCATCGTTCTCGCCTCTTCCTCGCTGATTCCACGGCTCATAAGATAGAAAACCGCGTCGTTTGAAATCCGACCGATTTTTGCCTCGTGACCTACGTCGCAGTCGTCAGTGTGAATGTCCATGGCAGGCACAGTGTCGCTTCGGGAAATATTATCAAGCATAAGGCTTTCGCATGAGACACTGGCCTTGCTTCCTGCAGCCTCTTTTCCGATGTAGATTGCGCTTCGGTAAGTTGAGACGCCGCCTGATTTTGAAAGTGACTTTGTGGTGATTAAGCTTGTGGTGGCAGGTGCCAGGTGAACCATTTTGGCTCCTGTGTCAAGGTTCTGGCCTTCGCCTGCGAATGTAACGCCCGTGAACTCAGCCCTGGCTCCACGCCCAATCAAGTCACTTTGCGGATACAGGTATGAAATGTGGCTTCCGAATGAGCCTGAGACCCACTCGATTGAGCCGCCTTCTTCGACACGAGCACGCTTGGTGTTGAGGTTGTACATATTTTTTGACCAGTTTTCGACGGTTGAATAGCGCAGGTGGGCTCCTTTTTTGACATACAGCTCGACACAGCCCGCGTGAAGATTGGCGACATTGTATTTTGGAGCCGAGCATCCTTCGATAAAGTGCAAGTCCGCGCCCTCGTCAACGATAATCAGAGTGTGCTCGAATTGCCCCGCTCCCTTTGCGTTCAGGCGGAAGTAAGACTGAAGCGGAATTTCGACCTTTACATTCTTCGGAACATAAACAAAAGAACCGCCCGACCAGACCGCCCCGTGAAGGGCCGCGAATTTGTGGTCATTGGGCTTAACAAGCTGCATGAAGTGCTCTTTTACCATATCGGCGTAAGGACCGCGGAGAGAGCTTTCAAAGTCAGTGTAAATGACACCCTGCTTTGCAACTTCTTCCTGCAGATTGTGGTAAACAAGCTCGCTGTCGTACTGCGCGCCGACACCGGCAAGGGAAGTGCGCTCAGCCTCAGGAATTCCGAGCTTTTCAAAAGTGTCTTTAATGTCGTCGGGAACGTCTTCCCACTTGCCCTGCATTTTTGTGTTGGGGCGCACATAAGTGGCAATTTCATCGATGTTGAGGCCAGAGATGTCCGGCCCCCACTCAGGAACTTTAAGTTCATTGTAAATTTTAAGCGCATTCTGACGGAATTCTCTCATCCATTCAGGGTCGTTTTTGTCGTCGGAAAGTTTTGCGACAATTTCCGGCGTGAGCCCGGCCTGATTGCGGTAAAAGCCCTTTTCCTCATAACGGAAATCGTAGGGAGAAGAATCTATGCTTTTTATATTATCTTTTTCGTTTTCCATTTTTTTATCCCTCACAGAGAACACAGAGTTCACAGAGCCATCGCACAAAGAATCTCTGTGCGCTCTTAAGCTCTGTGAGAAATTTTAATTTATAAACTGCTCAAATCCGTTTGCATTAATCTGCTCGACAAGCGTTCCGTCGCCCTCTTTGATAATCTTTCCCTTAACAAGGACGTGAGTGTGATCAACAGAAAGACTCTCGAGAATCTTGGTCGAATGAGTGATGATGATAAGTGCTCCGTTCATCCGCTTCTGGTATTCTTCGATACCCTTTGAGACCGTGCGAACAGCGTCAACATCAAGGCCAGAATCCGTTTCGTCAAGAATCGCAAGGCGTGGCTTGAGCATCAAAAGCTGCAAAATCTCGCTCTTTTTGCGCTCACCTCCAGAAAAACCAACGTTCAAATCGCGACTGGCATAGCTTTCGTCCATATTAAGAAGCTTCATGGTCTCTTTGAGCTCTTTCTGGAACTGAAAAAGTTTTACACGCTCGCCTGTCTTCTGCTGCAAAGCCGTGCGGATAAATGATTCAAGGGAAATGCCCGGAACCTCAAGCGGCTGCTGGAAGGAAAGGAAAATGCCCTTTGCGGCACGCTTGTCGGCACCAAGTTCGGTGATGTCCTCGCCGTCAAAGAAAATCTTTCCGCCAGAGACTGTGTAGCGTGGATTTCCCATGATTGTGTAGCCGAGGGTAGACTTTCCGGCACCGTTCGGGCCCATAAGGACATGAGTCTCGCCTGGATTCACAGTCAGAGAAACGCCGTCAAGAACATGCTTTTTTTCTATATCAACATTAAGGTTTTGAATTTCAAGTAAATTGCGTAAATTAGCCATGAAAGAAATATAGCGAATTTAAGCCGTTTAGACAATGAAAAATACGGAAATAACCTACTAATTTTATGGGTTTTATAACAATACTTTTCTATATTTAAATTAATTGCCTTTTGCAATCTTTGTGTTATAATTTTTTTAATAATATTTTATGGAAAGGCAGGTCGACGTGAAAAGCTTAAGGAACAAAGCAGTTCATAAAAATGAGGATTACATGATTTGGCGGCTTGCCCTGCCCATTGCAGGAATCCTCATAAACCTGGCCCTGTCTTTTTTAATGAACAGGCTTGGCATTCCTCTGCTTTTTGATTCCATTGGTACAATCGCAGTTTCAGCCATAAGCGCCACTCTTTTCACCGGAATTTTCACAGCCGTTACAACAAACGTACTCTGCTCGCTTTTCAGCGACGGAGCGATTTATTTCGGATTTTTCAATGCCCTTCTTGCAATTTACACAGTCTGGTTTGCAAGAAAGTATTCCTTCAAGAACATTGAAAAAACCCTGATTTTCGCCCTTTCCGTAATTCTTTTATCTGCCTTAATTGATTCTTTCGTCCAGTATGCTTTTTTTGGCGAAGAGCAGCTTTCCCTTACAGCTCAGAATGCGCGTTCATTTGCAACCGCTGCAGACATTCCCTATTTTGCCTCCTTCTGCCTCATGAGTCTTTTGATTAACTTCATTGACAAAGGTTTTTCAGTAATTCTGTCCATGATAGCAGTCAACGCAATTCCAAAAGACAAGCTTGCACTCCTTCAGGAGGATTCATGGAAGCAAAAACCCCTTACCGAAGAAGAAATCAAACAGATCAAGGAATGGAAAAGGGACATAAAGCACTCTTTGAGCAGAAGGACAACTTTCACCACCATAATTACATCCCTGCTCATGGTTCTGGTTGCAGGCTGGATTGGAATCAAGCTTTACTTTGACAATGCAAAAATCGAAAAAACACAAATTGCCTTAAACACCGTCAAATTCGCAGCAGACATAATCGACCCGAATAAAGTCGAAAATTTCATTAAATATGGAAACGAAGCAGAAGGCTACGAAGAAACTTACAGCATGCTTCATAGAATTTGGGAAGCGTCCTCGGGAATACAGTACCTCTATGTGCTTCGAATCGAAGAAGATGGCGGAAGATTCATTTTTGACGTAAACACGCACAGCGATGAAGGACCCGAAGATTCATATCAGGGAAAACTAATTTCATTTGACCCTGAATTTGAAAAATATCTCCCGGATCTTTTTGCAGGAAAGGAAATTCCCCCGGTCGAATCAAAAAATATTTTAGGCTGGATGCAGACCGTCTATTATCCGGTGCGGGCTTCGGACGGAAGCTGCCTCTGCTATGTCGGAGCCGACATTTCCCTTGACTACATGGCCGACTACATGGGCACTTTCCTCATAAAAGTATTCATGATTATGGCCGGCTTCTTCATTCTTATTATTTCCTATGCGCTCAAGACAACCGGACTTTACACTTCATTCCCAATCAGTTCGATTGCAGCCTGCGTTGACCGTTTTGCCCGCTCCAGCGAAGATCAGGACAAACTCGACGAAAACGTAAAGACAATCCGGGCCCTGGACATACACACCGGCGACGAAGTTGAAAAGCTTTACAGGGCAATATGCCGCATGACGTTGAACCAGGCCGAACAGATGCGTGATATAAGGCGGCTTTCCGAGTCAACTTCAAAAATGCAGGACGGACTCATCATAACCATGGCCGACATGGTGGAAAGCCGGGATTCGGATACCGGTGCCCACGTCCAGAAAACAGCAGCTTACGTCAAGATTATTGTGGAAGGGCTCAAGAAAAAAGGATATTACGCCCAGAAAATCACCCCTAAGTTCATGTCTGACGTAGTGCGCTCAGCTCCTCTCCACGATGTGGGCAAAATCAACATTCCAGACGGAGTTCTGAACAAGCCCGGCAAACTCACTGACGAAGAATTTGCAATCATGAAAACCCATACCACGGCAGGTAAAAAAATCCTTGAAAATGCAATCAGTACGGTTCAGGGCGAAAACTACCTTAAGGAAGCAAGAAACATGGCCGCCTATCACCATGAACGCTGGGACGGCAAGGGTTATCCTGAAGGCCTTCACGGAGAAGTAATTCCACTTTCTGCACGAATCATGGCTGTCGCGGACGTATTTGACGCTCTAGCCTCGCCCCGTGTCTACAAGCCGGCATTTCCAATTGAAAAGGCACTGGCAATCCTTCAGGAAGGAGCCGGAAGCCAGTTTGACGCAAAGTGCGTGGAAGTCTTTATGGACGCCCTGCCGGAAGTCAAACTGATTTTAAAAAAATACAATCCCGGCATCTAAGTTTTTTAAGGAGGTTTATTTTGCCACACAGAAATGCAGATTTTTCAAAATTATTCAGAACATTCTCCTTTGCGGCGCTGGCTTTCTTATTTGCAGGCAATATTTCAGCACAAAACAACAGAAAATATGGCGGTGGCTATGCGGCAAGCGGTCAGCTTGAAAACGTCAGCTATACCACACAAATTTATGACGCCTCAAACGGCCTTCCCACCTCAGATGCAAATTATATTCTGGGAACCAGGGACGGCTACGTATGGATTGCCGGTTACAGCGGAATAATCAGATACAACGGCAGCATTTTTGAGCGTCTTCCCACAAATTTCGGGCTCACAAACGGCCGGGGACTTTTTGAGGACAGCAAGGGGAGGCTCTGGGTAGCCACAAATGACAATGGAGTTGTCGTTCTTTATGACGGCAAATCACGGCACTACACTTACAAAGACGGGCTTCCTTCATCTTCCACAAGGGTTTTTGCAGAAGACGGCAGGGGCAACATCTTTATTGGAACTACGACGGGACTTGTCTATATTGACCCAACAGGCATTCTCTATCCTATTGACGATGAACGCCTTAACGAAGAAAGGATTCAAAAGCTTGTCTCAGACACCAGGGGAAGGATTTACGGCCAGACCAAAAACGGCATCGTCTTTTCAATTATTGACGGAGCTGTCAGCCAGCTGTACAAAAGCTCGGAATTAGGAATCGAAAAAATCACCACAATCCTGGCAGATCCGATTGTTCCCGGCCGGATTTATTACGGAACCCAGGACACAGGCATTTACCTGGGAGATTTTGGAAAGACAAGAAGTTTCCTCAAAAAAATTGACGTTTCGCCTCTCAAAGATGTCCACTGGCTCAGCTATGACTGCGGTAGACTCTGGATTTCTTCAACGACGATGGCCGGTTACCTGGACGAAAAAGACAGATTTCACCTGCTTTCAGACATTCCCATGAACAGCGCCATAGAAATGACCACCTCGGACTATCAGGGCAACATTTGGATGGCCTCGTCAACCCAGGGCATAATGAAGATTGTCACAAACAATTTCAGTGACCTGAGCAAGGCTTCAGGACTTTCCAGAGAAACCACAAACGCAACATGTCTGCACAATGGTCTTCTCTACATCGGAACCGACAAAGGACTCAGAATAATAGACAGCCATAAACACAGACTTGAAAATGAGCTCACAAAGTTCATCGGCTCTTCCAGAGTCAGGTGCATTCTGGAAGACGCCGGTAAAAACCTCTGGCTGGCAACCTATTCCAACAGTCTTGGAATCGTATGCCAGAGCCCGGACGGCAAGATTTCCAGCATCAGCACCAAAAACGGCCTTTTAAGCAATCAAATACGCTGTTTTGCAGAAACTGAGGACGGCAGAATCCTGGCCGGGACAACCGCAGGTCTTGCAGTAATCAAAGAAGGAAAGGTCATAAAAACCACAGGACCTGAAGAAGTCAGGAACAAAGAATTTCTGACCGTCTGCGAGGGTGAAAACGGCAACATCTATGCAGGAAGTGACGGTGACGGTATTTATGTAATCGGGGATTCCAAAATCACCCGCATTGGGCGAGACGAAGGACTTACCAGCGATGTGGTGATGAGAATCAAAAAAGACAGGAATAACGGCGGCTACTGGATTATAACCTCCAATTCCCTGCAGTATCTCAAAAATGGCCAGATAAAAAAAATATCCTCATTTCCCTACAACAATAATTATGACATTTACGACAACAAGGGGACTTTCTGGATTCTTTCCTCATACGGACTTTATTCCGTAAACGGCGAAGAACTTATCAACGATTCCATAAAGGAATACAGGCTTTATACAGTTGCAAACGGTCTTCCATTCACAATAACAGGAAATTCCTACAGTACAATTGATGGCGACGGTAATTTCTACATTTCAGGAAGGGAAGGCGTAATCCGCGTGAACATAAACCACTACTTCGACAGGAATCCCGACATAAAGGTCGATCTGAATTCACTTTACTGCGACGACAGGCAGATTTTTGCAAATGCAAACGGAGATTTTGTACTTCCACCGTCAAAAGGACGAATCAAACTCACTCCTTCCGTACTGGACTACACCATGTCAAATCCGCTCATCAAAGTCTTTCTTGAAGGCTACGGCGACACGGGCATCACCATGCACAAAAACAACATCTCCGCCCTTGAATACACAAGGCTTTCTTACGGCGACTACAAACTGCACATTCAGGTTCTGGACAGCGATGACAAATCCGTACTGATTGACGAAACTTTCGGAATACTTAAAAAACCATCCATCACGGAGCTGTTCATATTCCGCATTCTGCTTCTTGCCTTTTTAATTGTGGCGGCAGGCTTCATCGTGTGGCGGGTCATGAAATCAACAGTCATTTCAAGGCAATATGCTGAAATCAGGCATGCCAAGGAAGAAGCCGAAAGGGCCAGTACGGCCAAAACGCGATTTCTTTCAAATATGTCCCAGCAGATTCTTATTCCAATCAGCACCATCATGGGCATGAACGAAATGATTTTACGGGAAGAAACCAAAAACGTCCCGAAATCTTACTTCATGGCCATAGCAAACTATGCGTTAGACATAAATACAGCCTCTGAAAATCTTCTTACCCTCATCAACGACCTTCTGGAAATGTCAAAGATTGAGTCAGGCTCCCTTCAGTTAGTTCAGCAGGAATATGACGTGCAGGAACTTTTAAGGTCAATAATCTCACTTGTAAAGGTAAAGAGCACCGAAAAGCAGCTTAAATTCGACATAGATGTTGACGAAATGCTTCCAAAAAGGCTCTACGGCGACTCAGGCAAAATCAAGCAGGTTGTCCTGAACCTTCTTACAAACGCGGTAAAATACACGGAAGAAGGGGGATTTTCCCTCAAGCTTTCAATGGAAACCCGGAACGGCGACAGCTGCGGCCTCTGCTTTTCAGTAAAGGACACGGGAATCGGAATCAGGCAGGAAGAAGTTGAAAACCTCTTCACCTCATACGACAACATCCTTGATGACTCAAGCAACGAGCATTTCAGGACCAGCCTCGGACTAAACATCTCCAGGAAATTTGCCGAGCTCATGGGCGGCGTACTGGTCTGCCAGAGTGAATTCGGTGAAGGCTCACAATTCATCTTCACCCTGGAGCAAAAAATCGTGGACGCAAGCCCCATCGGAGTCTTCAGGGAAAACATAGAGACAAGGAACAAGGGCCCATACATTCCTCAGTTTGTAGCCCCGGACGCTGACGTTCTTGTGGTAGAAGACAATCCGATTACACTGAACGTAATCCGCTCCCTCTTAAAGGCCACCAGAGTATTTGTCACCACGGCAGGCAACTGTGAAGACTGTCTGGCCATGATACGGAATACAAACTTCAACATAGTCTTCATGAACCACAATATTCCCGGCATCGACGGTGAAGAAGCCGTGCAAAAAATCAGGGGAATCAATCAGAATCTTCCGGTCTATGCCATCACAGAAAATTCTTCCTCAAGCGAAGAATTTTACAGATCAAAAGGATATACTGGCTGCATTTCCATTCCATTAGACACTGCCCTTCTGGAACGCACAATTATGCGCCATCTCCCGGAAGAAACCATGTTCCGCCCAACAAAAAACGACAAAATGGAAGTAATTTCAGAGATTCCCCAGAACCTTCTCTGGATAAACGACACTGAAGGAATTTCAGTTCCGGACGGAATCGACACTTCCGGGGGCATTGGCTCATTCATTTTCGCCCTGAACCTCTTCCACGACACAATTGACGACAACGCCCAGGTAATCGAAAAGGCCTACAAGGAGGGTGACTTCAAGCTCTACGGCACAAAAGTCAGGATTTTAAAGACTTCTGCAAGTTTTATCGGAGCCACGTCTCTTTACAACCTTTCAGAAAAACTGGAAGAAGCCTGCAAAAAAGATGACCGGATTTTCATTGCCGCAAATACCGACAGACTTCTGTCAGAATACATTTCCTTCAAGGAAAAGCTCAGCCGAATCAAAGACGGAGCCTAAATCAGGAGACTTTTGCAAATGTACACTTTCATAAGAAACTATCAGCTAGACATAATGCTGGCCCTCTGTGCCGTAAGCCTCACCATGACGGTGCTGCTTTTGATAACGAGATTCCTGCCTCAAAAACGAAAATGGATTCTCATCAGCATGGAATTAATGGCAACGCTCCTTCTTGGCTTTGACCGCTTTGCCTACATCTACTCAGGAGACACAAGCTCAACCGGCTATGTCATGGTAAGGCTGTCAAATTTCATGGTCTTTTTCCTTACCTCAGCAATCGTATTCGGCTTCAACGTTTATCTCAGCGACTTAATGCTCAGGGAATCAATAGCTCCAGTCCTTCCAAAAAGACTGAAATTCGTAGGTTTCATGTCAATCATAGGCATGCTCCTGGCGATTCTTACCGTATTCACTGGGTTCTACTACTATTTTGACGAAAAAAACGTCTACCACCGGGGGGCAGGATTTCTGGCCTGCTATGTAATTCCCGTTGGCTGTCCTCTTCTGCAATTTTCTTCAATATATAAGTTCCGAAAGAAATTCAGCCGCTTCATCTTTATCGCCCTCATCCTATATATTTTTGTTCCTATTTTGACGGGCATAACACAGATTTTTGCCTACGGAATATCAATCGTCAACATGGCCATGGTTCTAGTCTCCGTTTCCCTCTACATTTTCACCTATCTGGACATAAATGATGACGTTGAAAAAGCCCACAACATGGAAATGGAAGCCCTAAAACAAGAACAGAACAGCATGAAAAGGCTTTTTTCCCAGACGGCAAAGGCTTTTTCAACAGCACTGGAAAAGCGCGATGAATCCCTGGAAGGATTTTCCCAGAAAGTAGCCGACTATGCCTTTCAGATTGCAAAGGAATGCGGAAAGAGCGATGAAGAATGTGAAAAGGCATATTATGCAGCCCTTCTCCACCGGGCCGGAATTGAAAGCCTGCCAGACTCACTCATAAAAAAAGACGGGGATTTTACAGATGAAGAAGAAAAGCTCATTCAAAACATTCCCCTGGAAAGCTCGGAAATTCTTTCCGTCATAAAGGAATTTCCCTTCCTGAGCGAGAGCATACGTCACATTCACGAGCGTTTCGACGGCAAAGGCATTCCAGACCGCCTTAAAGGGCCGAAAATTCCAGAAACGTCAAGAATCATAGCAGTTGCAGAAGCCTACGTTTCCATGACCAGCATAAAGAACTCTCGCTTCAAGCCGACATATGCCGTAATCAGGGAAGAATTTGTAAAGGAAGCAGGCTCAAAATACGATCCAGTCTTCTCAAACATGATGGTTCACCTTATGGACACAAAAATCAACGAAAAAAGCGAGGAAACCGTCGCTCAGCTGGAAACAGAACTTACATGCGGGCAATACAGGGACTGCGTTTCAGAAGGCATTCCGGTCCTTCAAAACCATTCGGAAATATCTTTTTCGGCCACAGCTACAGAAGCAGAAAACGGCTTTTCGGCCCCATCCATAATTCTTTTTGATTCATACGACAGGCAGGTTCATCATAACCAGCAGGCAATTGAAGCCAACCACTACGTAGAATACGGTGAAATCTGGTTTGACGGACACATTATTTCCACAAGCGCAAGGAACATGGAAGTTCAGGTCACAGACAGGGAAGTTCCCCTTGAAGACAAAAAACTGTACAAAATAAAGTCCGCACGATTTGAAGACCATCTTTTAATCAATCTGGAAACCTTCTCAAAAAGCATTGAGGTCATAGTTGCCCTGCCAAACATCTCAAAATCAGCATACATCGCAATAACCGGCGAAAACTGCAGGATTACAGGCATAAAGACAGAAGTAAGCGACATTGAAGTCAAAGAAAACGAAATTAAGCGCATTGCAAGTCAAATCAGCTACATAGACCACATGGAAACAGACATTCCTAACGTTCAGATAAACAGCCCGCGGCAGGCCTACACTCAGGGAATCGAAATCAAGAGCCGGCTCAAGCTTCTTTTCCATACCATGAGCCTTCCGGAAGCAAACCTGATCTGGCACTGTCCCTACATAGTGCTCTATCACTCAGAAGACGGAAGCATAGGCGGCAAAGATTACCGTGAATACGCCCTCATAAAACTCAACGGTGAAGACAACGGCTCAAACAGCTTTGCGGAAAACACCTTCTCCATGAAAAAAGACTATCTCTTTGAATCATGGGACAAATGGAATCAGGAAAACAAGGCCGGATTTGAATGCAGCATAGAATTCGTCAAAAAAGGAAACAAAGTGACTCTGACCACATCAAACCTGGGAATCTCCATAAAGAACGTAACTGAAATCTTCCAGAACAAGGGACCGGTTTTTGCAGCAATAACCGGGGACAGGTGCGCAATAACCGACATCCGGACCATTTTATAAAGCCGGCTTTTATGATAGGATTTCATCATGAAATTCCATCGAACTTTTTTTGCAATATTTATTTTCTCACTGGCAATGGCCTCAGAAATTTCAGCCCTTGGTAAAAATGACAAGACCGAATCAGGCGCATCTTCTGAAAATCAAAAAGAATACATAAAAATCGATCTTTTGCTCGACACAAAAAACTCCGGTGCCAAAAATCACTTTAAGTGGCAGACTTCAAAAAATTCATACTCAGACACTTTTGACGCAGTTTCAGGAGCCTCAAAAGTCCACAGCACCAAACTTTTTCGTGAAGCAAGCCTTGACACAGCCTCAAAAAGCCTTAAAACGCCAAAAGGACTTCGAAATCTGTGTCTTTTTGCTGTGGCAAATCCTGAACTTTTAAAGGCAGACAATTTTTCTGCAAGCCAGGAAGGAAGCAAAATCACAGTCACTTTCACCCATCGGGGAAATTCCTACATAATCCGCTCCGATGAGCAGGGAAACGTCAGTGTTCCAGAAGGATTTTTTATAAAACTGAAGGAAGTCAAAAAGGAAACGACTGAAGAAACAACAGCAGATGCAGAGTCAAAACAAGAAAACAGTAAAGAAAGTGCCGAAGAAATTACAGAAAAGACAGAAAATGACCAGAATCCGCAGGAAAAAGAATTAAAAACAGAAGAAGAGTCCGCAGAAAAGATTCCGGAAGGTTTTCAAAAAGACGAGCCTGCAGAATCAATCAGCATGATTTTCACAGGAATCTTAAAGGCAAGCCTCAGTAAAGAAGGAACCCTAAGCCTTAAAGGCAAAATCAAGCTGGCAAAACGCCCTGAAGAACAAAAGAAGACCGAAGAACCCCAAAAAGAAAGCTCCGCAGAAAACGAAAGCGAATCCGCGGAGCCTTAAGGCCTAATTACTTACAGTCTGGCTGCAATTGCGTCGATAAACTGCCAGCTGTCAACAACCTCTTTTGCAGGTGGATTTGCAAGGCGGGCCAAGTCACCTGTCATAGTGCCTTCTTCGATTGTGTCCAAAGTGGCTTTTTCCAAACGTTTTGCAAAATCAGCAAGCTCAGGAGTTGAGTCAAGCTCTGCTCGTTTTGCGAGGGCTCCTGTCCAGGCAAAAATCAACGCTACAGGGTTTGTAGAAGTCTTTTCGCCTTTCTGGTAGCGGTAATAGTGCTTCTGGACTGTGCCGTGGCTTGCCTCGTACTCGTATTTTCCGTCCGGGCTTACGAGAACTGAAGTCATCATTGCCAAAGAACCGCAGGCAGATGCAATCATGTCGCTCATAACGTCGCCGTCATAGTTTTTGCAAGCCCAGAGCATTCCACCCTCGCTCTTCATGATTCTGGCAACAGCGTCGTCAATCAATGTATAGAAATATTCAAGGCCGGCCTTCTCAAACTTTTCTTTGTATTCCGTGTCGAAAACGCGCTGGAAGATTTCCTTGAAGTTGCCGTCGTAAGTCTTTGAAATTGTGTCCTTTGTGCCGAGCCATACGCTGATTTTCTGGTCGAGTGCGTAAGTGAAGCAGCAGCGTGCAAAACTTTCGATTGACTTGTCAAGGTTGTGGATTCCCTGAATGATTCCAGGCCCCTTCATTTCCATGATTGTCTTTCGGATTTCTTTTCCGTCTTCGCCTGTAAAGACAAGCTCAGCCTTTCCTGCGCACGGAGTCTTAATCTCGCAGTTTTTGTAAACGTCGCCGTAAGCGTGTCGGCCAAGAACAATCGGCTTCTTCCAGCTTGTAACGTTGCACTGAACATTTTTAACAAAAATCGGAGCGCGGAAAACAGTGCCGTCAAGCTCGCCGCGGATGATTCCGTTAGGGCTTGGTGTAAGCTGTTTGAGATTATATTCTTTTACGCGGGCTGCGTTGCTCGTGATTGTAGCGCATTTTACGCCCACACCAAGCCGTTTGATTGCTGCCGCAGACTCGTAAGTAACTTTGTCGTCAGTGTCGTCACGGTGCTTTAAGCCCAAATCATAATATTCGGTTTTCAAATCAACGAAAGGCTCAAGAAGTTTTTCTTTGATAACCGCCCACAAAACTCTGGTCATTTCATCGCCGTCAAGCTCAGCGATTGCATTTTTCATCTGAATTTTTGCCATAATGTGGAATTATACAAAAAATGTGTTATAATGTATAGAAAGGGAGTGTTTATATAGACTGGAATAAAGGGGAGAAGTCTCTCCCCTACGCCGCACGCAGTTGCGTCGTTCCCCACTCTACAGGGGCTCTGCCCCCGTAACGCCCCCTAGCAGTTTTTTAAGCTTATATTTATTTTACTTTAAGAATTTATATATTACCTTAATATATAATGAAAGTCTGATAATATGAATTGTAAAATTTTACAATTTTTATCAAAACTTTGGAGGTTATTATGCGAGTTTTATTGGTTGAAGACGAAGAAGGCCTTTCACAGGCTCTGGTCGAGATTTTCAAAAAGAATCGGATTAGCATTGATGCTGTCCTTGACGGAAAAGAAGGCCTTAAATATGCCGAGTCAGGTATTTACGACGTCCTCGTCCTGGACATCATGCTCCCTGGAATCGATGGAATTTCCATCCTCAAAACCCTCCGTGAAAACCACAACAATGTTCCAGTCATTTTCCTCACTGCAAAAGACGACGTTACAGACAAAATCACAGGTCTTGACGCTGGTGCCGACGACTACCTTACAAAACCTTTCTCAAGCGACGAGCTTCTTGCCCGAGTACGTGCACTTTCTCGCCGCAAGGGTGAATTAAAAGAAGATTCCGTCACATTCGGCGACCTTACACTCAACAAAAAGAACTGCGAGCTTCAGTCTTCAACAGGCGAAGCAATCAAGCTTTCCCTCAAGGAATATCAGATTCTCGACCTTCTCTTTGAAAATCCCCATCAGATCATCACAAAAGAGCAGCTCATCGAAAAAATCTGGGGCGGCGACTCAAATGCCGAATATAACAATGTCGAAGTTTACATTTCCTTCATCCGCAAAAAGATTGAGAACCTCAAGGTAGGAATCCGAATCCGAACCGCACGCGGCATCGGTTACTCTCTTGAAGACGAAACACGATAGGAATTTTCCTTAATGAAAGTCATCAAGCAGCTTCAGGCCAAATTCGTCTATTCAATGATTCTCATCGAAATGGTTGTTTTTGCAATCATACTTCTGTCCCTCAACGTCGCAATCACCAGGCGGGAATCAGAGGAAACAAAGGATTTTCTCATTTTTCTTGCCAACAACAACGGCCACAGTCCCAAACCCAGACTGCTTGATGACAAACGTCTTCCCCAGCTTCCCCAAAACGACTTGATTCTTGACATCGATGCAACTTCGTCTGCAAGCAGGGAACGGCCAGAAGATTTTCTTCACAACATCACTGATATTTTCAGAATTGAAAAGGCCAGCCTATCAAATCTTCGCAATTATTTTACGGTCAGGGTAAGCAGTGACGACCAGTTTCTGGAACTGATTCAGGATTTTCCACTAAATTACACAAACGAAGAAATCAGTCATCTTGTCAGCGAAATCCTCAAGACAAAAAAGCAGTACAGCACGATTAACGGCGTCACCTTCTACATAAAGGAACTTCGGAACAGTACCAAGCTTATCTGCATGGTAAACCGCAATTCTGAACTCAAGACGCTTTCAAAACTTTACATGTATTCAACCCTTCTCTACCTTCTGAGCATCATCGTTTCCGTACTGATTTCAATTCCAATCTCAAAATACATGATCAGTCCGGCAGAAGAAGCATTCCGCAAGCAGAAGCAGTTCATAGCCGATGCAAGCCACGAGCTCAAGACACCAATTGCAGTAATCGGAGCAAACCTTGACGTTCTCGAAAGCGAAATCAAAAACAACAAGTGGCTTGAATATATCAAGGCAGAAAACAAGCGCATGGGCGAACTGGTACGGGATCTTCTCTATCTTGCCAAAAATGACGCGGGCCGCAACGAACTCACTTTCTCCGAATTTGACTTCTCGAATGCTGTCGAAAATTCCGTGTTGCCTTTTGAGGTAATCGCCTTTGAAGCCGAAAAGACCCTTGAATTCGATATTCAGAAAGGAATAATCTGCAACGGCGACGAAAAGTCACTCAAGCAGGTTTTCATCATTCTTGTTGACAATGCACTTAAAAATTCAGAAAACGGTGCAAAAATCAATGTAAAAGCATACGCTGAAGGCCAAAAAATCATCTACAAGGTGCGCAACACAGGCACAGGAATCAAAAAAGACGAGCTTGAAAAAATATTCCTGCGATTTTACCGCTCAGACTCTTCCCGCGTAAGAAAGACAGGTGTTTCAGGGCTGGGTCTTTCAATCGCAAGGGCAATCGCCACAGACCACGGCGGCACACTTACGGCTGACAGCGTATACGGAGAATGGGCAGAATTCACCCTGGCACTTCCAAAGAAAAAATCGGTGCAACAGCCAAAAGGATAGACATGATAAAAAAGATAGATTAGGATATAGACTATCTTTTCATCATGCCGGCTGTATATAAAGCCACTAATCTGGAAGAATTTTTATGGAACTCAAAGAACTTTACCGTGAAATATTAAACGAACACAACATAAATCCCGCGCACAAAACTGAACTTTCAGGCGCAAATCATAGCCTGCAGGGCGTAAATCCCAGCTGCGGCGACAACATCACCCTAAAACTCAAAGTTGAAGACGGCAAAATCATGGACGGTGCTTTTACAGGCAGCGGCTGTGCCATTTCTCAGGCCAGCTGTGACATGATGCTTGACCTTATAATCGGAAAGCCGGAATCCGAAGCCCTAAGGCTTTGCGAAATCTTCATGGGCATGATTCAGGGAACAGTCACTGAAGAGCAGATTGAAGAGCTCGACGAGGCAAGTGCCCTTCGCCAGATCCAGCACATGCCAGCCCGCGTAAAATGCGCGGAACTCGGCTGGAGGACAATGCGGGAAATGCTTGGACTCAAAAAATCCGAGGCTTCTGCATCACAGCCCCATCCTGAATGTCCCACTATCTAAAAAGGGCAGAACCGCAAATTTTTCTAATTTTTTCAACTATCTTCCAACTTTTTCCTCTTTTATGCTATAATGGCGGTATCTTAATTTTATTCCATTAAAGAGGCAAATATGGCTATCACTTGGGAAAATCTTGACAAACTTTCTTCTTACAAAAAACTCCAGTCACTCAAAGGTGCAGTGAGCGTTAAAAATGAACTATCAGCAGCAAACGCTTCTGATAGAGTCAAAAAATATTCTGTTCCAATGGGAGCAGGCCTTACCTACAACTACGCTGCAAAACAGGTCGATGATAAAGTTCTCGCAGTTCTCAAGGAGCTTGCAGCAGAGGCTCAGCTTACTCAGAAATTCGCAGCAACATACAACGGTGAAGTAATCAACACTGGAGAGAAACGCATGGTATTGCACCACCTCTGCCGCGGTCAGCTCGGAAACAATGTTATGGCTGATGGTGCTAACAAACGCGATTTCTACATCAACGAGCAGAAACGCATCGCTGACTTTGCAGAAAAAGTTCACTCTGGCAAAATCGTAAACGCAAAGGGCGAAAAATTCACAACTGTCGTTCAGATTGGTATCGGTGGCTCAGACTTGGGTCCACGCGCTATGTATCTCGCACTCGAAAACTGGGCAAAAGCAACCGGCACATTCAAAATGGAAGCAAAATTCATTTCAAATGTTGACCCGGACGACGCAACAGCTGTTCTTAAATCAACAGACCTCGCTCACTCAATCTTCATCCTGGTTTCAAAATCAGGAACAACTTTGGAGACTCTCACAAACGAATCATTCGTAAAAGACGCTCTCAAAAAAGCAGGCCTCAATCCATCTAAGCACATGATTGCAGTCACTTCTGAGACTTCTCCACTGGCTCACAACCCGGACTATCTCGAAGCATTCTACATGGACGACTACATCGGTGGCCGCTACTCTTCAACTTCTGGAGTCGGCGGAGCAGTTCTTTCACTTGCATTCGGTGCAAAAGTATTCGACGACTTCCTTAAAGGTGCTGCCGAAGAAGACAAACTCGCAACAAACGAAGACATTCTCAAAAATCCGGCCCTTTTGGACGCTCTCATCGGAATCTACGAGCGCAACGTCCAGAACTATCCTGCAACAGCCGTTCTTCCATATTCACAGGCTTTGAGCCGCTTCCCTGCTCATCTTCAGCAGCTCGACATGGAATCAAACGGCAAGAGCGTTAACCGCTTCGGCCAGGCAATCAGCTACGTTACAGGCCCGGTAATCTTCGGTGAGCCAGGCACAAATGGCCAGCACTCATTCTATCAGCTCCTTCACCAGGGAACTGACATCATTCCGCTCCAGTTCATCGCATTCAAAGAGAACCAGGCCGGAAACGATGTTACAATCGAAGACTCAACAAGCCAGACAAAGCTCGGCGCAAACGTAACAGCTCAGATTATGGCTTTTGCCTGCGGTAAAGCAGACAGCGATCCAAACAAATCATTCGCAGGTGAGCGCCCGTCAAGCCTCATCTACGGAAAGCAGCTCACACCTTCAACATTGGGAGCCCTTCTCGCTCACTTTGAGAACAAGGTAATGTTCCAGGGCTTCGTATGGAACATCAACAGCTTCGACCAGGAAGGCGTACAGCTGGGCAAAAAACTCGCCAAGACAGTCCTCTCAGGAAAAGCCGAAGGTGCATTAAAGGCTTATACTGAATTGTTAGACCTCTAATGCTGCACAGGATGTGCAGAAAAAGCAAAGAGAGAATTTTCTGCAAGAAAATTCTCGTACGAATCAGGAAATCCAAGGATGGATTTCCTGTTCGAAGCTTATACAGAATTGCTTGATTTGTAGGATTTAGATTTCTCACGTAGAAAGATTAAATAACCACAGATTACACAGATGGCACAGATTAAAATACAAATCTGTGTAATCTGTGCCATCTGTGGTTTATTTTTTTTGCAATATCTAGAATTTTTCAAAACTTGCCTTTCAGCTTAAAGCTTAAAAAGATTTCGGATATTTCTGTCCACAAGGACGCTCAGCTCGCTCATCAAGGTTCCGCGGGCCTGAGCAACGAAGCTGTAGCAATGCTCAATCAAAACCGGAGTGTTAATCTGCCCACGGAACGGAACAGGAGCCAGATAGGGCGAATCAGTTTCCATTAAAAGTCGGTCATCAGGTACAAATCGAAGCAAGTCCTGCATTTCTTCCATTTTTGCCTTTTTGGTGTATGTCACAGCCCCGCCAAAGGCTATGTGCCAGCCCAAATTCAGAAATTGCCTTGCTTCTTCTTTGCCGTAAGAATAGCAGTGGATGATTCCATTGTGATAGCCCATGTTTTTTATGCAGTCTATCGTGTCGTCAAAGGCATCGCGGCTGTGAACGACTACAGGAAGATTCATTTTGCGGGCAAGGTCAATCTGCATCTGAAAAAGTTCGCGCTCCCCCTCGTAAACGCTTTTGTCAAAGTCACTTTCGCACCTGCCGTCTACCCCGCCTGGATTCCAGTGGTGGTCAAGCCCGCACTCACCTATGGCCACAAGATGGCTTTTATCCATAAAAGTTTCGATTGATTCCTCAAGCTTTTTCATTGACTGGGTGCGATTTTTGATTTCCTCAACGTCCGGCCAGATTCCAGCTGAATAATAAATCATCTCGCTGGCCGCATCTCGCACACCTGGCTGCATTTTGGCAAAGTTTTCCTGAAACTGAACATGACGGCGGAGCAAATCATCGCACTTTGTTCCGATATCAAGGCCAAAAAAAGTATTCCGCTCCACAAGCTGGCTCAGAATCTCTTCCCCGTCCAACCCCCGTTCTACCAAATGATGAAAATGAAAATGTGTATCGCTGAACATGCTTTTATTCTAACGAATTTTCTGGAAAAAGTGAAACACAACCTTGAAAACGAGGGCATTTTTATGATATAATTATTACGTTGTTTGCAACGATGCCAGGATGGTGGAATAGGTAGACACAAGGGACTTAAAATCCCTCGACAGCTAATACCGTCGTGCCGGTTCGATTCCGGTTCCTGGCATACAGTTTGCTTTTTTCCTTTATTCCCGTCCAAATATGAAAAAATTCATAGCCTTTATTTTAATCACTTTCAGCCTGTACAGCCCTGTCATGGCTTTTGGAGATTTTGACAAGGCCATTGAAAGCTCACAGCAGGAAAAGCCAAAATCCAGTGAAAAAAAGGAATCCAAAAAATCTTCGTCACCAGACAATTCAGACGCAGAAGCTTCCCTGATTGAATTAATTGCAGAAATTTTTGCCTACATCTGGCTTTTCAATGCCCAGGCACGATACTGCCCCTACCCCTACTCTTCCCCCGGATCAAAATACCTTACATACAACGATTATATTTCAATTGAGCAGGCAGAAAACGGCGATTTTTCTTCACCCAACCGTACATTTAGATTTTCGGCAGACACTTCATTTGTCTGGCTGAAAGGCCTTGCGGTAGGAAACGAATCAAGATTCGACTGCATGCTTTATCCACTCATAGGTTTGTATGCAAGAAACCTTCTGCTTTATGACCACTTAAACAACGAGGGAAGCATGGGGAACGTCCATCTCGGTGCGGTCATTCCTGTTTTTCAGACAAATATTTTGAGCGCTTACCTTAAAGCCGGCTGGGCAAAATGGTACAAGGATGTTACGCCCATGATTAAGGAAAGCGCATTTTTCCTGGGACTTGAGGCAAAATCATATCCATTCAAGCCACTTGCCTTAAAATGGAATTGTGGATGGCAGTTTTTTGAAAATGACGTATTCGTATTTGACTCGGATTTGCAGGCCGGCATCATGACAGGTCGCTTCGAGATTTTCGCAGGCTGGCGATACCTTGAGACTGGAACAGAAAAGATAGATTCCACCGGCTGGCACGGAGTCAGCAGCGGAATCAGGATTCATTTCTAGATTTTATTTGACCTGGCTGAAAAGGCCAGCCATTTCGTTGCGCCATTCGCCGCGCTCACTGTCCCTTGCTTCCCACTCGATTATCTTTCTTATTGAAAAATGCTTCTGGTCATGGGGATTGTCAAAATGAAGCACGGCAAAACGCCCCTGACCGATATATGAAACCTTTTCGTTGAGGCCAGGCTTTTCGATTTCATTGAGTTTTGAGATTACGCAGTCAAAGTGAACGGGATTGCCGCTTTCTTTATTTGAAATGGAACTTGCCAAGTCTTCAATCACTTCGCCACAAATCTCACATTTTACAGTCTGTTCCTTAAAGGCTTTGATTGCGATTCTGCTTTCTTCGATTTCTTTCTGGCTTATGGAATTTAAAAGCCGGCGCCTTTCCTGCCTGCGCTCGTATGCTCCAGAGCCTCGATTTTCATGCCCCTTTTCAGAACGCTCAGACCTGTCATTCTGGCGAGCGTCAAGAGACTTTCCCCGTTCGTTTTTATCGTTATTGTCGCGGCCGGACCAGTTTCTGTTTCTTCCGCCACGGCGTCGGTCATTTCGACTCATGCCTTCTCCTCATTAATTCGTGCTCGCTGTCTTCAACGATTTTACGGCTTAAAACCTGCGCGATTCTCTGGACTGCATATTCCACATATTCTGCATCGTGAATTTTTTTTCGCAGTTCCATAACGCGAGGTGAAAATGTTCCGTCCAATACGACTGATTTAGAAGAAGTCATAAAAACTCCGTAAAAGCATTTTGAATATGATAAACAGGCGGCAGACCCGGCATGTCAATGACTATAACATCAAATCTGATTTTGCTGCTATTATATTCTCGATGTTTTAATAGAAAAAAATTAGCCGTTTTGATAATTTTTCTCTGTTTTCTTAAATCAAGTTCATGGGAAAGTGTTTCAGCATTACCCCCCGGCAAAGCCTTTACCTCCACAAAAACAAGAACATCATCTTTCTGTGCAATTATATCAATTTCCCCGCTTCTTGTCCGAAAATTCCGATCGATTATGCGATATGAATTTTGAAGCAAAAAGAAGCAGGCTTTATCTTCACCCTTGTTTCCGATACTTTTTGTAGACGGACGCTTTTGATCAATTATGGCTTTCAATTTTGACTAATCATGAACTTCTTCCAGTTCATCGAGCATATAAATGGACTCCGGCTCCGCAGACTTTCCGTCTACAACAAGATGCCCGTAAGTAAGAAGATATTCAATATTCCACCTTTGGATGGCATTGATATGGTAATTTTTTACGGTTTTTTCTTCGCCAAGGAACATGTTTTCACCGTCATCAAAAAAAACAGGCGCGGAAAAACGCATGCCAAGTTTAATTTCCTTGCAGTCAATTTTAGTGAATTTCTTTTCTGCCATGATAACCGCTCCTATCTATTCTTTTATATTATATATGTATGAATTCGCTTCGTCTAGCTTTATTACAAAGGCAAAAATTGCCGCAATGGCCGAGTAAGTCGATTCAGGAATGAAAGAACCAAGGTTTTGCAGGGAAAGGACGTTAGCCATCTGCTCATCTTGAACTACAGGAATATCGTTCTTATCTGCGATTTCTACAAGACGCCGGGCAACGGAACCTTTGGCCTTTGCAGAAATATATGGCGCGTCAGCCCATTCAGGATATCGGAGGGCAACAGCCGAAAAAATTTTGTCTTCCATCAGGCAATACCATTCAGAGTTGAAATCGTTTCATCTGAAGCACAAAAGCCGTGCAAAGAATCAAAATCCGCTTCTTCTACGGGAACATTTCCGGGCATAAGCGACTGAAGGATTTTAGCCCCGGAAAAGGGATTTTGAGCCGAAGCCGGTTCGCAACCAAATTTCACGAAATCAAGCTGATTATTTTTATAGTATAGCACAAATACAAGTTTTTGGCTTTCATTTTTTAAATTTACCAGAGTTTTTTCAAGAGCTTTAAGTTCTGAATCAAAAAGAAGCCTGATGTCCCCGGTATAGGAAGCGTAATTCCATTCAAAAGGAAGAATTATCCAGTGGCGGAGGGGAATATTTTCAGGCGAGGACGAAAGAATTGAATTGAAAGCCGTAAGAATTCCACTTTTATTTTCGAGGGAAGCATGGTCAACCTGTGAAAAGAATTTTTTTACAGCCTTTTTGAGGTTATCAGTACTGAAAGAATCCAGAGAGGGACTTTTTGTCTTTTGTTCTGAGTTTCTGTCTTTCGAGCCGCCGGAATCATTGCGGTTTCTGCCATTCTGCCCGAGAACTGCCGCTATTTTTTCACTGTCAGGAGCCAGTCCCTTTTCATCCAGGAGCAGGGATACCTGGGAATACTCTGAATCAGAGTCAGAATTCTTTTTGGACAGCAGAAGGGCCTTTTTGGCCGCCTGAACGTCAATTTTCATGCCAATCTGCTGCATGAACTGAAGTATTTTAAAGCTCTCTGCATTTGGCTCAAACCCCAGTGAAGAAAGAAAATTCGAAAGTTCTGGAGAAAGGTTTTGAGGTTCAGCGGAAAAATTTATGACTGGTTTCTGATTTTGAGCATTCGCTTCCTGTAAAAGGGAAAGCTGAACCTGATTTCCAGACAAACTTACTTTTGCACGAAAAACCAGCCCTTCCTGAAGATTGGTCTGAGAATGCACTTCAATTTTTTGGCCGGCAAGTGAAAGCGTATATGAAGAAGAGCCATTTTTGGAAAGCACACGCCCTGTAACAACACTGCCACTGCGTAAAAGAGCGAGATTCGTGCGATTCTGAGAAAATTGCCCTTGTATAACGGAAACTTTATTCATAAACAATAAGTGGATAAAAAAAGAACCACAGATGTCACAGATTAACACAGATTAAATTATAAATCTGTGACATCTGCGTAACCTGTGGTTTAATCGCTAATTGCTAACTGCAAATTGCTGATTTATTAAGCTGATAAAAGCCTACTCTTTCTTTCCTGAGTGTTCTGCAGCTTCTTCTGCCTTAACCTCAGCCTTGAGAGCAGCTTCTTTTTCTGCAGCTGCCTTAGAAAGATCGCGAGACCACTTGAGGTACTCAACTGCTGGCTGACCGATAAGTTCCTTAACTTTAGCAGCCTTACCGATCTTGTCGCGTACGTAGTAGAGCTTAGAGCGGCGAACTTTACCAGGGCGAACGATTTCAACGTTTACAACGCGTGGGCTGTAAACCGGGAAGATTCGCTCAACGCCAACGCCGTAAGAAATCTTGCGGACTGTGAAAGTCTTGCGAACGCCCTCGTTCTTGATACAGATAACGAGACCCTCGAAAATCTGGATACGCTTTGTTTTACCTTCGATAATCTCAAAGTGAACCTTTACAGTGTCACCGACTCTGAAATTAAGAGAAGTTTCGTCTTTCTGCTGTTCTTCAATAGTCTTGATAAGATCCATTGTTATTCTCCTCGTGAACCGTTTGCTTTTTTGCCACGGTGTTTTCTGCCTTCATGCTTGTGTAAATGCATGTCCAGCAGTTCCTCAATCATTTTTTCGGCTTCTGTAGTGAGCAAGCCCTGCATTCTTGCACTGGCGATTAAATCAGGCCTGTTGGCAAGAGTTTTCTGGAGCCGCTTTTTCAGCCGCCACTTCCGAATAAGTTCGTGGTTGCCTGAAGTTAAAACTTCCGGTACAGCCAGGTCCTTGTACACAGCCGGGTGCGTGTACTGGGGATATTCTAGAAGCCCGTCAGAATAGCTTTCTTCGTCCAGACTTTCGGGAGTAATTACATTTTCCACCAGCCTGTAGACTGAATCTACAATAACCGTGGCAGCAAGTTCCCCGCTGGACATTACGTAATCACCGATGGAGATTTCGTCGTCCACGTACAAGTCAATGATTCGCTGGTCAATACCTTCGTAACGCCCGCAAACCAGGACAATTTCTTCCTTCTGACTAAGTTCAAGCGCTTTTTTTTGAGTAAAAGGCCTTCCTGAAGGTGTGACATAAATCACATGCTTTTTGTAAGCCTTTACGCTGTCAAGCGCCCTGCCGAGTGGTTCCGCCATTAAAAGCTGCCCCGCTCCGCCCCCGTACGGCTTGTCATCACATGTCTTGTGTCTATCAAAGGCAAAATCCCTGATATTCACTAAATCGTAGGCAATAATTCCCTTTTCAACCGCTTTAGCCATGATTGAGGCTTCAAAAAAAGCCCGCGGAATCTCAGGAAATAAGGTCAGCACAGTAAATTTCATGGAATTACTCCAGAATCCAGAGGTGCATCAACTGGATTATCTTGTTTTTGACATCAACCTTTCCAATGAACTGGTCTTTTAGCGGCACGAAAACCGTGCGGACCTTTCCATTTGAATCGAATTTGACGCTTTCACTAAGACAACCACAATCCTCGGCCAGGCAAACCTTCAACAAGTCTCCAGAACCGCCTTCCATTACGTCTGTGATTGTACCCACCTTTATGGGCGCAGTATTTTCTGCCAATCCGTCTTTACCCTCGTAAACGAGAGCACAATTTTTTAAGTCTTCAACATACCACTCGTTCTCTCCAAGAGGACAAGCGTTCTCGCGGGGAACAACTATTTCCCATTTGTTGTACTTTTGTACAAGTTCAGGGCTGTCAATTCCTGCAAGCTTCATGTACAAGTCACGGCCGCCGACTTCTGCGTATTCAACCGAAAAAGACTTTTCTTCTTTGGTTTTGCCGTTTCTCAAAGTCACTTCTGTCATGTCCGAGAAATGATCGTATTCACCGGAAGTGCTTTCTACTCTAAATTCGCCCGATATGCCATGAGAGCCACGAACGAAACCAACGATAAAGCTGTCGTTTTGATTAGATCTTTCCACAGTTCAATTAGTCCAGTATGTCAAGGCTATAATGCTTGCCATCTCTACTGGCTGATGCACTCAATACTGTGCGCAACGCTTTAGCAATACGGCCGTATTTGCCGATAACCTTACCAATATCGCCTTGGGCAACTCGAAGCTCAAGAACAGGGCCTCTTTCGCCTTCAGTTTCATTTACCGAGACTGCACTGGGATCATCGACCAATGATTTTGCAATGTATTCAATCAGGTCTTTTTCCATTCCCCGTTTCTCCCGCTAAACTATTTGTTGTTAAGATTCTTTTTGCTGAAAAGCTTTTTGACTGTTTCTGTTGGCTGAGCACCAACGCTAATCCAATACTTTGCACGCTCTTCGTTAATCGTGAACTGATTTTCACCAACCTGAGTTACAGGCTGATAAGTTCCGATTTCTTCGATTGTCGTACCATCACGTGGTTTGCGTGAATCCTGAACGACGATTCGGTAGCAAGGACGTTTTGCTGCACCGAATTTCTTGAGTCTGATTTTGACCACAATATTCCTCCATATTAAGAATTGTGAAATAACAATATATCTTTTTTATAAAGAATAATCAATCAGTTCATGAGTATAATTTTAAAAATAATAAGACTTTATTTTCTTTAAATCTTTCTGAAAAAGCATTATAATTTAAGATATCTGGAGAATTTCACTATGTTTAGAACTTTGAGATTCAAATTCATTGCAGGATTTGCATCTTTCATTTTAATGTCCCTTGTCATCGTTTCAGCCATATCAACCATGAGCGTCATAAAAACCGCTGAAGAATTTGCGGAAATTCAGGGAGTTCCCGTGGTCGAAAAAGTCTGGAACTACATTGACGGCGACAAATTTGAAAATCTGGCAAAAAGTCTGGATCGCGACAGCCAGTGGGCAGAAGAAACCCGGCTGTGGATGCTGGAAGTTGCAAATTCGGTGGGCTGCTCATATCTTTTTACCATGGCGCCAGTCTCAGGTACAACTTACCGCTACATAATCGACGGAAGCTGCGATCCCAGCGACACCGAAAATTATTCCCCCATGGGAAGCGAAGAAGACATAAAATCATGGAGTTCAGCCCCCTTCGACACCATGAAAACCGGCGAGCTCACCACATCAGGCGTAACATATCAGGAAGGATGGGGCTGGACAGTTTCAACATACAAGGCTATTAAAAATTCCCGGGGCACAACCGTCGGTTTTGTCGGCTGCGACTTTGAGATTTCTTCCATAATCAGGACAATCAAAATCCGGGCCTTTACAATCGGAGCCTGCGGCCTTATTCTTCTGTTTATCGGGGCCGCGATTCTTTACATTTTCTCAAACGTGATTTTCGGCTCAATGAAATTAATCTCCAGCGAAATGAAGCAGATTTCTGACGGACAGGCTGACCTGACCCACAGAATCCCGGAAAAAGGCAATAATGAACTTACAGACCTGGCCCGAAACTGCAATAAAGTCATTCAAAGCATATCAAATCTTGTTGAAACCCTGCAGCAGGAAACAAGCGTTCTTCTAAATTCAGGCTATAAACTTTCGGAACGCATGACATCTTCCCTTTCTCAGATTTCAGGAGCAGCAGAAGACATAACCGAAATAAATTCCCAGATTTCTTCCCAGGCCCACAAAGTTGAGCTCATAGCCGGGGGAATTAATTCCGTTAAATGCGAGATTTCAAATTTGGACGAAAGAATCAATGAGCAGGCAGGAGCCATTTCAGAAAGCTCAAGCGCAATAGAACAGATTTCACAGAACATAAATTCCGTAAGCCATAACGTAGACACAATAACCCATGAATATGAAATACTTACTGAAGAAGCCCATAACGGCGCAAAGCTTCAGGAAGAAGTTTCAAGCCAGATAGACGAAATCTCAAAACAGTCGGAAAACCTTAATGAAGCAAACCAGGCAATTGCGGCGATTGCGGAACAGACAAACCTTCTGGCAATGAACGCGGCCATAGAAGCAGCCCATGCAGGTGACGTCGGAAAGGGATTTTCGGTCGTAGCAGATGAAATCCGTGCCCTTGCCGAAACTTCCGCCACCCAGTCAATGGAAATCAAAAATCTTCTTGACGGCATTTCCGAGGCAATTCAGGGAATAGTAGAGTCTTCAAGGCAGTCAAGCGAATCTTTTGAGAGAGTCGGCTCAAAAATTTCCAGAATTGATTACATGATGAAGGAAGTCAAAGGCGGAATGGCTGAAGAAAAGGCTGGAGTCCAGAACATACTTCAGACAATGCAGAGTCTGGATCAGTCACGAAAGCAGATTGAAGGTGCCTCTGGAAACATGAAGGAAGCAAGTCAGTCTGTTTTTGAAGGAATTTCAGAGCTCAAATCGATTTCAGAAGTCACCCTTCAGAATTCCCAGAGAATTACGGATGCAATCAGCGACATGGAGTCGGCAGCAAAAGAAGCGTCAAGTGCAAGCGAAACCTCAAATGACGCCACACAGAACGTAGTTCACATGATAAACGGCTTTAAGGTAAGGTAGCTAAAAGCCGGAATTTGAGCTGACGCACAGGGTTTCACCTGTTACAGGGTGCTGAAAAGAAAGGCTTTTTGCATGGAGCATGAGCCGTTCATAAGGAAGGGAGCCGTAAAGGACATCGCCTAAAATAGGAATTCCAAGCGAGGAAAGATGCACGCGAATCTGATGGGTTCTGCCTGTAAGAGGCCGGCATTCCAAAAGCAGGAAAGAAAAGCCCTTAAAGTCCGGATTTGTATCAAGAGCAAGGGAAGCAGCATCTATTTTTTTTAATACGGTAAATTCAGTTTTAGAGGAAAGTCCGCCGTTATTTTCGCTCACTCTGCCCCACTTTGCAGCCTGTCCTTTAGGGCTGACTCTGCCCATGGGAAAATCCACCGTGATTTTTTTGCCGTCAGGAAATTCCGCGGCTTTTTTTTGAGGAAGGGCAACTATGGCTTCGTATGTTTTGCGGGCCGTGTGACTTTCAAACATGGCGTGGCAGGCGGCGTTGACAGAGCGGGATTTTGTAAAGAGAATTACGCCGCTTGTGTCACGGTCAAGGCGGTGCATGATTCCCAGATAGGGAGGATTTTTGGCATTGGGGTGCTCGATTTTTTGCCTCTCAAACAAAAAACGCACGATTGCCGCGTGAAGATTATCCCGGCTTCCAACCATTCCCGCTTCCGTTGGAAAGTGAGTGGGCTTGTTCACGACGATAATGCTGTCGTCCTCAAAAAGAATGTCCTTTGGAGCAAGCTCAAAGTCAATGTCATCGGGCTGCTTTTCATACAAAAGCTTTTCCTCGTCAACTTCAACCATGGCAGAAGAACCTGCATAAAGCAAAAATGAAGGATGTCGAATCTGACGCCCGGCCACACTGACGCTGCCGGCAACAATAAGGCGGCGAATCTTGCTGTTGGAAACTTCCATTTTTAAAAGCCCTGGAAGTTCAGCGCGAAGAAATTCATTGAGAGAAATATTTTTTGGGGCTGTAAGGACAAAATTTTTCATATTCTATCCGACGCAGTAGGGTTAATAGCAACGGCAAAGCCATTCCCCGACCACATGGGCGGGAACTGCCATGACTCCTATTTAATAGCCAAGTTCCTGGCCAACAAGAATGATTTTGATCCGGCCTTTGGTTCGGCTGATTCTGGTTTTTACGAATACGGCGCAAATGTCCTTTTCGCTGGAAAGCTTGAGTCTCTGGGCGTTTTTGGGAGCGGCAATTTTGAGGGCACGGGATTCCAGGTCAGCTTCGCAAGGAACAATCTTGTTGATTCCCACAAGGGCGACGACTGAAGCAGGTCCAAATGTAATTGCAGCGACACGGTTACCGTTTCCGTCAATGTTGTAAAGGACGCCGTCTTCGCTAACAGCGTTAAAGCTCGTAAGGTAAGTGTCCGCAAAAAAAGCCTTGCGCATGAGTTCTGTGCGCTCCTCCGGGCTTTTTGCAGTGTCACGGTCAATTAACTTGTATCCGCCCTTTTTTAGCCGTTCAAGCAGGCCTGATTCTTCGACTGAAACCGAACCGCCCCAGGCGACAGAAGAACCTTCAGGAATGTAAGAAAGTGCCTTTTCAACGGCTTCTTCTTTTGTCTGGGCAAAAACAGCCTCAAAACCGCGCTTTTTAAGATTCTCAATAATTAAAGAAATATCCATAGAAATCTCCTGTGACTTATTTTTGGTATTTTTTTCGGATAATCAGCGATGAAAGCAAAAGGAGCCCGCCGACAATCCAGGAAATTACGCCGCTTGCAAAAATTCCAAGCCCATGGGTAAGTCCTGCCACGATGTATGTGATGAAGGAAACAAAGACTACATGCATTACATAAGGCAGCTGGGTTGAAACATGGTTCACGTGCTCACACTGGGCGCCGGCACTTGCCATGATTGTGGTGTCTGAAATAGGCGAACAGTGGTCGCCGGCAACAGCACCTGCCATGCAGGCCGAAATTGAAATGATTCGCAAAGGATCAGCTGAATTGGGGAATACTGCGATACAGATTGGAATTAGGATTCCGAATGTGCCCCATGAAGTTCCGGTTGAAAAGGCCAGAAAACCTGCCACAAGGAAAATAAAGGCTGGAAGCAGGCTTTTTATATGATTTGCGCTTTCCATGAGGCCGGCAACATATTTTGCAGCATCAAGGGAGTCGGTCATGGCCTTTAATGTCCAGGCCAGTGAAAGAATCAGGATTGCAGGAACCATAGCCTTGAATCCTTCCGGAAGACATGACATGCAGGCCTTGAATGGAAGAATGCGGCGGGGAACATAGACTGCCAGAGTCAAAAGCAGGGCTGCAACAGAGCCAAGCACAAGGCCAACCGATGCGTCAGAATTTGCAAATGCATCAACAAAATTTTTATGTTCTTCACCTGAAGCAAAGAAACCGCCGGTATAAATCATGCCGATTACGCAGAGGATAATAAGTGAAACAATTGGGAAAACCAGGTCAAATACGGAACCTCGGCCGATTTTCTCGGATTTTGAAAACTCTGACTCTGCGGAAAGAGCTGCTTCCTCATAAGTCCTCATTGAGCCGAAGTCAAATTTGAGGGAGACAAGAAGGAACATCATGCCTATCGTGAAAAAGGCATAGAAATTGAATGGAATCGCCTTGCAGAAAAGGGCAAGACCGTTCTCGCCTTCACTTACGAAGCCTGCAACGGCTGCCGCCCATGAGCTGATGGGCGCAATGATGCAGATTGGAGCGGCCGTGGAGTCGATAAGATAGGCAAGTTTTTCCCTGGAAACCTTGTATTTTTCGGTAACAGGACGCATGACCGAACCCACCGTAAGGCAATTGAAATAATCGTCAATAAAAATAAGGATGCCAAGGCAGATTGTAGCAATCTGGGCACCGACCTTTGTCTTGATGCGTTTTTTGGCCCAGTCACCGAATGCAGCGGAACCGCCGGCACTGTTCATGAGGGCAACCATGGTGCCCAGAACCACGAGAAAAACAAGAATGCCCACGTTCCAGCTGTTTGCCAGCTGCTTGATAAGTCCGTCCGAAAAAACATGGGTAAAAAATCCCGTAAAGCCTGTGTGGGCGTCAATCGCAAAGAAAGCCCCGCCAATCAGGATTCCGATAAAAAGTGAAGAATAGACTTCCTTTGTGATGAGTGCCAGTGCAATCGCAACAATTGGAGGCACAAGTGACCAGAATGTTCCCGTCATTTTTAACTCCTGAGATGACCTGAAATATTTTTTTATTCTAAAGTACAACGGACTTTATGTCCACTTGAAACTTCCTTCCATTCAGGGACTTTTGAAAGGCATTTTTGGCTGGCTTTGGGGCAGCGATGGGCAAAAGGACAGCCGTGAAGGCTTTCAAGGCTTGTCTTGACTTCGCCGTTTTCAGAAGAAGAAGAATTGCCGCTGCCATCGAAAAGAAGCCTGGTATATGGATGAACGGCACTTTTGTAAAGGTCTGCGGCAGGAGCTTCCTCAACGAGAAGCCCGCGATACATGACTCCGATCGTGTCACAAAAATAGCAGGAGACCCGCAAATCATGGGCAATAAAAAGGAAGGAAATGCCTCGCCTTTCACGAATTTCCTGCAAAAGGTTGAGAATCTGACTCTGAACGGAAACGTCCAGGGCACTGACAACCTCATCACAGAACATGACCTGAGGCTTCATGATTAGAGCACGGGCGATTGAAATGCGCTGCCTCTGTCCGCCGGAAAATTCAGCCGGACGCTTTTCGAGGTCAGCCGGATCAAGGCCGACTTCTTCCATGATATGTGCCGCCTCTTCAAGAGCTGATTTTTTTCCGGGCCATAGGGAAGAATATTTATAGCTGGCGGTAAGTATGTTGAAGACTGAAAGCCGGGGATTAAGGGAGCGGGAAGGATCCTGAAAGACATACTTGATTTTTTCGCGGTAAGAGCGGAGCTGACTGCGATTGAACTGAAGGATATTGTTTCTCTGCAAGAAATCCTGGCTTTGACCGTTATTTTGAGGGCTGTACCATATTGCGCCGCCGTCAGCCCTGTACATTCTGACCAGCATTCTGGCCGTAGTCGTTTTGCCGCAGCCTGACTCGCCCACAAGACCGTAAGTTTTGCCCCTTTCTATTCCGAAGGAGACATCATTGACGGCATAGACAAAGCGGTCATTTCTGGCGAAAAATCCTGCATCAAGGGTGAAGCGTTTTGTAAGGTGCTCAGCCTGAATTATGTAATCAGACATGTTTTCCAATTCCGTTTTTGTAGATTTCCACGATTTCCTTCATTCTGTCAGCAGGACGGATAAGGTCTTCCATGGAACTGCCTTTATTGAGGGTGTCGATTATTGCCGCAACATAGCGGTTCATGCAGACAGAAAAATACCAGGGGCGTTCCTTTAATTCCGTTTTTTGATGAATCAGATTAGTGGTAAAAACCCGGTCAAAAATGCCTTCAGAATAAGCCCTGTCAAATTCTTCAAGCCCGTTGGTAAAAAGTCCGAAAGTAGCAAACATAAAGACACGGGAAGCCCCCCGGTTTTTAAGCTGCTTTGCCACGTCTATCATGCTTCCGCCTGAAGAAATCATGTCGTCAACAACAATCACATCCTTGCCTTTGACTGATTCACCGCAAAAGTCATGGGCAATGATCGGGTTCATGCCGTTTACGATTGTGCTGTAGTCCCGCCGTTTGTAAAACATGCCGATATTGACTCCAAAAATCGATGCCATAAAGACGACCCGCTGGGTCGCGCCTTCGTCAGGGGAAATGAACATCATATGGTCACTGTCAATCTGCAGATCCTCGTATTGGGAAAGAAGGGCCTGGGTAAATTGCAGTGCAGGAGAAACGTCCTCAAAACCGCTGAAGGGAATTGAATTCTGAACCCGGGGATCATGGGCATCAAAGGTGATTATGTCATGCACTCCCATATTCTCAAGTTCCCGGAGCATCATTGCGCAATCCAGCGATTCCCGGCCGGTACGGCGGTGCTGGCGGCTTTCATAAAGGAAGGGCATAATCACAGTGATTCGGCCTGCCTTTCCGTTGCAGGCAGCAATCACCCGCTTTAAATCCTGAAAATGGTCGTCAGGAGACATGCGGTTAAGCTGGCCGTCCATTTTGTAGGTGACAGAAGGATTGCACACGTCCACAAGAATGTAGACGTCCCGGTCCCTCACAGATTCCTTGACGATTCCCTTTGCTTCACCGCTGCCGAATCTGGGGCACTGGGCCGGAATCAAAAAATGCTGGCCTCCGCGCCAGCCTGACAAAATTTCGTCGATTTTGTTCCCTGCGTTTCGGGCTGATTCCAGAGCTATTATACCTAACTTTTTCATGAATTTTTCTCCTTTTGTGTAAGGCCGGCAGCCATGTAACACTGGCAGTCTGGTGACTGACATTCCTGTTTTTTATACTGGCACCTGGGCGCAAAGGGACAGCCGGGCTCTGGGTGAGCAGGGTCTGTTACGCGGCCAGGAATTGATACGAGTTTTTGGCGGGTATAGTGAGTGCCAAAGCGGGGACTTGAAGCAAGCAGCCCCTGAGTGTAGGGATGGCGGGGTTGAGTCATTATCTGCCGGCTGCTTCCTCTTTCCATGATACGGCCGCCGTACATTACGATTATGTTGTCACAAAGGCTTGCCACCAGATCAATGTTGTGGCTTATGAATATAATAGAAAGGTTCCGCGATTTCCGGAGATTTGCAAGAAGGGAAACAATCTGAGCCTGAATCGTAACGTCCAGGGCTGTGGTGGGCTCGTCCGCAATCAAAAGCTCGCAGCCCTGGGCAAGGGCAAGGGCGATTCCGATACGCTGAAGCTGGCCGCCAGAAAACTGATGGGGATAATTTTTGAGCCGGCTTTCTGGGTCAGGCAAGCCCACTTCGTCCAGAAGTTCGACGGCCTTTTTATTTGCTTCCTCACGGGTAATTTTGGGCTGAGAATTCCTGAAAGTTTCAAAAAAGACTGAGCCGATGTTCTGCAGAGGGTCAAAACTTCGCCCCGGTTCCTGGAAAATCAGGCCGATTTTTTTGCCCCGGTAGGAGCGCATTTCTTTTTGTGAAAGCGAAGTGAGTTCCACACCGTCAAGGAAAATTTTGCCTTCAACTGTGGCATTTGCCGGATGCAGGGCAGGAATGGCCGTGGTGGTGACAGACTTTCCGCTGCCTGATTCACCCACGATTCCAAGGATTTCACCCTTTTTCATTGAAAATGAAAGGCCCCGCACTGACTGAATGACGGTCCTGGAAGAACCGCGCAAAACAGTAAATGAAACCCGAAGATTCTGAACAGAAAGGAAAGCATTTGTCATCTCATAAATGCCCTGCACGGATGCAGGAGTGTTCGCAGCGTTAGGGATTGGAGTGGCGGCGTCAGCCGTTGCGGAATGACTGAGCCCTGCGAAGGAATGGAGCAATGAAGTGCATTTTGCACGGAACCACGCAAAGCCCGACCGCCGCCTGCCGGCGGGAACGCCCGATTTTTTCCAGATTTTAAAGACCACATGATAAGGGTCAAAATAGTCCCGGAGTGCGTCGCCCAAAAAGTTGAAGGCCAGCGTGACTGCAAGCAAAAGCCAGACCGGAGTTAAAAGCCAGGGAAAATTTTTGAGGTTTGAGAGGGTTGAAATGTCCCGGTTTATGAGGCTACCCCAGCTTACGGCCGGGTCTGCGATTCCAAGGCCAAGGTAGGAAAGCGTGGTCTCGCTCATGATAAAGCCTGGAATGGCCAGCGTGGTTGAGACTATGAGAAGGCTTGCAATCTGAGGAATGATGTGAACGAAAATGATTACCGTGGAAGGAATGCCCTCAAGGCCCGCGTCAAGGACGAATTCTTCACGCTTGATTGAGTGAACCATGCCGCGGAGTGTGCGCGCGCTTCCAGGCCAGCCCACAAGTGAAAGAATCACCGTGATTATCATGTAGCTGGTGCCGGAATCCATCTTGCTGTTGAGGAGCGAGCGCAAAAAAAGAATCAGGTAGAGCCCCGGAATCAGCATGAAGAACTCGGAAAACCGCATGATGGCCCAGTCAGTTTTGCCGCCATAGTAGCCTGCAAAGCCGCCCAGAAGGATTGCCAGCACAAGGGAAATTGCGCTTGCCACAAAGCCGATTGTAAGGGAAATGCGGCTTCCATAAACCATGCGGGAAAAAAGATCGCGCCCAAGATTGTCCGAGCCAAAAAGAAAGACAGGGTAGATTTCGCCGGTTTTAGGGTCCGGTCTTGTGCCGAAAAGGTGGCGGCTGCTTTTGAACAGGCCGAAAAGCCGGTATTCTTCGCCTTTTACAAAAAAACTGATTTTATGGTGGAATTCCATGCCCTTGACTTTTGCGTAACGCCAGGTAACCGGATTTAAGACGCGGTATTCCCGGGCGACGATTCCGCGGAATGTAACTTCTATGTTTGAAGGATGAAAAGTCTGCTCCTCGAAAGTTCTGCCCGAAGAATAAGGGGCAATGAATGGAGCAAAAATCATGAAAAGATAAAGAAGCGCAAGAAGAGCGACCGAAAGAAGTGCAAGAGGCCGGGTTTTTAAATATTGGAAAAGGCGTTTCATTTTAACTTTCCTTACCGTATCGGATTCGGGGATCAACAAGGGCGAGAAGAATGTCGCTTATTGTCATGCCGGCCAGAACCAGGGCTGAAATAAACATGTTGTTGGCCAGAACCAGATTTACGTCCTGCTGCATGACGGCGTCGTACATGAGGCGGCCGATTCCAGGATATGAGAAGATGATTTCAAGAACAAGGCTGCCCGAAAAAAGACTTGCCAGAAGATTTGCGCTCCCGGTTATGTAGGGATTGAGGGTGTTGCGGAAAGCATGGTTCAGGTAAACCCGCCTTTCACTGATTCCACGGGCACGAAGAGCCATAATGTAGGGCATGCCCATCTGATCCAGCATGGTGCTTCTAATCATGCGCATCGTTCCGCCTATTCCCCCAAGGAAGGAAGCAAAAAGTGGAAGGAATATGTGATAGGCGTATGAAAATACAAATTTTACGGGAGCCTGGCCAATGGGAAAATCAGGATAAGCCGTGACCGGAAAAAGCCCAGAAACCGAGGCAAAAAGCTGAAGTAGAATCAGAAGAAGTATTCCGGGAAAGGCATGAAAAAAAAGGGCAAAAAAAGTTGCCGCCAGATCAATTCTGCTTCCGGCCTTGCTGGAAAAATAGACGCCCAGTAAAAAGGAAAAAATCGTAATGAAAACCAGGGAAATAATATTGAGCACAAGGGAATTGAGAATCCTGCTTTTTATAAGGAAGGAAACAGGCGCCTTTGAAATAAGGGACACCCCCAAATCATGATGAACGATTACCCGCTCCAGCCACATGAAGTATTGAACCGTAAAAGGCTTGTCCAGCCCCATTTCAGCCCTCATTCTTGCAACCTGCTCTTCGGAAAAGACATTGTCACGGCCGGCAGCACCTGAAGAGTGGGAATCGGTCTGGCTCATGAGCTGCTGCTGCATCATCTGGTCAACGATGTCACCGGGAGCCAGTGCCATAAGACCAAATAAAGCCCAGCCCAAAATGAACAGTATGACAATCATTGTGATTACACGTGAAATGATGAATGAAGCCAGAGGAAATTTGAACCTCCATGTTCTGACAAGAATTTTCAGTCCGTAAAACGGCCTGAAAATTCTTGCAACAAACTCGCTTTTGCCCGCCTCCATGCGGGCATTCCCTGTGTTGCAAAATTGCTCATTGCTCATTGCAACTTCCTGATTCATTTAGCGGTTTGCACACAATCTGCTCAACCATTGCAGGGATTTTTGCCTGTTCTTCCTTTGAAAGGCCTGCCGTTTCGATTGGATCATGGATGATAAGCTTGACATGCTGGCCTTTTTTGACCTTTTTCTGCCCCTCGTAGATCCGCCATGTACCGTCAATTGTAACGGGAACGATGGGAGCACCCGACAAAAATGCCAGCTTGAAGCTGCCTGCCTTGAATTCGTGGTGGGGACCACCCTTGCTGCGGGTTCCCTCCGGGAAAATTACCTGTGAATAGCCTTTTTTGACGCCTTCTGCAGCATCGTGAATGGCCTGAATTGACTTGCGTGGACTTTTGCGCTCGATGAAGGTGCACTGAAGGAGCTTCATCCAGTCGGCAAGAAGGGGAATTTTACCCAGCTCAGCTTTTGCCACGAAAGTCATTGGTTTATTGATGAATCCAAAAAGCAGGGGAATGTCCATGTTTCCCTGATGGTTACCGATGAAAACTACCGCACGGTCTTTGGGAATTTTTTCTTCGCCAGAGACTTCAACAGTGGAGCGGGTAACTTTTGTAAAAACGAAACGAGCCCACTTGGGAACAACGCCGAAAACAACTTTGTCGCGGTTATAAATGTCGCCGGCCTTGTCGTATTTGAGGGCAAGCCTGCGCATTTTATTTTTGGACAGCATGTAAAGTCCGATTCTGATGAATGAAATAATTGTCGTGAACATGATTACATTATAATCTCGCTTTAATTTTTTGTCATTATGAAAAGAAACATGCCGCCGGATTCTAGTTTAGCCACATGTAGCCTGTTTCTGCCCCGTTAAGGTTGTCGTAATAGACGTTGGTCATGTTCCAGCGGTTCTGCAGGCCATAGAAGGAACGGGAACGGATCAGGTAAATGACGGGGCACTGCTCCAGAAAAATCCGCTGGTATTCGTCCCAATAGGGTTTCGCCTCTTCGTAATCAATGATGCATTTGGCCTTGTAATAAAGCTCATCGACCCGCCTTTCCCAGTCTGTTGCCGGACTTTTTTGAAGGGGATTCCACAGATGCAGGTTGCCGTCACTGACCCATACATTGCTGCCTTGAGTCGGGAAAAGAGAGGCTCCGCCGAAACCGATTATGATTGACTGCCAGTCATAGCTTGACATGAGCTGCTCAACAAGCTTCTGAAAATCCGTGGGACGAGGCGTTACCGTAATTCCTTCCTTTTTGCATTCATCGGCAATAATCTGGGCTATATCCGAAAAGACTGCGGCAGAACCGTTAATCGTAAGGTCAAATTCAACTTTTCTGCCCTTTTCGTCGTATAAAAATCCGTCTTCATGCCGGACGAAGCCTGAAGCTTCAAGGAGTTTTTTGGCACGGGCATGAGAATACCTGTACTGAAGGATGATGTTCTCGTCGTAGAATTTGTTTACTTCCGGGAAAAACGAATATTTGGGTTCGCCCAGTCCCCGGTAGGTTTGAGAGATGATACGCTCACGGTTTAAAAGGCAGCTCATTGCCTGACGAAATTCTTTTTTGCAGAACCATTCGTAGAAAGGCTGATCTTTGTTTCTGGGATTTTGGTTAAAGCTCCAGAAACTTGCATTCATGGAACCTGCCGCGTTAAAGACTGTGTAGCCTTCGCCGCCATGATTCTGGTTGAAAGAGCCGTCAGGGGAAATGGCATTTTTTGCAGACGAAACAGCTTCTTCCACCTGTTCAGGCGTAAAAGAATAATCTTCGATTTTACCCTGCTTAAAAAGAAGAAAACCAGTGTTGGCATCTCCTGTAATCTGCACGATTCGTTCTTCAGGATAGTAGTGACTTTCACCTTTTGAGTCTCTGTCCCAGAAATCATTGTTGCGCCTGTACAAAAGCCTTTGCCCGGGAAGGTATTCCACAAGAAAATAAGGCCCGCAGCTGGGGATTTCCTTTGGATTACAGGCCACGGTAAAAAGTTTTTTTACGGCCTCTGCCCCACCCCTGTCCTTTGCAGCCTTGTAAAGGAATCGGGGGCCAAAATCCATGTTGGTATGAAGAATCGGTTCCGCCACAATCTGCGGAAAATGGAAGACAAAACTTTTTTCGTCGATTTTTTCGATTGTAATTGGCGCGGAAGAACCGTCCGGCATGGGCATGAAGTGGGAATTGAAGGCAGAAGAACCGCATTCCTCATCGCCTTGAATTTCATTGTACCAGAAGATCACGTCATCGCTGGTGACTTTTACCCTTTCCTTAAAATTTTGATAGAAAGACCAGTAAACTTCATCTTTTATCGTGTAAACCACATCAAGTTTATTTGCCTGCTCGTCGATTTTTATCTCAAAATCTGCAATATGCCCCTTCCACTTGCGCTCAACCACATCATAATCAGCCAGGTACTGAACAAGCGGTGAAAGAACGCTGGCAGTCTCGCCGTCTTTTTCTGCAACCAGCAGGTTGAAGCTTTTGGGATCTCCTGTAATCATGTCGCTGTAAGTTCCCCCCGGCTTACCCGGCTCAAAATGATTTGTTGTGTTGGGACGGGTGACAGTCTTTTCAATCAAGTCATTTGAAAGGGCTGAACGGGCAGCCTCAATTTCTGACAGGGTCATTTCAGGATAACGCTGGCAGGAAATCAGGCTGAAAAGAGAAAAGTTAAAGATTACGGTAAGAATGACGTTAAAAAAGGCCGGCAAAGGAAAAAGCTTCATTTTGTGTCCTGGATTCATTGAATTTTATAGGGAAAGAAGCTCGGCTTTTGTGACGCTCCACCTGCCTTCCCCGTCTTTTTCGGCTTCAACCCAGGCGTATTTGCCTTCAGCAAGGCTTCCCGGATTTATGACGGTCGTGCCCTCAAGCTTTTCGATTCCGGCACTTTCGTGAATATGGCCGGTAACGACCAGAAATGGCCTGCGCTTTTCGATATATGCCCTAAGTTTTTCGCTTCCAACATGAATTCCGTTGGGAAGTGCATCACAGGCTGTATCCTTGGGAGGATTGTGCATGATCAAAACAAGATTTGACCAGCGGCCTTCCCCGTCACCGCACTCTGCAGTGGAATTTTCAACCACATTGTAGTCAGAAAGGATTTCTTCTTCGTCACGCTCAAAGGGAGTCGTTCCAGTAAATTTTGTGCCGCCGCCGGAACCACAGATTGCAATTCCATCATGAAAAGCCAGGGTTCCCTCAACGGAAATGTCGGTCTTTTCTATCTCGGAAAGGAAATCAGGATTGTCGCAGTTTCCGATTACGGCAAAAATATCATCATGCTTGGAAAGAAGCTTTTCAAGCACCGGCAGGCCAGTTTCTTCATGCTCAAATTTTGCAAAGTCACCGCCAAAAAGCACGGCATCAGCCTGCTCAAAACGCGAATCAAGTTTGTCGAGATTGGACAAATCACCGTGAATGTCTGATAAAACCAAAAATTTCATAACGTACTCCTATAAAAACTCCGCGTTATGCGGCCTTGCAAGGAGGCAATTGAAATGCAAGTTTTCGCCAACGGTGAAAACTTGGCTGTGATAAAAATTACACGGATGTAATTTTTATCATGCCTTCTATAAATCTTCCATTATTTCACGAAGGGCCTGCATCTGCTCGTGAGTGCCGATTGTAATCCTGAGATACTCTTCGATACCGGGAGTTGCAAAATGGCGCACGAGGATTCCCTCTTCCTTGATTTTTTTGTAGGCTTCCTCGCCATTTACTCCGTCCTTTTTGCAAAAAACAAAGTTCGTCTGGCTGTCCAGCACGTTCCAGCCCTTTTCCCTAAGGAAGTCAATGAATTCGTCCCTCTCAAAGGCAACACTTTGGGAAGTCTTTACATAGTAACCGGCGTCCCGGCAGGCAGCTGCCACCGCAGTCTGGGCAAGGAAGTCAACCGGGAAATGGTTCAGGGAATTTTTGACCGTAGTAACTGCTTCAATCAGTTCCTTATTGGCAACAATGAATCCCAGTCGCTGACCTGCTCCGCAAAGGCTTTTTGACGTGGTGCGGACAATCACAAGATTTGGAAATTCTGCAAGAAGTGGAATGCAGCTTTCACCGCCGAAATCAACGTAGGCTTCATCAACTACGAAAACCTTGTCGGCAGGAGCTTTTTTTATCATTTCGCGAACCTGCTCACGGGTAAGAGCGATTGAAGTCGGTGCGTTGGGATTGGCAAATATGATTCCGGAATTTTCTTTATTTGCCGCCTCAAGCATTTTATCAGTATCAAGGGTCCAGTCAGGCTTGAGGGGAATTTTTGCCAGCGGAATGTTGTAGAATCCGCCGTAAACCGGATAGAAGGAATATGTGTGCTCGGGAAGGACAAGCTTGCGGTCAGAATCAAAAAAAGCGTAGAAAACAAAGCTCAAGACTTCGTCGCTTCCGTTACCCACGTAAATCATTTCCGGCGTGACAACAAAGGGAATCTTGTCAAATTCACTGGGGCTCACGATGGCATGGCTGCCGTTTTTACGCCCTTTTTCAAGATTTGCCCGGCATAGGACGCCACCGGATTTATTCAGCATGTCGGCGATTGCTTCTTTGAGGACATTTGAGTCCGGGTCAGGATAAAGGCCAAGCTTTTCAGGATGTTTTTTTGCGGCTTTGCGTACGGCCTTAATTACTTCTGGTGAAGGAGGATATGGATTTTCGTTTGCGTTAAGTTTTATGTAAACCCTGTCTTTTGGCTGCTCTCCGGGAACATATGGATGCAGATTCTTCATTCTTGCTGACAACATTTTTTACTCCTATGAATCTTTCTTTTTTAAGAAAAAGTCTCTTTATTTTATGACAAATTACTGATAAAATAAAGCCATGGCAACCACAACAAGTATTATAGTTTTATTAAAGTTCTTCGCATCGCGACAGAAAAATGCTGTTGTTGACTATCAGGACTTTTGCGAGTATCTCAAGCGATATTCTGAACATCACCTTGACGAGCAGCCTTCACTTTCCTGCTACCTTGAAGATCCGGTTCCCGCCCTTCAGACAGAACTCGACAAACTTGTGGACTCAAGGCTCATCATGATTACAAATACCACCCCAGAAAAGCAGGGTATCATTGTAATTCCTTACTACATCGAAAAATTTGCAGAACGCTACAAAGACATTTCCATCAATCCAGCCCTGCCTTTTCCCTCTGTTGCCGATCTTCCCAAGGGCACGCCAAAGGGCATCGTCACACAGGAAAATTCAGCGGAGCTCATAGGCAGGCTTCTCAAGCATCAGGATTTAAACGACAAGGTTCTTTACGGCCTTTCACTGCCCCATAACGCGCCTTCAATTTTGCTTCCATCAACAGTATCTGTAGTTACTTTGATTGAAGACGCGGTAGGCAAAATTCAGAACATGCTCAAAAAAGAAGAGCATCATGATTACTTCCTCAAAAAACTCACGGTTTCAAACCCGGGTCGGGAAATGATTGTCAAAAACTTCTTCAATTCCTTTGTTGACAGGCCAGACCACTCCCTTGAAACTTTAAGCCAGACAACCGAAAGCTTTTATCTCTGGAATCAGCTCTGCTTCTTCATCAAGCAGGATTACGAAAAAATCAAGGACTATACCCAGGAAGACTTATCATGCCTTCAGGCTGTCTATATCACTGAAGTTGGAGCCAATTACTTCAAGAATGAAGCCGCAGAAAATGCCAAGAGTGAAGGAGCCATCAAGACTCTGGAAGGGCTTTTGCTCAAGCCGCCATATTACTTCACCTTCGAGGAAATCACCAAATTTACAGACAACAAGGGAATTCCCCTTCTCGGCCAGTACACGGAAGAAGAACTCAAGGACTATCTCCACAAAAAAACTCAGGAAGCCCCGGTTCAGGAACTTCCGGAAATCCTGGTTTTCAAAACCTATGACGACCAGCGTTACTTCATCTTTAAGAACAAGGTCCTGCACCTGATTCTCAGGCTCTGTACGGACGCAAGAATTGCCGTTCTCGACGCAATCAAAACCCACTGGACCGAAGTCCTCAAGCAGTTTGACATTCTTCCAGAAATGAAGGATCAGGAAGCTTTTGAAAATCGTCTCGAAAAGGAAATACGCATTCAGTCACCGATTTTGAGCGCCCTTCTTCACTCTTCATTCCTTCCGCTTTTAAGCTATGATGCTTCGGGTGGCGACGACACCAGCAAAATCAGTCTTTTTGTAAACGGCCAGCTTTTGCCATACAGTGACATTCTCCTTATGAGCCGGCAGGAACTCCTCAACGATGCAAAAATAATGCTTCCATTCTGGTATTCAATGCCACTTGTTTCATGGATTGCAAAACTTCTTCTCCGTCCGCCAAAGAAAAAGCGGAACAAGCCCCGCAAGACCAGCGCAGAAATTTACCGCGAAGGTGAAGCCGCAAAGAAAAAGGAAGACGATGAAACAGCCATGCTCTCGCAAAATGCTACAATCAGCAAAAAAGTTGCCCTTCGTGACGCGGCCCGGGTTGCAGAGCAGACATATGTTCCTGAAAGCTCAACACTTGACCGCGAGCTCGACTCATACGAGCATATCTGGAACAAGCGCCTTGGCAAGGACGTCCACAACAACCTTACCGAAGACGTAAATTCTCTGATCCGCGACTACATCCGAAAAACTCTGCGCACCATGAAGACCGACGGATTCACCACAAAGCGAATCCAGAGTCTTGCCGAAAGCCTTATGACCGCTCCAAGCCTTCAGAAAATCGGCGAGCATGACGCCCTGCTCATGTACATCAAACTGTACATGGTCAAGCTTGTAAAGAACATCCCAATGTAATTTATCTTCAAATTTCATTTTATGCCATTGTTGGTTTTTAGCTGACAATGGCTTTTTTTATTCATATTTATAACAATACCGACTTTTCTTTGGATTTTTCTTACTTCTTTTAAGTTACATTGCCGAAAATCGAATTTTTTTTCAAATATATTGATGTAAAAAGAGAAAGCAAAATCTCTTTGTGGCAAAAAAAGCTTCGGCCGGGCTGATTTTTGCCAGCAGGACTTCCGGAACTCAAGTCTGGAGAAGCCCTGCAAACACTTTATTCTGGAGAAAAATTATGAATCAGATGAACCAAATCGTAATCGAGGGAAACGTTGTCCGTGACTCTCAGGTAAAGGAAACTCCAAGGGGCACACGAGTCTGCCTGCTTTCAATTGCAACGAACCGTACCTACAAGGATATTAAAGGAGAATATCAGAAGGAAGTCGGTTTTTTCGACGTGGAAGCCTGGGGCGAAACTTTCAGCAGCAGAATCGCAAGACTGGCAAAGAAAGGCCGCGGGCTTCGGATTGTCGGACGGCTCAAGCAGGACCGGTGGAAGACTCAGGAAGGAAAAAATTCTTCAAGAGTTTCCATTGTCGCAGAACATATTGACTTTCAGCCACCCCGCGAGCATGAAAAAGATGAGGCGGAAGACAAGTCAGATGCAGAACTTGCAGCAAAAGGACTTTTAGAAGAAACTGCATCAAGCCTGAGCCCCGGCGAAAACTTCGACGAAGGAGGTGAAGCCGTTTTCTAAGTCAATTTTTGCCATAAATTTACGGCGTAAAAAATTATTTACGCCGTTTTCCGCCAGCAGAATAAGAAGGCCTGCCTTTTCCATAAGACTTTTGAGTCTGCCGTCCGGACGCTTGCCGGCCGGACGCCTGACGTCCGGACTGCGGATAACGGGAAGACGCAGCCCTTTCTGCCTCGGCCTTTTCGTTCATAGCCTTGTAAATTTCGATTTTTTCTGGGCTATAGAATCCGTTCTTCCAGTTAAAGCGTGAAGAATCTGGAACCGGCTGCTTTTTAAGCATGGAATTAGTGACGGCCTTTAATTCCTGGCGGGTAACCCTTGTCCTTGAAAAATCAAGCAGTATGCGCTTAAATCCACTTCCGTTAAGGACATCAACTTTGTCAGCTATTGAGAAAGGAGCTTCCGGCATGACTACAGAGCCGTCGGAAGTAGAATTAACCTTGAACAGGGTTTCTTCCTTGTCTTTGAAGTAAAGGAAGTCGTATGATTCAGGAAGCATAAAACGCATTCTGAAAAGAGCCGGATAGGCATAAACCGTAACAAGAACCCTGCTGCGTACGCTTTCTTCCCAGGTCATTTTTAGGTTGTCCCAAGAATTTTCAAGTGGCGTTATGAAGGCACCGATATTCTGATTCTCAAACCAGGAAACTGCCCAGCGGTTGAAGGTGTAAAGATAGGGGCCTGCAATCATGTTGACGTTTTTGCCCCGGAGCATTGAAATGTGGGCAATATTGTTCACCACAAAAGTTTTATAGCCACCATCAATAAGCACATTCAAATCAGCGGCAAGCTGCTCTTCCTTTGAAGCCGGGCAATACGGATCAAGCGAAATTATGATCTGTTTTTTGGATACAGGCAGTTTTGTATTTTTTTCGATTAAGTCTGCCCTGCTCTCTGAATTGAATTCAACAATCACCCTGACAGGATTTTTTGATATTGCCATGAAAAGATCCTGTACGGTTGAAACCTGAACATACAATCCTTCAGGGAAATAAGAAAGCTCATTTTTTGCCACGGGCGTAATGTCAAGGACAGGAAGAATTTCAGCCCCCGGCTGCTGTCGGTATTTACCGATATCAGGTGGCAGAACTCTTGGATATCGCTTTGACATGGCCTTAGTCTGCAAAAGATAAACTGAATCCCCACGCTTAAAACCAAGCGGAATATCAATAAAAAGACGGCCTTTTTCATCTGTAGTGACTGTGCGAACTTTATGGCTTACGCGACCAGAATCGTCCGAGCGGTGCAGGCGGATTGAGTCTCCAGGCTCAGGATCGTAATTTCCACCGGAAAGATGAGCCATAGTGATTTTATAGTCTTCAGGGTTTGCATCTGGGCCGGCAGCCATTCTGGCTTTTTCTTTTGCTCCATCACTCGCCGTCTCAAAAGCTTCTATTTTGCCAAGATAGATTCCTGTTCCTCCTGCCTGATTCGGATTAAGGATAAGGCTTCCGGCTTTTTCAACACCTTCTTCGTTAGTCTTGAAGTTATACCAGTATGAAGTTTTGGCACGGGCAAAATCTGTTGAAAGCAGACGCTTTGCCGTTGCAAGGGCACCCTTTTTGTCCTTTTCCCAGTTATCCATGAGATACCGATAGGCTGAAACGACAGAACCGACATATTCAGCACTCTTCATGCGGCCTTCAATCTTGAAAGACTCTACGCCCAGCTGCATGAGATCCGGAATCTGCTCAATAAGCTGCAGATCACATGGAGAAAAATAATATCCCTGCTTTTCACCTTCTGACTCAGAATCAACCGTATAAAAACGGCGGCAGGCCTGGGTACACATGCCACGGTTTGCGCTCTTTCCGCCAAGGAAGCTTGAGAAAAGGCAAAGGCCAGATTCGCTGACACACAAGGCTCCGTGAACAAAGATTTCAAGCTCGGCATTTGTGTGGGACTTAATGTATTTTATTTCTTCAAGGCCAAGTTCCCGGGCAACAACAACACGCTTAAGACCAGCCTTGCTCAGAAGATTGACTCCAGCTGCACTTTCCACGTTCATTTGTGTTGAGCCGTGAAGTTCCAGCTTGGGGAAGAACTCCTGACACATGCGGATAACACCAAGATCCTGAACGATAAGACCGTCCGGACCGATTTTGTTGAGATAGGAAAGAAAACGATAGAGGCGTTCCAGATCACGCTCTTCACTGACAGTATTTACAGTAACATAGATTTTTTTGTTCTGCCTGTGAAGGGAAGAAACAGCCGCCTCAAACTGATTCCATGCAAAATTTGAAGAGCGGAGGCGCGCGTTAAAACTTTTGAGACCTAAATAAACGGCATCCGCTCCCTCGCCAATGGCAGCATCCAAAGCTTCGATGTTGCCGGCAGGTGCTAATAATTCAGACATTCTTTCATATTAGCACAATTGCCTTCAAATTGCTAGTTGCCAAAATATTAATGCTTTCGGTCGCAAAAAGTCCCTATTTTGGAACATAAGGATTCGAGCTGTTTTCCCAGCCGGGCGTGGAACCTGAAATCGTTGCCTTTGACACTGTTTTCTTGTCCGTTACAATCCAGTCAGACAGCAAGTTGGAAATGTATTTCGGTATTTTTGACTCATCCTCATACCATTCAGCAATTTTTCTGGTATTCTGCCGGGAAATTGACCTGTAAATCGATGATGTCATAAAGTCAGTCGATATTGCGTTTTCAGGCAAAGAACCAGCAGGCCAGATACCAAGACTGCAGGCTTTTTCTGCATATTCAGTCATTGCCTTTTTAGGCCAGGAAGATTTTCCAGACTGACTCAGCAAAAGCGCATCAGCGATTTCAAGTGAAAGTCCGTCTCGCAATATAAGCACATCTGTGTTGGAAACGATTTTGTCATTTCCGCTTTTCCACAAGTCCCGGGCCGTATCACAGCTTTCAGCTGCAGAGGAAAGGTCAAGCTCTTCTCCAGTTTCATCCAAAGCCTCATCTTCCATTCCCTCAAGAATCTTTCCATGCAGGGTAATGTATTCACCGCGCTTGACTTCCATGGCCGGAAAAACGTATTTTTTTCCTTCTCCGTTAGCCGCGCTCACATATTCCAGCCCAAAAGTATTGCCTGACTTCAGGACATAGAATTCAATAAATTCAACGGCTGACTTTGCCTTGTTATACGTGGTTCGGACTTCATTAAAAATCAGGCGGGCAGGATTTGCATTGTATCCCGTAAATTTCTGGCTGAATTCCAGGCTGTTCCCGGTTATGTCGTAAACCAGACCTGAAAAGACATAGGAGTGTCCCACATCCATTTCCTGAGAAAGCTCAATTTCCGCACTTTTCCCGTCTTCGCTGTAGGAAATGACGTTTGCAAGAGCAAAGCATTCTTCCTCGTTTTCATAAGCCGACATAAATTCCTCGATGGGCTGGTCTGCGTCAATTTCATGAATCTGGATTCTGTCCAAAACGATTTTCTCAGAGCATGAAAGAGACAGATTTTTCGAGCCTGTCACAAGAAAATTTTCAACAGCGGGGGCTGTCGTGTCTGCGGGAATTATTTCTATTCCCTCCTCGGTAAGACGGCAGGAAACAGGAGCCGTAAAGCCAAGGACAATAAGAACAATGCTGAAGCTCACTGCGAGCGTCCGCAAAAATTGGTTGTCGAATTTCTTTTTCATAAATACCTCCAGTTTTTTCAACCTATATATTTATTTGAAAAAAAATTCGATTTTCGGCAATGTAAACCCAAAAAAATGCAAAAAAAGTGAAAAATTCTAAAAAAAAATCCCTGTTCAGTCTTCACTTCAAAATAAGTTCAGTCCGAACAGGGATTTTTTACAGGCTAATACAATTGCTAAAGACGAATGGTTTCCACCATGTATCTGATTGAATTTCCATTTACGTCTGAAAGTGTTTTTTCAACTACGAAAACAAGATTTCTGCCGCTTTTATCAGAAAAAATTCTGTCAATTCTGTAGTCAGTAACCTTCTTTCGCTTGATATCAGGGGAACCGACTATGTTTCGGCTTATAACTTCCCCGTCACCGTTTTTCTTTTCAAGGGTAATGAAAAATGAAGAACGAAGGTTTTCGCCGCTACCCTCACAGGTTTTTACGAGCTTGATATGATAGAAAACGCTCTGCTCAACCGTAGAACCTTCAAAATCCTTAAAGACGATTTCACTTTCACCAGATTTTTTATCATCACGGACATAAAGCAGATTGTCCGCATCAGCAGGCTTAAAATCATATTTTTTGAGTTTCCATGCGGCCTTGCCGGAAAGCTCATCAAACACAGTCTTTCCACTCTTTGAAGAAGTATTTGCTGACGGCAGAGTCTTAAAAACCTCTCCGCTCACGAAATCATTTTTTTCGATGTCAACAGTATAAATTTCGGCATAGCCCTGGAAAGTCCGGTCTGTCTTGCCATATTCACCGAAAGCATAAGTCCGGCCATCGCTTGAAATTCCCAAATCGACAAAAGCAGCGGCATCTCCGGCAAACATGCACATCCCGGCAGCAAGAAAAACGAGTCCTGACATCACAAGCTTTTTCATAAGTCCTCCCAAACCCGACAACTGATAATTTCAGTAAATCAGACTTCTTTATTATTTTCGGCTTTTGAAATTAAGTCTTTACATATTTTTGTCTTCCGATTAAGATTTTTACATGACCCTAAAAACAAGAAACTCTTTCATAAAATTTTTTCTTCTGGCCAGTCTGGTCCTGCTTTTCATCATGCTTCTGTCTTTCATAGTCGCACTGACCACAAACTCCCTAAGGATTCCGCCCCAGCTAAGGATTCCAGCCTTTCTTGACCTTCTGCCCTTCCTCAAAAACAGTTTTCCGGCCGTCCTTCTTTCATTTCTTGTTCTGTTTGCATATATACCGGTGTGTTTTTTCTTTTTAATACGCTATTTCGAAAACACCCAGACAAGTGAAATTATTTTCTTTACAGGCTTTCTCATTGCCTGCATGGCAGAAGCCTCACGCTTTTTTGCAATATGCTTCGGTTTGTGGCAGTCTTTTTCAAACATCCTGATTTTTTCCGGCAAAATCGTGCTTTTCGGCCGCACTCTGGCACCGTTGAGTTTTCTATGTTCGGCAATTCTAAGCGAAACTTCCCAAAGGCAGGACGTTGAACGCAACTACATCATCATGATGACTGTCTCAGTAGTTTTTGCGGCCATAATTCCCATGAATACGGCGCGAATCTCATCTACAGCCTTGGTCACCGAAGGTTTCATGGTCCTTATCAATATTCTAAGGCTTCTTCTTTTCATAACCACGATTTTTTCTTTTTTTGTGGCCGGAGTCAAAAAAAACAGCACGGACCACAAGCATCTGGCTTCATCTTCTTTTTTGATTCTTGCATCCTATTCAGTGCTTCTCAGCTGTGATAATTTTGTCTTTCTGATTTTGGGGTCACTGGGATTGTTCTTTGGGACATACAGACACCTGCTTTCAATCCACAAAATGTACATGTGGGTTTAACTAAAGCCAGGTTACAATTCCGCCCAAAAAAACCGGAATTATAAGATTGTCAAAATCCTTAAGCGGCAGGACTTCAATCAGGGCACCCACAATTGCAACAAGCAGCGCCGTTTCGCAGCTACCTGTAACAAAAAAAGTTGACGAAAAAATCGCCGCAAAACATGTCAGGCTTCCTTCCACTGTTTTTCCATGGGTATAAGGAACACGAATCTTTCCAAAAGTCTTTCCGGCAAGGCTTGCAAGTCCGTCACCAAAAGCCAGGGCAAAAATTCCCACACTGGCAGCCGTCTCATTCCACAAAAGGGCCGCAGAAATTATCCCGGCTACAAGGGTTACAGGTCCAAGGACAAATTTGTTTTCGTCTCTTTTTCGGGCAGCGGCTGCCGTAATGTCTGATACAAGGGGAATTTCATGACCGTTAGAGCGAAGACTTTCAGCGATTATATAGAAGATTCCAGCCCCGCAAAGGCAGAGGATTGCAGGCAGGCGGGCAAAATGAAGAAGAAGGGGAACAAATGCCGTACAGATATGAATCGTCTTCCTGAAAAACTCCTTTCGCAGGGAAGTGAGCTGATTCTTGAATTCAATTCCTATCTGATAGCATAAATATTTCATTACTCAAGGCCCTTTTCACCGGCAAGCAGGCGTGGAATGTCAGTATAAATTGCAGGCTCAAAATCAGGATATGGATGAGTGATGTATTTTGAGTTCTGAGCGGCAAGATTGCTTCCTTCCATGCGGATCATCGTAGTCTGGTTTCGTGTAAGGGCATCATAGGCGCGGATTGAATCTGAAAGGCGTACGATTGCCTCGGCGTTCATGTTGCTGTTTCCAGTCTGATGTGCAAGACGATACAGGGTGACGCCAAGATTATTGTTGGCTTTGAGATAAAGGTCAACTACTGCATAGTCATCATCATCTTCTTGAGGCAAAAGGAATTTCTGCTTTTCACGGCCCTGATCAAGCACGCGGAGCAAATCAGAGTAATAGCTTGCAGCTGCAAAATTGTCACCCCTGAGCGAAAGCACATTTCCAAGAGAAAGAAGAATGTTTGGATCCTTCGGTTCCTTTTCTGCAACCTTGATGAAGGAAACCAGGGCATTATCATAATTCTTGCGGTTGTAGTAAATTGCACCAACACGATAGTTGATTGAAGGCGTATCATTCTTGATTTCTATGGCCTTCTCATAGTTGTAAAGTGCATCGTCCATTTCACCGGAAATAAAGTAATCCAAGTCACCCATGTCAGCAAACAGCTTTCCTGTATTTTCATCGCCTTCAAGATCGGAAGCCTCATGTTCCTCGTTGTAAAGGTTGATTCCACGGGTATAGATTGTCTGAGCCTTAAGATACTCATGGTTACCGGCATAAAGCTCACCAAGAACCCGGCTTGCATTGATTTCGCGGTAGACATTCTTTTTGGTTCGGACGATTACGTTTTCAAACAAGTCAAGGCTTCGCTCAAGTTCGATTTTTGCATGTTCCGTATTGCCGTTCTGAATAAAGTACTGGGCAAGATTGTAGCGCGCAACAGGATTTGAAGGATCGGCCTTTATTGCAAGGTTAAGCATGGCAAGCACATCTTCTATTGAAGAACGCAGGTACTCGTCATTTTTACTCAAAGTGCCGTACAGTTTTTCAAGCATGTATCCGCTGAGTTCGGTCCAGTCTTCGGCACAGAGATTTTTGAGGTTCTGCTTGTCCTGCTTGCCCTGATAGAAAATATTCTTGTAGTAAATGACTTCACGCAGCTTGTCAGTCCGGATATTGTAGCGCATCATTCTGGACAGATAGACATTATTTTCACCGTTTCCATAACGCTGAATCAAATCCAGATACTGCTGCTTTGCAAGCTCGTACTTTTCAGGGGCAATTTCAGCCCACTCAAGGAAAACGTCACCCAGCATAAGGATTCCGTCGGCATCGTTTATATGGTAGTCAAGAACTTCACGGCGCACGATTTCCTCGGCACGCTCATAGTTTGCGCGGTCATAAAGTTCCATGTCGGCATAATCAAGTCCTGCCTGCTTGTCATGATTGAAATAAAGCAGGATCTTCTTGTACATTTTTGCGGCGCGCTCAAACTGTTTTTTGTTACGGTAACCGACCGCATACTTGAAGAACCACTTTTTGACGGGACGATATTTTACAGCCACAGCGAATTCATCTTCGGACTGAGGGAATTCATTGGCTTCAAGGAGAGTATAGCCCTGCTTGTAGTGCATGCTCGCCATGACAGGCTCATAAATAAAGTGCTGGCCGGCCTTAAAGAGTCCAAAGCAGACAAAAGCAAGAATAATACCCACGATTGCCGCAGGAATGATCCTGTTTTTAAGCTGATATTGGAAGGACTGCTTGTAAGCCTCGTATTCTGCAAAAGAACGGCGCTCAAAGTCACGGGGAATATTGATTGAAATGTCAAGAATCTTTTCAAGCTGGGTTGCAAGCTGCCGGGCCGAAGTCTTTTTGAGGACTTTTTCAATTATTTCAAATACGGCTTCGTCAGTAAATTCATCTCTGGCGATAAAGTCCTCAAGGGCAATCCTTAAATTTAAAGGATAGTTTGCAAGATTCTTTTTGAACTGTGCGTATTCTTCGTCAGTAAGTGAATTCTTGGGACGACCTTCCTTACCTTTGGAAAAGTCAACTGTATCAAGAATAGGCTTCTTTTTGCCCAAATCCGCAGTCTCAGTATCTGAGAAGCCCGGGATTTCGAAGCTTGAGTCAAGAACAAAATCATCGTCTCCGTTAAGACCGTCATCTGTGGCAGGGAATTCTTCGGCAGATGAAGAAGGTTCAGGAGAACCAAAATCAACTCCATCCATGCCGGAAGTATCAAAAGTATCAAGGGCTATCTCACCACCCTCTGCATTCAGTCCGTCAGGGTTTTCGTCCGGAACATCCGCAAATGAATCCGGAATTTCGTCAGTCGGGGAAGGAGCCTGCCCTGCCTCGCTGTCAGACGCACCGCCAAAATCATCAAGCATGTCAGTATTGAAGTCAAATCCGTCAGAAGCGCCCATGTCAGGTGACGGCATATCAGAAGCAGCTGCAGGCTCATCTGCAGTCACTTCGCCAGCCTGACTTTCTTCAGTATTTTCCGCAGAAGAAGAATCCTCGCCTGTAAGGGCATCAAAATCCATTGCAAACGGCTCGCCTGAAGAAGAATCAGAGCCACCAAAATTGTCCAGATCTCCAAGATCCCCTAAATCGCCAAGGCCTTCCATGCCGGAAAGTTCTGAAGAAGATTCCTTATTGTCTGTCTGTGCTTCAGGAGCTTCAAAACCGGTACTTTCTGCAGGAGAATCCATATCTGAAGGAGTAGAAATGTCAGGAACGCTGTCAAAAGAATCAGGGCTGCCCGCACTTTCGTTCACAGATTCAAGGTCATCAGGAGCCGATAAGCTTCCCATGTCTGTCAAATCACCGAGATTTGAAAGGGCGTCACCCAAATCCGCAAAAGTCTCAGGTTCCGAAGTCGCTCCGCCACTTTCAGTTTCAGCAGCTTCTGTAATGTCTTCCCCTGCATTTTCACCTTCCGTGCTTGGAGCAAGAAGTGAATCCAAATCCAGATCTTCAAGAGGAGTTTCTGCTTCTGTTTCTTCAGCCGGCTCAGGCTCTGCTGTTTCTGTAACGGATGCGGGATTATCATCATTTAAAAAGTCAGCCAGGGCATCTTCGTCAGCCGCAGCCTGAGGATTGAGCAGGGCAGCAATGTCTGAATCCAGACCGGACAAATCATCCAGATCAACCGAAGAATCAGAATCCCCGCCGAGAACGTCCTCAACGGAACCCAAATCTTCTTCGCCCTGTGCGTCAGAGGATTTATTTTTTTCAGGAAGGCCTATAATGAAATCATTTGAATCGTCTTCCTCAGAAATTCCCTGGGGCAAAGGAATGATTGGTACTTTTTCGCCACGCTGGGCACGAATTTTTACCTCATCACCTATTTCGCGAATATCTTCTGAAAATTTTTTGAGCTGATTTAATCCTGGCATCTGAATCCCACCTACTCTAGTATAACTTAGTTTCGGCATTTTGGAAACAAGGCTTTATAGTAAAAAATTTGCTTATAAATGTTTACTTTTTCCATGAAATACCGATAAATGAAGTATGAAAAAGATTTATATTTTGACGGGATTAATGACTCTTTTTTCGGTTTTTCTTACGCCACTTTTTGCAAAGGAAACAAAAACAAAGCCGGATACCTACGAATATGATCTGGCATTGACTGAAATCACGGGTGTAAAAGCACCATACATATCAAACAACTTCATCGTCTTTACCGCGCCCGTTACGGCAAATTCAATCGGAATAGCCTTTGACTTTGAAGAATTCAGGAAAATTCACTACTATCAGCTTAGGAAAAACTACGGCTACGAGGGAGAAATCACATCATCTTATTACTTTTTTATTCTTGAGATGCCCAAAAAGCTGTCCAGAATCAGCTACCGTGTAATAATCGACGGACTGTGGACGACTGATCCCCAGAACAAAAACGTTGTTTACAATGAATACGAAAATTATTCACTTTCATACATTGACTTGCCGCCAGAAGAAATCGAACTCACCGAAAAATTGGAAAACGGCCTGACTCATTTCGTATGCCACACTGAAGCTGGAAAGAAAATCCGGCTGGGTGGAAATTTCACCAACTGGGACAGCTGGATTTACGAAATGAAGGAAGTTGAGCCGGGAAAATACGTAATCGATATTCCCCTTCACCCCGGCACCTATTATTATTCATTTTATTCGGGAATCACACCATTTATCGACAAAACAAATCCAAGCCGCGGTTATTCAAACGACGGCAGAATCGTAAGCTGCATCACGATAAACTAAAATCCCTTGAATTTGCCTGCAAGCTTAGCCAGGTCACCAAGCTTGCTCAAATCTCCAAGGCCACCCATGCCGCCGGCTCCCATTCCGCCAAACTGCTGCATGAGTTTTCCCTGCATGCCTTTATTGCGGGTAAGTTTTTTCATGGTGAGTTTTGTCTTTTCAAACTGCTTGATGAGCTTGTTTACTTCGGCAACGCTTGTGCCGCTTCCGGCAGCGATTCGCTTGCGCCGAGACGGACCAATAATAAGGTGATTTGCCCTTTCCTTTTTGGTCATGGACTGGATGATTGCCTTTTGTCTTGCAATTCCAGACATGTCAAGCTTACTTTCGTCAATCTGCCCGGCAAGGCCTGGAATCATGTCCATGATTGAAGAAAGACTTCCCATTTTGCCTACGCTTTCAAACTGAGACAGCATGTCATCGAGGGTGAACTCGTTGCGGGCCATCTTCTGCTCAAGTTTTTTTGCCTGCTCAATATCAACAGTTTCCTGAGCCTTTTCAACAAGAGAAACAATGTCGCCCATGCCCAAGATTCGGCTTGCAATTCGCTCAGGGTGGAAGGGCTCAAAGTCCTCGGTCTTTTCACCGGTACCGATAAAGAGAATGGGCTTGTCTGTGATTGATTTGAGAGAAAGAGCTGCACCGCCTCGTGCGTCTGAGTCAAATTTTGTAAGGATTACACCGCTAAGGCCAAGCTGCTCGTCAAAGCTCTTTGCAATGTCAACCGCATTCTGACCAGTCATTGAGTCTGCGACAAGAATGGTCTCAACCGGGTCAACGGCTTTTTTGACGTCGACAAGTTCCTTCATCATGCCTTCGTCAATCTGCAAGCGGCCGGCAGTATCAACGATAACAGTATCGATTCCACTCTTTTTTGCGTAAGAAATTGCATTTTTGGCGACCTTTACGGCATCTTTTGCACCTTCTTCAAGGTAGACGGGAATGCCGATTTTATCACCAAGCTGTTTGAGCTGCTCCATAGCCGCAGGACGAACAAGGTCACAGGCAACCAAAAGAGGCTTGCGACCGTTTTTGGCCAGGCGGGCTGCGAGTTTGTGAGCGGCGGTTGTTTTACCGGCACCCTGCAAACCGAGGAGCAGGATTACGGACTGAGTGTCAGGACCTTTAAGCTGCAAATCAACCTTTGTATCACCCAAAAGTTTTACGATTCTGTCGTAGATGATTTTTGTGAACTGCTGGCCCGGGTCAACCGCACGGAGAACCTTTTCGCCCTTGGCCTCTTCGATTGTGGCATTTACGAAGCGTCGTACGACACGAAGGTTTACGTCGGCTTCCAGCAAAGCCATTTTAATCTGCTCAACAGTTTCTTCGATATTTTTCTCAGTGATTTTTGACTTGCCACTCACAGAGCGCATGATGTCACTGAATGTATTCGTAATTTTCTCTAGCATTTGGTCTACAAGTTCCTTTTATAGTATTTTTAGTCCTCTTCGGACTCCATTTTTCTTTGCATCATAAGTTCCTGAAGCAAAGCCATGGGCTCAATTTCTTTATTTAGAATTCTGTAAAGGCTGTCACAAATCGGAAGCTTTAAATTATGTTTTTCTGCAATCTGATGGATGAATTTGCAGGCAACGGCACCTTCTGAAAGATAGCCGATTTCGCCGATTCGCGCGATTAAGTCGTCAAGATTTTTAAATTTTGAAAGAATGTCAGTTTTGATAATATCCTGACCAAAACGACGGTTTCGACCATATTTTGACCGGCAGGTTACATCCAAATCGCCCACGCCTGCGATTGAAGTGAATGTCTCGGCATGTGTGGCTCCCATGGCAAAGCCAATCGTCTGAATCTCGTTCAAGCCTGCGGCAAGCAGCAAGCTCTCGGAATTGTCTCCGAAAATATCAGAATGTTCGCTCACGGCATCCAGGGCTCCGTAAACAACAGCGACTACATTCTTTGCGGCGGCGCAAATCTGAACGCCGATTACATCAAGTGATGAATAAACCATAAGCCCCGGCACTCGCAGAAGCTCACGGAATTTAATTGAATTGAGGGCATGTTCACTGGCGGCAATAAGGCCCGTGAGCTTGCCCATGGCAACTTCCTCAGCATGGCTTGGTCCTGAAATATAAACCAAAGCACCTTTGTAGCTTTCTGGAAGCACTTCCTCAAGCGTGTCGAGGATAAGACGGGGACCGTTTTCTGAGGCGACGAATCCTTTTGTAAGAACGCCGATTACAGTTTCCCCGTTTTTTATTGAAGAAACACTGGCAATTTTTTTTGCAGTACTTGCAATAAACAAAGAAGGAGAAGCCAGGATAAGATATTCTTTTCCGTCTGCAACTTCCTCGATATTTGTAGATGCGGTGAGATTTTCCGAAAGCGGATATCCTGGAAGATAGCGCTTATTTTCATGCTCTTTATTGATGCTGTCCACAACATCGCTTTCCATAGCCCAAATCTGAACTTTATGGCCACCACGGGCTATTGCCTGCGCGAGACCTGAGCCCCACGCACCAGCACCAATTACACCGACACTCTTTGTTTTCATTCTTATCCTCGATACCCTTTTTTAGAACCAGCACTCAGCCTCGTCTTTCCAATCGATAAGCTCTTCCGGTTTGAAAAAAAGATTTATTTCACGTTCTGCACTTGCATCTGAGTCAGAAGCATGAATGATATTATGACTTGTATGAGAGCAAAAATCTCCACGGATTGTTCCAGGAGCTGCTTCACTTGGTTTTGTGGCTCCAACGACCTTGCGGACCAATGTTACGCAGTCATCGTTATCCATCTGCCATACCATTGCAACAACAGGAGCACTTGTAATGTAAGAAACAAGCTCATCATAAAAAGGCTTGCCGGCATGCTCAGCATAATGCTTTGAGGCAAGCTCTTTTGAAATGTTCATGAGTTTCAATCCAACCAACTTAAGGCCCTTATTCTCCAAACGAGTAATGACCTGACCAACCAGCCTGCGGTTCAATACACCAGGCTTACACATAGCAAAACATCTTGTCATAGTTTTTTATTATACATTAGAAAATGGAATTTGGAAAGTGGATAAGGCAAACATGCAAGTCACAGACTACAGCACATCAGCAGCCGCCTTCAGCACAAAGGCACTTTCCTTCCTTTAGACATTCCTCCACGGAATCAATGGTATCATCCGGCGTACTTGCTCCTGCAGTTATGCCGACCTTTTCAAGCCCAAAAAACTCCTGGGGAATCTCCCCGGGAGTTTCAATCAGGGCAGCCTTGGCGCAAAGTCTTTGAGCAGTCAAAAAAAGCCTGTTGGTGTTCGCACTGTTTTTGCCCCCAATCACAATTATCCCGTCAACTTGCGAACACAATTCAACAAGGCTGTCCTGCCTTTCATGGGTCGCCGGACAAATGGAACTTACAACCTCAGCAGCAGGAAAGGAAGCCTTCAGCTGAGAACGAAGAAGTTCAAAAGTCTTGATACTGAAAGTAGTCTGGGAAAGAAGCACGATTTTCTGATTTTCATAGAGAATTTTTTCTGCAGACAAGTAATTTATGGCGGACTTCAGCTCGTCAACATCCTTCACAAGAATAAAATGAAGTTCTTTTCCGCATTTTAAAGCTCCCTGCCGGGCATAACCTTCGATTCCGATAACTTCACCATGATTCTTGTCGCCTGCAAAAAAAATCACATATCCCTTTTCCGCAAATTCCGCGGCTGTTTTCTGACTTTTCGTAACTATGGGACATGTGGCGTTCACTACATTTATATTTTTTTGCCTGAGTTCAAGTTCTGTTTCCGGGGGAACACCGTGGGCACGGATAATCACAGTATCATTTTCCTTAAGAAGCGGGATATCGCCTTCAGAAAGGATTTTGAGATTTCGCTGGGCAAGGCGCTCTAATGCCACAGGATTATGAATCAAAGGTCCAAGCGTGTAAACCTGTCCCGTTTTTTCATCAAGAGCCTTTTCAGCCGCCAGAACGGCCCGACGGACCCCGGCACAAAATCCTAAAATTTTAGCACGAATAACTTTCATTTTCAGTTTTCCTTAATGTGCTCAGAAATGAAATTTATGAAATCTTCCTCAAAGAGAGGTTTTGAATAGAAATATCCCTGAACCTGATCACAGTTTATCGAACGCAAAAAATCCCGCTGGCCTTGAGTTTCAACGCCCTCAAAAACAGTCTCCTTTTCCAGATTCTTGCTCAAACTGACAAGGGCGCTTATGAAATTCGCCGACTTTTCTTCGATTTCATTTTTGTCATCCAGCAGGGAAAGCAGAAATTCACGGTCAAACTTGAGCACATCCACAGGAACTTTCGTAAGCATGTTCAGTGAAGACTCTCCACTGCCAAAATCGTCCATAGCAACAGAAAAACCTTCCTTATGAAGGGCATTCGTAATCTCACAGAGCGTTTCCCTGTCAATGACTGAGCGTTCGATAATCTCAACCTGCACAAGATATGGAGGAATGGCGTACTTTCTGAAAATCCTCATGAATTCTGCCATAAATTTTTCGGGCTTATCATGATTGCGGCTCATATTCACGGAAACTGGAACTACAGGCTTTCCGGCCTTTATCTGAGAATCCAGGAATTTGAAAACCTTGTCATAAACATAAAAATCCAGCTTGATAATAAAACCGTTTTTTTCAAAAAGCGGAATGAACTTATCCGGATAAATCATGCCAAGTTCAGGATGCTTCCAGCGAACCAGAGCTTCAGCCCCGACAATCGTATCGTTCGAAAGCAAAATTTTAGGCTGATACATGACAAAAAAGTCCTGATTCTCAACCGAAGACTTCATAAAGTGCTCAATTTTATGTTCCTCGTTGATTTTTGTAAGGATACGAGCATTGTAAATTGCATAGGGAGCCAGCATATTTTCTTTTATCATGCTCTTTGCAAAAACAGCCTGCCCAATCAATTCTTTTACAGTAATATTTGGGTTATAGTTGAACTTACAGAAGGTAATTCCGAACTTTGGAAAGAATGGAATGTCGTATTCCTTGATCATTTCAGTAAGAAGGTAGAAAGCCCCCTTGAACTCATTCATTGCATCACGCACATTGTGAATTTTTATAAACGCGTAAAAATGGTCAGCGTAACCGTGCGAAAGAATCCCTTTATTTTCATTTACGAATTTGTTGAGCAAACCTGCGTAAAAGGCAATGATTCTGTCAGCAGCTTCTGCATTATAATTTTGATTGATAAATTTAAATCCCTTTATATCAGTCTCAATCAACATAAATTTAGACTTTGGATTTTTGTGCAGAAGCTTTTCTACTTCAGTCTCAAATTTTTGCCGTGACCAGAGCTTAGTAAGCGGATCATAAACAGGATCAATCAACTGATTTTTATAAAAATAATTGGAAATACAAGTTTCTCCAAAAAGCAGAAAAATAAGAGCACCTATCGTAACAAGAAGAATCAGATAATTAATTAGGTCAACTTTACTGTAAATAGCCGAAAGATACTCTTTTTTAAAACCAATAGCCAGTGTCCAACCACAATCATCAATAATCGTATAAAAAAGATCAATAGGCTCGCCAAGATGGTTTTCAGTTTCTACATATCCTCTTCCTTCTCTTGAAGTAACGTCAGAAGTAATTTTTCGATACTTTTTTGAAGCAGGAATATAGATTTTACCAATATAATGCTCATCTGGATGAGTAAGTATAAGCCCAGCTCTATCAATGATAACAGGAACAGCCTCTTCACCAATTCGAATTTCCTGATCCATTTTCGAAAGAACGCTAATTTTTAACGAAGCACAAAGATAACCGTTCAATTCACGTTCCGAATTATAGCAGGGCATTTCGATAAAGAAAACCGGATAATCTGCCATTTCAAAATATTGCATATCGCTTACATAATAATCGGAATCCTTAAAGTTTGCAGGAGAAAGATAAGATTCTCCTTTTAGATCAACGATTTCGCCTGTTGAAAAATACCCCTGATAATCCGAATCTACATAAAATACATGACAAAAATCATTAGACAAAAAATTATTATTCGAAATAATCCACTTTTGAATCTCTTTTACAGACCCTCTTGCAAACAATTCAGAAGAATAGATAGATTCAAGTGAAGTGCGATAATTAGCCAGATAATAATGAATTCCTACAGAATATCCCTGAAGAATTTGCTTACAATTTTCATGATAAGTTTTTTGGGCAGTTTTTCTGGCTTTTTTCATTGCAAAATTGTTTAATGAAAAGGCAATCATGATTACAATGAAACTTACAGACAGTGTAGAAAGAAATTTTAACGTATTCTGACTTATTATTCTCTTCGATTTAAAAAACATATTGTTAATAATAGCATACCCTTCAGAAAATATAAAGAAAAAGATTCCAACCGTTTCCAATAAAAAAAAACACCTCAGCCCGTTTAAAAAGGCCAAGGTGTTTTAGTTAAAAAGTCAAAAAAGACTACTCAGAATCTGACTCTTCTGCCTTAAACTGACTTACATTTGGATTTGCTGCGATAGTCTGGAACTTCTGGTTCTTTCGTACTGCAAGAATGAATGCACCTGCAATAAAAATAGAAGAATAACATCCAGAAATCAAGCCGACTGTTAAAGCCAGTGAGAAGTCATGGATTGTTCCGGTTGTAAAGAAGAACAAGGCAAGAACTGCAAACAAAGTAGTTACCGTTGTAATGATAGAACGGCTGAGTGTTGAAGAAAGGGCTGAATTCAAGATTTCCTTGAAAGTTTTAGCCTCAACAACCTTGATGTCGCTTCGTACACGGTCAAGGATAACTACAGTAGCGTTGATTGAGTAACCGATAATCGTAAGGATAGCAGCCAAAGTTGTAGTGCTGAATTCCATCCGAATGAATGAGATGAAAGAAACCATAATCAAAGCGTCGTGAACGATAGCAATTACAGCTGCAAGAGCGAAATCCCAGTGGAATCGGATTGCAGAATAAATGAAAATCAAAACCAGTGTTGCAAGAACAAGGATGATTGAATCACGAATCAAAGACTGAGAGAACTGGGCACCTATGAAATCAGACTTTACAAAAGCAACTTTATCTGCACCGAATTTGTCAGTAAGAGCCTTGTTTGCGTCTGCCTGGAGAGTTTTTCCTTCATCACCTGTAACTCCCATGCGAATCTGGAAGCTTCTTGCAGAAGCTGCACCGACTTCCTTTACGTCAACGTCATCAAAAGCCTTGAGTGTGTCACGCACGTCATCAGCAGAAACTGTTGAATTTTCGTCTGCAACAAAAAGGTTAAGTGGCTTTTCACCAAGATTTTTAGATGAACCAGAGTTTACAAAGAGACCTTCTTTTGGAAGCGAGGCTTCTTTTTTGATACGGGCAGAAACGCCGTTTACGCTGTTGATTTTAGCGGCAACTTCAGAAACTGTGCTTACCTCAGAATAAGGAATGAGAACAGTTCTGTTTTCTTCGCCAATACCACTGACAACAAGTTCAATTCCATCGTCAGAAGTTTCCAAAGAAACAGTTGCAGTTCCGTTATAGGTAACCTCAAGAACGGCATCCGCGATTTTGATTTCTTCAATCATACCTGGCTTGAAGTCAAGACCAAAGTTGATTCCGCGGGCTGCGACAGAAGCAATTCCCGCAATAATAATTACTGCGCTCAAAACTACAGCGACAGGGAAAAATTTACTAAACTGAATTATCTTTTTCATTATTTTACTCCCCAGCCGATGCTCATTGTTTTACGGTTCATAACCTCAGTATTGAAGTCGAACATGAGTCGAGAAACTACGAGAGCTGTAAATACAGACGAACATACACCGATTGCAAGTGAAACTGCAAAGCCCTGAATTGAGCCAGTACCCAATTTTGAAAGGAAAGCAGCAGCAATGAAAGTAGTGATGTTAGAGTCCATGATTGCCCAGAAAGCGTTGTCAAAACCGGCGGCAACTGCTGCGGCACGGCTCTTACCATTTTTGAGTTCTTCCTTGATACGCTCAAAAATGATTACGTTGGCGTCGACTGACATACCTACAGTAAGAATCATACCTGCAATAGAAGAAAGTGTAAGTGTAAGATTAAAAGCGCTCAAAACTGAGAACATAATGTACATATTCAAAATCTGAGCGACAACTGCATTGAAACCTGCACCAAGATAGTAAAGGATCATGAATACAAGAACTGTAGCCAAGCCCCATGTAAGGGCGTTCATACCCTGCCTGATTGCAGCTTCACCCAAAGAAGCACCGACAACCTGCTGGCTTTCAACTTCAAGAGGAACTTCAAGCCATGCAGTCTGCAAGACTTTCTGAATATTCTGAGCTTCTTCTACGCTGAATCCACCAGAAAGAGAAACCTGCCCGCCATTGATTGCCTGACGGATAGTTGCAGCAGACTTGATTTTGTTGTCGCTTACAATTGCAAGACGCTCGTTAACATGTGTGCCTGTGAAATCTGCGAAAATCTGTGCACCTTCAGAGTCAAGAACAAAGTTGACTTCAGGCTGGTTAGTTGTCTGGTCAGCAGAAACCTGAGCTGATTTGACATGCTTTCCGTCCAGGGCAATTTCTTTTTTGACTGCGATATATTCTGCACCGCGAACGAGCTGGTCAAGGCCGTAATCGTCTTTTTCGTAGAAGCCCATTACCTCGCAGTCAGCAGGAAGGATTGAAGGATCAAGAAGTTTGCCGTCTGAGTTAAAGAGGATACCGTTCTGGCGGTAATAGTTCATTACGGCAGCCGTAGCGTTTTCGTCAACAAGGCGGAAATTAAGAATACCCTTACCCATGATGATTGTGTTTACGCTTTCTGAATCAGCAGCACCAGGGATTTCAATATAGATGCGGTCTTCACCCTGCTGACGAATAACAGGAGATGTAAGACCGAACTTATCGATGCGGCCAGTCAATGTTTCGATAGCCTGAGCCATAGCGTCCTTTTTGAACTGGGCTTCATCGGCAACTTCATTGTCTTTTTTCTGTGAGGCAAGAGCAGCATCCAGATCAGCGTGAACAATTACGTTCATACCGCCGCTCAAATCAAGGCCAAGCTTAACTGAAGAATTGTAGCGTTTTTTTGCGGCAAGAATTTCATCGCGGTATTTACCTTCGATTACTGCACGCAAATCAGCCAGGGCAGAATCGCCTGTGAATGAATCCAAAACAGCAGCAACGCTCATAACTTCCGGCGTTTTTGGAGCTTCGAGACCTGCAGCCTTATAGGCTTTTGCTGTTTCCTTGTAATTCTTTTTTGCAGCCTTTACAAGGTAATCATAAGAAGGATCAAGGGCAGTCTCCGGGTTTGCTTTTGCCAGGGCAATAAGCTTGTCCGACTCTTCCTTTGCCTTTACTACTGTGTAGTCCTTGATTTTTTCAAGAGAACCGAGCGCGAGAGTCTGCTGGTCCTTTGGAGTTCTTGCATACCAGCTGATTGATGGCCAGAGGAATGCAAAACAGACAGCAAGAACTACCAGAATAATGATAAAACGACTTCGTTTGTTCATTTTTTTACTCCGGTATTTTTATTTATTCAGCTTTTGTTGAATCAGAAGACTCTGTTTTTTCAGTTTCCTTTGATTCTTCAGCTTTTTTTTCAGATTTTGTAGAAGCTGGTGTTTCATTGACCACACCGGCGATTGCAGATCGATTGACTTCAATTTTAACGTTTTCATCGACCTTCAGGATGACTGTTTTTTCTTTTGTTGAGGAAACCACACCGTGAATTCCACCGATAGTAACGACTTTGTCACCTTTTTTGAGGGCATCAATCATTTTCTGAGTTTCTTTCTGTTTTTTATTCTGCGGACGAATAATGAAGAAATAGAAAATGGCGATGATAAGGATGAAAGGAACGACCGACATCAATGTCTGACTGCCGCCGGCACCCTGCATCTGAAGTAATGGTAAAAACATTTTTTGACTCCTATAAGGACACGATAACCAAGAACCGTATCCTTACCAGTTTAAAATAGGTTCTAATAGGATATCATTAAACGAAGTCAAAATCAAGGTATTAAGTCACCTGTAATAAAAGAAAATTTCAGGTATTTTTTGCGTACAGCCTGAAAGAAATCAATTCTTCAGCAGCCTTTCCAGTTCCTGGTTCAGGGCAAGAAGGCTTTCATCCTTTGGCGAAAGTGCGACAACCTGCTTAAGGTAATACTGAGCCTTGCGGTATTCCTTTTTACCGTAATAGATTCTGTAAAGCCTGAAAAGGGAATCCTTGTTACGAGGGTTTGCCGTAAGGCTTGAACGTAAATCCGCCAGAACAGCACTTTCACCTCCGGAAAGAAAACTGCGCTGATAATATAGAAAACTTTTCATTTTTGCGGCAGAAGAAGGAAGCAGCTGGGCAATAAGCCGTGAAGCCTCGGCGGTTCGGCCGGTGGAAACAAGCACCTCAATATAAGCCTGCACGACTTCCTCATCTGTATTTTTTTCAGAATAGAGTCTGGAAGCAAAATGCCATGCCTCATCCTTGTGACCGGAAGAAAGACAAATCTTAATGTGCGTATAAAGGGCTGAATCCGGTACATTTTCTTTTTTAATTAGCTCTGAACTTGCCTTGTATGCCTCCCGCCATTTGCGTTCAAAGACCATGGATTCAATTTTTATCTGAAGGGCAGAAAAATTCTCAGGATCAGAGGCAAGAATTTGATTTGCAAGCTCTTCACCGCTTTTGCCGGCGATTTTTATGCCTGTATCAGAGGCAAGGCTTGCGGCCTCCAGAATAATCTGCGGGTCGTCAGGATAAAGAATAAGCGCATTCTCAATTGTGGTAGTTGCGGCAGAAATATTTTTGTTCCAGTTTTTTTGAACTGCAAAACGCAGGACCAGGTAATCCCGGGAAGAAGAATCTTTTTTGGAATAAGCGTCCAGCAGGGAAGCTGCCCGTATGTATTCACCTTTCTGAACAAGAATTCTGGCACGAAAAAGCAGGTAATAAGAATTTTCAGGCTCAATCTGAAGGACTCTTCCAACATAAAGCTCGGCATTAACATAGTCTCCGGCCGCAAAAGCCGACTCCGCGCAAAGTTGAAGAAGCTTTTTGTTCTGCGGGTAAGACTGAAGAAGTTTTTCTGAAAGGGAAAAGGCACTTGCAGGATCCCCAAGAGGCATAAAACTCTCAGCAAAGGAATAGGAGCACTCAAAGCAGGAAACAGCCATGTCAGAGGCAAGGGCAAGATACTGGCCGGACTTCTTGAAATCGCCTGAACGTTTGTAAAGGATTCCCAAAAGGTAGTTAGCGACAACCGAAGACGGATTCAGAGTCAGTGCACGAAGGAGGGCTTTTTCTGACTCAGCATAATAATCATTGCGGGTTTCAGAAGCTACAAGAACCAGAGAAGGAAGAAGGAAACTCAAAAAATCTTTTGGTTCAGCCGGCGGATCGTAAAATCCGTTACGCGAAGAAGAAATCGCCCCTGTATAATCATTTTTAAAGGACTGCCCTGTCGTAGTCTCGGTAAAATTCTGTGATTTCCAGCACAGCTGCATGATTGAAACGGCTATATAGTGAAGGACCTGCTCGCTTTCAGTCATTGAATCCTTGCCCCGCTTGAGCATGGAAATTGCCGTACGCAAAGATTCCGGACTTCCCTTTTCTACATCGTCAAGGATTTCCTTTTCGATTCCAGAAAAATATGAATGGCTCTTACGTTCCGGCACAGACAGACTGACAGCCTGAGACTCGTCAGAAACAAATGGAAGGGCTTCTGAGTCCGAAGTCTGGGGCTTTTTTTTGCGAGGAAAGGCCACCGTGAGAACAATAAAAAAAATACCGACAAAGGCAGAAAACTTCCGCCAGGATTGTTTCAAAATCTGTTATTCCCCGTAAAACGCTTTTTCATCTTCGTCAGTAAGACCGGAAAGTTCATCTTTATCGTAAGGGAAAAAGTCATTGAAATTCCGCTGCCAGAAAAACACGCCCACAAGTCCGGCTCCAGCCAGGATCAAAACCAAAGGTCCCCATTTTGCCATAAAGACAGAAAATGAGATTTTAATGATTTCCAGTGAAAACAAAAGAAACACGCACCCAAGAATCAGTATTAATATAGAAGGAACCAGATATACGCCGCGAAGTCTGCGGTGCTTGAAAAAACAGGTAAGAATCAGACAGAGGCTGCAAAGCAAAACGGAAATAGGCCACAAGTGCTCAGGAGAAAAAGGAAAGACACTGGAAAACACAAAAGTCATGAAAAGTCCGAGAAAAAAAAGAAGCAGGCCCGAAAAGAAAAAGACCGCCCAATGAACCAGAGTCATGGCGACATAAAAAACTGCCGCCCCGAAAACCATTATGCAGACAGAAACTGCCGGAAAGCCCTGAGCAAAGCCCCCTGAAAAACGGGATATAAGCAGAAGCCCCGCAAGAATCAAAATTACCCCTGCGGCAAGCAGAATGTTTAGCATAGGAACAGTAATTTTCTTCATATTATGACTCCCGAATATAAAAAGAAAAGAAACTAAATCAGAATAGAATACAATAGAAACAAAGAAATTTCTAGAGAAAATAGAGAAACCAAATTTATGCGCCGCCTTTCATTTTAAGCATAAGTTGAGAAAAAGCCGTTTATGTGCTATCCTTTTCTTCAGTATGAAAAGCCGTCAGTTTCTTGTTGCAGTCCTATCCTTAATTTTTACAGTCATGCTCATTTCTGCCTGTGCAAGGGACAATTCCAGCTCAAAAAACGATGAAACTCTTGCTCAGCTGACAGCCCTGCTGGAAGACACAACGATTTCACCGCAGTCACGCTATGCCGTAATCAACAGAATCGCCAATCTTTTTTATTCTCAGGGCAGAACTGACGACATGGTTTTATTCCTTACTGAATGGGTCGAAACCCACCCGGGAGACGACTATGATTCCTACTGGCTTTTCATGGTAGCCTCAAACTACCTCAAATCGGGTCAGGAAGCTCTTGCAGAATACTATTATGAGCGCATCATCAACAATTTTTCGGACCTGCTTGTAAACGGTGAGTCAATTCACTTCGTCTGCCTTCAGCATTTGATTCAAATCAGCAAAAGCTCAGCTAACAGAATCAATTATTTCAACCGAATCATCAGCAATTTTCCGCAGAACGTCAGCATCACTGAAATGTACCTGCGCCTGGCACTGGAATACGAAAATGCCGGCGAATGGGAACTTGCATTAAAATCATACTCGCTCTTTCTGGAGCAGCCGGATTCATCAACGATTCAAATTCCAGGCATTCCAGACGCCTACACAAAGGCCCGCCAAATGGTAGACTTTGCAAAGTCCCCGAAAGACTGGACTTTTGAATCCCTGGATGCACTGGGAACTGCAGTCAAAAAGGCAATCTCCAGCTACAACTGGCGTGCCCTGGACCGCTACCGCTCAAAAGTCAATTTTTTTGCAATGAGCTGGAAGTCAAGCGAGTCAGACCCCAACGCCCTTGAAAATTTCTCCATGCACAACTTCATGCTGGGCAACAGAATCCGCTACAACGAAAGCCTTGACGACACTTCCACCCCGACCGAAGCATATCTTCGCACATGGGGATGGAGCCAGTACATCAACGTCTGGTATCTTTATTTCCGAAAGGTAAATTTTCCTGCTGACCCGGAAATTCACGGCCGCTGGGAATGGGCAGGAATTTACTTCGGCGAAAAACTATGATTTTCCCAAGAAAGTTTATTTTTTCACTTCAATTTTTTTTTCTGCTCACACTTCTTCATCCGCAAGCCAGCCTTCTTTCCAAAGAATTTCTTGAAACCCATGAAAAAATCGAGCCTGAAGAGCTGCCTCCGGCAGATGAATATTACATAGACGATTCACCCTTAAATCAGATTCTAAAAATGTTTGATGAAGAAGACTATGCCCGGCAAAAAGCATTTCTTGAGCAAAAGCAAAAAAAAATCATAAGGGAAGCTGGCGGAATCAAACTAAGCCAGGGAAAATATGAGCAGGAAATAATCCACGAATACATAGCCAGATACATGACAAAATTCGGCAAGGAAAACCTTTACAGATTCCTTGATGAAGGAGAGTTTTACAGGCTTTACGTAAGGGAAGAAATCAAAAAAAGAGCAATGCCTGCAATTCTTGAGTATCTGCCTCTGGTAGAAAGTGAATACAAGCCCCTTGCAAAGTCCAGGAGCGGAGCCAGAGGATTGTGGCAATTTATGGAAAACTCAATGCACCCCTTCCTCAAAAAAGACGGCTGGCTCGACGAAAGGCTTGACCCCTGGAAGTCTACGGAAGCCGCCCTTTCAAAGCTTATGGACAACTACAGGACCTTCGGCGACTGGCCGCTTGCAATCGGAGCATACAACTGCGGTGCCGGTGCCATGAAGCGGGCCTTAAAAAATTCACCCGTAAAGACATTCTGGTACCTTTCAGAGCACAAGCTTATTCCTGAAGAAACAATAAATTACCTTCCAAAGCTCATCGCAATCTATGAAATTGCAGAAAATGGAGAGGAATACAAGGTACAGCTTCCAGAAATCACTTTATCCCGTCACTATGCGGACTTTGACTATGTCAGAACCCAAAAGTCTTTTTCGCTGGAACGCCTTGCGGCAGAAATACGTCTGGACTTCGACACAATCAAAAGGCTGAATCCGGAACTTCTCCAGGAAAAAACGCCTCCTTACCCCTACAAACTCCGACTTCCGGCAAACATGGCAAAAAGCACGCAGGAAGCCATAAAAGAAATCACCTCTGCTTTTTGACAGGAGCAAAGACCTGCGGCAGCCCGCAATAAAATCCCGCTATTTTTCAACAATCATCTTTCAGTTTTCATTTTAACTTGCCGAAAATCTAAGTTGAAGAACCATTTTCAAAAGGGACAGAGCCGTGAGAAAGACAATTTTATCGTCACTTATTTTAGCCGCTGTACTGGCCGGAAAGGCATCTGCAGCAGAAAGAAAGCCTATAATCTCTTCTTCCAGCACCATTGACTGGTCAAAGTCAAATTTCGTATCTGACGTAAATCTTGATACGGAGCGCGCAAAAATCAACATGCCCTCTGGAAAACGCGCCGCCATCAATTTTGTGGAGACAAAACTTCCCGAGCTCATCAAGGAACCTCTTCTTTCTCTCTACGTCAACTCGACCCAGCAGCTTGGAGATCTTGTACTAGCCAATGACATAACTCTTGAACATCTCACTAAAATCATCGATGAAGGCAAGAAAAGCCCGGGAATTTTTACAGAAGGAAGCCTTGTCCTTAAGACAACACACACAATCAACCTCAGGGAAATTTCTTCGCTGATGATAAAGCATCATTTTCCCTATGAAAACGCAAAGCCAATTGAAAACATAGCCTCACGAACATACACGGGAATCATCATTGACGCCAGGGGAAACCTTGACGTACACGGAGAATTCATGACGGACTCAGTCTATCCATGCTTTTTTCCGCAGATTTGGGACGAAAACATGAATCTTATTTACGAGAGAAACATGGGAAATCCTGAGTCAGAATTCAAGAACGGCATGATTCACTACGACTGGCGGGATGACGAAAGCGCCTACCATTCAAGAATTGGCTCAGATCCACTCCATATAAAGGCCCGAAAAGTTTACGGCCACCTCCGTACAGATCCGGTAATTTCCCGAGAGGACGCGCTCAAGATTCTTTCCGTACCAGAAAACATAAAGCTCCTTCAGGAAGGGAAAGTCGTTGTCCTTTTGAATGAAGAAAACCTTGTATACGACGTAAAGAACGATGACAAGATTCAGGAATATTACGCTCCTTTCCTTGACATAAAGAGATATTTTCCGGAATACGAAGAAGCACCAATCATCAATATTAAGGAAGATTTCATTCAGCTTTTGTACGATTTGAAATTCGTGGCTGACAGCGCCCGTCTTCTAGACTCTGAGCTTCCAAAAATGGCAAATCTCGCCCGCCTTCTCAAGGACGTGAACAAGGATGATGCATTTACAATTCTTGTTGAAGGCCACACTGCAGACGTAAACAAGCCTGTCGGACAGATGAATCTTTCCATCGCCCGAACGCAAACAATAATCAGCGAGCTTGTCAAAAACGGACTTCCACGCTCAATATTCAGCTACAAGGGCTACGGCGGAACCCAGCCTGTAGCTTCAAATGCAACTCCTGAAGGACGGGCCTTAAACAGACGTGTAATAATCACGGCCCGCCCGAAAGCAACATATATACAAAGGAAATAAAACAGGAATCATTATGAAAAAAGTCCTAAAGGCAGTTATATTTCTTTTCGCACCCAGGCTTTTTGCAGCAACTTTTTTCTCTGGTGAAGCAGGACTTGCAGCAAATTTCATCAACCAGAAGTCTTTCGGAATCGATCCAGCCCTGACTTTCAGCGGTTTTCTTGGCGGTCAGCTGGCAATATCAAATTTCCTATCATTACAAGGGGAATTTTCCATACAGACCGCAGATTTGTATGAAAATGGATTTTCAAAGGAAGCCGAGTCAATTTTCAGGATAAATGAAATTTCAGGAACCTTCACAAAATCCCTTGGCGGAGCAACCCATTCACTTACACTTTTTAAGGGTTTCAACGAATCAATAGGAAGCCAGAAATTCATATCCCGAAGGCTGGGCACGGAAAATTACACTTCCCTTCTTACAGAAAGCTATCTGGGGCAGAACTGTCTTCTTCCATACGAGATTTTCGGCACAGGCGGAAGCTACTCAATGACACTGAGGGAATATCCGGCAAGTTTCGGTCTTGTAATCAGCAGGAACAATGAAAATGCAGAAGACGTATCCCAGCTGAACTGTGACTTTCGTTTTGCTACACAATTCCGCTACCTGACCCTTGACTGTCTTGCAGGACTCGGAGCTCCCCTCTACACGAAAAATTCCAGCGATGAAGACGTAGTTCTGCTGATTGACACCCTCTACCTCCACGGCGGGGCAGATTTGCTGCTCGGAAACAAACATTCAGTTGCAGCCCTTTTCTTACAGTGCGGCTTTGAGTATTTTCCCGTAAAATCAAACGACAAGTCAAAAGACTTTGAGCTTGACGACATGTTTATAATTCTGGAGCCAAGATTCAAATTTAATGACGCCCGGCTTTACATCAGTTTTTTCAACATTCCAGACTCAAAACTCATGTCAGCACAACTCACTGGAAAAAACATCCTGATAGAAGACACTTTCGGCATCGACCTTCAGATGTTCGCCCAGACGATTTACAAAAACAGACGCAATTATTCGACAGGACTACATTGCATGGTGAGCTTTGAAGGAAAGCATTTTAAGGATTTTTCAGACAAGGACTTTATGGATAAAATGAACATAAAAATGTGTCCCTTCACGGAAATCGATGCTGACGGAGGCAAATTCAGCGTCCTTCTTTCGGCAAACCTGACTAAATTTACGGAAAGCGAGAGCGGAGCTATAAAACTGCAGCTCGGCTACAAAAAAGCCCTGTAAGTCAGTTTAAAAGACTTTCAGGGCTTCAATAATCAAGGACAGTCTTTAGGTGTCCGACCTAAAGCATCAACGCATTTTACATGGAAAAATTTGAAAGCCGCTTGCAGGCTTCCTCGATATCGGCCTTATGTCCGAAGGAACTGAATCGAATGAAGCTTTCGCCGGCAGGTCCAAATCCTGAGCCAGGTGTCGTTACGATGTGGCATTTATCCAGAATGGCGTCAAAAACTTCCCAGCTTTTTTTACCCGGGAATTTTGCCCATACATAAGGACCGTTTCCGGTAAAGAAGGCTTCAACACCCATTTTTTTGAAATTTTCACCGTCAAGGGTTTCCTTGATTTTGTGACCGTTTGCCAGATAGTAGTCGACCTGATTCTTCATGTCCTTTAAGCCCTGCTCACTGAGGGCTGCAAGACCACCAGCCTGGGCAATATTTGAAGCGCCATTGAAGAATGTCGTCATTACACGGTTCCAGTCTTTGTTTACGCTTGAACCGTCTTCAAATTTAAGCTCATTGGGCACGATGCTCCAGCCAAGACGAACGCCTGTGAAACCGGCAGGCTTTGAGAATGAATTGATTTCAATGGCACACTTTTTTGCACCTTCAATTTCATATATTGTCTTTGGAAGATTTTTGTCACGGATGAATTCACAGTAAGCGGCATCAAAAATAATGATGCATCCGTTTGCACTGGCAAAATCAACCAGTTTTTTAAGCTGCTCCCTTGTGGCAGTGGCACCTGTAGGATTGTTTGGAGAGCAGAAATAAATAAGCGTATTTGGTTCAACCTTGCTCAAATCAGGGAAAAAGTCATTTTTTTCGGTACATGGAAGATATGTGATTCCCTTGTAACCAGTGCCGTTATTTTCACCGGCAGCCCCTGCAACTACGCTTCCATCGACGTAAACCGGATAAGCAGGATCCTGAACGGCAACCTTTACATCACGGCCGAACAAAGTCTGTACCCGGGCGATATCACATTTGGCTCCGTCAGAAATGAAAACTTCACTTGCCTCAACGATTCCAGGATAGAAAACCTGGGCAATACGCTCACGAAGTGAAGTGTTTCCCTGCTCGTCACCATAACCTGAATAACCTTCAGGAGTTGCAAGAGCAAGCGCATAATCACTCATGGCTTTGGCAATATATGGGGAAAGAGGCTCTGTCGTATTTCCGATTCCAAGAGAAATAATTTTTGCTTCCGGATGAGAAGCAGAATATTCACGGCGGCGGCGGGCAATCTCAGGGAAGAGATAGCCTGCGGTCAAATTGGCAAATCCTTTATTTCTTTTAATCATAGTAACCCTATTCTAACAAAATGCAAAACTTTATAAAAGGGCATTTTCTTCAGGTCAATACAGTCCAAGTCCAATGATTGACAGTTAAAACCCACAGTGATAAAATATTTGTCACAATTATTATAAAATAAGGATAAGTTTTATGAAAAACAAAATGCTTTGGGTTGGTTCTGTAATCATCCTCATTCTTTCTGTTATTTGTTTCGTTGTATTTGGAGTTGGCACAGAGTTGATTCGTGCTTTCACAGGTCAGGGCAACGGAATTTCTTTCGGAAAATATAATGGTAAGGACATTGTCCTCGCTCCAGGCACGGATTTTGCTAACGCCGTCCAGAATTACACAAACTACTATCAGAGACAGGGTCAGGAAATTGACCAGTCAGCTTATTTCTACATCTACAGCTACGCATTCAACAATGCCGTTCAGTCAGCCGCATACAAAGAAGCCGTCAAAAAGTCAGGCTACAAACCAAGCGGTGCTGAAATTTCAAGAGTAATGCTTCCATACTTTCTCAACGCTGACGGAAAATACGATCCTAAGCTTTACAGCCAGATTCCAAATGCCGACAAAGAGACATTAAAGAGCGACATTTCTAAGCAGCTTGTATGGCAGCGATTCAGCGATGATAATTTCGGTTCTTCAAAAAAACTGGGTGATTACGAATTCTTCGGCCTTAAATCAAGCGAAAAAGAAGCTGCCTTTCTTGCCTCATTCAATGAAGAAAAACGCTCATTCGACACAGTTTCATTCGACAAGGCTTCATACCCTGAATCAGAAGTCAAAAAATTCGGCACAGAGAACATCGAGCTTTTTGCCAGCTATTCACTTTCAATGATTACAGTAAAAGAAGAAGCTCAGGCCAAGAAAATTGCAGGTCAGCTTGCAAATGGTGAAATCACTTTTGAAGATGCCGTATCAGAATATTCAGAAAAATATTACACAGACGGTGACGGAAAAATCAAACAGAATTTCGCCTATCAGATTAAAGAAAACCTTGCAGACGCATCAGACTTCTCAAAGGTTGAATCACTTGCAAAAGACGCAGTATCAGACGTAATCAAGACAAACTCAGGCTATTCAATCTTCAAATGTACAGGGGACAAAACAGCCGCAAATATCGAAGAAACAGCTACAATTGACGCAGTAAAAAATTACATCAACACAAACGAAGCTAAAAAAGTTGAAGATTACTTCATTGCAAAGGCAAATGATTTCGTTTCAAAGGCCAAAACAGAAGGTTTCGCAAAAGCAGCAAAAGAATCTGACGTAGAAGTTGTTTCAATTCCTGCATTTCCGCTCAATTACGGAAACGTATCTCTTGCAGATTCAATCAATGCTACCGATGCCAAGGCTTATGCCAGCGCAGGAACAAACGAAGAATTCCTAACAAAAGCATTCACAATGAAGCTCAACGATATTTCTGAGCCAATGGTTATGAGCAACTATGTAACGGTATTCCAGCTCAAAGGCATTCAGAACGACAAGGCAACCGAAGAAAGCACTTCAAAAGTCAAAACCGAAGTTATTGATTACGACCAGTCTGGAGCTCAGTCAGTTCTTCTTTCAAGTTCAAAAGTTGAGAACAATGTTGCTGACGTTTACTTCAACAAATTCCTTTCAAAATAAAGGGAGAAGAATTTGGAATTAAATATTCCGCAAAAGCCCTGCCTGGTTCAAACCGAGCGGGGCTTTTCTGTTTCTTACAAAGACAGATTTCTCTATTCAAAATATGCTCCGAGCCGTGCGATTGAAGGGGCAATTCAAAACCTTTCACTTTTACCAGGCACCCTTATTCTTGCATTTTCCCCTGCTTTATGGCTTTGTCTTGACAAACTTCTTGAAAAGCTGCCGCAAGACTGTTTTATACTTGGAATAGAATGTGACAAAGCCCTACATGATTTCGCAGCTGAAGAGCTTAAAAAGCTGGAATCAGATTTTCTGACAGAATCCCCAAATAATGCTCAAAAATCTTTTGCCCTTCTCCCATTTGAGCAGAATGATTCCATCGTAAACGTCCTAAGTGGTGAAGGAAATTTTAAAGGCTTTCAGATTCCACATATTTCAACATTCCGCAGGGCGATTCCCATTGAAATGAGCGCCGGCACCCAATTCAGCAGAGAAAAATATTTCAAAATTGCAGGCCTTGCCCAAAATACAATTGCTTCATTCTGGAAAAACAGGATTACACTGACAAAACTTGGGCGGCTATACTCACGGAACCTTTTCAAAAACCTGGCAAAACTTCCGGATTCCTTGGATTTAAGAAATCTTGCGCATACAATCAAGCAGCCGATTTTTGTTTTTGGAGCAGGTGAAAGCATCGAAGACACAATCTCAAATATTTCAGTTACCCTGCTCAAAAAGTGTTTTTTGATTTCAGTTGACGCAGCCACGCCAGCCTTGCAAGAATATGGGCTTCACGCCGATGCCATTATTGCAGTTGAAGGCCAGCTAGCCATCGAAAAAGCGTACATAGGAAGTGGCTCAAAAAAATCCCTGATTATTGCCGACATGAGTTCACGCACTCAGGTTACACGGCACAGTGATTTCAATCCTGCGTATTTTGCCTCAAAATATACGGACGCCTCCTTTTTTACCAGGCTGTCTCAAATGGATTTCTTTCCGCCTGTAATTCCTCCACTTGGTTCCGTAGGACTTACAGCAGTTTATGCAGCCCTGCTTCTCCGTGAAAATCAGAATGTACCGGTTTTTTTCAGCGGTCTTGATTTTTCCTTTTCTTCTGGCAGAACCCATGCAAAAAACACGCCGGCCCACATTGCCCGTCTTTGCAGCACAAACAAGTTTAATCCTGTTGAAAACTATGCAGCTTCCTTTAGAAATGGGGCAAAAAGGGTTCAGGGCAAGAACAAAATTGAAATCTTTACTGATGCAGCCCTGGAATCCTACTCAAAAAGTTTTACAGATAGTTTTTTGGGAGTTCCCAATGTTTACGATGCCGGTAAGCAGGGGCTTCCATTAGGAATGGCAGAAATTAGTTCAGAAAAAGTCAGGGCATATCTTGGAACAGTTAATTCACATTCAAAAGATGAATCAAAGTTTTTGACCCAAAAAAATGCTGAAAAACGCAATGCTATTAAAGAATCAATACGCATATATCTTGAAAATGAAGAAAAAGCCCTAAACCGAATAAAAGAACTGCTGATGTTCGGCAGTGATGTGGCAGACTGTTCATGCAGTCCTGAAGCAGAGCTTCATGAACTCATCGCTCCAAGGGAATATCTTTTTCTGCACTTCCCTGACGGCTACAAATGCCAGACAGACGACTTAAGTTTCTTAAAGCGGGTTCGAGGCCAGATAGACTTTTTTTTGAAAGACATAAAAAATGCACTGCATGGATGCAGTGAAAAAACATTGAAATAAAAAATAAATGGAGTTATTTTTTGTTTCAATTACTCTTCTTTTTCCTTCAAAACAGCCAGGAAAGCCGTCTGCGGCAATTCGACGTTTCCAATCATCTTCATGCGTTTTTTTCCTTCCTTCTGCTTTTCCAAAAGTTTTCGCTTTCGGGTAACGTCACCGCCGTAACATTTGGCAAGAACGTCCTTTCGCACAGGATTGACTGTCTCTCGAGCGATAATCTGGCTTCCGATAGCGCCCTGAATGGCAATCTTAAACTGCTGGCGGGAAATTTCACCCTTAAGTCTCTCGCATACTTTTTTGGCCCTTGCAGCAGCCTCAGGCTTATAGGCAAGCTGGCTCAAAGCATCAACAGGCTTTCCGTTGAGCAAAATATCTACCTTAACGAGATCCGTCTGCTGATAATCCGTAACCTCATAGTCAAAGGACGCATAGCCCCGGCTGTAACTCTTGAGTTTGTCATAGAAATCAAAAAGAACCTCGGCAAGCGGCATTTCGTAAGTAAGTTCAACCCTTTTTTCGTCAAGGTAAGTCATGTTTTTCTGAACACCACGCTTTTCGGTGCAGAGGTTCATAATAGCTCCGATATAATCAGTTGGCGTTATAATCGTGGCCCTTATGTAGGGTTCCCAGGCTTCCTGTATTTTGGTCTCCGGGAATTCTGTAGGATTGTCGATAATCTGCTCGGTGCCGTTGGTCATTACAACCTTGTACTGAACGCTTGGAGCTGTAAAAATGACGGCCTGATCGTAGTCACGCTCCAGACGTTCCTGAATGATTTCAAGGTGCAAAAGTCCCAAAAAACCACAGCGGAAACCGTTCCCCAGAGCAAGGGAATTGTCTTTTTCGTAAATCAAAGAAGCATCATTGAGCTTAAGCTTTTCCATGCTCTCTTTAAGCTCCTCGTAATCGTTTGAGTCAATGGGATAAATCGAAGAGAAAACGACAGGCTTTACGTCCTTAAAGCCGCCAAGTGGCTCTGGAGCCGGGTCGCTTGCAAGTGTAACCGTATCACCCACGCGAACGTCACTTACGGTCTTAACGCCAGCAATAATGTAGCCGACGTCGCCAGCCTCAAGATATGGAGTTTCCTCATAGTTGATTTTAAAGATTCCAATCTGGTCAACCTTGTAGTCAGTATTATTTGACATGAAGCGGATGACATCGCCCTTTTTGATTTTGCCTTCCTTTACACGAATATGAATGATGACTCCCCGGTATTCGTCATAATGGCAGTCAAAAATTAAAGCCTGAGCCTTGCCGTTGGGGTCTCCGCTTGGTGGCGGAAATTTAGTAACGATTGCTTCCATTAAATCGTCAACGCCCTCACCAGTCTTTGCGCTCACAGGAACGGCATCTTCACTGTCCAACCCCAAATCATGGTCAATCTGCTTTTTTACGCCGGGCAAATCTGCACTCGGAAGGTCAATTTTGTTGATGACAGGAACAATCGTTAAATCCTGCTCCATAGCCATGTAAAGGTTCGACACAGTCTGGCTTTCAACACCCTGACTTGCATCTATTAAAAGAAGGGCTCCCTCACAGGAAGCAATTGCCCGGCTTACCTCGTAAGAAAAGTCAACGTGTCCGGGAGTGTCAACGAAATTAAGTTCGTAGTCGTGTCCGTCTTTTGCACGATATGGAATTGTAACGGCCTGACTTTTGATTGTGATTCCCCTTTCACGTTCAATGTCCATGTTGTCGAGAATCTGATTCATCATCTGGCGGTCATCGATAATCTTTGCCTTTTGAATCAGGCGGTCTGCCAGAGTTGATTTACCGTGGTCAATATGCGCAACAATACAAAAATTGCGCTTGTATTTCATTTCTGTCATAAAATCTCCATATATAAAGAACGAGCCATTATACTAAAAATAATAAGGACTATCGAGTGCCCCGCCTATCGCCATAATGCCGTCCAGGTAGCCTTTTTTACGATTTTTGGCATAAATTTCAGCATATATGGCTGAATTATCATTGACTATTCTTATGTTTCGAATTTCAATGGGGTCATTTTCTGAAAAGCCGGATTCATCGGCAACAGAACCCTTGATAATCTGCTCAATTGAATATTTTCGTGAGCTGCTTGTGGACACAGGAATCAGCTTCATGCCGAAAATGGGTACAAAAGACTTTGCAATTATGTCACCTTTATAGATGTTGTAGCCTGGATTTTCAGGTCTTACCCCAAGATAAACTTCTGACTCAAAAAAATCTTCTTCACCACGACGATACTTGACCCTGGTAATTGACTTAGCTGCATTTTTCATAAGCACATTCTGCATGTCCTCAAGACTACGAATTTTCTGGCCGTCAAACTCAACGATTAAGTCCCCCGGCATGATTTTTGCCCGGCTGGCACTGCTGCCAGGAAAAACATACTGAACTTCAAGACCGGCGTCCTTTCCAAGTTCTTTTTTTGTGTGTCCATAACAGCCAAGCCATGGATGGGAAACCTTACCGCCAGCATATAGGGCAGGAAGCAATGATTTTAAATACTCAACTGGAATCGCAAAATTCAAGCCTTCAAACTGAAGCATGCCGGCAAAAACAATAGCCTGTACATTTCCATCAGCATCAATACAAGGACCACCTGAATTTCCCTGATTGACGGCAGCATCTATCTGCATGACAGAGCCCAGGGTAAAAAGTTTGCGGTCTGTGGCGCTTACAATTCCGCTGGTCAATGTACGCTCAAGCCCCACAGGAGAACCAATCGCATATATTTTATCACCTGCATCCAGACCTGAACTTGAGCCGAGGTTAAAGACAAATGGAGCATCAACTTCAGTTTTTAAAAGAGCAAGGTCAATTTCAGGATCATATCCAACAACTTTGGCAGGGATTCTGGTGTCGCTATCTTCAGCAAGCTTTATGTAAAGACGGGAAAAACCTTCGCTACGCTTATCAACTAAATCAGATATTACGTGATGATTAGTAACGATATAACCGTCCTTTGAAATAAAAAATCCAGAGCCTATGACCCGATCGGCAAATCCCATGCCACGCTCAACTTTAATTCCCTTGTCAACCCAGATTGTTACGGTTCCATTTATATAGGAAGAAACCTTTTTACCTGCAAGAGGCCTGTCTCCATTTAATCCCGGGACATTTTTTTGTGAAAGGGAAAGAAGTTCCGCTAAAGGCTTGGAAAGTTTTGAGGCAGCCGGAGAAGAAAGGACTTCAAGAGACTTTGCAATTCTAAGGGCATTAAACCAGTCTTCCTTTTCAACAGCCTCGTCATATTCCTCAATGACTTTTTCCTCGCACATGGAAATCGTTTCAGGGTCTTTCAAGAGGCATGCCCGCCATAAAGCCTGAACTTTATTTTTTTCCAGCAAATCGGTTATACGTTTTTTTTCTTCACGACGGGCGTCTTCCTGAGTGTAGTCTATTTCGGAATAGATTATCTCAGGATCCTTTACAGACGTGCATGAAGCAAAGACTCCCCACAAAAGCAGGAACAAAATCAGCTTTATTTTTTGTTTAGACATAAAAGTTACATTTTTCAATTTACTTTTCCATTTTTAAATTTCAGTTCTGAACTTCCATTCCAAAAATCAGTTTTTCTATTCTGACGGCAAGGAAGCGTTTTTTAGAGGAAGCATCTGCGCCCTCAACTATTATAGAAAACCCCTGATCTGCAATCTGGTTAACTTCACTTATGATTTTATCCTCATCTTCTTTTGTGCAGGCTTTGGAAATCCAGTAAAAATTCTTTGACAAACCTTTTTCGATTGGAAGAAAGTCACTCGTTTTTTTGTTTTGAATCTGTACAGATACAGGAATCGAATTTTCGGAAAGAACTGTCACAAGGGCATTTCCATAGGCCGATGAATTGCTTTTTTCGGAGAATTCGGCTGTGTCCAGCATGGGGTAATGAAATTTTGCCTCTTCACGCAGTCTTCCGTCAAAAGAAGAAGGATGCTTTACGTACTGAACATCCCATTCACCGTCACCGTCCGTATCCCAGGAAGAAATTTTACCTGGAATCTTATCGCCTTCTGAAGCAGCAAGATATTCTTCTGTAAAATCAGGAATCGTGTCCCCGTTACGGTCAACAGTAATCTTTTTAACGTAAAAACCTGTTCCCTGGGCAGGCGATCCGAACAGATTCGTCATAATCTGCATTTCATCATTTGTGGAAATAAAATTCTGTTCGTGCTCCTGAGAAAAGCCATAGTACTCACATGTTTCAAACAAGCCGTCTCCGTCAACATCAAGTTTTCGTGAGACAGGAATTCCTTTTTCAAACTGAGCCATGGCATAAATTTTGTCGCCTACAGAATAACTTGCAAGCTGAGCAAGTCCGTTCAAAAGGCTCACCTGAATCACAGCACCTTCCCTTTCTTTTGAAGGAATGGAATAGCTGAGTGCAGAGCGGAGTAAATCCGAACCGGAAACAGTATTTGACTCCGGTGAACAAAGGCGGGGAATATAAAAATCAGCGGCAAGGCTCTGCGAAAGATTCGAGTCAGTTTCAACGGTAAATGGAGTCCAGGAAAGGGTTTCGGCAATCAGGGTAAAGCGCAGGTCGGCATGGTTAAGAGGCATTTTGTAGACGGCAGCAGAAATGTATGGCCATGAAGAATATTCAAGTTCAAGGGCATTTTCTGCAAGGGAAATTCTGACAGGAAGGCCAAAGTCACAGGCTGCAGTCCATTCATTTTCATCATCCTGATTTTCGTCATAGAATATGGATTCCGGACGTCCCCGCTTATAAGCGACAGTAATATTTTCCGTAAGGTCTGCGTCAGTATCAATTGAAATAATACCGTTATAGGAATTAAGATATTCAGAAAATTCTTTTTTGGCTTCCTCTGACTTTAAAAGAGCTGCAAAATCTTCCAGAACGGAAAGTGCAATCTTCTTGTCTGAAAACTGATATAAATAGTCAAGTGCCGAATCTTCATCAAGAAGACCCGACTTAAGAGCTTGTAGTGCATAAAGCGGAGATTTAAGTTTTTTTGAATTGAAAGCCTTGAGCATGCGCACCTTTTTGGCTTCATCGTCTGTAAAAATTGCGGCATAAACTTCAAGATCACCACGTGCATTTTTATAATGAGGAATCATAAGGGCAAAAGCCTCGGAAAGAGAGCGTGCTTCCTGTGCAAGATAGCCCTGCCGTCTAAAAATCTGATATTCATGGGTGTAAAAAAGCTCCGCAAAACGGGAATCAGCAGGATAAACACGGCGGGCAGCGTCAAGGCGGCTGCGGGCTTTTTTAAGGTTTTCTTCGTCGCCAAGGGAATAATAAGCCTTCGCCCTGATATACTCAGCATCAGCAGAATACAGGAAAGGCTCAGAATCAAGGACTGAAAGCGACTGAACAAACTGCCGGGTAGAGCAAAGAAGATCGGAATAAAGGATTCTTGCTCCGTCGCGGTTGTAATCAAGCCAGTCGGAATCAGTAAGTGCCGTTACGACCAAAGGAATTATTTTTGATTTTTTTTCGCCGAGATTCATCTGAGAAACTGCGTGAAGATACCAGAGGTCGGCAATCTTATCGTCATAGGCAAGCCCCATTCTGGCATTTGAATCGGCTTCGCTCCAAAGTTTTTCGGAAGCGAACTGCTTTGAGAGCTGAAGGTAGCGGACAGCAGTGCGTCTGTTTGCCACAAGGGCTGAATTTGAAATATTTTGCGAGTTCACGCTGACTGGAGAAAAACAAAATCCCGACAAAACAAGAAATACAGAAAGTGCTTTTTTAAACATCAAAGAAATTCCTTTTCTTGTTATTATACTATAATTTAGCTTATTCTACAATCCAATTTTTAAATCCCAGGTGAAAGGCTATCAAAGCCTTCACGGAAGCTTCCCCGCCAGATAAGATTTCTTCAACTACAATAACTCTGCTTTTCTGACTCTCAGGAATTTTCCAGTTGATGAATATTTCAGAAAGAGACTTATACTTTCCGTCAGCACTTTTTATTGCATCCCCCGGAAGAGGACTTCTCAAGACAAAAGGAATGGCAGCCGAAAGAAGAAGTTTTTTTCCTCCAGCCTCCTGAAACTCCGTGACTTGACCAGCTCTAACAGACAGCCCCTCTATTTCGAAGTCTGCCCCTTCCCCATCAATCAGGAAAAAAAATCCGCTTTCAATAAAGTTTTCCCCAGATTTTTCTTCAGTTTCTTTTTTATTGCAAAGGAAAATGACAAGATTTTTTTCATCAAAGGAGACACAGACATTCTCAAAATGGATTTCGCCCGATTTTTTACCGCCATAAGAAAGAATTTCCTCAAAAAGTCTGAAAGGAAACCTTCCTCCGAAACCTGCATCATTAAGGGCAGTAAAAAAAACTCGCCTTTGAATGGCAGAATGAAGCTTAAAAAAAGAATTACGGTCGATTATTACGGAAGAATTTTTATGTTCAGCAGAATCAAGGAACTTTTCTGCCTCACCCTGCAAAAAATCTTCATCGGCAAGGGCTTTTTTTGAAGCGGCAAGCAGAGCCTTGTGCCAGCCTGAAAAGTTTTCATCAAGAAGCGGAACCAGAAGATTCCTGATGCGGTTACGCAGATATTTTGTATCAGAATTAGTTGAATCCGTACACCAGCCCTGATTTTTTTCACTAAGATATGATTCTATTTCATTTCTGGAAATTGCAAGCATTGGCCTGATGAATTTAGCCCGAACTCTTTCAATTCCACCCATACCTTCATTTCCGCTACCCTGCAAAAACCGCATAAGTAAAGTTTCGCACTGATCATTCTGATTATGGGCAAGACAAAGGGCCAGAAGATTTTCTTCTTCAATAAATGATTCAAAAGCTTCGTATCTATATTTGCGGGCAAGGGCTTCAACACTCATGACATGTTTTTCTGCAAGACTTGAAATTTTACCATGAGGGATTTTAACCATGCTGCATTTCACTGAAAGACTTTCACATAAAGTCTGAACAAAGGCAGCGTCTCCATTACTTTCACTGTCCGACCGGATTCCATGATTAACCGTAATTACACGAAGGCAAGAAGAAGCAAAAACAGAAGACAAGGCAAAAAGAAGGGAAAGGGAATCAGCACCACCGGAAACGGCGATTCCCAAAGGCGAAGAAGCAGAAACTTTTCCAAAATCAATTCCGCACGCCTTCAATCCGGAGAGAATTTTGTTTTCAAAAGGAAGATACTTCTTCATAAACAAAAAATCCCCCTGTTACGGGGGACTTTAGCAAATCTGCTAATTAGCGGGCTGGAGCAACGCTTACGAGTGTAGCATCTGCAGCTGTAAGGACCGTAACTTTGTCGCCCAATCCCATGTCTTTTACTGCGAATACTTCACCAATGTTAACGCCAGAAACATCGATAACGATGCGAGCAGGCAAGTCTTTTGGAAGAGCCTTAACTTTTACCTCTGGAACATGCTTAACCATGAAGCCACCCTTGAGAACGCCAGCAGGTGTGCCCTGATACTGAACTTTGTATGTACGTACGACAGGCTTTTTGTTTGATACAGCGAAGAAGTCAGCATGAAGAACTTCATCTTTGATGATATTGTACTCTGTGTCACGGATGAAAGCATCGCATTTTTTGCCTTCGAGATCGATAGTAACAAGAGTTGTAGAGGTGATTGAACGCCATACTTTATTGAACTGAACAGCGTCAACAGTGATAGATGTAGCCTTTCCAGCTTCATCGTAAATTACAGCAGGAATACGACCTTCTGCACGAATGGCTTTTGCAGCCTTTTTGCCAGTCTCTGAGCGAGTTTTTGCTTCGATAACCAACTGATCCATTTAAGAACTCCTAAAATTTTATGGAAAAGCCTGCTCGAAACAAACAAGTTGAATAAGATTAGAATCTTGCACCCCATCGTTCATCACGCCAGAGCTTTCCAAAATATATGCTGGGCCGACAGGATTCGAACCTGTGGAATGATGGCACCAAAAGCCATTGTCTTACCGCTTGACGACGGCCCAAAAAAGACAATCTATAAAAGACCGAACAAATCAGTCTTCTGCAGTACCAGTCTCATCAAAATGCCCTGCATTGTATTCGGAAATAATTTTATCCTGCAAAGCATTTCTGAAATCAGCACTGATAGGATGAGCAACATCCTTATAGTCACCATTTGCTGTCTTTCGACTTGGCATGGCGATAAAAAGACCTGACTGCCCCTCGATAACCTTTACATTGTGAACAACAAAGCAGCTATCAAAAGTTACAGTAACATAAGCCTTCAATTTTCCCTCGGCAGTTATCTTACGGATCCTCAATTCAGTGACTTCCATTTTTCAAATCCTTCTTTAAATAATAAAAGAGTCTTGTGAACCTTACTTTAGTGTGTAAGGACACATTTCCATTTCTTCTGGCATTTTTGGAGAGCCTTTTTCGCAGCAAGCTCTGAACCGAAAACACCAAAAACTGTAGCTCCAGATCCGGACATTTCTGCCCAGTCAGCCCCAGATTCCATAATATCCCGAAGGGCTTCCCCAATCAGCGGATATTTATGAATAAGAACAGGAGTGAAGGAATTTGCAAATTTCCAAGCACCAATTGAATCGTAGTATAAATGCCTCAACTCCGAAAAATCAGGACAAGAAACTTCTTTTCCTGACTCGTATGCTTTATCAACCAGAGAATAAGCCTCTGCTGTAGAGGAGTGAATTCCCGGAAAGACAAGCAAAAAACTCAGATTCGATCTAGGCTCTATCGGTTCAACAACTTCGCCACGACCAGAAACCAAGGCACATCCACGGCCTTTTTGAAAAAAACCGCAGTGTAAAAAGAAGAATACATCACTTCCGACCCTACCGGCAACAGCATCAGCCAAAGAATCTGTCAGCTGAATGCCAGACAAATCAGCGAGAGCCTTCAAAAGGGAAGCCCCGTCAGAAGAACCACCGCCCAACCCGCCACCAGCAGGTACAACTTTATTAAGCTCAACTTCGATGCCAAAATCAATATTTGTTTCGGAGAGAAAAGCTTTATAAGTCTTCGTAAGCGTATTTTCCAGAGGAAGCTGCATTTGAAGACAATCCACAATACATTTCTGTTGTGGAATGCGCCTGATTTTTAACTCATCGGAAAAATCCAATGTCTGAAAAATACTTTCGATGTTATGAAAGCCGTCCGCCCGCTTTTTCAGAACTTTAAGTCCGATATTCACTTTTGCAGGAGCTTTTATACATACATCAAAAGACATGTGTAAACATTATACGAAAAATACGGCGAAAGTCAACAATTTTTTTTTCATATTTTTTCTGGAGAATTTAGAGTTTTTATAAAAAACTTATTGACAGAAAAAGTTTATAAATTTACACTCTAGTGTCTTTGACAAGGAATCATTATGCTGACTAATGAAAACACATTAAACGATGTTAAGGTTATGGCTCTCAGTTTTTCATATACTGACGAAATCGATGAAAGTTATGAAGATTCAACTGAGGAAGATGATTTTGAATCACTTGGCGACGAAAGCCTCAGCAAATTCGACGATGACATATACGACGACACAATCGACGATGACGACGTAAATGTAAGTTATGATTCCGACTATCCAGAAGATTACAACGACGAAATCACCGAAGACTATTCAGACGAAGAATAATCTTTTATTCCACTTTACAAATCAATTCTACAAAAATGTCACTGCCGTAATTCCAGCCTGAACCAAGCGCGGAATCGGCAATGACAATTCTCAGACTATCGAAGCTTTTTCCCGCCGTGCCAGAGTTTTTCAAGTTCGTAAAATTCCCTGGCATCAGCACTCATAAGATGAACGACAACAGGACCAATATCAATTAAATTCCAGTCATCGCCAGAAGCGGCCTTATTGTGAGTTACATGAATTTCCATGTCGTTTTCTTTGACATAATCTTTTATCTGCTTGGCAAGTCCCTGCCAGTGGGCAGAACTGTGAATTGTAGCGATTACAAAAAAATCTGTCCACGAATTCAATTCAGACACGTCAATAACAGAAACAGACTCAGCCTTTGAGTCTTCCAGCAGCTGTGCTATTTCAAGAGCTTCTTCTTGTGCAGTTTTCATTTTATTATGACTCCTATTTTTTAACATATCGTCCGTCAAAATCTTTTCCAAGAATAATCGTAAAGTCAACATTAGAGGCTGCGGTAGCGCTTTCAGCTTCCAGTGAGACAGACTCTTCGACGATATTTGAACAATGAATAAAATCGCCGAGACATTTTGCAATCTCTGCGTTTCCAATATGATTTATGATTACGGTTTTTTCATAATCATTAGAATCAGCATTTCCTGTGCTCAGAATATCATAGCCGGCACTTTGGAGCAATGCCATGGTATTTCGGGCCAAGCCCTGAACAGTCGTTCCATTCTGAATTTCAAGGACATAAGTTCTGTTTACATTGGCATTGTCAAGGGAAATCAGGGAGTTTGAAAACTGCTTAAATACATCCTTAATGAGCTGTCCGTCATAATAAGGGAACAAAAGGGTCTTTCCATCGACATTTCGGCGTGAACCTGTGATCGTCTGGGGAGTAAGGTGTTCAGAATCAACCTGGGAAATTACGCTTACAAGCCTGTGAAGCTCCTTATCCCCCAGATTTGAGCTCATTCTTTTGCTGATTGAAGCAAATGATTTTTTGTCATGGATTATATTTGAATTTCTTGAAAGCGCTGCAAAAAAAGCCAGAAGAACATTTTGCCTGCGTTCAATCAAATCATCATCACTTTCATCGCTTCTTTCATAATTGAGATAAGTTTGGATTTTGTCTCCATCAAGGGAAACAACGCCACTTGGCAGGAGCCATCTTTCACCCTCATCATTTTTTGCATCAACAGGCGACGGAATAAAAACCTTCATACCGCCAAGGATATCCGTAAGCTCACCGAATTTTGAAAAGTTCAGCACAATATAGAAAGGAATAGTCTGCCCCACAAGATTTTCGATTTCAGACTTGTAGGCCTCAATTCCCTTTTCAAGATAAACCGAATCAATACTGTCAACACGCCCCAGACTGGAAAAAATAGCCCCGGTATTTCCAAGGATATTAATCAAAGCTCCCCTTTGGGAAACAGGATAATAAATGAAAACGTCCGTAAAAAGAACACGATTTTTATCTTCCATAACGACGAGAGTTTTGATTACACGGTCAGACTCAAGATTTTCATCAACTGCATTCACTCGCAGGGAAAGTGCAAGACCGACAGTAACTGAAATAAGAATCAAGAAAATGAGAAAAAGAAGAAAGGCACCTTTGTTTGAATTTGGATGATTTGACTTCATTTGTTACCTTCTATAAGTTGTTTTCTTTCCGAAGTTTTTCCGCCAGCATGATTGATTCAGGAGCGGCAATCTTTCCTTTTTTTGCAAGATATTCGATATTTTCTTCCAGAACGGCAAGTACGATTCCGTGGCATGATTTTGCAAAAAGATTTTTACGATACTCATCTGTAGACTGCGGTCGCCCAGGCTCAATTTTATCAGCAACAAAAAGAAGAAGGGCAAGATCACAGGAGTCTACAGAACCAAAAGTATGATTTGCAATGGCATCGATTATTTCAGGATCAGTAACTCCAAACTTTTCCTGAATCAAAACGGCAGCCGCCCTGCCATGAAGAAGGGACGGACAGCTCGTTTCAAGTTCAGATACAGGCTTTCCGTCCTTTTTAACAAGCGAAAAAAGCTCTTCATCGCTGCAGTTTTTACACATATCATGGGCAATTCCAGAAAGCCAGCCCTTTTCCTCGTTTAATCCATAATTTTTGCACAAAGCCACAAGAGTTTCTGCCGTGCGCATTGAATGGGCATATCGCTTTTCGGAAACGACAGATTGAGTATATTTTCGGACAGTTTCAAACAGTTCTGTTTCCATAAAGATTCCTTTTCATAATATATTCAAAAACAGGCGGACTTACAAGATAACGCCAGGCCCCGTCCTCAGCGATTTTCTGCCGGATTTCAGAGGACGAAACTTCAATTCGCGGATTCTCAACGATTTTATGCGGATATGGGAAATTTTCCCGTCCCACGCCTGACATGGGATTTTTTCCGAAGGCTCCTGAAGGAGAATTCTGAAATTCTTTCTTTAATTCCATGTCTTTTGGTCTGCAGGCAAGAATCAAATCTGCCTTTTGAGCCAGTTCTTCAGCCTTGTACCATTTGTCATAATCAGCAACCAGGTCTTCGCCAAAAATCAGGCCTATTTTACCTGTAAGGACAGAAGCATATTTCTGCTCAAGAAAGCAGACTGTATCCCAGCTATAAGAAACCCCGCCGCGATCAATTTCACATGATTCCGCTTCAAAGCGGCTGTCACCATGAATAGCCAGGCGAACCATTTCCAGTCGCTCTTGAGCGCTCACAGCAGAAGCCATTTCTTTATGCGGAGGAATTGCAGTGGGCACAAAAAGTATTTTTTCATAGCCCAAAGCCTGACACACGGAGTCGGCAAGAATTAAATGTCCGATATGAATGGGATTAAAACTTCCGCCAAGAACAGCAATTTTCACGAATCCAGCTCCGATTTATCCTGTCCAGGGAACTGTTCTTCCATAAATTCATCTACAGAACGTGATTCCTTAAAGGATGAAGCCTTTGTTTTAGCTTCAGACTTTTTGTCCTTCCAAAGATTCATTTCGCCGACAAGGGAAAGAATGGCAACACGCACGTCATTCAGGCCTTTGTGGGCTGCAACAGAAACAGGAATAACTTTTGTCTCGGGTTCAATCTTTTTGATTTCCTCAGCGATTCTGGCAGCATTCTCAGCTGCTCCCTCAATATCGATTTTATTGCAGAGAACAATGTGAGGCTTATTCAAAAGTTCCTTTGAAAAGCCTTCAAGTTCCGAGCAGAGGGTCTTGTAGGCTGTAAGACAGTTTTCGTCGGAGCAATCAATCATGAACAAAAGGCCTGCCGTGCGGGAAATATGCTTTAAAAAGCGGATTCCAAGGCCCGCACCTTCACTGGCTCCTTCGATGATTCCAGGAATATCGGCAATGATTACATCCTGCTCACTGTCCGCACGCAAAACACCAAGATTCGGAATTTTTGTAGTAAACGGATAAGGAGCGATTTTTGGCCGGGCGTTAGTGAATGCGTCTAGAAGCGAAGATTTGCCCGCATTTGGAAAGCCCACCAGACCAATGTCAGCCATAATACTCAACTCAAGGAGCAATTTTCGGTATTCACCAGGCTGACCTTTGTTTGCCGTTCGTGGAGCCTGGTTTGTCGAAGACTTGAAGTGGACGTTTCCCCAGCCGCCGTTTCCGCCTTTAAGAAAAACAAACTGCTCATCTTCGCTCTCGGTGGTAAATTCCTTGATAAGTTCTTTTGTTTCTGCATCACGGATGGCAGTTCCAGGCGGAACAGCAATAACAATATCCTCGCCGTCCCTGCCGTATTTGTTCCAGCCCATGCCGTCGCCGCCGTTCTTAGCCTTAAAAAAACGCTTGAAGCGGATATTTGCAAGGGTCTTTACATTTCGTTTTACGCAGAAAATGACATCACCGCCCTTGCCGCCGTCACCACCGTTGGGGCCGCCCATAGGCACATATTTTTCGCGGCGGAATGAAACACAACCGTTTCCACCCTTGCCTGATGTCACTTCGATTATTGCTTCATCAGCAAATTGTTTCATTTTAAATTCCTCACAGATAGAGAGCGTTAAAAAATTGCATTGCAATTTTAGCGATTCTCCGAAGCAACTGTGTTGCGCAGGTTTTAAGAGCACACAGAGCAAAGCCGGAAACTTCCCACAACAAAAATCACTCTGTGCCCTCTGTGTACTCTGTGAGAAATTTCAATAAAAAACCCGGAGACAGAAATCTGAATCCGGGCTTTCATCAAAAAAGACTGCCGGGATTCCCCGACATTCTCTTTACTACGCTTCAACAGGAACTACAGATGCGTATTTTCTGTTCATGCGCTCGTGGAATTTTACAGTTCCGTCTGCTGTAGCAAACAAGCTGTCATCTCCGGCACGTTTTACATTGTCGCCTGGGAAGATTTTTGTTCCACGCTGCTTAATGATGATCGAGCCTGCGGTTACGAATTCTCCGCCATAAGCTTTTACACCAAGGTATTTAGGATTTGACTGTCGGCCGTTTTTTGCGCCGCTACCACCTTTACTTCGTCCCATTTTATTCCTCCATCAGAATTACATTCTTAGGAAATTCTTTTGTAAGAGCTAAGATACCAGTTCTTAAAAAATCTCCGATACATTTAAGCTGGGCTTCCGTTTCCGGATTCTCAGTTTTTGCCTCGGCAGTGAAAGAAAGACTTCCACGCTCAAAAGGCTCTGTTATCAATAAAACATTTTCATTATGTGAAAGAACCTGCATTGCCGTGCGAAGCAGAACCGTGATTGCAGAACAGACAATGTCACTCCCTTTCTTAGAAAAACCTGCGTGCCCGTTAGCTTGACATTTTTTTATCACGCCGTTTTTGCCATACGAAAGTGTTACGACCGTCATCTATTAGAGAGTGATGTCCTTAACACGAATGTTTGTGTATTCCTGTCTGTGACCGATCAAACGGTGATAATCTTTCTTGCTCTTGTATTTGAAAACAAGAACTTTTCTGTCGCGGAAGCTGTTCTCAACAACTGCGCTGACTTTTGCGCCTTTAACGTATGGTGCGCCTACAGAAATTTTGTCACCATCGCTAACCAAAAGAACTGAGTCGATATCGATTTTTGCACCGTCTTCAGCTTCGATTTTGTCGACCTGAATGAGAGCGTCTTTCTCAGCCTTGTACTGTTTGCCTTTGTATTCAAAAAGTGCGTACATTTGAAACCTCTTAATCGCCGCAAAGTGTAACGGAACTCTAACGACTAAAAATATAATATAAGTACGAGATTATATCAAATTCACGCAAATATAGTCAATATATAAACTTCCGCAAGACAGGGCAAAAGTTCTAGGCAGCCATTGCTTCCTTAAGGATATGTGCGTATTTTCTGCTGACAAGGATTTCTTCCCCGTTAGGCATTTTTACATACAGCCGGCTGTTCAGGGCAGGTCGAACCGACTGAATCTTATTCAGGCTAATCAGATGGGATTTTGAAACCCGGATTATCTCTGCTGTTTTTGAAATCGTTTCAACCTGATACAGGCGAAGCTTTATCTGATAAATTTCTTCGTTAGTGTAAGCAAAAACAAGTTCTCCGTCAGCCTCAAAATACAGGATTTTTTCAAGTGAAATCAATTCCGGCCTTCCATGCTCACCAACCCCTTCAATCTGGCCTGCATTTTTAACCGGCATTTGGGCAATCTGTGGATTATCCGGAAGATGAGATTCTTTTTGGCCCGCAATTTCCCTCAATTTTTGATTTAAGCGCTCACTTTCAGCCTTTTCCATTTTATACATGATGAAATAAGACATGGCATCAAAAAATGCCGTACAAAAAGCAACGGCGGCAAGACCAAAAGTTCCAAGGAATTCACCGGCAAGGAGTTTTGCAAGCCATACAGACACAAATTCCAGCACGACAAGTTCTACAGAACGCTGAATAATAACCTGGGGAATCGTCATGTCTTCCTTAATGTATACGGGAAGGCATGGAATCATACAAAATCCCCCCCAAAAGGACAGGAATAAAGAAAAACTTATAGGCAATTTCTGCGGAAGAAGCAAAAATGCTCCCGATAACGGCAATGGACAGAGTACATTCAAATACAGTAAGGAACAAATCTCTAAAGAAAGCTGCTAAATTTATGTTTTTCATTTTGATATAGTGACAATCTTACACATGCGTGAACGCTTGTCAAGCAAAGAAAAAAAAATAAAGAAGGGACTGTCTGTAAAACCCTGTTTTATCAGACAGTCCCCAAAAGTTAAGACACGTATGCGGAGAAAAGGAGGAAAAACCCCGCAGAAAGTCCTTTAGTTCAATTTGTATTTTCCTGTGGAAATAGTGTGTCCGTCATTGTAAATATCGAACCAGATTTCCTTGTTGCGGCTCAAATCCAGTGCCTCGTAAAATTCCTTGAGGTTTGTGACTTTTTTGTCGTTTACGGCCGTGATGATGTCGCCGTTCTGGATTCGAAGGGCTGCAGCCGGTGATTTTTCAAGCACGTTAGTTACGGCAACGCCCTTAACCTTGTCTTCAATCTTGAGGTTTTCCCGCAGTTTCTTGTTGAGCGGTGAAGCAATAAATCCAGGCCAAAGTTTGGCGTTGTCATTAGACACAGCCTCGGTTCTTTCCTCAATCTTAACAGTAAGTTTTATTTCCTTTCCGCCGCGAAGAACAACAAACACGGCATTTTTGTCAGCCGGAAGATATGCAACTTCCCTGATGAGCTCGCTCTGGCTGTTTACTTTTTTTCCGTTGATTTCGATTACATAGTCGCCGGCCTGCATGCCGCCTTTTGCAGCAGGCGAATTGATGAAGACCTGTGAAGCAAAAGCACCTTTCTGACCTTTGAGGCCAAGTTCTTTTTTGTAATCGTCGGTAACATCCACCAGAGAAATTCCCAGCCAGCCGTAAGTGATTTTTCCCTTTGCAATGAAGTCATCGATTGCCTTTTTGACGGAATTGATTGGAAGGGCAAATCCAAGGCCTACGCTTCCACCTGAACCAGAAGCAATCCATGTGTTAATTCCGATTACCTCACCATAGATGTTTACAAGCGGGCCACCAGAGTTTCCCTGGTTGATTGCGGCATCAGTCTGAATGAAGTCGTTCATGTTGCCGATTTGATTTCCGCTTCGGCCGGTAGCACTGACAATTCCCTGAGTAACCGACTGGCGGTAGCCCAAGGGAGCACCCATGGCAAGACAAATGTCGCCAGTCTGAACCTTATCGCTGTCACCCAAAGTAGCAACAATGATATTCTCAGCGTCTTTTGCATCAAATGAAACAAGGGCAATGTCCTGCCTTTCATCGGCACCAACCAGCTTGCATTCAAATTCCTGACCGTCATTGAGTTTTACAGTGATGCTGGTTGCCTTTCCTGCGACGTGGTTGTTTGTAAGGACATAAACAGTGTCACCAGTGCGCTTTACGATTACACCGGAGCCAAGCCCCTTCTGATCGTACTCCCGTTTTCGCCCCCTTGAATCAGGTTCCCGATTACGCTCCCCGTTCGGATTTCCAAAGAAAAAGTCAAAAGGCCAGCCGTCAAAGTCCTCAAAAGGATTCATTGTCTGGACTTCTTTTTTTTCGGTAACGTCAATTTCAACGACAGAAGGAAGGACACCCGACGAAATCGAGCGGAATGAATTCTGCAATGCCTCAATTACTTTAAGTGATTCACCAGGAATCGTGACGGCAGGTTTTGAAGTATCGGCAAAAACCGTGGCCGCACTGCCCTGCACCTGTACACGAGTGCATGAAAGTGAAATGGCAGCAAATGCCAGGGCACAGGCCGCACTTCCTGCCAAGAGATGTTTAGTGATTTTTTTCATATTTTTGCCTCCAAAATGGATTCTATTATTTTCATTTTCTAATAATAAAAATCCCGGAGACCTTGAAAGTTACAGAAAAAAAATATTTTTGTGTTTCCCCTGCCATGCAGGGGCCGCTATGTCCGCCCTTCGCTAAGCGCTCATTACCGCGCAGGTTTCATCTCTGCTCAACCAGCACGGTAACTTCGGGGCTACCAGCGCTAACACACCAGATCATCGCAGGCCGTAAGAACTTCTGTGTGATCCTCGAAGATTGCAACAGTGTGCTCTTCATGGCAGCTGGCCTTGCCATCTGCGGTAAGGACTGTCCATCCGTCTTTAGCAAGGGTGACGTCACCAGTGCCAAGATTAATCATGGGCTCAATGGCAAGAACCATTCCAGGCTGAATGCGGGGATTTGGGCCGCCCTGGGGAAGATTTGGAACACTGGGATCTTCGTGGACGTCAAGACCGACGCCATGCCCGCAATAATCGTAGACAACGCCGTAGCCGTAGCGGCCGTTGGCAACATCATTGACGGCATTTGAAATGTCGCGGATTCGGTTGCCAGCAACACAGGCTGCGATTCCGGCAACAAGACTCTCGCGGGTAGCCTTTACAAGGCGCTTAATCTCAGGCTTTACGTTACCGACCATGACGGTGTGTGTTGAGTCAGAAATATAACCGTCAAGATCAATTCCTATATCAAGGGAAACAATGTCACCGTCGTGAATAATACGCTTGCGTGACGGAATTCCGTGGATTACTTCGTTATTGATGCTGACACAGGCAGCCCCCGGAAAATCTTCCCGATACCATGCAGGCTTTCCGCCGATTTTTTTGATGAATTTTTTGACCAGATCATCAACATCTTTTGTGCTCATGCCTGCATGAACCTGAGGTACAACCTCACGGAACAAATCCGCAAGAGCATGACAAGACTGTCTTATGCCTTCAATTTCCTTTTCATTCTTCAAACGAATCATAAAATCTATATCTCCTTGACTGTTTCTCCGTTAGTAAAAAAATCCATGTTTGCTCGCCCCGACAGAATTTTTTACAGAATTCTATCTTTGTTTTTTTTTATTTTGTCAACCTTAACGCCTCTTCCTCGCAGATTCTTGCCGTGGACAGGTCGCCAATCCTTTTGTAAGCGGCCGCCATTTTTCGCAGAAAATTAGCATCGTTGCTTTTGCCAAACCCCAGTTCAAGCGCCCGCTCCCAGCAATCAAGGGCAAGCTCATCTGGGATTTTGCCTTCAAGGTGATTTTTGAGCACATTGGCTGCAAGTTCCATTACTTCCGGAAAAAAAAGGCGGAAATAAGCATAGCTGTATTCCATACGGATAATCTGCTCCAGCAAAATAAAGGCATCATAATATTCCTGCCTCAAAACAAGTTCTTCTGCAAGAATAAAACCGTAGTCCATAAAATCTTCACGTGTAAACCACTTTGCAAGGCGAAAACCAGCGTGATTCATGCTCATTTTTTTGAATTCGGCGACAGCGTCGTCCTCGCGATTGTGCATAAGGTCAAAAAAAATCAGCTTGGAACGACTTTCTTCATCAGTACGCGCGGAAAGCCACTTACGATAATCAAAGGAATTTACAGACCGATTGTACCGGCTCTGACTGCGCCGCATGAAATAAGACTCATCAAAAAGAGAACGCTGCTTGACATCGGACAAAACTTCATAGGCCTTGACCAGCTGACGGAATTCTTCCGTGGTCGAAGTGTCCTGAGAAGCGTCGGGATGTAAAAGTTTTGCCTTCTGACGATAGGCGCGCTTGATTTCTGCCGCCGTGGCATCGTGACGCACCCCCAGAATCTTATAACAGTCTTCCAATTCAACTATATAATAGAACTTTTTGTGGAATTATACAAATGAAAAATCCCGGCAAATTTCTAGACTAAAGAGAAGACCACTTCCAGATTGGGAAGATCAATCTTTCCGATCTTAAGAGAGACTTTTCCGTTTAAGTCCACAGGAGCCTCACCGCCGATTGTAGTTTCCAAGCCAAACTGACTTATGAAATACAAGGCTCTTCCCGGCTGCTTGTCCACGCAGATTGCCTCGCCCTGCCAATCCGGGTGCTGTAAGAGATAGACTAAAGTCCAATGATTGCGGCTGTTTCTCTCGGCTTTTTTGCTTGCCTGCATTGCGGCATCGCCCTCATTCATTCTCATGAGCATGGTGTCTTTGTCAATCAGTTTTTCACCTTTCAAAAAGGCCCTCAGCTGCTCGTGCCCAAGAAGATCTCCGTAGCGGCGGAGTGGAGAAGTGACCTGGGAATACATGCCAACGCCAAGGCCTGCATGACTTGCAGGAGTGACGTTCACGTTTCGCTTTCGCATGCACTTACGCAGTCTGAACTGACCGGCCAGCCCTTCCGGAATGTCTTTTGGGATTTCCGGCACTTCCTGGGAAATAAATGGAAAAGGAATGCTGTTCTTGAAGGCAAATTTTGCGGCACCTTCTCCGGCCAGAACCATTGCCTCTCGTACCACCTCACCGCTTTCATAGCGGGGAACTTCCTCAAAGTTCACTTCCTTATTCTCCGGGTTGACCGTGATGTGGACTTCAGGAATTGAAATATTTACGGCCCCGGCCCGGCACCTTCTTTCAAAATTGCGGCGGGCAATGTCAAAAAGGGGTTTTAACTCGGGAGTATCTTTAAGCTCATCGGCTTTTTTGTATGTAAGTCTCTTTACGTCAACAATCGTACGCAAAACCTCGCAGTCTTCCACGTCTCCGTTTTCGTTCAGTTTGATTTTAAAGCTCAACGCCCGGCTTTCTTCCCGCAAGCCCAGTGCATAGTCTTCAAGACAATCCTCACTAAGCATTCGGGCAGCTCCTTCAGGAAGATAAAGGGTGGCTCCCCTTCCCCGGGCAACCTTGTCGATTTCTGAATCAGGAGCAACAAAGGAAGCTGGATCTGCGATATGAACCCACAAGAATTCGCCGTCAAAGGCAATGGCATCGTCAGGATCAGTTGACCATTCACTGTCGATTGCATATGACACTCCGGGAACACGAATCCGATCTTCTTCCGGAGGGGTTCCCAGAGAAACCGTGGCGCTTTTTGCACTCAATCCCAGCCGCACAGGATAAGGATTTCGTGTGATGTCCCAGATTTTTGTGTCAAGAAGGAGCTTATGAGCTTTTTCTGGAGTTTCCTTAAAGCCCGCGTCCTTCATGGTCTTGCTTTTATCCGTAGTACCAAGGGCAAGAGCCTCAACGTCCCCCATGTATTTTGAATCTTCAGGGAGGAGATTTTTTGCCTTAAGTCGCTCAATAAAGGCCGCGCGGATTTCCTCGGCATGCTCTTTTTCGAAAGCCTTGTTTTTAAGCCCGGTGATTTTTTGCTCCGAGCGGGGAACAAAGAAAATCTGCCCGTCACGTATGATTTCTTCAAATTCAAAGGATGATTTGAGGGCAGTGTAAATTCCCCAGGATTCATTTGCCTTCAGCTCGCCACGAAGAAGTCCTGCAATATCAGAAAAACTCTGTTCAGCGGTGGCAGTTTCTTCATCGCTGAGCAAAAGCTCGTGGATCTCGGCAATTTGACTTTTAACCTCAGAATTTTCTGCAAGGGCATTTTCAGCAAAATCAAGAAGAACATCGATGGAAGAAGCCTCGCCCTCACACAAAAGAATCACGTCCTTTTCACGCACTTTCTGGCTTGCATAAACGGCCTTTTTGCCTGTGGAGGTCGCCCGGCTTACGCACCAGTTTACAAGATATTTATCACCATCCTTTTCACCGACAAGGGCAGGAAGATTTTTATATATTACGACAGAATTTTTCTTCATGAAAAGATTTTATCAGAAATTTCTCACAGAGTACACAGAGCGCACAGAGCGCACAGAGAAAAAGAAATACAAAAAAAATCCCCTCAGCCTAGCATTTAGACTGAGGGGGAAATATCTCACATTTCAAAAGTCTCTCTGTGAACTCTAAAGCTCTGTGAGAGAGTCAAAAATTTTTCTTACCCAAAGTTAAGCCTTGGGCAGGGATAAAATTTTACCATTTTTTCTCGATCTCTGGTTCACAGATGTTGATTTCTGTGTCGAGGTCGAAGAATTTTGCACGAGTCATATCTGGTGTGAAATTGATGGTGTCGCCGAGCTGAACAACAACTTCTGGAGAAACTTTTGCTACGATGTTTGCGTCCTTAACCTGAACGAATACGTGTGTTTCTGCACCGAGAGGCTCTTTGTTTGTAACTTTTACCTGCATGTTGTTCTCAGCGGCTGGAGCAGACTGATACTGCAAATCTTCTGGGCGGATACCGAATGTAACTTCTTTTCCAACATAAGCCTTGAGGTATTTCTGCTGATCTTCTGTTGGAGTGAGAGTGAAGGCACCTTCGTTTGCAACGATTTTGCCGTCTTTCTCTTCAATCTTGAGTTTGAAGAAGTTCATTGGAGGTGTACCAATGAAGCCTGCAACGAATTTGTTGATCGGGTGGTTGTACAAGTACAATGGCTCACCAATCTGCTGGATTCGTTTCTCAGACATAACAACGATTTTTGTACCCATTGTCATAGCCTCAACCTGGTCATGAGTAACGTAAATCATTGTTGCCCGCAAGCGGTGATGGAGAGAAGCAATCTCACCACGCATTGTAACGCGGAGTTTAGCGTCGAGGTTAGAAAGAGGCTCGTCGAACAAGAATACTTTTGGAGAACGAACGATTGCACGTCCTACAGCAACACGCTGACGCTGACCACCAGAGAGTGCCTTCGGTTTGCGGTCGAGGTACTGTGTGAGGTCGAGCATTTTTGCAGCTTCTTCGACTTTGCGCTGAATTTCGATTTTTGGCTCTTTGCGGATTTTGAGACCGAATGCCATGTTGTCAAATACGGTCATGTGTGGGTAAAGAGCGTAGTTCTGGAATACCATTGCGATGTTGCGGTCTTTTGGCGGAACGTCGTTCATGAGCTCGCCGTCGATAAGAAGCTCACCGTCAGTGATGTCTTCGAGACCAGCAACCATGCGGAGTGTTGTTGACTTACCGCATCCAGATGGACCTACGAATACACAGAATTCGCGGTCTTCGATTGTTACGTTTGACTTCTCAACAGCAAGAACATTGCCGTCGTAGATTTTTGTAACGCCTTTGAGTTCTACTTTTGCCATTTTTTCCTCCTGTGGCATAAAGGGATTATATTTATAAATCCATTTTAAGCGACATTCAAAAGGAAATCAAGGCTAAAATTTAGATTTTGCCGTTAATTTTTAGAAATGAAACAAAGTTTTGACAAAAGGCTCGCACAAGACAAAAATCACGCTGAAAAGCACGGCCGGAAGATAATTTGCAGTCTTTACTTTTTTGATTCCCATAAGATTTATACCAATCAGGATAATCAAAGCACCGCCCGAACCTGTAAGCTCGGCAAGCATCTGTTCGCTCACATAAGGGGCTATCAAAACCGAAAGCAGAGTGAGCGCACCCTGGTAAATAAAAATCGAAATCACAGAAAAAGCCGTGCCAACTCCCATCGCCACAGCAAAACCTATCGAAATGAAACCGTCCAGGATCGACTTGAGGAATATAATAGAATAATCATGCTCGATTCCGGCCTTAAAACTGCCCACAATGGCCATGGCACCCACGCAAAAGAGCACGGATGCGTTCAAAAAAGCGTAGGCAAAGTTTTTTTGAGGCCGACCTTTCTCAAAGGAGGGGGAAGTCTCCCCCTGCGCGCCCACTTCGTTGCTCGCTACCCTCTCTCCTAAGGGGCTCTGCCCCTTAAAATCCCCAGATATTGCGGGAGCCTTCTCAGTCACAGCCTTTACTTCCGCGTTCGTTTTCTTCATGAACACCTTTTCCAGGAATTTGCCGAATGCGAGGATTTTTCCGTCGATGTCGAGCAAAGTGCCAACAATTCCGCCCAAAATCAATGCAAGTGCCAGATAAACGACATTCTGATACTTAAAGGACATCTGGACGCCCATGATAAACGAGACCAAACCGCACGCAAGCTGGATTGAGTCGGTAACTTTCTGCGGAATTTTTTTAGCGAACAAAAGTCCTATGATACAGCCAATTAAAATCGTGGCACAGTTAACGAATACAGCAATCATTTTTAACTCCAGATATAAAAAAAGAGCTTCCAAAAAAAGGAAGCTCTTGTCGTGCGGAGAACCTGACTTGAACATAGGGAGGCGTTTGAAGCGCAGCTTCAACAAAACGCGAAAGCGTTTTGAGCCGAGTCTCGCCCGAAACTGGGCTTCGGGCGGCACAGTTTGCTCATACGAAACAATCAACTTCCTGTAAAAAATTGAGGCTTCCCTTTTGGGAAGCCTCTTAAACTTGTGCGGAGAACCTGACTTGAACAGGCACAGCTTGCGCCACTAGCACCTCAAGCTAGCGTGTCTACCAATTCCACCATCCCCGCAACTGATGTATAAGATAATATAGAAATCGCATAAAAGTGTCAATAGGAATCAAAAGATTTTTTCGATTTTTTTTATTTTTTTTTGATTGCGAATAGACTTCCACCCATTATATAATTCTTACATGAATCTTAATTATCGAATTGTTGACAATGACATTTTTGAGTCCTACATGGCCATGGAAGGATGGGACAACTTTCCCCTTCTCAAGTCTTATACCAAAGACGGAGAATTCGGTTTTCTTCTTAAAGATAACAATTACATGATTTTTGACTACAAGCCTTCCAATGACTTTCTTAAGGCCGTGTGCATCTATAAGATGCTTGGTGACATTCTTATAATCGACCTTTTTGAAGTCAACAAAAAGTACCGGGGACTGGGAATCGGAACCGCAGCAATGGAACGCCTTATGCTTGAGACAGGTGCCAAAAAAGTCAGTCTGGCCGCAAAGGACACCAACGCCGAAATTTTCTGGACGGCAATCGGAATGCAAAAAATTGATGAACAAACATTTGAATTCTCATGAAGCTATGCTATAGTTTTCATGGCGGCGATGAATTCGTGGCCTTTTTAATGAACTAAGACTACAAGAACCGCAAGAAATTACTCGAAAACTTTAACCGCCAGATTGGAAAGAATCAGTCTGACGGTTCAGTTGTAATTGCAAGCGGTCTGGCAGACAGGCGAATGTACGAGCGCAAAAAGGAACTGAAAATCCGCTTTTAGTATGCTAGTACGCGCTGTCCAGACCGCCCTGCTTGACCTGGAAGTGGGCGAATTCCATGCTGAAACTTGCTCGCCCCTGGGTTACGGAGCGCAGATTTGTCGAAAATCCGAACATTTTTGCCATTGGCGCGATGCAGTGAACGATTTCACAGCTGGCCTTTGAGTCCTGGCCTGCAATCTGTCCGCCACGCTGCACAATCTGGCTGATTGCGTCACCCACGAATTCCAGTGGACAGGAAATGTCTACGTTCATGACAGGCTCCAGGATCTGCGGGGTAGCCTTGGCGGCAGCCTCGTCAAATGCCTGGGCTGCACAGGCAGTGAAAGCAAAAGTGCTTCCTGTAAGCTCGTTCCAGTCGATTTTTGTGACTTCAACGCCCACGTCAGCACACGGATAGCCGTATTTGATTCCAGAAGAGAATGAATTTTCGATTCCGGCCTTGATTGCGTCGTAAATGTCTTCGGGGATATTGTTGTCGTGAACTGAGCAGGCGTAAGTGTTTCCGACTCCCTGCTCGTTGCGACGTATTTTGATTGTGAGACCTGCGGTATTGTCCTTTCCGGCAAGGTTCTTTTCCCAGGTTGAAGAGACTTCGGCTTCGTTTGTTACGGACTCGCGGTAAGTTACCTGTGGAGCACCCACGTTTGCCTTTACGCCAAAATCGTCCTTCATGCGGGTAACAAGGACGTCAAGGTGAAGCTCGCCCATTCCGCTGATGATGAGCTGGCCTGTCTCTGCGTCTTCATGGCTTGTGAAAGTGGGGTCTTCCCGGCTCATGATTGCAAGGGTTTCCACCAGCTTGTCCTTGTCGCTCAGAGTCTCAGGCTCGATTGCGATTGAAATTACAGGCTCAGGGAATTTTAGGCTTTCAAGAAGAATCGGCATTCCTTCGCTTCCCAAAGTGTCGCCGGTCTGAGAAATTTTAAGGCCTACAAAAACTGCGATGTCGCCGGCCTGAACGCTGTCCATCTGCTCCATGTGATTTGCGTTTACGCGCAGGATTCGGTTGATTCGCTCGCGCTTTTTCTTTCCAACGTTGAGACACTGGCTTCCCGTGGTGAATTTGCCTGAGTAAACGCGGACAAAGGCAAGAGCTCCCATTTCGCGGTCCTGCTGGATTTTGAAAACAAGGCCAAGGGGCATTTTCTTTTCGTCGCAAGGAATTTCAACGCTCTCTTCTTTATCTTTTTTGACATGAAGACCTTTTGCAGGCGGTACGTCCGTAGGGCAAGGAAGATAATCGATTACGGCATCAATCAAAGGCTGAACGCCCTTGTTTCGGCGGGCAGTACCGCAAAGACATGGAACCAGGGTGCGGTTGATTGTAAGAGTGCGCAAAGCTTTTTTGAGCTGCTCGTTTGTGATTTCTCCGCCCTCAAGATAAATCATTCCAAGCTCGTCGTCGTTTGAGGCAACGGTGTCGATGAGTTTTGCCCGCCATTCTTCGGCAAGCTCTTTGTACTGGCCTGAAAGCTCTGACTCGGTGAAAGTTTCGCCCTCGTCTTCTTCGTTCCAGCGGATTTCCTTCATGGTGAGAAGGTCGATTACGCCTTCAAAATCTTCGCCCTGCCCCATCGGAACCTGCAGGGCGACGGTTGTAACGCCGAATTTTTCGTGAACGTCGTTGATTGAATAGAAGAAATCAGCTCCGATTCGGTCCATTTTGTTTACGAAGCAAAGGCGGGGAACGGAAAATTCGTCGGCCTGCTTCCAGACTGTCTCGGTCTGCGGCTGAACGCCGTCAACGGCACAAAGGACTGCAACGGCTCCGTCCAAAACGCGGAGGCTTCGCTCAACCTCGGCGGTAAAGTCTACGTGCCCCGGAGTGTCGATGATATTGATTGTGTAGCCCTTCCAGTCTGTTGTGATTGCGGCAGAGGCAATTGTAATTCCGCGCTCCTGCTCCTGCTTCATGAAGTCCATTGTGGCAGCCCCGTCATCGATTTCGCCGATACGGTGGATTTTGCCTGTATAATAGAGAATTCGCTCAGTTGTGGTTGTTTTTCCTGCATCAATATGCGCCATGATTCCGATGTTGCGCATTTTCTGTAAGTTAATTGCCATAATTCGCCTCACAATTTTTAGACGCAGATGAACGCAGATGGACACAGATTATATGTATCTCAGCTGAAAGCTATCAAATTAAACGAAAATCGCCCCCAGAATAATAACTTTATCTGCGTTTATCAGCGAAAATCCGCGTCAAATAATCTCTAAAGTCAAAAAAAAAGGAACATCGAGCAGATGTTCCTTAAATGTGAGCTATGATGGATTCGAACCATCGACAGCCGCCTTAAAAGGGCGGTGCTCTACCTACTGAGCTAATAGCCCAACTCCAACAAATGAAACTTTAATGAGCTATGATGGATTCGAACCATCGACAGCCGCCTTAAAAGGGCGGTGCTCTACCTACTGAGCTAATAGCCCATGTGTTCATTGCTGAATGAAAAAAATATTATACTATGATTAAGATTTAGTCAATAGCAAATAAATGTTTTTTAAGAAAAAAACTCCGTAAATTGAAAATCTCTTCAAAATACGGAGTTTATAAAGAATATGAAACCTCTAAAACATTCAGTTCTTGTTTTTTTTCTTATCAGACTTTGAACTGAGCCATCTGTGCATCGATTTCCGAAATTGAATCCTTCATCTTGATTGAACTGCTAGAAAGTTCGGAGCCGGTCTCATTGATTTTTCTTGCACCAATTGCCATTTCGTCCATGCTATTTTTCATTGTATCGCTGGAATCCTGCAAATTGTGCATATTCTGCAAAATCAATTTATTGCCCTCGGTCATTTCCTGAGCGGCATTGGTGACTTCCTGGGTACTGTTATTCATAGAGTGCAGAGTCTCGACAATCTGCTTTGAGCCTTCGTTCTGCTCTTCCATGGCCAGTTTGATTTCACGCACAAGCTGATTCGTAGAATTGATCTCTTCAGAAACCGTGGTGAAGGCCTGGCTTGACTCCTGAGAAGCAGAAACAACCTCGATGATTGAAGTCTGAATGCTCTTGAGTTGCTCACCAATTGTCTTTGACTGAACACTTGAAGTTTCGGAAAGCTTACGGATTTCGTCTGCAACAACGGCAAATCCCTTTCCAGCCTCGCCTGCGTGAGCCGCCTCAATCGCCGCATTCATAGCAAGGAGATTGGTCTGACTTGCGATATCTGCGATTGCCTTGTTCGCTTCCTGCAACATCTTTGATTTTTCTTCGATTTCACCGACCTTTTCATTTACGGCCTTTTGCTTTGTCTGACCAGACTGTGCCTGAGTTTCAAGTTCGGTAAAGGAATTGGCCATTTTATCTACGCTGTTATTGACAGAATGAATGTTTCCAATCATCTGCTCAACCGCGCTGGAAGCCTGCTGAACCCCCTCTGACTGGCCGCGAATCATGCGCTCAAGGCTTTCGATGTTGGAAGCAATCTCATTGACAGCCCCAGCCGTGTCATGTACACTTTCTGCCTGATGATTAATCTGATTATGAACGCTCTCGATGTTAGCGATAATCTGAGTGATTGCACTTGCAGTATTTTCGGTTGAAATTCCCATTTCATTTCCCACAGAACCTAAGCTGGACTCAGAATCCTTGACTTTTCCGATAATGTCATGCAGTTTAATGATGAATTTATTTACAGACTCAACCAGCAGGTTAAAAACCGGAAGCCAAGACTTTCTACTCATCGTAACGCGTTTTGTCAAATCAGCATTACCGCTGGAAAGTTCTGAAACAGCATTATTCAGAATCGTCAACTGAGAAATGATGTTTATCATTGCAAGGGAAAGAACGACGATAACCAGAATAATAACAACACTCACTACAATAGGAACAAAAGCATTCTTAAAAAAATCTGCCATTGTGTATTCAGTGAACAAAACCATGTGCCAGCTGACAAGATTGATTGGAGCAAGAAGATATTCGCCTTCAGAGACGGATTCAAAGGTAAGCTCCGTCGGTCGGTTGCTGATATATTTTAAATCAGGGAATTCATCGAATATGGAAACTTTTTTCTCAAGAATACTCTCATCCAAGCTTCCAGTTATTTCCATTGAATCATTGTACAGATACATGGTAATTTTTGAATCCAGTCCATCGTAAATCTGCCTAATCATGTTCGTAAGCGGAATTCCCGTTCCAACGACACCTAGTGGTTTTCCATTGTCTTTTACTACCGCATTAACCCAAAGATTCGTCGTCTTAAGCGAAGGATTGTAATTGATATTGAAATTGTACTCTTCTGTTTCATACATGGTCATTTTGTACCAGTACTCGTTGGGGTTCTCAGGATCAACAACATAACCATATTCCATATTGTTCCAGAATTCATGGTTGGCATCTGGAACCCAGAAAATAGATTTTGAAATGAAAGAATCCTTGAATGAACCAAAATCTCGGAAAGCTGCTTCGCGGGCAACAGGATCGTCAGGATTGATAAGATAATCCTTAATAGAAGGCATTTTCATCATTTGACGCACGAGAGTAAGCTGCTCATTCATTGCAGCCTCAAACTCAACAGAACGAATTCGCGCGTGAATTTCCATTTTTTCTCTTGCATTTAAAGTAAATGTACTCCGCGCGATTTTATTTACGACAAAATAATCGGCCGTTGCAACAGCAAGACTGATTATGACCCCAAGCATGATTTTTGTTGTTTTTTTCATGAAAAGCTCCAGCTGTAAAAAGTTTAAAACTAATTTAAAGTTATTGTACCACTATACACATTTACTTGCAAGAAAATAAAAATCCCCCGCAAAAACTGCGAGGGATTATTTGAAAAAAGCGCCGCACGGAACCACGGACATAGCGACGGCGAAGCCGAACCGCCCATAAAAAAATAAACCACAGATGTCACAGATTACACAGATTAAGTTTTATAATCTGTGTAAATCTGTGTAATCTGTGGTTAATATTTATTTTCTTAACTTAAGAAAACCTAGCGTTTCAAGCTCAAGACTGTCTCAAGCAATGTGTCGGCTGTCTGGATTGTCTTTGCGTTTGACTGGAAGCCGCGCTGTGTTACAATCATGTCAGTGAACTGCTCTGTGAGATCAACGTTTGACATTTCCAATGCGCCTGCGAGCAAGCTTCCGGCGCCTGCAATGCCTGACTCGTTGATTTTAGCTTCGCCTGAGTTGTTGCTCTTGACGTAAGTATTGTCGCCGGCTTTTTCAAGGCCGTTCTGGTTTGCGAATGTTGCAAGGGCAAGCTGTCCGATTGTGCGGTTTGTACCGTTTGAATAGACGCCTGTGATTTTACCTGTTGAGTCAATCTTAAAGTTTTCAAGATAGCCCAGTGTGTAGCCGTCCTGATAGAAGGCTTTTGTTGAGCTTGCAGATGCACTCTGTGTTACGGTGTTAATCATGCTGCCGATTGTACCCAGGTTGATGTTCATTGTCTGGCGGTATGGGTTTCCGTCAGCGTCTGCATTTGACTCAGGAACTGTATATGAAGCCTGAAGGATGATTTCTCCGTCCGGGTTAGAGGCGTTTCCAGCTGAATCTGTTACAGAAGCCAGAGTTCCGTTGTTGTCGAAGTTTACAGTGAAAGTGTTTTCAACTCCGTCAGTTGTTCCAAGGCCTACGCGGGTCTGTGTGAAGTCAGCGTTGTCCGGGTCAATCTGAACTGTTGCGTTCCACTGGTTCGGGTTTCCACGAACACGTGAGAAGTTTACGTTCAGAAGGTGCTCGTTACCGAAAGAGTCATAGATTTTGAATTCTGTGTTCCAGGTTCCTTTGGCAATGTCTGCTTCTGTCGGGTTTTCTGGAATCTCAGGAGTATTTTTGTTCAAGTTACAAGCGAAGTTGATGTTCTGGGTAGCCTTTGCAGGGTCTTTTGAACCAACTGGAATCGTAAGGTCAGTAGGAGTAGCGGCAGACTGAACGATCATTTCACCGTTAAGCTCCCGGGCCATCCATCCCTGAACCCTCATGCCGTTTGCCGGGTTTACGAGTGTGCCGTTCTGATCGAGGGAGAAAGCACCTGCACGAGTGTAGTATGTTTTTTCACCGTTTTTCTCGATGAAGAAACCGTTACCCTGAATTGCGATATCAGTTGAGATTCCTGTTGACTGCAAGTTTCCCTGTGTGAAAACAGTGTCGATTGCAGCAACAGTCATGCCAAGGCCGACTTCCTTAGGGTTAACACCGCCCTTCTCTTCGGTTGGTTTGGCTGCTCCTGAAAGCTGCTGGCTGATCATGTCCTGAAAGTTGACGCGACCGCGTTTGAAACCTGTTGTGTTTACGTTGGCAATGTTGTTGCCGATTACATCCATTCGTGTCTGATGATTCTGAAGGCCAGAAACGCCAGAATAAAGTGATCTCATCATATAGCTACCCTCTTTTTTTTATTCAGATTAAAAGCCGTATACAGCCTTGATTTTATTCATGTCGTAGAACATACCGTTCACCTGCACCTGTGGGGAAGCACCTCTTGTGGCAGCCTCAACAACTCCTGTCGTGGTCTGCTCTGCTCCAAGGTCAATCTGGACGCTGCGGCCAATCATGCTCTGTGCCTCACTGGAATTAATCATTGAAGCCATCTTCTCAAAGTTCTGGCTCATGTTTGTCATCTGCTCGAGAGACGTGAACTGTGCCATCTGAGCGATAAATTCCGTATTCTCCATCGGGCTTGTCGGATCCTGATTGGTCATCTGAGCCATAAGGAGCTTGAGGAAGTCATCTTTTCCAAGCTCGCGACTTGCGACTCTGCCGGAACGAAGCTCTGCATCGAGTTTTTTGTTGTATCCGTTTACAACATTATCGACCGTGAACTTTTCCTGGGCACTCATCGTCGTGTTGATGTTAGCTGCTGTCATTTCCATTTTTTACCCCACATGTAGCATGTGCCGCTACACTAAAAATATCGGCATAGTAAAAATCGACTTTAGTGTATTTTGTACAGTAAATTGCCGCATGAAGACGGCAAAAACAATTTTATGCAACTATGTTTATTCCGTAGTTGCCGTCTGAATAAGAATCCGCTCCGTTTTCCTGGGCAAGGCTACCCGGAGTCACGAATTCACCGTAGCTTTTCTGGGCAAAGAAGTGCCGGTTCTGGCCTTCATTTCCGCCCTGGGCAAAGCCCTGCTGATTTGAGTTGTTTGAGAAGTTAAGGTCGAAGCTGCCTGCCTCAAATCCGCTCTCGGTGAATGCCTGCTTGAGGCTTGGAATGCTTTCCTTGAAGGCGTCCATTGCCTCTTTTGTCTGCACCGTAATCTGAGCCGAAAGATTTTTGTCGTCCAGATTGAGTGAAATTTTTACATTTCCAAGACCTTCCGGCCGTAAAATCAAGTTGATTGAGCCCTGATTGTTGTCTTTGAGGACGATGTTTCCGGCCTTTACGAATTCCGGAGCATTTTCCTGAACTGCGTTGGAAAGCATTGCCTGAAAGTTGGAACCGTTTGCTCCGGCAGTCTGCGATGAAGCAGAAGTGATGTTCTGCTCAGCTCTGGCGGCAAGTTCCATGGTCATCTGAACGTTTCCTTCAGCCTGTTTCTGCATTGAAAGGTTGATTTCTTTCTTTTCAGCAGCCTTCTGAACGATTTTGTCAGAGGCGATTTTGGAATCTTTTTCATCAATGAGATGGCGGGTCCTCAAATCATGGACTGAAATTTTTGAATCACCTTTCTTTTCTTTTGAAGCAGCTATTTTTTTGTCATCTAAAGCCAGCTGACTTTTTTGCGCCCCCCTTGCTGAATCGGCATTTGCAACAGCTTCAAGGAACATTTTGGGATCATTTACGGCAAGATTCTGAGCGCTCTCAAGTTTTTCTTCATCAGTGGCTGCCCCGGGAATAAACTCCACTGCAGCGTCTATCATTGCGGCAAAGTCTTCGTTTGAAATTTCCTCTGCCTCCACATCCTTTGTTGAGGCAACAAGCCATGAAAGCATTCTGTCATCAAGTTCCGGGCTGTCAGTGATTTTTTCGCAGCTTAAAGCCTGTGAACTTTGATTTTTCTGCTCAGAAAGATTGATTATTCTGTAACTGCCAGTAAAATTCTGAGCGTCAGAAGCCAAAAAAGCTTCCTTTTCACTTAAATTTTCACCGTCAGCAAGATTTTTCCTGTTTTCTTCATCTTCAGAAGATTTGTTTTGTGCGAGTTTTTCAGATTTTTCGTCTTTTACCGCAGTTTTTTCGTCATTTTTGACAGGATTTTTTGAGGAATCAGCGTTCTCGTCTTTTTTTGCGATTTTTTCAGACTCAGAATATTCGCTGTCTCCCAAAGGCTCTGAATTTGCAGACGCACGCTCTTCGTTCACCTTTGAATTTTCCCGTCGGGCCGCAAACAAAAAGTCCTCGAAAGAAGATTTTTCAGCTGAGGAAGTTTTCTGACTCTGAGAAAGTTCCTGCATAAAATCAGCCTGAGGAGTCTGGGTCTTAACCTGAGAAATAGAAAGTATGTTCATGCTTGTCTCCCGTAAAACCGAAAACCTGCGCCCATATTTCCACCCACGCAAATTTTTTGATTTCTACCCTTCTATAATCGGAATTACGGGAAAAATGTTAAGTGAAAATTAATCCAAACTTTCAGGCTTGTTGGCCATTTTTCGCTGGATTGTAGCAGCCCTGTCAGCAGGCATATTCATGAGCCATACTGAAGAAAGTGAAGTCTGCTTGTTTGCAGCCGCCATTTCATCAGCTTTGCGGAGAATGTCAATAATGTCCTGATCGTCATGTGAAAGAAGCTCTGCAACAGCGGTTTTTGGAGGCATGCTATTTAAATAAGAAGCGATTGTCTCGATATTCAGGTTGCGGTCGTCGTATTTTTTGACCTGATTGTTGAAGGTCTTTTCGCGCTCGTCTTGGGATTTTTTTCGATCTTCGAGTTCCTTGGCGATTGCTTCGTTCTGTTCTTCGATTTTTACGATGTCATTTTCACGCTTGTCCAGTTCCTGAGTGCGGATATCCAGGGCTTCGATCCTCTTTGCAAGCCGGTCTTCGTCCAAGTCAGCTGAAAGGGGTTTGGATGCGCTTGCAGTAACGGATGTCTGAGGTGCAAGACCAGCAAGTTTGTAGACCGGAGCAAAAACTTTTTTGGCATGAATTACGCCAAGATAGTCAAACCACAAAAGACCACCCAAAACGAGAATAATGATTAAAATAAGAAGAAAAATTGATTTTCCGATTCCACCGTTACCGCGAGCCATTTTTATCCCCACAGAAAAAAGATTTTCGTTTTTATTATCGGAATTATATCACAAAAGTTAAGGATAACAAAAGCCTTGTTTCTATGAAACAGCCCTCATAAGCTCAATCAATTCCCTGCTCAGGAAGATTTTTTCGATTCCAAAGGAGCGGAGATTTTCGTTCCAGTTGATTGAAAGGCATACGCCGGTCTTGCCCTTACGTAAAGTCTTTTTGTTTTTTTCAAAAAGTGAAGTGACTGAAATTTTATGAGATTTATCAAGCTGCCGTGCAAAGCCTTCGACCAGGAAACAGGCGACAAATTCTTTAATGACTTCGCTCTGAAAAAAGTTAATCTTAAGATTGGGATCAAGCTTCATGCCGGAAAGAGCGCCGAACAAAAAAGAATCCAGCTTGATGTAAGCTTTTGCCCTGCCGAATTTGGCCTCGTAGATGAAGTCATTTTCGCTAAGAGAGTCGAAAAATTCGTTGATGTTCTGGTGACCCAGGAAAGTAATTGTAAGTTTTCGTATTTTGGGCTCACCAATTTTTTTGCGGAGTGAAAGTTTAAAATACTTGTAGACGCTTTTGCAGACTTCGCGGAGCTGGGAAAACTGCTCTTCCGAGAGGAAAGGCTCAATTTTGTATGATTTTTTTTCGATTTTTTGAGGAGATTCTAATGCTGAAGTGAGCCCCAGAAGTTTGTCCACTTCATCCTGTGAAAGTGCCACCTTATCATTTGCCATAAATATAGTGTATAATATTTTAAATGAAATTTAAAGAAAAATTTAAATAATGACAACAAAGGACTCAGGAGGAAACTCATGAAAAAAGAAACTAAAAAAAGCCCCCTTTTCATAAAATTTCTGTCAAATAACATAAACAAAATCCTGTTCAAGGTGATTCTGATTTTAGCCCTTCTATGTGTACTTTTCTTCGGCGGCAAATTCAGCTGGCAAAAGCTTGGTCAAATAAAGACCGAAAAATCCTCTGCCATCGTATTCCGGGAACTTGAAAAATGCGCTGAACTTGTGACAGCCAAAAACACCTACTCTGACATAATCTCAATCAAAAAGACAAGAATCGCGGGCTTCGCAAAATCTTTCAGCATAATAAAATATACGGGCGTCATCCGCGGCGGAATCAAAGACATCAGCAAGGCTCAGGTAAAGATTTATGACAGGGGCAGAAAAGTTAGGGTTCTTCTTCCAAAAATGGAAATTCTGTCAAACGATATTTCCAGCATCGAAGTTTTTGACGAGGTCAAAAGCATTTTCGTTTCGATTTCGGTAAAGGAGATAATGGAAGAAATCCGTTTCAATCAGGAATCAGCCTCAGCCGAAATTTTAGGAACAGGATTTTTAAGTGAAGCCGAAAGTCATGCGGAAAAAATATTCGAATCGATTTTATACGCGTCAGGTTTTAAAGAAGTAGAAGTTATTTTTGAATAATAAAAAATAGCCACAGATGTCACAGATTGCACAGATTATAAAATTTAATAATCGAAATCTGTGACATCTGTGCAATCTGTGGTTAGCTTTTTATGAATTATTTCTTTCTGTCAATCATCTCGATGCACTTGTCGCCGAAGTTGTCAACGGCAACTCCCAGAATCGAAAAGACGACAGCAGAAACAACGATTAAAACAATAGCAATAAGTCCGAACAACATAAAATCACCTCTATAATTTTTTAAGTTCACAAATGATTTGCCCGCATGAAAAATTTTTCTTTGCGGATTTCTGCAGGAAATGTGAGATTTCCGAAAGTTTATCAAGGATATGCTCAGTCATTTCATTCCACAAAAGAAGAATTTCAAGACGCCCATCAAGAGATTGACTGCAAGCAAGGCAAAATGCAGAGATTCCGCTTGTGCGAGCCGTATGAACGAAAACCTTTCCAAAAGAAGTCGATTTTCCGCCCTTCAAAGACTCGCGAAACAAAATATCAGAAAGAATCTGTTTTTTGTCCCGAATGTAGTTTGAGTCAATCAAATCAATAAGCGATGCGAACAAATCATTGCTCTCCCTAAGAATTTGCGGGGAGAAAAATTTTTTCATATAAAATCCTTGTCGTTATCTAAAGAAAATAATGCAACACACGGTCGTCACGACAAAGATGGCAATCAATACAATAGCTCCAGCCATAAAAACTCCGAGAAAAAATGGAAATTAAGAATAAAATTGAAAAAGCGGGAGTTAATCTAGATGAGGGTTTGGAGAAAAATTACAGTTTGAAGGGATTTTGGAAGAAGCAGGATTCTTGAAGATGGAATCGTACTGCTTGTAAAAGAAGGGAAAGAAAAAGAAAAATCAGCGGAAGCACAGAAGGATTCGTGGTTGAATTCCTGCGTACCCGCTGATTTTTTTTGAGAGCGGACAAGAGTTCGCTCAATGATTTTTGATTCAGTTACAAGCAGGGGGGTAAGTTCCCGGCTTGAAGAATGAATCGTAACGACTTTTATGTCGTCGGAAGAATCAAGAAATGCCGTCTGCACACCAGCCCCGAATGGAGCTGAAAACAAGAGAAGAAAAGCAAGAATAAAGTGCAGAAAGCGTGATTTCATAGAGTTTAAATTCCTCACAGAGCTTTAGAGCGCACAGAGAGTATTTCTTTTAACAAATAAAAAAATAACCACAGATGTCACAGATTGCACAGATTATAAATTTTAATAATCGAAATCTGTGACATCTGTGTAATCTGTGGTTTATTTTAAAATTCCTAGCGAAGTCCGCCGTATGTAGCAATAAATACACCGGCTGCCATAGCGGTACCGATGACACCTGCGACATTCGGGCCCATTGCGTTCATCAAGAGGAAGTTTGAAGGATCTTCCGCCTGACCGACTTTGTTTGTAACACGGGCTGCCATTGGAACTGCCGAAACACCAGCCGAACCGATGAGCGGGTTGATTTTTTTGCCTTTTGGCAAGAAGACATTCATGAGTTTTGCCATGAGCAAACCGCCTGCTGTAGCAACAGCGAATGCAACCAAACCAAGAATGATGATACCAACAGACTCACCTTTGATGATTTTCTCCGGAGTCATCTGAGAGCCGACACCCAATGAAAGAACGATAGAAACGATGTTCATCAATTCATTTTCCATTGTCTTAGAAAGACGCTGGGCTGCCCCGCTCTCTTTTACGAAGTTACCGAATGCAAGCATACCGATAAGAGGAGCTGCAGGCGGCAACAAAAGAATTGTAAGAATCAAGAGCATGAGAGGGAACAAAACCTTCTCCATTTTTGGAACTGCACGAGGATTCGGCATTTTAATCAGGCGTTCTTTTTTAGAAGTAAGAAGCTTCATGATTGGAGGCTGGATCATTGGAACCAAAGCCATGTATGAGTAAGCCGCAACAGCGATAACACCCATGAGCTCTGGTGCAAGTTTACCAGAAACGTAGATTGATGTAGGGCCGTCTGCTCCACCGATGATACCGATGGCACAAGCCTGCATGATGTTGTAGTTGAGGCCGAAGAGGTTCATTACGGCAACACCGAAGAGTGTGAAGAATACACCGAACTGAGCCGCACCACCGAGGATAGCTGTTTTCGGGTTAGCGATAAGAGGACCGAAGTCTGTCATGGCACCGATACCCATGAAGATAAGCATGGGGAAGAATTCGTTGCCGACACCAGCATGGTAGATGATTGCAAGCATACCGTCAGGCAATTCACCCATGTTTGCACCAACGATGTTGACGAGAATTGTACCGAATCCGATAGGAATCAGAAGGAGAGGCTCAAATCCTTTGCCTACAGCGAGATAGACGATAAGGAAGCCCACTGCAATCATGACGAGTGACTGCCAGCCAGGAGCTTTTCCCCAGTCCTTTTCACCGTGAGCGGCCACAGGCTCCTTGAATTCTGCCTTTGGCGCTTCTTTTTTCTGATTCATCATCTGGTAGATACCAGTTGATTTTCCGATATTCTGGACGAATTTGAGCGGGTCAATGTTGTGCTCTTCGCCCCATTTTTCAGTTCCCTTAATGACACGGTTAAGACCGTGACCAGACTCTGCAGAAACATCCGAAGCATTTGCAACTGCATCGCCAACAGCGATTGAAGTGTCAGCCTCAACGTCAACAGTAGACTGTGCAAGAACTTTAGAGCCTGTGCTTACAACGAAAGCAATTGCCATGATAGCAAGAGTTACGCCAAGCACCTTTTTCTTAAAAGTATTGTTCAAATCAATCATTTCTAAAAAACCTCTTACTGTACAGAAGCGACTGCCTGACCAGCAGTTACCTGTGAGCCTGTAGGAGCTGTGAAGTGGATTTTACCAGCTGCGCCGGCTTTGATTTCAAGTTCCATCTTCATAGATTCGATGATTACGACTGTTGTATCAGCCTGTACTGCTGCACCCTCTGCTACTGCATATTTGAGCAAAGTACCTGCAACTGGAGCGTTAACTGGCTTTCCACCAGCTGGAGCTGCGGCTGCCGGTGCTGCTGCTGGAGCAGGAGTGCTTGCCGGAGCTGGAGCTGCTTTTACAACACCGCCGATTGTAGCGAGTGTCTGACCGGCTGTAATCTGTGTTCCTGTTGGAACTGTGTATGTGATTGTGCCGTCATCAGAAGCTTTTACCTCAAGTTCCATCTTCATTGACTCAACGATGATGATTGTCTGGCCTTTTGAAACTTTTGTGCCGTTAGCGAAGCACTGTTTGAGGAGAGTACCAGCAACTGGAGCCTTAACGTCTACGCCACCAACTGAAACTGGAGTTGCAGCGGCCGGAGCTGCTGAAGCTGCACCGAATGTAACGTTGTATGGAGTGCCGTTAACAGTAACTGTGTCGCCGTTAGACTGAACACTGTAGCTCTGGCCGTTGACTGTAACCGTGTATGAACCGTTTGAAGAAGCTGCTTTTGGAGTTTCTTTGAGACCGAATGTTTTTTCTGCATCGACAGGACCATTTGCACGAGTCTCGAAGAATTTTGTAGCTACTTTTGGGAACATAGCGTATGTGAGGACATCCTCTACAGAGCCGTTACCGCCGTTAGCCTTAGCCTCTTCAACCATTTTGTCCCACTCAGGAGCGATTTTGTCTGCTGGGCGGCAAGTAATAGCCTCTTCCATTTTGTTCTGTTCGAGAGCTTTTTTAACGAGGTCTTTGTTTGGTTCAGCTGGAACTTTACCATATTTACCTGTGAGGAGGTCACAGAACTCACCAGTCATGCGCTCGTAGCGACCGAAGAGTACGTTGAATACAGCCTGTGTACCAACGATCTGTGAAGTCGGTGTAACGAGAGGAACGTATCCAACGTCTTTCTGAACGAGTGGAAGCTCTGCCAAAACCTGGTCGATTTTGTCTGAAGCGCCCTGCTGTTTGAGCTGTGACTCGAGGTTAGAAAGCATACCGCCTGGAACCTGTGATTTGAGGATTCGAGTGTCTGCTCCGAGGAATTTTGATTCCAAAGAAGCATAGTGCTTACGGATGTCGCGGAAGTAAGCTGCGATTTCAAGCAAAGCTGAAATATCAAGGCCTGTGTCGAAATCTGTGCCTTTGAGCATCTCAACTACAGTCTCTGTTGGTGAGTGTGATGTACCCATAGCCATTGCAGAAATTGCAGTATCGAGGACGTCTGCACCAGCCTCAGCTGCCTTCAACAAAGTAGCAACTGAAAGACCTGTTGTAGCGTGTGAGTGAATCTCAACAGGAAGGTCAACCTTTGATTTGATTGCTTTTACGAGATCATAAGCCTCGAATGGTTTGAGCAAACCTGACATATCTTTGATACAGATAGAGTCTGCACCGAAGTCAGCGTATGTTTTTGCGAGATCTGCGTAGATTTCTTTTGTGTGATATGGAGTTGTAGCGTATGAAATAGCCATCTGGACATGTTTGCCAGTAGCTTTAGCTGCTTTTGTAGCGCGCTCAAGGTTGCGCGGGTCATTACAAGCATCGAAAATTCGGAATACATCAACGCCGTTCTTTGATGCGTACTCGACGAACTTATCAACAACGTCGTCTGCATAGTGGCGGTAACCAAGGAGGTTCTGACCACGAAGAAGCATCATGATTTTTGTGTTTGGCATTGCGGCGTGCAATTTGCGCAGGCGCTCCCATGGATCTTCGTTAAGGAAGCGGATACAAGAATCGTAAGTAGCTCCACCCCAAGCCTCTGCGGCCCAGTAACCGATTTTGTCAATTTTTGGAGCGATTGGCAACATATCTGCCAAAGTCATACGAGTAGCGTGAAGTGACTGTGTAGCATCACGCAAAACAAGTTCAGAAATACCAATTTTCTTAGCCATTTAAGTTCTCCTTTATACCGGCCCGGTACTAATTTTTTTCGTGCAAAGCAGTTGCGATAGCGGCAACGATTGCATTTTGGTCAACAGTTGGTGCTGCTGACGGAACATCTGCCTTCGGCTCTTCTTTATCAAGACCTGCAGCATGAACGAAAATACGAAGACCGTTCATACAGACAATCATGATAACGAGGAAGCTGAAAACAACACACATACCAAGCAGAGTAAGGATAATACTCTGGTTAAGCATTTCAGCGATTGTCATAATTCCTCCATAGGATATGAATTCGTAAAAGATGAATTTGGATAGAATTATAACCGAGATTTTGGATTTACTCAATGTGACTAAAGGTGAATTTGAAAAGAAATTTTGGGCAGGGGGAAAGTCTTCCCTAGGGAGACGGTCGCCGCAGGCGAAAAATCTTGCGAGGCAAGATTTTAGTCGAGTCTCGGTGAAGGCTGTGCCTGAACCGCGCGCCGCATACCCCTTCTACGGGGACACCCCGTAACGCCCCGCCAGTTACTTTTGTTTTACGTCGGTCATGAGCAGGCTGCCGTCGGCAAAGTGGATTACTGTGGCGTAGTATTTGCCTCTCGGAATGTCATTCAAGAGGTCTTTGGTGTATGTAAATGAACCGTCATTTGAAGCCACTCCTGTCTCCGTTCCGTAATAGAGCCAGTCTTCTGCCTTGTCTCCGAGATTTTTCGAGCAGTAGAAAGTGTGCACAAGAACCGGATTATCAGCAAAGATGTTAAGTCCGCGCGAGCCTTCCGAATAATCACAGAGCTTGCATTTGTAGCCAGAAGGATTGCGAACATACGGAAGATATGCGTAAACCGGGTAGAAATAACCTAAAGCTCCGTTTGTTCTGCCTTCACTGTTATGATAACTTGTTATGTAAGAGTAAAATCTTACATAACAATCTTTTTCGTCATCAGTAAACGTAGGAGTATATTTATATTCATCCGAATTCTTTGACATCTTCTTACAGTACTTATGCTGGTTATTGAAATATGCCGATGTTGAATCAACTGTAAGAGACATCTGAGCTGTAAGATTCCAATCAGTTCCGTCACAATACTGTGATGTAATTCTATAAATATAGCTATAATTCTCAGTAAAATTTTGAACAGTAAAGTTGTAAGCCGAAGACGAATAAGTAAATGATGGATGAGAATTTAAATTCGGAGAAACTTCTATTTTCTGTTCTGCAGTATTACCGTTTTTATCTTTCACATACATGTAAAGATAATTTCCGGTAGTTCCATCGTACGGAAGTTCAATTGGCGCTGAAGGGTCATATGCTATGTTAAAGACAGAATCCGAAGACCAGTCTATATTTCCGAGAAGTTTTGAGTTAGAAGAATAGAAATACTTGAGCGGAACTTTTCCGTCTGCATTAACATAAAGTCCTGAGCCACCGCCATCTCCAATCTGCTCATCGTAGTAGTCAGATGCAGGTGGCACAGCTGTATTCAAAACCATTGCATCTGGCCGCTGATACAAAAATTCTGCAATCAGAGAAGTGCCATAATTATTACCAATATACGGCGGTACATTGTCATAGCTTAAGTCTGCCGTAACAGAATATGACGTTGACAAAGATTCTCCAGCGTAATTGTATGCAATTATCTCAAAATCATAAGAGCAGTAATCCGTATCCAAAGTTAAGTCAAACGAAGTAGTTTTCGTATCAACTCTTGGGCATTTTCCTTCAATGTAAGGATGATGATACCTTACAAAATAGGTCAAATTCGGTTTTGGAGTAAAGCCTGCCGGGTAGCTAACATGCACATCTCTTGTTCCAGCGTTCAACACAGGAGGATCTACTGTAACAGTAAAGCTCTCTGGCAAGTCTGCATCTGAAATAGAAACTGAATCCTTAATTTCAGAGGTTGACATATCAATCATTTTAGTTTCGATGCTTCCATCCTCTTGTTTTTGGATATAGAACCAGTTTCCTGGGAAAGACGTACACTCATAACGCTGATTTGTAAAATCACTAGTAAAAGCAATACAGGTTGCAAGATACAATCCCGCATCCAAGCCTGAAATTGCCGTCTTTGTACCGCCAAATTCAAGCTTTGACCAGGCAAGTCTTTCCTGACCGCTTGAAACATCATAGCTGTTTGAATAGACATACTTCTGAGCGCTTAAAGAGGAAACTAAAGGCATAACATAAACACATGGACAGGTATATTCATAATCTACCGTTGGCGAATCAATTGTAAAAATCCAACTTTCTTTATCAGTACTTACTTCACAGGCAACAATATTTATAGACTTGTTAAAGAAGAAGATCTTGTTCTCTATGTTCCCGGCTTCATCTTTTACAGAAAGACGCAGATACACATCCTTGTAGCGGTCTACCGTAAAAGTCACATTCGCAGCCTGCCCTGAAAAACTGCCTGCATTACCAGCCAGAGTATTTATTTCAATTGTCTTCTGAGAGAAACCTGTAATGTTATCCATAGAAATCTGAGTAAAATTTTTGTTGTCATAACTGAAGGCAGCTTCACAGATGCTAAGCTTAGACTTGTACTTGCTGGTGCCGGGATAAAAATGCTCTGTGTACTTATTACCGTCCATATCCTTAATATATGGCTTAGGGCCTTCAGAAAGTGCAAACAGGTATTTTACTGCATCATAAGTATCACCAAATGAGTCTGCCTGAATAACAGGGACAGTGTAAGTTACTGTTGTAGCAGAGTTTGAAACAGACTTTACACTGCTGCTATTGCTGTCTACAACTGCAATACGAGAGTTGACAGTTGAGTCTTTTACCAGGTCAGATGTTTGTGTATAAACAGCAGTATTATTTGAATAATCCGTTACTGCAAAACTAAGGTTAACAACGCCGTCGACTGAACATTTTAATACATGCTCAAAGACAGCAGAATAATCCTTGGAGCCGCTTTCGTTTTTGTAGACAGTCTGGAAAGTGGACTGTACAGAAGCTTCAGCTCCGTTTGTATCACGCAGGAATTTTTCTGTCACTGTAAAAGAATTTACGCCGGTTCCCTTGTCACTTGCCTCAACGTAAATCCATACAGAGCGCACATGATGATTCCTTATGTTTTGCGGGGCAGTAGAACCCGTTGCATAATTAACAAATTGTGACCAGGTAATCAGGTTCGTGCCGTTCTCAGCGTCTTCCTTTGTTTTGGCAAGTCTTATGTTCTTGAGTTCAGGCGGTGTGCTGTCCACGGAATTGTTAATCAGGTATTTGTATTCTTCAATAGAAGGAATTGAATATCCGTCCGCATCTTTTTCTTTCGTAAAGTTGAGGCGGAGAGTTATCTCGTCATCTTTTTCGCTTGAATCAAGAGGAATTATGAACTTTCCTTTTACAGTCGGAATGCTGAGCTCGGTTTTGTCCTCAGAAAAAACAGGTGTCTCAAAATAGCCCTTCTCGCGCAGGTCCACGTCAGAAGAATTAACGACGGAAAGGAAAGAGAATTTTGAGTCGAATGACTCTGTATCAACAGGCTTATTGAATTTGATTGTAATCGTTGTGTCCTGGGAATAGCCGGCAGGATAATCTTCTATGGATTTTGGGGTAATCGACAGGACTTTTGGAAGCTCAGTGCAGCTCGGACGCACGGTGATGTCACCCGAATCCTCGAGTACCGTGATTCTTACCTTCTGGACCTCGCTTTCTGAGTCGCTTTCATAAGTAAATTTGATTTTTTTTTGAAGGGATTCGGAAGTCTCAAAGCCTTTGAAAATGTAAAGGTCTTTTTTGACCTTAAACTGAACGTCAACAGAGAATCCTACGACACATGCAACCGGGGTTCCCGTAAGGAAAGCGCCCATGTTCTCGTCTGCCTCAAGGTTGATGTTGACTTTCTTTAAGTTGCCATAATTCTTGTTTATTTTATAAATGTGCTCGGAATTCTGTGCGATTGAGATTCCGTCACAGTCCTTCTGCTCGCCCGTAAGATTTACCTTGACCGTGATATTTTTTGTTTCAATATTTCCGTCCGGGGCAAGGAGAAGTTTTGAATTGTCAGCGGCCCCGAGCGGACGAACGTAAAGGGTTTTGTTGTCGCTTGCGAATTCCGGGGCAGTAAAATAATCACTGGCATAAGCTCCGTCTGCATAAATAGAGACGCAAGAGAAGTCCCCGAAAGACTCAACGTCCATTGGCTTGTTGAAAGTGATTTTGACCGCCGTGTCCTGATCGCAGCCCGAAGACTCGAAAACAGGCGTTATCTCGGCGATTTTTGGAATAAGGATACAGCTCGGGCGGATTAAGATGTCGTTTGATTCTTTTAGAAGTTTGACCTGGATTTTATAGATGCCGTTTTTGTCGTCGGATTCAAGCGTGGTGAACTCAACGTAATCTGCCATACTCACCGAGTTGTCCTTGTAATTGACAGCCTCAAGAGTCTTGAAAATATAATTGCTGGAATTTAACGTGAACTGAAGGTCGGTGGTGTATTTTACCTTGCAGGATTTTTCACCGGAAGAAATGAAAGATCCCATTGAAGGGTCGGAATAAACAATCAGCTTGCACTCAGTGGCTTTGGCATAGTCAATATCCTTTTCAAGCTGATCTTTGAAATCTCCACTGTCAAGGAAGTTGTTGCAGGAAACTAGAAGCCCCCCCCTAACAAAAGTATAGTAATTACAAACAATCCAAGTTTTTTCATATGTACTCCTATAAAAAGTTTACGTTAACTGCGTTGCATGGAAGCAACGATAATTTTTATCATGCCTTCTATTTCAAAGATTATAATTCACATAAGTCTATATTTCAATCTTATAAGACTATTTTATAAATTTTAAGTTGACTTTTCTCCATTCTCATTTAATATATATAGAGACATTTTTTCCAGGAGGTACTAAAAATGGAAAATATCAAGGGAACTCAGACCGAAAAGAACTTGCAGACAGCTTTCGCAGGCGAATCTCAGGCCCGCAACAAATATACTTACTACGCAAGCAAGGCTCGCAAAGACGGATTCGAGCAGATTGCAGACATTTTTGAGGAAACAGCCCGCAACGAAAAAGAGCACGCAAAAATCTGGTTCAAGCTGCTTCACGACGGAAACGTTCCTTCAACGGCAGAAAACCTTAAGGACGCAGCTTCAGGCGAGAACTACGAATGGACTGACATGTACGCAGGTTTCGCAAAGACCGCTGCAGAAGAAGGCTTCCCCCGAATCGCAAAACTCTTTGAGATGGTCGGTGCAATCGAAAAGGAGCACGAGGAACGCTACCGAAAATTACTGGACAACGTTACCGGCGAAAAGGTCTTCAGCAAGGACGGAGACGTTATCTGGCAGTGCGCAAACTGCGGCCACATCGTAGTTGGCAAAAAAGCTCCTGCAGCCTGCCCGGTTTGTGCTCACCCGCAGAGCTTCTTTGAAGTCAAAAAGAACAACTACTAGCATTTAGCAAAAAAGCCTGCTTCACAGCTCACTCAGCTATGGCAGGCTTTTTTTAATTTTTAGCTATCTTTAGCTGGTGTCATCTAGCGCTCTTCACGGAAGAAACTGATTCCAAGAGAAGCTGGTCCCTGATTTTCCTTTTTAAAGTGAAGCCCCATGAGCACAAGAACGACAATTGTGGCGATATAGGGAATCATATCCAGAAGCTGCCCCGGAATGATATGACCGAAAATCGGCACCGACTGGCACTTCATGGCCAGGGAATTCAAGGCGCCGAAAGCCCAGGCACACAAAATCGCCTTTAATGGGCTCCAGGTACAAAAAATTACGAAAGCAACGGCAATCCAGCCTGCACCTGCGGTAATATTTTCCTGCCACTGTCCGACAAATGAAAGGGAAAGATAGGCCCCGCCAAGTCCGCACAAAAAGCCACCGGCAAGAACATGAATGTATTTGTAAAGAGTGACGTTGATTCCCGACGCATCGGCCGCTGCAGGATTTTCACCGATTGCACGGATGTTCAGCCCCCAGCGGGTGTAGCGGTAGTAAGCCCACAGTACAAAGGCAAAAACAAGCGAGACATATACATAGATTCCCTGCTCAAAAAGCATTTTGCCAATCAAAGGAATTTTTGAAAGAAGGGGAAGCGAAATCACCGAAAAGGAAGATTTGAATGAAGCGCTCAAAGGTGAAGCCGCAAGATATTTGCCCATGAAACTTGCAACACCGGTACCGAATGTGGTAAGCACAAGGCCAGTTACAATCTGGTTTCCCCGCAGGGTAATCGTAATGAAGGCATAAATCAGGGCGCCGGCACTGCCTGCAAACCCGGCAGAAAGGACCGCAAGGAATGGATTGCCACTTGCACTGCCAGCGAGATATCCGAAAGCAGCTCCCAAAAGCATCATTCCTTCTGTTCCAAGATTCGTCTGACCGGATTTTTCAAAAAGAATTCCGCCCAGAATGCCGTAAAGTATGTGGGTTCCTGTCTGAACCGCAACCTGCAAAAACAATGCAAAAGATAGAATCATTTTTCCCCTCCCGTCTTATCAAAAACAAACCTGTACCGAACAAAAAATTCACTTCCAAGGACAAAGAAAATGATAATCGTCTGAATGATTGTTCCCATGCTGTCAGGAACCCCCATCGAAGTCTGCAGATAACTTCCCCCCTGCAACAGAACACTGAAAACAAAAGAAACGACCAGGGCAATCACGGGATCAAGCTGACTGAGCCAGGTGGTTATGACCGCAGTAAAGCCCATACCGTTTGACATATTGTCGGTGAGGGATTTTTCTATGGCGCTGGCCTGAATCATGCCTGCAAGAGCACACAAGCCGCCAGAAAGAACCACGGCAATCACGATTGTACGGCTAACGTTGATTCCGGCATAGCGGGCAGTGTCAAAGCTTTCGCCGATTACAGAAACCTCGTAGCCGAATTTCGTCTTTTTTAAAAGGAAATACATTGCAAGCACGAGAAGGACAGCAATAAGCCAGCCGATGTGGATTCCCAAAAGGCTGGGAAGAACTGCATTTTCTGAGAAATTTACGATTTTTGGGGAACCGCCGCCGTGAGGGTCACGCCAGGGCAGATAGCTGTATTTAAGATAGCTGACCCATTTTTGCGCCACATAGTTTAGCATGAGGGTGACCAGAGTTTCGCTTGTTCCCCACTTGATTTTAAGGGCTGCGGGAATAAGGGCAAAAATGCCGCCTGCAATCAGGGCAAAAATAGCCATAAGTGGAAGAAGGACAGCCACCGGAGCCGAAGGAAAAAGCATGTAAGCCCAGGTTGCCGCAAAAGCACCCATGTAGAACTGACCTTCCGCACCGATATTCCAGAACTTCATTTTAAAGGCCACGCAGCATCCAAGGGAAAGAATTGTGAGAGGCACTGCCTTGTAAACGACCTGCTTAAAACGGTAGAAAGTGCCGAAACAGCCTTTAAAAATATTTGCATATACCGTAAGCGGATTCAATCCCATAAAAACAAGAACCAGCATTGAGCATAAAATTGCCGAAAGGACAGCCGCTCCCCGCACAAGAACCTTCTGCCTTTGAGAGAGGGCTTTTTGCATTGCAATTCTAATCATTTTGAGCCACCTTTTCTTCAGAAATCTGCTTGCCCATCATCATGAGGCCAATTTCTTCCTTTGAGACCTGCTCGGGATTTACGATTCCCTTTACGCTACCGTCGTGGATTACCATGAGGCGGTCAGAAAGGGCACAAAGCTGGTCAATATCTTCACCCACAAGCAGAATTGCAACTCCACGTTTTTTCTGCTCATTAAGCATGTTGATTATGTTGTTGGTTGCGCCCACATCAAGCCCGCGGAAAGGATAGGCAACGATAAGGAATTTAGGATGCATTTCAAGTTCTCGTCCCAAAAGGACCTTCTGAATGTTACCGCCTGAAAGCTGTCGGACCGGATTGTGGATTGAAGGGGTCGAAATTGCATAACGGTCAACGATTTCGCTGGCCATGGCAGTTCCCTTCTTTCGGTCAAGGAAGAACCTGGATTCCTCCGAGTAAGAGCGCATCATTACATTTTCGGCAATATCGAGCCCGGCAGCCAGACCCATGCCGAGTCTGTCTTCGGGAACAAAATTCATGCGCACTCCCAGCTTTTTGATTGCGATTGGAGAAAGCTTTAAAAGGTTCTGGCCTTCAAAAAGGGCTTCCCCGCCGTCTGCACGCAAGAGCCCCGTAAGGGATTCGCAAAGTTCCTTTTGGCCTGAGCCGACAATGCCTGCAACGCCAAGAATTTCGCCACCATAAAGGCTGAATGAAATGTCGTCCAGGGATTTTTTGCCATAGGCGTTTTTGCTGGAAAGATTGTTCACAACGAGCACAGGATTCTGGCTTCTTCCGGCTGCGACCCTGGTGACCTTGTACTCGAATTTGCCGCCAAGCATGAGCCGTGCAAGAGACTTTTCAGTGCAGGAAGAGGTTTCAACCATGCCCACGAATTCACCCTTTCGCATTACAGCCACACGGTCTGAAATTTCCATGACTTCGTTAAGCTTATGGGTGATTATGATGATTGAGCAGCCGTTTTCCTTCATGCGGCGCAAAACTGCAAAAAGCTTTTCGGTTTCCTGGGGGGTAAGGACAGCCGTGGGTTCATCAAGAATCAGGATTCTTGCCCCCTGATACAGGATTTTTATGATTTCAACAGTCTGCTTTTCAGAGACAGACATTGAATAAAGCTTGCGGTTAAGGTCAATTGAAAAACCGAAGCGATTCTGAATGTCGTTGATTTTGTCAAAAAGCTGCTGCTTTTTTATGAGGAATCCGCCATTTTTTTCGCCCAGGGTAATATTTTCCAGAGCGCTCATGACTTCAACAAGCTTGAAATGCTGGTGAACCATGCCGACACCAGCCGCAATGGCGTCCTGAGGTGATTTGAATGAAACCTGCTTGCCGTCGATAAGAATTTCGCCGGATTCAGGAGCGTAAATTCCCGCAAGTTGATTTACAAATGTACTTTTTCCGCTGCCATTCTCGCCTAAAAGAGCCAGAATTTCACCCTGCTTAACTTCCAGAGTGATGTCCTTGTTGGCAAGAGTTGAGCCGAATGTTTTTTTAAGGTGTTTGACTTCTAATGCGTTCATTTATTCAGAAAGATTAGCACAGTTTCATGTTTTTGTCAGTCAATTCGGAAATTTATCCGTATTTTCAACACATACCTTCTTTTGCTGGAAAAATGAAATAAATTGTGTTATCATTTATATCTGTATGCTGTTTAATAAATTAAATCAGATTTTCAAGCCCAAAAGAATTCTTTACTACATGGACGCTTCAGCAGACGAAATAAAGGCATTTTACAAGGGCAAGATACCGGAAGAAATCAACAGATACACAAAATCATTCGGAACCTATGACTATCCGGGAGTCTTTTTCATCTCTTCCCTCAAAAAAGAAGTAATCGGGATCGAATTCCGGCCAAATGACTCAAGAATCACATATCCGCAGTTAAAATCCATTATTCTTGAGGGAACTTTTTTCTATTCAATAGAAATTGACGAGGAAATTGAAATCACCTCCAGCCTGATAAAAGACATATTCACACAAATTGCAAAAGACGATGACGCGCACCGGGTTTTCAGCGACCTTTCAATCAAAAAGGAACCTGAAATCGTCTGCTCATTCATAGACAACAAAAAAATCAGGATTCTCCACGAGTGCAAACTTGACTCAGACAAAACCAGCTTCGTCATAAACGACGAGTCCGAAAAATTCGACAAAGATTATCTTTATCACATGGCCTTTTTTGATTCAATTACCTCACACTACAACTGGAATCATCTAAGGGCCTTTCTTGAAGTTCCCGTGGACACAAACATCAACGACTATGCCTTTGCACATTTTGACATAAAGGGATTCAGCATCATAAACGAAGTTTACGGTCATCTTGCGGCAAACAGGCTTCTAGTCCGCATTGCAAAAGCCCTGCAAAATGCCGATTTCGTATACTCCAGCGCCCGCTGCCACGAAGACAATTTTTCAATGATGATAAAAGACATTCCGGAAGGCGAAATGGTAAAAAAACTCGAGGATTTTTTTGAGGGTCTTTCCCATATTGAAGAAGCCCCGGATTTTAAGATTCATTACCGCTGCGGTGTCGTTCCCATGCAAAGGTCAATTCTTTCAGGAAACCGGGTTGCCGATGCTGGAAAAATGGCTCAGGCCCTGGGTACGGACAAAAGCAAGACTGAAATAATTTTCTACACCGACCAGATGCACGATGCCAACACCTGGGGCAGCTACATAAAGGCTTACCTTGAAACCGCCGTCAAAAATGATGAATTTGAAGTTTACCTGCAGCCGAAATTTGACATTTCCACCGAAAAAATCAGGGGGTCAGAAGCTTTAGTCCGATGGAACTATAAAATGCGGGAATTCCTTTCACCGGAGCGATTCATTCCATTCTTTGAAAAAGACGGTTCCATCGGAATAATCGATGACATAGTGCTCAAAAAAGTATGCTCTGCCCTTTCAAAATGGAAAAGCGAAGGAAGGCCCCTCTACCCTGTTTCAGTGAACCTTTCGCGAAAAAGGCTGTACGACAAAAATCTGACAAGTCATCTTGAAAAAATCGTAGATTCATACGGAGTCAGCCACGAGCTGATTGATTTTGAGCTGACGGAAAGCGCCACTTACGACAACATGAGCCACATGATAAAAGTTCTGGAGGAAATAAGGTCAAAAGGCTTTAAAATTTCAATGGATGACTTTGGAACAGGCTATTCTTCACTTTCACTGCTCACTCAAATGCCTTTGGATACACTAAAAATCGACAAAAGTTTTGTGGACAAAGTCTGCACCGGGAGTGAACGGAACCTTATCGTAATAAAGCACATAATCACTCTGGCCAAGGAACTGGGATTTGCCTGCCTTGCAGAAGGAGCGGAATATAAAAATCAGGTTGAAAAACTGCATTCTTTGGGCTGCGAGGCAATTCAGGGCTTTTATTACAGCAAGCCAATTCCCATCGCAAAATACGAAAAACTTTATCTAGAATAAATAAGCCCCGCAAACGCGGGGCAATTATTTTATTGAGGAATTACGCCGTTAACGCCTTTGACAAACCATGTCATGTTCCATACTTCATCGTCTGTCATTACGCTTCCAGCCGGAACCTTTTCATTTCCGTTCTGATCATAAATAGGACCCTCAAAGATTTTGAGAGAGCCGTTTTCAATTGCTGTCCTTGCGATTGCAACTTCTTCTTTTGTGCCGGGAGCAACCAGGTCTGAAAGAGGAGCGATATCAACCATGCCTGAGCTCAAGCCTTCCCAGTATTTGCGGCTCTGCCAGGTTCCTGCAAGAATCTGCTCGATATCATTTGTTACGAAAGTAGCCCAGTGGAAAATCGGAGCCGTAAGATATGCCTTTGGAGCAGCAGTTGGTGTTGGAACATTGTATCCAATGGCAAAAGCTCCCTTTTCTTCTGCCGCAACCTGTGGAGCCGTTGTGTCCTGATGCTGCTCAATTACGTCACAGCCACGGTTCAAAAGCTCAAGTGCGCCCTGCTTTTCTTTTGTAGGATCAAACCATGTGTTTGTCCATACAACGTCAACAGTTGCCTCTGGATTTACAGACTGAACGCCACGGGCAAAACCGTTGATGCCGCGGATACACTCTGAGATTGGGAAAGCAGCTACATAGCCGATTTTGTTTGATTTTGTCTTAAGACCTGCAACGATACCTGCCAGATAGCGGGCCTCGTACATTTTTCCGAAATATGTTGAAACGTTCTCGGCTGTCTTGAAGCCTGAGCAGTGACCGAATTTAACGTTAGGGAAATCCTTTGCAACATTGAGTGTTGAATCCATAAAGCCAAATGAAGTCGTATAAATAACGTTACAGCCTGCGTCAATCAAATCGCGGATTGCCTTTTCACAGTCAGAGTTTTCAGGAACATTCTCTTTGTACATTGTCTGAATGCCCATGTGAGTAAGGGCAATACGGCTCTGATCCTGAGCTTCTGTATAGCCATGATCATTGATTGAGCCAATGTAGACAAAACCGACCATGATGTTGTCTTTTGTAATTGCCGACTTTGATTCTTTTTCTTTACAACCGATAAGAACCATTGAAGCAGCCACGACAGCCAATGCAATTTTTGCAAGTTTTTTCATTTCGATACTCCTATTTATTTACGGAATACAATTCCGTTCGAATCCATTTTGTCGATAATCGCAAGACTCTCAACCTTAAGTCCCATTTTGCGAAGCTCGTCGCCGCCATTCTGAAAACCTTTTTCGATTGCACAGGCCGCGCCAACAACTTCAGCACCAGCAGCCTTACAGATTTCAATAAGACCTTTAAGGGCGTTCCCGTTTGCAAGAAAATCGTCTGCAAGAAGAATTTTTTCGCCGGCCGAAATATATTTTTTTGAGACTACGACAGTGTAAAACTGATCATGAGTAAAGCTGTAAACTTTTGAAGAATAAACATCTTCGTTTACGTTGCTTGTCTGATGCTTTTTTGCAAATACAAGGGGAACTCCAAGGACACGGGCAATACTGGCACCGATTGCAATTCCGCTTGATTCAATGGTAAGGACTTTTGTGATTTTTGAACCGGCAAAAAGACCTGCCCACTCCTGAGCAAGCTTATCAAGGAAAGCCACATCAATCTGATGATTCAAAAAATTTGAGACTTTAAGGATTTTACCGCCGATTACTTCCCCGTCCGAGAGGATTCTGTCTTCCAGCAATTTCATTAGAATAAGTCTTCCATGCCGTAAAGATTTCCCTTTGCAAGGGAACCGTCTGCAAGTTTTGCAACAAGTTTTTCAAGTGCCACCACACTTCCCAAAGCAAATCCTTCACGGCTTCTTGCCCGGTGAGTGAGTTCAATTGAATCAGCAGGAGAATCAAAGAAAACAGTGTGAGTTCCAGGAACAAAACCGACTCGTGTTGAAGAAACATGAAGTTCGTTTGCTTTTGGCCTTTCGTGGAAAGCATCGACTACCATTTCTGTTTTAGACTTATTACCGCTCATTACGCGTCGGGCAATTTCAAGTGCCGTTCCGGAAGGAGAATCAGCCTTCTGGTTGTGGTGGGCTTCCCAGACAGCTACATCGTATTCAGAATATTCTGCCATAATTCGGGCAGCTTCCTCAACGATTTTATAGAACATGTTTACGCCGATTGAAAAGTTTGAGGAACGCATTAAAGTGCAGTTTGCTGAAGCACAAAGCTTTTCGATTTCACCTTCGGATTTTGCCCAGCCGGTTGTTCCGCATACAAGTGGAAGACCAAGGGGAATAAGGGCCTTGAGATTTCCGATAACTGAAGAAGGATGAGTAAATTCAATCACGCCTTCCGCACCGCTGTTCTTTACAGCCTCGGCAACAGCATCATAGTCACCGGCCTTTACAAGATTGGTGGCATCTTTTGCCAAAATATCGACTGTAGCAACAACTTCATGACCTTTTGACTTTGCACAGGACTCAATCATGTGCCCCATCTTTCCGTATCCGACAAGTGCTATTTTCATAAAAACTCCAACAAATGCAAAATTTTTCTGCAAAAATCAAGATTTTCAGAGATTATACAAAAAAAACAAAGTTTAGAATAGAGAAAAGAAGAAATTTAGGAGTAAAGTTGGCCTAAAATCAGGAAATCAGTTTACAACTTCGTCAAAAAGAGCTTCGTAAAGCGTTTCCATGTCGCTGTTTGCCTTTTTGATTGTCGTGGCCATACGGCGTGCAAGACAAAGCATGACGCGATAGCCAAGGACAGGCTCAGCCTCACAAAGTTCCTTGAATTTTTTGCCGGTGATTACGCAGGTCTTGCAGTCTGAAGTAGCAACAACAGTAGCACCCCGTCTGTCCGTTCCAATCAGGGCAGCCTCGCCGAAGAAAATTCCCATGTCTGAGCTGAGGTTTGCAAGGGCAATTCTGTCGCCGGCCATTGTATTACGGAAAACCTGAACATTGCCGTCCGTAAGGATATAAAAGCTTTCACCCTTTTCACCTTCCTTTATAATTTCCTCGCCAGCCTTAAAAGTTTCTACCTGAAGTTCACAGTAAACTTTTTTAAGGATTCGCTTATCATTTTCATCGTCTGCCTTAAAATCCGAAAAAAGCTGGAGCTTAAGGAGCTTTGGAAAAACTTCATCAAAAATATCCAGAACTTCTGCCATGCTATGCCCCCTGCTCTTCATTTGACTTAAATTTTTTGCCCTTAACAAAAATTGCCTTGGTATGGGGCTGGATTATAAAATCATCAGAAGGAACAAGTATAGGATCGTTGCTCTTGAGGGTCTTGATTTTTTTGAGGTTGCCCACGATTTTTTTGACGTCAGGATTTTTCTGAGCCTCACGCAAGGCATCCTGACGGCGCATGTAGAAATTTCCAGTGTTCTGCAAAAGGCCGATTAAAACAGAGCCTGTGGCAAAGAAAGAGCGCAGTTCACCGTAAGTCTTTCCAATATAAGAAGAAGGAATGTCATCGATAAGAATGCCGGAATCAGCGTCGTCACCAATCAGCTCGCGGATAACATTTGAATATCCCATGCCACTTGAAGCCGTGGCAAGAAGGCTGTGTTCATATTCGCTGGTAAGGATAATTTCGTCACAGTGAGCCATTTCGAGATGACTCTTGAATTTTGAGTCATAAAGTTCTGCGGCAATATAAAGTCTGGGATTAAGGTTTTTCATGGTAAGGGCGGCCAAAACCGTGCGGCTGTCCATTTCCATGGTGGAATAATTTTTTGAGCGGTCAGCAATTATAAGAACACGCTCGGCTTCCTTTATGAGGGCACGGTTCAAGGTTTCTTCTTCGCTGAAATCTCCTGAAACATACTGCAAATCCTTGAAGCGGTTCTGGTTTCGGATCTGCTCTATATTTTCAGCAGCGGTGTCGTTAATCAAAACAATCATGTCAGGAGTGATGTCAGGATTTGAGCGGAGAACGGTGTCAAGGATTCGTTCAAATCCGTCACGATAGCCGCAAAGCAGGAAATGACCTTTTAAATTCTTCAATTTTTTCAACCCCCTGTTTTTTTTCATCTGCATTTCCATGAATATGGAAGCGATTTTACCGGTGAGAGTACTGAATACTAAAATTCCAGTGATAAGAATGATAAAACTGCAGGCACGTCCAATAGGAGTGACGACACAAATGTCATAGTAGCCGGCTACAAATGCAATCAGGAAATTCCAGAAACTGTCGGTATAACTTTCCATGGTGACACCAGCCTCATAACGATAAACGACGTCAATCAGAATCGTCATGAGGGCGATGAAAGCGACCACAAGATAAGTGACAGGGCTTTTTAATATGATGAGAAGATTTTTCTTAAAAGTACGAAAAAAATTCTTCTTCACTAGAACAATGCCTTATGCAAAATGCTTACAACATCGTTTGCCTGAGAATCATCGACCAGCATAGAGATGTTGACCTTGCTTGCACCCTGAGAAATCATCTGAACGTTGATTCCGGCAGTATTGAGTGCCTTGAAAGATTCTTCCAGAATTGAGCTTGAATGTTTTGCATCACAAATCAATGTGACGATTGCCTTGTTCTTTGTGGCCTTAACCTCAGCGATTCGGCCGATGTCTTCAATAAGACCTGTCAAATCAGCCTTTGTGTTGACTGTGAGTGAGACAGAAACCTCAGAAGTTGCGATTACGTCGATTGAAATGTTCCATTTGAGGAACTGGTTGAAGATGTGAGCCAAAAATCCGCAGGCGTTGAGCATACGGCTTGACTGAATATCAATCAATGTTACGTTCTTTACGTTTGTGATTGCAGTAACGCGAGGAGTTGCCCCGGAATGTTTCTCAACGATTACAGAGCCGTCGCTTTTGATATTGTAGCTGTTCTTTACGCGGACAGGAGTGCCTGTCTTTCGGCAAGGAATCATGCTTCGCGGATGCAAGACCTGTGCGCCGAACATTGCAAGCTCCTGAGCTTCCTCGTAAGTAACTTCCGGAACAGTGCGGGCTTCTTTAACGATTCGAGGGTCAGTCGTGAGGATTCCGTCAACGTCCTTCCATGTCTGGATTTCGTCGGCCCTCATAGCAGCACCAATCATAGTCGCGCTCAAATCAGAACCACCGCGGCCCAAAGTCGTGATAACACCCTTTGAATCCTTTGCGATAAAGCCAGTGACGATCGGGATTTCGACCTGCTTGCCGTTTTTGTAGTCGTTCAAGTGTTTTGGAATGTTGTCCCAAACTTCATCAAGAAGCTCTGCGGCCATGTAGTTGGAATCAGAAACCATGCCGATGTCCCATGCGTCGTAGAATTTTGCAGGCGTGCCCTCTTTTGCAAGATAAGCGGCCATCATTCGAACGCTCATACGCTCGCCAAAAGAAACGAGATAGTCACGGGTGCGTTTTGTAAGCTCGTGAAGCATTGAAATGCCGGTGAGCAAAGTGTTAAGCTCTGTCAAAAGCTCCTGAATTGCAGGAACGTCAACGCCAAGCTCTTTCGCTGTGTCAAGGTGAAGCTTTTCGACCTTAGCAATGTCAACTTTGCCGTTTACAGCCATGTCAGCCGCATCAAGAAGATGGTCCGTAGTGTCGCCCATTGCGCTCAAAACAACGACAGGGCGGCTCTCCTTGTAAGCCTGAATAATAGAAGCAACATGGCGGATTCGCTCCGCATTGGCAACCGAGCTGCCACCGAATTTCATAACTATCATAAGTGCATCCTTTTTGCAAAATGTTTTCTGTGTATAGAAACATTTTAGCGAAACTCACAATTTGAGACAATAAGGCGAAATATCCAACTCAGTCTAATGCCGAGTTTTGAGATTTACTGGCTGTGTCAAAAAACGGCTCCCAGTCGTGATAACGGCTTATCGAAAACGCAGGCTAGCCTGCTACACGTGGTTTGTGCTTGTAACTATATACGTTTGCCGCTCACGCGGCAGCACAAACCAAGTGTTTTCGTAAGCCGTTTCACTCCCTCGCGCCGTTTTTTGAAATATCCGACAAGTTCAAAACTCGGCATTCGTACTACTTCTTCTTTATCTCGCTTACGAAAAGGCCGGCGATTGTTAGGACTGCGCCTACTGCGCCCATTAGGGAAATTTTCTCGCCTAGGGCGAAGAACGCGAAGATAATCGTGACTACTGGAATCAGATAGATGCCCACGGTCGCGCGGACAGTTCCGAGCTTCTCACAGGCGATGTTCCAGGCCGCAAAACAGAACGCGCTCGCCCCCAGCCCCAAAAAGCCCAGATTCAGCCAGTTGAGCGGATTTGCAAAACGGGATTTGTTGAAAGCCGGGTCGAGAATCACGGAAATATTGTTGATTTCAGAAGGAAGTGAGCCGCCATGCCTTAAAAGCGAGAAAATCCCAATCGGGAGCATAAAAAGCAAAGCCCAGTGAAAAATCCGCCGCGTTACAAGAATCGACTCCAGGCCAAGCCTGTTGATTTTGGCCACGCAAAGCGAATAAACGCCCCAGGAAATTGCCGCCGCCAGTGCCAGAAAATCACCTTTCGGGCTGAGATGAAACTGAACAACGCCGTTAAAGCTCACCAGAGCCACGCCAAAAATCGCAAGAAGAAAGCCGATGTTGAAGAACACAGTAAGATGCCGCTCCTTAAAGAAAATCTGCATGAAAATCGCCGTGAACATGGGGCAGATTGAAACGATGACACTCACGTTCGACGCGCTTGTGTATGAAATAGCCATGTTCTCCATGAACTGATAGGCCGTAACGCCCGAAAGCCCCGCAAGAGCAAAATAAAGCTCCTGTTTTTTTGAAGAAAGCCTGAGCCTGTGAGGTTTTGAAATCCACAAAGCCAAATAAGCGAGCACAAATCTCAGCAGAAGGATTTCATAAGAAGAAAACGACCGAAGAAGATATTTCGTACATACGAAAGTGATTCCCCAAAGGAAAATAGAAACTGAAGCAAAGAAAAGCCCGATGATGTTCGAATTTTTTGTCATGTGGAGATTGTAGCAGAAAGAATTGAGAATGTGCAATGAGCAATTGGGAGGGGGAGGTCTCCCCCTGCGTCTCATCTAAAGAATCGCCTACCCCCTCTGCGGGCTCAGACGCCGCCCGCAACCCCTGCTAAAACGCCTGCACTTCTTCTAGTGTCGGAAGAGCCGGGATTGCGCCACGGCGGGTCACGCAGATTGAAGCCACGGTGTTCGCAAAGTTCAAATCTTTTTCAAGATCTTCCTTTGTGAAAGCAAGCGGGTTTTCGCGGCGTGTGAGGCGATAGAGCATACCGCCTGTGAAGCTGTCTCCCGCGCCTGTTGTGTCCACAACTTTAACGCTCTTACAGCCCACGGTTCCGCTGATTCTAGCTCCGTCCGGCAATTTTGCGGCATAGTAAACGCCTTTTGGCCCCAAAGTTATCATGGCAAGGCTTGGCCCCAGGTCAAGGATTTTGTTTCCGCCCTCTTCGGCACTTGTCTCAGAGCCAAAAATAAGGGCAAGCTCTTCATCGCTCACCTTAACTGTGTCGGCAAGCGGGAAAAGGCTTTTCATCAAATCAATAGCGTCTGTCCTGCCCTTCCACAAATTTGCGCGGTAATTTGGGTCATAGGAAACAAGACCGCCGGCCTTTTTTACGATGTCGATTGCAGCGAGCGTGGCAGATTTTGCAGGCTCATCAGTGAGCGAAAGTGAGCCGACATGGAAAATCCGTGCGTTTTTGAGCATTTCTTCGTCCAGGTCTTTTGGAGCAAGCTGAGTGTCCGCGCCCGGATTTCTGCAAAAGGAAAAATGTCTCTCGCCGCTTGGGTCAAGGCTCACGAACGCAAGGGTCGTGTGCTGGCTGTCGCAGTAACGCATTCCGCTCGTATCGACATGGATTTCTTCAAGAACACGGCGCACATCCTCGCCAAAGCTGTCGCGGCCAGTCATGCCTATAAAAGCACCCTTGCCGCCGAGCTTGGCTACGGCACTGACGCAGTTTGCGGGAGCTCCGCCGGGATTTTCTTCATAAAGTTTTTTGCCGTCGGCATTTGTGCCTGCGAAAGTAAAATCAATCAAAATCTCACCAAGAGCAACAACATCGTATTTTTTCATATAGTTCTCCAAAATTTTGACGCGGATTCACGCAGATGCACGCGGATAGTATTTTGATAAATGGAAATCGCCTGCGAAATACGAAAGTTTTTCACATGCGAAATATAAAATCTGCGTTTATCTGCGTTTATCTGCGTCAGAAAAACAATTTCTCCAATTTTTCAAAATTCAAATCCGCAGTCGAAGACAATCGCAAGTCCGCATCTGGCAGCTTGACCGTACTTTCAATAGCGACAGCTTTCATTCCAGCCTTTTTGATTGCCTTGACCCCGGACGCAGCATCTTCTACGCCAACGCAATCCGTGTACCAGACTCCGCATTTTTCGGCGGCTTCGAGAAACAAATCCGGCTCAGGCTTTGCTTTCTGCACTTTTGCGGCATCAGCTATCGCACAGAAATATTCACTGATTCCAAGCCGTTCAAGAATTGCGGGCGCATTTTTGCTGCTTGAAGCGAGCGCAGCTTTGATTCCGTGCGATTTCAAATCTTCGAGCAGTTTTTTGATTCCCGGAAGAATGTCCTTTTCCGTCAAAGTTTCCAGGAATTTTTTGTAAATCTCGTTTTTCTTCGTGCACCAGAGAGCTTTTTTCTCCGAAGTCCATTCAACGCCGTTTTCTTTGAGAATCACTTCAAGCGAAGCCTCACGGGAAATTCCCAAAAGTTTTTTGTTCATATTCTCGTCGAACTTCAGGCCCTCTTCTTCAGCCATAGCTTTCCATGCCTTAAAATGAAGAGGAGCCGTGTCCGTAACAACGCCGTCCAAGTCAAAAAGGACCGCACCGAGTTTTTGTTTGAGAGAGAAAGATTTTTTCTCCCCGGCTTTCAAAGTAAATTTTTCGTTTCGATGAGAAAGTTCAAGAGAGCCTCCCTCTCGAAGAGAATAAACGGCCTGGGACTGAGAGAGCGTTACATCGAGAATCGAGCCGTGAATCGCCAGTGAGAATGAAAGCTTTTTCCAGTCTTTTGGCAAATGAGGATTAAAAGAATATTCTCCGCCATAGTCCTCGAAGCCCGCGAATCCGTAGACCACGCTCATCCAGCTTCCTGCCATGCAGGCTGTGTGGATTCCGTCGCGGCTGTTTCCATTCACGTCATCAATGTCCATTCGCACAGTCTTGTTGAAGTAATCAAGTGCTTTTTCGTCGTTGCCGGTCTGAGCGGCCATAATGCTCATGATGCAGTGGGAAAGGGAAGAGTCTCCCGTGGTGTATTTTTCGTAGAAATTGAAATTGCGGATTTTCTCGGCAAGAGTAAAACGCCTGCTAAGCAAGAACTGAGCCAGAACCAAATCAGGCTGCTTTAAAACACGGTGACGGTAAATTACGAGCGGATGATAATGAAGCAAAAGCGGATAATTTGATCGCGGTGTGTGCTCAAAATCCCAGTCCGCCTTGTCCATAAAGCTGTCATCCTGCGGATAAATGCCGTGCTCCTTGTCAAAAGGAATGTACATGTTCTTGGCAATGTTCTTCCATTCGCTTTTTTCGGACTCGCTTGCGCCCGCCCCTGCTCTTTTTGCTGAGATTTCAAGATTCTCTCGCGCCATAAGGTTTGTGAAAGCGTTGTTGTTTACGATTGCCGTGTATTCGTCTGGGCCTGTGACATCGTTGATTACGAATTTGTCGCCCTTTCCCGGGGCAAAACTTCCAAGAGAAGCCCACATTCTTGCTGTCTCTGCGCACATTTCTTCGACGGATTTTTTATCGAAGCCCAAATCATTTTCGTGAGCGTTCAAAAATCTGTTGAGGGCAAAAATTATGTCCGCGTTGATGTGATACTGTGCCGTTCCTGCCGGGAAGTACGCGCTTGTTTCCTCGCCGGAAATTGTTCGCCAGGGATAAAGAGCTCCTCTGAGACTCATGATTTTGGCACGTTCCTTTGCATTTTCCAGAATTGAAGAGCGGTATTCGAGGAGTTTCTTTGCGACCTTTGGAGCCGTATAAGTGAAAACCGGGCAGACATAGCTTTCGGTGTCCCAGAAGAAGTGACCTTCGTAGCCTTCGCTGGTCAAGCCCTTTGCCGCAATGCTGACTTTTCCGTTCCGTCCTGCGCTCTGCAAGAGATGGAAAAGATTGAAATGAAGGGCTTCTTCGAGTGAAGACTTAGGCGAATCCGATGATTCTGATTCATTTTCTTCTATATTAATAGCGGCTGCCTTCCAGAAGTCTGCAAGGAAATCAGCCTGTTCTTTTGCAATTTTTTCAAATCCGCCATGGGCTAAAAGGCTGCATTCCTCGGATGCATTCTTTTTAAGAACTTCAAGTGAAGTCTCTGATTTTTTTCCATGGCAATATGTGATGAATTTCGTGAGCGTAAAAGACTTGCCTTTTGGAAGTGAGAATTCTGCGCCCAGAGAAGGAGAATCAGAATTAATGTCCGAAATGTAAGCGACTTTTTCGCAATCCCAGTCAAGGAATTTTCCATCTGACTCAAGGATGTTGATTGCACTTCCCGCAAGAAGAAGTCCAGAATTTCTGGTGTGGGCAGTAAATGAAAGTTCATCATCCTGAGTAAAAGTGTCATCTATTATAAGAGGAACATGCTTAAACTTCGCCCCGATTCGAGGATCTTCCTCTGCAAGAATATTCCCGGTCTCGGTGTCGATGCATGTTGCCACAGCAATTTTTTCGTCATTTTCAGAAGTGTTCGTGACCGTATAGCGGATTACGGCACAATTTTCGTGTGCAAAGGAAACAAGCCTCTCGCTCACCAGGCTGACAGAAGAATCGCCATTCTTCCAGTCAGTGAAACGCGTTAGGATTCCTTTTTCTTCGTCAAGTTCCAGTTTGAATGAAGTGACATTCTCCCCCAAACCGAAGACTTTTTTGTCAACGCGAAGTTCAATCCGCTTTGGGTCAGGAAGATTTAAGATCGTCTCGTGATTTTTTGCATAACCGTAAGCGGTCTCACCATATTGAATCGGCTCAGAATCATAAAAACCGTTGATGTAAGTTCCCTTGTGGTGCGTACCAGCTTTTTCTTCCGTATCTCCACGGAATCCAAGATTTCCGTTTCCAGTCGTAAACAATGTTTCGTTTCGGGCAGTGTCGTTACCGCCAAATTTCGTAGTCGAAAAAGTCATAAAATCTCCCAATGTTTTAAACCACAGATTACACAGATGTCACAGATTTTATATTTTGTAATAAGAAAGTCATCCGTAATAACACGAACGATTTTCTTATGACAAAAATTTAATCCGTGTAATCTGTGACATCTGTGGTTTATTTTTCAGTTTTCAAGTTTCTCTTTGAGCCATCTGACTTCATAAGGCGCGAGCAGCTGCTTCTGGTGATTCCAGAAATTCCGCCCTGTTAGCAAGTCCGTGCTGTTTTCGCTCCATGCGTCAATCATGAACTCTGCCGGACTGTCACTGAAATTTGCCACGACATGGATCGTTCCCCTTCGGAAAGCAAAAACACGGCTGTCCTGAATATCATAGAAGAAGATTTCGCTTCCGCCGAGCATTTCTTCGCCTTTTCGCAGGGCAATCACTTTCTTTACGAAATCCGCGACCATTTTCTGCGACTTGTATTTGCTCTTTCCGCTCCAGTCCGTCTTGATTCTGTGAACCCAGCGGCTGTCTTCTTTTTTGCTTTTGTCATCGCGGTAAGAATAATCGTTGAGCAGAGCCTTTTCGTCGCCTGCATACAAAAGAGGAACACCAGGCAAAGCCATCTGAACGGCGTACATCATTTTCATGCGGTTCACAGCCATGCGGCGAAGTTCCTCATTGTTGAGCTTTTCTGCCTGCTCCAAGCCCGCGAGGCTCGCCATTGTTCCGCAGATTCGGCAGTCCCCTGTGCTCGGATTGAGCTGGAAAGGCTCACCTGTTGCAAAACTTCCTTCAAAGCGGCCTGTGAAGAAGCGGTTCAAAAACTGTCTGTGATTGAAGCCGTTGATTCCAAGCCAAGCTGCATCTTCGTCGCTGAAAGTCCAGCCAATGTCGTCGTGACATCGGATATAATTGACCCATGCGCAATTCTGAGGAATATGCCAGCGATTTTTGAGAGAAATTGAGAGAAGCCTTGTGTCCCGGGTGGCAACTGTTGACCAGAAAAGTGCCATCTGGAGCGGATTGTAGCTCAAATGACATTCCGAGCCGTTGATGTATTTTATCACTTCGTCCGGGTGAACGATTGCCTCGCTCTTGAACTGTAAGCTCGGGCAGGCAATCGCCGCAACATACTGAAAGGCCTGAATCAGCGTGTGCGCCTTTGGCAGGCTCTCACAAACAGTGCCTTTCTGCTTCCAGACAAATGCAAGCGCATCAAGCCGGAGCACGTCAACGCCTAGATTTGCGATAAAAAGCATTTCCTCGACCATCGCAAGGAAAACTTCTGGATTAGAATAATTCAAATCCCACTGGAAGGAATTGAAGGTCGTCCAAACCCATTCGTCGAGTTCTTTGAGGTAAGTGAAAGAACCCCGGCGAACGGTTGGGAAAATCTCGCGCAAAGTGGCATTCCAGCTGTCCACTTCGGCCTTGTCTTTGTACATGTAATAGAAATTCTTGAACTTAGGGTCGCCTTTGCGGGCCTTTTTTGCCCATTCATGCTCATCGCTCGTGTGATTGAACACGAAGTCAAGCACGAGCCGGATTCCATTCTTGTGGAATTCTTCGGCAACGAGCTTTAAATCTTCGATTGTGCCCAGTCGGCTCTGAACCTTTCGATAAGAAGAAATCGCATAACCGCCATCGTTCTCACCTTTCGGGCAGTCAAAAAGCGGCATGAGATGCACGTAATTCACGCCCAAATCTTTGAGATAAGGAATTTTTTCGATAAGAGCACGAAGATTTCCCGCAAACAAATCGACATAAAGCATCATGCCCACGGTTTTCTGGCTCAAGTACCAAGGTTGAGTGCCGTTCTGAGAGCCAATCGATTCTTCATCAGCATCAAAAAGATAGCCCGACTTTCGCTGAGCCGAAGCTTTCTTCATAATCGCTTCAAGCCGCTCTAGAATCTGGTAAAAATCCCAGCGAGAACCATACAATTCGTACAATCGGGCCGTCAAAGCCGACATATTTCGTTCAAGTTGTTTCTGATACATAAAAACCTTCAAAAGTGCCACACGGATTCGAAATTGCTAACGCAATTCCTTAAATAACAGATAATCTGTGTAATCTGTGTAATCTGTGGTTTAAGACTAGCCTTTAACCGAACCTGCCAAAAGTCCTCGGACGAAGAATTTCTGGAGTCCCAGGAAGACGCACAGTGGAAGAATCATTGAGACGAAAGCTCCGGCCGTAAGCAAGTGCCAGTCTGTACCTCGTGTTCCCGCCATGTTCATGAGCCGCACCGTAACGACCTGAAGTTTCTGCCCGGCTCCCGAAAGGAATACAAGAGAAACCAGCATATCGTTCCAAACCCAGATGAACTGGAAGATTGCGAACGAAGCGATTGCAGGAGCTGAAAGCGGAAGAATCAGGCGGACAAAAGTCGTGAAATGACTTGAACCATCGATAAAAGCAGATTCCAGAATCGAACGCGGCAGGCTTGAAATGTAGTTGTACATCATGTAAGTCGCAAGCGGAAGACCAAAGCCCGTGTGAGCCAGCCAGATTCCCAGATAGCTTCCGTTCAAGCCGATTTTATTGTAATCGCGCAAAATCGGAATCAAAGAAATCTGCAAAGGAACGACCAGAAGTGCGATAATTGCCGCAAACATGATATTCCGCCCCTTGAAGCTGAGCCATGCAAAGCCGTAAGCCGCAGCCGCAGCAATCAAAATCGGAATTATTACAGAAGGAAGCGTGACCGTGATTGATGAAAGGAATGCACTGAGCATTGTTGCGCCGCGCACGGTTGAAGTTCCGGTCGCATTTCCGACACTGAATCTCTGGCCAAAAAGAACCTGATTGTAGTTGTCGAGCGTAAAATTCTTGAAGTCTGAGAAAGCTGTCCACCAGCCTGTCGAAGAAGCCGCATCAGCAGTCCTGAATGATGTGACCAGAATTCCCAGAGTCGGGATAGTCCACAAAATACAGAAAACGATGAGAATAATCGTGATGATGAGCGTTGGCAAAGTTTTTTTGCTTTTTGCGTCGAGCTGTTTCATTTGAACGCCTCCTTATTGTGGAATTCTTTGAGGTTGTAGTAGATGACAGGGCTTACACCAATCAAAATCAGGATGGCGATTGCGGAACCGCGGCCATAATTCTGGAAAGTAAACATCTGTTTGTACTGCTGACTTGCAAGAACCTCAGTTCCGAACATGCCGTTTGTCATCGAATAGACAATATCGAAGCACTTCAAAGCCGCAAGCAAAATCGTAGTCGAAACGCTGATAATCGAAGCCTTGATGTTAGGAATTACGATTTTTACGAGAGTAAGGAATTCACTTGCCCCATCGATTCGGGCAGCTTCAAGCATTTCTTCGGGAACAGCCTTTAACGCCGCCGAAAGAACGACGAGCGCAAATCCAGTCTGAAGCCAGACGAAAATTGCAATCAGGAAAAGATTGTTCCACGGAGCTTTTCCCAGCCAGTTTTGCGGTTCAAGGCCCATCGAAGTGATAATCGCGTTCAAAAGACCAATCTGCTCCGCTCCACCAAATTTTGCGGCATACATGAATTTAAAGATGACGCCCGCACCAACAAGCGAAATCGACATCGGAAGGAAGATAAAAGTCTTCGCGCCTTTTTCGATATAGCTTCGTTCAGCAAGAATTGCCACAAGAAGGCCGATAAAAACGCTGAATCCTGTTCCGCAGACGAGCCAGATCAATGTGTTACGGATTGAAACGAGCATCGAACGGTCCGTGAACAGGAATTTGTAATTATCGAACCAGACGAATTTTGTGGAAGTCTTGTCCATAAAGCTCAAAAAAAGCGAGCGCATTGTCGGAAGAAAAAGATACCAGCCCATGATCAGCACGGCCGGCCCAATAAAAATGTAAGGAACGATTTTATTGTAAATTTTTGTCGGGAAAATCTGGGCGAGCAGATTGAATGAATAAAAAATCAGAATAACAGAAGACACGCCCCAAATAATCGCAACCACAGTTGTCGGGACCTGAGGAAGAACATTCGCCTTCAAAAGATTAAAACCGCTTCCAGCTACAAGAACAGTGCCAAGCACAACAAGAACAGTCTTGATAATGTCCGGCAAAGAAGCATAGCTTTTAAGCATTCGTGTTTCAGCCATAATTTTCTCCTTGATTTAAATTTCTCACAGAGGGCACAGAGAACACAGAGGAATTTTTGACATACAGAGTTTCACACCTCAAATACATCGTGTAAAAAAGAACATGTTTTTGGTATAAAACTTCGTATTACGAAAAAATCTCTGTGCCCTCAAAAGCTCTGTGAGGAATTTTCACATTACTGAGGCCAAGTCTCGTCGATTACTTTGAGACATGTCTTTGCGTCTTCTGCACCTGTTACGTAGTTGACCATTCCTGTCCAGAATGAGCCTGAACCTACTTCTGTCGGCATGAGGTCTGATGCGTCGAAACGGAATACAGTTGCGTTTACAAGGACTTTTGCGATTTCGCGCTCAAGGCTGTTTCCATAGTCGTTGAAATTCTGATTCTTGTGAGGGAACAATGCACCGCCGATTCTAGCCCATGGTGCGCATGCTTCCCAGGTCGTAAGGAATTTCATGAATTCTTTTACGCCAGGTTTGTCAGTGAATGCTACGAACTGGTCGCCACCGCCCAAAACCGGAGTTCCCCATTTCGGATCTACGCCTGGGAGAGCGAATACACCAACGTTCTCTTCAAGATTGTCCTGAATTTCCTGCTGCATGAATCCTGTGATGAAGTTTCCCTGGCGGTTCATCATCGCTTTAGGAGGATTCTCGAACAAAGGCTTAATGCTGTCGCCGTAGTTCAAAGAAACGATGTTTGCAGAACCACCATAAACATATTTGTTGTTCAGGAAGATCTCACCACAGTATTCAAGAGCCTTAAGAACGGCAGGATCATCAAATTTAATCTCGTGATTTACCCATTTGTCGTAAACATCCGGACCGGCAGTTCGGAGCATCAAGTCTTCAAGCCAGTCTGTTCCAGGCCAACCAGTTGCAGCAGCTGATTCAAATCCGACTGTCCATGGAGTTACACCATCGCTGACCATTTTTTCTTCAAGAACACGAAGCTCATCCCAAGTTGTTGGAATTGTATATCCGCGTTTTGCCCATTCTTTTTTGTTGTACCATACGAAACTCTTTGCGTTAACGCGATGGAAAATTCCGTAAGTCTGACCTTTATATGAACCAAGTTCCTTCCAGACAGGAGCATAGTTTGCATCGATTGCAGCAACGACCTCAGGATCAAGAGGTTTGAGCCAGCCAGAATCAGCAAAGCGCTTCATCGTTCCCGGCTGAGGAATTGCGGCGATGTCAGGAGGAGTATTTGCCTGAGTCTCGACCTGAATCTGAACTTCAAAATCCGGGCTTCCTTCATAAGTTACGTGAAACTGAGGATTCTGCTCATTGAAAATCTTTATGATTTCCTGGAACCGGGCTTCTTCTTCACCACGGAATGCGCCCTCGATTCGGATTGTGTTGTCCTCAGGTTTTGCAGAAGCCTGTTTTTTATCATTGCAGCCGGTAAGTCCGAGCATTGCAATCGCAGCAAAAGCGGCAGAAATTTTTGCCACTGATCCAAAATTAATAATTTTTTTCATACAGCCCCCTTTTTAGCTTGCTGAAATTAAATCTATAAAACCCGACTATCTGCCGGTTGTTTCCCTTTCAATCACGGAAAGCGGAACTTTCATAACCACGCTTCCCCTTTCCCTGTCCTTAATCCTCATCAAAATCAAGCGGGCAGCCATTCTTCCCGAATCCTCAAGATTCTGATTTACGGATGTAAGGCCAATGTATTCCGCAATGTCGATGTTATCAAAGCCGATTACCCGGATCTGCCTTGGAACAGAAATTCCTTTAGTAAGCGCAATTCTGATCAGGCGGGCAGCAATCACATCACTTGAACAGAAAATTCCGTCAGGCAAATCTTCCTGCTCCAGAAATTTCGTGATTCCTTCATCAAGACTGCCTTCGGAAAACTCGCCGAGCCAGATATGATTCTCTGGAATCACGATACCGTTGTTCGCACAATAAAATTTGAATCCGCGAAGACGCTCTTCCGTAGCATTCACCGCATATTCAAGCATTGACTTTTCGCCGATGAAGCCAGGCTTTTTGCAGCCCTTCTCGCACAAAAACTGTGCCGCCTTCTGCCCGCCCTGCAAGTTGTGAACGACCACGCAATCAAAATCCTCGTATTCATTCTCAACAAAACAGACCGGAAAGCTCGCTCCCCTGAGCAAATCCAAAACATCAGCCGGAAGCTGCACACAAAGCAGGATAAGACCATCAAGACGCTGAGTATTCACGAGCATCTGAACATAATTCACAAGGTCTTCCATGGTATCAATCGAATAGACAACAAGCTCATAATGCTCTGCGCTCAAAACAGCAGCAATTCCGCGAAGACGCTCCATAAACGAAGGCTGGGTAAAAAATGGCGCAACCACACCGATTTTCCGGTATGCACTGCGAGCCTTTGCCACAGCATCTGCCTTTGGAACGAAATTCAACTCAGTAATAGCCGCCTGAATCTTTTCCCGCTTTTCCTGAGCCACACGGTCAGGCTCATTCAAAAAACGAGAAACCGTAGCCGAACTAACTCCAGCCAATCGAGCAACATCATAAATTGTACTTTGTCGTGAAACTGCTTTCATAAAACTGGTTACATTATACCGCAAAAAAATACTCTGTCAAGCGACAGAGCACAAAAAAAAATGAATTTCTAGGCAATTTTAAATAATTTTTCGATTTGTGGCATTTTTACCACAAGGACATTGCAGGGCGCGCTTCCCACAATCTCAGAATTCGTCCTTGAAATTGTGTCATGCAGACCAGACCCCACAGCCTGCTCACGACCACCCACAAGAATCAAATCTGCTTCAAATTCATCGGCCGCCTTAATCAGCTCAGACCAAATTGCACCCTTTTTCAGTTCAGTCTTGATTTTGACGCCTTTTTCTTTGGCAAGATTTTCCAGATATGAAAGATAGTGTTTTCCGTCTTCCTCGAGCTGCAATTCGTACTCACTGCTTTCTTCTTCCAGAAAAATTTTACTCATCGTCAGCTGCCTGAGAGTCGAAGTGTCCACGACATAAATCGCCTTAAGCTCACATTTATACTGTTTGGAGAGCAAAATTCCGTACATAGCCGCATGAAGTGAAGATTCCGAACCGTTCACCGCGACAACAATTTTCTGAAACAAAGGCTTAATCATGTCACGCTCCATTTTTTGGGCGCTCCCTGCAGGCTTAGTTCGCTTCGCTCACCAAGCCTGCAGGTCGGACTATTCGGGGTTGTCATTCGCTAAAGCGAACGGCTTCGCCGCCCCTGCTATCCCTAGCGCATCAGCTGGATTTTCGGTTTTTCAGGCTTTTCAGGACAAAAGTATTTTCCCTTTCACGTTCCTCAAGAACGCTTTCGATATAAGACTTTGTCTCCCGATTTTGAGGGATAATCATTTTATCCAGAGCATTAACCCGCCGCTGAGTTTTTTTGACTTCACCTGCAAGACGCCATGCAATAGTCCTGATTGAAGCCATCTCTGTCAAAAGATTAAGAAGCTTAAAAAACTCCGTCATTACCTTATCAGAATCCGCAAAGGTTCCCATAAATGAATAAAAAAGCTGCTGCTTTGGCAGGGCAACTTCAACAGAATTAAAAGTCATGCCGCCAGCCTGCACGCTCTTTTCCTTTATGTCATAGTCGTAGTGAATAGATTTTGCAATTCGTTCAGTCTGATCACTGCCGACACTCATGAGCATGTTTTTGAGGGCCGGATAAGCCTGTGAAATGGATTTGTCAAGCTCACCTTCAAGAAGCTTTACCTTCTCTACCATGCGCATGAGCTCCATGACAAGAATCTCACGCTTCTGCTCAAGCAAGTCATAACCGTCAACAGCCACAGAAAGCTGTTCCTTTATAGCGAGAAGATTAGATTTTGTCGGTGCAATGTTTAACTTCATAATTAACTCACAAAAAATAACCACAGATGTCACAGATGACACAGATTATATATTTTTATCTGTGTAATCTGTGTAATCGGTGGTTTACTCCTCGTCTTTCGGATAATACTTTTCGATAAGCTCAGGCTTGATTCGATAAAGCTCATTCTTTGGCAGGATTTTCAAGAGTTTCCAGCCTAAGTTCAAAGTGTCCTCGATTGAGCGGTTTTCGTACTCGCCCTGAGTGAAGAACTGACCTTCAAGCGCCTCGCCGAATTTGAGGTACATGCGGTCAACTTCGCCCAACTCTTCCTCACCAATGATTGCGGCAAGGTTTCGGATTGACTTTACCTTTGAGTAAGCCGCAAAAAGCTGGCTGGCAACGGCACTATGGTCATCGCGTGTCATACCTTCTCCGATACCGTCCTTCATAAGTCGGGAAAGGCTCGGCAAGCCCGAAACAGGCGGATAAACGCCCTTCTGGCTAAGCTCTCGGTCAAGAACAATCTGCCCTTCGGTGATGTAACCTGTAAGGTCAGGAATCGGATGGGAAATATCATCGTTAGGCATCGTAAGGATTGGAATCTGAGTGATTGAGCCTGTGCTTCCCTTGATTTTGCCTGCACGCTCGTAAAGTTCAGCCAAATCCGAATACAGGTAGCCAGGATAGCCTTTTCGGCCAGGAACTTCTCCTCGAGTTGTGGAAATTTCTCGCAAAGCCTCACAATAGTTTGTCATGTCGGTCATAACGACCAGAACGTGCATATTTTTTTCGTAGGCAAGATATTCAGCAGCCGTCAAAGCACAGCGCGGAGTGATGATTCGCTCAATTGAAGGAGCGTCTGCCAGGGACTGGAACATTACGACCTTGCTCAAAACGCCAGATTCCTCAAAAGAATTGATGAAGAACTGAGCCTGATCGTATTTGATGCCCATGCCGGCAAAAACCATTACGAAGTTCTCGTCGCTGTTTCGGATTTTTGCCTGACGAATAATCTGAGCTGCAAGGCGGTTGTGGGGAAGTCCGTTCCCAGAGAAAATCGGAAGCTTCTGACCACGAATCAAAGTGTTCATGCCGTCAATTGAAGAAATTCCCGTCTGGATAAAGTCACGGGGATAAACCCGGGCAAAAGGATTAATCGGCATGCCGTTTACATCGACTTTTTTGCTTGAAACAATGGGCGGAAGACCGTCAATCGGCTCTCCAAGACCGTTAAAAATTCGCCCAAGCAAACCGTCACCAACACGAAGCTCCATCGGCTCTTCCAGGAACTCAACGCTAGTCTCGTTGAGGTCAAGGCCCGTAGTAGAGCCGAAAACCTGAACAATGGCAATATTTTCGTTCAAGTCGATGACACGGCCAGTCTTTTTTTCACCGTTTCGGTCACGGACAGAGACAATTTCATTGTAAAAAATGTTCTCGCTGCGTTTGACGACAATAATCGGTCCGTCTACGGATTGGACTCCCTTATACTCAATACCCTTCATATATTCTCCAAAAGGGGAAGTCTCCCCCTAGCTACAACCGCTTTCGCGTTTTCCGCTACCCCTTCTTCTAAGGGGCAAGCCCCTTAAAATCCCCAGTTTTAAACCACAGATTACACAGATGTCACAGATTCTATAACTCAATCTGTGTAATCTGTGACATCTGTGGTTTACCGCGGTTCAGGCACAGCCTTCACCGAGACTCACCTAAAAACTTGCCTCGCAAGTTTTTTCGGCTACGCCGAACGGTTCACTATATACTGCCTTTCCAGATTGCCCATCTGCTCGTCCAGACGGCCTTCAACTTCCTTCATCTGTTCCAGTTTGTCGTTTGGAACCGACGACTTCAAGCGCACGATTTCATCTTTGACAGGAAGAGATGCCACGGCAGGAAGAGGAGCTCCAGCCTTGATTACGGCAAGGGCACGGTTATAGTAAGTCATAATCAGCATGAGGATTGCAATCTGCTTTTCTGGAACAGAATAAACATCAACCGCATCGAACGCGCTCTGCTGCAAGAAGCCGTTTTTAATCATATCGGCTACAGTCAGGACGATTCGTTTTTCGTCTGGGAGAGCATCCGGTCCAATCAAACGGACAATCTGCTGAAGTCTCTGCTCCTCTTTGAGAAGTTCAAGTGCAGAAAGACGAACCTCAGCCCAGGCCGGGTCAAGTTTATCCCACCATTCACGGATTTCTTCGGCATATTCAGAATAGCTTTCAATCCAGCCGATAGCCGGATAATGTCGTGCGTTCGCAAGCTCACGGTCAAGAGCCCAGAAGCAGCGGATAAATCGTTTTGTATGCTGAGTGACAGGCTCAGAGAAGTCACCACCCGGAGGAGAAACAGCACCAATTACAGAAACAGAGCCTTCTTCACCACAAAGGGCATTGACTCGACCTGCTCTCTCGTAGAATTCTGCAAGGCGGGTCGGCAAATAAGCCGGGAATCCTTCTTCAGCTGGCATTTCTTCCATTCGGCCTGAAAGCTCTCGCAAAGCCTCAGCCCAGCGGCTGGTTGAGTCAGCCATGATTGCAACGTGCATTCCCATGTCACGGTAATACTCAGCAAGCGTGATTCCCGAATAAAGAGAAACTTCACGAGCCGCAACAGGCATGTTTGAAGTGTTCGCAATCAAAATCGTTCGCTCCATGAGCGAGCGGCCAGTTCGCGGGTCAATCAATGTCGGGAATTCTGTGAGAACGTCGGTCATTTCGTTACCGCGCTCACCACATCCAATGTATACGATTAAGTCAGCATCACACCATTTTGCAATAGCATGCTGAGTCATAGTTTTACCAGTACCGAAACCGCCAGGAATTGCAGCGGTTCCACCCTTACTAAGCGGGAAGAAGACGTCAATTACTCGCTGACCTGTAACAAGAGGCTGACTAACTTCAAGTTTTTTTGCGTAAGGACGGGGATTTCGGAGAGGCCAGTAGTGTGAAAGCTTGATTTCTTCGTCAAGTTCGGTTGTACCGATCACTTCATCGACAGTGTATTCGCCTTCACCCTTGAATGTTTTGAGAACCCGACCTCGAACTGTTGGCGGAACCATAATTTTGTGACGGATGGATTCAGTTTCCTGAACATAGCCCAGGACACAGCCTGCTGAAATTGCCATACCCTCGCTTACACCTTCTGCCACAGTCATCTTCCATTTTTTGGAAACATCGATTGGCTCCGTTCGTTCACCAGGAGTCAAAAAAGCTCCTGATTTTTCGAACATGTTTTTAAGAGGACGCTGAATTCCATCATAAATCGTGCCGACCAGGCCAGGACCAAGACGCAGCGAAAGAGGACGGCCGTTACAAGACACCTCTTCACCGATTTTCATGCCGGTATCGTCTTCGTAAACCTGAATCGTAGCCTTTCCTTCGTTCTGTCGGATAATTTCACCGATGATTTTCTTTTCTCCAACATCGACTACATCATAGAGACCGCAGCCTTCGAGACCTTCGGCATAAACAATCGGACCGGAAATTCGGGTAATTTTACCTTTTATCGTACTCATTCAGGCAACCTCCCGCCGAACAATGTTTTTGCAAGTTCCTCGCTATATTTGTCTTTGGTTTCACGAACAATCTGATCAAGTGTAAGGCGGATTTTTATGAATCCATCTTCGCTTGACAGAATAATTCCTTCATGGAAATTGTTTCCGGGAACTGCCTGTTCACCAGACTTTTCGAAAACAACTTCCTCAACATTACCAAGATTTTTGGCAAGAGATTTTTCCAGCATTTTTTTTGCATCGGAAAGCTTAAATCCGAAAACAAAGGCATTTATTTTTTTCTCAAACAAAGCTTGAGGCAACTTTCCCAATCTTTTTTCAATGAGAGACAGTCTGTTTGCTTCTCCCAAATTCTCAAAATATTCATTAAAAGCCTTTGAAACTTCCTCATCATAAAAAGAAACAAGGAAACGGCCTTTTTCGAGCGGAAGGGCTTCTTCAACGCTCTTTTCAAATTGAGACAATTTTCCGGCGTAATATGATTCTTTCTGTTTTGAAGCTTCATCAACACGGCGCTCAACATCTGCAAGAATAGACTTACTCTCTTCTTCAGCACGTGCAAGAATCTTTTCAACTTTTTTACGAGCGTCAGCTTCAATTTCTTTATCAAGAATTTCAGTAGATCGAAGTTCTTCCATTATTTCACCCTAAACCGAAATTCCAACGGCTTCACGGATTGCATCTGTAAGGGATTTTTTGCCTTCAAGATGACCGTGAATGCCCGGAATCTCAACAATCAGCGGATACTGACTGCCTTTCTGCCACTGAATTACTTCTTCTTCAATCATGGCAGAAACATCTTCAGTCAGAATCAAGATTTTTGGTCTTTCATCAACAGGAACGCTTTCTGTTCCGCCCAATCCAGTGACTCGACGGAAAGCAGCCAATGCTTCTTCCCGGTTGAGTGCAACAATACCATCAACACCAACCAGTTTGAAGCCGAGAATTATTTCCCTTTCTGCGATGACAAAATATTCCATTTTCGATTACAAAATGATGATGAGCAAAGCTACAAGGAATCCCCAGAGACAGATACCTTCAGCAAGACCAACGAACGGAAGTGCTTTACCAGAAAGCTCTGCGTTTTCGCTCATTGCACCCATTGCTGCCGCACCGATTTTGCCTACAGCCATACCACCAGCGATACAAGCGATTCCTACAGCAAGACCTGCAGCAATGTACTTGAATGCAGCAGAATCAGCCTTTTCTGCAGGAGCTTCTGCCTGAGCAACCTGAGTTGTCTGAGAAGCAGCCTGAGTCTCAGAAGATTCCTGAGCCACAGCACCAAAAACTGCGAAGCCTGCAAGAACAGCGGCAATCAAAAGAAATTTTTTGTTCATAATAAAACCTCACTATGACCTTATTTATAATCAAACGAGAAAGGTTTAAACTCCCTGCCCGTTTCATTGAAGAATTTGGAGAAGAATTCATAATACTGCAATCGGATAACCTGAATCGCAACAATCATTCCTTCAAGAACAACAACGATGGCGTTACCTACAAGCATGACGGCAAGATAAGCAGGCCCTGCCATTTCTGAAAGGGTGGCAATTATGAATCCCAGAACTGCGTGAGCAAGGCCAAAAGCCCCGACACGAATAAAACTGATTGAATTTGACATGTAGCTGATTAAAGTTTCAAGAAGCTCAACGACAGCCTCAATTACAGCAGCAAAAAGGCCGTTTTCAAGCACGGGACTTTCATGCTCAATAAGGCGATGAATCGGTTCACTGAACATAGAAAGGAAAAGCGTGATTCCAATTACAATCCAGTCAACAAGGCCGATTGTGTAGTCAAAGGCAAAAATACGAATGACCATGACAACTACGTACCAAAAGAAAACGGCTCCTGAAAGGCCAGTCTTGCCGAAAAGAGCCTTGCCGACTTTGTGCATGAGAAGATTGTTGATTATGTTAAGTACAAGACCAACTGAATTGATGATGAACCCAACCCCCACGGTAACGCCGAAGAACATGAACATGGTTTTGATTGAGTGGGCGCTTCCGTCAGGCATAAGATGAAGAATCGGAGAGTGAGGTTCGCCAAAAAGGCCGGTAATAGCCATGGATACAGGCTTCAAGACTTCTTCATTGCCAAAGAATTCACCAGTCAGAAGCCCCATAATCATGCTGGAAGTACCGATTGCTATAAAAACAGGGGCAAATTTATTCCAGCCACCGACTTTAATGATTTTAAGAGCCATGAGGATTCCCATTAACAGGAAAATAAATCCCTGACCTGCATCACCGAACATAATTCCGAACAAAAGGGTAAAGAAAACCGCCACGAAAGGAGTAGGATCAATTGCACCGTAAACCGGCGAGCCATAGCTGAAAATCATGCGCTCAAAGGCTCCAACCAGCTTTCCATGCTTTAGCCTTACAGGAACCTGCTCGGTACCGTTGATTACAGAAGGAACTTCAAAAGGATTGTAAACACGGATTGCAATTCTACCCTCTGTAAGTTTATCCATATCCTTCATCATTGAGTGACAGGCATCAGAAGGAATCCAGCCTGTGATTCTGTAAACAAGACTTGTTGATTCCAGCTCGTTCTGAACGTCAACAATCTGAGCTGCGATAGCAAAAGAAGCAAGAAGCTCGCGAAGTGGCTGAGTATGAGTCTGAGCCATGTTGCGCCGCTCTTCTTCGATATAGTCAACTGCTTTCTGAGACTCGGCCAGTTTTGAATCAAGACCGGCAAGAACGTCATCTGGAACCCCCTTGAAGTCAGCAGGAATCTCGAAAGGAACAAAACCGAACTTTTTAAGTTCCGTATCAAGTGAGAAACGGGCCTTTTTGGAACTGGCCGCCATAATTTTTGACTTGTCGTCACCAAGAGGCACAATAATCGCGCGATTGCCGACAGCCTCGTCAATCTCATCGAACTTTGCCGGATCGATTTTGCCGATTTTAATAGAAAGAAAAGAAAGATGATCCAGCTCTGAGAAAGGTACCTTGAGATTCTTAAAAGATTCAGCTTCTTCCTTGGATTCTCTGACGCGCTTTAATTCATCGCTTGCAGCAATCTGACGTTTTTTAAGTTCTTCAACCTCTGCAAGAAATTTCTCTGCGTATGAAAAAGAAGCTGCCCCTGCAAATGTAGATGAAGCAACCATTGCTGAGTCAATGTCTTCAATATTAAGGAATGAACGGGCATCCTGAAGTTTTACAAACAAGTCCCGCTCTGGATTTTCGCCTTTTGCGTCTTTATCTGACGATTTATGATTCTGGAACTGAAAATTACCTTTTTTGCCAAGAAATTCGAGCACGGAACGGATGTCATCTTTCATGATCATAAGTTCCACAAGGTTCATAGGTGTAGTTCTAGCCATCTTCTGCCTCTTATCCTAATAATTTATCAAACTTTCAGCTAAAATGCAAACAAAACAGCCTATTTAAATCAAAGATTTTGTCATCCACCTTTTGCTTATCCAGCGGAACACCATTACGATTCCACGGGTCGTCTCATCAAGACCTATGCCCAGCCAGCAGCCGGCAACGCCCCATCCAAGCTTCAAACCGAGGAGCCAGCTCAAAAAGACCATGATGCACCAGTTAGAGAACATGCCGTAAAAAACAGGGAAACGGATATCCCCCGCCCCCTTTAAGCCGCCAATCCAGACAAGGTTCAGGGAACGGCCGAATTCAAGAAGAATGGACAGCCGAAGCAGATTGCGTACAATAGAAACGACTTCCGGTTCATCGGTAAAGATTGAAATTATGGGAGAAGAAAAAAGATTTATCAGTAAAATAAGACTCATGGATACGGAAGTGGCTACAAGTGAATACCTGAACATTTTTTTGTAGGCAACTTCAGCCTGATGGGCTCCCACATAGTAGCCGGCCTTAATCTGACATGCAGCTCCCATGCCAATGGCCACGATAAAGACATACTGACAGATTGTTCTTGTATAAACCTGAGCAGACATGGCATAGGTGCCGAGAGTGGAAATCATGGCCATAATGGCAATCTGAGAGACATTGTAGGAAAGGTTTTCGCTTGCAGTCGGAAGGCCCACAGAAACGATAAGCTTAAAAAACTTCTTTGGAGTTTTACGCCAGCCGGAAAGATTGAAGCAGACGTCTTCTTTTTTGCGAATAATTGCCCTTAAAATAATGCAGGAAACGACCATTGAAAGCAGTGAAGCCCCTGCAACACCCTTTACACCAAGAATCGGAAGACCAAAAAAACCATAGAGCGAAAGCGCATTTCCGGCAACATTGATGATATTGGCAACAATCGTAACATAAAGCGCTTCTTTTGTATAACCATAGCACCTTAGGACGGCAGACTGAAGCAGACTGAAGGCACTAACCAAAGCTCCGGCACCACCAAAAATCAGAAAATATTCATAGGCAGCCGAACGGACTGAATCTTCGAGAGTATAACAGTTAAGAAGAGGCTTTGTGCCCAAAAAAACAAGAACAGTCAAAAAAACAGCTACGCCGGAAATCATGACCGAACTTGCCTGAGAAATTGAATTTAAATCTTCCTTTGATTTTTGAGCTCCAATATATTGTGCAAGCACAATAGAAGTTCCTGTAGCAATAACACCAAAAAGAATATTAAGGAAGAAAACATATTGCGCCATAAGACCGACACCAGCAACAGCCGTATCGGAATAGGAACTTAACATTACAGTGTCAGCAGAAGAAACAAGAATCCGGAAAAACTGCTCCAGTACAAGAGGCAAACACAACTTGCTCATTGAAAGAGCACCACGATTAGTTTTGGAAAGTATAACCCGCGACCTCCATGACGCGTTCGCCCTCAACTCCGAGCCTAAGACCTTCTGCAACAGTGCGTATGCAATCAAGCTCATACTGCTTGATTCTGAACCACGAAACCAGACTTGTAATGCTCATTGGATCTTTATGAAAAAATCGCCTGTAAGATTTTGCAAGATAATTTTTTAGAGCCCGCTCAATCCAGCAAGGGTCTATTTCCCAGACAAGACCTTCCTCGTGTGGATTAAGAAACTGAGAATACTTCCAGCCCTTCCAGTCGTCGTAAGAAGAAATATCTTTTTGAAGAATTGCTACAGCTTCCCTGGCAAGCACATCATCTTTGGGATTGGATTTATCAGCATATACAAGATGCTCTAGAATTTCATCATTGGAAAAATGATAGTAAACCTTAAGACGCAGCACCCAAAGGATATTTTTGAAAGAAATTTCCATTTTGTAAAGCTGCGCCAGATTTTCACGATCGCTGCCCCTTAAAGAAGAAATGGCATTCCACAAAGCCATAATTCTTTCGCGATCAGAATCCGAATCCGAAACACCGGAATTTTCGTATTCGTAAAAAGAAAGGATTTCAGATAAAACCGGAGACGGAGAATCAAATTCAGCAAGAAGGCTCTTATAAAGGGCTATGAAATTTTCAGCTGCTTTTTGCTCGATTTCCTTTGAAAGAAGAACCTCTGGAACAGCAGGAACCTCATTTCCAAAGAGAAGGATATAGAGTTCACGAAGAGACTGTACAGAAAACAGCTTAGAAGCCTTATCGCCGACAAAAGATTTTGAGAGAAGCCCGCTAGCCTTTGCATAAACAAAGCTGGAAGCCGCCGAGTTATCCATTCTGCCCATAAAGAAACCCCTTATGCCCGCAAAACTGAATCAAGATATGCATTGAAAGCAGCAGAATCTTTTGACGCTGCAGAAATTTTTGCCTTGTACTCGGAAATTTTGGCAGCCTTTTGAGCCTGAAGCGAAGAAATCTTTTGCTCATAGGAACGTTCACAGTCACTTACAAGCTTTTCATATCTGGATTTAAATTCTGAGTCAGCCTGAGCCTTTGCCTGAGAGATTTTTTTGTCAGCATCTTCGTGAGCCTTTAATGTCATGGCCGAAGCCTTCTGCTCCATTTCCAAAAGATGCGCAATTGTATTTACTTCTTTTTCTGCCATGATTCACCTCGAAATAACACGAATTGCTTTATTTTACCAAAGATTCTTCTGATGTGCAAATAAAATTGTAAATTTCGGAAGCTGACTTTAAAGAAAGGAGATTATCAATAAAATCCGGAATTTGAAGAACTGATGCAAGCTGCTTTAAAATCTGAATATGATGCTCAGGAGAATCTTCATTTCCGATTATCATAAAGACAACATAGACAGGCGCCTTGTCCAGAGAATCGTAATCGATTCCGTCACGTGCAATACCAATAGCGCCAACAGATTTTTGTATGGAAGGAATCAAGGCATGAGGGATACCAACAGAATGCATGATTCCTGTGGTCATTTTGGATTCACGCTCGTTTAGAACTTCAAGAGCCCTGCTTTTATCGAAGGATGGGTAATAAGAATAGATGGTTTCAAGGAGTTCTTCAAAAAGCTCGTCTTTTTCTGTGCTTGAAAGGTTCACCACTATGGTGTCCTTTGGAAAAACCTGCCCTAAAACCACACCATTCTCCATGTATTAAAAATTTAATTACTGAGCAGCAGATTCTGTTGCAGGAGCAATCTCTGCATTTTCTGCAGCTGGAACTTCTTTTTCTGAATCGTTCCACCATTTGCCGTCTGATTCTTTTGGAAGAGCTGAATCAGCAGAAGCCTCAACCTTACCTGCGGCTTCAGCAGCAGAAAGCAAGTCACTATCGGTAGAATCAGATTTTGTAGGAAGCATTTTTGCAATTGCAAAAGTAACGACAAAGAAAAGAACGACGAAAACAACAGTTGCCTTTGTGAGGACAGAAGCTGAATGAGAACCAAAAGCAGCTGAATTACCGCCACCAAGCAATCCGCCCATTCCGCTATTATCCTGATCCTGTACGAGAACAAGAAGAACAAGAAGAACACAAATAATTACAAATGCAACTAAGAGCACGCCTTTAATGATAGAATCCATTTTTTTTCTCCAAAGAATGAATACAATTTGAAATAAGTAGAGAATATAATATAGAAATATCATGTTATAGTCAAGTAAAGGAATATGGTTTCAGGCTTAACCAGATTCCTACTTTGACATAGATTTAAAAAAATCGTAGAATGAGTAATCGTAATTACAATTTTATCAGGAGATCGCCATGCGTACAAAATATGTTGCTGGAAACTGGAAAATGAACATGGACAAAGCGGGTGCAGTTGCTCTCGCTCAGGGATTGGTTGAAAGCCTCAAAGGCCTCAATGCTAAATACATGATTGCACCGCCTTTCGTATATCTCGATGCTGTTTCACAGGTCGTAAAAGGTTCAAACATCATTTTGGGTGCACAGAACATGACTGTCACAGACAACGGAGCCCACACAGGTGCAATTTCCTGGGCAATGCTCAAAGACCTGGGAGTTGAAACTGTAATCCTCGGTCACTCAGAGCGCCGCGACGAATTCAACGAGAGCGACAAACTCATCAACGAAAAGGTTCACAAGGCTTTGGATAACGGCCTTGACGTAGTTCTCTGTATCGGCGAGCTTTACTCACAGCGAGTTGCAGGCGTTACAAACCAGATTTGCGAAAATCAGGTAAAAGAAGGATTCGCCGGCGTTAAGGAAGATCAGCTTTCTCACATTTCTATCGCTTACGAGCCAGTTTGGGCTATTGGAACAGGCAAAACTGCAACTCCAGCCGAGGCTCAGGAAGTTCACGCATTCGTTCGTGGCGTAATCAAAGGCCTCTATAGCCAGAAAGCTGCTGACGAAATCAAAATCCTCTATGGCGGTTCAATGAACGACGGCAACGCAGAAGAATTGCTCGCTCAGCCGGACATCGACGGTGGCTTGATCGGCGGTGCTTCACTCAAAGTTGACAAATTCACAACAATCTGTAAGTTCGCAAGCAAATAATCTGCAAGCTGATTTTACGGCATAAAAAAATCCTGCTCAATTGGGCAGGATTTTTTGTTTTTAAATTCCTCACAGAGCTTTGGAGGACACAGAGATTGAAGTTTAGAGAAAAGTTTTTCCAAGCTTTGAAATCTCTCTGTGAACTCTGTGCTCTCTGTGAGGAATTCTAAACTTATTTTGTAGCCAAGATTGCAATTCCTGGGAGTGTTTTTCCTTCGAGGAATTCGAGGGAAGCACCGCCACCTGTTGATACGTGGCTCATTTTGTCTGCGAGGTGGAATTTGTTTACGGCTGCAACTGAGTCACCGCCGCCGACAACTGTCATAGCACCACGGCCTGTAGCGTCTGCAACGAGCTGAGCAACTGTTGCTGTACCTTTTGCAAATGCGTCGAACTCGAATACGCCGACCGGTCCGTTCCATACAACTGATTTAGCTGTTGAGAGAACTTCTGTGTAGAGGGCGATTGTCTTTGGACCAACATCCATAGCCATGAGATTGTCAGGGATGTCTACTCCGTCAACTGCAACTGGAGTTGCGTTAGCGTCGAATTTGTCTGCTGCAACATGGTCAACCGGGAGAACGATTTTAACGCCCTTAGCAGCTGCATCTGCGAGCAATTTTTTTGCTGTGTCGATGAAGTCGTCCTCAACCAAAGAGATACCAACTTTGTGTCCCTGTGCTTTGAGGAATGTGTAAGCCATACCACCGCCGATAACGAGGGCAGAAGCGTTCTTCAAGAGAGATTCGAGAACAGCGATTTTTGAAGAAACTTTTGCACCACCGATGATAGCAACCTGTGGTTTTGGTGGGTTCTCAACCATTGGCTGGATGTATTTAACTTCTTTTTCCATGAGGAAGCCGCCAACAGAAGGAACTGGCATGAATTTAGAGATAGAAGCTGTAGAAGCCTGATCACGGTGAGCTGTACCGAATGCATCGTTTACGAAGATGTCTCCGTAAGAAGCAAGCTCTTTTGCCATTACGTCGCGCTCAGCTGCGTCTTTTGATGTCTCTTCTTTGTGGAAGCGAACGTTCTCGAGCATTGCAACAGCCCCCTCTGGGAGAGCGTCGATTGCAGCCTTCTGACCAAGAGCATCAGGCAAGAATGTAACGTCTTTTCCGAGTTTTTTTGCAAAATACTCAACAACTGGCTTCATGCGGTTTTTGCCGTTGATGAATTTTTCTGCGTCTTCAGAAGTCCAGGTTTTGCCAGCTTTTTCTGCCTTTTCCTGAGCTTTTTTAACGTCTTTTTTTGGATCGCCGAGGTGGCTCATCAAAACGAGTGAGCGTGGGCCCTGCTCAAGGATATACTTGATAGTTGGAAGGGCTGCCATGATACGAGTGTCGTCCTGAACAACTCCGTCCTTCATAGGAACGTTAAAATCTACGCGCATGATGATGCGTTTGCCTTTAAGATCAACATCTTTTACTGTCTTGATCATCTGTAAAACTCCTTTAAAAACTCCGCGTTAGCGGCGTTGCATGGAGGCAACGTATCCGCAAGTTTTTAGCCAACGGCTAAAAACTTGGCCGTGATAAAAATTACATGGATGTAATTTTTATCATGCCCCCTTTATTGGTTTTCTCCAATTTTACATCGTTTTCGATACAAATTCAATTGAAATTCCTCACAGAGTTTAAGAGTTCACAGAGATATTTTCCTTTGTTTTTTTCTCTGTGGTCTCTGTGCCCTCTGTGAGAAATTTTGTATAATATTCTTTATGTTCAATCCGGAAGAAATAATTTTTGCGGTGACTACGGCCTGCAACATGCACTGCCCCCACTGTTTTGTAAACCGCAAGCCTTTCAATCTCAAAGCAAGCGATGCGATAACTTTTCTCAAAAGCGTTTATGATTCGCAAAATTCTTCTATAGAAAAGGTGGGATTTTCAGGCGGCGAGCCATTTTTGCGGCCGGACTTTCTGTGCGAAGTTATTAAAGCCGCAATCGACATGGATTTTATGTTCGACCGGATTATGACCAACGGCGACTGGTGGCAAAGCGAAGAGGATTTGCGCGAAACCCTGCAAAAAGTCTACGATGCCGGCTACGACGGAAAAATCGGTTTGAGCTACGACAACTTCCACGCCCAGAGCGAGGAACGGATTGCGACATTCATCCAGACCGCCTGGGAAATTTTTGGAAGCGATGCGGTGGAAATTCAAAGTGTGGAGGGGAAAGCCTCCCCCTACGCCTCATCTAAAGAATCGGCTACCCTCTCTACAGGGGTAGGGAGCGACCCCACTTGTGGGGACAAAACCTGTGAGACAGGTTTTGAGCGAGGCTCGGTGAAGGCTGTGCCTGAACCGTGTCCCCCGTACCCCCAAGAAAGCCACACAGATTCGATTTTGCTAACGCAAAATCTAGCTTGGAAATTAAGTTCTCTCGCCTCACGACTAAATCTCACTTACGAGGAAAATATCTCAAGTACCGGGCTGGGAATCGCCTCGCTTTCTGACGACGAGCATTTTTTGCCTGCCTACATACAGACCGAAAGCTTTCAGTCAACAGACCCGCGCGCATGGCATGACAAAGAATGGTTCAAGGACCAGCATTGTGCGGAAATGGGGCAGATTCTTTTCGTGCACGCAACAGGCGACATAGCCCCCTGCTGCGGATTTGCAAACGAAAACAAGGCACTTTATATCGGGAGAATCACGGACAGCTTTGACTCGGTTCTCAAAAACGCAGGCCAGAGCAGAATGATAAAAATCTGCTACAAGGAAGGCCTTTCAAAGCAGATAAAACGGTTCAAGGAGCAGGGAAAGCTTCCGGAAGGCAAAACAGCGGATGTATGCACCTTCTGCGACCTTGTGTGCAGATTACAAAATTAATTATTTAATCTTCATCAAACTCTCGTCAAATTCCATGCCTGAAATCTCATGATTACCACCGAATTCAATTCCGTCTTCAAGGTGCATGATTTCGTTTTCGACACAGCCAAGAACGGCGTCAAAGTCCGGGGAATCAAGTTTTACGTCAAGAATCGGACTTCGCTTTTTGTTTTTGTAGGCCTCGGAATATTTTGTTGCAAGCTGTGGCGTATTCCGCCTCTGGTTGTAGAGGTTCCACAAAAAACGGGCTGCAATCAGACGGGTCGCCGCTGAATTTTTTGTAACCGCATTCTCAGCATCAAGGGGTTTTGAGACAGGATTCAAAAGTCCGCTTCCCGCAATCTTTGCGTACAAAAGCTTGTCCGGCACTTCCTTACCGGCAGTATAGTTAAAAAGCAGTTCAGGATCCCCGTTGGCAATCAAAATCATCTGCATGACGGAAAGGCTTTTGAGGGCCAGAAGCTGCGAATTACGCTGTCTGGGATCTTTGGTAAGGCTTCGAAGATTCCAGCTTGTATCCCGTAAGTCTTTATAAACAGAACGGTAAAAAGGCTCAAGAGAAAGAAATGCTTCGTCAAATTTGGCAGTGGCAGCAGCATATTCCTGAGCCGCATAGTGATTTTTTGCAAGTTCCAGCAGGACAACCTGTTTTTCTGATACAGAGCCGGCTTTGTCGGCCAGATTTTTTTCGATGCCAAGACGGGAAGCCAGAATCAGGGCATAAACGTCGCCCTTAAAATTTTGAAGGGAAGCTTCGTAGTTTTTTTTGGCTTGGGATTTGTTTTGCAAATCAAAGAAAGCAAGTCCTTCCAGGGCATAAAGCCGGGCGGCAAAGGCCTTTTTGAGGGACATGTCCTTGAGGGAATTTTCAAGGTCTGCAATCAGGATTTCAGTTTTTTGCACAAGTTTTTTGTCCCGCACTGAAGGGTCTGAAGCAAAAAAAGCCGCATCGATTTCAGAGAAGCGTTTTTCAAAGGCAGAAACTTCAGAATTAAGCGAGGCATTGTCAAGATTAACATCATCCTGCATGGAAACACAGGACGTTACAAGCAGAAGAAAAAAACATAAGAAAAGCAAAAGGAGGCGTTGCGGAGACCTCTCCGCAGAAGGGGTAGCACGCAACGAAGTGCGGGCGCAGGGGAAGACCTTCCCCTCCTTTGTTAAAGTTCTAAAAATTTTAGTTCTGATTTTCAATTTAATTTACCTCGTTTTCCAAGCAAGAAGTTTTTTGTCGATTGTAAGGGCAATGCATTCCGCCAGTTTGTCACCGTTTACGTCCGCAAAGACCGGTTTGCCCCAGCCTGCAAGCGGATAGCCGGAAAGGAGTTCAAGATTCTCGTTGAAGCCATAAATCACGTTTGCGTCCGCACAGACAAATACATTCTGCCGTCCGTCTTTTGCACTGTCACGAAGGCAAAGATATCCGTGCCTTGCAGTTGAATTTGGAATCTGAACTGTAAGGATAGAACCGTCCAGAGAAATGCGGTACAGAAGGGCATCACTTGAAAGGGCGTAAAAATACTTTTCGCCGGCGACAACATTCGTCATGAAAATGCCACCTAGCCTCATGGGGAAGCCTTCGACCTGCTCACCGTCTTTGGAATCAACCTTCCAGACATTCATTTCACCGGCCTGGGTTATAAATCCTATGAAAGATTTTGAGCCGTTCTTGAGGATTGCAGGCGAGCCAAGGGCGATACCAGGAATTTCAAAGGGGGCTTCAAGATTAATGCATTTGTCACCTTCAAAATAGTAAATTTTACCCAAAAAGCCCTTGCTGTAAATCGCGAAATTCTTTCCATCGGGGCTTGCAGAAGGCTCAGATTTTGCAGAAAGCCCCGGAATTTCAATCGTCACGAGAGAAGAATCGGGTTTGATAATGAACACGCTGCCTTTTTCAGAGACTGCAAGCAGATTTTCACCGGCAGACGCAGGACGGCAAGTAAAATTTTCTCCAAGCATGAGGGGAAAATTTTCCACAGGCTCAAGGGAAGAATTGAGTAATGAAACCACTCCATGGGAAGAAAGGCTCCATAAAAGACCGCCATTTCTGGACCTGGAAGCAGCGGCAATTTCAACCTTGTCGCCCTGGTCTTTTGAAAGGAGCTGCATGCCAGAAAGTTCAAGGGATTTTATTTCGCCGCCATTTTCAACCCAGTAAATATGTTTGGGATTTTTGCCGGATTCAACCTGAAGGTTTGCAGCGTCCGCCTTTCCTTCAAGACTGACGGGGAAGCCGGGAACGGAATAAAGGCTGCCTGACCTGCGGGCACAGGCATGAAGACTCAGCTCAAGAGTGTTTTTTTCAAGCCGGGCATCAAAGCGCCCCATTGTGTAAAGCTTAAGAACCTGGGAAAGCGACTCGCTGCTGCGCAAAAAGAAAGGAATGCTTCGTTCAAGATTGTAAAAAAGGGAAACCGTAACGTCGTTTTTGAGTTCTTTTGAAACTTCAATATAATCCCGGCTTTTTACCAGAGATTTTCCTGAATGAGCGTTTGTATAAACGGCGGAAAGACATTCGGCACTTTCAGAAAAATAAATGTTCCCGTCAAGGACAAGGAAATAAGGAGAAGGCATGTTGATTCCAACGATTGACAGCATCCAGTTAAGAAAAGCCGGGAATTCCAGTTTGGAAAGGCGTACACCACCTAGAATCAGGGAATTGTCATCTTTTATAAGAATGGAGGAAGTAAGCTTATTAAAAACTGACTGGCGGGCTTTTTCATCCTTTACTTGAATTGCAAAAACAGGATCGTTCTGATTCTCGATACCGAAAACAGCGAATTCACTGCCCATCCATGAAAACAGAAATTCATTCAAATCCATGTCAAGAAGGGCCTTGCACCAGTCGTCGCAATTCTTCCAGAATTCGTCGGGATTTTTTACATCAGGAACAAAAGGAAGGACAGCATTTTTAAGCTCCTCAAGATTACCGGCATTCAGAACCGTATAATACTGCGTGATGTCAGAGAATCGGGTTAATATAGAAGGAACCGTAGATTTTTTTGCAAGGATTGGAGCAAGGGAGGCAGCGTCCTGAGGGTCTGAGCTCACAGGAAGGCGGCATTTGAGATATAGGTCAGAGTCGTTAATATTGAAGGAAATCACACTCAGAGAATCAGAAGAAATAAGATTTGACATTGAAGAAAGAACCGGATTTCCACTTGTAACAGAATGCATGAGAGAGGCCGCATCGGCAACGATTCTAAGCTCACCTTTTTTGCCCGATTTGAAAAGTTTTTTCTGGGCAGGGGTGTAAGTCGTGTCATTCTCAGCGAGGGCAGCCGTAAGAAGATGCTCAAAAGAATCAGAGGCAATTAAAAGATTTTTGACGGATTTGAGATAAAGCGTAAGACCGGGAGTTTTGTAGGTGAAGTAAGAAGCCTGCTCATTGGTCTCGTAAGAAAGATTCTGAAGGAATTCATTTGAAGAAAACGAAAGGCCAAGCTTGGGATACATATAAGAGCCCACTCGGGTCGCAATCGAAAAAATACCGAGATTGAGGACAGCGACAAAGTGCGAGTCAGTGCCGATTTTAGAGCCGTCACCATAAAGGGCAAAATCGACCTGCCGTGAAGCCGCAAAGCGGACCAGATTGTTTTCGCGCAAATCAGACGAACGGAAATCCATGAAAGCCTTGCGCACCGACGAATATTCCGGGGCCGAAAGAAAAACGTCCGCAGCCTGCAAATCAAAGAGCGGGTTAACGGTATCAAAGGCTGAATCAGTGTGGACGTAAACAGAATAATTGCGTGGAATTGAAGAAAGAGCCGGCTTGCGGTCAAAGGCACAGTAAGCAAGTGCCGCGGCAAGAAGCACAAGGAGAGTAATCAAAATAGTTATGATGAAGATCAACACTTTGACTACAGGGTTTCGATTTTTTTTATTTTTTTTTATTGGTTCTGTGGTTTCAGTTTTTTCTATTGTTTCTGTTGTTTCATTATTTTCCATATCATTGATTTTCAGCTAATACGGAAATTTTGTCAATGTAAAAAATTATCTGAAACTAGCTACCCCCACGCATGAGGGCAGCTATGATGTATATTATTTTTTAGCTGATAAATCCCTAGCTTTTATCCATCTTGCATCTTTTGGCCCCGTACTCGCAAGATCTTTGCCTTTAATCTTGAAAACACAGGTAGGATATGAAGTCCCGCTCCAGCAATAATACACATCTCCATCACTCATATCAGCATAGACATCCAGGTCGCTTGTGAATGAAATATAACCTTCTATTTCAAATGTCTTATACGAATTGGCTTTTATTGTTCCGGAAGTAGAATTATCAGATGTGGCAAATTTTACTTTTACCGGATAATTTGCCGTAATATTCTGAGTATTAATTTCTGTCTTAAAAGTATAAGTATTTTTATTCTCATCGTCGGCAACCGTACAACCGACCAAAAGAAGAGTCAAAACAACAAGCAAAGCTTTAAAAATATTTTTCATAATCAAACTCCTTAAATAATAAATTATTCGTTAACCCAGAAACAAAGGGCAACTTTTTTGCCATCCTGCTTTTTAGTAAGAACATTAATATCTTCTTCCAAATATAAATAGACACAGTTATTGAACAAATATTTATCCTCCACGTCAGCACAATCAGTCATTGAAGCTGGAACAGCAACCAATGTATCAGACGGGAAACTATACAGATAGCCAAGTACTTTTTTATCGGCATTCGGCTTTATGATGTTTTTCTCACACAAATATGCCAATTGTTTGTTTGAAAACCATGTTCCAAGAAAAATCTTAGGTTTGCTCAAACATCCCAGATATGAACTGAAATCAATTTTATAGGCAGAAGGTTTGACAAATTCCCACTCATATTTATTCGTTATACGTTTTGTCAAACTCGTCGCGGTTATACCAATATCAACGGCATTTAACTGAATAGTCTTTTTTGCAGATTCAGAGCTTAAAACACGTGTGGTAGCATCACCTTTTTTCTGAGCGTAAACAAGAATCTGATATTTATTTCCGCCGTTTACTTCAACAGAAAAATTGCAATTAGAAAAAGCCTCGCTTTCTGTATAAGAACTGCAATCAAAAATCTTATATGCAAGCCCATACTCAATATCTTCTGCTTCATCTTCGGGAATTGGCTCGACAACAACTTTGATTTTTGACATCAAGTCAGTGTCCGTCTCTTCCTCTGAAATCGTAAAAGAATCCGGTGCAGACAATGAAGTTTTTTCAGGAGTTTTACCATTATTGCCTCCACCGCCACTTTCAGAATCATCACTACCACAAGAATTAAGCAAAGCAAATGAAGTAAAAATCATACACATTGTCAAAACTGACAGAACATTTTTTTTCATACAAAGCCCCTTTTTATGAAATATTTTAATTTTATCATATATACTCGGGGGGGGTATAGACAATTCCGACTTTCGATTTTAATTTTTCAGACATTTTTAGTTATTTCAATATTACACCTATCGACAGTTGAATCGAATGATAACGAGATGTGTATGAGTTTTCGTTGTCGTACCCGCGGTCGTAGCAAGCGTGCGACCGCGCGGAGCGAAAATGCGAAGCATATTTCGCGACAGTTGAATCGAATGATAACGAGAACAGCAAAAAAAAGTCCGCCGAAGCGGACTTTTTTTACTAGATAATTCTAGAAAACTTAGCAGTTCTCTGAGAAGTATTTGATTGTGCGGACCCACATTTCGAGCAGTGGCGCAGAAATGTGCGGGAGCTTTTTGCGTAGCAATAAAGCGACCTGTAGAATAAAAAGAACAATCAAATACTTCTAAAATAAAAAAAGCACCAGTCAGAAAGACCAGTGCTTTTTATCTAATCAATCTAAGACTTAGCAGTTCTCGCTGAAGTATTTGATTGTTCTTACCATCTGAGAAGTATATGAGTTCTCATTGTCGTACCAAGAAACAACCTGAACCTCGAAGAGACCGTCAGCAATCTTTGTTACCATTGTCTGAGTAGCATCGAAGAGTGAGCCGAATTTCATTCCGATAACGTCAGAAGAAACGATTTCGTCCTCGTTGTATCCGAATGTCTCTGGGTCAGATGCTTTCTTCATAGCAGCATTGATAGCTTCTTTTGTAACGTCGTTGCCTTTAACAACTGCTGTGAGGATTGTTGTAGATCCTGTTGGAACTGGAACGCGCTGTGCAGAACCGATGAGTTTTCCGTTCAACTCTGGGATTACAAGGCCGATAGCCTTTGCAGCACCTGTTGAGTTTGGAACGATGTTCTGAGCACCAGCTCGTGAGCGGCGGAGATCACCCTTGCGCTGTGGACCGTCGAGAATCATCTGGTCGCCAGTGTAAGCGTGGATTGTAGCCATGATACCTGACTGGATTGGGAAAGCGTCGTTGAGGGCTTTTGCCATTGGAGCCAAGCAGTTTGTTGTACAAGAAGCAGCAGAAATGATATTGTCGCCCTTCTTGAGTGATTTGTGGTTTACGTTGTAAACGATTGTTGGGAGGTCGTTTCCAGCTGGAGCTGAGATTACAACCTTTTTAGCACCTGCAGTGATGTGAGCCTGTGCCTTCTCTTTTGATGTGTAGAAACCTGTACACTCGAGAACTACGTCAACACCGATTTTTCCCCATGGAAGTTCAGCTGCGTTTGGAATCTTGTAGATAACGATTTTTTTGCCGTCTACTACGATGTAGTTGTCTTCGCCTTCACCGTCGTGAGACTCTACTGTGTGTTTTCCTTCACCGATGCGGCCAGCGTATCCACCCTGAGCTGTATCATACTTCAAGAGGTGAGCGAGCATTTTTGGGCTTGTCAAATCATTGATAGCTACAACCTCGTAACCATCTGCACCAAACATCTGGCGGAATGCCAAACGACCGATACGGCCGAAACCGTTAATAGCAACTTTTACTGCCATTTTTATCTCCTTAAAATAAAGAATACAAAATTTATAGATATAAAATACCGTATTTAAAAGAATTAAGCAATAATCTTGCACAAAAACTAACTTAATTCTCCACGGCTATTTATTTTTCTCTTTTTTCTCTCGTTCCTTTTCAAATTTCTCAAAGAAATGTGTAGTGATCGGAGATTCCATATCAGGCCATAAGCCCAGTTCCATGACTTCGATTCCCGGCTTGGTGTGCTCCAGATCCACCTTGTAAATGCCCGGCTTGAAGTTGACGAATGCTGCCACGGCAAAGCTTTTTTTGCCACCGGTACTTCGGCACTCAAAGGAACCCACCGGTTTATCGTTTATGAGCAGATTTGTGATTGACTGGGAAAGAGTGTCCCCTCCGTCTTTTCGGAAGGAGCCGTAAATTCTGTATTCGCCGCCTTTTTCAACCTTAAAGTAGACAGTTGAAGTCAGGTCTTCTGCAAATGCCGGACGGTCAGTAAGCAGATTTGCTCCCTCTGGAACAGATTCAATATTGCTTTCGAGCAGAACTTCGTTTCGAAGTGGCCTGAGAGGTGCCTTTGCTGCAAAAGTTTCGGTAATAAAAAGAAGAATGTCCTTTGCACAAAGCTGCAGCTGGGCTTTTGAAAAGGAGCCGTTTTTTAAGGATTCTTCGAGATTGTCACCAAATCCGCCCTTGTCAGCAGTGTCGTTTACGCAGACCATGTAGAGGTCATTGCGGGCCTTGAGCATTTCGCTGAACTGATATGCGTCTGAATTGCCGCCTTTGACACAGTCGTTCATGGTTGCCCACCAGTCTGTCATTACAACGCCGGTAAAGCCCCATTCCTTGCGGAGAATTGAAGTGTTCAGGTCAAAATAAGAAGCAGCCTTGAAGCCGTTCACCGTGTTGTAAGCCGTCATGACTGAGCGGGCATTTCCTTCCTTGATTGCAATTTCGAATGGCTTGAGGTAGATTTCGCGGATAGCACGCTCGGAAGCCACGGAGTCAACATTGCGTCTGTTCTTTTCCTGATTATTGAGGGCAAAATGCTTGATTGTGCCGATTGCGCCAGCACGAGCCAGTCCTTTACAGGCTGCGGAAGTCATGATTCCAGAAAGAAGGGGGTCTTCTGAATAGTACTCGAAATTTCGCCCATTGAGAGGATTTCGGTGGATGTTGCAGCCAGGCCCCAGAAGAAGGTCGATTTTGTTTTCTTTGAGTTCGTTCCCCAAAACCTCATAAACTTCTTCAACCAGCTCTGAATCCCATGAAGAAGCCAATGAAGTTCCGATTGGAAGAAGAATTGCTTTGGTTCCGTTGTCCATGCGGATTCCGGAAGGACCGTCTGAGCAGCCCACGGCAGGAACATTTCTTGCATGAAGCTCGTCGCTAAGTCCTCCAAAAGCAGATGCGATTCCGGCTGTGACTTTTCGACTCATCATGCCTTCACCCCGGACTAAAGTCATAAGCTCATTGTCAGAAAGATTGCCGATGAACTCATTGACCCGGCTTTTATCTGCAATTACGTCGCTGAAGGTAATGCCAGTCTTCTGACAGGGGATTTCTTTTGGAGTGCTTTCTTTGATTCTTTGGGCAATATCGACCTTTGAAAGTGGAACTGTTTCACTTTCTTCCATAAATGAGCCGTCTGCACCAAGTCTGCTAGGTTTGATTCTTGAAAATTCACGGTTTGGAGCACAGCACTGGCTAAGTTTTTCGAGAACATAAGTCTTTTTGACTGAAAAAACTTCGCCACTGGAAGGAATTTTTTTGCATTCAAAGGAGTCGCTTCCTGCATAGAAATTGTAAGGGCCTTCTTCAAGAAGGTAACTGTATGGAAATCCCGTGACTCCAGAATCGTCGTAAGAAGCAAATCGCTCTACCGGGAAGGAAAGCTCAAGTTCCTGACTTTCACCTGGGGCAAGTTCCTTTGTCTTGGCAAATGCACAGAGGACCCGGCTTGCTTTTCCAAGCTTTCCCTGAGGGCACTCTGCGTAAACCTGAAGGACTTCACTCCCCTTTCTGAAGCCTGTATTGCTTACTTTTGCCTTTACATTGATTTTTGAATCAGTGAAGGTGTATGAAGTGCCGGAAATTTCAAATTTTGTGTATGAGAGACCAAATCCGAAAGGAAACTGAACTTTACTTTTTGCAAAAGTGGTGAAATATCTGTAGCCCACATAAATGTCTTCTTCATACAAAAGAAAATCCTTGCGTCCAAAATTTTTTGTTGAAGGATAGTCTTCGATTTTATAGGCGATTGTGTCCGGAAGCTTGCCTGACGGGTTTTCTTTGCCGCAGAGAATATCTGCCAGCCCCTGGCCGCCCATCATGCCGCCCTGCCATGAAAAAAGAAGGCCTGTGATGTGAGACTTAAAGGCCGTGTCGTCAATCCAGGCAAGATCCATGATGTTGGAAGTGTTGAATATGATGACGACCTTTTCAAAGTGAGAGCAGATAAGCCCGATGTTTTTGCGTTCAGTTTGAGTGAGGAGGAAGCTGCCTTCTTCCGCGCTGTTGTCCTGGTCTTCACCTGCCGTGCGGCCCACGATGAAAAGCGCCTTGTTTGACTTTTGAGAGGCCTTTTTAACGAGCTCTTCGGAAAGCTCCATTTCAACCTGACTCCACGGTTCTCCTGCCCATGCACCCTGCCCTGCGTCAAAAGGATGTTCCTTGAGCCAGTCCGAATAGATTTTTACCAGTTCTTCATTAAGAGAAGGAAGGGAAAAGCTTTCTTTTTTGAGGTTGTTCATTCCCTCGATAAAATTGACCGAGAAAGGAACGTGAACTGAGCCTCCTGAGCCTGTTCCGCTTTTGTAATAGTCAAACTGACAGCGGCCGAATACGGCAACATTGTCAGATTCTTCAAATGGAAGGGTGTTTTTTTCGTTTCTAAGAAGAACGATTCCACGGGCTGCTGCCTTGCGTAAAATTTCAAATTTGTCCATAAAAGTAAAATGCTCCTGTAAAGGGATTATAGTTTGTTATCGTCGGCTGTGAATTTGGTACGGAAGTGCAGTGTTCTGTATTTTTTGGGTGTTATACCGCAGTTTTTCCTGAACACATTGATGAAGTAGCTTTCAGAGCTGAACTGAAGGTAATTTGCAATGTCCGTAGTTGAATAGTCGCTGAAAATGAGCAGATTTTTCGCAACCTCGATTTTCTTGTTCTGAATATATTGGGCAATGGTGATTCCGACCTCGTTGTGGAAGAGCTTTGAGACATAAGAAGTGCTGAGCCCGGAAACATCTGCCAAATCATCCAGAGAGATTTTATTGTGCAGATTGTCATAAATATAATCAATACATTGAGTGACGGGGCGGGAATAAAGCCGCTGTTTTTTTACGCCCTGCATTCTTTTTACGTAGCTTTCGCATAGTTCCTTATGAATGTCATTGATTGATTCCACGCTGTTGCATGTATCGATTTTGCGGATGTAAATGTCACTGAGGTTATATGCCGCTTCCATTTCGAGTCCGGCTTCAATGACGTATCGGGTAATCATGGCCACGGTGATGATGAGATGATATTTAAGGTTACGTAGCGGATTGTCACTCAGCTTGCCAAATCCTTCGACGCAGAGTGGCTTGAAAAGACGATGCATTTCTTCCATATCACCGTTCTTTATGCTCTGAAAAAAAGCCATTTCACTGTCGTAGGGAATATGGTTTATGAGATATTCACGGTTTTTAAATTCGGTTTCGGTAAGCTCATCTTTAATACCCATAAGCACCTCTCTTAAAACGGCTCCGGCATGACTGAATCTGTTTGCCGGTCAAGATTCAACCCTATGATTGTACACTGTTTTTTCTGTTTTTAAAAGCACAGAATTTAAAAAAACTTGACAAATAACAATCTTCATATATACTGTATGTAAAATCTACAACGTTGTAGATTTCTCTTTATCTAAGGGGGAAACATGAAAAAAATTGTTTTGTTGGTTGCAGCTGCCCTGAACGGCACATGTTCTTCAGCCTGCTATCAAATCAAGTCAGTGAGGTCTGAAAGCTATGGCATCTAAAAAAGAAGAAAAGAAAGAAAAAAAATCAAAAAAAGTTGATTACAACAAATGGGGTTATTTCTTTATCGCTCCATTCTTTATCATCTTTATAGTCTTCTCTCTCATTCCTCTCATTTCGACTTTCGTAAACAGTCTTTATGAGAACTATCGTGTCGGTTTGATGACAGTTGGTCCTGATTTCATCGGCCTTGAAAATTTCAAGTCTATCTTCGAGAGCGACATTCTCCGCTACATCGGAAACACAGCCCTTATCTGGGTTGCAGGTTTTATTCCGCAGATTGTAGTTTCTCTGCTTCTCTCAATCTGGTTCACAAGCACTGACCTTAAAATCAGATTCCAGCAGTTCCTTAAAACAGTAATCTACATGCCGAACCTGATCATGGCTTCGGCTTTTGCAATGCTGTTCTTCACCCTCTTCAGTGATAACGGTCCTGTAAACAGTATTCTCGTTAAATCTGGTTTTTTCAGCGAAAACGTACGCTTTTTGGCAGAAGTAGGCTGGACCCGCACCCTTATCGCCACAATGAACTTCCTCATGTGGTACGGTAACACGACAATCATGCTCATGGCTGGTATCATGAGTATCGACACAAGCATTTATGAGGCTGCCCGCATTGACGGCGCAAATCCTGTCCAGACATTCTTCCGGATTACAATGCCATTGCTCATGCCAATCTTCATCTATGTTTTGATTACTTCCCTTATCGGTGGTATTCAGATGTTCGACGTTCCTCAGATTTTGACAAACGGTGAAGGAACTCCAAACCGAACAAGCATGACCCTCATCATGTACCTCAACAAACATCTTGCCAGCAAGAACTACGGTATGGCTGGTGCTGTTTCAGTAGTTACCTTCATAATCACCAGTGTCCTTAGTTTCTCTATCTACACTACGACTATGAACAAATACCGCAGCATGACAGGAGCTAAAAAATGAAAACATTAATCCGATATATCATTTATTTCATTCTTATTGCGCTTGTAGTATTCTCTCTCTTTCCGTTCTTCGTACTTATCATCAATGCTACGCGTCTTCACTCAGAAATCCAGAAAGGCTTCTCGGCTCTTCCAGGCCTTGCTTTCGGACAGAACCTTGTAAAGCTGATGTCAAACGACAACGTTCCGATTCTCCGGGCTTTGTTCAACAGTGTCTTTGTTTCATCAATGTGCGCCATTCTCACTACATATTTTTCTTCTATGACAGCTTATGGCGTTTACATGTATAACTTCAAGGGCAAAAACGCAGCCCTCAAAACAATCATGATGATCATGATGATTCCAACCCAGTGTTCAACACTTGGTTTCTTGAAGCTGCTTTCTGCTTTCGGTCTTATTGATACTCTTGCAGCCCTCTACATTCCTGCAATCGCAGCTCCTGTAGTATTCTTCTATATGTATCAGGCCATGCAGTCAACCCTTCCGTATTCAATCGTTGAGGCTGCCCGAATCGACGGCTGTCACGAAGTTTCAATCTTCAACCGAATCGTACTTCACATGATGAAGCCGGCAATCGCTGTTCAGGCAATCTTCTCTTTCGTAGGATCTTGGAACAACTACTTCGTTCCTGCCCTTGTAATTTCAAGCAAGGAAAAGAAGACAATTCCAATCATGATTGCTCAGCTGCGAAGTGCAGACTACCAGAAGTTCGACATGGGACAGGTTTACATGACAATCTGTATCGCAATCGTTCCTCTTATGATTGTTTACCTCTGCCTTTCACGATTCATCATCAAGGGTGTTTCTCTTGGTGCCGTAAAAGAGTAATAATTACAAGGTGGTTGAATTCAGCCACCAAATAAAAAAACGGTCGGAATCGAGGTTCCAGAACAAACTCGCATGAGCTTTGCTCGCTGCGATGTTTGTTTTTCAAGCACAATCATTGTCGTGCTCGTTTGGATTCCCGATGAAAGACCGTTTTTTTTATGCTTCCAGTAAATTTTAAAAGTCAATATTTGAACTATCTTGTCATGCAGTCAACCATTTCTTCGTGCCACCAAGAAAGCTTGTTTCGGTTGAAGTAACCGTGGCGTTCGGCTTTATCATTGCCGTTCGGGTAGACCACCATGTTGTCCCAGAGAATAATCGGAACATTATTTTCCTTTGCCTTAGAACAGTAATATTCAAACCAGTTCAAACGGTCAGCAGTATTGTTTTTGTCGCTCGCACTCATTTCACCGATAATCACCGGCTTGTTGAACTTCTTGAGGTTCTGGAAAAGCCAGTTAATGTCCCCTTCAACGCTTGAATCATAGCTATTTTTGTTGTTCATTGTGAATTCATAAGGCGTGTAGGCATGGACTGAAACGATGAGGTTTTCACCTTCCGGCATCTTCCAGCCATAAGTAAGATCCGGGTTTGCGGCATAAGTCGGAATCATCACGTAGCGTGTTGCATTGTTTCCGCCAGAGGCACGGATAATGTCTAAGGCAGCCTTTTCATATTCCACGATGATTTTATTTGCCGCAGTGATATTCGCATCTCCAGAAGGAGCATACCATTCATAAGATTTGCCGACCGCGCGGGGTTCATTCAAGACTTCAAACACCAGCTTATTGCCATAGTCCTTGAAATATGCGGCTACCTGAGTCCAGACAGCCTTGATGTAAGCAAGAGACTGCTCCTTTAGGGCTGCATTTCTTTCGGGAACGCAGAATCCGTAATTTGAACTCATCTGAGCTTCCGTCATATTGTCATGATGAATGTTGATGATTACGTTCATGCCTGATTCAAGTGACCAGTCAACGATTTCTTTTACGCGCTCAAGCCATTTTGTATCAATTGTGTAATTTGCATCAACAATATGATTGTGCCAGCTTACAGGAACACGGATTGTTTTGAAGCCTTTTGCAGCAACGGCATCAATCATTGTCTTTGTAGTCTTTGGCATTCCCCAGCTTGTCTCTGTTGAAAGCCCGAGATTATTTTTGCTTCCGTCGCTCTTTGCATCAAGTGTGTTTCCGAGGTTCCAGCCGTTTCCCCAGGAAGTGAAAGATGCGCTTGCGTACTCAGGAGCACTGGCGGTCTCTGGAAGCACAGGATTTACAATGACGGGCTCTGCAAAATCAATTTCATTTGACGCAACGCTGCCATCCGAGGCACAAGACGTAAGGAACAAAGCCGCCATAATCATGGCAAGGCTTTTCTTAAGCTTCTTCATAAAAACTCCTTAAAAAAAGGCTCCGCCACATGAAAAATTACATCTGACGAAGCCATTTTTAAATTCTCCGCATTATATGCGGGTCAGCTGCCTATTGCAACAGTTTATTTTATTTTTATTCTGTAAGGCCAGCGATTTCTTCGACCACTATTGCATCAAATGTGATGTGGTGAGTCTTGTTAATCTGCTTGCCGTTTACAGCACCCATTGAAATCGTGAAGATTACCTTTGAGTCTGTGTTGTGTTTCATCTGGAATTCCCATGAATAATCCTGGAAATCTTTGCTGACATCGAATTTGAGCGTGTCAGAATATGGAACCCAGTTGTTGTCCTTTGAACCGTCACGCTGCAAAGCCAGCATGATTGTGCGGTCAAGGTCAGATTTTGCCTTGAGACTGATTCGATAGAACTTGTCCTTTTCGAGCAAGCAGCCGTTCTGTTTAAGCTGAATGTGCCAGTCCTGGTTGCCTGTCTTGTCGATTGTGAGTTGAGCCTGCTTGCTTGAGCCTGCCGTGATGATTTCGCATGCTGATTTTGAAGCCTCGTGAGCGTAAACTTCCCAACCAGTCATATCCATTTCAAAGCTGCCGTTTACGAGAACTGCATTTTCCTTGAGGGTAATGTTGTCAAGCCAGACTGCAGCACCGTCACTTCCGCAGAGAACTTCAAAGTCACGCTTGCCTGAGTCTTTTGAAGAGAAAACCCATTCGCATTTTGTGGCCTTTGCACCCTTTTTGCCGTTTGGCTCCCCTGCTGCAATTTTGAATTCCTTTGACTGATCGCCGATTTTCACGGTGATTGAAGTTGCCTTTGAGGCATAAGCGTCGAATTTTACGACATAGGCACCAGAAGCAAGGTTGACGTCTCCCTGTTTTACAATCACACCGTCAGCACTTGTTCCAGCCTTTGAGACAACATGCAGCATTCGCTCGCGAGTCTTTGATACGCTAACGTCTGCACCAGCCTTGTTTACGATTTTCCAGCTTCCGAGGCGGCCTTTTCCTTCCTGGAACTGACCGTTTACGATGTAGTTTCCGTCCGGCAGGCAGCCCTTGTCGGCAGAAAGATTTGCCTCACCGATTTTTTCGAGGCGGACATTTGAGATGTGGATTGCAGCCTTTGAGCCCTGAGCGCCACAGTTGTATTCGATTCGGCAGTCAGCGTCTGAGTCAGCTGTCATTACGAATTCGTAGCTGTAGTGTTTTTTGCTTGTCGTAAGCTCAACTTTTACGTCACCAAAGCGGCGTGTGTAGTTGAAGTTAGGGGCAGAAATGCCTGTAATCATTGTGCGAGCCTCGTCAGCATAAGCATCGAATGAATAGCGGTATTTGAATCCCTTGTTGAGGGCAATTTTCGGCTGGACATACTGAACAGAATATTCAAGGTTGCCTTCGCTAGTTGTATTGATTGTGTGAGTTTTTCCGTCTGAATCAACGCTACCAGCACCGCCACCAGCTGTAAGGAATCCCCACTTGTCCTTGCTTTCTGCAACCAGATTTCCAGAAGAATCAGCAACTGCAACTACAGGAGCATTCTTCGGCTTTTCTACGTCCTCGTTGTATTCCTTTTTCTGGTAGACTTTTACGTAGTCAACGTACATTTTTGCATCGTCTTTCTTAGGGTTGAAGTCAGTTGTCTCGTCCGGGTAGCCTACCCATGAACCACCAACGGCAACGTTAAGGATGATGTAGAAAGGCTGGTCGAAAGGAGCCGGATATGTTACCTCACCGAAGCCCTGTTTTTTTGTGAACCAGTTGTTTGCAGTGTGATAGTTTACGCCGTCGCAGTACCAGCGGATTTCACCAGGTTCCCACTCAACGGCGAAAACATGGAATTCATCAGCGAAGTTACCTTTATCAAGGACATTCTCGCCCTGACTCATAGCGTGCGGCTCACCAAAGTGGATTGTTCCGTAGAGTTTGTTTGTCTCGTGGCCCATAACTTCCATGATGTCGATTTCGCCACATTTCGGCCACTGACCGTAATAGCTCTCGTCATCCGGCATCATCCAGAAAGCAGGCAGGAAGCCCTTTCCTTTCGGAACGCGGAGTTTTGCCTCAAATCGGCCATAAGTGAAAGCATGTTTTCCCTGAGTGTTGATTCGGCCAGATGTGTATGTGTCCTTTCCGCCCTTCTTGGACTTGATAGCCTGAATTACGAGGCAGCCGTCTTTGAGATAAGTGTTCTTTTTTGAGTCATCGTAGCTCTGAAGCTCGGCATTGACCCAGCCCGGCTCGTGGAATTCATAGTTCCAGTCTTTTGTGTTCAACTTTTTGCCGTTGAAATCTTCCTGCCAGACCAAATCAGCGTCTATGTAAGCAGAAGGCTTTCCCTGAGCAAAAGCCATAGCCGAAGCAAGCAGCAACGAAGAAGCCAAAATCATCTTTGTGATTTTCATAAGTTTTCCTCACTTTTAATGGCAAGCCATACAGCAAGCCTAGTTTTCAGTGTCATTTTAAGACGAAACGCCATAAAAACTATCGATTTTTTGTGATTTATGTTAATTTTATACGACAAATACAGAAAAAGAAATAAAAATAGGGAGCGGCACCGCTATGTGGGGCAAAAACTCACGAGGTGAGTTTTTAGCGACTCTCCCGAAGAGCTGTGCTCGCAGGGGGGGAAAGTCTTCCCCCTAGCGTCCACTTTGTTGGCCGCTACCCCCTTCGCCTAGGGGCTTACGCCCCTAAAACCCCGGGATTTACTCGGTTACAAGTTCAACTTTGGTGATTTTTACGCCATGGCCGAAGAAAGCAAGTCCTTTTGCCTCCCCACCATTAATTGCTTCAATATTCTCAGCAGTCAAAGTATATTCAACATTTGCTGAAACATCATCGAACTGTGTAAAAGCTGTACTCCAATTTTGATTAGCAGCGATTTTAAATGAATGATAAACATTTCCATCTCCATCTGGGGTATCATCAGTTTCAACAATAAAGCGAATAATATCGCCAGCTTTAGCTGAAGCGAATTTATCTTCGCCAATTACTTTTCCATTGCTCCATTTTATAAGAACAACTTCTTCTGAATAAATTTCTGTGCTATTTTCACCGGCAGGAGTCTGTGCTGGTGAATTATCAGATTCTGTGGCATCTTCCAAAACAATTTTTGTAATTTTTGCACCATGACCATAGATATTAAATCCACCAGTCTTCAATTTTACCCATTCAGCAGCAGACGGTTTGTAAGTGAATGTTGCAGGAGTTTCATTTGGAGCAACAGAAAAGCTGCATCCATGCAAATCATTTGGATCTGTTGCAGTGCGGTTGATAGAGATATTTTTTTCAACACCTTCATACAGTTCCTGTTCAGGATTGACGACTCGCATCTTAAATGTATGGTAATCAGTGTCATTATTTGATATGTATGTTACAACGAATTTTTTATTGTCAGTTGCAGACGCAATTTTTTCAGCCTCAACTGTAGCGCCAACATCCCAAGTTAAATCAACTGCTGTTGTAAGCAAGCCATAATCCTCAGTCTGACTTTCCCCGCCAGCACCGTTTTCACTGTTTCCTTCTGCCGGCTGAGTGTTCTGGCCTTCACTTCCTTCTGCAGGTTTCTGCTCATCAGTCTTTTCTGCCGGTTTCTGTTCCTGGCTTTCTTCCGGTTTCTTCTCTGCCTCAGACTTCTTTTCTTCTTCCGGCTTTACTTCTTCTTTTTTCTCTTCAGGCTTTTTGTCTTCAATTTTTTTATTCTCAACCTTAATCAACGGAAGATATTCGTTTTCGGCAAGTTCCTTGTAGTAGCTGACTTTTTCAGCCTTATCGATAAGAGCCACAACAACGCCTGTCAAATCAACTTTGTCCTTTCCTGCTCCACTTACACTGCCCTTTGTGAGCACAACTTTTACCGTGTCGCCTTTTTTTACCTGTGCACCAACAGGGAGCTTTGTCTTGTATTCTTTCATGTCTGCCTTATCTGTCAAAAGGCCTGTTTTTCCACTGAAAGATGCGCCGTATTCATCAAGGGCAAATGTAATCGAATTATAAGTTTTCGTAACGTTTCCGTTTACGCTGATTTTGAGTTCTGCGTTAGAAATTTTAATAAGCTCGTCGGCACCCTTTGCAGAACGGTCATACTTTACGAAAAGAACTGTATCTTCGCTGTTAGTTGAGTCGGCAACAGCCACAAAAGTAATTTCTTCCCCTGCAACTGACGTTCCAGCAACTGCTTCTTCCGACTTTTTCTCTGGCTTTGGATTTTCCACCTCGTCATCAGAACTTCCGTCTGAACATGAAGCAAATGAGCTGACAAGTGCGACAGCAGCAATTGCCGCAAAGATATTCCTACAAACTTTTTTCATAATTGCCTCCTTATTTTGCAATTCTTATTTTGTTTATAGGAATGATTATTAAGTCCGAAATTACGGGAAAAATATTAATTTTTTGAGGCAAATTTTATTTTTTTATTCTAAGCTGCAAATATTTTTATTTTTTGAAGATTTTTTCAGCTTTCTGATGATGAATTCTTTTGATTTCGTACTGTTTTTCGTCAGCGGATTTTAGAAGGGCCTCAAGATTTTTTTCGTCTTTTGAATAGAAGGAGGCTCCGAGGCTTATTGAAAGAGTGAATGGCTTTTTGGAATTTTCGTTGAATTTCTTTGTTTCGGATTCAAGCCGCCGCACAAGACTTTCAAAGCCAGATTCGTTCAGGCCGGAAACAACGAAGGCAAATTCGTCGCCGCCCAGTCTGCCTATAACGTCAGACTCTGCAAAAATTCTTTTGAAGATTTCAACTTCAGCCTTGATTGCCATGTCACCCATTTCATGCCCAAAATTGTCGTTTATGAGCTTTAAATGATCCATGTCACCATAAATCACTGCTCCTTCCACGCCTTTTTTAAGGGAACGATCAATTGCTTTTTTGCCGAATTTGAGGAATCCACCCCGATTAAAGACTCCGGTGAGGGAATCAGTCATCGAAGCAAGCTCCAGATCCTGATTTTTGCTTTCAAGACGCTTGGTCTCCGCTTCCTTTAGGGAAAGGGTTCTGTTAGAAGCAAGGGCAATTCCCGTGGCACTAAAAATCAGCTCGTACATTCGAGGCTCAACTGCGCCAGGCGTATAAAGAACGTAACCATACTGAAAAGAAGTGTTGAAAAGCGACATGACTACGACAATCTGCCCTTTTTCAAATTCAAAGCCAGCCGGATACATTTCACTGCGGGGATCAAGTTTTCTTCGCTCAAGATTGGAATAAACGCCCCTTTCATTGTAAGCCACAAGAACTCTGGCAGAATCCGGAAGCTCAATATCGCGGTTCCTTTCGTAAAAAATCGGATCGTCATAAAGGCAAATTATGCAGCTTTTGATTCCGTAATCCTGCAAATTACGTATAAGGAAGGGCTTAAATTCCTTAAGTGAGTGGGAAGCCTGCATTTCCTGCAGAAAAAAGTGAAAATGAGAAAGATTCTCCTTGCGCTTTAGGAGAAGAATTTCTTCATTAAAAAGACATTTACCTTTACGCGTAGAAGGACAACCGCAGGATTTTCTGAAAACAGGCACCGAAGGCACTGAAACTTCTTCGCTCGTAGAATCAGGATTTTCGATTTTCTTTAAAAGCATGCCCGCGGCAATGTAGGCCTGAATTTCCATCTGCTGGTCAATGCTGGCAAGGGAAGGAACCGAATAATTACAGCGGTGCTGATTGTCAAAGCCAGTGACGGCTATATCTTCAGGAACACGAAAGCCCAGTTTTTGAAGGGCTGAAAGGCAGCCGAAAGCAAGGTCGTCGCTGCAGGTGGCTATTGCATCAAAGCCCAGTTCCTCCAGTTTTTTGCCGGAACACAGACTAAGGATTTTTTCTTTTGCTTCCTCGTAAGTGTAGTCGGCATAAACTATGTTTTTGGAATTCAAGGGAATCCGTCTTTCTTTAAGAAATTCAACGTAGCTTTTGTAGCGGGAAAGAATGTCCACCGAGGAGCAGTCCGGAAGCATGAGCATTATGTTCTTTTTGTGGTGCACATCCATAAGATGGGCAAGCATTTCCTTAAATGCCAGGCTGTTCTCAGAAACTACGCTGGAAATTCCCGGGATTTTGGCTCCTATGCTAACCAGGGGCAGATAATTCAGCTGGCGGACAAGAGGTTCACGCATTTCTTCAGGAACATACTGGCAGTAAGTATTTGTAGCAAGCAGGATTCCGTCCGCATTGCCTTTCGTAATGAGTTTGACGGCATAATAAAACTGATAGTCGAAGGAACCGTGGTTCCAGTCCTTGCCGCGGATAATGTATACAAAAAGCTGGTGACCGTTTTCGTCACAGTAGCGTTTTGCGCCATTCACCATGAAGTTGAAGTAATCCGAGTCCAGGTCCTGTACCAAAAGTGCCAGTCGTTTCATTTTAAGCCTATAAATGCTCCGTAAGATTTAGCGTTAAAATTCTAAAAAAAATTCAATTTTTATTCAATACTCCGGCAGGACAGGCAAAGAAAACAAGGAGATTTATTGTTTGCAGATATCAATTATTTGAGATAAAATAATGACAGTTAGTACAAAATTTTGATATTTTTTCAGGAGGTTTCCCGTGTTTAATGAGTCAGAGGTCAAAGATATGAAACGAGAAGTACTTGGAAGTCAGGTTATTCTTGACGGAGAACCATTTTACAAAATTGAAAATTTCGATTGCATGACAGACTTTTTCATGACAATCACAAGCTCAAGTGACATCTGGAATTTCTGCTGGGCACAGGGCGGAATCAGCGCAGGCCGCAAAAACTGCGAATACGCTATTTTCCCCTATTACACCAGCGACAAGCTTCAGGACACCAAAAGTTCCACAGGCTCAGTCACAATCATCCGGGTCAAAAACGAAGGCAAAAAGGGCCTTGTCTGGCAGCCCTTTGAAAATCTTTCCAGCACCGGCAGGGAACGCTACACCGAATCAATGAACCTGCAGCGCAACATCTACAAAAACCTTAATGGAAGCAAAATCTGGTTCGAGGAAATCAATCTTTCACTGGGCATTTCTTTCCGCTACGGATGGACATCAAGCGCAAAATACGGCCTTGTCAAAATGACCCGCATCGAAAACCTCACAGGTAAAAAAATCAGCCTTGAAATTCTTGACGGATGCCGCAACATCATGAGTTCTTCCAGCCCGACTTCACTTCAGAACGACAAAAGCAATCTTCTGGACGCATACAAAAAAAGTGAGGTAATTGAAGAATCAAACATCGCACTCTTCTCACTTTCATCGGTCGTCACTGACCGGGCCGAACCAAGCGAGTCACTGAACTCAAACATCTGCTGGTTCACAACCGGCGACAGGCTCATTCTTTCAGAAAACGCAATTCCTTACTTCATCAACGGCAGCCGCGAACAGCTTTACAGCGAACCGAACAAAATGAACGGCAAACGGGCCGAATGTTACATCATTCACGACTCAGAACTTTCTGCAAATCAGGCCGAATGCTGGGAACAGATTTTTGACGTGGACTACGACATTTCAAAAATCATCCAGCTTGAAGACGAAATCTCCCAGCGTGAAAAGGCAGTTCATCTTCTTCTCACAGACATTACCCAAACAGAAGAAAAGCTTACTGCAAATATCGCTGCGGCAGACGGAATTCAGTCGACAAACAACAAAATCTCTGACCTTCACCACAGAACAAACGTCATGTTCAATATCATGCGTGGCGGTATCTTTAACAACGAAGGCCGAATCTCACCTTCTGACTTCATCACTTTTTCAAAGAACCGCAACAAAAAGCTGGGCGCAGAGCTGGAAGGGCTCGTCGCAAAATCAGGTCTGGCTTCAAAAGATTATGTGAGCTACGATGAGCTGAAAAAAGCCGTTTTCGCCGCGAATAATCCTCAGCTCAAAAGATTCTTCTTTGAATATCTTCCGCTCACCTTCTCACGCCGCCACGGAGACCCAAGCCGTCCATGGAATAAATTCAACATTGAAATTCTGGATTCAAACGGCAGGGACAAAATCAACTACGAGGGCAACTGGCGTGACATTTTCCAGAACTGGGAAGCCCTTTTGTGGTCTTACCCGGAATATACCGAAAACATCGTTTCTGTCTTCCTGAACACAATGACGGTCGAAGGCTACAATCCATACCGAATCAGCCGCAAGGAACTTGACTGGGAAGTGCCGGAAAAAGGCAATCCCTGGGCTCAGTACGGCTATTGGGGCGACCATCAGGTAATCTACCTGCAGAAACTCCTTGAATTTCTTTCCAATTACGACAAAAAAGCACTTCTGTCCATGATGAGCGAAAAAGTATTCTCTACGTCAAATCTTCCCTACAGGCTCAAAAGCTACAAGGAAATTTACGCAGGTCCGCGAAATTCAATGATTTTCGACTACGATCAGGACAAAAAAATCAAGACTCTTGAAAAAGAATATGGAAGTGACGCCCGCCTTGTTCTTGAAAAAGACGGCTCTGTCCAGCTCACAACAATGGCGACAAAACTTATCCAGCTCATTCTTGCAAAAGTTCTCAATCATATCCCGGAATCAGGAATCTGGCTCAACACCCAGCGCCCGGAATGGAACGACGCTAACAACGCCCTTGCAGGATTTGGTACTTCAGTCGTCACCATGTGCTATCTGGAACGCATGCTTAACTTCCTGATCAATCTTTTTGAAGGTTCAGATGATTCACTTCCGGTCAGCAAAACTGTCGCAGACACGCTCAAAAAGGCACTTGCAATTTACAATTCCCTCAACAAACTGAAGGAACTCACAGACAGCCAGCGAAAAGAATTTACAGACGATATGGGGCTTCTTTTTGAGGAAGAACGAAATTCCCTTTACGCAGACGGTTTCGGCTCAGAATATACAGAATTAAAGGCTTCAGAACTCGTTTCTGCACTCAAATCATTTGCCACTGGAATCAAAACTTCAATTCAGGCGAACAAACGAAGCGACAACCTCTATCATTCTTACAATACAGTCTGTCTTGCAGATAAAGAAATCAAAAACAAAAACCTCAAGCTCATGCTGGAAGGACAGGTGGCCATTCTCAGCAGTGGCATGCTCAAAAAGACCGAAAAAAAGGCCCTGGTAGAAGCCCTTAGGAACAGCGACCTGTTTGAGCCTCATCAGTATTCATACATTCTCTATCCTAACAGCACACTTCCAAATTTCAAGGACAAAAACCTGGTAAGCAAGGAAGATGGCGAAAAATTCAAGTCACTCTTGGAACGCACAGGCAATGCAATCCTTAAAAAAGACACTCACGGCTCATATCACTTCAACCAGCTTTTCCGAAATGCCGACGTCATGAAGGAATATTTTGCCACAATGGAAGCCGGCCGACGTCCAAGCCAGGAAGAAGAAAAGCTTCTCTGTGACCTCTACGAAAAGACTTTCAACCACCAGTCTTTCACAGGCCGTTCAGGAAGTTTCTACGCTTATGAGGGATTGGGCTGCATTTACTGGCACATGGTCTCAAAACTTTTGCTGGCCGTTCAGGAAAACATTTGTGACGGCAAGGACGATTTGATTTCATTCTACAAGGATGTCAAAAAAGGCCTTGGCGCAAGCAAGACACCTTCTGAATACGGAGCCTTTCCATTCGATCCATACTCACACACGCCATACCTTCAGGGAGCAAAACAGCCGGGCATGACAGGTCAGGTAAAGGAAGAAGTTCTTACACGATGGGGCGAACTTGGCCTTAAAATCAAGGAAGGCAAGGCTGTATTTGAGCCGACTTTCCTGGACAAATCCGAGTTCGACAATGGCAAGCTGGAATTCACCTGGTGCGGCACAAGAGTTCTTTACGATAACGGCAAGACTGGGTCAATTACAGTTGAATTCAAAGACGGCAATAAAGCTGAATTTGAAGGAAATACACTGCCAGAAGCAGAAAGCAAAAAACTCTTTGCAAGAAGCGGTGAAATTTCACAGATTGTAGTGGGATTAAAATAAATAAACTAGTTGAGTGCACTCACCGAGCTTAGTCGAAGTGACCGTACTCAACAAACTTTTTTAAACATTTTCATTGCATAAAAAATGGCTGTCCTTTGGGAATTTTCCTTCTGGGACAGCCTTTTCTTTATTTTTTATCGCTGGAAGAATCTTTGTGACGGTTGTCAAAATATCCGCCGTCTTCAAGATAGCGTCGGCGTGTGCGGACAAGATCAATCAGTTCCTGATACATGTTGTAGTCGATTTCAAGTGCCATGGGCAGCAAAAAGAATTCTGTTTCGTCACAGTAACGCTCGATGAATTTGGGATCAGTGACGAAGCCCAGTGAAATCATGTTTGAAATTCTGTCTGCACATTTGAGGATTTTTGCCTTTTGGCTTCCGTTGTTGATAATTCGCCGCAAAAACTGAGTCTTGTCCTCGTCATCGCGGCGCGTTACTTCAAGAACCAAATCAAGAACCTGCTGGCCTTCCGGGTCAGCGTTTATAATCTCGTTGCGGTCGAATCCCTGAATGTCTTCAACAGTGTCATGAACAAGTGAAGCCTTTAGAAGAACAGAGTCGATATAGCCATAATCGATGAGAATGCCCAGAGTGTCAATCTGATGCCGGAACATGTTGCCGCCAGCGTGCCTGCCCTTTCCGATAAGGCCGGTGGAAAGCTGCATATAGGGAGCAAGGACAATATGCTTGAGCTGCTGCATGTGCTCTTTGTCCATCTGTTCGGGCTTTTCGGTTTTCATCTCATATCTACTTGCCATACGCTCCTCCATGAATTAAATTCCTCACAGAGTTAAAGAGAACACAGAGGAAAAAATCTCTGTGAACTCTGTGTCCTCTGTGAGGATTTTTTATTTTATTTCAATGCTTCGATATATGTTCCCAGTTTTTCAATCCTTCGTTTTGTTTCGGCAAGCTTGTCTCGCTCTGCCTGGACGACTTCGGCCGGAGCGTGCTCAGCGAATTTGCCTCCAAGTTTGGCTTCGGTGCGCTCAGCTTCTTTTTTGTCCTTTTCAAGGTCTTTCTGGAAGTGGAGCATGAGCTGCTCTTTGTTGATGTTCTCGTCAAGGATGATGAAAGCCTCAAAACCTGTGCCGACTGTACCGATTGACTTGGTTGGTTTGGCATCAACGAACTCAACCTTTGAAAGACCTGCCAGAAGCTGAATCATTTCGACCTTTTCGCGGCAAACTTCTGCTGCGCTGCCCTTCTCGATAAGAACGGCAAGGTTGATTTTGTCAGCAGGGTTTACGCCACATTCATTTCGCAATCCACGGACGCTTCGGATAAGATCTTGCAAAGCTGCGAAGCGGGCTGTAATTTCAGCATTCTCGCGTGTTGCGCTGAACTCTGGATATGGAGCCGTAACGAGAAGGTCAGAATATGTTTCGTTCGACATAATCTTCTGCCCGCCAGCTTTTTTGCGGTTTTCGATAATCTCGGCCAAAGGCAATTTTGAGTAAATTTCTTCGGTAACAAAAGGAATGAACGGGTGGAGCAATCTCAATGATTCTTCAAGAACATTAAGAAGGACAGATACAGCCCGGTCTTTTTCGTGGTCATCACCGTGCCAGAATGAAAGTTTTGTGGCCTCAACATACCAGTCACAGAAATTGTTCCAGAAGAACTCGTAAACTGTTGAAGCAGCATCGTTGTATCGGTAGCCGTCAAGGGCTGCGCGAGCGTCCTGAGCAGCCTTGTTCAATGCCGTGAAAATCCATTTATCAAGCTCGTTGAGGTCACTGTCCTTTACAGGAATCAAATTGCGGCCTTCAAGGTTGCCCAAAATGTATCGGCTTGCGTTCCATACTTTGTTACAGAAGCGGCTTCCCATTTTGAATGAGTCGTTGTCAACAAGAACGTCCTGTCCCTGTGCTGCAAGGTATGAGAGAGTGAATTTGAGGGCGTCTGAGCCGTACTGATCGATGATGTCCAGAGGGTCGATTCCGTTGCCAAGGGATTTTGACATTTTGCGGCCCTGCTTGTCGCGAACGAGACCGTGGATGTAAATGTCGTGGAAAGGAGCTTTGCCTGTGAATTCAAGACCAGCCATAATCATGCGGCTTACCCAGAAGAAGATGATATCGTAAGCTGTTACGAGAGCTGTTGTCGGGTAGAAAGTTTCCAAATCTTTTGTATTCTCAGGCCAGCCCAAAGTTGAGAACGGCCAGAGCCAAGAAGAGAACCATGTGTCAAGAACATCAGGATCCTGTTTGAGGTTTGTGCTTCCGCATTTCGGACATTTTTTAACGTCCTCACGGCTAACGATTGTCTCACCGCATTCACAGTACCATGCAGGAATTCTGTGGCCCCACCAGATCTGGCGGCTTACACACCAGTCGCGGATATTTTCCATCCAGTGAGTGTATGTGTTTTCCCATTTTCGAGGGTAGAATACGATTTCTCCGTCACGCCATGCTTTGAGAGCTTTTTCTGCGAGCGGCTTCATTTTTACGAACCACTGATAGCTCAAATACGGCTCAACGACAGTCTTACAGCGGTAACAGTGTCCGACAGAGTGAACCATCTTTTCTTCACCCTTAAAAAGGCCTGCTTCAGTCAAGTCTTCGATTACAAGTTTGCGTGCCTGCTCGCATTTGAGGCCGCGGTATTTCTCAGGAACATTGTCGTTCAAAGTTCCGTCCGGGTTTAAAAGGTTGATAACTTCAAGGTTGTGCCTCAAACCTACTTCCCAGTCGTTCGGGTCATGTGCAGGTGTGATTTTTACCATACCTGTTCCGAATTCTTTATCTACGTAAGAATCTGCAATAATCGGGATTTCTTTGCCGGTAAGTGGCAGTTTGAGCATTTTGCCAACCAGGTCCTTGTAACGCTCGTCATCAGGGTTTACGGCAACGGCTGTATCACCAAAGAATGTCTCAGGGCGGGTTGTTGCGACTTCGATTTTGCCGCTTCCATCTGCATATTCATAATAAAGGTGGTACATTGCGCCCTGTGTGTCAACGTGGTCAACTTCATCGTCGGCAAGGGCGGTTCCACAGCGTGGACACCAGTTTACAAGACGCTGACCTTTGTACATGAGACCGCGCTCATACAAAGTTACGAAAACATCACGAACAGCTTTTGAAAGACCTTCGTCATAAGTGAATCGCTCGCGGCTCCAGTCAACAGAGTTGCCGAGCTTTTTCTGCTGTTTTACGATTGTGTCATGATGCTCGTGGGTTACTTCCCAAGTGCGCTCAATGAACTTTTCGCGGCCCAGATCATTTCGTGTTTTGCCTTCTTTTTTAAGGGCACGCTCTACGACGTTCTGAGTTGCGATACCAGCATGGTCAGTTCCAGGAATCCAGAGAGTGTCGTCACCCTTCATTCGGTGATAGCGGACAACAATGTCCTGCAAGGTGTTGTTGAGGCCGTGGCCCATGTGAAGGACGCCGGTTACGTTTGGTGGCGGAATGACGACCGTATATTTGATGTTTGATTTTTTTGTCTGTGAATGGACAGGAGAGTCTGAATCACTTGAAGGCTTGAAATAGCCCTTTTCAACCCACTGGGAATAGATTCTGTCCTCAAATTCTTTTGGATTATAAGCTTTTTCCAATTCAATAGCGTGCATAAAAAATACGACCTCTAAAAAAATTATGAAGCTATTATATTGAATTAGAGCGTTTTCTTCAATTATTTGTCAATAGAATCTGCATAATCAAGCAATTTTCGGAAGGCGGAATCTTTTTTCTTTAGTTCCCTGGATCCGCGGGTAATTTTGCAGAGAGATATATGGAATTTTTTGGCGATTTCCCTCTGAGTAGTGCCCTTGTCAATTTCGCGGACCAAAAGCCAGCGCTTGGCAAAGTCACTCATTTCCGCAGGCGTAAAGAGGCAGCCAAAAAATTCATAGATAAAGTTTGCGTCATTATTTTTTGCAAGAAGCTTGCACATTTCGCGCAGTGCCTCTTCTAAATCTTTTTCATTAAGTTCAGCTTCATTTTCAGCAGGAATCATGTTATTTACCTTCAGTTAAAATATTTTTTTTCAAAATCCTCAACAGGAATCGGACGGGAAAAGAAGAAGCCCTGGAATAAATCACAACCGGCTGTCGAAAGGAAATCAACCTGATAGTTTGATTCAACACCTTCGGTAATAACCTGCATTCCAAGTTCTTTTGCAAGCATAATGATTTTCTGAAGAATCATCTTGCTCTTTCCATCATCTTTTGATTTTTGCAGGAAGGCCATGTCAATCTTGAGCACGTCAACAGAAATATCCTTGAGCATGTTAAGGCTTGAATAACCGCTTCCAAAATCGTCCATCTCAACAAGGAATCCGTATGCACGAAGCTTGTCAAGAATTTTCATTTGGTTTTCCAGATCAAAAATCACGGCAGTTTCAGTAATTTCCAGATTAAGGTTTTTGGGAGAAATATCATATTTTTTGACCAGTCCAATGAAAGTTTCCAGCAAATCCATCATAAAGAAATCCCTGCCGGAAATATTTACGGAAATCGTAAACTCGGACTTGCCGGCCCTCTTCCATTCCGCCAGCTTTTCACAGGCACATTCCCAAATGTAACGGTCAACCTCAGATATTATATTTATTTTTTCGATAATCTCAATAAATTCGCCAGGAGGAATAATTCCGCGTACAGGATGATGCCAGCGAACCAGAGCTTCAGCCCCTTTCAGGATTCCTTCCTTGGTAACTTGAGGCTGAAGATACATTTTAAGCTGCTTTGACTTAAGGGCAATCGGAAGTTCATTCATGAGCATCTGCATTTTTAGAACTTCAAGACGCAAATGATCATCATAATAAGCAAAGCCAGTAGTATAGTCATTTTTAATAGTTCTTAGAGCCAGAAAAGCCCGGTCACACATAACAGAAACAGGCAGGGACAAATCATCGATTTCATAGATTCCCATATGGATAATCAGGTTGTAGGAAAAATTTTCCAGATATGACATGTCATGTCTGAAGGCTTCAGCATACATTTCCTCGTCAAAACGACGCTTTGGAACCAGCATAATGAAATGGTCGTTGTAAAGGCGGCCGTAAATTACATCGCGGGCAGAATATTTTCGGATTGCATCAGCGCTTCGCTTTAAAATCGTGTCGCCAAAAGGCTTTCCGTGCAAATCATTGACCAGCTTAAAATTAACGATATCGGAAATAATAAGGTAGTATTTTGTAAAACGGTCAAATTTAAGCCTGTGGGCAACCTTCTCAAAAAAATATTCCTTATTGTAAAGTTCCGTAAGCGGATCTCTGGTGCGGAGCATTTTTTCTTCATAGGCCTGATTTTTAATGGCCGTAATATCTTCAATCAGATAGTAGCGGCCGAGTACCGATTCATCATCTTTGATTATGTAGTCTGAAATGTTCAGTGAAAGGCGCTTGCTGTTAGACTCATAACTAACTTCACATGAAAAAGAAGCCATAGGCTCTGAATCAGAATCTTTTCTAAGGTCAAAATACTCTCTAAAAAACTCCATTCCAAGGATTTCGTCTTTACCACACTCAAAATTTTCTTTTATAAAGGCATTTACGTAGATACATTTACCGTCGTTGTCAAGCAGGACTATACCGTTTTTAAGCTCGTCGGAAATCAAGCCCAAAGTTTGCTGAATCAATATGTTGGGAACGGCCCTGTTCAGCACGTTGTAGGAGCTGATAAAGCAGAATGCATAGACAATGATTGAAAAGTTGTAGGGATAATCGATGCAAATATAAAGAATATTGATGAAACTAATAAGGGCCAGATAAATCAGGAAAGAATAATATTTGATTCTCAGCGTGGGAGGTTCCTTAAGGAACTTGCGCAGAAGAAGAAGAAAACAATATACAAAAAGACCGTAACTGAACACAAGATGAACTGCGAGGAAATTAGTGGGAACGTAGCGCATGAATTCCCGTACCCCGTAAGAAACTTTGTGCAGTGAAAACATAAAATGAACGGCTATATTGGCAAAAAAAGCCACAGTGTCAAGAATGCTCAGAGGCACAATCAGAAATTTGAAAAGTTTTTTGCTAAGGGAACTGTTGGCATAGCAGGCACAGAAAAGAAAAACCCCGGCTGAAATCCAGTTTGCGGCTGAAAAATAAAAGGCGTAGATGACAAAGGATACAGATTCATTAAGAACAAAAAGACTGACGCAATGGGCAAGAAGAGAAATAGCTGCCGGAATAAGAACCGCCAGCATGGCCCTTGAAAGAGAATCCTTTTTAAAAAACAGCCTCTTGACGCCAATCGGGAAAAAAGTAAGAGTGGCGCCCATTACAATCAGAAATATTGTCCGCATTAACTCTACGATAACATTTTAGCACAATTTTTTACGGAAAGAAATAAAATAATAGAAGAAATACATAAAAAAAATCCCCGCATAGATGCGGGTGATAAGCTAAGCGAGAATTTTCGTCAGAAAATTCTCGTCAGAAACTAAGAAATCCATGGACTGGGCACTTTCGTTTTTGTGCCCATTTGGATTTCTAATTTCAATTACTCTGTCGGACGTTTTTTGAGGTTCTTGCTTTCAGCGATTGCCCTGCCCTCGCCTACTTTCTGCTCCATCATTGCGCGGACTTTAAGAGGAAGACCGAACAAAGTAATGAAGCCTTGTGCGTCCTTGTGGTTGTAAAGCTCGCCGGTTGTGAATGAAGCGATGTCCTCGTTGTAAAGGCTGTATTTAGAAGCTGAACCTGCGGCCCGAATCTGACCTTTAACAAGCTTAACTTTTGTCCAGCCAGTAACAGTTTCCTGAGTTGAGTCAACAAAAGCCATAAGTGCGTCATAAAGCGGAGTGAAAACCTTTCCGTCATAGATAAGCTCTGCAAGGCGCAAAGAAACCTGCTGCTTGTAGTGATATGTGTCACGGTCAAGGCAGATGTGATCCATCATGCGGTGAGCGAAGTAAAGGATTGCTCCACCCGGTGTCTCGTAAACGCCACGGCTCTTCATGCCGACACAGCGGTTTTCACAGATGTCAACAAGACCGACACCGTTCTTTCCACCGATTTTGTTAAGTTCAATCATGAGGTCAAGGCCGTTCATTTTTTTCCCGTCTACGCCTCCCCCAATTCCCTCTTCCCCCCCACCCGCCCCCCCCCCGCCCCCCCCCCCCCCCTTCTCTGCCACCCCCGCACTTTTCACCCC
>Ga0129306_1000037_pt1 | contig 215913 bp, 211 predicted proteins | sample P827metagenome_FD_94438 | JGI IMG/M metagenome (GOLD analysis project Ga0129306, IMG submission 94438) | Capybara group fecal microbial communities from Wisconsin, USA - P827 metagenome | ecosystem: Host-associated > Mammals > Digestive system > Large intestine > Fecal | place: USA: Wisconsin...
ACCCGTCCGCCACTCTCGCGAATAAAAGCAAGCTTTCATCCGCTACCGTTCGACTTGCATGTGTTAAGCCTGCCGCCAGCGTTCAATCTGAGCCATGATCAAACTCTTCAATTAAAGCTTGATTCGCTCAATAACTGCTGACTAAAAAATCAAAAGCTATAAAAATAGAAAATAATGAATTTCAAGTTAAGCACTTATCAAGACTTCAAAATTAAAAAATATTTTTCAACAAAGTCAATCAACAAGTGCCCACACAGATTGTCTGATAAATTGTTAAAGAACAGTTGCATGAAGCAAGGCGTGCAAGTATAAACACAATCGTTCATCTCGTCAAGCGGTTATTTGTTTGTTTCAGTAAAAAACTGACCGCAACTTTCGCCTGCCCGCCGTCATCGCGGCTGCGGAGGCGTATTATAGAGATTTGGCTTATGGGATCAAGTAATTTTTATAGGAATTTTATTAACCGTTATTTTTTTAACCTATTCGGTTATTTCTAACGCTTTTTTCGCATATTCCTGCAACATCTGCACCTCTCGCTTGCCTTTGTCTGATAACATTTTGTTATCCGTCAGAATCTGGTTTGAACGCGCAAGAATAAATTTCAGATAATCCAGATTACCCGTTGCCTCATACTGTTTTTTAGCAAAATACATATCCGCAAGGTCTTTATTCATCTGTGAAATCAGCAATTTCTGCCCAAATAATACAATTAAAGCCGCCACTAACGCGATTACTGTGCCATAGCCATCAGTCGGGTAATACAGTATGCCACCGATCACAAAAAGTGCGGTCACTAAAATCGAACTATTTTTTATATACCCTTCCGCCGGCGGTGCGTTAAACAGTTCTCTGAATTTCATATCCGTTCCTTATCAACAAAAAATCGGGCAGCCTGAGCCGCCCGACATCATATCACGAAACATTATGCCAAAATACCGAAGTGATAACCCAGAATACCCACACCGAATAAGGCGAAGATAATATACATCGCATTGATTTTCTTACGTAACAGATACATACATAAAAACGTCAATCCCAGCGCGGCCAGCCCCGGCAGCAATTCATTCAATACGCTCTGTACCGTAGTTACCACTTCTTCGCCGGCCTGATTGGTATAACGGGAGAGTTCTAGCGGAATATTAATGCTGGTCCATTTCGAGACCAACGCCCCCATCACAAAAAGGCCGAGAATCGACGCCCCCTGTGTCAGTTTTTGCAAACGGCCGCCGCCCATATCCTGCACAATTTCGGTACCCTTGGCATAGCCGTATTGAAAACCGTACCAACGGGTCAGCGCACGAAAAATATTAATACCGATAAAAAACAGCAATGGTCCCAGTAAACTGCCGCTGATGGCAAGACCTGCGCCCAATGCCGCCAATACCGGACGCAAAGTTCCCCAGAAAATCGGATCACCCACCCCGGCCAGCGGCCCCATCAGACCGACTTTCACCCCGCTGATCGCAGCATCGTTAATATCCGTTGCCCCATTGGCGCGTTCCTGCTCCATCGCCGCCGTCACACCGATAATTGATGAGGCGACCCAAGGCTGCGTATTGAAAAACTCAAGATGACGCTTTAATGCCGCAGCCTGATCGTCTTTGTTGCTGTATAACCGTTTAATCGCAGGAATCATCGATACGCAAAATCCCATTGCCTGCATACGCTCGAAGTTAAAGGAACCTAACAAAAATGTCGAACGCCAGTAAGTGCTGCGAATATCACCTGATGTTAATTGTTTTTTCTCTGACATAATAAAATTCCTTCTTATAGACCTTCAAGTTCATCATCAGCAAGCGTTCTGTGCGACGAGCTTTGCGGCAGCGTCGCTTGATTAAAGCGCGGATTCAATTGAATATAAACCAACGCTAAACATGCACCCAGCAAACCTAAACCAACTAAATTATAGTTAGAGAACGAAGCGATCACGAAACCGATAAAGAAAAACGGCATCAACGCGCCGGCACGCATCATATTAATCACCATGGCATAACCGACCACAACAATAAATCCGCCGGCAATCTGCAAACCGCGGGTCACCACTTCCGGAATCGCATCCAACGCGTGCGTTACGGTATCCGTTCCCGCCACTAAAGCGACAAAAAAGGCCGGTACCGCAACACGCAGCGCCTGTAAAGAAAGCCCCGCGAAATGGCAGAATTCAATACCGCGAAAATTAGCTCGACTGGCAAAATCATCAGCCTTATGCTGTAGAAAAATCGTCAGCGTACGCACAAAAATCGTCAGTACCTGACCGGCTGCGGCAACCGGAATGGCTATCGCAATCGCCGTGCCTTTATCCTGTCCGCCTTTGATCACCAAAATCGCCGCAATAACAGAGGCCAGCGCCGCATCCGGCGCCATGGCCGCCCCGACATTCATCCAGCCCAGCGCCAGCATTTCCAGCATACCGCCGATAATGATCCCGGTGGTCAAATCCCCCAATACCAGACCGATTAAAGTACAGGCCACCAAAGGACGATGCGTCTGACGCTCGTCAAGCACACTGCCCATCCCACAAATCGCCGCGACCAGCGTCACAAGCACAATTTCCATAGGAGTCATACTGTTATCCTCTATTCATTAAAATTTAATTGCATTAAGTTTTTGTTTAGTCAATACATCCCGCGGGCTGCTGGCAACCTGTTGCAGCGTGAGATCAACGCCTAAATCCAATAACTTATTGAATGCCTCGACATCGGCCTGACTGACCGTTACCGCCTGCGAAAGTTGCTGATTGCCTTCTTTATAAGTCATGCCGCCGACATTCACTTTATCCACTTTCACACCGCCGTCGATCAAGCGTAAAATATCCGCCGGATTTGTCACAAGCCACAAAATATTCTTACCGGCATATTTCGGGTTATGGTAAACCTTGATCGCTTTTTCCACCGGAATAACATAAGATTTCAAATTTTCCGGCGCCACCTGCAGCAATAAATCACGGCGCAACGCATCATTGGCGACCTCATCGCTCACCGCAAAAATCGCCTCGCATTTCACCGCTTTCGCCCAAGACGTCACCACCTGACCATGGATCAAACGGCTGTCAATGCGCAGTAAGGAAATGTTCATCTTGCCGTTAAGTGCGGTCGGTTTTTGCACTGTTTCTGCCGCAACGGATTTCTCAACCGGTTTAACCGGCTCCTGCCGTTGGCGGAAAGATTTCACCGCCGCCACGCCAACTTCTTTGGCCGTATCAACCAATTCAGGCAGCGTCATCTCCGCCTTGGCATCCAGCACCTCCAGCAGCATCGGCAAACTGACTCCCGTTACAATATCGGTATTCTCACCGCGTTGCGCCGCTACCCGGCTCGCCGCGTTATAAGGACTGCCGCCGAATAAGTCCACCAGAAACAACACCGGCTCATTTTCTGCCAGCGTTGCAATAATCGCATTGTATTTCGCCACCAAATGCTCGCCGCCCTCGCCGGGCAGAAAGGTCACGACATGGGTATTTTCATCTTCGCCGTACACCATCGCGGCAGAATTAACTAATTCCTGTGAAAATTTACCATGTGTCGCAACGATAATATGGGTCATTAATAACCTCCATCTCATCAAAAGAATTGAAAAATCGTTTCAGCAAGCAAATCAAAAAATAAAGCAAACGTTTGCCAAAACGTCGCTGAGTTTAATCCGTATAAAATCGGCGTCAAATATATTTTTTAAAATCCGTGATCCCGATCAAATAAAAACAACGAGTTATTTCATGACGCCGGCAAAAAGCAACCGGCTTCATCAGATAAATGACAATAAATGACAATAAAAGCCAATCGTTTTTATCCAATGAGTTACGGATACCGCTTGATTACGGATAAGACGGCAGTTCGTCCGGCTTACAGACCGTTACCTTATTCCGCCGGCAGAAGATTTTACCGGGCGAAATCCGGCACAGTTCAGTTTGTTATTCAAGTCACATAACGCCTGCTCTTTTTCCTTTGCAGTCAATAAATTAACATGTTTATTCAGCAGCGCCGCCGTCAGGTTCCAAAACAAAATCATATTAACCGACAGGCCGCACTGTTTTAAACGGACATAACAATTAGCCGCTCCGACCGCCTTAAATGCGGCAATACTGTTCAGCCCGATTTTAGCCAGCAATCTTTCATGCTTAACGGATAAATTAGGTAATGCTTTAATCCGGTTCTTTTTAGCCAGCGCTTCGGCCAGCCGTTGCGATTTAATTTGCGCAATGGAAAGCAAAATCAATTCCCGGCAATAGTCTTTGTTCTGCAAAATGGCTTTTGGTAAGCGATAATAATTACTGATATTTAAACCGATGTTGTGCGTTAAGGAGGAATAAGATACCGCGCCTTGACGTTCCAGATGACTCGCCAGCTCATCTTCGGCGCGCAGATAAAAATTTCCGTTTTGATATATACCGAACATCAATTCGTCCTTAAATAATCCATATCCGGTAAATAAATTTCTGGCGGTGACATGCCCTATCAGTTCGTTTAGTAACTGTCTGATCTCCAGCGTGTTTGCTTCTGTCACGGTCATTGTCATAACTCATTCCTCCTTGATTAAAAAAGCGCCGAAACAACGTTATAGCATATGATTATTTTTCATATGGAGTTTATTAATAAGCAAATTACGAATTTGTGATACAGATCGTGAAACTGGTATTTTTTGCATTAAAAACCACGGAAAATTCAAGCTGACGGCTTGCGAACAGGGAAGGCCGGCGCTAAAAATGGACCATCGATAAACTACTGGTAAACATGTACATCGCCACTGTGCATTTGACATTAACGGCCTATATCTCATGCATAATGCACAACAGCATAAAAAGATCAAAATTTCACTTGATACTGTATATCAATACAGTTAACATTATACACTGATTTAGAACACACAATTTCGGCAGAGGTATGACAATGGCTACGGCTACACAGGAAGACAAAGCAAAAGCACTGGCGGCGGCATTAGGTCAGATTGAAAAACAATTCGGTAAAGGCTCAATTATGAAACTGGGTGAAACCCAAACGCTGGATGTGGAAGCCATCTCCACCGGCTCGCTCAGTCTGGACGTCGCGCTGGGTATCGGCGGTTTACCGATGGGACGTATTGTAGAGATTTTCGGACCGGAATCCTCCGGTAAAACCACTTTGACCCTTTCGGTCATCGCACAGGCGCAGAAAGAAGGAAAAACCTGCGCATTTATTGATGCGGAACATGCGCTGGATCCGATTTACGCGGCAAAACTCGGTGTTAACGTCAAAGAATTGCTGGTTTCTCAGCCGGATAACGGCGAACAAGCGCTGGAAATTTGTGATGCTTTAGTGCGTTCCGGTGCGGTCGATGTCGTGATTGTGGACTCGGTCGCCGCGTTGACTCCCAAAGCGGAAATCGAAGGCGATATGGGCGATTCCCACATGGGGCTACAGGCGCGTTTAATGTCGCAGGCATTGCGTAAATTAACGGCACAGATTAAAACCTCGAATTGTCTGGTGGTCTTTATTAACCAAATCCGTATGAAAATCGGCGTTATGTTCGGTAATCCGGAAACCACCACCGGCGGTAACGCACTGAAATTCTACGCCTCCGTACGTCTGGACATTCGCCGTACCGGCGCCGTTAAAGACGGTGATCAGGTGATTGGTAACGAAACCCGCGTCAAAGTGGTAAAAAATAAAGTGGCACCGCCGTTCCGTCAGGTTGAATTCCAGATTCTCTACGGCGAAGGCATTTCCAAAAACGGCGAACTGATTGAACTCGGCGTGAAGCATAAACTGGTTGAAAAATCCGGCGCATGGTATTCCTATAACGGTGAAAAAATCGGTCAGGGAAAAGCCAATGCAATGAAATGGCTAACCGAACATCCTGAGCAGGCGGCGGCGCTGGAAGCCAAACTGCGTTCCGAATTGCTGGCTAATCCGGATAAAAGCCTGATGGCAGATATTGAATTATCGGAACAGGAAAATATCGCCGAGACGGACAGCGATTTTTAATGCGGACTTCGGGCGAAAAAAGTGCGGTGATTTTAACCGCACTTTTGCTTAAATCAGATTAGGTTCACAGGAAACGATAGTGTCATCTTTAGCGCTCAGTTATGTGGTCGGCTTACTTGCGCGACGTGAATACAGCGAATTTGAACTGCGCTGCAAAATGCAGGAAAAAGGCTTTTCCGAGCAGGATATTGCGCAAACCTTGGCATATTGCCAGCAAAAACACTGGCAGGACGATAAACGCTTCAGCGAAAACTACCTGCATATCCGTTCCCAGCGCGGTTACGGCGTCAACCGGATCAAACAGGAATTATACCAGCTGAAAGGTATCCCCAAAGAGACGATCAATGCGGTATTGTCGGAAAGCGATATTGACTGGCCGGCGCTGGCGCAATCCGTACTGCGTAAAAAATTTCCCGACTACCGTGAAATGCGGGATTATAAATCCAAACAGAAAATCTGGCGCTATATGCTATCGCACGGTTTTTCCGCCGAAGAATTCACCGCGCTCGTCGGAAGCGGTGAAAACGAAGAATACTAACCGCGCGATTCTGTCGCCGGCAGACTGCAAGACCGTTTTTACGGCGCCGGAACATTTTCTTTGCATTCTTGTAACGGCTGCGGTAAATGCAAGCCGGCGTGTTTTATGTGTGCGATAACATGACACCGCACTGAATTTGAATCGGATAAATATTCCGCCCAAATCCCGCTATTCCGCTTTGTACAAACCCCGCTCAATGATAAACTATCGCCAATTTTTTTAATTCAAATCAGATGAAACAGGAATAATAATGCGTGCGAGTAACTATTTGTTTTCGACTTTAAAAGAAACCCCGAATGACGCCCAAGTGGTCAGTCATCAGTTAATGCTGCGTGCCGGCATGGTGCGGCCGCTGGCATCAGGGCTTTATAATTGGCTGCCGACCGGATTACGGGTATTAAAAAAAGTGGAAAACATTATCCGTGAGGAAATGAACAAAAGCGGTGCCATCGAAGTGGAAATGCCGGTGGTACAACCGGGTGAGCTGTGGCAGGAATCAGGGCGCTGGGAGCAGTACGGGCCGGAGCTGCTGCGGTTTTCCGATCGCGGAAAGCGGGATTTCGTGTTAGGGCCGACGCATGAGGAAGTCATCACCGATTTAGTTCGCCGTGAAGTCAGTTCTTATAAACAGCTGCCGCTGAATTTATATCAGTTCCAGACCAAATTCCGTGATGAAGTCCGCCCGCGTTTCGGCGTGATGCGCAGCCGCGAGTTTCTGATGAAAGACGCCTATTCCTTTCATACCAGCCGCGAAAGCCTGCAGCAAACCTATGACGTAATGTATCAGACCTACAGCAATATTTTCAGCCGATTGGGGCTGGATTTCCGTGCGGTTCAGGCCGATACCGGCTCTATCGGCGGCAGTGCGTCGCACGAATTTCAGGTCTTAGCGCAAAGCGGTGAAGACGATATCGTCTTTTCAACGCAGTCCGATTTTGCCGCCAATATTGAGCTGGCGGAAGCCATGGCAAGCGGCGAACGTCAAGCGGCAACGGCGCAAATGACATTAGTGGATACGCCGAATGCCAAAACTATCGCCGCTTTAGTGGAACAATTTAATCTGCCGATTGAAAAAACGGTCAAAACCCTGATTGTAAAAGGCGCCACTGCGGAACAGCCGCTGGTCGCCCTGATTATCCGCGGTGATCATGAATTAAACGAAATTAAAGCGCAGAAACTGGCCTTAGTCGCGGATCCGCTGGAATTTGCCGACGAGCAGGACATTAAACAAGCCATCGGCGCCGGTGTTGGTTCGCTGGGGCCGGTGAATCTGCCGATTCCGGCGATTATCGATCGCAGCGTGGCCGTGATGAGTGATTTTGCCGCCGGCGCCAACATGGACGGCAAACATTATTTCAATATTAACTGGGAACGTGATGCCGCCCTGCCGCAGATTGCGGATTTGCGCAATGTGGTGGAAGGCGATATCAGCCCGGACGGCAAAGGCACATTACTGATTAAACGCGGCATCGAAGTGGGGCATATTTTCCAGCTGGGCACCAAATATTCCGAGGCGATGAATGCGACCGTACAAGGCGAAGACGGTCGCCTGCAACCCATGATGATGGGCTGCTACGGTATCGGTGTCAGCCGTGTGGTCGCCGCCGCCATTGAACAAAGCCACGACCAACGCGGCATTATCTGGCCGACGGATGCCATCGCGCCGTTCAGTGTGGCGATTGTGCCGATGAATATGCATAAATCGGACAGCGTGCGCCAATTCTGTGAAAATTTATACCGCACCTTAACCGCGCAAGGCATTGAGGTGATCTTTGATGATCGCCAAGAGCGGCCGGGCGTGATGTTTGCCGATATGGAGCTGATCGGCGTGCCGCACATGCTGGTGGTGGGTGAGAAAAATCTGGCCAATGGCGAAATCGAATATAAAAACCGTCGTTGCGCCGACAAACAGATGATCGCCCAAGATCACCTGCTCGACTTTATTCAACGACAGCTTAAGGGCTAAACGCAAAAATCGCCTCTAATGAGGCGATTTTTTATATCGGCGGAATAACATTAAACTGAAGACGGCGCAACACTGCATTTGCCTTTTAGAAAAAAGGCCATTGTTTGACGGCAGGTTAAAAGTGCGGTAAAAAATCGCGCAATTTTCACCGCACTTTCTGCCGGCATGTGATGTCATTAATTGGTTTTCAGTTTATTCCAGTATTTTTCGTAAATATCCACGGCATCGCCCACATCACTTTGCAAAACGCCTTTTTCCACTTCCGCGGCCGGCGGAAACAACACCGGATTGTCGACCAACGCCGGGTCAAGCAGCGCTTTCACCCCTTCATTCGGCATGGAAAAGCCCATCCGTTCGATCACCACCTTGGCGCTTTCCGGGCGCAGCAGGAAATCAATAAATTTATAGGCGTTTTCCACATTCTTCGCGCTTTGCGGAATTGCGTAATTGTCCATCCAGAAAATCGCCCCTTCGCGCGGATAAATAAACTGAATATTCGGATTTTCCTTATTGCCTAAATACGCGGAACCGTTCCAGATCATGCCCAGCGCCACCTCGCCCTGAACATAAGGCACTTCCGGCGAGTCCGAATTAAACACCAGCACATTCGGCATCAGTTTTAACAGGCGCTCATAAGCGGATTTAATCTCGTTTTCATCGCGGCTGTTCGGCGATTTGCCCTCCAGCAGCAAAGCGATATGAAACACTTCGCGCGCGTCACTGGTCAGCAGCACTTTGCCCCGATATTCCGGTTTCCATAAATCGGCCCAGCTTGTCACCTGCTGCGGGTCGATCTCTTCCGCATTGACCCCGATGCCGGTTAATCCGTACACATAAGGCAGCGAATACTGATTGTTCGGGTCAAACGCCTTATTCAATAAATGCGCCGGGATCTGTTTGAAATTGCTCAGTTTATTATGATCCAGCCGTTGCAACATACCCTCTTTCGCCATTTTGCCGACATAATAGCTGGACGGAAAAACCAAATCATAACCTGCATTTTGCGAGATCAGTTTCAGCTTGGCATACATTTCCTCGTTGCTTTCAAAGGTCGAATAAATCACCTCAATACCGGTTTCTTTGGTAAATTGTGCGATCAGCGTGGACGGAATATAATCGGTCCAGTTATAAACATACAGTTTCTCTTTCGCGAAACTCAGCGTGGTAAACAACGCGGCGGCAATCAGAAAAAGGCATTTCGGTAACGCGGCAACGATTTTTTTCAATTTAGAGTCCTCCCAAGCCATCGGATAGGCAAAGTGCGGTTAAAAATAATGGCGTTTTTAAAACGCCGACTGAATAACAATTCGGCGCTAAGTATAACAAATATTTACCGGTTTTATAGTTAAAGATTTGACATCTCTTGCAATAAGAGTAAGATTCGCCTGACTTGGCGGCGTTGCGCAGTTGCCTGCGGCAGGCTGATATGACAACGCAAAATAATCATTAAATCCGAATACTATCAAGGTTTTATGCTGCTCACCTACTCACATCAGGATCACGTCCGCTCTTATTATTCCGAAACCCGTAATATCTATCTGCAATGTCCGCCGTTAAGCCATCGCCAATCCGCCGATGTCTGCATTGTCGGCGCCGGTTTTTTCGGTTTATCGGCCGCTCTGGAGTTGGCCGAACAGGGCAAAAGCGTCATCGTACTGGAAGGCGCCAGAGTAGGATTCGGCGCTTCCGGTCGCAGCGGCGGTCAGGCGATCAACGGTTTTGAAGACGGGATCGACGAATATGTCAGACAGGTTGGCTTTGAAACCGCTGAAAAACTCTGGAAAATGTCGCTGGAAGCCATTGATATTATTGATGAACGCATTAAAAAGTATCATATTCAATGCGATTGGCGCAAAGGCTATGCCACGCTGGCGTTAAATCACCGCCGCTTGGATGATCTGATCGCCGTGGAACAAACCAGCCGCGAGCTGTTCGGTTATCGTAATATGCAGCTTTGGGATAAGGCCAAGCTGGAGCGACATTTGGGCAGCCGCATCTATCAGGGGGCGCTGTTTGACAGCAATTCCGGTCATCTGCATCCGCTGAATTATTGCCTCGGTCTGGCCAAAGCCTGTCTGGATTTGGGCGTACAAATTTACGAACAATCACCGGTGATCGATCTGCGTATCGGCAAGAGCAAAGTCAAGGTCAAAACGGAAAACGCCTCGGTGATCGCCAAAGACGTCGTATTAGCCACCAACGCCTACATTGCCGCACTACCGAAAGGCATTCACCACGGGATTGCCAAAAAAATTCTGCCGGTGGAAAGTTTTATCATCGCCACCGAACCGCTGGATCAAAAAACCGCCGACAGCATTATCAACAACGGCATGTCGGTCTGCGACAATAATTATCTGCTGGATTATTACCGCTTAAGCGCGGACAATCGCCTGCTGTTCGGCAGCGATTCCAGCTCCGAACACCATATGATCGAGATTATGCGTCAAAATATGCTGAAGGTTTTTCCACAACTGGAGAAGGTGAAAATCGATTACGGCTGGGGCGGGCCTATCGACATGACAATCAATGCCAATCCCCATTTCGGCCGGATTGCGCCGAATATCTACTTCGCACAGGGCTATTCCGGTCACGGCGTAGCGCTGACCGGGCTGGCCGGACGCATTGTTGCCGAGGCGATTTCAGGCAACGACGAACGCCTGCGCACCTTTGAGGTGCTTAAAGTGCCGACCGTGCGCGGCGGGCGTTTAAGTAAAAAAGCGGCCTTATTCATCGGTACAAATTATTATCGCTTTTTGGATAAATATCGTTAATCAAACAGTCATGCCAAAGTGCGGTAAAAACTGACGTATTTTTCACCGCACTTATGACGCTTTCCGTTTATTCCGTCGCAGCGCTCCCTGCTTTCTATGCTCATTGTCATCTTATTTTATTGATCTGCCCGGTTTTTCCGCTTCGTGCAGATTTCGGTTAAACAATCTTTTACCCTAAATTTGATTATAAAAAATCAAAAAGATTATTTTTAGTCATTATTGTGATCTGTATCACTGTTTACGCAGTAAACTTTCTATATACTTTTCGCCGTTGAAATTAATTAACCTGAGCGGCTTTATGGAAATATTAGTGATTGCGGATGACTTTACCGGTGCCAATGATACCGGGATTCAATTTACCCATCAGGGATTTTCGGTGGATGTGATGCTCAATGCGGAGCGCCCTTATTGCGGCGGTGCGGATGTGGTTATCATCAATACCGACAGTCGGGCAGAAACGATTGAAAACGCTCAAAAATGCGTAACACGAGCCATTCAACATCAACCGGCCGTGAGCATGATTTATAAAAAAGTCGACTCGACCCTGAGAGGCAATATCGGTGCCGAGCTGGAAAGTTGTCTGAGTGCAAGCCGGCGCAACGTGGTTTTTCTTTGTTCGGCACTGCCGACAGCAAACAGAACGGTTAAAAACGGCATCTGTTATGTGGGCGACCGACCGTTACGGGAAACCGAATTCGCCACCGATCCGAAAACGCCGGTCATTTCCTCAACGATAAAACATATCATCGCGGCGCAAACGACAATACCGGTGATTGAAATCACGCTGCAACAGCTTAGACATAGCGATTGCCGGCCAATAATTCAGCAAACTATCGCCGCCCAATCCCCCTGCATCATCGCCTTTGATGCGGAACAAGACAGCGATTTGGCGCGTATCGCCGGTTATATTCGGCAAAGCAATGAACCCGCCGTGATTGCCGGTTCGTCCGGGCTTGCCAAGTATATTCTGCCGAAAAAACCACCGCACTTTTTACATTCAGAAGCCCTGCCGATGTTATTTGTGGTGGCATCGATGAGCGAGATCACCGCTCGGCAGGTGGATTATGTTACGCCGCAAAATTCCATTCGGTTAATCCGTATTGATATTGAGCCCTTGCTGAACGAGGCGCATTACATGACCTTGCTTGCGGCTCAAGCCGTAGATTTTCTCAAACAAAAACAACACGTTATTTTAAAAACGGACAGTTCAGCGCAGGCGCGCAAGGAGATTACGGCGCGATGTCAGGCGTTGGGACTCAGCCGCAGCCAATTGGGCGAACAGATTTGTCTGCGTCTGGCGGCATTGACCGGGCTGATTTTAAAGCAAATCAACGTTCAATTATCGGCACTGTTTTTAACCGGCGGCGATATTGCCGTCGCGGTGGCAAAAACATTGGGGCTGAAGCATTACCGTCTTCTCGGTGAAATCGAAAACGGCGTGCCCTATGGTTATTTTCCGGCCACCGAACTGGCTCACATTCCGGTCATCACTAAGGCCGGCGGGCTGGGTTCCGTTTCGGTTTTACAAAATACGCTGGATTTTATTCAGCATTTCAACAAGGAGTAAATAATGAAACCAATACTAGGCATTACCATGGGCGACGCAGCGGGCATCGGCCCGGAGGTCATCATTAAAGCGCTGGAAGATAAACGCATTTATGACCTGGCGCATCCTATTGTGATCGGCGATAAGAAAATCATGCAGCGCGCGCTGAACATCGTTAATTCGGAATTGGTGTTAAACACAGTGGCGGATATCGATCACTTCAGCGCCCGGTTCGGCCGTATCGACATTCTGGATCTGGATAACCTGCCGGCGGATTTGCCCTTTGCCCGGGTTGATCCGCGCGCCGGCCGCGCCGCTTACGACTATATCGAAAAAGCGGTGCGCCTAACGCTGGATAAAAAAATTCATGCCATTGTCACCGCACCGTTAAATAAAGAAGCCCTGCACGCCGGCGGTAAGCCTTTTCCGGGACACACCGAAATTCTGGCGCATCTGACCCGCACCAGTGACTATTCCATGATGCTGACCAGTGAAAAACTGAACGTTATTCATGTCACCACACATGTGCAGCTGCGTAAAGCCTGTGATCTGGTGAAACAAGAACGCGTGTTGAAAGTGATTGAACTGGCGGACGAATATACCCGCATGCTCGGCATCGCCGAACCCCGTATTGCAGTCGCCGGCCTGAACCCGCACGCCGGCGAAAACGGCATGTTCGGCGACGAAGACGCCAAAGAAATTTTGCCGGCAGTACAACAGGCCCGCCAAAACGGCCTCAACGTTACCGGGCCGATTGCGCCGGACACCGTGTTTCATCGCTCGGCAAATTTAAACGAATTCGATATTGTGGTGGTGATGTATCACGATCAAGGACATATCCCGATTAAAGTACTCGGTTTTGATACTGGCGTGAATGTCACCGTCGGACTGCCGTTTATCCGCACTTCTGTCGATCACGGCACCGCTTTTCCTATCGCCGGCAAAGGCATCGCCGACAGCCGCAGTATGACCGAAGCGCTGTACCTCGGCGCCAAAATGGCCAATGTGAAATATGCAACCAGCAAATAATTAAGGAGAAAGAGATGATTAAACCCCAAGGTATCGTCACGCCGGTCTTGACCGCGCTGGATGAAAATGAACGCTTTAACCCGACCGCCTATAAAGATTTTATCGATTATCTGATTGATGCAGGCGTCCACGGCATTTTTCCGCTGGGCACAAACGGTGAATTTTATGCCTTTAATCAGCAGGAAAAACTGGAAATCATCAAAACCGCCGTTGAAGCGGTAAACGGTCGCGTACCGGTTTATGCCGGCACCGGCTGTATTACGACCAAACAAACCATTGAATTCTCAAAACAGGTATGGGATCTCGGCGTAGATGTATTATCGGTGATCTCACCTTATTTCGTTGCGGTAAGTCAGGATGATCTTTACCGCCATTTCAGCGCCATCGCCCAAAACGTAAACGCCCCGATTCTGATGTACAACATCCCCGCCCGCACGGGTAATAACATTGATTATACCACCCTGAAAAAACTGGCCGAATTCGACAATATCATCGGCATTAAAGACAGCAGCGGAAATTTCGATAATTCATTGAAATATATTGAAAACACGAATCCGAGATTAAGTGTTATGGCGGGCAGCGATTCATTGATTCTGTGGACATTATTAGCCGGCGGCACCGGAGCTATCAGCGGCTGCTCCAACGTATTCCCGCAACTGATGGTTTCCATTTATGAATACTGGAAACAAGGGGATTTTGCAAAGGCCAATGAAGCGCAGAAAAAAATCCGTGATTTCCGCAGCGTGATGCAAATGGGCAACCCGAATTCTGTGGTAAAACGCGCCGCACTTTTACGCGGTCACCACGTCGGCCCGGCCAGAGAACCGTCAAATTGCGCTAATGCGGTGATTGATAGCGCATTGCAAGATGTATTTAAGTTATATGAGTAGGAATTATATTATGGTGAAAGTGGTTATATCTCATCGGTTACATGATGATGGAATGGCAGTATTAGAAAAACATAATACTGATATCGTCATTACAAATAGTGGCGATCCTCATGTCATGTTACCGGAATTATTAGATGCGGATGGATTGATTATTCGTATCGGATCTATCGATCGAAAAACAATGCTGCAGGCAAAAAATCTTAAAGTAATCGGCAGACCCGGCGTTGGTGTTGACGATGTGGATGTTAAAACAGCAACAGAATTAGGTATTCCTGTTGTTATTGCACCGGGAGCAAATACGCGTTCCGTTGCAGAACATGCCTTTGCATTGATGTTCGCCTGCGCAAAAGATATTGTCCGCTCAGATAACGAAATGCGCAAAGGCAATTTTAATATAAGAAGCAGTTATAAGGCTTACGAATTGCATAAGAAAACATTAGCGTTAATCGGATACGGTCGTATCGGTTCAATTTTAGCTCAAATGTCAAAAGCTATCGGAATGAATATTAAAGTTTATGATCCTTTTGTTTCACCTGAGGCGATTGAGAAAGAAGGATATCAATACTGTGCTCAATTAGACGATGTAATTAAAGGAGCACATGTTATTTCTATTCATGTTCCCTTAACTAAAGAAACAAGGAATCTTATTAGTGAACGGGAAATTAACTTAATGAATGCAAATACAATCGTAATTAATTGTGCACGAGGCGAAGTCATGGATGAAAACGCATTAATCCACGCGCTGGAACAAGGCACTATTCACAGTGCCGGTCTCGATGTATTCGCTAATGAACCCGTTAATATCAACTCACCACTGTTTAAATTAGATAATGTGACAGTATCGCCGCATATGGCCGGACAAACTAAAGAGGCCGCCTCAGGTGTGGCCACAATGGCTACAGAAGGTGTATTAGCCGTTATTAACGGCGAACGGTGGCCTTATGTATGTAATCCGGAAGTTTACGAACATCCTAGATGGAATAAATAACAGGGGTAAAGACAATGAACCATTTTTATTCATTATGTCATACAAATAAAGTCATCGGCGGAGCAAATAGTATTGAGAAAATTACTGATGTAGTGAAAGCACATAATGCCGATAATGTCATTATTATCACCGATCCGGGCGTATTTAATGCGGGATTAGTCGCAAAACCGAAGACACTTTTAGACAACGCAAATATCGGCGTTCATATCATTCACGATACGCCACCGGAACCTCCGTTAGAGAAAATTAATCAAATTTATCACACGGCTAAACAGTTTAATGCCGACATGGTTATCGGTATCGGCGGCGGCAGTGCGATGGATACCGCCAAACTGGTAGCTATTTTGTTAAATAATAATGTGGAATTAAGCGATGTTATAGACGGTAAAGCAAAATTCCGCAATAAAGGGATTCCGACTTTAATGATCCCGACCACTGCCGGAACAGGTTCTGAGGCCACACCGAACTCCATTGTTCTTATCCCTGAACGTGAGTTAAAAGTAGGTATTGTTGATGAAAAAATGATACCGAACTGTGTGATTTTAGATCCGCTAATGACTGTTGGATTGCCAAAGCATATAACAGCAAATACAGGTATCGATGCATTATGTCATGCGATTGAATGTTATATCTCGAGAAAATCTAATCCGTTCAGTGATACTTTTGCATTGAAATCTATCAAATTAATTTCTCGTAGTATTCGAACTGCTTACCAAAACGGAGCAGATTTAAATGCAAGAGAAGATATGATTTTAGGCGCCTATTTCGGCGGAGTTTGTATTGCGACCTCAAGCACAGTTGCAGTTCACGCGCTCTCTTATCCTTTGGGCGGTAAATACCATATTCCTCATGGTCTATCTAATGCCATTCTACTACCTGATGTCATGCAGTTTAATCTTGATGTCTGTGAAGAAAAATTTGCTAATGTGGCAAAGGCCATGAACCTAGATGTACAAGGGCTGACACAGCGTCAAGCAGCCCAAAAAATGATTGATGAACTGTATGCTCTTATCCGTGATCTTGAAATTAAATGTGATCTTAAATCCGTTGGGATTACTGAGGATGTATTAGATGAACTGGTCGATTCGGCATTCACAGTTCGACGTTTATTGGACAACAACCCTAAAGAGATGACCAAAACAGATATCCGGTTAATTTATCAGAAGATTATTTAACAGAATGATTAAATAGTAACTTAACTCTACTGATAAAACTGCTATTGTATGGAGAACAGTCATATGAATAAATATATCTCAGATAAAAACTTTCTGGCCGGAATCATCTTTTTCTTTGTTGCATTATTTTATTTAGTTAATGCATTTCTGATTGAAACGAAAGATCTCGTTAGTGTTGAAGCTGATTTTATGCCCAAAATTTACGGCTCATTGTTGCTATTTTCATCAATAATTTTAACAATAACATCATTTTTTAAAATTAAAACGAAATCATCTGAGGAATTAAAGAAAAAGACAGATTGGCAACGAATTTTTTCTGTTATCGGATTAATTTTCGTTTATGTATTATTAATGCAGTATCTGGGTTTTATTTCGACCTCAATACCGTTTTTATTTCTTTTATCTTTACTATTAACTCCTCAATATGTAAAAAAAGTGTATTGGATATATGCTGTATTTTCGATTGTATTACCGATTATTGCATATCATATATTCAGTTATTATCTAAACTTAACAATGCCTTCAGGTTTATTATTTTAGAGAGGAAATAAATCTATGTTTGATTCATTATTTCAGGCCACCTCCTCTTTATTCACGATAAGCGGTTTAATTTGTCTATTGGGCGGTGTGTTTATCGGGATCATTTTTGGTTCAGTGCCGGGATTATCGGCAACAATGGCACTAGCATTGTTTTTACCTATCACTTATGCACTAGATCCTAATATTGCCGTTATTTTGCTAATTGCACTTTATATCGGCGGTATTTCAGGTGGATTAATCACTGCTATCTTAACCGGTATCCCCGGCACACCATCGTCAATTGCCACATGTTTTGATGGATATCCGATGACAAAGAAAAATCAGGCCTTTAAAGCATTGGGAGTTGGTGTGACATTCTCTTTTCTGGGAACGCTATTCTCAACTATTATTCTGATATTTCTATCACCAGTCTTAGCTAAAATAGCGATTAAATTCGGTGCCTATGAGTATTTCGCCGTAGCATTATTTTCTTTAAGTATGCTCGTAGGATTATCTGGCAATAATATTTGGAAAGGCTTAATCTCAGGGCTAATGGGGTGTATGTTTGCAACAGTAGGAATGGATAGTATTGCTTCCGTAAATAGATTTACCTTTGGTTCAGAAGAAATTGCTTATGGTTTCGACGTACTTCCTGTTCTTATCGGATTATTTGCAATCAATGAAATTATCACCAAGGCAGATACAGTTAAATCCGAGCATCAAAATATGCAGGTTATTAATGCTATTAAAATAGAAAAAGGGCTCGGTTTTTCCATAAAAGAATTTTTCAGCCAAACTAAAAATTTTTTAGTCTCTGCATCATTAGGTACGGGAATCGGCATCTTACCCGGTATCGGAGGGGGAGCGGCAAACGTAATGGCATATACTGTTTCCAAATCAACATCTAAATACCCGGAAAAATACGGAACCGGAATTATTGATGGCGTTGTAGCTTCCGAGGCATCAAATAATGCCGCAATCGGTGGTGCATTAGTCCCCCTATTAGCATTAGGTATTCCCGGCGATACGGTGACAGCAATTTTACTGGGAGGATTAACCTTACACGGTATTATCCCGGGACCATTAATGTTTACTGAAAACATTAGCATTGTATATGCAATTTTTTCAGCGATGTTTTTTGGTGCCATTATCATGTTTATGATGGAGTTTTATGGTTTAAAAATATTTACTAAAGTTCTTTCTATACCGAAGCATTTTCTATTACCAGCTATCTTCTTATTCTGTATTATCGGTGCATTTGGTGTCAGAAATAACTTCTTTGATGTATGGGCGACAGTATTATTTGGGGTGATAGGATTCGGTTTTTATAAATTATCAATTCCATCTGCACCATTTATATTAGGATTTATTATAGGACCGTTAGCAGAAATTAATTTAAGACGAGGGCTGATGTTTTCTCAAGGAAATTTCGCCGAGTTTTTTAAAGCCCCTATTGCAACAACATTTTTTATTCTCACGGCACTAATTATTCTTTTTGCCATAAAATCCAGAATAAAAAAATAAAATCAATCTATAAAGGAGTTTCTTATGAAAAAAACACTTAGTCTAATTTTTGTGGGGATATTAGGTTTAGGTATCATTGGTTGTGATCAAAAAGCCAATAGTACCTCCTCACAAGAAAAAAATAGCTGGCCACAAAAAACGATAACATTGGTCGTACCCTTTGGTGCCGGTGGAGATACAGATTTTCATGCGCGTAATTTAGCCAATTATTTAGAAAAAGAGTTAGATACCAGAATTATTGTAAATAATGTTTCCGGTGCAAACGGTAATGCCGGTATGAAACAGGTCGTCAATGCCCAACCAGACGGCTATACCGCCTTATTTTTTCATGAATCAATGTTGACGAATAAGGTTGTCGGCGTTTCAACTCAAGCTCATGAAGCATTATCTCCTGTTGCAGCAACAATTATAGATAATTCCTATGTTATTGCGGCAAATGCAAAGAGTGGTTATAAAAACCTCAATGATCTTATTAATAAAGCAAAATCAGAACCGGGAAAACTAATCTACGCCTCATCCGTTGGAGGATATTCTTATTATTTAGGCCGTTTATTAGAACAAGATGTCGGAATTGATTTTAATATTGTGGATGCCGGTGGCGGCAGCGATCGTAATGCAGCATTATTAGCCGGTAAAATTGATGTTAATGTCAACCCGTATGGTGTAATGAAATCTTATTTCGATTCCGGTGACTTTATCCCACTTGCAGTGATTAGTGATAAACGTAATAACTTATTTCCCGATGTTTCTACAGCCAAAGAACAAGGTATAGATTGGGTTGCGGAACGCTATTATTTTCTGAGCTTCCCTAAAGGAACCGATAGCAAAATTATAGAGAAAATGGAAAAAGCAATTAAAACTGTTACTGAAAAACCAGAATTTCGTAAAAAAACGGAAGATGCATATAGTGTTTCGCCAACATTTGTAGGGACTGAAGATTTAATTAAACATTTAGATAAAACCTTACAAATTTTCGAAAACAACAAAGATCTGGTAAACAACTAATTTAGTGTAGAAAAAATGGTCACTCATTGTTAAAATGGGTGACCAATTAAAATAAATAGAATATTATGTCCCCAAATCGCCTAGAACAAATAATGCTGTTCTTAAAAAGCCACAATATCGCCACGGTAGAACAGCTTGTCAAAGTCACCAATTCATCACCCGCCACCATTCGTCGTGATTTGATTAAACTCAGCGAAGAAGGGGCGGTTATCCGCACCCATGGCGGGGTCAGCCTGAATCAATTCATTCCTTTTCAGCCGACAACCAATGAAAAGCAATTCCAGCACATCGTCGAAAAAGATCACATTGCCGAATATGCGGTGTCTTTAATTTCTCCGGGGGATTCCGTCATTTTAGACGCGGGAACAACCACTCTGTGCATTGCGAAAAAAATTGCCCATATTCCCCTGCGGGTAATTACGACGGATTTACATATTGCCCTGTTACTTTCCGAATATAAACAAATCGAATTGATTATTACCGGCGGTCGGGTGGATAACAGCAGTCAATCCTGCATCGGGAATCATGGATTAACGTTTCTACAAAACCTGAACCCGGATATTTCATTTATAAGCTGCAATTCCTGGAGCATGCACAAAGGTGTAACGGCCCCAACGGAAGAGAAAGCCTGCCTGAAAAAATACTTACAACAAAATGCGAAAAAACGTGTTTTAGTTGCCGACAGCAGCAAATATGGCAAATATTCCTTATTTTGTGCCGCACAATTAAATCAATTTACCGATATTATTACCGATAAGGGACTATCCGCCAACGATAAAAAAGAACTGGCCGGAGGGAGTTTTAATCTTTTGTTGGTATAGAATTTGAATTAAGCCATTTTACTCTTCCTATTAGCTATCAATTTACTATTGATCTACGCGTTCTCCTCTATCATTCATTAGCATTTCTTTTAGATCCTTTGTGATCTATTTCATGTTTTTTACATTTCAAATGAGATACTGATCACAAAATTATCATAATTATAATTTATGGAACCAGTTCCATAGTATTCTATGAATGAACGAAAGAAAGTAACTACCACTACTTTTAACTACAAAACGTCTATGCTTTTAGGAGAATTTCCATGAAAAAGTTATTCATATTATTAATGTCAACATTACTAATCAGCTGTGGAGATAATAGTAGTGAAGCAGATCTACCAATAAAACTAGTCGCTGCACATAACCAAACCAATATGACCAGTCCATATCAAATAGGAATGCTAAAACTAAAAGAAGAAGCAGAAAAATCAGGGCAGTTTAATATTGAAGTTCATGCAGGCACAATTGGTACAAATGAAAACGAGCTGGTCGAAAAACTAGTTTTAGGAGGGGCAGATATCGTTTTAGTTTCACCGGGATTTATGACATCAGCGGGTATTAATGAAGTAGATCTTTTTTCTTTACTTTATTTATTCAATAACTATAACCACTGGGAAAAAGTTGTTGACAGCGAAATAGGTAAAAAAATCTCTGATATCATTTATGAAAAATCTGGAAAAAAATATTATGTAATCGCCTATTGGAGTGCCGGAGTCAGACACTGGTATGGCAAGAAACCAATCAATACTATCGACGATGTAAAAGGATTAAAAATCAGAACACAAACTTCTGGGGTAGTATCCGACTTTTGGACAGCCATTGGAGCAATTCCGACTTCTGTTGCTTGGGCTGAGTTATATCAGGCTCTGGCAAGTAATGTTGTTGACGCATCAGAAAATGCATACCCCTATCTTGTTCCAATGGAACATCATAAAACAACAAATGGTAAATATATCTCCGAAACAGCACATGACTTCACTACTCGATTTTTATTAATAAGAGCAAATATATGGGATAAACTCAATACCGAGCAAAAAGAAATTTTAGAGAAGGCTGTTAAAGAATCAACAAAAGCAGAGAGAGAATCAATCTATAATGAAGAATCTCAATATAAAGAAAAAGCTATTAGCGATGGTGCTATTGTAAATATACCTAATAAAAAAACATTCTCTGAAATTGCAAAGAAAACTCAGGACAAATGGGCTGAAAAAAATCAAATGTTAGATATTCTAGAACAGATCAGACAAGCCGAAAAGTAAAAACAGTTAGATAAAGGTAATTTATATGCAGAAGATTATAAATTATATAGAAAAAATACAACTGATATTAGGCACTATATTCTTAGTAATTTTTGTTATAACAACCTTAATACAAGTATCAACACGATATTTAGGTATTAGCGCAATCTGGACAGAAGAAATATCAGTTAATTCTTTTATTTGGTCTATGCTGCTTGGTGCTGCAGTTATGACTAGAAAAAAACAGCACTTTAGTTTTAATCTATTAAATAATAAGATTTCGCATAAGAATCTATTATATTTAACAATATTCCAAGATATAATAATTATAAGCTTTTGTATTTTTGGAAGTATTTATAGTATAGATATTACAAATACATTTTGGAACTCAAAATGGATATCTATTCCATTTCTAAAACAAGGCTACGTTTGGGTTATTTTACCTATCATGTTTATAACAATGACGATTTATCTATTAGAGGATATTATTCTTAATATAATCAAACTAAAAAATTTAATTAGATGTAAATAAACTCTAGGAGACACTATATGTCAATTTTATTAGTTATTATGTTATTTATTATCTTAATTTTAATTGGAATTCCTATTGCTTTTTCTATCGCAATATCTGCACTCATTGGCATCAGCACAATATCTGGTATTCCTAATTCAATGATCCCAATGAAAATGTTTTACGGATTGAATTCCTATGTATTATTGGCTGTTCCTCTATTTGTACTGACAGCAACAATAATGAATCAAGGAAACATCTCTCGTCGACTTATTGATTTTTCTTTAGGTATTGTCGGTCGCTGTCCAGGTGGTTTAGGTCATGCAAATGTTATGGTTTCTATGTTATTCGCTGGCGTAAGCGGTTCATCACAAGCTGATACTGCAGGAATAGGAAAAATACTTATTCCTAACATGATAGAGAAAGGATATAGTAGAGAAATGGCTGTTGGGGTCACCGCTGCTTCCTCTACTATAGGAAGTATTATTCCTCCTAGTATTACAATGGTTATCTATGGAGGACTGACCAACTCCTCCGTAGGAAAATTATTTATCGGGGGACTGCTACCTGGAATTCTCATTGGTATAGGAATGATGGCATATATTTACTATACAGCTATAAAAAATTCATTACCAAGAGAAGAAAAAATGCCATGGAATATATTTTTACAATTATTTAAAGATTCAATTCCTGCATTAATTACACCATTAATTATTATAGGAGGAATCGTTTTCGGTATATGCACACCAACAGAAGCAGCAGCCTTCTCTGCTGTTTATGCTTATTTGATTAGCGCTTATTATTATAAGACCATTAAACTTAGAGATTTACCTAATATATTAGTAGAAACATTGAAACTTAGCTGTCTATCATTATTTGCATTAGCCGCTGCATCTGCTTTAGGCGAATTTTTAGGCTATTTTAGAATTAATGTAGCTGTTGCAGAATTTTTTAATGGTATTGGCGGTAATCATTATATATTTCTTGGCTTAATTATTTTATTCTTTCTGTTTATAGGTACATTTATGGATGCTATACCAGCAATGGTATTGTTTGTTCCTGTTATTTACCCTGTTTCACAAATAATGGGAATTGATCCTATTCAGTTAGGTATCATCATTATTATTACACTGTCAATAGGTTTAGTTACCCCGCCTTATGGGCTATGTTTACTTATTGCCAGCGTTATTGGAGATCTACCTATTGATAAATCATTTAAAGCATCTTTACCTTATCTAGTTGTAATATTATTTATATTAATATTAGTTATACTTACACCTGCAATATTGTTAACCGATATAGTTTTATAAAATGTCAAATAAAAAAGCAACAATTAACGATGTAGCAAAGTTAGCTCAGGTTGGTAAAACAAGTGTCTCACGTTATTTAAACGGAGAGCTTGATATTCTATCAAGTAGAATAAAAGATAGGATATCAAGTGCCATAATAGAATTAAAATACCAACCTAGCCAAATTGCAAGAAGTATGAAAAGAGGTAAAACAAAGTTAATCGCTTTGATTTTTACAGACATAAAAAACCCTTATTCTATAGATATGATGCTTAGTATAGAAAAAGCATGTAGAAAAAAAGGATATACTCTATTAGTTTTTAATACAAATAATGAAAGCTCTCAAGAATCTAAAATTATTCAGTCACTCTTAAGTTATCAAGTTGAAGGTATTATTATACAAGCAGTAGATAAACAGAACTCAAATTTTAAAAATATTTCATATCCAATAGTATCAATAGATCGAAGCATTTATGGGGTCAATTGTGACGTTATTACTCTTGACAACTCACACGCCACAAATTTAATTATAAATCATTTAATAAAAAACAAATTCAATCATATTTTATTTATTACAGAAAAAATAAAAGGAATACAATCTAGAGAAGAGCGTATAGATTCTTTCAACTATACTATGGCTAAATATAAAAATATTGAGCATCAAGTTTTAGAATTAGACGGGACAACAGAATTTATAGATAAAAATATCTTATTATTTTATAAAAAAAACATAGATCAAAAGAAGGCTATCATTTCAATTAACGGTATAACAACATTAAATATATGCCATTCTTTAAAAAGACTAAATATAACTATTGGGAAAGATATAGGGTTGATTGGGTTTGATGATACCAATTGGGCCGCAATTATTGGAGATGGAATAAGCACCCTAAAACAGCCTATAGCAAAAATCGGATTATCGGCTGTTCAATTATTATTAAAAAGAATTCAAGGAAATCAATCTTCTTGCAATACCATTAGACACAAAGGAGCGCTTATTATCAGAGGTTCGACAACATATTAATTTATAAGGAGAAAATATATGCAAAAAATACCGCACTTTGATGTTATTACATATGGTGAAGCGATGGCAATGTTCGTTGCAAAAGAAACAGGGGATTTATCGTCCATCACTGATTTCACCAAGCGTGCTGCAGGTGCCGAACTCAATGTAGCTATCGGGCTTGCCCGATTAGGATTTAATGTAGCCTGGTTAAGTAAAATAGGTAATGATTCTTTAGGTAGATTCATTCTTTCCCTGCTTAAAAAAGAAAAAATTTATGATGGATTAGTCAGGATCGATAAACAACATCCGACGGGTTTTCAAATAAAATCCAAAATGATTAATGGGCAAGATCCTGAAGTTGAATATTTTAGAAAAGGTTCAGCCGCCAGTTATCTATCCATTCAGGATTTTTCAGAACAGCATTTCAAGAACTCTACTCATTTACATCTTACAGGGGTTGCTGCAGGTATATCTGAATCTTCCTACTCATTAGCATTATATTTAGCAGATTTTATGAAAAAACTCGGGAAAACGGTATCGTTTGATCCTAACCTTAGACCTTCACTCTGGGCAGATGAGAAAAAAATGATTTCTTCCATTAATCAGATTGCATTTAAATCTGATTGGGTACTGCCCGGCATTACAGAAGGCAAAATTCTTACCGGATTTAATTCTCCGGAAAAAATCGCTGACTTTTACTTAGAACAAGGGGTAAAAATAGTGATATTAAAATTAGGTAAAGATGGGGCCTATGTGAAAGATAACACTAATTATCAAACAAACGTACCGGCTTTTTTAGTTAAAAATGTCATTGATACTGTCGGCGCCGGCGACGGGTTTGCCGTAGGTGTCATAAGTGCTTTATTAGAAAATAAAAGTTTATACCAAGCACTAAAAAGAGGAAATAAAGTGGCCAGCTTTGCAATTCAAACTATCGGTGATAGCGAAGGCCTTCCGGACAGACAACAATTGGACAATTTTTAGAGGTCGAAGATGAAACAAAACGTAGTACTGTACAAAAAAATTCCAACATTCGCGATGAAAAAATTATCAGCACATTTTAATGTCTCTTATTTTAACGGTATAAACGCCAAAAACAAATCTGATTTTATCTCTGCGTTAAAAAATGCCGAAGGACTTATCGGTGCGAGTGTAAATATGAAAAATGATTTTCTAAAATTTGCGCCTCATTTAAAAGCTATTTCAACAATTTCAGTAGGTTATGATAATTTTAATGTAAGTGAATTAACCGATAGAAAAATTCGCCTAATGCATACGCCGGATGTACTAACGGATACCACAGCGGATGCTATTTTTACTCTAATATTATCTACCGCACGTCGAGCAGTCGAGCTATCAATCATGGTTAGAGAGGGGAAATGGTGCAGCAGTATCGGATCTAAGCATTATGGTACAGATGTTCATCATAAAATAATAGGTATAATTGGTATGGGTAGAATAGGAAAAGCGGTGACGAAAAGAGCGCATTGTGGTTTTGATATGCAAATACTCTATACCGGTAATCATGCCAATCAAGAAGTTGAAAGCTTATATCATGCGGAGTTTTGTACATTAGACGATTTATTAGCTCGTTCAGATTTCGTTTGTATTACCGCCCCGCTTCTTCCATCAACGGAAAAACTCATTTCTTGTGAAAAAATTGCTTTAATGAAACCCAATGCTATTTTAATTAATGGCGCAAGAGGAAAAATCGTTGATCAAAATGCATTAATTGAGGCATTGAGAAATAAAACAATTAGAGCAGCCGGCCTGGATGTTTTTGAGGTTGAACCATTGCCAAAAGATTCGCCACTCCTAACGCTTAATAATGTGGTTTTGCTTCCACATATCGGTTCTGCCACAGAAGAAACCCGCAACAAAATGGCCGAATGTGCAGTGGATAATCTAATTATGGCGCTAGCTCCGGGAAAACCGACCAAAAACTGGGTGAATCCTGAAGTAAATTAACCTTTCCCTACCGCATATATCGGTTTTTTTGCATAGCCCGGATACCATCCCCTACAATCAGCCCCATGGCGACGATCAGGCAGATAAACAGCGGATAGGTTTCGGGGTGGATGGTTTCGCCGATAAGCAGGGAGATGGTCAGCATCATGATCGGTTCGACGTAGCCGAGCAGGCCCAGCAGATTGATAGGCAATATATTGCTGGCGGCGATGTAGGCATTAAAAGCGATCCCGCTGAATAAACCGAGGGCGAGCAACAGCCACATAATATTCGGATTAAGGTTTTCGATTTGTCCGATATCCACTTGAAACGCGAAATAAATACATACCGGCAAAAGCAGCAGGATTTCAATGGCGAAACTGGCGATATCGGCCAGATTCAGCCATTTTCGCAGCATAAAATAAACCGCATATCCGCAGACGGCGCTGCTTTCCCAGGATAAGCCGCCTTTGAGTGCGATATTGGAAATGACGCCGGCGGTGGCGATAAAAATCGCCCAGGCGCGTAGTGTGGAAATATTTTCTTTGAAAAACAACCGTCCCGCCGCCACCATCACCAACGGTAACAGCAGGTAACCGAAAGACACGCTGAGCGCGCTGCCGTTATTCGGCGCCCAGAGAAAAAGCCACATTTGAAAGCCCATCATCGCACTGTTAAAGCAGAAGACCAGCAATAACCACGGCTGTCGTTTTATTCGTTTTAAATGCGCCACCAGCACATATTTCTGTTTAAAGACAAAAATCGCGGCGATGATAAAAGGGGTGGTAAAAATCACGCGATAGCCGAAAATGTCCTCGCCGTTTAACGGCAACAGCAGGGTGGAAAAATAATAAATGTAGCCGAATAACACCGATGCGGAAAGCGAGAATGCGACACCCTTTAACATATTTCCCCCAAACGTTGCGAAATCATACCGCACTTTACCCCAACATTTGCCAAAATGCACGGATTAACGGCAATGCCAGCGATTTCTTTTGCACGCAAACGCCCAGCTCGAAGGGCACGATCGGCGTATTTACCGCCAGCGTCGATATCTGACTGTTCAGCGGGCTGTTTTTAATCACCACATCAGGCAACATCGCCAGCCCGCAACCCAGCGCCACCATAGATACGATGCCCTCATGGCCGGCCACGGTGGCGTAAACGGTCGGATGTTTGATTTTCTGCTGCCGAAACCATTGATCAATACGCTGGCGTGCCGGGCCTTCCACCGGCAGGATAAAGGGGATTTTCTGCCAGTCCGGCGGGCTTTGCTGCAATAGTTGTGTCGCCGTGCAGGCGATACGCGGCGCAATCAGCGACAGGGTGATGTCGTCCATATAATGAAAAATCAGATTATGCGGCAACACCGCCGGCCGTCCCGCCAGTGCCAAATCCACCTGCTGGGTCTGTACCAGCTGTACCGCCTGTGCCGGATCGCCGGTAGTGAGCTGAATTTCCACTTTCGGATAGCGGAAACGAAATTTCTCCAGCAGCGGCGGCAAATGGCTGTAAGCGGCGGTAACCGAACAAAACAGCTTTAATTCGCCGCTCAATTCCGCGTGATAAGTGGCTAACTGTTGTTTCAGCTGCTGCCATTGCTGCCCGCACTGGCGGGCGAAATGCAAAAACAGCTCGCCCGACGGCGTAAGCGATACCCGACGATTATCGCGGATCAGCAGCACCTGCCCCAGCTCCTCTTCCAGACGCTGGATCCGGCGGGATAAGGTGGAAGGCGACATATGGTTCTGCGCCGCGGTTTTACTGAAGTGAGTGCTTTCGCTGAGGTGTAAGAAAAGCTCGAGATCGTCAAAGTTCATCGTTTCGCCGTTAAAATAAAGGTCTGCGGACAGGCAAAAGTGCGGTCGGTTTTTACCCGGTTTTTTAAAACGCAGAAAAAAAGCACCGCACTTTTGTCCGGTAGCATAATCCTTGATTGCAAAAAACGCAATATTACATCCCGATAATATCAATTTACGCAACAATAAAAAGGCGTATAATTTTTATCATTACAATATGCAAACCCAAGCTCACACCCGTTATTCACACACAGAGGATAAAACATGGCTAACTATTTCAATACCTTAAATTTACGTCAACAATTAGATCAATTAGGCCGCTGCCGCTTTATGGCGCGCGAAGAATTTGCCGATGAAGCGAATTTTCTGAAAGGCAAAAAAATCGTTATCGTCGGTTGCGGTGCGCAAGGCCTGAATCAGGGGCTGAATATGCGCGATTCCGGTCTGGATATCAGCTACGCCCTGCGTCCGCAGGCCATTGCGGAAAAACGCGCCTCTTTCCGGCGGGCGACAGAAAACGGCTTTAAGGTCGGCACTTATGAACAGGTAATCCCGGAGGCGGATTTAATCATTAACCTGACACCGGACAAACAGCACAGCAAAGTGGTGGCGGATATCATGCCGTTAATCAAAAAAGGCGCGGCGCTCGGCTATTCCCACGGTCTGAACATCGTTGAAGTGGGCGAACAGATCCGCAAAGACATTACCGTGGTCATGGTGGCGCCGAAATGTCCGGGTACGGAAGTGCGCGAAGAATACAAACGCGGATTCGGCGTGCCGACATTAATCGCCGTACACCCGGAAAATGATCCGCAGGGCGAAGGTTTGGCCATTGCCAAAGCCTGGGCGGCGGCCACCGGCGGTCATCGTGCGGGCGTGCTGGAATCCTCTTTTGTGGCGGAAGTAAAATCCGATTTAATGGGCGAACAAACCATTTTGTGCGGCATGCTGCAGGCCGGTTCCATCGTTTGTTACGATAAACTGGTGGCGGACGGCAAAGATCCGGCCTATGCGGGCAAATTAATCCAGTACGGTTGGGAAATTATCACCGAAGCGCTGAAACAGGGCGGTATCACTCTGATGATGGATCGGCTGTCCAACAGCGCTAAATTACGCGCCTTCGAACTTTCCGAGCAAATCAAAGAAAAACTGGATTTTCTGTTCAAAAAACACATGGACGATATTATCAGCGGCGAATTTTCCCGCGTGATGATGGAAGACTGGGCGAACGGCGACGCCAACTTATTGAAATGGCGTGAAGAAACCGGCAAAACCGCATTTGAAAACGCGCCGAAAGCCGACGGCATCCAAATCAGCGAACAGGAATATTTCGACAACGGCGTATTTATGATCGCCTTGGTCAAAGCCGGCGTCGAACTGGCATTCGACACCATGGTTTCCGCCGGTATTTATGAAGAATCCGCTTACTACGAATCGCTGCACGAACTGCCGTTGATCGCTAACACTATCGCACGCAAACGCCTGTATGAAATGAACGTGGTGATTTCCGACACGGCGGAATACGGCAACTATCTGTTCGCCAACGTGGCGACTCCGATTCTGGCCAAAGAAATCGTGCCGCAGCTGCAACGCGGTGATCTGGGCGAACCGACCCCGGCCGGCGCGATCGACAATATCACCCTGCGTGATGTCAACGATGCCATCCGCAATCACCCGGTCGAATTAATCGGTCAGGAATTGCGCGGCTATATGACCGATATGAAACGCATTTCTTCACAAGGCTAAAGCAAACAGAGGCGGATTAATTTCCGCCTTTTTTATTTCGCTCAGGAGGAAAAATGAAACTTTGGTATTCCACCACCAGCCCGTTTGTGCGCAAAGCCCGCGCCGTCGCGCACTATCATGATTTGCAGGATCACATCGAATTATTGCTGGTCACCCGCCCGTTTTCGGCACAATCCCCGCACAATCAGGACAACCCGCTAGGTCGCGTGCCGGCATTGCAGCTGGATAACGGCGACTGGCTGCTGAACAGCAGCGTGATCGCAGAATATCTGGATTCTATCGGCAAACAACCCACGTTGTTCCCGCAAGATCAAAAACGCTGGAAAGTCATGGAATTGTATGCGCTGGCGGAAGGCGTGCTGGAAAATCTGGTCGGTTTAATGCTGCCGGAACGCATGTTTCGTCCGCAGCAGGAATGGTGGCTCAGCCGTCATCAACAAATTCTGCAGCGTAACGACCGCACATTACAACTCATCACCCAACAACTGGAACCTTTCGGCACGGCATTAAACATCGGCACGCTTTATACCGTTTGCCTGATCGATTTTTTATTGTTCCGCGCGAATGTGACCGGCGCCGACGATTATGCCGCCATGCCGCAGTTAGCCCAATGGGCACAACGCATGAACGCCTTATATCCTTGTCTGGCAGAAACGAAACCGGTAATGCCGCCGCAATAAAAAAGTGCGGTGTTATTTTTGCCTGTTTTTTAACCCAATGCGCCGCTTTTCCCTTTCATCAATCTGTAAGTCGGCAATCTACCGGCTTATTTTTATTCAATAATTAAACCGCCTGAAATCGTCGATTTTTCATTATTATCTGGTCAGACCTTTATTTATTTGTGTTTTCTTATTTTTTGTTAAAAAATAACGCGTTTGCATCATTAACAATAATAAAAAACCATTTTTAATACATTTAAGGGGTACTTTGATGAAGGGTCACGCATTTCGTCACACATTGACTGCGCTTTCCGTCGCCTGCGCGCTGAGCGCACCGGCTTACGGCGAGGAAGACACAAACGAGCCGGTGCAAAATCCGCATGAACTGATCGGATTAAATCCGCAAATCTCGGCACAATATTCCGGTCAGGGCGTTAATCTCGGCGTGGTGGACAGCGGGTTTATGCTGGAACATCCGCAGCTCAACCGCGACAAAATCCATGCGCTGATATTGGAGGTGGAAGAAAAGGGCGAAAAAATCCGCATTGATCCGCGCCGCTACGATACGGAAATGGAAAAAGACGAACAGGGCAAAAAACATAAGGTGTACGCCATGCACGGCGGTCAGGTCAGCGGCATAATCGGCGCCAAATCCCTGCCGCAGGTCGGTTATTACGGCGGAGTGGCCAAAGGCAGCCAGCTTTACGTCGCCCAATATGAACCGAACGGCGATCGTGATGATGACGAAGAAAATAACGATAAACGGCAAAACCGTCATCTGGCCGGCGGCCAATCCAACGCACAGGATGACGCCCTGCTGTTCGGTAAAGACGCCGAAGGACAACGCGTGCTGCTGGCCGCCGCGCTGCAAAAAGTCGCGCAACATAATGTGCTGGCGATCAATAACAGCTGGAACGAAGACGCCGTCGACAACAGCGCACAGGAACTGGATAAGCGCTACCAAAACCCCATTCGTCATCAAGGGGATAAAAACCGCTTGATAGACGCGATCCGACAAACGGCTAAAAGAGGCGTGCTCCTGGTTTTCGCCGCCGGCAACGAAAACAAACAGCAACCGGGCATTCTTGCCGCCCTGCCGCGCTATCTGCCCGAGCTGGAATCCCATTATTTATCCGTAGTGGCGGTGGATAAAAACAAACGGATCACCAGTTATTCCAACCGTTGCGGCGTAAGCAAAAACTGGTGCATCGCCGCGCCCGGCGATTTAACCGTGCTTTCGACCGGCGGCGCGGAACAGGGGCAAAAAATCCCGAATCTGCAAAACCAATCGGGTACCTCTTTCGCCGCGCCAACCGTCACCGGTTCGCTGGCGGTACTGAAACAGCGGTTTGACTATTTCACCCCGACTCAAGTGCGGGATACTCTGCTGACGACCGCCACGGATTTAGGCAAAAAAGGCGTGGACGAGCAATACGGCTGGGGTTTGGTCAATCTGTCAAAAGCCATTCAGGGCCCGGCGGCACTGCTGCGCGACGAAACCTACCGGCTAAACCGGGATGACAGCTGGTCCAACACGCTGACCACGGAATTTGCTCTGAGCAAAACGGGCGAGGCCACATTAACCTTAAACGGCGCCAATAACCGCATTCGAACCCTCAATATCAACCAAGGAAAACTGGTGCTCAACGGCGCCACTTCCGCTGATAATGTCAACAACCATGCCGCCTTAGGAGTAAACGCCTTAACGGTAAACCGCGCATTTCTCGCCGACCGAAACAGCCGTCTGGATATGTTGTCCGCACAGGGCATCACCGCGCAAGGTAAGCATACCCGAGTAACATTAGACGGTACACTGAGCACAGCGGAATCCCTGCTGCAAAACCGCAAAGCGGGGCAAACCATCAGCCGGATTCTGACCGTTAAAAACGGTGCGACCTATCAAGGCGGCTTCAGCAATGTCAGCCAAAGTGCGGTGCTTTTTCAACAAGGATTACGTCAGGATCTGTATTTCAAAGCGGACGGAATCGAGCTAAAAGCCAATAAAAATCAGGCCATCAGTGATCCGAACGCCGATGTCAACGGGCAAAGCGGGTTGCGCCTGCTGAATGCCTTGCGCGACGGCAAAATGGCATGGCGGCGGGGAATTTATAACGACTGGCTGCAACAGGCGCTGGAAAACCACAACCTACAGCACTTCCATTACGCCGTCAGCAACGGCATTTATGCCGACAGCATCGAATTTCTGCGTCACCGCTTCAGCGCACAGCTGAATCAAAGCGGCACTCACTTGCGCTATCGTGATGCCGCGCTGCATCAGCTAAATGTATGGGCGCAATCGCAGGGCGATAACTACCGCTCCGATAATTCACCGGCGGCGCAAAAAGCCGAGTTCGAAACCCATGGCAGCGGGATGGGGCTGGTCTATAAAGCCGACGATAAACTGTTGCTCAGCGCCCGTTTCGGTCACGCTAAATCCGATATTCGCAAACAACAGGCCGATGCCACGCTCAAACAGCGTCATGCCGGCGTGGCGCTGCGTTATATGCCGGCATCAAACGGCTGGTTTGCCGAATTATCCGCCGATCTCGCCCATATTTATTATCGCCAGCAGCGCACCTTTAACGGCAAAACGCTGGCGACCGGCAATACCAAAGGCTGGCTGAGCGGTGCTGAATTGCGCGGCGGTTATGGCTTACCGTCCCGCAACTGGCGCGTTGAACCGACGGTCGGCGTACAGCTGGTTCACACTCACCTCAACGCCTTACAGGAAAGCGGCGAGTTTGCGCTGTCCACCGCACGCTTTAATCGCACGGATGTTAATCTTGTGTCCGGTCTGCGGCTGAACAAAACCCTTGAGCTGTCCGGCTGGCGGATCACCCCGGATATCGCACTGGATTACGCCTACCGCCTGAACGGAGGAAAAACCAAACTGCACAGCACATTTGACACCATCACGCTGGACAGCCAAGCCACCTCCTTCGGACAGGACGGACTGGATTTCGGCGCCGGCGCCCAGCTTGCCCGCAACGGCTGGTCTATCGGGCTGGAGATCAAACAGCGGCTGTTCCAGCGCGGCAAAGGCACCACCCTCAACGGACGGATAGGCTTCAGTTTCTGATGACATAATGACCTGTCAACAAAGTGCGGTGAAAATTTAACCTGTTTTCACCGCACTTTTTATATCCGCGCTATTTTGCATTTGAACTAATCCATAAAAAAAGCGACAAAGTAAATGTCAATCAAGACAACACAATAAGGAACTCAATTATGGATTTTAACAGCATTTTGAATCAGGTTTTTACCGCCGCAAAAGAACAGGTCGGCAAAACCATGGAAAGTGATTCCACCGTGGACAAAATCACCAAAGCCGGCGGCGGTGCGGCGGCAATCGGTATTCTGTCGATGATTCTGGGACGCAACGGCGGTGCCGGCTTAACCAAGCTGGGATCATTAGCCGCCTTAGGCAGCCTTGCCTATCAGGCCTATCAACAATATCAGCAAAGCCAAACCCAAAGCAGCACACCGGTGGCGCAAGAGGATTTCAGCGCCACGGAACACCACGCCGACAACAGCCGGTTAATTCTACAAGTAATGATCGCCGCAGCCGCCGCTGACGGCAACATCACCGAACAGGAAAAACAGGCGATCATCACCGAAGCGGGCAATAATCCCGAATTATCGCAATGGCTGCAACAGCAAATCGCCAACCCGATTTCCATCGCACAAATCGCCGCCCAAACCAACAACGACCCGGCACTAGCCGCGCAAGTGTATCTCGCCGCCCGCATCGCCTGCGCCGAATTGGATCGCAAAGAAATCGTCTTCCTGTCCAACCTCGCCGAAGCATTGAATTTAGACGATGCATTAGTGGAACAACTGGAAAAACAGGCGGGGTTTTAGTTTAAAATCCGCCGTTTTTTCCGCAAAAGCCAGCGATATCTCTATCTGCTGGCTTTTTGTTTGGCTAAGACCTAGCGAATATTATCTCTTATATTATTAAAATAACCTTTCTGTCTCTTCCCTTTTATTTCGATTTATTTTTTATTCTTTTATTTATTTTGTGATCTAACTCTAAAATTTAGATCTTTTTTGTTTTATTTCCAAAACCTTTCGAATAATATTACATCGAAATAATTCAAAAGATTTCATTATGAATCGAAACATGGAGAACGAATGGCTATGACAATTTCAAAGCAACAACGTTTAAATAAATTATACGGACCGGAAAAAATTTTTCGTGCTTTAGCGATCGATCAGCGCGGCGCATTGAAAAGCATGCTGGGTGAAAATACCACATACGCGCATATACAAACCTTTAAAACGCTGGTTTCCAAAGAACTTACGCCTTATGCCTCCGCGATTCTTTTGGATCCTGAATTCGGCTGGGCTGCCGCGGCGGTTAAAGATAATAATTGCGGCTTAATTATGGCATATGAAAAAACCGGCTATGACAAAACGAAAACCGGTCGTTTTCCGGATTTAATCGATGGGGTGTCGGTTAAACGTTTAAAAGAACAGGGTGCCGATGCGGTGAAATTATTGCTTTATATTGATATTGATGAGGATATGCGGATTAATGACATAAAAAAGGCATTTGTGGAACGGGTCGGCTCCGAATGTTTAGCAGAAGACATGCCTTTCTTTTTAGAACTTTTAACTTACGATCATAAAATTTCGGATAAGAAACAATTCGCAATATTAAAACCGCATAAGGTTATTGATGCGATGATCCTGTTCTCCGACAAGCGTTTCAATGTTGATGTACTGAAAGTTGAAGTGCCGGTGGACATGAACTATGTGGAAGGATTTACGACCGGCGACGAACTGTACAGTCAAAAAACCGCAAAAGAATTTTTCCGGGCACAAAGCGAATGTACCGAACTACCATTTATCTTTTTAAGTGCGGGAGTTAGCCCGGAATTATTTCAATCCACCTTAAATTTCGCAAAACAAGCGGGTTCAACATTTAATGGCGTACTCTGCGGTCGCGCGACTTGGGCAGGAAGTGCGGAAGCATTCAAACATAGCGAACAGCAAGCGCAACATTGGCTGCAGCAGCAAGGAATAAAAAATATCCGTGCGCTAAATAACCTATTGGCAAACACGGCAACAGCTGCAGCATAATAAGGAAATAACGATGAAAAATTTAGTCAAACAACACAAAGACGGTAAATCCATCGGCATCTGCTCGGTCTGTTCTGCTCATCCTTTAGTGATTGAAGCGGCATTACGTTTCGATTTACACAGCAATAATAAGGTATTAATAGAAGCGACCTCCAACCAGGTGAATCAGTTCGGCGGCTATACCGGAATGACGCCGTTAGACTTCAAGACTTTCGTTTACGATATCGCTGCAAAAGTCGGCTTTCCTATCGAACGTATCCTGTTAGGCGGCGATCACTTAGGCCCTAATTGTTGGCAAAACGAGCCTGCCGCACAAGCGATGGAAAAATCCAAAGCGTTAGTTGCAGACTATGCAAAAGCCGGCTTTACCAAAATACATTTGGATGCGTCAATGTCTTGTGCGGATGATCCGATTCCGTTATCACCCCGCGTGGTGGCGGAACGTGCCGCACTTTTGTGTCAGGCTGTCGAAAACGCTTTAACGGCTCAAGAACGCACGAAAATCAGCTATATCATCGGTACGGAAGTGCCGGTACCCGGCGGCGAGACACAGACGATCCAGACTGTCAATATCACTTCCGTAACCAGTGCGCAGGAAACCATCCTCACGCATCAAAAAGCCTTTGCTGATTTAGGCCTGCACGAAGCGTTGCAACGGGTTATCGGCATTGTCGTTCAACCGGGCGTGGAATTTGATCATTCCAACGTTATTTTATACAAATCGGAACTGGCGGCGGATCTCTCCCGATTTATCGAAACGACACCTTATATTTTCGAGGCGCATTCCACCGATTATCAAACACGCACGGCTTATCGGCAATTAGTAAAAGATCATTTCGCTATTCTGAAAGTCGGCCCCGCACTAACCTTTGCATTACGCGAGGCATTATTCGCTTTGGCCAAAATAGAAGATGAGCTGGTACCACCGGAGAAAAAAAGTTATTTATTAGCGATAATCGATGAGGTCATGCAGGATGAACCGGAATATTGGCAAAAATATTATTCGCCACAACATTCAAAAGCGATGATCGATCTGCATTTTAGCCTGTCCGATCGAATTCGTTATTATTGGCCGAATAAACGGATCAATAGTGCGGTACAAAAATTAACCGAAAATTTGTCCGCCGTAACTATACCTCTCGGTTTATTAAGCCAGTATTTACCGCAACAATATCAGCGTGTGATTGCGGGAGAAATTGAAGCAAAACCGACCGCACTTATTTTGGATAAAATTCAGCAGGTGTTAGCCGACTATGCGTTCGGCTGCAATATAGAACAAGCAAGTTAGGAGTCAACCATGAGCACGGAGATATTCATTAAAACCAATATTTCTTTCAGTGATTTCAATGCAGCGCTAAATCATATCGCCGATGAATTACTTTGCAAAGGAATCGTAAAACAAAGCTATCGTGCAGCGCTGTTCCGACGCGAGGCGGATTTTCCGACCGGTATCGCATTAGAACATCACGCCGTCGCAATTCCTCACTGCGAAGCGGAACACGCGTTAAAACCGGCCATTTATTTTATCCGCCCACAACAAAAAGTCGCATTTCAGCGTGCGGATGAAGACAGTATGGTGGATGTGGAAATCATCATTGCGTTAGTGGTCACCGATCCGCAGGCGCAACTAAATGTGCTGAAAACCTTATTCGGAAAATTGCAGGATAATCAGTTTGTCGAAAATCTATTGACGGCAACAGATGAACATTTGCCGATATTAATCAATCAACATTTAAACTTTAACTAAAGTTCAAGGGGTGAATTATGAAAAAGAAAATCATTGTCGCTTGTGGCGGTGCCGTGGCAACTTCGACTTTAGCCGCGGAAGAGATTAAAGAGCTCTGTGCCGAAAATAACATCCAGCTGGAGTTGGTGCAATGCCGGGTCAATGAGATCGGCAGTTATATTGATGATGCGGATCTTATCTGTACCACCGCGAAAATCACCCAAACTTTCGGCGATATCCCTGTGGTACATGGCATGCCCTTTGTCTCTGGTGTCGGTATTGAACAGCTGAAAGCTAAGATTCTGGATATTTTGAGAGGTTAATTATTATGTTTACGCAAATTATGCAATACATTCTGGATTTAGGTCCGGCGGTAATGCTACCGATATTAATCATTATCTTTTCTCTCGCTTTAGGGATGAAATTCGGCGAATCTTTCAAAGCCGGTCTGCAGATCGGTATCGGGTTCGTCGGTATCGGACTGGTGATCGGTCTGATGCTGGATTCTATAGGGCCTGCGGCCAAAGCAATGGCGCATACCTTTGATATTAATCTTAACGTTATCGATTTGGGCTGGCCCGGCGCCGCACCGATTACCTGGGCGTCACAAATCGCTTTAATCGCTATTCCGATTGCCATCGCAGTCAATATTTTAATGCTGATATTAAAAATGACCCGGGTCGTAAACGTCGATATCTGGAATATCTGGCACATGACCTTTACCGGTGCGCTGGTACATATTGCAACGGGATCTTACTGGCTGGGTATTCTCGGTGTCGTCATTCATGCCGCGTTCGCGTATAAACTCGGCGACTGGTTTAGCCGCGATACCAAAAATTTCTTTGAATTGGACGGTATCGCCATTCCGCACGGTACATCGGCTTATTTAGGACCGATTGCGGTATTAGTTGATACCGTTATCGAAAAAATTCCCGGGCTCAACCGAATTCATTTTTCCGCCGATGATCTGCAAAAACGTTTCGGACCATTAGGAGAACCGGTTACCGTCGGATTTGTAATGGGTATCGTGATTGGCTTGCTGGCAAGCTATTCCGTAAAAGACACTTTACAGCTTGCCATCAAAACCGCAGCAGTCATGTTGCTGATGCCGCGCGTGATCAAACCGATCATGGACGGTTTAACGCCTATCGCAAAACAAGCGCGTAAAAAATTACAGGCTCGTTTCGGCGGTAAAGATTTTTTAATCGGTTTAGATCCGGCATTATTGCTCGGTCATACCTCGGTCGTTTCGGCAAGTCTGATTTTTATTCCGCTGACAATTTTAATCGCAGTGCTGCTGCCAACCAATCAGGTATTGCCATTCGGGGATTTAGCGACAATCGGTTTCTTTGTCGCCATGGCGGTTGCAATCCATCAGGGCAATTTGTTCAGAACGCTAATTTCCGGCACCATTATTATGTCCGTCACCTTGTGGATAGCCACACAAACCATCGGCTTAAATACTCAATTGGCCGCTAACGCCGGCGCCTTAAAAGCCGGAGAGCAAGTGGCATCAATGGATCAAGGCGGCTCACCGGTCACTTATTTACTGGTACAACTCTTAACCTTAGAAAACGTTACGGGTTTCATCGTTATCGCAGCGATTTATTTCACCGGCGTATTCTTAACCTGGCGGCGGGCAAAGGCTTACGATAAAGCACAGAGCGCTGAAAGTGCGGTAAAAAATTAAGGAGTTTTCAATGAAAGCAGCTATTGTTCAAGCGAATCGTCAGCTTGTCGTTGCAGAGATTGCTAAACCGGTTGTACAACACGACGAAGACGTATTGGTTAAAGTACGCTATTCCGGCTTATGCGGTTCGGACATTCCGCGCATTTTTCACCACGGTACACATTTTTATCCTATCGTATTAGGGCATGAATTCAGCGGTATCGTGGAAGATACGGGCAATCGTGTTCACGAATTTGTTAAAGGTGATGCGGTGGTCTGCGCACCGCTGCAACCCTGCTTCCAATGTGCGGAATGCAGCAAAGGATTTTATTCGCTGTGCAAAAATTACAATTTCGTAGGTTCAAGACGCTTCGGCGCCAATGCAGAATATATTTGTGTAAATAAACATAATCTGCTCAAAATTCCGTCCGATGCGGATGCGTTACAAAGTTCGTTCATCGAACCTATCACGGTCGGCTTACATGCCATTTATCTGGCTCAAGGTTGCGAAGGTAAAAATGTTATCATTGTCGGCGCCGGTACTATCGGTTTGCTTGCCGCACAATGTGCTAAAGCATTGGGTGCAAATTCGGTGAGCGTGATTGACATTAATGATGAAAAACTGAATTTAGCACAGCAACTCGGCGCAGATAATGTCTTTAATACGATAACAATGACGCCGGAAGATATTGCTCGTCAGCTCAGCGATATCCGCTTTGATCAGCTTATTCTGGAAACCGCAGGCGTACCGAAAACCGTAGAACTCTGTCTGCAAATCGCAGGCTCCCGTGCGCAACTGGCATTAATCGGTACATTACACAAAGAGTTATTATTAACTCATCCTACTTTCGGTCTGATCTTGCGTAAAGAGCTTACGATTCTCGGTTCATGGATGAATTATTCCGCACCCTGGCCGGGTAAAGAATGGACGGAAGCGACACGTTTAATCGCCGAAAATAAGATTAATATCGCCCCGCTTATTTCTTCCGTTAATGAAATTGAAGATTACGTTAAAGAGGTCAATGCATTAGACGGAAAACCGATGAACGGAAAAATAGTCTTAAAATTTAACTGAAAACGAATATAATAAAAGCGTATGAAACTTTCATACGCTTTTATTAAACAGGAAAACACGATGAATACTTTTGAAAGACGCAATCAAATTATCGAATTATTAAAAGAAAACGGCAGCGTTTTAGTGAACGATCTTTCAAAACGATTTAATATTTCAGAGGTGTCCGTACGAACAGATTTGCGTATATTGGAAGAACAAGGGTTATTAATCCGTTTTCATGGTGGCGCCGGAATTATGACCAACAGTACGGATAACGAAACCTTTTTGGAAGAACGTTACAATCTGTCACAAGATCCCAAAGCCAGAATCGCCAAAGCTGCAGCGCAATTAATTAAAGAAGGCGACACGATTATTCTGGACAGCGGCAGTACAACGATGATGGTCGCAAATGAGCTGCTGAAAATAAAAAATATTACCGTTATAACCAATAATCTGCCCGCTGCATTCGTACTTTCCGATTCACCGGATATTACCTTGGTGATTTGCGGCGGAACCGTGCGTCATAAAACCCGTTCAATGCACGGTAGCATTACGGAAAACGCCCTGCATGGTATCCGCGGTGATATTATGTTTGTCGGTGCCGACGGAGTTGATGCTAAAACCGGGCTAACGACGTTTAACGAAGGTTACAGCATCAGCTCGGTAATGGCGAATATATCCGCAAAAGTTGTCGCCGTTGTAGATTCAACAAAATTCAATCGAAACGGTTTTAATCAGGTATTGCCGATGAATAAACTGGACTTAATCATTACCGATAACAATTTACCAAACAAAAACAAACAAGAATTAGCTGCGCTGAATATTCCGCTGCAACTCGTATAATACAAAGAATATCCGCTAAACTTATTTGCAAACACAAACAAAAAACCACCGATTATGATCAATAGGTGGTTTTTCTTTCGCCAAAATAGCCGGTGATATCACAGCAACATCGCCTCTAAGCGCCATAATTCGTCGAAACTTTCGCGGCGTTTGATGAGGTGGGTTTGATTGCCGTCTACCATGATTTCAATGGCGCGCGGGCGGGAATTGTAGGTGGAGGCCATGCTGGCGCCGTAAGCGCCGGCGGAGCGTTGTGCGATGAAATCGCCCGCTGCGATGGCCAGTTCGCGCTGTTTGCCGAGAAAATCCGCCGTTTCGCAAATCGGGCCGACAACATCATAAACCCGGCGTTCGCGCGCTAAAGTGCGGTCGATTTCGACGATATTCATATAAGCCTGATACAACGCCGGGCGGATCATGTCGTTCATACCGGTGTCCACAATGGCGAAATGGCGGTCTTCGTGGCTTTTCAGGTATTCCACTTTGGTGACCAAAATCCCCGCATTTGCCGTGATGGCGCGCCCCGGTTCGAGAATAATTTCCAGCGCCGGATAATCCTTTAATTTATCCAGCAGGGCGGCGGCGTATTGTGTCGGGTGCGGGGCGTTTTCATCGTGATACGTCACGCCCAGACCACCGCCCAGATCCAGATGTTGCAACGCGATGCCGTCTTGCTGTAACTGATTCATCAGCACGATCAGGCGATCCGCCGCGTCCAGAAACGGTTGTAATTCCGTCAGCTGCGAACCGATATGGCAATCCATACCGCTGATTTTAATATGCGGCAGCCGGCTTGCGGTGCGATAAACCTCGCGCGCCTCGTTCACGCTGATGCCGAATTTATTTTCTTTCAGACCGGTGGAAATATAAGGATGCGTGTGTGCATCCACGTCGGGATTAACGCGCAGCGAAATCGGCGCGATTTTGCCCAGCTGAGCGGCGATGTCATTAATGCGCAGCAATTCCGCGCGGCTTTCCACATTAAAACAGCGGATGCCCACCTCCAGCGCACGGCGGATTTCCGCCGGCGATTTCGCCACACCGGAGAAAACCACTTTGCCGGGATCGCCGCCGGCAGCCAGCACGCGCTCCAGCTCGCCCTGCGATACAATATCAAAGCCGGAACCAAGCTGCGCCATAAGATTTAAAATGGCGATATTCGGGTTTGATTTCACCGCAAAGCAGATTAAATGGGGATGTTCGCCCAGCGCGTCGTCAAAGGCATGCCAATGACGCTCCAGCGTGGCGCGGGAATAAATATAAGCCGGCGTGCCGAATTGTTCGGCGATTTGCCGCACCGGCAGTTGCTCGGCCATAAGCTGACCGTTTTGATAGTGGAAAAAATCCATAGGTTCTCCCGCCGTTTATTGTTGCTGTGTGTGCGCCGGCGCCTTGTCCGGAAAGTAAAGCGGCCCTTTCACACCGCAGCCGCCGAGCAGAAAGAGGAACGAACTTAATAGGCAAATCGAAATCAGTTTTTTCATGTGGTTATTCCTGTTCATCAATATTCCTGATGAATGATAACGGGATTTGCGGAAATTTCTATTTCTTTTTTACATTTTCATGCAATTGCGGCTTCTGCTTTATGCTGATCAAAGTGCGGTGGTTTTTTCTTTCGTTTTTTCATCCCGCGCAAGCCGATAGCCATACCGGTTTTCACAGGTTGTGTTGCTTGCGGTTTTTTAATCTGACAATCACCAGCAAGCCGTGCTCGAAATGAACGCTGTCCCGCAGACGGATTTCGCCCTGATAATGTTTAACGATACCGGCGGCGATCGCCAGTCCTAAGCCTGAGCCTTGTTGCTCGCTGCCGAGAATACGGTAAAAAGGATCAAATACCCGTTCGCGTTCCTGCCGCGCGATGCCCGGGCCGTTATCTTCCACCTGAATAAGCAATTCTGACGGAGTTTCCACCGCACTTAAATCAATCCGGCTGCCTGCCGGCGTATAGCGAATCGCATTATCCACCAAGGTTTTGATTAATAAATAGATATCGGTTGCACGCCCGTAAAAAACCGCATCGCCTTGCGACACCACCCCGACATCCTGCGCATTCTGTTCCGCCAGCGGCAGCAGATCTTCAATCACCCGGGCAAATACCGTCTGTAGGGAAATTCGTTCCCATGGCACCGGCGGCGCATTTTGCACCCGCGCCAGAGACAACAGCTGCTCCAGCAACGCGCGGTTACGGCGAATCCCTTGTTTCAGTTGTGCCAGCTGCTCCCGTGCGGGATCGGGCAATGTCTGTGCGCTAAGACGTTCCGCCTGCAAGGATAATGCCGTCATCGGGCTGCGCAGTTCATGGGCAGCGTCGGCGATAAAGCGTTGTTGCTGCCGAATAAAGCGCTGTGTGCGGTTCAGCAATTCATTGATCGCCACCACAAAGCCCGTCACTTCAGCCGGAATGCCGGCGGTGGAAAGCGGGGTTAAATCCTGTTCCCGCCGTTGCGCCACTTTTTTTGATAAACGGGTGATCGGTCGCATCGTCCGCCCGACAATAAAAACCGTCAGAAGCGTAATCAGCGACAGCATCACCAGCAGCGGAATCACACTCGCCCAGGCGGAACGACTCGCCAGCTCCTCACGGTATTCGTTTTCCTGCATCACCACAATCGTTCCCGCCGGGGTTGAACGAACATAAGCGCGGTACAGCTCACCGGCGTTTTTCAAGGTATAGAAAAGGCGTCGCTGTTTTTTTTCATTCACCGGTTTAAATTTGCCGTCGTCTTTTTTTAACGTATAAAAATTATCTTTGCTGTTCGCCGGCAACTGAATTTTGTTGTGCGGATTCAAACGGTCAAACACGAAGACCGATATGCGGGCGTCATTGTCGCTGTTCACCCGCTGCAGGTGAATATTCTGCGGATCAATATAAGCGGAAATCTGTTTTAACAAATCGTCTTGTAATTTGTAGGTTTCACGGTAAGTATCATAAAACGCCACACCGCCCGCTACCGTACCGACAAGGGCGGCAACCAGCAAAAATGCTGTCATCAGACGCAGCTTAATCGAATTTTTCACGCCGTTTCCCCGTTTTTCGCCACCAGCCAGCCGACACCGCGCACATTTTTAATATGCGCCTTGCCGATTTTTTTACGCAGACCATGGATCAGAAAATCAATAGCGTTGCTTTCCACTTCCTCGCCCCAGGCGTACACCTTATCTTCCAGCTCCGCGCGCGAATGAATGATGCCGGGGCGTGAAACCAACGCCTGCAATACGGTAAATTCCTTGTTGCTCAGCGCCACCGGCTGCGCCAGACCTTGCACTTCCGCTTGATAAGAGGCGGGATCAAGCGTAATGACGCCGTTGCTGAGTTTCGGCGAACATTGCCCGTGATGACGGCGCAGCACCGCGCGGATGCGCGCCTGCAACTCCGCCATGTCAAAGGGTTTTACGATATAATCGTCCGCGCCGCCGTCCAGCCCGGATACGCGGCTTGCCAGATCATCCCGGGCGGTGACAATCAGCACCGGAATAGTGTTTTTCTCGCGGCGCACATGCTGTAACACCAGCAAACCGTCCTGTCCGGGCAGTCCCAGATCCAACAACACCAAATCATAATGCTGGGCGAATAAGGCCTGCTCCGCGGTGTTGCCGTTATTCACCCAATCCACCGCATAACGCGCATCCTTCAGGCCGGCGGCAACCGCCTCGGCAATCATTCTGTCATCTTCCACCAATAAAATACGCATGCTGTCCACCGTTATAACCCATTAACCGACAAGCCAAGCATAAGGAAATACCGGCATGGAAACAAGCCGAATTTAAACCGCACTTTCCATGCTGTTCATCAGCCGAAAGTGCGGTCGTTTTTTTGCGGTTTTCGGCACATCCGACCTAGTCGGAATCCGCCTGCGAACTGATGATATTCCCATTGCCGGCATCTACAATCGTGTCGTATTCCTGTCCGCCTGCCAGCGTTTCCACTTTGTAACGCGGGGTTCCGTCTTTATATTTCAGTTCCGCTTCTTTTACCTTACCGCCGGTTTTTGCCAATGCGATATCGATGGCTTGCGATAAAGATACCGCCACCGTCGGTTTTTGTACGGTTTTTTTATGGGAAGCCTGTTTGCTGCTTAATACTTCACCGCTTTTAGCGTCGATTTTAACTTCATGTTTTTCGCCGCCGGCCAGAATATCTACGGCATAATAGCCGGCGCCGTTTTTATGTTTAAAATCCACTTCCGTCGCATCGCCCGCCACCGTTGCCGTCGCCTGCTTAATCGCCTGAGTTGCGCTGATCGGCGCTTGATTCAGTGCGTCCTGTTTTGCCGCCGGCATTGCCGCATGCGCCATCCCCACAGCGCCGAATGCCATAGCCGCCGCTAACCAAGTTGAAAGTAATGTTTTACCTGAATGTGACATCGTCGTCTCCTTAATTCTGCAATCTAATAAATAGAGGATTGATTGTTTCGTATCGGAAGACTTTCATCTTTCGATGGGGAGTATTCTAAGCGGGGAAAATTAGGGCAGAATTAGTAACGCACACTTTTTTCACAAAAAATGAATTCGGCGACATTGCGCCGCCGATATGTTGTTTATTCCGTATCAAGCAGTTGTTCCAGCATGTCCTGACATTCGAACCATTGGTTTTCCGTGATTTCCTGAGCTTTTTTGCATTCCGCCTGTTCGGCTAAAAGTGCGGTCAGTTTTTCTTTATTTTCCGGCTGATACAATTCGCCGTGCGCCAATTGCGCTTCAATCTCCGCCAGCTGTGCCGACAACCGTGCGCTTTCGGCTTCAAACTGCGCCAGTTTTTTGCGCAGCGGCGCGGTTTGCTGGCGCAGTTGCGCTTCACGGCGTTTTTGCGCTTTGCGGCTTTCGCCCGGGCTGTCGGCGGCGCTTTCCGCTTTGGCGGCATGTTGTGTCGCCCCGTTGGTATCGCTCAGCCATTGTTGATAATCCGCCAGATCGCCTTTAAATTCTTCCACCTGTTTATCATGCACCAGATAAAATTCTTCCACCGTATTACGCAATAAATGACGGTCATGGGATACCACCACCAGCGATCCCTGATAATCCACCAGCGCTTCCGTCAAGGCCTGACGCATATCCAGATCCAGATGGTTGGTCGGTTCGTCCAGCAGCAATAAATTCGGCCGCCGCCAGACGATCAGCGCCAGCACCAGACGGGCTTTTTCGCCGCCGGAAAAGGCATTCACCGGCTGATTGACTTTCTCACCGTGAAAGGCAAAGCTGCCCAGATAATCGCGCAGCTGCTGTTCGGTGTGCTGCGGGGCGATTTGCTGTAAGTGCCACAGGGCGCTTTCCTGCGCACGCAGGGTATCCAGCTGATGTTGAGCGAAATAGCCCAGCTGCACGCCTTTCGCCAGTTGCACTCGGCCGGACAACGCGCTCAGTTCGCCCGCCAGCAATTTGATCAAGGTGGATTTACCGGCGCCGTTTTTGCCCAGCAAGCCGATGCGCGAGCCCGGCACCAGATTGAGCTTAATCTGTTCCAGCACGGTATGCACCTGCTCTCCTTCCGCATAACCGGCGGCGGCTTTTTCGATAGTCACCAGCGGATTGGGCAGCGCCTGCGGCTCGCGAAAATGAAAGGTAAAGGGGTTGTCCACATAAGCGGGTGCGATTAATTCCATCCGCTCCAGCGCCTTGACCCGGCTTTGTGCCTGTTTAGCCTTGGTGGCTTTGGCTTTGAAACGGTCGATATAACGTTGTAAATGGCTGATTTTCTGCTGTTGCTGGCGGAAAAGTGCGGTCTGTTGCGCCAGTTTTTCGGCGCGCTGCACTTCAAACGAGGAATAATCGCCGCTATATTCATTCAGCTTATGATTTTCCATATGCAGGATTTTGTTCACAATCGGATCCAGAAAGTCGCGATCGTGAGAAATCAGAATCAAGGTACCGGGATATTGCATCAGCCAGCGTTCCAGCCAGATAACCGCGTCCAAATCCAGATGATTGGTGGGTTCGTCCAACAGCAACAAATCCGACGGGCATAATAAAGCCTGCGCCAGATTCAAGCGCATCCGCCAGCCGCCGGAAAAGGATTTTACCGGCTGTTGCAGCGCTTGCGGTTCAAAGCCGAGACCGTGCAGCAGTGCGCCGGCGCGGGCATGAATGGTCCAGGCGTCGATAATGTCAAGCTGGGCGTGAATTGCCGCAATGGCGTTGCCGTCGTTGTCGGCATTGGCCGCATGCAATTGACGCTGCAAACGGCAATATTCGCGGTCGCCTTCAATCACATAATCCAGAGCGGACATGGCTAAGGCCGGGGTTTCCTGATTCACCCAACTCACCCGCCAAGCGGCCGGATAACTGACGCTGCCGCCTTCCGCACTCATTTCGTGTTTTAACAAGGCAAACAAGGAGGATTTACCGCAGCCGTTTTTGCCCACCAAGCCCACTTTTTGTCCGGGGTTAACGGCGGCATCGGCGTTTTCCAGTAAAAGCGACTGGCCGCGTTTTAAGGTAAGATTTGTAAAAAAAATCATTATTTTGCTTAGAATTTGTTATAAGATATTCATTGTTAAATTTTTTTTATTATTTTCCACTTTTTTACCGGGGTTGCAAATGTTTGATTCTCTTATTGTTCAATTTGTGGTGTTATGGGCGGTGATTGATCCTATCGGTTCCATTCCGGTTTATTTAACCAAAACCGTCGGTTTATCTCTCGAAGACCGACGCAAAATCGCGTTAAAAGCGATCCTTATTTCCGCCGGTATTTTACTGTTCTTCCTGATTGTCGGTCAGGCGCTGCTGGAAGCGATGCAGATTCCGCTCACCGCGTTCCAGATCGCCGGCGGTCTGGTTCTGCTGTTATTCGCATTAACCATGATTTTCGGCGAAGGCAAACCGGAACAGGAAATGAAAATCTCCTCCAGTATCAGCGAAATCGCCGTTTATCCGCTGGCGGTGCCGTCCATCGCCTCACCCGGCGCGATGATGGCGATCGTGCTGTTAACGGATAATCACCGCTTCAGTTTTTTTGATCAGGTATTAACCACCTTTATCATGCTGGCGATTTTGTTTATTACCTATCTGCTGTTTTTAGCCGCCAACAATATTCAGCGTTTAATCGGCAATACCGGCGCGGCCATTATCAGCCGGGTGATGGGGTTAATTCTGGCGGCGGTGGCCATCAATAATATGCTGGTCGGCATTCGCGATTTCTTCACGCAGGTGGGTTGACCGCAACATAAAAGTGCGGTCGGAATTTAACCGATTTTTCAACCGCACTATGCCAATCCGGCCGCGGCCGATACTCCTAAAGCGTTAACAATGTGATCCGGTTCAAATACTTTCTTTTTTAAAGCAGGTATGATAGCAAAGTTGTTTTTCATAAAGAGGTATAACAATGACAAATGCAGCGCTAATGCAGGAAGGTGTAAACCTGATGATCTCGGGAATGGGATTCGTATTAGTCTTTTTGTGGATTTTAATTCTCGCAATCGGACTGATGTCAAAACTGGTTAACCGATTCTTTCCCGAACCCGTCCCGTCCACCCCCTCAGCCAAACCGATTCAAACCGCAGCGATCAGTGATCTGGAACGTTTACGTCCGGTGATCATCGCCGCCGTCGCACATCATCGCCGTCAACAAGGGCTTAAATAATTTAGTTGGAGAAAATAATGACTACTGCACAAACAAAAAAAATTGCGATTACCGACGTTGTTTTACGTGACGCTCACCAATCACTTTTCGCGACCCGTTTACGTCTGGATGATATGTTACCGATTGCCGCGGAACTGGATAAAGTAGGTTATTGGTCATTAGAAGCCTGGGGCGGTGCGACATTCGACGCCTGCATTCGTTTTTTAGGCGAAGACCCTTGGGTTCGCCTGCGTGAACTGAAAAAAGCCATTCCCAACACGCCGCTGCAAATGCTGTTGCGCGGTCAAAATCTGTTGGGTTATCGTCATTACGCCGACGACGTGGTGGATCGCTTCGTCGAACGCGCCGTCACTAACGGCATGCACGTTTTCCGGGTGTTCGACGCCATGAACGACCCGCGCAACATGCAGCAGGCGCTACAAGCGGTACGCAAAAACGGCGCCCATGCGCAAGGCACCCTAAGTTATACCACAAGCCCGGTGCATACGCTGCAAACCTGGCTGGATACCACCGAACAATTGCTTGAAATCGGTATCGACTCTTTAGTGATTAAAGATATGTCCGGCATTTTAAGTCCGGTGGAGGCTTATAAGCTGGTCAGCGAAATCAAAAAACGTTTCGACGTGCAGCTGCACCTGCATTGCCATTCCACCACCGGCATGGCGGAAATGACCTTATTAAAAGCGGTGGAAGCCGGTATCGACGGCATTGATACCGCAATTTCCTCCATGAGCGGCACTTACGGCCATCCGGCCACCGAAGCCTTGGTAGCCGCGCTGAAAGATACCCAGTACGACACCGGTCTGGATATTGCGCAACTTGAAAAAATCGCCGCCTATTTCCGTAACGTACGCAAAAAATACCACAAATTCGAAGGTCAGCTGAAAGGGGTTGACAGCCGCATTCTGGTCGCACAGGTGCCGGGCGGTATGCTGACCAATCTGGAAAGCCAGTTAAAACAGCAAAACGCGTCCGATAAACTGGATTTAGTGCTGCAAGAAATTCCGAAAGTGCGGCAGGATTTGGGTTATATTCCGCTGGTGACACCGACATCGCAAATTGTCGGAACACAATCGGTCATCAACGTATTAATGGGCGAGCGCTATAAAACCATTGCCAAGGAAACCGCCGGCATTCTGAAAGGCGAATACGGACGCACGCCGGCGCCGGTAAATGCCGAATTACAGGCGAAAGTGCTGGACGGCGCGCAGCCGATTACCGATCGCCCAGCTAATCACCTTGCACCGGAAATGGATAAACTGACCGCGGAAGTGGAACAACTGGCGCAGGAAAAAGGCATTACGCTGGCAGAAAATAAAGTCGACGATGTGTTGATCGTCGCCCTGTTCCCGCAGGTCGGTTTGAAATTCCTGCAAAATCGCGGCAACCCGGCGGCATTCGAACCGGCGCCAACAGCAGAGAAAACAGCGCAAAAAACCACCGCACCTGCGGCCAAAGCCGCCCCGGCCGGCGAAGCGGCGGTTTATACCGTTGAGCTGGAAGGCAAAGCCTTTGTGGTGAAAGTCAGCGAAGGCGGCGATATCGGCAATATCGCACCGGCCGCACCGAACCAACCTGCCGCACCACAAGCGCCGGCCGGCGCACCGGTCGCTGACGGCGGCGGTAGCGCGGTTACCGCACCGATGGCGGGTAATATCTGGAAAGTGGTTGCCAGCGAAGGGCAGCAGGTTGCAGAAGGCGACGTATTGCTGATTCTGGAAGCGATGAAAATGGAAACCGAAATCCGTGCCGCACAGGCAGGTACGGTTCGCGGTATCACAGTGAAAGCCGGCGATGCGGTCGCGGTGGGCGATACCCTGATGACCTTGGCATAGGCGGTAAACCATGGAAAGTATTTTAGCATTGATACGCGGTATGGGCATCATGCACATGGAATGGGGACAAGCCGTGATGATTGTCGTCAGTCTGCTGCTGTTATGGCTGGCTATTGCACGCAAATTCGAACCGTTGCTGTTATTACCCATCGGTTTCGGCGGTTTATTGTCCAATATTCCGGAAGCGGGTATGGCAATGACCGCACTGGATAACCTGCTGCACGGCGGAACAACGGAACAACTGGCGATCGTCGCGGCGAAGCTGAATAGCGCAGCGGATCCGGCGGCAATTAAGACCGCACTTAACAGCGCCCTGCCTTCCACCGTGAATGAACTGGAAGCCATCGCCGGCGATATGGGCTACAGCGCAGGCGTATTGGCACTGTTTTATAAAGTGGCGATCGGCTATGGGGTGGCGCCGCTGGTTATTTTTATGGGTGTCGGCGCAATGACCGACTTCGGCCCGCTGCTGGCGAATCCGCGTACGCTGCTGCTCGGTGCGGCGGCGCAGTTCGGTATTTTCGCCACCGTATTGGGAGCGTTGGGGCTTAACTGGCTGGGCGTTATTGATTTTACCCTGCCGCAGGCCGCAGCCATCGGGATTATCGGCGGAGCCGACGGCCCGACGGCGATTTATCTGGCCAGCAAACTGGCGCCGGAATTACTCGGTGCGATTGCGGTGGCGGCCTATTCTTATATGGCGCTGGTACCGTTAATTCAGCCGCCGATTATGAAAGCGCTGACCACACAGCAGGAGCGTAAAATCCGCATGGTACAATTGCGCAATGTCGGCAAACACGAAAAAATCCTGTTCCCGATCGTATTGCTTGTGCTGGTCGCCCTGTTGCTGCCGGATGCGGCACCGTTATTGGGGATGTTCTGTTTCGGTAATCTGATGCGCGTCAGCGGCGTAGTGGAACGGTTAAACGATACGGCGCAAAACGCTCTGATCAATATCGTCACCATTTTCCTCGGCTTATCGGTGGGGGCGAAACTGGTGGCGGATAAATTCCTACAACCGCAGACACTGGGTATTTTAGTGCTCGGCGTTATTGCCTTCGGCATCGGTACTGCCGGCGGGGTGTTAATGGCGAAATTAATGAACCGCTTCAGTAAAAACAAAATCAACCCGCTTATCGGCGCGGCGGGCGTATCTGCCGTACCAATGGCGGCGCGCGTTGCCAATAAAGTCGGTTTGGAAGCCGATCACCAAAACTTCCTGCTGATGCACGCCATGGGGCCGAACGTCGCTGGCGTTATCGGTTCTGCCATTGCCGCCGGGGTGATGCTGAAATACGTTTCGGTGATCATGTAATCGTTAAAAACCGGATACCTTGTTATGACACCAACATAACAAGGTATTTTTATGGGAGAAATCAATGCAATATCTTCAACTGGAGAGCGGCTTGCGCTTCAGCCGCCTGATTCAGGGCTTCTGGCGGCTGAAAAACTGGCAAAAAACACCACAGCAATTACTGACTTTTGTTAAACAAGGGCTGGAGTTGGGTATTGATACGCTGGATCACGCCGCCTGTTACGACGGCTTTAAAACCGAAGGCGAATTCGGGCGGGCGCTGGCATTGGATAAAACCCTGCGCGACAAGCTGACGCTGGTCACCAAGTGCGGTATTTTATATCCGAATGACGAATTGCAGAACATCCGCAGCCATTATTATGATAACAGTTATCAGCATATCGTCTGGTCGGCGGAGCGTTCCATTCAAAAACTGCAATGCGACTATATCGATGTCCTGCTGATTCACCGTTTGTCGCCTTGCGCCGATCCGCAACAGATTGCGCGCGCCTTTGAACAGTTGCACAAGGAAGGAAAAGTACGCTATTTCGGCGTATCCAATTATAGCGCGGCAAAATTTTCCATGCTGCAATCTTACCTCAGCCAACCTTTGATCACTAACCAAATCGAAATATCCGCGCTGCATCTGACGCCTTTTGATGACGGTATTCTGGATTTTTTACTGGAAAAACGCATCAAACCGATGGCGTGGTCGCCCCTTGCTGGCGGGAAATTAATCACCAGACCGGATCAACGAAGCCAAAAAACAGCGCAGGCTTTGCTGGAAATCGGCGAATCGAAAGGCGAACGGCGGCTGGATACGCTGGCTTACGCCTGGTTACTGGCGCATCCGGCAAACATTATGCCGATTATCGGTTCGGGTAATATCGAACGGGTAAAAAATGCGGCCGATGCGCTTAATATTTCGTTCAGCCAAGAGGAATGGATTAAGGTGTATGTCGCCTCGCAGGGGCATGATATTCCTTAATTGTCGTCACTTGCCTGCCCGCTCACACCGGGCAGGGTTATGCTGTCCGTTTTTTAGTGCTATACTCGCCCTTTTAAAAAACATTTAATATTTTCACCGCACTTTTATCTACACAGGAAGCACTTAACCGCAATGAGCGCAACAGAACGCCTTTTTCATGCCGTGCTATTTGAGCTGCTGGCAATCGTCATTTCCATACTGGCGCTTAAACTGGTGACCGATCACCAAACTGACGGTCTAACGCTAGTGGTGGTGCTAATTTCCGTAATCGCCGTAGTATGGAATGTTATCTTTAACTGGGTGTTCGATTTATTCGTCACCGGCGCCCGGGAAAAGCGTTCCGTACTGACGCGCTGCGTACATTCGCTGTTGTTTGAAGGCGGTTTGCTGATTTTCACCATTCCGATGGTGGCTTATGTTCTCGAGGTGGACTGGCTCACCGCCTTTATGATGGATGTGGGGCTGACCCTGCTGATTCTGGTTTATACCTTTATTTTCAACTGGTGTTACGATAACGCCAGAGTGATGGTGATCAATAAACTGCGGCAAAACCGGGAGCATTAGCTCCCGTACCATTATTTCGGCGCAATGTTTGCCAACAGTGCGGTTAATAACCGCCAATAAGTCTGAACCGCCGGAATATGCACTTTCTCATCCGGCGAATGGGCGTTGACAATCGTCGGCCCGATAGAAACCATGTCCATAGCCGGATAAATTTTCTTTAATAATCCGCATTCCAATCCCGCGTGAATCACCTTAATTTCCGGTTCATGGCCTAAAATTTCGGCATAATGTTTGCGGGTCAGATTCAATATTTCGCTTTGGCTTTGCGGCTCCCAGCCCGGATAATCGCCGGAAAAAGCCACCGAGGCGCCGGTTAAATCGGCCAGAGAACGCAATAACCCCGCCACATAGGCTTTGCCGCTTTCAATCAGCGAACGGGTTAAAATCGTGATATTGATGCTGTCTTCTTCGGTGCTTAATACGCCGGCGCTAAGTGAGGTTTCCACCACGCCTGCAATCACATCGCTGTTGCGAATTACCCCGTTCGGCAGCAAATTCAGCAGGTTAATCGCACGCTGTGCCGTTGGGCGGGAAAACACCTGCGACGGGTTATCCGCTGCCTCTATGCTGAAAGCCAGATTCGGTTCTGCCTGCGCCAGTTCATTTTTGACTAAAACGGCGAAATTTTCCACCGCACTTTTCAGTATTGCCGCATCATCGTTAAATACCAGTGTGGCGAAGGCCTCGCGCGGAATCGCGTTGCGGATGGAACCGCCGCGAATATTGCCGAGGCTGAAGGCAAAGTGCGGTTGATTTTGGCTGAATTGTGCCAGAAAACGCGCCAGCAATTTAATCGCATTCGCCCGGCCGGTGTGGATATCGCAACCGGAATGGCCGCCGCGCAACCCTTTTAAGCTGAGCTGATACGATTGGGTATAGGTATTACTTTCCCATTCCACCGGCAGCCGGATATTGGCGTTTTCGCCGCCGGCGCAACCTACATAAATTTCGCCGTTTTCTTCGGTATCGGTATTGATTAAAATGTCGGACCGCAGCCAGCCGGGACGTAATCCGAGCGCCCCTTCCATGCCGCGCTCTTCCGTCATGGTCAGCAGCACTTCCAAATCCGGATGAGCGATATCGTCGCTGTCCAGCACCGCCAGCGCCGACGCCATACCGATACCGTTATCGGCGCCCAGCGTAGTGCCTTGCGCCGTGACCCAATCACCGTCAATGTAAGGTTTGATCGGATCGACGGTAAAATCATGCTGGGTGCCTTCATTAGCCTGCGGTACCATGTCCAGATGCGCTTGCAATACTACCGGTTTGCGCGTTTGCATGCCCGCGGTCGCCGGTTTACGGATCAGCAGATTACCGACCTCGTCGCGTTCGGCAAACAATCCCTTGCTTTTCGCCCAATTGAGAATCATGTCGGCTAATTGATCTTCATGGTAAGAAGGATGCGGCACGGCGCAAATCCGATCAAACCATTGCCATAATAAGTGCGGTTGTAATTGTTGAATCTCTGACATCTCTGTTTTCCTCCGAAACGAAAAAATTTATGCAAAATAATAGCATAAAAACCTGTTTCGGGTTATGCTAACGCAATTTTATTTCTTGGGTAATGTTTTGCCCTCCATGATAAGTCAAGGTGAATTATGAGCGAAAAATATGTTGTGACCTGGGATATGTTCCAAATGCATGCCCGCAAATTATCAGAACGTTTACTGCCTGCCGCACAATGGAAAGGTGTGATTGCCGTCAGCCGCGGCGGTTTGTTTCCGGCGGCGGTGATTGCCCGTGAACTGAATATCCGCCATGTGGAAACCGTTTGCATTTCCAGCTATGATCACAATAAACAGGGCGAACTGAACGTATTGCACGCCGCTCAAGTGGAAAACGGCGGCGAAGGCTTTATTGTGGTGGATGATTTGGTCGATACCGGCAACACCGCGCGCGCGATTCGGGAATTATATCCGAACGCGCGTTTTGTTACTGTGTTTGCCAAACCGGCCGGCGCACAGCTGGTGGACGATTATGTCGTGGATATTCCGCAAAACACTTGGATCGAACAACCTTGGGATATGGGCATTTGCTTTGTACCGCCACTGGCGCGCAAATAATTCGACATAATTTTCCGCAGCGCCGTTATGATCGGCGCTTTTTGTATTGCGGATAAGTGTAATTGAGTAATAAAGTGCGGTGAAAATAACGAACGTTTTCACCGTGACGTTTTAAGTAAAAAGGCGGTTCAGCACCAAGGCGATACCGTCGTCATCATTGCCGGCCGTCACCAACTTGGCCGCTTGCTTAATGGCATCCGGCGCATTCCCCATCGCAACGCTGAATCCGGCATATTGCAGCATATCCAGATCATTAAAATTATCTCCGAACGCAATCACATCCCGTGCCGAAATATTGAGGTACGTTTCCATAAACCGAATGGCTTTCGCTTTGCTGGCGGCTTTATGCATTATTTCCAGATATTCGCCTTTAGAACGATGCACCGACAGCTGCGGAAACCGGTGCTGTAGCTGTTTTTCCAGCCGCGCAATTTCAGCCCCCTCGCCCATTACCAGTATTTTATGCACCGCAGGTAAATGATTCGGTTTGCTTTTTGCCGTTAAACCGGTAATCTCCGCTTCCTGTTTAATCCAATCACTTTGGGAATTATCGGTAAACCAATCCAGTCCGGCATAATAACTGACCGATAAATGAGGAAAATTGGTCAAATCTTTCTCTAATGCCGGCAAATCCTGAGCCTGCAAACTTACCGAATACAAGGGATGCAAATCATTATCTAGAATTAATGCGCCGCTGTAGCAAATAATCGCCTGCCGGGTTTGCAGCTGTTGAGTGTAAGGGGTGATCGCATAAGGCGGGCGCGCCGAGACGGGAATAAAAGCAACGCCCCGGCGAATAATGCGGCGGATTGCGGCAAAAGTTGCGGGGCTGATCTGGTGTCGGCTGTTTAACAGTGTGCCGTCCATATCGCTGAAGACGGCTTTATATGTGCTCATAACTCCCTCGGCTGATAATTTTATAATATGCAAAATTAAAGCATAAGCGCAAACAAAAAACCACCCGAAGGTGGTTTTAGTTAAAAGTGCGGTCAAATCAGCGTTTATTTTTTACTAATTTTTCCGTTAATTCGTAAGCGCGCAGTTTCGCCAGTTCTTTGGAAAGTTTGGATGCCAGTAATTCATAATTGGCATCTTTCGCACCGGATACGATATTTTGCTCGGCCCGGCGTTTAGCTTCCCGAATACGATCACCGTCCAGCTCTTTACCGCGAATTGCGACATCGGCAAGCACCGTCACCACATTCGGTTGAACTTCTAAAAAACCGCCGGAAACGTAAATCACATCCTCACTGCCGTTTTCCAGCGTGAGTTTTACAATACCCGGTTTAATCGCGGTAAGCAACGGCGTATGCCCCGGTAAAATACCCAGTTCACCTTCGCTCCCGGTTGCCTGAATACTTCGCACGTCACCGCTGAAAATATTCTGTTCCGCACTTACGACTGTTAATTTAAATGTTGCCATTTTATTCTCCTTCAAGTGTTCTGTTAATCAGGCTTGAAGTGATTACATATTTTTGGCTTTTTCTAGCACTTCTTCAATTGAACCAACCATATAGAACGCCTGTTCCGGAATATGATCGTACTCACCGTCCAAAATACCTTTGAAACCGCGAATGGTATCTTTCAGCGAAACATATTTACCCGGCGAACCGGTAAACACTTCGGCGACGAAGAACGGCTGCGATAAGAAGCGTTCGATTTTACGCGCACGCGCCACCACCAGTTTATCTTCTTCGGAAAGTTCGTCCATCCCCAGAATGGCAATGATATCTTTCAATTCTTTATAGCGCTGCAAAATACCCTGCACGCCGCGTGCCACATCATAATGTTCCTGACCGACCACTAACGGATCCAGTTGGCGAGAGGTAGAATCTAACGGGTCAACGGCCGGATAAATCCCTAATGAGGCAATCTGACGGCTTAATACCACGGTAGAGTCCAAGTGGGCAAAAGTAGTCGCCGGCGACGGGTCGGTCAAGTCATCCGCCGGTACATAAACCGCCTGCACGGAAGTGATGGAACCGGTTTTGGTGGAAGTGATACGTTCCTGCAGCACACCCATTTCTTCCGCTAAGGTCGGCTGATAACCTACCGCTGACGGCATACGGCCTAATAAGGCGGATACTTCGGTACCGGCAAGCGTATAACGGTAAATGTTATCCACGAAGAACAACACATCACGACCTTCATCACGGAATTTTTCCGCCATAGTCAAACCGGTTAACGCTACACGCAGACGGTTGCCGGGCGGCTCATTCATCTGACCGTAAACCAGCGACACTTTATCCAATACATTGGACTCGGTCATTTCGTGGTAGAAGTCATTACCTTCACGGGTACGTTCCCCCACCCCGGCGAATACGGAATAACCGGAGTGTTCGATGGCGATATTACGGATTAATTCCATCATATTCACGGTTTTACCTACCCCGGCACCACCGAACAGACCGACTTTACCCCCTTTTGCAAACGGGCAAATCAAGTCGATAACTTTAATCCCGGTTTCCAGTAATTCCGTACTGTTGGACTGATCTTCATAATCCGGCGCCGCGCGGTGAATGGACCAGTTTTCTTCCGCACCGATTGGGCCTTGTTCGTCGATAGGTTCGCCGAGTACGTTCATAATACGGCCCAACGTTTTCACGCCGACCGGAACCGAGATTGGACTGCCGGTATTTTCTACCGTTAATCCGCGTTTTAAACCGTCCGATGAACCCATCGCGATACAACGAACGACACCGCCGCCTAATTGTTGTTGAACTTCAAGGACTAACCCCGTTTCAACTTTAAGGGCTTCATATACTTTTGGTACTGCATCTTGTGGAAATTCAACGTCAATAACCGCACCGATGATTTGTACAATTTTTCCAGTTGCCATTACCGATCCTCTAATTTTGATTAAATTGCTGCCGCACCGGCTACAATTTCATTTAATTCATTTGTGATACTTGTTTGACGAGCTTTGTTATACACCAACTGCAATTCTTTAATCAGATTACCCGCATTGTCAGTTGCCGCTTTCATCGCCACCATTCGAGCCGCTTGCTCAGAGGCCAGATTTTCAACTACCGCCTGATAAACCTGAGATTCCAGATAACGAACCAGCAAACTGTCCAGCAGTTCTTTCGGATCCGGTTCATATAAATAATCCCAGGTTTGTTTTACTTCGCCTAAATTATCGTTATCTAATTCCGGCAACGGAACGAGTTTTTGCAGCGTCGATTTCTGCGACATCGTATTGATGAATTTATTGTAGGCAATATAGATAGCATCCAATTCACCTGCTTTATAATCTTCAAACATACGGTTTGCGATACCGATCAATTCCTCAACGGACGGGCTGTCGCCCATACCGGAAAGCTGCGCTTTAATCTCCAGACCGAGAGAATGAAAATAACCGATACCTTTCGCACCGATTAAACCGAGAACCGCTTCAACGTGCTGTTCTTTCCAGTCTTTCATTCCGTTTAAGATGGTCTTAAATAAATTAACATTTAAACCGCCGCATAATCCGCGGTCCGTAGAGACCACCAGAATACCGACGCGTTTAATTTCTCGTTCTACTAAAAACGGATGTTTATAACCGATATTGGCCTTCGAGACATGGCTGATTACGTTGCGTATTGCATTAGAATACGGACGTGAAGAAGACATTCGATCCTGCGTTTTACGCATTTTCGACGCAGCAACCATTTCCATTGCCTTAGTAATCTTTTGTGTACTTTGCACACTGGAAATTTTGGTTCTTATCTCTTTTGCACCTGCCATTTCGTTTCTCCGTTAATTTCTGACTACCATGTACTGTTGGCTTTAAATTTATCCAAAATACCTTTCAATGTGTCTTTAATTTCATCATTGTAATTACCGGTTTTGGTTAATTCCGCCAAAAATTCCGCATGGTTGTTTTTCGCATACTCTAACAGCGAAGATTCGAAAGAAGCGATACGATCCAATTCCACATTATCCAGATAGCCGAATTCTACCGCAAACAATACCAATGCCTGCTGGGCAACGCTTAACGGCGCGTATTGTTTCTGTTTCAGTAATTCGGTAACTTTCTGACCGTGTGATAACTGTTTACGGGTTGCATCATCCAGATCGGAAGCAAACTGGGCAAATGCCGCCAACTCACGATATTGCGCAAGTGCGGTACGAATACCACCGGCTAATTTTTTCACCACTTTAGTCTGCGCAGCACCACCCACACGGGAAACCGAAATACCCGGGTTAACCGCCGGACGGATACCGGAGTTAAAATAGCTGGTTTCCAGGAAAATCTGACCGTCGGTAATGGAAATAACGTTAGTCGGCACGAAAGCGGAAACGTCACCGGCCTGCGTTTCGATAATCGGCAGGGCGGTTAACGAACCGGTCTGACCTTTCACTTTTCCTTCGGTAAAACGTTCCACATAGTCTTCGTTTACGCGGGAAGCGCGTTCCAGCAGACGAGAGTGTAAGTAGAAAACGTCACCCGGATAGGCTTCACGACCCGGCGGACGACGTAATAATAAGGAAATCTGGCGATAAGCCACCGCTTGTTTGGACAGGTCATCATAAACGATCAACGCATCTTCGCCGCGATCACGGAAATATTCACCCATCGCACAACCGGAATATGGCGCCAGATATTGCAATGCGGCCGATTCGGAAGCCGATGCCACCACTACGATAGTATTGGCTAACGCACCGTGTTCTTCCAGCTTGCGCACCACATTGGCGATAGTCGAAGCTTTCTGACCGATGGCCACATAAATACATTTAATGCCGGAATCCCGTTGGTTGATAATGGCATCGATAGCCAATGCGGTTTTACCGGTCTGACGGTCGCCGATAATCAACTCACGCTGACCGCGGCCAATCGGTACCATGGAGTCAACCGCTTTATAACCGGTCTGTACCGGCTGATCAACGGATTGACGATCAATTACGCCCGGCGCAATAACTTCAACCGGCGAAAAACCATCGTTTTCGATTTCGCCTTTACCGTCGATAGGCTGACCTAAGGTATTTACCACACGCCCCAGCAAACCGCGACCGACCGGCACCTCAAGAATACGGCCGGTACACTGTACTTCCATGCCTTCCGCTAAATCCGCATAAGGCCCCATTACCACCGCACCTACGGAATCTCTTTCCAGATTAAGCGCCATGGCATAACGGTTATTACCCGGTAAGGCGATCATTTCGCCCTGCATCACATCGCTTAGACCGTGGATGCGAATAATACCGTCGCTGACGGAAACAATGGTTCCCGTATTACGCGCTTCGCTGACCACGTCAAACTGGGCAATACGTTTTTTAATCAATTCACTAATTTCAGTCGAATTTAGTTGCATCTTTTATTCCTCTTATAATTGCAACTCATTTGCAAGACGGGTCAGTTGTCCGCGACTACTACCGTCGATTACAAAATCATCTGTACGGATAACAGCACCTGCAATTAACGTGCTATCTACGCTGCAATTTAATTTAACTTTACGGGCAAGTCTTTTTTCCATTGCGTCGGCGATTTTCTGTTGCTGTGCTGCACTTAACGGCTGCGCCGACACCACATCCACTTCCGCTTTAGCCTGATGTTCCTTCACATAATGCTGAAATTCTTCAAACACAGCGGGAAGTACCGTTAAACGCTTATTTTCAGCCATTAACCGAATAAGATTTTGCCCATATTGATCAAGTTGGTCGCCGCAAATCGAAATGACAATATCGGCCAGTTTTTTTGCCGATAATGAACTGGTCAGCAAATCCTGCATGGCATCATCTTCCGACACCTGCGCGGCAAAATTTAACATTTCAGTCCATTTTTCAACCGCACTTTTATCAGTGACGGACTGCTCCGCCGCAAAATCAAATGCCGCTTTTGCATAAGGGCGAGCTATCGTAGTTAATTCTGACATAAGCTCAACCTTCTTATAGTTCTGCAACTAATTTATCAATAATGTCATTGTTTGCCGCTTCATCAACCGTACGACCCACAATTTTCTCCGCACCGGCAATGGCAAGCGAAGCCACTTTGACACGCAATTCTTCCTGAACGCGTTTACGTTCGGATTCGATTTCCGCATGTCCCTGTTCAATAATCTTCGCTTTCAATGCTTCGGCTTCAGTCTTCACTTCATCTAAAATTTCATTGCGGCGTTTATTGGCTAAATCCACAATTTCCTGCGCCTGAAGTTTTGCCTGATTAATTTCCTGCTCCGCCAGCACTTTGTTGTCGGCCTGCTCTTTACGAGCGGCTTCCGCCGATGCCAAGGCATTGGCAATCGAACTCTGACGTTCCTCGATCGCTTTAATGATCGGTGGCCATACAAACTTCATGCAGAACCACACAAACAGTGCGAACGCAATCAGCTGGCCGATTAATGTTGCATTTAAGTTCACAACGCCCTCCTCAATAATGTCTAATCATTACTCTTTGCGAGTAATCCTTGCCGTGATCGGCACAGCCGACAATTATTGTAATAATCCGATAAACGGGTTTGCGAAAATGAAAAGTAAAGAAATACCCACTGCAATCATCGCGATAGCATCAAGCAGACCGGCAACAATAAACATTTTGGTTTGCAGGCTGCTTGCCAATTCAGGCTGACGGGCAGATGACTCTAAGAATTTGCCGCCTAAAATAGCAAAACCAATCGCAGTACCTAATGCAGCGAAAGCAAGCAGGATTGATGCACCGATAATAGTAGCTGTAATTACAGTTTCCATAATTTTCTCCGTTAGATTTTTAAAATTCGGCCTGACGACCGGGTTAGTTAGTAAATCGTTTCATTAACAATCTGTTGCGCTTTACGGCCGCAAACTGTTACATGACCGTCTTAATGATCCGCTTTGTTATAAGCGATACTCAAATAAACAATGGTTAACATCATAAAGATAAACGCTTGCAGGGTCACGATCAGAATATGGAAAATCGCCCATGCCAGCTGCAGCGGAATCCCCAGTGCGGCAATGGCCATATTGGCACTGTACATGACCGCAATCAAAATAAAGATAAGTTCGCCGGCATACATATTACCGAATAAACGGAAAGCCAGGGAAATCGGTTTAGCCAGCAAGGTGACGGATTCAAGAATAAAATTGACCGGAATAAACACCCAGTGGTTAAAAGGATGCAGGGTATATTCTTTAACCAATCCGCTGACGCCTTTCGATTTGACGGTATAAAAAAGAATCAGGAAAAATACGCAGATTGACATCCCGAGCGTCGCGCTGATATCGGCGGTCGGCACCGCTCTTAAATAATGAATACCGAATAAATTACCGATTTGCGGCAAAAAGTCCACCGGAATCAGGTCAATGGTATTCATAATAAATACCCAGCAGAAAATGGTTAATCCTAAAGGCGCGATAACATTGCGCGGGCCATGGAAGTTTTCTTTCACGATACCATCGACCCATTCCACCAGAATTTCAACCAAACACTGTAATTTGCCCGGCACGCCGGAAGTGGCTTTGGTCGCAACTTTATAAAACAGGAAAAGAAAAATGACACCGGATAAAACGGAAAAGAAAAGCGTATCGATATGAATATTCCAGAACGAATCCCCGGTTTTAAGAAATTCCAGATGGTGCTGGATATACCCTGAAGTAGTGAGCTCAGCCATAGTTAATCCTTTGATATTTAAAACTAAATTCTAACGTACTTACTTATCAAAAACGGAAGCAGATTATTGAGTACAAGACCCAGAAAATAGCCCGCGAAAAAAGCAATAAAATTCATTGATAAAAACAGTTTAAAAGCAACGATAATTAAGATGATCGTGAAGACAAACTTAATCACTTCACCGCGATAAAACGCGCTCAGTTTATTTGCATATTGCCGTTCGGTAAAAAAAACCGACGCCGCAAAAAAACAATGAGGAATAAAAACTGATATTGCTCCTAATACAAAAGAAACCGCTATATTCCATTGCAGTGCAATTAAAACGGAAAAAATCACCAGTAAAACCAGTAATTCTATGCCTAAAGCAAATTGATATTGTCTTTTAGCCTGTTTAATAATTGCCGACATTACGATTATTGTCTTTGCCTGAAAATAGACTCAATTTAATCAAAAAAATCTCGTTAATTATACGCTAGTTTTACCTGCGTTCAACTTAAAACTACATAAAAAGCGTTAAATTCATCACATTTTTATAAAAAAATAAAAACAAACAAAACAAAAACTTAACCTGAACTTAACAAAATTAAATTTCTCTCTCCAATTAAATCAGGAATTTTCAACTTTATCACTTGATTGACACGGAACGTTTGTGCCAGTTGCTGCACTTCATCAGGCTGATAAATGCCTTTTAAGGCATAAAACATCCCCTCTTCGGCCGGCAGATGCCGGCACCAGTCGGTCATATCCTTTAAGGAGGCGAACGCGCGGCTTAACACGCCGTCGAACAATTGCGCCGGCCGATATTGTTCAACCCGGCTTAATACCGGCTCCACATTAGTCAGTGCCAGCTCGCGTACGGCGTTGCGAATAAAACTGATGCGCTTGCCCAGACTGTCAAGCAAGACGAATTGTTTATCCGGGTTAATAATGGCCAGCGGCAGACCGGGCAAACCCGGCCCGGTTCCGACGTCAATAAAGCGTTTGCCCCGTAAATAAGGACTTACCACGATACTGTCAAGAATATGCTTAACCAGCATTTCCGCCGGATCGCGCACTGATGTCAGGTTATAGGCCTTATTCCATTTATGCAGCAATAAAACCAACTGCACCAGCTGAGATTTTTGCTGATCGGTTATACAAAGTGCGGTCTGTTTTAACAGAGAATTCAATCTGTCGGTTAATTGTCGCTGTAAGTCAGTCATCATTCACCACGTTTCAGCATGCCCTGTTTTTTCAGGTTAACCAGTAAAATGGAAATCGCCGCCGGGGTAATTCCGGAAATACGGCCGGCCTGTCCGATGGAAACCGGACGGTGCTGCTGCAGTTTTATCCGCACCTCGTTGGACAAACCGGAAACCGAAGCGTAATCAAAATCCGCCGGAATCGCAGTATTCTCATGCCGTTTCTGGCGTTCGATTTCTTCCTGCTGATGTTCAATATAACCTTGATATTTAACCGCAATTTCGACCTGTTCCACCGCTTCTTTATCTTCCATCGGCGGCGCGAAAGGTGTCAGCGCGGTTAAAAGTCGGTAATTGATTTCCGGACGGCGCAGCAAATCCTCCCCATTGGCTTCCCGCACTAACGGGCTGCCCAGCACCTTATTGGCCTGCTCGACATATTCAGAACGTGGATGCAGCCAAATCTGACGCAGACGCTGGGTTTCTCTCTCAATATTTTCCATTTTCTGATTAAAGCGCGCCCAGCGTTGCTCATCGATTAAACCAAGCTCATGGGCAATCGGTGTAAGGCGGCTATCCGCATTGTCCTCACGCAGCAGTAAACGGTACTCGGCACGGGAAGTAAAGACGCGATAAGGCTCTTTAGTGCCCAGCGTACAGAGATCATCCACCAAGACGCCCACATAAGCCTGATCACGGCGCGGAAACCAGCTTTCTTTGTCCTGCACCAATAATCCCGCATTAATCCCCGCCAGCAATCCTTGCGCCGCCGCTTCTTCATAGCCGGTGGTACCGTTGATCTGGCCGGCGAAAAACAATCCGTTAACGGCTTTGGTTTCCAGCGTCGGTTTCAGATCGCGCGGGTCGAAATAATCGTACTCAATGGCATAACCCGGTTTAATAATCCGTGCATTTTCCAACCCTTTCATAGAATTGACGATCCCCATCTGCACATCAAAGGGTAAGCTGGTGGAAATGCCGTTCGGATAAATTTCCTGACTGGTTAAGCCTTCCGGTTCAAGATAGATCTGGTGAGAATTCCGATCGGAAAAGCGCATCACTTTATCTTCAATGGACGGGCAGTAACGCGGCCCGATCCCTTCGATCACCCCGGTGTACATCGGGCTGCGATCCAGATTACGCCGGATCAGATCATGGGTTTGTTCATTAGTATGAGTTATAAAACACGGGATCTGGCGCGGATGTTGCGTCACCGATCCCATAAACGAAAATACCGGCAACTGCGCATCACCGTACTGTTTCGCCAGAATATCGAAATTAATGGTGCGCGCATCAATACGCGGCGGCGTGCCGGTTTTTAAACGATCCACCCGCAGGTTCAGATCGCGCAGACGATGCGCTAAATTCACCGCAGCCGGATCGCCCGCCCGTCCGCCGGCATAATTTTCCAGTCCGATATGGATCTTCCCGGCCAGAAAAGTACCGGCGGTCAGGATCACCGCTTTGGCGCGAAATTTCAAACCCATTTTGGTTTGCACGCCGCTGATACGATCCTGCTCAATCATAATATCGGTAACTTCCTGCTGAAAAATATCCAGATTCGGCTGGTTTTCCAGCGCAATTCTGACCGCCTGACGATATAACACGCGATCGGCCTGTGCACGGGTCGCCCGTACCGCCGGCCCTTTGCTGGCGTTTAAGGTGCGAAACTGAATACCGGCTTTATCCGCGGCAGTGGCCATTAAGCCGCCCATGGCATCAATTTCCTTAACTAAGTGACCTTTACCGATCCCGCCGATGGCCGGATTGCAGGACATTTGTCCCAGCGTATCCACATTATGGGTAAGTAACAGGGTTTTTAATCCCATTCTGGCCGGTGCCAACGCCGCTTCTGTTCCTGCATGACCGCCGCCGATTACGATCACATCATAGCTTTCCGTATAAAACATAATCACCTTTATGTAATTTATCTCATTATTTAATCTGCGCCGTATTCTACCCCAAATTACGCCGCCCATAAAATAAGATTTCGGATCCTTTATGCGGAAAAACACAAATGATCGCACACAGGATCGTTTTTGATCGCGCGCTTATTAATATAAGATCTCTTTTTATAGATAAAGATCTTATTATGATAATTATTAAGATCGCAGATCGCTGTGGGTAAGGCATAATTTTGCCGTAAAATGAAAAAGTTAGATCACTTTTTAAGGTGTTAAGATCCAGATCCTGTACAGGCGTATTTGCTGTGTATAACCAGCGAGGTTATCCACAGCCCGCCGGCATATCATTTTTGTTCAACGCATAATGACAGGTTTTTGACAGGTTTATCGGATCTTATCCACAATCGGATCATAAATGAAAAGACAGTATTTTTAATGATGATCCGGCGGCAGAAGTTGCCCGCCACCGGTTTTTTTATGATAATTGCGCAGTAAAATTAGGCAGCCAATGTTCGGCATATTGTTCAGGATCATCTACCTGTAGGATATCGATTTTTAAAGAAGGGCAAATTTGCACCGCACTTTTTTCCCGCAACGCGTTTTCCACTTTGTCCGCCGCATAACAGAAGGTATCGTAATCGGAATTGCCTAATCCCACTACGGCAAAACGCAGCGCGGACAGATCCGGATCCTGTGCGGCGATTTGTTTAAACAGCGGCTGTAGGTTGTCGGGCAGATCACCGGCGCCGTGGGTTGAGGTTACGATTAACCACACCTCACGATGAGGGATTTCATCAAGGTGCGCACCGTGAATCAATTGTGTAATAAAGCCCTGTTGCTGTAATACATCGTTCAAATGTTCCGCTACATATTCCGCCCCGCCGAGGGTGCTGCCGCTGATAATGCAGATTTTCGCTGTCATCTTTACTCCTAAAAAATAAGGCTTAGATGATTACCTAAGCCTTGATTTATGCCGACTGTTTTCAGACGTTATCAATACGACCTAACAGTGAACGCAGACGCTCCTGCCAATTGTTGTGTTCACTTTTAAGCTGCTCGTTTTCGCTGCGCAGATTATGGCATTCCTGTTGCGCCTGAGTGTTTTTCTCTTTTAATTCGTCTACTTCCAATTGAAGTAACTGAATGGTCTCAACCGCCTGTTTAATCTTTTCTTCCAGTTGATCTAAAATTTCTAGTGACATGGTCAATTTCCTCTAAATGTGTCTCTGTGAATGTGGCCGTATTTTACCTTAGTTGACGGCGATTGTTAAAGCTTTGAATCAAATTTCTGCTTACCTTAGCATATTTTTTACTGCGGCATAAAAAATTAGCGCAAATTTTTTATTTTTAATAGAGCAACCGTTTGCCCGGTGCTAAAATAGGCGCGGTTTTTTGTCGGTTAACTATTTTGAAAGGATAAGAAAATGAACAGAGCATTGGCCATTGAATTTTCACGAGTAACGGAAGCGGCGGCGTTGGCCAGCTTTGCCTGGTTGGGGCGCGGCGATAAAAATGCGGCGGATGACGCCGCCGTGCAGGCGATGCGCTTGATGCTGAATCAAATTGATATGGCGGGAGAAATCGTCATCGGTGAAGGCGAAATCGACGAAGCGCCGATGCTGTATATCGGTGAAAAACTCGGCAGCGGTAAGGGCGCGGAGGTATCTATTGCGGTTGATCCCATCGAAGGCACCCGAATGACGGCAATGGGTCAGGCCAATGCGTTATCCGTACTGGCGGCGGGCGGCAAGGATACCTTTTTGCGCGCACCGGATATGTATATGGAAAAACTGGTGGTCGGGCCGGAAGCCAAGGGCATGATCGATTTAAATCTGCCGCTTGAACAAAACCTGCGCCGGGTGGCGTCCAAAATGGGCAAGCTGCTGTCTCAACTGACGGTCATTACGTTGGATAAACCCCGCCATGCCGAGGTGATTAAAAAAATGCAGCGGCTCGGCGTTAAAGTGCTGGCGATTCCCGACGGTGATGTGGCGGCCGCGATTTTATGCTGTTTACCGGATGGCGGAGCGGATATGCTGTACGGCATCGGCGGTGCGCCGGAAGGCGTGGTGGCTGCGGCGGCGATTCGTGCGCTGGGCGGCGAAATGCAGGCGCGGCTGATTCCTCGTCATCAGGTCAAAGGCAGTTCGCCGGAAAATCAGGCGATTGCCGCCGATGAAATCCGCCGCTGCAAAGAAATGGGCATTGAAGTCAATGTGGTGCTTAAGCTGGAAGAATTGGTGCGTGATGATAATTTGGTCTTTTCCGCCACCGGGATTACCAACGGCGATCTGTTACGCGGCATTCACCGCCGCGGCAATCTAGCCACCACCGAAACCCTGCTGATTCGCGGCCGTTCGCGCACTATCCGGCGCATTCAGTCCACCCATTATTTAGACCGTAAAGACACCGCACTTTACCGTTTGATCGGTGCCTGATCGAGCGGTTATGCGGCCGGATTTTCTGCCGGCCGTGTTTTCAGTTATAAAGTGCGGTCGTTTTTTGTGATGTTTTTTCAAGTTGACTAAAAGGCCTGCAAGCATATATCAGGGCTGCATGGCTATTAAAAAATAACGAAAATACGACCGCACTTTAACCTTAGCCAAACACGCAAAAATTTGCTATAATCCGCTCAATTTTTATTAATAAAAACAGAGAAATTTTATGTCAGAAAATACTCCTGAAAACTACGGTGCCAACAGTATTAAAGTGCTGAAAGGGCTGGATGCGGTGCGTAAACGTCCCGGTATGTATATCGGTGATACCGACGACGGCACAGGCTTGCACCATATGGTTTTTGAAGTGGTGGATAATGCCATTGATGAAGCGTTGGCGGGCTACTGTAAAGATATTATCGTAACCATTCACGGCGATAATTCCGTTTCGGTGCAGGATGACGGGCGCGGTATTCCGGTGGATATTCATCCGGAAGAAGGCGTGTCGGCCGCACAGGTGATCATGACCGTGCTGCATGCCGGCGGTAAATTTGATGACAATTCTTACAAAGTCTCCGGCGGCTTACACGGCGTCGGTGTGTCGGTGGTGAATGCGCTGTCGGATAAACTACAGCTTACCATTCGCCGTCAGGGGCATGTGCACGAACAGTTTTATCATCTGGGCGAACCGCAGGCGCCGCTGGCGATTATCGGCGAAACCGCACAAACCGGTACGTCGGTACGTTTCTGGCCAAGCCCGAAAATTTTTAATAATATCGAATTCGAATACGATATTCTGGCCAAACGCCTGCGGGAGTTATCCTTCCTGAATTCCGGCGTTTCGATCAAATTATTCGATAAACGCAGCGACAAACAGGATCATTTCCATTACGAAGGCGGTATTCAGGCGTTTGTCGAGTATCTGAATAAAAATAAAAACCCGATTCACCAGAAACCGTTTTATTTTTCCACCGAAAAAGACGGCGTCGGCGTGGAAGTGGCGTTGCAGTGGAACGAAGGTTATCAGTCGGAAAATATCCATTGTTTCACCAATAATATTCCGCAGCGCGACGGCGGCACCCATCTGGCGGGATTTCGCAGCGCACTGACCCGCACGCTGAACGCCTATATGGACAAATCCGGGCTGAATAAAAAAGGCAAAAGCGATAAAGATAAAGTGGAAACTTCCGGAGACGATGCGCGCGAAGGTCTGGTCGCCATTATCTCGGTGAAAGTGCCGGATCCGAAATTTTCCTCGCAAACTAAAGACAAGCTGGTGTCTTCCGAGGTGAAAGGCGCGGTGGAATCGGCCATGAACGAACGTTTGCAGGAATATCTGGAAGAAAACCCGAACGATGCCAAAATTATCGCCGGCAAAATCGTCGATGCCGCACGCGCCCGTGAAGCGGCGCGTAAAGCGCGTGAAATGACCCGCCGCAAAGGCGCGCTGGATATTGCCGGTTTGCCGGGAAAACTGGCCGATTGTCAGGAGCGGGATCCGGCGCTGTCGGAGCTGTATCTGGTGGAGGGGGATTCTGCCGGCGGTTCGGCAAAACAGGGGCGGAACCGTAAGAATCAGGCGATTTTACCGCTAAAAGGGAAAATTCTGAATGTGGAAAAAGCCCGTTTTGACAAAATGCTGTCTTCGCAGGAAGTGGGAACGCTAATCACCGCGCTGGGCTGCGGTATCGGACGCGATGAATATAATCCGGACAAACTGCGTTATCACAGCATTGTCATTATGACCGATGCGGACGTGGACGGCGCCCATATCAGCACATTGCTGCTGACCTTCTTTTATCGTCAAATGCCGGAATTAATCGAGCGCGGCCATGTGTATATTGCCCAGCCGCCGCTGTATAAAGTAAAAAAAGGCAAAAACGAAGAATATATCAAAGATGATGAAGCGATGGCGCAATATGAGCTGAATCTCGCGCTGGACGGCGCCGCGCTGCATATCAGCGAAAATGCGCCGGCGATGAACGGTGCGGCGTTGGAAAAACTGGTGGCCGAATATAACGGCGTGTTGCGCATGATCGGCCGGTTATCCCGTCATTACCCGGAAAATGTGTTGAGAGAACTGATTTATCATCCGGTGCTGACCAGCGACTTGATGCAGCAGCAAAGTGCGGTGGATTTCTGGGCGAAATCTTTGGTGGACAAACTGGCGGAAAAAGAAAGCAGCGGCAATCATTATCGCTATCAGATACAGTTTAACAGCGAACGTCATCTGCATGAAGTGGTGCTGACCGTCCGCACTCACGGCATTGATACGGATTATGCGCTGAATTTCCAGTTCGCCAACGGCAATGAATATGCGCGCATTGTCAAATTAGGCCATCAGCTGAACGGCTTGCTGGAAGACGGCGCCTATGTGGCGCGCGGCGAACGTCAGTATCCGGTGCAGACCTTTGAACAGGCGGTGGATTGGCTGGTAAAAGAATCGCGCCGCGGTTTGATGGTACAGCGTTATAAAGGGCTGGGCGAAATGAACCCGGAACAGTTATGGGAAACCACAATGGATCCGGAAGCCCGCACCATGCTGAAGGTCACCATTAAAGACGCCGTCGCCGCCGATCAGCTGTTTACCACGCTGATGGGCGATGAAGTGGAACCGCGCCGCGAATTTATCGAAGCCAATGCGCTGAGAGCCAATCTGGATATTTAGATAATCCTCTTCCAATTGATGACCGTACTTCAAAAGTCGGACAGATAACTAAATTTAAGTTAAATATTGAGCTCTGTATTGTACAGGGCTCAAGTTGTTTTATTTAGGCTTAATGCACTCCTCGTTATAGTGGCAAATATAGTTATGTATCACCCGTTCTAATTCGTCAGTATCCTTAAACTTTTTTAAATAGCGTTCTTCGCTTCCAAATATTCAATTCATTTTAGTAACGCGTTGATATTCTGAAGATTATCGCAAGGTGGCGTTGCTTTTCGCGTTGGCATTTTGGCTTTTCTCGTTGTGATAGGCTGACGATATGATGTTTGAATTCGATTGAATAATGGTTACCCATAAAAATCTGCATCTTAATCAGTTGGTTGTGATATCCGACTGTCGGGGGCAGATCATAACAAATTTCCTACTGAATTTATGGGCAAAAACCAGTATGATTAGATACAATCAAAAGCAAAAAGGATCAAAAATATGACCGCACTTTTTCAACAGCTGCCTGCTATCGATAAACTGTTAAAAACCGCCGAGGGCGAACAGCTAGTAGCCGAATTCGGCCACAGCGCCGTGGTAACCGAATGCCGTCGCCTGCTGGAACAGGGCAGAGAGCAGATTAAACGAGAACATCAACTGCCGCCGGAGTTCGGCGACATCCGGCTGATAACAGCCGCATTGCGCCGGCAGCTACAACAACGCCGGCAAGTACGGATGCAACCGGTGCATAATCTGACCGGTACGGTGCTGCACACCAATCTCGGGCGCGCTTTATGGCCGGCGGCGGCACAACAGGCGGCAGTGGCGGCAATGGGCGGCAATGTGGCGCTGGAATACGATTTGCAGGAAGGGCGGCGCGGCCATCGCGACAGCTATATCAGCGAGTTGTTATGCGAACTGACCGGCGCGGAGGCGGCCTGTGTAGTGAATAATAACGCGGCGGCGGTGCTGCTGATGCTGGCGACGCTTGCCAAGGGCAAAGAAGTGATTATCTCGCGCGGCGAGCTGATCGAAATCGGCGGCGCGTTCCGCATTCCGGATATTATGCAGCAAGCGGGCTGCAAGCTGGTGGAAGTTGGCACCACCAATCGCACCCATTTACAGGATTACCGCGACGCCATTAATGAAGACACCGCGCTATTAATGAAAGTGCACAGCAGTAATTATCAAATCTGCGGCTTTACGCACAGCGTGACGGAGCAGGAACTGGTAGATCTGGGCAGGGAATTTGATCTGCCGGTGATTACCGATCTGGGCAGCGGTGCGCTGACGGCATTATCCGCTTATGGCCTGCCCGCCGAACCGACGGTGCAGGATAAATGGCGTCAAGGCGTGGATTTGATTTCGTTTTCCGGTGATAAACTGCTCGGCGGCCCACAGGCAGGCATTATTGTCGGCGACCGTTATCTGATCGAGCGGCTGCAATCCCACCCGCTGAAACGCGTGTTGCGCTGCGATAAAGTGATTCTCAGTGCGTTGGAAGCGACGCTGCGGCTATATTTACAGCCGGAGCGGCTGCCCCATCAACTGACTACGCTGAACCAGCTGACCCGTCCTGTCGACCAATTAACACAACAGGCGCAAGCGTTAAAAGTGCGGTTGGAAAATCACCTCGCTCAGGATTATATCCTGCGCATTGAACCGAGTCCGGCCCAAATCGGCAGCGGTTCTCAACCATTGGCGGAAATTCCGTCCGTGGCCGTCACCCTTGAGGCCAAAACGCCGGCAAAACTGACCGCACTTTTCGCCCGTTTCAAAGCCTTGCCGCAACCGGTTATCGGTCGGCTTGAAAACGACAAACTATGGCTTGATTTACGCAGCCTTGCTGATCTCAACGCCTTACTCGATACCTTGGAGCATTTATGATTATCGTCACCGCCGGCCATGTGGATCACGGCAAAACCGCTTTATTGCAGGCCTTAACCGGCACCGACACCGCCCATTTGCCGGAAGAGAAAAAACGCGGCATGACCATTGATTTAGGCTATGCCTATTTGCCGCTAAACGATCGCATTTTAGGTTTTATCGATGTGCCGGGGCACGAAAAATTCATACCGAATATGCTAGCGGGGCTGGGCGGCATTCATTATGCCATGCTGATTATCGCGGCGGATGAAGGTATTCAGGCGCAAACCCGGGAACATCTGACTATTTTGCGCCTGCTGCACATTGATCAGCTGATTGTGGTGATCAGCAAAGCGGATCGCGCCGATGAGGCGCAGATCACACAGCTGACCCGACAACTCCAGCAAGATTACCCGTTTTTAGCGCAAAGCCCGCTGTTTATCACCTCCGCCCACAGCGGCCGAGGTATTGCGCAATTGCGGGATTATCTGGCGCAACTGCCGAATCCGGCGCAGCAGGATAAACCGTTCCGTTATGCCATTGACCGCGTGTTTACGGTAAAAGGTGCCGGTACGGTGGTTACCGGAACCGCCTTTGCGGGCGTCGTGCGGATTGAGGACGAACTCTATTTATCCGGCGGTCAGAAAGTGCGGGTGAAAAATATTCATGCCCAGAATCAGCCGAACGCCCTCGGGGTCGCGGGTCAGCGGCTGGCGCTGAATATCAGTGCGGATTTAAACCGCACTTTAATCGAACGCGGCGACTGGTTGCTGGCACAGCCGCCGCTGCCGCCCACAGAACGGGTGACACTTTGGCTGGAAGCCGCCGCGCCGGTTGCGGAAAGCCAACCGGTGCATATTTATCATGCCGCGGCACGCACCACCGGCAGATTGCATCTGTTGCAGGAAAAAGGCCTCGCCGCGCAGCAGCAGGGATTGGCAGAGCTGATTTTAGACCAACCGCTGTTTCTGGCTTACGGCGATAAACTGATCCTGCGCAGCGGTGATGCCAAATCCGTGCTGGCCGGGGCGAAAACGGTAGAGATCAATTCACCGAAACGCCACAAACGTACAGCGCAACGGCTGGATTACTTATGCCGCCTGCTTCAAACCGACAGCCTCGCCGAACGCTTGCGACAATATCTGGAGCAACAACCGGTCGCACTGGAAAAATTAGCCTGGGCGGAACAGTTAAGCGCCGAGCGATTGCAGGAGCTCATCCGCGCCAATCAGGATGTGGTGTTTCAGGATTGGGGCTTTAACCGCCATTATCCGGCACAGCAGGCGGAAAAACTTATCGCGACGCTGACCGATTATCATGCGCAGCACGGTGATCAACTCGGTCTGAGCAAAGCCCGTTTATACCGTATTGCGGCGATTAATCAACCGGAAAAACTGATCTATCATATTATTGAGCAACTGCTGGCGGCGGGACAAATCGAACAGACCCGCGGCTGGCTGCATACGCCGGAACATAAAATCCGTTTTTCGGCGCAGGAACAACATCTGTGGCAGACGGTGCTGGCGCAATTCGAGCAACAAAACGGGCAGGCGCTTTGGGTGCGGGAGCTGGCGGAGCGGCTCGGCATACCGGAAGAAGAGATGCGCAACTTTCTGTATAAAGCGGGCAAACTGGGTTATCTGACGCCGATTGTCAAAGACCGTTTTCTGCTGACCGAAAACATCTACGCCTACGCCCGACTGATTAAACGGATTATTGCCGAGCAAGGCAGCATTTCGGTTAACCGACTGCGTGATGAACTCAACTGGGGGCGCAAAATCACCGTGCAGCTGATGGAATATTTTGATCGCTGCGGTTTTTTACGCCGTAAGGGAAACGCACATATTCTGCGCGATGCCGAGATTTTCGAGGTGTAAAGGCGGCAAAAGTGCGGTTATTTTCGGCGGTGTTTTTGCCATTCGGAAGCCGCACCGCCGCGGATCTTAATGCTGTAAATCAATACTCACCACTTCCGGCTCATCCTTCAGCAGTAAATACACGCCCTGCAACATGGCTTTGTCGGTAATCAGGCATTTGATAATCAGTTTAACCTCGCCGTTTTGCTGATCTTTGACCGTCAGGTTGTCGAGACGATAATGATTGTCGATCAAAATATTGGTCACTTTGCCGATTGCGGTGGCGGTGTTTAATAAAATATTGATTTTCGTTCTGCGGTTTTTGCGTTTACTGCGGCTGACCAGCTGTTGTACTTTCGGCCCCAGACGTACCGCCAGCAGAATCATCAACGTAGCGATCACGGCATCAAAGAAAAAGCCCGCGCCGGTGGCGATACCGATACCGGCCGCCGCCCAGATAATCGCCGCGGTGGTCAGCCCGGAAATGGCGTCATTGCTTTTGCGCAGAATCACCCCGGCGCCCAGAAAACCGATTCCGCTGATCACCTGTGCCGCCAGACGCATCGGATCGGTGCGGATATTTTCCGATACCTGCGCATAATGCTCTGCCGATTTAATCGATACAATGGTCAGCACGCAGGTGGTCACCGCAATAATCACGCAGGTTTTCACTCCCACCGGTTTGTGTTTCAGTTCGCGCTCAAGGCCGATAATTCCGCCCAGCACCATGGCGATCACCATTTTGAGCAAAATGGCCATATTGTCGGAATGGAGAAGCGGTTCAAATAAGGATAAGGTGTTATTCATAATGATTTTCTTCACTGTTGCAATGTGCGGCGCGACAACGGCGGCCGGCTCCGGATTGTGATGCGGCAAGCCTGCGCGCCCGCCGGCATTCATATTTTGTGCCGGGCAAAGAACCCGCAGGGAAATTTTATCAAACGAACGGCGGATTTTAGCAGGATGTTCGCCTTAACGCTACCGCGATGGGATAAATCCCGCTAAAAAGTGCGGTGATTTTTTAATAAGTTTTCGCACCATGCGGCGGCACATCCTACGGCGGTGAATGTTGTATCAACGTTAATGTCACATTAACAAAGACAGAAAACCGTGCTGCCGAAAACCGCGTCCGGCAGCACTCAGGTTTACAGATAATCGACGCTTAGCGATGAGAACGGGAGAAGGCCGCCGCTTCGGCGATTAGCGCCTCATCCGGACGTTGGTGGGTGTATAACACGAATTGTTCCACGGCCTGTAAGGTCATCACTTCCGCTCCGGAAATCACCTGTTTACCCTGCTCGCGCGCCGCATTGATCAACGGTGTTTCCGCCGGCATCGCCACCACATCAAAAACGGTTTGCGCGCGGGCAATCATGGCCTGCGGGAAGGCTAAATCAAACGCTTCCTTGCCGCCTTGCATGCCAATCGGCGTGACGTTAACCAGAATATCCGCCTCTTGCCCCGCCAGACTGTGTGAATAAGTATAACCGTACAATTGCGCCAGATAAGCGCCGGTCTGCGCGTTGCGGGCCACCACCGTCAGTTTGTCGAAACCGGCATGTTTAAATGCCGCCACCACCGCTTTCGCCATACCGCCGCTGCCCTGCACAATCACAGCGGCCTGTTTATCCAGCCGGTATTTTTCAATCAGTTTGACGATAGCGATATAGTCCGTATTGTAGGCTTTCAGATAGCCGTTATCATTAACAATGGTATTGACCGACTCGATCGCCTGCGCGGAGGCATCGATTTCATCCACAAAGGGCATGCAGCTTTCCTTAAACGGCATGGACACCGCGCAGCCGCGGATCCCCAATGCGCGCACGCCTTTTACCGCATGTTCGATATCCTGCGTGCTAAAGGCTTTATACACGAAATTCAGACCGAGTTTCTGATACAGATAGTTATGAAAATAAGTGCCGGTATTGCCCGGCCGGCCGGATAAGGACATGCACAATTGGGTATCTTTGTTGATCATAAAACTGCTCCGAAAAAGCCTGAGGCTAAATGTTTAAATTAATCGCATCGTCGATAAAATACTGATTCATATCGAACGCCGGTTTGGCGCCTTTATCCTTGCCCACGGTTTTCGACGGCACGCCCGCCACCGTGGTATATTCCGGCACCGGTTGCAGCACCACGGAATTGGCGCCGATTTTGGCATAACGCCCGACTTCGATATTCCCCAGAATCTTGGCGCCGGCGCCGATCATTACGCCTTCGCGCACTTTCGGGTGACGATCGCCGGATTCTTTGCCCGTCCCGCCGAGGGTGACGCCCTGCAAAATGGAGACATCGTTTTCAATCACCGAGGTTTCGCCGACCACAATGCCGGTGGCGTGGTCGAACATAATGCCGTGACCGATTTTGGCCGCCGGGTGAATATCCACATCAAAGGCGACGGAAATCTGATTCTGTAAATAAATGGCCAGCGCTTTGCGCCCGCACTGCCACAGATAATGGGTGATGCGATAGCTTTGTAAGGCATGAAAACCTTTTAAATACAGCAACGGCGTAGTCCATAATTCTACCGCCGGGTCACGCTGACGCACCGCGCGGATATCACAGGCCGCACTTTCGATAATACTCGGCTGCGACTGATAAGCCTCTTCCACGATTTCACGCAGCGCAATGGCCGGCATAATCGGATTAGCCAGTTTATTCGCCAGAATATAACTCAGCGCGCTGCCCAGATTATGATGCTTTAAAATGGTCGAATGAAAAAAACTCGCCAGCATCGGCTCGCATTCGACCTGTTCTTTGGCTTCCTGACGGATCAGAGCCCACAATTCTACCGACATATATTTTTCCTTATTCCACTTTTCGTTCACGTCCAAGTAAGCTCATGGCCACTTCCTGTGCGTTCTTACCGCAAAACAGCACCTGATACACCTGTTCGGTAATCGGCATTTCCACGCCCTGCCGCTGAGCGAGTAAATAGGCCTCTTTCGTATTATAAAAGCCTTCCACCACCTGACCGATTTGTGCCATTGCCGCCTGCGCATCAATGCCCTGTCCCAGCATTAAACCGAAACGGCGGTTGCGGGATTGATTGTCGGTACAGGTCAGCACCAGATCGCCTAATCCCGACATGCCCATAAAGGTGTTCGGATTGGCGCCCAGCGCAACGCCCAAACGGCTGATTTCGGCAATACCGCGCGTGATTAACGCCGTGCGGGCATTGGCGCCGAAGCCCATGCCGTCAGACATGCCGGCACTGATGGCAATCACATTTTTAATTGCGCCGCCGAGCTGAACGCCGATCATATCGTGATTAATATACACCCGGAAGTGTTTACTGCAATGAATGCGCGCCTGAAATTCAAGGGCGAATTGCTGATTGTTCGACGCCAGCGCAATTGCGGTCGGCATTCCCGCCGCCAGCTCTTTGGCAAAAGTCGGGCCGGATAATACCGCCAGCGGATAATCTTTGCCGAGCGTATCTTCAATGACGTCCTGCAACAGGCGCCCGCTGTCGCGCTCCAGCCCTTTGGTCGCCCACACGATACGGCTGTCCGGGCGTAAGTGCGGTTTAATTTTGGCAATAACTTCGCCGAATACATGGCTGGGCACGACAATTAACACATCGCGCGATTTTGCTATCGCCGCGGCTAAATCGGCTTCAATCCGCAACGCGTCGGGAAAACGCACATCGGGCAGAAACGCCTGATTGCAGCGCTCCGTCGCCAGCCGGCGCATGTGTTCGGGGTCATGCCCCCACAGATACGTCGGATAACCGTTGCGGGAAAAGGTAATTGCCAGTGCACTGCCGTAAGAACCGGCGCCGATGACGGTGATAGGTGAAGCGGATATTGTCGTATTCATCATTTATACTCCGGAAATGGCGAAATTTGACAAGAACGGAAAAACAATCAAAGGCGGATAAGGCATCCGCCTCTTTTAACAGGCTGTTTCGCCGGGTTAATGCACTTCCTGGTTACCAGACTGTTCCTGCTGTTCTTGCTGACGTTGTAAATAATCCATAAACAGCGCATCGAAATTCACCGGGGAAAGGTTCAGTGCCGGGAAGGTGCCGCGGTTAACCAGATTGGACACCAGTTCGCGCGCATAAGGGAACAGCATGTTCGGACATTGCGAGGTCAGGCAATGGGCCAGCTGCATATCTTCCAGTCCGCTGACGGTAAACACGCCCGCCTGTTTCACTTCACAGATAAAGGCGACATCGCCGCTGTCTTCTAAGGTGGTTTCGACGGAAATATTGAGGCAGACTTCATATAAATCGTCGCCTAACTGGGTGGTTTCGCTGCTTAAGTCAAAACCTAGTTTCGGTTTCCATTCCTGCTGAAAAATATGCGGTAAATTCGGCGCTTCAAAGGAAACGTCTTTCACATAAATACGTTGAATCTGCAATACGGCCTGCGTGTTTTGTTCTTCGTTTGCCGCGACCTCTTGATTTTGCTCAGTCATTATTCAATCCTTCTTGATTATTTGTTTTTCTTTACTAAAGGGAGATTCTCGGAACGCCAGCCGCCGATACCGTCTTTTAAGGTATAAACCCGGCTGAAGCCTTGTTTTGATAACAATTCGGCCGAAGCGCCGGCAGACATTCCGGTTGCGCAGGTCAGAATCACCGCATGATCTTTATGCTGTTCGATTTTGCCCACATTCTGATTTTTAATTTCGCTGGGCAGCAGGTTGATACTATTGACGATATGACCGCGTTCAAATTCATCAATCGTCCGCAAATCAATCACCACCGCATCTTCGTTATTTATCAGGCTGACGGCCTGCGCATTGCCGATCACTTTCACTTTGGTGGTGACGGATTTTGTCAGGGTATAAACCACCATAATAAATACGGCAATCCACGCGATAACCATTAAGCTATGATTTTTAGCGAAATCCGTCGCCATAGGGAGAAATTCTTGCATGTCGTTCTCAATATTTAAATTCAATGTTTAAGTTTAAAAATAAGGGCTTAAGTATAACCGCAGTTTCTTCATCTTTCAAAGAAACTATTGCAATTTAATTGATCTATATTATAGAGATAAGCCAAGTTTGTTGCTATAGTAGCGTGCAATTGCGGGAGAAAGGAACAATCGATGACAACGCACTTTCCGCCGCGAGGTGAATTCCCGTTCGGCTTATGGCGGGAATGCTTTTCCGTATATGTTTAAAATAGGGGTCAACCATGTTTTTTCTTCAATTCGCCATCGTGCTAATCTGTATCCTGATCGGTGCCCGTATCGGCGGTATCGGTTTGGGGGTGATGGGCGGTGTCGGTCTTGCTATCCTGTCCTTCGGTTTCGGTCTGCAACCGGCCGGTCTGCCGATTGACGTCATGCTAATGATTATGGCGGTGGTGTCCGCCGCTGCGGCGATGCAGGCCGCCGGAGGTCTGGATTACATGATCAAAATCGCCACCAACATTCTGCGCAAAAATCCGAAATATATTACCTTTATGGCACCGGCGGTTACTTGGACGTTCACCGTATTGGCCGGTACCGGACACGTTGCTTATTCCGTGCTGCCGGTGATCGCGGAAGTCAGCCGGCATAACGGCATTCGCCCTGAGCGTCCGCTGTCGATGGCGGTTATCGCTTCCCAGTTCGCTATCGTCGCCAGCCCGATCGCTGCGGCGGTGGTCGCCGTGGTGGCCTATCTTGAACCGCAGGGCATCCACTTGGGCGATGTGCTGAAAGTCACCATGCCGGCGACGGTTTTAGGGATCGGCGTGGCTTGTATCTTCGTCAATAAAATGGGTAAAGAATTAAAAGACGATCCGGATTATCAGCGCCTGCTACAGGATCCGGAATATATCAAGGAAAATCAGGCCAAAACCAATGTGGCCGAAATCGAAATCAGCAAAACGGCGAAAACCTCCGTCACTTTATTCTTAATCGGGGCGCTGTTGGTGGTGATTATGGGGGCGTTCCCGTCCTTGCGTCCGAACTTCGACGGCAAACCGATGGGCATGGCGCATACCATTGAAATCGTGATGCTGACCGTCGGCGCGCTGATTATTCTCATCTGCAAACCGAACGGCAACGCCATTACCCAAGGTTCGGTGTTCCATGCCGGTATGCGTGCGGTTATCGCGATCTTCGGTATCGCCTGGCTGGGCGACACATTAATGCAGGCGCATATGGTGGAAGTGAAAGAAAGCGTGAAAGCGCTGGTAGAAACCGCACCTTGGACTTTCGCTTTCGCCTTATTCCTGCTTTCCGTGCTGGTGAACAGTCAGGGCGCGACCGTAGCGACCTTATTCCCGGTCGGTATCGCACTGGGCATTCCGGCGCCGATTTTAATCGGGGTATTCGTGGCGGTAAACGGTTATTTCTTTATTCCGAACTACGGCCCGATCATCGCCTCTATCGACTTCGATACCACCGGCACAACCCGTATCGGGAAATATATCTTCAACCACAGCTTTATGATACCGGGTCTGCTGAGCATGGCGTTCAGTCTGGCATTCGGCCTGCTATTCGCCAATTTATTCCTGTAATCCGAAGCTAAAAAACGTTTAAAATCGTACCGCACTTTTTATAAGTGCGGTATTTTTTTCGCCGCTTTTTACCCCGTATCAGTGAAAACGATATATCATATCCGCAAACACAATGTGCGTTACGCATAAAATTTCCGCATAATACCCCCTAAAGTCAACCCGCAAGGAGAAAGCACGATGACCATCAGCAAACAACAGATTCTGGACGCCTATCATTTCCGTCATGCCTGCAAACAATACGATCCGCATAAAAAAATCAGCGCGGAGGATTTCCGTTTTATTTTGGAAACCGGCCGCCTGTCGCCCAGCTCTTTCGGCTTTGAACCGTGGAAATTTCTGGTGATTGAAAAACCGGCAATCCGTGAGCTTATCCGTGATAACGCCTGGGGTGCCAAAGATAAAATAATGGATTGCAGCCATTTTCTGCTGATTCTGGTTCGCCAGCCTGCCGAATTGCTGGCCGACGGCGAATATGTGCAGCATATTATGCGCGATATTCATCACATTCCTGAAGACGCACTGCGCCAGCGCCAGACATTTTACCGCCGGTTCAGCGAACAGGATTTCAAACTCACGCAAAATCCCACCGCTTTCTACGAATGGGCCTGCCGCCAAAGCTACATCGCGCTGGCCAATATGCTGACCGCCGCCGCCATGATCGGCATTGACAGCACGCCGATTGAAGGCTTTCCGCTGGAACAGATGAACGATTTACTGGCGCAACAGGGATTATACAACCCGCAGCAATATAAACTGAGTGTCATGGCGGCATTCGGCTACCGCCTCCATCAACCGCGCGAGAAAACCCGCCGGCCGCTTGAAGAGGTGGTGGAATGGGTAAGATAATCTCAATATATTTCACGCTATAACGAAACTTATCGCCCTCCGCCTTGGTCAAACTACAGGTAAATTCACTTTATTCGGAGTACCTATGCGATTCACTACCTTAAGCGCCCTGATGATGGGCGCTACCGTCGCCGCAACGGGCAATGCGTTGCCGACGGCAAAACCAGACTCAGCGGCGCAAACGCCGTATTTCAACCAAACGGCGGACGGCTATCAATTAAACTTCGACGGCGAGCATTACCGCGCGCTGGAAGTCAGCGTCAACGGCAAACTGGTGAAATTCCGCGCCTTTGAAAATATCGTTTATGTCCGCCGGCCGCTGGAGCCCGATTATCAAAGCCTGAATCTGTATGTGCCGGAAGCCTATTTCAATAACGGCACGATTAACGGCTTTAACGCACAAAGCGCGCCGATTTTCCTACCGAATGCGGTGGGCGGCTACATGCCGGCGAAAGCCGCCGCTTACAACGACAAGGGATTCGGAAGCGACGATAAACCGAACGCAATAATGACCGCACTTGCCAAAGGTTATGTGGTGGCAAGTGTCGGCGCCCGCGGTCGCACGCTGGAGCAAAACGGTCGTTATACCGGTAAAGCGCCGGCGGCGATTGTGGATCTGAAAGCCGCGGTGCGTTACTTGCATTTCAACGATGCCCGCATACCGGGCGATGCGAATAAAATCATTTCCAACGGTACCAGCGCCGGCGGAGCCTTATCCGCCTTACTGGGCGCCAGCGGCGACAGCGCGGATTACGCCGCTTATTTCAAAACCCTCGGCGCCGCTGAGGCCAGCGATCGGATCTTCGCCGTCTCCGCTTACTGTCCGATCACCAATCTGGAACATGCCGACAGCGCTTATGAATGGGAATTCAACGGACTGAACCAATACAGCCGCATGGATATGAGCAAATTAAACGCCGCCGGCTATAACGATCGCAGCAAACCGATGCCGATGCTGGAAGGCGAGTTAAGCGCGCAGCAAATCGCCGTCTCCGATCAGTTAAAAGCCGCATTTCCCGCTTACTTGAACAGCCTGCAACTGAAAGACGAACGCGGCACACCGCTGACGCTGGATGCGCAGGGCAACGGCACCTTTAAAGACTATATGAAAGAGGTGATTCGCCGTGCCGCGGATAAAGCCTACCAAGCGGGAACGGATTTATCCGACCAATCCTGGGTCAGCCTGAGCCGGGACGGTGTCGCCGCGATCGACTGGCACGGTTATGTTCATTCGCAAAAGCGGATGAAATCGCCGCCGGCTTTCGACGCCCTTGATCTCAGCAGCGGCGAAAACAATCTGTTCGGCACACAAACTGTGAATAATCAACACTTTACCGCTTATTCACAGCAGCATTCCAGCCTATCGGGCGGCATGGCGGATGCCCAAATCATCAAATTGATGAATGCCATGAATTATATCGACAACCCGCACGCCGCCACACACTGGCGGATCCGCGCCGGCACCGCTGATCGAGACACCTCTCATGCGATCAGCGCCATTCTGGCGATCAAACTGACGATGGCGGGTAAACGGGTGGATTACGCTACGCCATGGGCCGTGCCGCATGCCGGCGATTATGATTTGGACGAACTGTTCCAATGGACTGACACGATCAGCCGTTAACCCCACAAGTGCGGTGCAAAAATCACGGATTTTTCACCGCACTTTTTTTACCGCTTTTAACATATTGCCCGTACGCCGGATAAAAGATGCTGGACATTCCCGCACAAACGACTACAATTCTGGCGGTTTTGATCTTAATCAATTTTATAGGAAAGTAGTTTATGAAAACAATCGTTATCGTCGGCGGCGGTGCCGGCGGATTAGAACTGGCCACCGCTCTCGGCGACAAATTAGGCCGCAAACAAAACGCGCGCGTGATGTTAATCGACAAAAACAGCACCCATCTGTGGAAACCGCTGCTGCACGAGGTGGCGACCGGTTCGCTGGACGACGATATTGACGCGCTCAGCTATCGCGCACATGCTAAAAATCATTATTTTGAATTCCGCCAGGGCGCACTGACCGCCGTCGATCGCGCGCATAAAAATATCACGCTGGCGCCGATTTACAACAGTCAAAACGAATTGCTGGTTGCCGAACGCACCATCGCTTATGACATTTTAGTGCTGGCTATCGGCAGTAAATCCAATGATTTCGGCACGCCGGGCGTGGCGCAGCACTGCATCTTTTTAGACAGTTCGGAGCAGGCGAAGCTTTTCCATCACCGCATGATGGAACTGTTTCTTAAATTTGCCAATAATGATGAAAAAGACGTTCAGATCGCCATTGTCGGCGGCGGCGCCACCGGTATCGAGCTGTCCGCCGAGTTATATAATGCCGCGAAACACCTGCACCATTACGGTTTCGGCAAACTGAGCAATACCAGTCTGAAAGTCACCTTACTGGAGGCCGGGCCGCGTCTTCTGCCGGCCTTATCGGAACGCATTTCCGCCGCGGCGGAAAAAGAACTGCGCGCCCTCGGCGTGGATGTGCGCACCAACACGGCGGTGGTGCAGGCGGAGCCAAACGGGCTCACCACCAAAGACGGCGAGCGCATAAATGCGGATCTCATGGTCTGGGCGGCCGGTGTCAAAGCCGCCGAAATGACCAAAACCTTCGGATTTTCCACCAACCGCATCAATCAGATCGAGGTCAAACCGACCTTGCAGACAACGGTGGACGACGATGTTTATGTGATCGGTGACTGTGCCGCGTTAATGCAGGCCGACGGGAAACCGGTGCCGCCGCGCGCGCAGGCGGCGCATCAAATGGCGGCGGCCTGCGGCAAAAATATTCTGGCGCAGCTTGCCAATAAACCGCTGAAGCCTTTTGTATTCAGCGATCACGGTTCTTTGGTGTCGTTCTCACGCTTCGCTACGGTGGGAAACCTGATGGGCAATCTGACTAAAGGCTCGATGTTCATCGAAGGGAAAATCGCGCGGATGATGTATCTGTCCTTATACCGCATGCATCAGGCGGCATTGCACGGTTGTTTCCGCACCGGGCTTATCGTACTGGTCGGTCGCATCAACCGGTTATTGCGTCCGTCGCTGAAATTGCACTAAACCCATATTCGCAACGCGAAAAGTGCGGTAGAATTTCTCACAGTTTTGCCCCTTTTCCGCTTAAGGATATTTTCATGCTGTTATCGTTCGTGTTAATCGCACTGTGTGCCGGCGTCGCTTTAGCCACGCAGGCGGCAATCAATTCGCAGCTGGCCGGCGCGCTTACCGGTCAGCCGGCGGTCGCCGCGCTGATCTCATTTGCCACCGGCACATTGGTATTATTACTGATTTGCATCTGGAAAACCGATCTGTTCGGCGCCCTGCAACAGGTGCCGAAACAGCCGCTGTGGAAGCTGATCGGTGGGCCGTTAGGGGCGCTGGTGGTTTTTACCACCATTTTTCTCGCCCCTAAAATGGGGGTTACCAACATGCTGTTTTTCATTATCGTCGGTCAGCTGGTTGCCGCCGCGATTATCGATCACTTCGGGTTAATCGGAATGCCCGCACGGCCGGTTCAGCTCTGGCAGATTATCGGCTTTATTGTTATCGCCTGCGGCTTAACGCTGTTTTTCTTCGGTAAGAAGATCTTCGGCTAATTAAAAACCACGCCTCGGCGTGGTTTTTTTATCGGTTTATAAAATCATTTTCACCAGTTTGTCGGCTTTCAGGCGTGCGAATTTGCGCAGCAGTTTCTGCACCGGCTGCGGGTAAGTATCCAGATCTTCCAGTTCGGAATAATGTTTCAGCACGGTTGTGTAGCGGCGAATGTCGTCCAGCTCCTTTTCTGTCTGCGCGCGCAGCTCCCGTTGCGGATCATGAATAAATAACCCGTTTTCCGCATCCAGCCGCCAGGCACGCGGATTCAGGTTATTACCGGTCAGCAACATCGCCTGGTCGTCCACCCACAAACCTTTCAGATGATAGGTATTCTCGCCGTCTTTCCAAGTGCGGATAACCAGTTGTCCCTGCGTGATGAAACGCTCGAATTTTTTACTGAAACGGCGCAGGTTGCTTTCATATAAATACGGCAGCGCGCCGGCCATTTTGAACGGTTCGTCAGGCGGAATATAAAAATCATTCGCCACCTTATCACCGACGATAATTTCGATCCGTTTGCCTTTTTCCAGTAAGCGGTGAATGTTATAGCGCAGCGAACGCGGCAGGTTGAAATACGGCGTACAAATCACCAGTTTGTCCTGCACCAGCTGAAATAACGCTTCAATGGTACGGTTGAGAATATTATTTCCGGCGCCCAACCCGAACAGCGGACAAACCGTCAGGCTGTCGTGCAGCGTGACGGACGCGGGCAGGTGATACTGAGCGTCGCTGGCCAGATTTTTGCGGAACAGGCGGATATTCTGGCGAATTTCTTTGGTCTGCGGGCGGGTGTTCACATCCAGCGGCGACACCGCACCGGGATCTTGCAGATAGCTTTTAATAAAGCCGACCAAGGTATCGGCCAGCGCCTGATTGCGGATTTTATGATAGCGGTCGTAGCGATATTTCTCATGCTGGGCAAGATAGACGTTATTGATACTGGCGCCGCTGTAAAGCACAGTGTCGTCAAATACAAACCCTTTAATATGCAGCACGCCGAACACTTCGCGCGTATTAATCGGCACGCCGAAAAACATATTCGGATCATCGGGCAGCTGGTATTTGGCGCGCGCATCGCAATACCAATCGGCGTTGGTGGCCGTTTTTTCCGCGCCGAGCAGATTGCGCTGTGCGCGGTGCCAATCGACGAAAATTTTCACCTCCAGCTCGGGGTTATCTTGTCTGGCGCGGTAAATCTCATCTAAAATCTGTTGCCCCGCCTCATCGTTCTGCCAGTAAAGTGCGGTAATATAAATGCGGGATTTTGCCCGGCGGATCAGCTCAATAAGTTGCGTTTTAAAGGCCGCGGGGCTATCAATAAACTCGACCTGCTCCGCCTGCAGCGGCAAAGCGGGCAGGCGCTCAAGATGCTGGATTGCTCGTTTGGTTTTATTTATCAACATATATCGTTCTCTATAATTGACGCGACGAGAAATTAGTTGGCTAGTCTACAATATTTACCGCCGCAGTGGCTAGAAAAAAGGTTTTTTTTCGTTATAATGCTCACAATTTCTCGAAAAGTGCGCTTGTTTATTACTCACTTTATCGCTGTTTTACTCTTATTACCGGCAAGTCATTATGAACGCAAAAAAACCGACCTTTCAGCCCGCTGACAATTCATCCCGTTTCAACCAACGCACACCGGCCGCAAAAAAACCGGCGCAAAACCGACCGCACTTTGAACCGGCGCGCAAAACCGACAAGGCGGCGTTCAAGCGCGATAAAACGGCTTTTCGCGCGAGCAGCGATATGCCGCGGGATAAAGCGCGCCATACGCCGCAGATTACCGAAACGCAACTGGGTAATGCGCGTGGTACCGGCAATGTCAGCGTAACGCTAAAACGCAGCACCGCTCCCGGTGATGAGAAAAAAACCGGCCCGTTATCGCCGCGTGCGCCGGAAAAAATCAAGAAAAACCGCGCCGAAGAAATGAAACTGTACGGCGAGAATGCCTGTCTGGCGCTGTTTGCCGAGCGGCCGGAAAGCATTGTGCGGGTGTGGGCCACCGTTGAGCTGGCGCATCGCGTCGGTGAGCTGTTCAGCTATCTTGCCGCCAACAAAAAAGTCTATCACGTTGTGGACAGCCGCGAATTGGAACGGGTCAGCGGCACCGAACATCACGGCGGGATCTGTATGCTGGTGAAGAAAAAACGCCCGTTCACCCTGGCCGGCTATCTGAGCCTGCCGCGCCGGAAAGACTGCGTCGTGCTGCTGGACGGCATCGGCAATGCGCATAATCTCGGCGCCGTTATCCGCAGCTGCGCATTTTACGGGGTAAAATCCGTCATCACGGCAGAACCGGACGCCCTAAATGCGGCATCCGCCGTGCGTGTCGCCGAGGGCGGGATGGAATATATTCACCCGATACAGGCCGACAGCACGGAAAACGCCTTAAGCCAGCTGCGTCAGGCGGGCTATCAGATTATCTGCCCGAGCAGCGGTAAACAGGGCAAAGCCGCCGCATTATCCTTCGCCGATAAAGTGGCGTTCCTGCTGAGTGAAAGTGCGGTGGAAAATCTGGTAAAAAAAGAGGAAATTCTGAATTTATCGCGCGCCAATCCGCTCAAAAGCGGGCTGAACGTCGCGGTGGTCGCAGGCATCGTACTGGCGAAATGGGCGGAATAACCGCCTCACAGCTTCTCGGGATGATGAATCAGCACAAAGCGCTCCCACAGCTGGGCTTCCGTTTCCGTATGGGCGGGATCGGTTTTAATACAGTTGGTTATCGGGCAGACTTTCTGGCAGGTCGGCGTATCGTAATGCCCGACACATTCGGTACACAGATTCGGGTCGATGACATAGATCGCATCGCCGACAGAAATCGCCTCGTTCGGGCATTCCGGCAGGCACATATCGCAATTTGTGCATTTGTCGGTAATCAGCAGCGCCATCATCTCCCCCAGTCAAGTCAGAAAATGCGGCATTATAAAGAATACCGCTTAAAAATTAAATAATAATTTAAGGTGAATCACCGATGAATAAAAAACAAATGATGCAGCTGTCCATTTTTGTAGTGTTCTTTTTTATGTTCCTGCTGGCGGGCTGGTATTATTTTTCGCAGCAGAAACAAGCCGTTTCCACCGTGGTGGAGCGCGATTACGATTATATCATGCAGCATGATCCCATCGGTCGCAACGCCAAAGCGCCGACCCATTATTATACCTTCGTGCTGTCATGGTCTCCGGCATTTTGCGACGTTCAGCGCAAACGATACGGCGAAAATCTGCCCAATTCTCTGAAATATCAATGCGGCAAAACCCAGCAGTTCGGTTGGGTGATTCACGGTTTGTGGCCGCAAAACAAATTCGCGCGCCGGGTTTCTGATCAGCCGCGTTTCTGTCAGGGCGATTTGCCGATAGTGCCGCAGGAAATTATCGAACAGTTTTTACCGGAAAGCCCGAGCGCCAATTTATTGCAGGGCGAATGGGAAAAACACGGCGCCTGTGCCTTTGAGCGGGCGCAGGATTATTTCGCCAAACAGCGGGAGTTGTTCCACACCTTAAAATTTCCTACCTATGAACTGTCATCGCGCAGCGAACTGTTCGCCTGGATGAAAAAGAATAATCCGCAGCTGAAAAATATTTACATCGGCGCCAACCGCAACGAACTTTTCATCTGCTACGATTTAGACTGGCAGGTCATCGATTGCCCGCGCAGCCGCACCGGTTATTAAATGACGGCACAACACGGACGACGGGCAAAAAACAATTAAAAAAAACACCGCACTTTTTCGCTCGGTGCGGTGTGATTTCGCCGTTTAAATCATAAATTCGATTAATTCGTCACGGCTAAAAATATTCACCAGTTTCGGCGTTAAATAAACCTTGTCACCGGGTACGAAGCCCTCTTGTTCCAGTTGCGCATGATTAATCGACACCTCGATCGGTTTTTCATAGTGCGCGGCCTGCACTTCCACGAAAATCGTCGCCCCGGCGGTATGCAGCCGGCTGATCTCGCCCTGAATCGCATTAGCGTTTTGCCCTTTGCTCATGCCGATCTCGTGCGGCCGGACGTAGGCAATCACCGATTGCGGCCGGTGATGGCGGCTGAGCGGCTGGGTGAAATCGCCGATGCGCAGCAGATTTTGTTCAATCACTCCGTGCAGCACATTCACTTCACCCAGAAAATGCGCCACAAACGCGGTTTGCGGCTGTTTGTACACCTCTTCCGGCGTACCGACCTGTTCCACACGGCCTTTGTTCATCAGAATAATTTTATCCGCCACTTCCAAGGCTTCGTCCTGATCATGGGTGACAAACAAACTGGTGACATTAATTTCATGATGAAAATCCCGCAGCCAGCGGCGCAGCTCTTTACGCACCGTCGCATCCAGCGCACTGAACGGCTCGTCCAGCAATAAGACTTTCGGCTGCGTAGCCAGTGCGCGCGCCAATGCCACCCGCTGACGCTGCCCGCCGGACAGCTGATCCGGATAATAGGCGGCGAACCGGTTAAGCTGGACTAAATCCAGTAATTCACGGACTTTACGCTGAATTTCCTCATCACTTAAACGCTCCGCCCGCGGTTTGACTTTTAAACCGAAAGCCACATTCTGCGCCACGCTCATGTGCCGAAACAGAGCGTAGCTTTGAAACACAAAACCGATGTCGCGTTGTTTGGCGCTGAGTCGGCTGACATCCCGATCGTCGAATAAAATGGTGCCGCTGTCGGCCTGCTCCAGCCCGGCGATAATGCGCAGCAATGTGGTTTTCCCGCAGCCGGACGGCCCCAGCAGGGCGGCCAGCTCACCGTTTTGTACGCTGAAATTAATCTTGTTAAGTGCGGTCAGATTTGCAAAGGTTTTTTGAATATCCCGAATAATAATGCTCATGTTGTTCCTCTTATGCCGTCTGTCCGCCGAGTTTGCTTTCCGTCCACTGGCGCGCCAGCAACAGCAGCAGAGAAAGCAATAACAATAGTACGGCGACGCTGAATGCGGCGACAATGTTGTATTCGTTATAAAGAATTTCAATATGCAGCGGCAGGGTGTTGGTATAGCCGCGAATATGTCCGGACAGCACCGACACCGCGCCGAATTCTCCCAATGCGCGCGCGGTACACAGCACCACGCCGTGCAGCAACGCCCATTTGATATTCGGCAGCGTGATATAACGGAAAATCTGCCAACCGTTGGCGCCGAGCACGGTGGCGGCTTCTTCTTCCTGCGTGCCCTGCGCCTGCATAATCGGGATCAGCTCGCGCGCCACAAAAGGCACGGAAACGAAAATGGTGGCCAGCACAATTCCCGGAATGGCATAGACAATCTGAATATCCCAAGCGTCAAGATAAGGATATAACCAGCTTTGCGTGCCGAACAGCAGCACATAAATCAAACCCGCCACAATCGGTGAAACGGAAAACGGCAGATCGATAAGAGTGATCAGAAACTGGCGGCCTTTAAATTCATATTTGCTTACCGCCCAAGCGGCAAACACGCCGAATACCAGATTCAGCGGCATGGCGATCGCCGCGGCAAGCAAGGTCAGCTTTAATGCGGCGATGGTATCCGGCTCAATAACCGTTTGCCAGAAAACCGAAAACCCTTCGCTTAATCCCTGTGAAATCACCACCAGCAACGGCAGCACCAATAAGGTAAGAAAAATCACCACGGATAAGGCAATCAGCGTATACGCCGCCGGACTGTATTTTTGTGCAGGTAATGACATAATCCTTCCTTAAGAGCCGAAACGCGCAAGGCGGTGCTGAATAATATTGATAATAAATAACAGGGTAAAGGAAATCAGCAGCATGATAACGCCGATCATCGCCGCCGCCACATAGTTATACTGATCCAGTTTCGCCACGATCAGCAAGGGCAGAATTTCCGTTTTAAAGGGAATATTGCCGGCGATAAATACCACCGAGCCGTATTCGCCGATCGCGCGGGCAAAGGCCAGCGTAAACCCGATAATCCAGGCCGGCAGAATCGCCGGCAGAATGATACGGATAAAAATCTGCATTCGGCTCGCTCCCAGAATTGTGGCGGCTTCCTCCACATCTTTCGGTAAATCCTGTAGCACCGGCTGCAACGTTCGCACCACAAACGGCAACGTCACAAACAACAGCGCCAGCGTAATGCCGATGGGCGTATAGGCGATTTTAAAGGCGAAAAACTGGCCGATAATGCCGTTTTGCGCATAAATGGCGGTCAGTGCGATACCGGCGACCGCCGTCGGCAGGGCAAACGGCATATCGATAAAAGTGTCCATCAGTTTGCGCCCGAAAAAGCGGTAACGCACCAGTGTCCACGCCAGTACACCGCCCAGCAAGGTATTGAACAGCGCTGCGGTAAATGCGGTGCGCAGCGACAGCCACAAAGACAGCAACAGCTGCTTGCCGGTGATCAGCTGCACGAATTCCGACCAGCTAATCTGCATGGAAAACACAAACAACGCAAATAAAGGAATTAAGACGATCAGGCTTAAAAAGCTGATCGTATAACCTAAGGATAATTTAAATCCGGGAATAATGCGGGGTACCGCTGTCATAAATCACTCCTCAAACCGCTTTCGCCCACACGAAAGGCCGTTCTGATCATTCGTTAATCCGGGCAAAAATCTGATCAAATACCCCGCCGTCGTCAAAATAGGTCTTTTGCGCCGAAGCCCAGCCGCCGAAAGCCTCATCAATCGTCACCAGCGTCAGCGCCGGAAAACGGTCAGGGTATTGCGCCAGAATCGCGGCATTACGCGGGCGATAAAAATGTTTGGCGATAACATGCTGCGCCTCATCGCTGTATAAATATTGCAGATAAGCCTGTGCCTGCTCGCGCGTTCCTTTTTTATCCACCACCGCATCCACCACTGCAACCGGCGGTTCCGCCAGAATGGAAAGCGATGGCGTGACGATTTCAAACTCACCGCCGCCCTGTTCCGCCAGCGCCAGATAAGCCTCGTTTTCCCAGGCCAGCAACACATCGCCCAGCCCGCGCTGTACAAAACTGGTGGTCGCGCCGCGCGCACCGGTATCCAGCACCGGCACATGGCGGTAAATTTCGCTGACAAAGGCTAACGCCTTATCGTCGCTGCCGTATTTGGCTTTGGCGAATGCCCATGCCGCCAGAAAATTCCAGCGTGCGCCGCCGGAGGTTTTCGGGTTCGGCGTAATCACTTCAACGCCTTCGCGCACCAAATCGTCCCAGTCGCGAATGTTTTTCGGATTTCCTTTACGCACTAAAAACACAATGGTGGAAGTATAAGGCGTACTGTTATCGGCAAACTTGCTTTGCCAGTCCGGCGCAATCAGCGTCTGTCGGCTGTTAATGGCATCAATATCGCCGGCCAGCGCCAGTGTCACCACATCCGCCTGCAATCCGTCGATCACCGAACGCGCCTGTTTACCGGAACCGCCGTGCGAAGTCCGAATGGTGATGTTTTCTCCGTTGGTTTGCTGCCAGTGCTGTGCAAACAGCTGATTGTACTCTTTATACAGCTCACGGGTGGGATCATAGGAAACATTCAGTATGGTCGCCGCATTGGCGCCGGAGAACGTAGCCATCGCGGCAAGTGCGGTGATAATCAGCGCGGTTTTTCGTCCCAGCCACTGCGCCGCCGGCAGCCGAAAAGCCAAAAGAACGGGTTGCATAGCTCCTCCTTCTCGTTATCGGTTGATGTTGTGTCGGTTATTGTTGTAAATAAATTATTAAAATTCGGCCTGTTTTCAGGCTTCCTGCATTTAACCATCAAAATTTTAGCGGCAGAAATAAAAAAATCGCATTTAATATTCCATATGAATATATCAAATGCGATGAATCTCATTTACAGAACCGTGATACCGCCGAACGGGACAAAAGTGCGGTGCTTTTTTTAAACTTTTTCTTCATTTGATAACGTGCATATAAATTTTCGCTCCGGATATTGAAAAAAATATGTCATTTATCTAATCAATTAGAAAGAATTCATTTAACCCAAAGAATAATGGCGAGAATTTGATCTAGACCCGTTACATCATGCAAAATAAGTGAGTATAATGCGTGGCAGTGTTTATAATTTTCAATTTTAACCAACCAAGAGGGTAAATTATGTCAGTAATTAAAATGGCCGATCTGGATTTAACCGGCAAACGCGTCTTTATCCGCGCCGATCTGAACGTACCGGTAAAAGACGGTAAAGTAACGTCTGACGCGCGTATCCGCGCCACCATTCCGACCTTAAAACTGGCGCTGCAAAAAGGCGCAAAAGTCATGGTGACCTCCCATTTAGGCCGTCCGACCGAAGGTGAATTCAAACCGGAAGATTCTCTGCAACCGGTGGTCGATTACTTAAATAATTCCGATCTGGGCGTGCCGGTTCGTTTGGTGCGCGATTATCTGTCCGGCGTCGAAGTCAACGGCGGTGAAGTTGTGGTGCTGGAAAACGTGCGTATCAACAAAGGTGAAAAGAAAAATGATGCCGAGCTGGGTAAAAAATATGCCGCACTGTGCGATGTGTTCGTGATGGACGCCTTCGGTACGGCGCACCGCGCGCAAGCATCCACTTACGGTGTGGCGGAATATGCGCCGATCGCCTGTGCCGGCCCGTTATTAGCGGCGGAACTGGATGCGCTCGGTAAAGCGCTGAAAGAACCGAAACGTCCGATGCTGGCGATTGTGGGCGGCTCCAAAGTATCCACTAAACTTACCGTGTTGGATTCCTTATCCAAAATTGCCGACCAGCTGATTGTCGGCGGCGGAATTGCCAATACCTTTATCGCAGCGGAAGGCAATAACGTGGGTAAATCCCTGTATGAAGCGGATTTAATTCCGGAAGCGCAGCGTCTGTCCAAAGCCACCGCGATTCCGGTACCGGTGGATGTGCGTGTCGGCACCGAATTCTCCGAAACGGCCGCCGCCACCGAAAAAGCGGTTAATCAAGTCGGCGCGGACGAATCCATTTTTGATATCGGCGACCAATCCGCCGCCCAGCTGGCGGAGATTATCCGCAATGCCAAAACCATTTTGTGGAACGGCCCGGTCGGCGTGTTCGAATTTCCTAATTTCCGCAAAGGTACCGAAGTGGTGGCCAATGCCATTGCCGAAGCCACGACAAACGGCGCATTCTCCATTGCCGGCGGCGGCGACACTTTAGCGGCCATTGATTTATTCGGTATCGCAGATAAAATTTCTTATATTTCAACCGGCGGCGGCGCATTCTTAGAATTCGTCGAAGGCAAAGTTTTGCCGGCGGTGGAAATTCTGGAAAAACGCGCGAACGGCTAATCCACCTTATGTGATGCGCGTTTACCGCGCGCATCGTTCCGACCCATTTCAAACAAGATAGGAAGCAAAAAATGGCAAAATTATTAGATATCGTCAAACCGGGTGTGGTAACAGGTGACGACGTACAAAAAATCTTCGCTTACGCAAAAGAAAACAACTTTGCAATTCCGGCGGTCAACTGTGTCGGCAGCGACAGCGTAAACACCGTGCTGGAAACCGCCGCACGGGTTAAAGCACCGGTTATTATTCAGTTCTCCAACGGCGGTGCGCAGTTCTATGCCGGTAAAGGCATTAAACCGGCAAGCGGCACTCGTCCTGACGTATTAGGCGCGATCGCCGGTGCCAAACAGGTACACACCCTGGCGGCGGAATACGGCGTGCCGGTGATCCTGCACACCGACCACTGCGCAAAAAAATTACTGCCGTGGATTGACGGCTTACTGGATGCCGGTGAAAAACATTTTGCCGAAACCGGCAAACCGTTATTCTCTTCCCATATGCTTGACCTTTCCGAAGAGCCGATGGAAGAAAACATGGCGACCTGCCGTCAATATCTGGAACGCATGTCAAAATTAGGCATGACTCTTGAAATCGAAATCGGTATCACCGGTGGCGAAGAAGACGGCGTAGATAACAGCGGCGTGGACGAATCCCGTCTTTACACCCAGCCGGAAGATGTGCTGTATGTTTATGATCAGCTGCATCCGGTCAGCCCGCGTTTCACCGTTGCCGCCGCATTCGGTAACGTACACGGCGTTTACAAACCGGGCAATGTAAAATTAAAACCGTCCATTTTAGGCGCCTCACAGGAATTCGTTGCGAAAGAACGCAATCTGCCGGCAAAACCGATTAACTTCGTTTTCCACGGCGGTTCCGGTTCTTCCACCGAAGAAATCCGCGAAGCGATCAGCTACGGTGCGATTAAAATGAATATCGACACCGATACCCAATGGGCGGCATGGGAAGGAATTTTAAACTTCTACAAAGCCAACGAAGCGTATCTGCAAGGTCAGCTGGGTAATCCGGAAGGCCCTGACGCGCCGAATAAAAAATACTACGATCCGCGTGTTTGGTTACGCAAATCGGAAGAATCCATGTCTAAACGCTTAGAAAAATCCTTCCATGATTTAAATTGTATTGATGTATTATAATTTTCGGAAATAGTCTAAAATAAACCGCACTTTAACGTGCGGTTTTTTTTCTGCGTAAATTAAATATTGTGGGGCGACATGAATATTGTGAAAGACAATAAACTTTCTTTATTAGTCAATTTTGCCGTGGGATTTTTCTTTCTTTCCGTGCTGAGCGTAAAAGGCGGGCATAACTTTGCGCCGTTTCTGTTAATCATCATCGCTTTCAGCTATCTGATTTACCTTATCGCACAAAAACGGCGGCAGCCTCTTTCACAGGATGAAAAATGGCTGATTGCAAGCTATGTGTTTTACTTTTCGGTTTTTCTGCTCTCTTTACTGCTTCACGGCGGTAAATTCAGAGAACTGGATAATCCGAGCCGAGCGATTTTAGTTTTGCCGCTCCTGTCACTGTTTTTTCATCATCCGATACGGTTTAAGGTGCTGGCTTACGGCATTCCCGCCGGTGCGGTCATTGCCGGGCTGGTCGCACTTTATGATCGCTTTTATCTCGGCGCACAAGCGGCTTATTCGCCGCGCACCATGCATATTCAGGGCGGCGATATCGCCATGTCGCTCGGCATGTTTTCTCTGGTGATCGCGTTGTATTTCGCCGCCCGCAAACAGTATAAAGCGGCCGTATTGTGCACTGTCGCCAGCTTATTCGGTATTCTCGGCAGCTTTCTCTCCACCGCTCGCGGCGGCTGGATCGGGCTGCCGTTTATCCTTGCGGTGATTATCCTGCTGTATCGCAAACAGTTAAGTAAGCCGTTTTTAACCGGCATCTGTAGCGTCGTTATTATCGCGATCATTGCCGCGGTCGCTTTGCCCAATACCCAGGTAATGAACCGAATAAAAAAAGCCAATAATGAGATCGCCGCCTATTTCGACAAAAATAACGGCGCCACTTCCGTTGGCGCCCGCTTCGATATGTGGAAAGGCGCGCTGTTAATGGCGCAGGAAAAACCGCTTTTAGGTTGGGGAACCGCCGGGGTGGCGGAGCAGTCGAAACAATATGCCGCACAGAAAATCATCAATAAACATGCCGCTATCTTTGATCACGCCCATAACCAATATTTAGACGATCTGGCCAAACGCGGCATACTCGGTCTGTTAGGGCTGCTGGGAATTATGCTGGTACCGATGCGGTATTTTATCCGCAGCCTGCCGGGCGCATCACTTGAAGCCCGCTACGCGGCGACGCTGGGCATTATTCATATTCTGTCGGTGATGTTTTACTGCCTCAGTCAGGGATTTTTCACCCATAATTCGGGTAATATTTTCTATTTCTTTCCGATTATGGTGTTGTTCGCCGCGGTCAGAACGTTAAAATCCCAAACGGACATGTAAGCGAAAAAACGGGGCAAGCTATGCCCCGTTAATATTGACGGTTTTGCGCTCAGAACAACAGCACCAGCCCCCACACAATCACCATCACCGTCAGCGCCACAAACACCGCGGCGGAGCCTAAATCCTTAGCGCGGCCGGACAGCTCGTGATATTCCGTGCCAATCCGATCCACCACCGCTTCCACCGCACTGTTTAATAATTCCACCACCAGCACCATCAATACGGTGCCGATCATCAGCGCAATGTCTATTTTATCCTGCCCCAGCCAACAGGCCAGCGGAATCAATACCATCGCCAATAGCAGCTCATGACGAAAAGCGGTTTCATATTTGACCGCACTTTTTAATCCTTTTAACGAATATCCCGTCGATTTAATCAGGTGGGTCAGCCCTGTGGTTTTATGCATAACATTCCTTATTCAGTTAAAGCCGTTTGGCTTCAATCACATCGTCCAGTTTGGCTAAACGTGCCAGAATTTTGCTTAGAATCTGCACATTGTTCAGCTCGATTTCCATGTCGATCGTCGCCAGCTGCCGTTTGGTATCCGTGCGGCTGGACACGCCGAGGACGCTGATTTTCTCGTTTGCCAGCACCGTAGTAATATCCCGCAGCAGGCCGTTGCGATCACTGGAAATAATACGGATACTGATACGAAAACCGCTGGCGTAATTGTCGCCCCACACCGATTCCACCACCCGTTCCGGATGCGAATTCTGTAGCTCCATAAACTGTTCGCAATCGCTGCGGTGAATGGAAATACCGCGCCCCATGGTAATATAACCGACAATGTCATCGCCCGGAATCGGCTGGCAGCAGCGCGCAATATGGTGCATTAAATTGCCCACGCCCTCAACGATGACATAACCTTTTTTCTCATCGTTTTTCTGCTGCGTATTGCTCGCCCCTTTATTTGCCACGTGGCGCAGAATTTCTTCGTCCGCCTCCTGTGCCGAGGTTTTAATCAGTTTATTCTGTAAAAAATTGACCAACTGATTTAAACGGATATCCCCGCCGCCGATTCCAGCATACAGATCATCCAGATTTTTCAGGTTATAACGCGGCAACGCATGCTGTTCCACCTGTTTTAAACTTAATCCCAGACGGGTGATCTCGTTTTCCAGCAGTTCCTTGCCGGCTGGGATATTTTTATCCCGATCCAGCTTTTTAAACCACGCGTGGATCTTGGCCCGTGCTTTGGCCGTATGGGTAAACCCCAGATTCGGGTTAAGCCAGTCGCGGCTCGGATTCGGCGTTTTCTGCGTGATAATATCGATCTGATCGCCCATTTGCAGCTGATAGGTGAACGGCACAATCCGCCCGCCGACTTTAGCGCCGATACAGCGATGTCCGATTTCGCTGTGAATGGCATAAGCGAAATCCAGCGGCGTCGAACCGCTCGGCAAATCCACCACTTCGCCTTTCGGCGTAAACACATACACCCGATCATCAAACACCTGACTGCGCAGCTCCGCCATTACTTCGCCGGAATCGGTAATATCATCCTGCCATGCCAACAGCTTACGCAGCCAGGCGATTTTATCCTCATAGGCGGAACGACCGGTCAGCCCTTCCTTATATTTCCAGTGCGCCGCCACGCCGAGTTCCGCATCGTCGTGCATTTGCTGGGTACGAATCTGCACTTCAATCGGCTTGCCGCCCTTGCCCAGCACCACGGTATGAATCGACTGATAACCGTTCGGCTTCGGATTGGCCACATAATCATCGAATTCTTTGGGTAAATGTTTGAAATGGGTATGCACGATACCCAGCGCGGAGTAACAATCCTGTAGCTTCTGGACGATGATCCGCACCGCGCGAACATCATATAAATCACTGAATTCCAGATGTTTTTTCTGCATTTTGCGCCAGATACTGTAAATATGCTTCGGCCGCCCGTACACTTCCACCTGATCGAGATTTTCTTTCAGATAAGCGGTTAATTCCGCCACAAAATCCGCAATATACTGTTCCCGATCCAAACGGCGTTCTTTCAACAGCTTAGCGATAATATGATACTGATCAGGATGCAGATAGCGGAAACAGTAATCCTCCAGTTCCCATTTCAGCTGCCCGATGCCGAGACGGTTGGCCAGCGGCGCGTAAATATTGGAACATTCTTTTGCCGCCAGCACTTTTTCCTCTTCCGAACCGCACTTTTCCGCATCGCGCAGATACACGATTCGCTCCGCCAGTTTAATAATCACACAGCGGAAATCATCCACCATGGCAAGCAGCATACGGCGCACATTGTCCACCTGCAGGCTATCGGCGGAATGGCTGGCGTTGAGCTGGCGGATATTATCCATTTCGATCACGCCTTTCACCAGTTTGCTGATTTTCGCCCCGAAATCTTCCTTAATCTGCGCCAGATCGACGATATTATAATGTACGATAGGGTAGAGCATGGCCGTAATCAGGCTGTCGGCATCCATATTCAGGCTGTGCAGAATTTCCACCATTTCCACCCCGCCGTGCAGCGAACAATATTCGCCCGCGGTCTGGTCGTTCGGTTTCTGTGCGATATTATCCTGCGCATAATGCCAGGCTTTCACCAGCGTTTGTTCTACGTTTTGCGGCAGCGCCAACCCGGCACACCATTTCTCAATCACAAAATCCTTTGGATTTAATAAATGCGATCCGCGTACAGCAACCATAATTTCTTCCTATTGTCGTTTTTCAAACAGGCTGATGCTTTCCAGATGTCCCGTATGCGGGAACATATCGATCATCGCCGTTTTTTGCAACTGATAACCTGAATTCAATAAGATTTCCGCATCCCGCACCAAAGTAGCGGGATTACAGGAAACATAAAGGATTTTTTCCGCTCCCAGACCGCACAGCGCATGAAGTGCGAACGCCGCACCGCTGCGCGGAGGGTCAAGCAAAATCTTATTGAATTCGCGTTTTGACCACTGTTGTTGTATAAACGGTTGGTCGAGATCCCCTCGGTAAAATTGGACATTAGGACAATTATTTCGTTCCGCATTTTTTACCGCTTTTTCCACCATGGCGGAAACGCCCTCAATTCCCACCGCACTTTTGACCCGCCGGCTGACCGGCAAGGTGAAATTACCCATGCCGCAAAATAAATCCAGCACATTATCCTGTTCGTTAAGGGCCAGCCAGTCCAGCGCGGTATTGATCATGCGGCGGTTCAGCGCGGCGTTGACCTGAATAAAATCACGCATATCAAACTGCAGGCGCAAACCGTCGTCCAGTTGATAATAAGGCGATTCGCCGTGTAGCCGCACAATCTGCTCATCATCCTGCAGAAATAGCATCAAATGCTGCCGCGTCGCCAGTTCCAGCAATAAAGTGCGGTCATTTTGGGCGAGATTTCCGCACTGGCGCAGCAACATCGCCACCCCGTTATCCGCCTTCACCAGCTCCACATGACCAAGCGCTTTCGGCTGTGACCAACGGGCAAAAAGTGCGGTCAGTTGCGGCAGCAAATCATTGAGCGGCGCCTCCAGCACCGGGCAATGGGCAATCGGCACAATCTGCGCTGAGTTTTTTTGCCGAAATCCCATATCCAGACCTTTGCGTTTCACATCATAACGCAGGCTGAAACGCGCCCGGCGGCGATAATGCCAAGGCTCGCCGACAATCATCGGCATCAATTCGATGCCCTGCGGCTGTAATCGGCTCAGGCGCTGAAACAGCGCGTGCTGCTTCGCCCGACGTTGTAAATCCACATCAATGTGCTGGCTCTGACAGCCGCCGCATTGCCGGTAATGCGCACAGCGCGGCGGGCAACGCTCGGGCGCGGGATGCAGAATATTCACCGCCCGCCCTTTGCCATACTGCCGTTTATCCTCAAGCACGGCCACCCGCACGGTCTCGCCGGGCAGTGCATTTTCCACAAACCAAGTTTTGCCGTTGACTCTTGCCACACCCAGTCCCTGATAATCCAGTTCCAGAATATCCGCCTCAAATGCCGGCGCCGGCTTCGTGTTTTTCTGCGGGGAATAAAATAACGCCATGATTTACTTTCGATATAAAACAGATTGTGTAAACAGCTCGCGGCTTTTCAGCGGTTTGGCGCCTAAATAGGGTTTCAGCGCGATCCGGATAAAACGTTTCGCCGCCTGCCGCACGGCGGGATCGCTAAATTCCTGCCGCGCAAAGGCCAGCAGCTCCCGCCCGTAAAAGGTCAGATTGTCTTTGATCAGTGATGCGATAAAGCCTTTTTCGGCCCGATAACGGTAGGTCATATTTTCATCCACCGCTTCGCCGGAACCCGCACAATGGCAAAAATCCACCCCGTATCCCATGCTGTGCAGCAGGCGGAATTCAAACCGGCGCAGACCGCTTTCAAGCCTGTCGGGCGAGGCGGCAAGCGCGGTCAGACAATGCAGATAATCCTGAAACAGTTGCGGATAGGCGGTTTCTGCCGCCAGCAGACGCATAATCAGTTCATTCACATAAAATCCGCTGTACAGCGCATCGGTACGCAACGGCAGGCTGATGGCGGCAGGTTCCGCTTTGGTCAGGATTTTCAGTTCGCCGCGCCCGCTCCAGCGCAACAGCAGCGGGGTAAACGGCTGTAAAATGCCCTTCAGCGGCGAACGTTTGGCCCGCGCACCTTTCGCCAACAGCGTCAGGCGTCCCGTTTGCTCGGTAAATACATCCACCAGTAAGCTCGTCTCGCCGTAAACACGGCGATGCAGCACAAAGCCGCGTTGCCAGTTTTCGATAACCCCGTCTCCGCCCGTTAAAATATCACCTCAAACGGCAGATATTTTAGCAGATTTTGCACCGCACTTTTGCACATTATTTTCGGCATTTTGCGATTTGTTAATAACAAATCATTATAACGATGAATTAAAAATTATTGGCGCAACGAAAAAGGGTGTGCTGATAATAACGCCCTGCATTATTTTATGTCATCACAGGAGTATTTATCATGTTCAGCGGGCTTTTATGCGGCCTATTACTTGGTTTCGTGATGCAGCGCGGACGGTTTTGTATTACCGGCGCGTTCCGCGATTTATATGTAACCAAAAGCAATAAAATGTTTATCGCCTTACTTATCGCCATCAGTATTCAGTCCGTCGGTTTCTTCGCCCTAAAACAAAGCGGGCTGCTCAGCGTCGAACCGGCGGAAAATCTGGCGCTCTTTGCCGTATTGCCCGGTGCGTTTCTGTTCGGCATCGGTATCGTACTGGCGGGCGGTTGTGCCACCGGCACTTGGTATCGCGCCGGCGAGGGACTTATCGGCAGCTGGGTGGCATTATTCGCTTATATGCTGTTCAGCGCCATGATGCGCAGCGGGCCGTTGGGATCGTTTAACCGCACGCTGCGCGATATGACGATTGAACACAGAACCATTTACGATTCTCTCGGCATTTCTCCGTGGTGGCTGGTGGCATTGTTAAGTGCGGTCACATTATTTTACGTTTTCCGCCATGTTGCCAGACCGCGCGCCAAACTCGCCACACTGAAAGCCAAGAAAACCGGTTTGGCACACCTTTTATTTGAAAAACGCTGGGATCCGTTTTTCACCGCCGTACTGGTCGGCATTATTGCGCTGGCGGCCTGGCCGTTAAGTGTGGCCACCGGGCGGGAATTCGGGCTGGGCATTACCGGGCCGTCGGCCAACATCATGCAGTATTTGGTCACCGGCGAAAGCCGATTTATTAACTGGGGCGTTTATCTGGTGCTGGGTATTTTCGTCGGTTCGTTTATCGCAGCGAAAGGCAGTAACGAATTCCGCTTCCGCGTACCGGACGTCAGCACGCTGTTACGCAGTGCAATCGGCGGCATACTGATGGGCATCGGCGCCACGCTGGCGGGCGGCTGCTCTATCGGTAACGGTTTGGTGGAAACCGCCTTTTTCTCTTGGCAGGGCTGGTTGTCATTACCGATTATGATTGCAGGCACCTGGGTCGCCGCCTATTTCACCATTATCCGCCCGCAGCAACTTAAATTCGCGCAGGCATAACTTATCCACAAGGAGAATCATATGATCGTAAAACTCGAAACCGCAGGTCTGGTTTGTCCGTTTCCCCTCGTCGAGGCGAAAGCCGCGATGGCAAAATTACACAAAGGCGATGGTTTGCAGATTGAATTTGACTGTACTCAGGCAACAGAAGCCATTCCGAATTGGGCGGCGGAAGAAGGCTACGAAGTCACCGATTTCGAACAGATCGACGATGCCAAATGGACGATTACCGTGCTGAAATAACGGCGTTTGGCAATAATCTGCGGTAAAGTGCGGTGAAATTTTTCACCGTTTTTTTATTTCTGTTATGATATGGCAAATTTTTAATCCCGAACCGGCCATGAGAATACCCAGAATCTATCACCCCGAACCTTTAACTGACGCTACAGTCTGCCGTCTCAGCAATGAGGCGGCCAATCATGTCGGGCGCGTGCTGCGCATGCAGGCGGGCGACCGGCTTGAATTATTCGACGGCAGCAACCATATTTACAGTGCGACGATTATCCGTGCGGATAAAAAAACCGTCGAGGCAGAAATTCAGGCACGCTGCCTCGATGACCGCGAAAGCCCGTTGTCGATTCATCTGGGACAGGTGATTTCACGCGGAGAGAAAATGGAATTTACTATTCAGAAATCCGTTGAACTGGGGGTTAATATCATCACGCCCCTGTGGTCGGAACGCTGCGGCGTGAAGCTGGATGACGAACGCATGGCGAAAAAAATCCGCCAATGGCAGAAAATCGCCATCGCCGCCTGCGAACAGTGCGGCCGCAACGTGATTCCGCAAATTCGCCCGATGATGAAGCTACAGGATTGGTGCGCGGAACAGGACGGCAGTTTGAAACTCAATCTGCACCCGCGAGCGAAATGCAGCATTCGCACGCTGCCGGCCATACCTGCGGCAGGCGTTCGGCTGCTGATCGGCGCAGAAGGCGGCTTATCGGCACAGGAAATCGCACAAACGGAACAACAGGGATTTACCGAAGTCCTGTTGGGCAAGCGCATATTACGCACGGAAACTGCTGCGTTAACCGCGATCAGCGCCTTACAGGTTTGCTTCGGTGATTTGGCTTAACGACTTAGTTTAACTATTGAGATATAAAATATATGGAACTGCAAAATCATTTTCTTATCGCCATGCCGCATCTGGAGGATGAGTATTTTAACCGTTCCGTGGTGTATATCTGCGAACATAACGAACAGGGCGCCATGGGGCTGGTACTGACCCGGCCGACGGATTTAAGCATCGCCGAGCTGTGCGCCAAAATGAATTTTATGATGGCGGATCAGCGCCGTTACCCGAATGAACTGGTACTGGCCGGTGGCCCGGTGAATCTTGAGCGCGGCTTTATTCTGCATACCGCCACGGCGCGACCGTTTCAGCACAGCTATAAAGTGACCGATAATCTGTTTTTAACCACCTCGGCGGATGTGATCGACAGCTTCGGCACGCCGCTGGCGCCGCAGCACTATTTGGTTGCGCTCGGCTGTGCCAGCTGGTCGCCGGAACAGCTGGAAAAGGAAATCGCCAACAACGACTGGCTGATTGCGCCCGCCAACGAACGGATTTTGTTTGATGTACCGTGCGAACAACGCTGGCTGGAAGCCAATTTGCTGCTCGGGATTCATAATCATAACTTTGCTTATCAGGCAGGGCATTGCTGATGGCGCTCACCGCACTGGCCTTTGATTTCGGCACCCGCAGTATCGGCTGTGCCGTCGGACAAAGCATCACCGCAACTGCGCAGGCGCTGCCGGCGTTGAAAGCCCGCGATGGCATTCCCGACTGGGCGCATGTTGAAAAATGCCTGCGGGAATGGCAACCGGATGTGATCATCGTCGGTCTGCCGCTGAACATGGACGGCACGGAACAGCCGCTGACGGCGCGCGCCAGAAAATTCGCCAATCGGCTGCACGGTCGTTTCGGCGTCCGCGTGGAATTACAGGATGAACGCCTGACTACCACCGAAGCGAGAAGCGAAATCTTCCGGCGCGGCGGTTATCGTGCACTGGAAAAAGGCAAAGTGGACGGCATTTCCGCCTGCCTGATTCTGGAAAGCTGGTTTGCCGGCCGCGATCCGGCATAAACCGCCCGCATTTGCACCGCACTTTTGCGCCGGCAAAAAAATCCCCGCCTGATGCGGGGAATGTTTCGCCTAAACGATCACTTACAGATAGAATTTATCCACAAAGTTTAATTTTTCATCCAATTTCAACACCAACGGCTGACCGGTCGGAATTTCGAAATCCATAATATCCGCGTCGGAAATCCCGATAATGTGTTTAGCCAGCGCGCGCAAGGAGTTACCGTGCGCCGTAACCAGCACCCGTTTGCCGGACAGCAATGCCGGCGCAATCTGATCTTCCCAGAACGGTAAGACGCGTTCCAGCGTCACTTTCAGATTTTCGCCGTCCGGAATCACATCCGCCGGCAAATGTGCGTAACGACGGTCATTATGTGCGGAATTCGGGTCTTTCGGATCCAGCAACGGCGGTAAAGTATCGTAAGAACGACGCCAGATATGCACCTGTTCGTCACCGTATTTTTCTGCGGTGGCTTTTTTGTCCAGCCCTTGCAGTTCGCCGTAATGACGTTCGTTCAAACGCCAGCTTTTCACCTGCGGAATCCATAACTGGTGAGATTCTTCCAACACGATGTTGCAGGTTTTGATCGCACGGGTCAGCACAGAAGTGAAAGCAATATCAAATTCATAACCGGCATCCAATAATTTTTTACCTGCCGCTTTCGCTTCTTCCACACCGCGTTCGGTCAGATTGACATCGCGCCAGCCGGTAAATAAGTTTTTCGCATTCCACTCACTGAAACCGTGGCGAATAAAGACTAATTCCATAAAAAAATCTCCTCGTGTTGAATAAAAAATACTGGGCACTTTATAGCAAAAATTTTGTCCGTTTAAAAGTGAAAAGCCGTGCTTTCCTGATCTTTCGCAAGAATTTACAGGAATTTTACACACGAACATTTAGAGCCTGAGACAAAATGATGATATATTTATACCCCGCTTGGAGGTTTGGGATTTAGCTATGCCGTTGTTAATCAGAAAAATCAAAAACGTAAAAAAACTGACCGCACTTTGCTGTGCCGGGCTGGCTTTTTCCGTTGCCGTGCAAAGCAATGACCTGTCTAATATCCGGCAGCAAATCAAACAGCAGGAACAAAAAATCGCCGCACAGAAACGCGAGCAGAACAAGCTGCAATCCACCCTGAAAGATCAGGAAACCCGGATTAACGGCGTGCTCGGTCAGCTGCGCCAGACCGAGTCGGATTTAAAAGAAATCCGCAAGCTGATCGCCGATACCGATAAACAGATCCGCCAGCTGGAAAAACAGGAAGCGGCGCAGAAAAACAAACTGGCCAAACAGCTTGATGCCATGTACCGCTCGGGCATTAATCCCTCCACGCTGGAAAAACTGTTCTCTGAAGACGCCCAAAAAGCCGAACGCATGAAAGCCTATTATGATCATATGAATCAGGCACGTTTGGTGCTAATTGAGGAGCTGAAAGCCACGCAGCTGCAACTGGCGCAGGATAAGCTCAGCGTGCAGGAACAGCAAAAAGCCCATCAAACGCAGCTGGCAAGCCAGAAAAAACAGCAGCAGGATTTGCAGAAAGTCCAGCGCGAACGTCAGTCCACCCTGAATCAGTTAAACCGCACTCTGGCGCGCGATCAAAATAAACTGGACACTCTGAAAGCCAACGAAAACGCGCTACGTCAGCAAATTCAGCGTGCCGAACAGGCGGCGCGCGAGCAGGAAAAACGCGAACGTGAGGCGCTGGCGCAGAAACAGCGGCGGGAAGAACAGAAAACGCAGAAACCTTATACCCCGACCGCACAGGAAAAACAGCTGCTGTCGGTATCCGGCGGGTTAGGCCAGCCGAGAAAACAATATGCCTATCCGGTATCGGGCAAAATTCTTAATACCTTCGGTTCCAGCCAAATGGGCGAACTGAAATGGAAAGGCATTGTGATCGGCGCCGGAAACGGCACGCCGGTAAAAGCCATTGCCGACGGGCGGGTGATTTTATCCAGCTGGTTGCAGGGATACGGTCTGATGGTGATCATCAAACACGGCGAAAACGATCTCAGCCTGTACGGCTATAATCAGGCGGTATCGGTCAAAGAAGGTCAGCGGGTCAGCGCCGGGCAGAAAATTGCGGAAGTCGGTTCGTCCGGCGGTCAGTCCCGCAGCGGGCTTTATTTCGAAATTCGCCGTAAGGGCGTGGCGGTCAATCCGACGGGCTGGTTAAAATGATAAAAAAAATTCTCCGAAGTGCGGTAAAAATAGCCGGCGTTTTCGCGCTGAGTGCCTTTTCGCTGACCGCGACGGCTGGCAACGGGCGGCTTGCCATTGTGATCGACGATGTGGGATACCGGCCGAAAGAAGATGCGGCGATTTACGCGCTGCCGAAAGCGGTTTCGGTCGCCATTATTCCTTCCGCGCCCTATGCCAAACAGCGCAATCAACAGGCCGCGCAGCAGGGGCGCGATATTCTGATTCATATGCCGATGCAGCCGCTGAGCAACCAGAAAATCGAAGCCGGCGGATTAACGCTGGGTATGAGTCAGGACGAGGTCAGCCGTCGGGTGCAGCAGGCTAAAGCCATTGTTTCTCACGCTATCGGTATGAATAACCATATGGGCAGCGCCGCCACTTCGGATCCGGATTTAATGACCAAACTGATGACCACGCTGCGTGAACAGCAGCTGTTTTTTCTCGACAGCCGCACGATCGGCCGTTCCGTCGCCGGTAAAATTGCCGGACAGCAAGGGGTAAAATCGCTGGATCGACATATTTTTCTGGACGATAGCGATCAGCTTGCCGATGTACAGCGGCAGTTCAATAATGCGCTGCAACATGCCCGCAAACACGGCACGGCTATTGTGATCGGCCACCCGCGCAAAAATACCGTCGCCGTGTTGCAGGCGGGGCTTCGTCACTTACCGGCGGATATTCAGCTGGTCGGGCTCGGCAGTTTATGGCGTAATGAAAAAGTCACTCCGCCGAAACCGTTTATTATGCTGTTTAACACTCAACCGGCGCCCACTTCCGCGCCGCCGTTCAACGAGATTCCGTTATTACGCGGTGTGCCGAGATAAGCGGTGCCTAGAGCTGATTCGACAATTTCTGCAATAATCGATCCATCGCCCGGTATCCCAGCGCTTCGGCCAAATGCGGGCGTGAAATATCCCGTTCCTGACTTAAATCCGCAATGGTGCGTGACACTTTCAAAATGCGGTGATAAGCCCGTACCGACAGCCCCAGCTTAGTCAGCGCATTTTCCAGAAATTCGGCATCGCGGCTGCCAATCCGGCAATCCCGTTCAATTTCTCTGCCGCTGAGATGGGCATTGATTTTGCCGGCTCTGGCAAACTGAATTTCCCGAATCTGCAAAATTTTCGACCGCACTTTTTCGCTGCTTTCTCCCCGTTCACCGCTCTGCTGCAACGCGCCTTGCGGCAGCAGCGGCACTTCGATAGACAAATCGAAACGATCCAGAAAAGGCCCTGATAAGCGGTTCAGATAACGCATTACCTGCTGCGGCGAGGTGCGGTTATGCTGCCCGGTATAATGCCCGGTCGGGCTGGGATTCATGGCGGCAATCAGCTGAAAACGCGCCGGAAAACAAATTTTAGCATTGGCGCGGGAAATAATAATCTCCCCGCTTTCCAGCGGCTGACGCAAGGCATCCAGCACCTTGCGCTCAAATTCCGGCAATTCGTCTAAAAACAGCACGCCATTATGCGCCAGAGAGATTTCGCCGGGTTTGGGCAATGTGCCGCCGCCGACCAACGCCGGCAGGGAGGCGCTGTGATGCGGCGCGCGGAACGGACGTTGCTTCCAGTTGTGAAAGTTCAGTTCATTGTGTACCAGACTGGTTACCGATGCGGTTTCGATCGCCTCCTGCTCGGACATTTCCGGCAGCAACGCGGTCAACCGGCTTGCCAGCATGGTTTTTCCCGTTCCCGGCGGCCCCAGAAACAGCAGGTTATGCTGCCCGGCCGCCGCAATAATCAGTGCCCGTTTGGCGTGCTGCTGACCGATAATGTCGGTCAGATCTTTCGGATTATCATGCGCGTAGTTCTCCCCGTGAGGCAGTGTCGAAGGCGTCGCCGTCGGCAGCGTCGCCTGATCGTTGAGAAACTGCGCCACCTCCAGCAGAGAATCGGCAAAATAGGAATCCTGATCGGAAACCAGCGCCGCTTCATTGGCGTTATGGCGGGCAATAATCAAACTGCGTTGCGCCGATTTCGCCGCCAGAATCGCCGGAATCACGCCGTGTACCCCGCGCAAACTGCCGGTTAATGCCAACTCGCCCAGTAATTCAAAACGTTGCAGATGTTTTGCCGCGATCTGTCCGGAAGCCGCCAGAATCCCCACCGCGATCGGTAAATCAAAACGCCCGCCTTCTTTCGGCAAATCGGCGGGCGCAAGGTTGACCGTAATGCGTTTCGGCGGGTATTTGAAATTTGCGTTCAGCAGCGCACTGCGCACCCGATCCTGCGCCTCTTTCACGGTTTTTTCCGGCAATCCCACCAGCGTAAACCCCGGTTTGCCGTTACTTAAGTGCACTTCAATGGTAACCAGCGGCGCTTGCACGCCCATAGAGGCGCGGCTGTACACAATAGCTAATGACATAACAATTCCCGTCTGACTGAATCAGCACCAATATAAAAACAGCGTGCGCCAAAATAAATTGAACGCACGCCGTTTTGCGATCGGGATCGTAAAAATCGTATATTATGCCGCCAAAAGCGGAGCAAACCAGCTATCCAGCTTTGCCGACAATTGATCAATGCCGATTTTATTCTGGGCGGAAAACGCTTCAACCTGTACATCGCCCTGAAACGGCAAAATCGCCTCGCGCACCATTTTTACCTGCTTGCTGCGGGCGCTCTGGCTGAGTTTGTCCGCTTTGGTGAGTAAAATCAGCACCGGTAAATCCGCGGTTACCGCCCATTGCACCATTTGCTGATCGAGATCCTTCAGCGGATGGCGGATATCCATCAACACCACCAGCCCGCCCAGACAGTCGCGTTGCCGCAAATATTCGCCGAGGGCTTTCTGCCACTGGATTTTCATCTGCTCCGGCACCGCGGCATAGCCGTATCCCGGTAAATCCACCAATTTACACTGTGGTTCCACTTCAAATAAATTAATCAGCTGTGTGCGACCCGGAGTTTTAGAGGTACGCGCCAGATTTTTCTGCTGGGTCAGCGCATTCAGCGCGGTGGATTTTCCCGCATTGGAACGGCCGGCAAAGGCGATTTCGATGCCTTCATCCGGCGGCAGCGCTTTGATATTCGGGGCGCTGGTCAGAAAACGGGTTTTGTGATAATTCAGCGTTATTTCAGTCATGGCAATTCTCTTTACTTATGTTCATTCAACATTGCGGTTTACCGCGCCCTGATAACCCAGCTGGCGCCAGGCTTCATAGACCGCAACGGCAACGGAATTGGATAAATTCATACTGCGGCTGTTTGCCGTCATCGGGATGCGGATTTTGCGCGCCGGCGGCAGGCTGTCTAAAATCGCCGTCGGAATACCGCGGGTTTCCGGGCCGAACATTAAATAATCGCCGGATTCGAACCGCACTTCACTGTGCGCCGGCCCGCCCTTGGTGGTCATGGCGAACAGACGCGCCGGATTTTCCGCCTGCAGAAAATGCTGAAAGGTTTTGTGCTTTTTAATCTGAGCGAATTCATGATAATCCAGACCGGAACGGCGCAGGCGCTTATCATCCCAAATAAAACCGAGAGGTTCGATCAAATGCAGGCGAAAGCCCGTATTGGCGCACAACCGGATAATATTCCCGGTATTTTGCGGAATTTCAGGTTCATATAAAACGATATCTAACATAATTTTCTCTTCGGGTTAAGCTGCTCATCAGCATACCCCGCATAATATTTTATCCCGACGAGTGATAAGGTGGTAAACTTTAGCACAAGTTAACGGAAATAGCGAAAAAACAAACCGCACTTCGGAACGGCTCCCAAAGTGCGGTGATATTTTGCTACGTTTTTGTGTGATTACGCTTTCGGTCCGGCTTCGATTAATGCTTTGCCTTCTTCATTGGTGGCATATTTCTCGAAGTTTTTCACGAAACGGCTTGCCAGATCTTCGGCTTTTTCCTGCCATTGCGCCTTGTCGGCATAGGTATCGCGCGGGTCCAAAATAGCAGGATCCACACCCGGCAGGGCTTTAGGAATGGCAAAGTTGAAGATCGGCAGCGAGCCCATTTCCGCTTTATCGATGGAGCCGTCTAAAATGGCGTCGATAATGCCGCGGGTATCTTTGATCGAGATACGTTTGCCGGTACCGTTCCAGCCGGTATTGACCAGATACGCTTCCGCACCGGCCGCTTCCATACGTTTAACCAGCACTTCCGCATATTGTGTCGGATGTAAGGTCAAAAACGCCGCACCGAAACAGGCGGAGAAAGTCGGTGTCGGTTCGGTAATGCCGCGTTCGGTACCCGCCAGTTTTGCGGTAAATCCGGATAAGAAATAATATTTCGTCTGTTCCGGCGTTAATTTAGATACCGGCGGCAGCACGCCGAAGGCATCCGCACTTAAGAAGATCACTTTCTTCGCATGCCCCGCTTTGGAGACCGGTTTAACGATATTATCAATATGATAAATCGGATAAGAAACACGGGTATTTTCCGTTTTTGAGCTGTCGTCGAAATCCACTGTGCCGTCCGCAAGCACCACAACGTTTTCTAACAGAGCATCGCGGCGGATTGCGCGGTAAATATCCGGCTCGTTTTCTTCGGACAGTTTAATGGTTTTCGCATAGCAACCGCCTTCAAAGTTGAATACGCCGTCGTCATCCCAGCCATGTTCGTCATCCCCGATCAACTGACGTTTAGGATCGGTGGAAAGCGTGGTTTTACCGGTACCGGATAAACCGAAGAAAATAGCCACATCGCCTTTGGCGCCCACATTGGCGGAACAGTGCATCGCCGCCACACCGCGCAACGGCAGGAAGTAGTTCATCATGGAGAACATACCTTTTTTCATTTCGCCGCCGTACCAGGTACCGCCGATCAGCTGCACGCCTTCGGAAATGTTGAACGCTACGAAGTTTTCGGAGTTCAAGCCCTGTTCTTTCCAGTTCGGATTGGTGACTTTAGAACCGTTCATTACCACGAAATCCGGTTTAAAACCGTTTAATTCTTCGGCGGAAGGACGGATAAACATGTTGGTGACGAAATGCGCCTGCCATGCCACTTCGGTGACGATACGCACCGCCAGACGGGTGTCCGGATTCGCACCGCAGAACGCATCGACCACGAATAAGCGTTTGCCGGAAAGCTGTTTGGTCACCAGTTCTTTTAAACTCTGCCAGGTGGACTGATTCATCGGCTTGTTATCGTTTTTCGCCGCTTCGCTAGTCCACCATACGGTGTCTTTGGTTTTTTCATCCAGCACGATGTATTTGTCTTTCGGGGAACGACCGGTAAAAATTCCCGTATCGACCGCTACCGCGCCGGATTTCGTCACGGTACCTTTTTCAAATCCTTCTAAACCCGGTTTGGTTTCTTCTTCAAATAATTGTTCATAACTCGGGTTATAAACAACATTTTTCACATCGTAGATACCTAGTTCGCCAAGTTCGCTGATTACTTTGTTTACATCTGTCATAATACACCTCGATTGAAAGTTAATATTTAAAGTTGAGACAAAAACTGTTAAACATTATATTTAAAGCGAGGGGAAAAAAATGTTAGATTGATCTCAAAATTGGAAAATAATTGCAATTTTTCTAAGAATAGTTGAAGTTAATGATATAAATCAAAGCCGCATAATTGACCGGCGGGCCGTTTGGCGCTAGGCCTGCGATACCGCTTACAGATTCATTACGCAAACACGCGGGAAAGCCCCCGCGCATTCGTTTTCCGCTTAATCGGCCGCCTGCAATTTCAGTTTATCAATCGCTTCTTTATTAAATAAATAATGGGTGCCGCAGCATTCGCACTGCATATCGATACTGCCGTTATGTTCGGCTAAAATGTCATCCAATTCCGCATCGGAAATCAACATTAACGCGGCGCCGGAGCGCTGCAGTGAACAGCCGCAATGAAATTCGACCGGCTGAGGCGGATAAATTTCCACCGTTTCTTCGTGATACAGCCGATACAGCAGTGCTTCCGCCGTCAGGCCGAACAGCTCGTCGTCTTTTACCGTTGCGGTTAAAGTGGCGAGATGTTCGAAATCCTCCGCCGAACCGGAACCGTCCGGCACGATCTGCAGCAGCATGCCGGCGGCGACCGGTTCGCCGTGCAATTCGCCGCTGCGCAGAATCAATTGCGTTTGCAGCTGCTCGGAGCGCATAAAATAATCCTCCAGACATTCGCCAAGCGTCGGTTTATCCAGCGGAATAATGCCCTGATAGCGCTCGCCTTGCTGCGGGGCAATGGTAATCACCAGCACGCCTTTGCCAACCATCTGCGTTAAGCGCATATGGTCATCAATCTCGCCCTGCAACCGGGCCAGCGCGCGGATCTGCTGGCTGTCCGTACCATTCACCAGCGCCAGTTTCAGCGGCCCGTCGCCCTGAATCTGCACGGTAATATCGCCTTTAAATTTTAACGTGGCGGTTAACAAACTGGTCGCCGCCATCATTTCGCCCAGCAAATTCTGCACCGCCTGCGGGTAATGATGGGTATTCAGCGTATCGCTGAAGGTTCGGTTAAGGCGCACCCATTCGCCGCGTACCGCGCGCTGTTTGAACAGGTAGCGGTAAAGTTTGTCGTTATCAGTTTGATCAGTCATGTTATATCCTAATTAAGCGTCAAGTTTGTTATCACCCGCATTCGGCGTGATTCGTACACGGCTAACAATATGGTACCGAATTGCGAAATCACAACCCTATGCCTGATGTTTGAATTTAAGCAGGTCGCGGCGCTCTTTTTTATTCGGGCGGCGATCGGGATGCGGCATGGATAAGGCATTATTTTTACGCGCCAGAGCGGTTTTTTCGCGTTTTTCCACACTCTCCGGCGTTTCCTGATACAGCAATTGTGCTTGCGGCGCACCACGGCGCTGGGCGGAAAGTGCGGTGACAATCACCTCTTTTTCGTCATTGCCCTGACGCAGCGTAATCCGTGCGCCCAGCTCCACCGCTTTGTTCGGCTTGGTGCGCTGCTTGTTGTAATGCACTTTGCCGCCGTCAATCATCGCTTTGGCGATGGAGCGGGTTTTATAAAAACGCGCCGCCCACAGCCATTTGTCCAGACGTACATCGTCATCCTGTCGGGTGCAATCCGCCGAATGTTTTGTCATAATTTAATCCAATAAAGTGCGGTAATCTTTTACCGAGAAATGCCGTGCAAAGGTTTTATCCGCCATACTGCTGTCCGGGTTTTCCACCCCGACGGTGTAAGCGATCCCGAAATCGCCGGCGCGGTCGAGCACCGTTTCCGTATCATCAATAAACAGCGTTTTGTGCGGGTCGAAATAATGCGCCGCCTGCAAATTCGTCCACAGCAGCGGCTGGGTTTTCGGCGCATTAAACTGATGGCTGGATAAACAAAGGTCAAAGTGCGGTGCCAAATCGCAATGATTTAATTTCACCTGCAGACTGAACGGATGGCTGTCGGTTAATAATATCAACTGCTTATTCATCCGCTTAAGCGCCTGCAAAAACGGGTGAACATCCGACCGCACTTTAGTCAGCGCGCCCTGTTTGCGCAATAACTCGCGCAGCGGCAAATCCAGTTTTTGCGCCCAGAAATCGATACTGAACCATTCCAGACGCTGTTCCATCTCGGCATAATGCCGTTGCAGTAAGGTGCGGCTTTGCGCCGGCGATAATCCGTGCTTTGCCGCATACGCCTGCGGCACCGTATCGCACCAGAAATGATGATCGAAATAGAGATCGATTAAGGTGCCGTCCAAATCCAGAATCACGGTCTGTATCTGCGACCAGTTTATTTTTGCCATTCGCGCTCCCGCTGTTCTCTCCGCCAAGGCTTTATGGTATCGTTATTCCGTCAGTTTGTAAAAGAGGTGCTTATGCAGGAATTAAAAAAGCCGGAAATTCTCTCCGTATCGGTGGCGGCCAAATCGCGTATTTTTGAAATTCAGGCGGTGGAACTGAAATTTTCCAACGGTCAATACCGGGTTTACGAACGGTTTAAGCCGAGCAGCCGTGCCGCCGTATTGATTTTGCCGCTGGACGGTCAGGATCTGCTGATGATCCGGGAATACGCCGTGGGCACCGAACGTTATGAACTGGGATTTCCGAAAGGGCTGATGGATCCCGGCGAAACGCCGGCGCAAAGCGCCGATCGCGAGCTGAAAGAGGAAATCGGCTTAGGCGCAAAATCGTTTATTCATCTGCGCACCGTCAACAGCTCGCCGAGTTTTATGAACAATCCGATGCATATTTTCGTCGCGCGGGATTTTTATCCCTGCAAACTGGAAGGCGATGAACCGGAGCCGTTGCAGCTGGTGCGTTATCCGTTAAACCAAATCGATGAATTGCTGCAAAATCCCGATTTCAGCGAGGCACGCAACCTGAGCGCGCTTTACAGTTTACGGGATTATCTCAAATCCGCCGCTTAATATTAATTATTTTTCAATAATTTGCGTTATTTTTTAGAAGTTATAAAAAATAACGCCTTTTTTTTCGTTAAACATAAATTACCCTTATTCATTCTCCCCGACTTGGGGTAGAATTTCTCACCGATTTTAATAATTACAAAGAAAGACAGAGGCATATTATGCAGAAATCGACTCATCTCGCGCCGAGTTTGCCGGAACTGACGTTCCGCGGCATGCTTTTAGGTGCATTAATTACCGTGGTGTTTACCGCGTCGAACGTTTATCTGGGGCTGAAAGTGGGTCTGACCTTTGCCTCCTCCATTCCCGCCGCGGTGATTTCCATGGCGGTATTAAAAATGTTTTCCGGCGCCAATATTCTGGAAAATAACATGGTACAAACTCAAGCCTCCTCGGCGGGGACGTTGTCTTCGGTGATTTTCGTCCTGCCCGGCCTGCTGATGATGGGATATTGGCAGGATTTTCCGTTCTGGCAAACCTTATTAATCTGTATCGCCGGCGGAACGCTGGGGGTGATATTCACCATTCCTTTGCGTCATGTGATGGTGGTGAAAAGCGATCTGCCTTATCCGGAGGGCGTTGCGGCGGCAGAAATTCTGAAAGCGGGTAATCAAGAACAGGATAACAACAGCGAAAGCGGAATTAAAGAAATCGCCGCCGGCGGGGTGATTGCCGCAGTAATCGGTTTTCTGACCAACGGTTTACGCCTGCTGGCCGACGGCGCCAGCCTTTGGTTTAAGAGCGGCAATGCGGTATTTCAGGTGCCGATGGGCTTTTCACTGGCGCTGCTGGGTGCCGGTTATTTGGTCGGGATTGTCGGCGGTATCGCCATTTTACTGGGGATTTTTCTGACCTGGGGCGTGGCGGTGCCTTATTTCACCGCTGCTTCCGCCATGCCGACCGATGCGGATATGATCGGCTATGCCATGGATGTGTGGAAAAGCAAAGTGCGTTTCATCGGGGTCGGCACGATCGGTATCGCCGCGATCTGGACATTATTGGTATTAATGAAACCGATGATTCAGGGCATGGCGCAATCTTTCCGTGCCTTAAAAGATCCGACGTTGCGCCAGCATGACCGTACCCAGCAGGATCTCTCCCCTAAAACCATGATTTACATCGCGCTGGTGGCCGTTGCGCTGATTGCGTTGGCGCTGTCGCATTTTATTGAAGCGGCGCCGGTTTCGGCGGAGCTTGCCGTATTACTGGTGGCGGTGTGTACCGCACTGGCCGTGTTTATCGGCTTTTTCGTTGCCGCCGCATGCGGTTATATGGCCGGTTTGGTCGGTTCGTCATCCAGCCCGATCTCCGGTATCGGCATTATTTCTGTGGTGTTGATTTCCTTAACCTTAATGTTGATCGGTAAAACCTCCGGCTTGCTGGACAGCACGGAAGGTCAGCAATTTTTAACCGCACTGACCATTTTCTCCGGCTCCATTGTGGTGACTACCGCGGCGATTTCAAACGATAACCTACAGGATTTAAAAACCGGTTTACTGGTGGAAGCCACACCGTGGCGCCAACAGGTCGCGTTGATTATCGGTTGTGTGGTCGGAGCGCTGGTGATCGCACCGGTGCTGGAAATTCTCTATCACGCCTATGGTTTCAGCGGCGCGATGCCGCGTGCGGAGATGGATCCGTCACAGGCGCTTTCCGCCCCGCAGGCAACCTTAATGACTACCATCGCCAAAGGTATTTTCTCCGATAATCTGGAATGGACTTATATCTTTATGGGCATCATGCTGGGTCTGATCCTGATTTGCATCGACGTCGGATTACGAAAATCCAGCGCCAACCGTTTTGCACTGCCGGCGCTGGCGGTCGGTATGGGGATTTATTTACCGCCGTCAATCAACGCGCCGATTATTATCGGTGCGCTGCTGTCTTGGGTGATCAACCGTCATTTGGAAAGCTATGCCCGCCGACAGGGTAAAAACGCCGGCGACATCAAGAAAAAAGCTGAACGCTACGGCACTCTGTTCGCTGCCGGTCTTATTGTGGGTGAAAGTCTGATCGGCGTTATCCTCGCCTTTATCATTGCTGCCTCGGTCACCTCCGGCGGTTCTGATGCGCCGTTAGCGCTGACGCTGGAAAACTGGGACGGCATCGCCGAAACGCTGGGGTTACTGGTATTCGTAACCGGCGTGGGCATTTTCGCTTTACGCATATTAAGAGCGAAACGCTGAGATAACAAAGGGTGCGAATGATTGCACCCTTTTTCATTTCTTTTGTTATACTATCACGACCAAACGAATCTTGAGACCGACTATCGTGTTACCGAATCCGCAATTATTGCAGTCCGTCCTGCAAATCGCCCGGGCAGCGGGCAACCACTTAAGCGATTTTTATCAGCGTAACCTGACCGTTCATACCAAAACCGACAATACGCCGGTTACTGAGGCGGATCTGTTTGTCAGCCGATTTTTAATCGAAAAACTGACCGCACTTACGCCGACCATTCCGGTGCTTTCGGAAGAAAGCGGCCATATTCCGCTGGCACGGCGCGAACACTGGCAACGTTACTGGCTGATCGACCCGCTGGACGGCACGCAGCATTTTATCAACCGCAGCGGCCAGTTTTGCCTGCTGATTGCGCTGATTGAACATCACAACCCGGTACTGGGCATTATCCATGCGCCGCTGTCGGCACACACTTATTACGCCATGCACGGCTACGGCGCATACCAACAAACGCCGGATGCGCTACAACGTCTTGTACCGCGCAGGCTGAATCCGGAACGTCCGTTAAAAATCGCCGTCGGCTCCCCTTCCGCACAGGAAAAAGTGCGGTCGATTTTAAACCCGAATTATCAATATGAATTTCAGATTCGCGGTTCCTGCGGTCTGAAAGGCGCGCTGGTGGCGCAGGGCGGTGCGGATTGCTATGTGCGTCTGGGACAAACCGGCGAATGGGATACCGCGGCGGCACAGGTGCTGCTGGGCGAGACGGGCGGCTTTATCTTCGACACCCGCTTCCGACCGTTGAGCTACAATCAGCGGGAAACGCTGGTCAACCCTGACTTTGTCATGGCCGCCGACCGCCGCCTCGACTGGCACAACATCTTTCAATTCGATTAATCAGAACTATTGGTAATTTATTTTGTTTGAGCATATTATTACAGCTCTTTTGACACATCACATTTAGGAACAATATGAACGTTAATGCAGAAAATAATTGTATTGTCATTTTCGGCGCCTCCGGGGATTTAACCCATCGTAAGCTGATTCCGGCACTGTATAATTTATACAAAATAGGACGTTTGACCGAACATTTTTCCGTACTGGGCGTCGCCCGTACCGAGCTGAGCGATGAACAGTTCCGGCAAAAAATGCGCGACGCGCTGCTGGAAACGGAAAAAACCGACGGCGATACGCTGGAAAAATTCTGCAGCCACCTCTATTATCAGGCCATCAATACCGCCGAGGCATCGGACTATGCCAAACTGACGCCGCGTCTTGACGAACTGCACGATAAATATCAGAGCTGCGGCAACACATTATATTATATGTCCACCCCGCCAAGCCTGTACGGCGTAATTCCGGAATGTATGGCGGCGCACGGGTTAAACACCGAAGAATTCGGCTGGAAACGGATTATCGTGGAAAAACCGTTCGGTTACGATATCAAAACGGCCAAGGCGTTAGACGTGCAGATTCACCGCTTCTTTGAAGAACATCAGATTTACCGTATCGATCATTATCTGGGCAAAGAAACCGTACAAAATCTGCTGGTGCTGCGCTTTTCCAACGGCCTGTTCGAGCCGCTGTGGAACCGCAATTTTATTGATTATGTGGAGATCACCGGCGCAGAGCAAATCGGCGTGGAGGAACGCGGCGGCTATTACGACGGTTCCGGCGCGGTGCGCGATATGTTTCAGAACCATTTGCTGCAGGTACTGGCGATGGTCGCCATGGAGCCGCCGGCTATCATCAACGCCGATTCCATGCGTGATGAAGTGGCGAAAGTGCTGCACTGCCTGCACCCGTTAAGTGCCGAGGATGTGAAAAATAATCTGGTGCTCGGCCAATATAGCGGCGCGTTGATCGACGGTAAAAAAATAAAAGGCTATACCGAAGAAAAGGGCGTACCGGCGGATTCCGATACGGAAACCTACATGGCGCTGCGCTGCGAAATCGACAACTGGCGCTGGGCGGGCGTGCCTTTTTATGTGCGTACCGGAAAACGCTTACCGGTGCGCGTGACCGAAGTGGTGATTCACTTTAAAACCACCCCGCACCCGGTATTCAGTCAGAAAGCGCCGGAAAATAAACTGATTATCCGCATTCAGCCCGACGAAGGCATTTCCATGCGTTTCGGCTTAAAAAAACCGGGCGCCGGTTTTGAAGCCAAAGAAGTGTCGATGGATTTCCGCTATGCGGATCTGGCCACATTAAGCCTGCTGAGCGCCTACGAGCGTTTATTGCTGGATGCCATGAAAGGGGACGCCACCTTATTTGCGCGCACCGATGCCGTGCATGCCTGCTGGAAATTCGTCCAACCGATTCTGGATTACAAAGCCGAACGCGGACGGGTTTACGAATACGAAGCGGGCAGCTGGGGGCCGGTGGAAGCGGATAAAATGATCGCCAAAACCGGGCGGGTATGGCGCAAACCGAGCGGTTTGATGAAGAAAAAGATTTAATCCGCTTGCCGCCCGGCGCCGCAAGGCGTCGTGATTAGCCGGCATAGGTATAACATCACCAGAGGAAGAGTCATGCAACCTATTATTTTTGACAGCGCACAGGCGGCGGTGGAACGCATTGCCGACGAGCTGAACACCTACAGCCGACAGGCACGTCCGGTGCATATTTCTTTATCCGGCGGCAGCACGCCGAAACTGCTGTTTAAAACGTTGGCCGCCGAGCCGTTCGCCTCAGAAGTGCGGTGGGAAAATCTGCATTTTTGGTGGGGGGATGAGCGCATGGTGCCGCCGCAGGATCCGGAAAGCAACTACGGCGAAGTGCAGAAATTATTATTCGATCATATCGCCATTCCGGCGCAGAATATTCACCGTATCCGCGGCGAACAGCCGGTACAGGCGGAGCTTAACCGTTTCACGCAGGAACTGCGCGCAACGGTTCCTGATCTGGCATTCGATTGGATTATTTTAGGCATGGGAACGGACGGCCATACCGCCTCGCTGTTCCCTAATCAGACGGATTTTGACGATTTACATCCGGCGCTTATCGCCAAACACCCGCAAAGCGGGCAAATCCGGATTTCCAAAAGCGCAACGCTGATCGCAAAAGCCAAACGCGTCACCTATCTGGTGACCGGCGCAGGCAAGGCGGAAATTCTGCGCCGCATCAGCACGACGCCGGCGGAGCAATTGCCTTATCCGGCAGCACGAATCCAATCCGCAAACGGCATCACGGAATGGTATCTGGATAAAGATGCGGCAAAATTTTTATAAGTTGTAACAAACAGGAGAACAATATGTCAGTTAAAGGTGATATCGGTGTGATCGGTCTGGCCGTCATGGGGCAGAATTTGATTTTAAATATGAACGACCATGGCTTTAAAGTGGTGGCGTATAACCGCACCACCTCCAAGGTGGATGATTTTTTAGCCGGTGCGGCGAAAGGCACCAATATTATCGGCGCTTACTCGCTGGACGATCTGGCGGCAAAATTGGAAAAACCGCGCAAAATTATGTTAATGGTGCGCGCCGGTGAAGTGGTTGATCAGTTTATCGACGCCTTGCTGCCGCATCTTGAAGCGGGCGATATTATCATCGACGGCGGCAATTCCAATTATCCGGACTCAAACCGCCGGGTGAAAGCGCTGGCGGAAAAAGGCATCCGTTTCGTCGGTGCCGGGGTGTCCGGCGGTGAAGAAGGCGCCCGCCGCGGCCCGTCCATTATGCCGGGCGGCAACGAAGAGGCCTGGCCTTATGTTAAACCGATTCTGCAGGCCATTGCCGCCAAAACCGATAAAGGCGAACCTTGCTGCGACTGGGTGGGCAAAGAAGGTGCCGGTCATTTCGTCAAAATGGTACATAACGGTATCGAATACGGCGATATGCAGCTTATCTGCGAAGCCTATCAATTCCTGAAAGAAGGATTGGGCTTAAGCTATAACGAAATGCAGCACATCTTCGCCGACTGGAAAAATACGGAGCTCGACAGTTATCTGATTGACATCACAACGGATATTCTGGGTTACAAAGACAGCGACGGTCAGCCGCTGGTGGAAAAAATTCTGGATACCGCCGGTCAGAAAGGAACGGGTAAATGGACCGGTATCAACGCGCTGGATTTCGGCATTCCGCTTACGCTGATCACCGAAGCGGTTTTTGCCCGCTGCGTGTCCGCCTTTAAAGAACAACGCATTGATGCGGCCAACCTGTTTAATAAAACCATTGCGCCGGTTGAAGGCGATAAAAAAGTCTGGATCGAAGCGGTACGCCAAGCCTTACTGGCTTCCAAAATTATTTCCTATGCGCAGGGCTTTATGCTGATTCGCGAAGCCTCCGAGCACTTCGACTGGCACATTAACTACGGCGCCACCGCGTTATTATGGCGTGAAGGCTGTATTATCCGCAGCCGGTTCCTCGGCAATATCCGCGATGCCTATCAAACCAATCCGGATCTGGTCTTTTTAGGCTCCGATCCGTATTTCAAAACTATTTTAGAAAATGCCCTGCCGGCGTGGCGTAAAGTGGTGGCGAAATCCGTGGAAAGCGGCATTCCGATGCCGTGCATGGCTTCGGCGCTCACCTTCCTCGACGGTTATACCTCGGCGCGTCTGCCGGCTAATTTGCTGCAGGCTCAGCGGGATTACTTCGGCGCCCATACTTACGAGCGGACGGACAAACCGCGCGGTGAATTCTTCCATACCAACTGGACCGGTCGCGGTGGCAATACCGCTTCCACCACATATGAGGTATAATTAACCGCATCGGCGCCCGCCCTGTCGGATACACGGGCGGGCATGGTCCAAAGTGCGGTCAAAAAAATCGTTGTTTTCCGCACATGATGATGCTTTCTAAACAGAGGAGTATGTATGAAACAAGAACAACCCATCGAATGCGTAGGCTGTAATACCTTTGATGTCGGCACGGTGATCGACAACAGCGACTGCACCGCGCATATCGAAAGACATTATAGCAGCGAAGAAGAGGCGCAAAACGCGCTGGCAGAATTTACCCGCAAAGCCAGAAATGCAGAAACCGATCCTTGCCAGATTCAATCCCGCATTGAGAAAACTGACGACGGCGTTGTCCTAAAAGCGGATTTCACTTTCAGCTGTCAGGCGGAATCGCTGATTTTTGAACTGGGTTTACGTTAATTTTTCATCCCAATAAAAAAGCAGTTAACCTTAAGGTCAACTGTTTTTTTTACATGGCGGAAAGCGGCTAATCGGCATGCTCGCTTAAAAAACCGCCGCTCTGGTGCTGCCATAATTTTGCATACAGCCCGTTTTGCGCCAATAACTCCGCATGGCTGCCCTGTTCCACAATCTGCCCTTTATCCAGCACAATTAAGCGATCCATCGCCGCAATGGTAGATAAACGGTGGGCAATGGCAATCACGGTTTTATTTTCCATCATCTTATCCAGACTTTCCTGAATCGCCGCTTCCACTTCCGAATCCAGCGCGCTGGTGGCTTCGTCCAGCAGCAGAATCGGTGCGTCTTTCAGCATCACGCGGGCTATCGCAATCCGCTGACGCTGACCGCCGGATAATTTCACCCCGCGTTCACCCACATGGGCATCGTATCCGCGGCGGCCTTCGGCATCGCTTAAAAACGGAATAAAATCCGCCGCTTCCGCCCGTTGTGCCGCGTTTATCATTTCGTCTTCCGTGGCGTCCGGGCGACCATAAATAATATTATCGCGCACCGAACGGTGCAGCAATGAGGTGTCCTGAGTGACCAGACCGATCTGACGGCGCAGGCTTTCCTGCGAGACCTCACAAACATCCTGTCCGTCGATGGTGATGCGTCCCTGCGTACATTCGTAAAAGCGCAGCAATAAATTCACAATAGTGGATTTTCCCGCCCCGGAACGACCGATTAAACCGACTTTTTCACCCGGCTTAATGGTCAGATTAAAGTGTGTCAAAAGCGGTTTCATCGCATCATAAGAGAAACTGACGTCATCAAAGCGGATTTCCCCGCGCGAAACCTGTAACGGATACGCCTCTTTTTTATCCACAATGGTGTGCGGTTTGGTCAGCGTGTTCATACCGTCGTTTACCGTACCGATATTCTCAAACAAACGCGCCGATTCCCACATAATCCAGTGCGACAGCCCGTTTACCCGCAACGCCATCGCCACTGCGGTGGCAATCGCCCCGACGCCGACCGCACCCTGCTGCCATAACAGAATACCGAGTATCGCCGTACTCAGCGTCAGCGCCACATTGGCCGCATAAGTCAGTGCGTCCAGTGAGGTAGCCAGACGCATCTGAGCATGAACGGTGACCATGAACTCTTTCATTGAACGTTTGGCATAAGCGGCTTCACGCGAACCATGGGAAAATAATTTTACCGTAGCGATATTGGAATAGGCGTCGGTAATCCGTCCGGTCATCAGCGAACGGGCATCCGCCTGACGTTCGGCCGTTTTTGCCAGTTTCGGGATCAGCAGCCGCAAAATAATACCGAACAGCACGATCCAGACGATAAACGGCACTAAAAGCCAGCCGTCCAGCGCCACCAGCACCGCACCTGAGGTAATAAAATACACCGTGATATACACAAACATATCGGCGATAGTCAGCACCGTATCGCGTACCGCCAGTGCGGTTTGCATCACCTTGGCGGAAACCCGCCCGGCAAACTCATCCTGATAAAAACTCAGACTTTGCCCCAGCATCAGACGGTGGAAATTCCAGCGCAGACGCATCGGAAAATTGCCCTGCAAGGTCTGCAGCCGAATCAGCGAAGCAACAAACGACCACACCACGCTGATCACCAGCGCCGCGCCCATGGCGAGCAACAAATGCCCCTTCTCCGCCCATAATTGCGCCGGCGTGTATTGTCCCATCCAGTCAATTAGCACACCCATAAACTGAAACAGCACCGCTTCAATCACGCCGGTGCCGACCACCATCACCGACAGCAGTAAAATCCAGCCTTTCATCCCGTCCAGACTTGACCAGATAAAACGGATCAGACCTTTGTCCGGCGTCTGCGAAGACTGCTCCGGATAAGGGTTCAGGCGTCGTTCGAACCATGAAAAAATATTATTCAGCATGACCTTTCCTACATCGAAAAATAAAAGGCAACATCAATTGTTGCCTTGAAAACCGCGGCTATTATAGCGGAAAATCGGTTATTATTTAACTGTTTTTAACCGATCACAGAAATCCCAGTTTGCGCATTTGCGCCGCCACATCCGCCACCTGAATCTGCGCCATCAAATTTTCCCCCTTCAATTTGGTCGCCCAAGGCAGTTGGTCGGACGGTTTGCCAAATTCCCGCCGCGCATTCTGCTCATACACCGAAACCACCTCCGACAGATTATAATAAGGCCCGGTACGCAACGGATTATGATAAGCATACAGCCCGATAACCGGCGTGCCCTGTGTGGTGGCGATATGCGCCGGCCCGCTGTCAGGCGCAATCAGCAGATCCGCCATCGCGATCAGCGCGGCAAATTGCGGCAAGCTGGTTTTGCCGCACAGATTCAGCGGCGCGACATCGCATAATGCCGCAATACGTTCGGCGGTTTCCATTTCCCGTTTTGCCGCCGAACCGCATAATATCACCTGCCGGTTATGGCGCTGCGCCAGATTGACAAGCTCAGCATAGCGTTCTGTCAGCCAGTCTTTTTCCGCTTTACTGGAACAGGGACAAATCAGCAGAGTTTTGCGCGCCGGATCAAAATAACCGCGCACGGCTTGTCTGTCCGCCTCCGTAATGCCCAAATTCCAATGCGGCGGGGCGACCGGCACGCCGAGATATTGCGCAAACGCCAGAAAACCGTCCAGCACATGCGGACTTTGCGGGTCTTCAATGCGGCGGTTAACAAACCAGCGCTGACCTTCGCGTGACCGTTTTTGCCCGAAACCGATCTTATAACGCGCCTTAATGCCCAGCGACAGCATCGACGCCCGAAAGGCGGTCTGCATATTCAGCAGGGCGTCAAAACGCCGGTTTTTCAACTGCTTCCATAACGCCAGCACGCCCTGCCAGCCGCTTTTTTTATCATAGACAATAAATTCTATCCCCGGCACGCGGGCAAAAAGCTGCGCTTCGGTTTTACCGATGATCCAAGTGATGTTAGTGTCGCGCCAATGGCGCTGAATCTGCTGTACGGCGGCCAGCGCATGACACACATCGCCGATGGCGGACAGCCGTAAAATACAAATCGACTGCGGCGCTTGAGAGAAAAGGGGCATAATGGTTTCCTGTGAGCAACGGTCTGCGAACAACAGACCCTAGCATTATTCTTAATTTCCAGTAGAATATTTTATGTGCGTTATTTTATAAGAAATCCATGGAATATGCTTGAATTACAACAACAAAAAAATTTTTTTATTTTTAACTTTTCGTCTGCGCTGCCTGAGCATAACCGTTTTTTCGCGCCGGATTTCTGGCGGCGCCAAAACCGTATTATCGGCTCGGCCAAAGGGCGCGGCACCACTTGGTTTATTCAAACGGCGGATTTATTCGGTGTCAACTGCGCCCTGCGCCATTATTACCGCGGCGGGCTGTGGGGCAAAATCAATAAAGATCACTATCGCTTCACCGAACTGGCGCAAACCCGCAGTTTCGCCGAATTCCATCTCCTCAATAAACTGCGGCGCGCCGGTCTGCCGGTACCGAAAGCCATCGGCGCCAAAGTGGAAAAAAACGCATTCGGCTGTTATCGTGCGGATATTCTGACCGAAAAGCTGGAAAACGCCCGGGATTTAACCGCACTTTTACAGCGGCAAACCCTCTCGGAACAGGGCTGGCACACCATCGGCGGGCTGATCCGCCGGCTGCACGATATGCAAATCTGCCACACGGATCTGAACGCGCACAATATTTTGGTGCAACATATCGACGACCAGCCCGAAAAATTTTGGCTGCTGGATTTTGATAAGTGCGGTGAAAAATCCGGCGAAAACTGGAAAGCGGAAAACTTACGGCGATTGCACCGCTCTTTTATGAAAGAAACCGCCAGAATGGGCATCCGATTTCATGCTCATAACTGGCAGCAATTATTACAGGGGTACCGGCATTATAAGCCAGGCCATTAATCCTCGCGTACCGTTACCGGCAACGGAGCCACCCTCAACGCGCCGCCAACGCCTGAAAAACGGCGGGCGGCACCAGCTGGCTGACATCGCCGCCGTGCAGGTAAATTTCCCGCACGATGGTGGAAGACAAATAAGCCCATTTTTCCGTCGGTGGCAGAAACAGACTTTCCACCCCGTTGGTCAGCAACCGGTTCAGGCTGGCCAGCTGCAATTCATATTCAAAATCGGTGGCGGTACGCACGCCGCGGATAATCACATCGATATGATTGTCCAGCACAACCGTCGCCAGTAAACCGGAAAAGCCCAGCACCTTTACATTCGGCAGATGCGCCAGCGCCTGTCGGCTTAAGGCGACCCTTTCGCTTAAGTCGAATAACGGTTTTTTGCGCGGATTTTCCGCAATCGCAACCGTCACCTGCGCGAACAATGCCGCGCTGCGTTCAATAATATCCAAATGTCCGTTGGTAATCGGATCAAATGTGCCGGGATAAATCGCTGTTTTCATTGTTATACCTGTCTTTCCAGATACGGGCGCAATAAGTCGAACAAACGTTGCAGCGCACCGCGGTTTTCAATTAATACTTCATGACCGGCGCTGCCGTAACGCTTGCGCAATTGCGGCGATGTTAAGAAAATCGCCACCGCTCTTGACAGCGCCTTGCTGTTCTCGTTGACTTTCAGCACGCCCTGCACTTCAATCAGCTTACGGAATACATCGGGGAAATTAAACGTATATTTACCGCTGATCACCGGCACTTTAAATGCCAGCGGCTCCAGCGGATTATGCCCGCCGTGTTTGACCAGACTGCCGCCCACAAACGCCACATCGCAGATGCCGTACATTAACATCAGCTCGCCCATGGTATCGCCCAGCACCACCTGAACATGGCGGTCGGGCGCGATATTATCGCTGCGGCGAACGTAGCTGAAACGGTATTTTTTAATTAACTCGGCGACGGCGTTAAACCGTTCGGGATGGCGCGGCACCAGAATCAGCAGCAAATCGGGAAAGCTGTCCAGCAAGATGCGGTGCGTTTCCAGAATAATGCCTTCTTCGCCCTCATGGGTGCTGGCCGCCACCCACACGAAGCGCCCCTTCACCCAGCTGTCATGCAGCGCCTGAATTTTTTCCGACAACTCGGCGGTAATGGTCAAGTCGTATTTGATATTGCCGGTTAGTTTTAATTTTTTCGGATTATAGCCGAGGATCTGATAACGCTTGCCGCTGATGTCATCCTGCGGTGCGATCAAACGGATTTCACGCAGCATATTCTGCAATTTATCCTTAATCCAGCCGTAACGGACGGCGGAACGCGCCGATAAACGGGCATTGGCGATAATAAAAGGCACGCCGCGATGATATAACTGATGAATTAAATTCGGCCAGATCTCGGTTTCAATCACGATACAGACTTTCGGTCGGATAAAATGAATAAACCGTCGCAACGAGGTCGGCAAATCATAGGGCAGATAAACATGAGTCACGCTGTCGCCGAACGCCGCTTTTACCCGATCCGAACCGGTCGGCGTCACTGTGGTCAGGGTAATCGGCAAATCGGGATAATGCCGCTGAATGCGCCGAACTAACGGTGTGGCGGCGATCACCTCGCCCACCGAGGCGGCATGAATAATCACACCGTACTGCCGCGGCGCCGGCAGGCCGGCAGGATAATAGCCGTATCGCTCGCCGAGGCGCTTGCGGTAATTCGGCGCCTTAATACTGCGGATCAGCATAAACAGCAAAATAAACGGTTGCAGAACATACAGGGTTAATGTATATAAAAAACGCCACATAGAAAATTGACTTTTAATCCCATAAATTGCCGTAGTATAAAGGGTTATCACGCCGGCATAAAGAAAGTGCGGTAAAAATTACCGCACTTTTGCTTAACTGAAACGGATTGCGATTAATTTTTCGCTTGCGCCGCCGCTTTGACAATCACCGCAAAGGCAGGCGCTTTCAATGAGGCACCGCCGACCAGCGCGCCGTCGATATCCGGCTGAGTGAATAATTCCGCCGCATTGCCGTCGTTTACCGAGCCGCCGTACTGAATGATCACCTGATCGGCGACCGCTTGGGATTTTTGCGCGATATGTGCGCGGATAAATGCGTGTACCGCCTGCGCCTGTGCCGGTGTCGCGGATTTCCCGGTGCCGATCGCCCAAATCGGTTCGTAGGCAATTACCGCGCCGTTAAAGGCATCCACGCCCAGCGTGTTAATCACGGCGTCAATCTGACGTGCGCACACTGCTTCGGTTTTACCCGCTTCGTTTTCCGCTTCGCTTTCGCCGATACACAATACCGGCACCAGACCGGCTTGTTTTAACACGCCGAATTTTTTCGCAATAAATTCGTCCGATTCGTTGTGATACTGACGGCGCTCGGAATGACCGATAATAATGTATTTGGCGCCGAAATCTTTCAGCATGTCAACCGAAATATCGCCGGTGAACGCGCCTTGTTTGTTTAAATCCACATTCTGCGCACCTAATGCGATTTTACCGCCGGCAAGCGCCGCTTCGGCTTCCGCCAGATACATCACCGGCGGCGCAATCGCCACATCGCAGCCCTCAACGCCGGCCAGTTCCGTATTTAATTCGTTGATCAGTGTTTTGGTAAATGCTTTGCTACCGTTTAATTTCCAGTTACCCATAACTAAAGGACGACGTGCCATTTGTTTTTCTCCATTGCATTAATAATAAAAATAACCGGTTTACTATACCAAATTTTTCTATTTTTTCGGCAATTTTTCGCCCTTTGCAAAAAAATTTTTTCGCAACAGATGATTATTGTGCGGCAAAAAGATACAATCCACTGTATGAATGTTATAAAAAATAGCCGATTTACCGCAATATGACGATCTTTAAAGCCGAACAATGGAATCTTGACAGCCTGCATGCTTTATTTGAGCGCTACCGCGTGGCGCAGGGCATGCCGGAAAGCCCGGAACGCACCCGTGCGTTTCTGACCGACCGCATCCGCTTTAGCGAAAGCATCTTTTTTATGGCGGTGGATGATGCCCGCCGGCCGCTCGGTTTTATTCAGCTTTATCCCCGCCTTTCTTCCCTTCAACTACAGCGTTACTGGCAACTGACGGATATTTTCGTGTGCGATGTGCCGAATCACACCGAAATTTATACCGCACTTATCGCCAAAGCCAAAGAATTCGTGCGCTATACGCAATCTACCCGGCTGGTGGTGGAGCAAACTCATCAGCAGGAGGCCATTTTAGCGCGCGAAGGGTTCAGAATTAATCCGCAGAAACGTATTTTTGAATTGAATTTAAGCGAGCCGCCGCCGGCTCACAGTAAGGTTTGAATCAGCGGCGGAATCACTTTCGGCGCCGGGATCAGAATTTGCTTGTGCCGGCTGAGTTCGCCCTTTTCCAGCACGATCGCACTTTTCGGCACTTTAAAGGTTTTACTGAGAAATTTGATTAAATGGGCGTTCGCCTGCCCGTCCACCGGCGGCGCCGTGATGCTGATTTTCAGCTCCCCGTCATGCACGCCCGCAATGTGATCGCGGCTCGCCTTAGGCTGCAGAAAAATCCGCAGGCGTAAATCCCCGTTGATGTTTTCCGCCGCCGTCATAAAACGCTCCGCAAAATCACCGCACTTTTGCCTTTATGCCAGCGGCCACAGGGCAGGGAAGATATCGTACAGCACCCGGTTGCCGTAAAACAGCGCGAACGCCAGAATCATCGGGGCAAAATCGATCATACCGGTATTCGGTAAAATCCGGCGAATCGGATTTAACAGCGGCTGCGTCAGTTGATATAAAGTATATTGCAGCGGATTTTGCGCGCGGTTAAACCAGCTCATAATCGCTTCGATAAAAATCACATACAGCGCCGCTTCGCCGAAGGTTCTCGCCGTGTGCAGCAGGCCGATAAACAGGTAATTGAGCGGGTCGGCCACCACCAGCGTGGCGCCCAGCTTATTCAGCAGCGGATATTTGATGACACCGAGAATAACCGTCACCGCGATTGCCGCCAGATTCAGATTTTTCACCGTCGGCACCAGCTTTTGCAGCGGCGCCAGCAGAGGATTGGTCAGTTTCACCAGCGTTTGCGACAGCGGATTATAAAAATCCACCCGGCAGAACTGAAACCAAGCACGCAGGATCAGCACGAAACAATACACATTAATTAATGTATAGACCAAAAATTGAATTGAATTTAATCCCATTGTCGTTCCTTTGAATTATAACCAGCCTTTGTGTTTAAAATATAAATAAGGCGCAATCGCCGCCAGCACCATTAATCCCAGCGCCATCGGATAACCGAAGGCGAAATTCAGCTCCGGCATGTCGTGGAAGTTCATACCGTAATTAGACGCGACCAGCGTCGGCGGCAGAAAAATCACCGATACCACCGAGAAAATTTTAATAATCCGGTTCTGTTCAATATTAATAAAACCCATCGCCGCCTGCATCAAAAAATTCACTTTCTGGAACAGCGATTCGTTATGCGGCTGCAAGGATTCAATATCGCGCAGAATTTCGCGCGCCTGCTCCAGCTGATTGGCGGGCAAGCGGGTTTTGCGTACCAAAAAGCTCAGCGCCCGCTGGGTATCCATCAGACATAAACGCACCTTTGAGCTGGCGTCTTCCTGCTCGGTTAACGTGGCCAGCGCTTCATCAAAGGCTTCGCCCTGTTTACCATCTAAAATCACCCGGCTTAATTTTTCCAGATCCGCATACACGTTTTCGATGACATCCGCCAGCTGTTCGATTTTGGTTTCGAATAAATCCAGCAACACTTCATAGGCGTTGCATTCCACCAGCCGCTGATTGCGCGAACGCATGCGGTATAACCGAAACGCCGGCAATTCGCGATCACGCAGGGTAAACAAACGCCCGTCACGCACGGTAAACGCCACGCTGGCTAAGTCGGCGTAATCGTCTTCGTCCTCACAATAGAAAAACGAGTGCAAATGCAGACCGTCTTCATCTTCGAAAAAACGCGCGGACGCCTCAATATCTTCCAGTTCAAGGAACGATGCCAGACTTTGCCCCAGCCCCTGCTGCAAAATATCACGCTCTTCACGGCTGGGTTCAAGCAAATCCAGCCAGATAGCAGTGTCCAACTCCGCATTGGTTTCGTCAATACGAACCAAGCGCGCTTCTTCAAGTGCGAAAGCATTAATCATTTCTTCATACTCCTTTGAAGGAATTATGAACAACGCGATGAACAAGGAAAAATCAAACAATATCCCCGCAAAGTGCGGTAGAAAATTTTATTATTTGACTTAAAAGATACCTATGAAATAAGGTAATGAAAACTTACCTGCGAAACCCCGCCGATAAGTCAATGACGAGATTTAGAGCAAAGATTGCAATCGGTATCGACTATGACTGTCCAAAGTGTGTGTCCTCTTGTTACTAAATCGTGCCGAATGTTACGCTTGAAAGGCCGATTCGTCAAGATTTTTACACCAAAATCCCGCCTTTAAGACGGGATGGCGCAGCGCTTATTTGGCCGGATAATCCCACCAGATATCAAACAGTTCGCTGACTTCAACCTGCTGCAATCCGTTATTTTGCAACCAGCTTTTTACGCTTTCGCGGTGGCTTTCATCGCATTTGCCCAGTTTTTCCAGACACACCAGTCCTTCCCAGTGCAGATAGCCGCTGCCTTCATAGGCCAGCCCGTTCGGCCGGATCACCTCATTGATGAACCGATCCACCACTTCATCAACCTGTTCAATCGGTGTATTTTCCGCAAATTGCCAGTTCACCAGAAATCCGAGTTCCTGAAACTCCGCCAAGTGCATTTTTTTACGTTGTCTTTGATTGCGTTTAATCGCCATATCGTTCTCCTTTCTTGAACTTAGTCTTTAATAAAATACAAATCCCACACGCCGTGCCCCAAACGCTGACCGCGTTGCTCGAATTTGGTCAGCGGACGAAAATCCGGGCGCGCAATATAATCCCCGCTGGCCGAAGTATTACGCAAACCGACCGCACTTTGCAATACCGCCAGCATCTGTTGCGCATAATTTTCCCAATCCGTCGCCATATGAATAAATCCCTGCGCGGCCAGTTTCTGCGTGACGCTTGCCACAAACGGCGGCTGCACAATGCGGCGTTTATGGTGTTTGGCTTTATGCCACGGATCGGGAAAAAACAACTGCAACCCGCCGAGGCTGCCGTCGGCGATACAATCGCGCAGAATTTCCGTGGCGTCATGACAAATCAGGCGCAGATTGCGCACCTGTTTTTCCTGCGCATAGGCGATACAGGCGCCGACACCCGGCGTATGCACTTCAATGCCCAGATAATTTTTATCAGGATTGCGCGCCGCCATCTCCACCAGCGACTTGCCCATCCCGAACCCGATTTCCAGAATCACCGGATTGGTATTGCCGTAAATTCGGGCAAAATCAAAAGGCGTGCGCTGATGTGCCAGCCCGTAAAATGCCCAATGCTGGTTCATCATCGTACGCTGAAAATCGCTCAGCCGCCCGGTACGCAGCACAAAACTGCGCACTTTGCGTTTATAACGGCCGTCCGGCGTAAATTCCGCCGTTTCCACGGTTTTACGCTTTTGATCGGCAAAGGTGGTTTTCTGTTCTGTCATAATTATCCGGCTATACACAATAAACGGCGGGGATTATAAGAGGTTTGGCGCAAAATGCAAAGTGCGGTCGTTTTTCTATGTGTTTTCAAACGCCGGCCGCGGCCGGAATGTGCCGCCGGGAGTGGCGCGGCGATGAATGTATTTTTTGCACGCAATCAGTTGATTTTTCACAAAATTCCCTGCCTGCGTGCGTCTTTTTGCCAATCGCCCTTGCACTTTTATCAACCTTAACGCCGGCTAACAAACTTCTTCAAGCCGCTCAATTTTAATATTGAACAGCGCAAAACAGATTGCCAAAAGCGGGACGGCGTAATTGAACACGGCGTAAGGGGCGTATTCGAAGGCGCTGACTTGCAGCATAGAATAGGCATATACGCCGCAGGTGTTCCAGGGAACGAGAACGGAGGTTACGGTGCCGCCGTCTTCTAAGGCGCGCGACAGGTTTTTGGTATGCAGTTTGCGCTCTTTGTAGGCGGTGACGTACATTCTGCCCGGCAGTAAAATGGAAATGTATTGCTCGGAAGTGGTGCAGTTGGTGACCACGGAAGAGAAAATCGTGGCAATAATCAACATACTGGCGTTGCGGGCAAAGTGTAAGATGGTGGAAACCACCGATCTGAGCATCCCCGTTTGTTCCGCGATGCCGCCGAAACTCATTGCAACGATGGTCAGCGAAATGGTGTACATCATGGATTCAATGCCGCCGCGGTTGAAGAGAGTGTCGATCATGTCGTGTCCACTTTGGATGTGAAAGCCGTCGTGCAAGGTTTTTACCGCCACGCCGACATCAGCGCCCTGCACCAGAATATGACAGACGGAACCGAGTAAAATACCGACGGTTAATGCCGGGATCGCCGGCACTTTTTTCATCACTAAAATCACCACGATAACCGGCACAATGAGCAACCACGGGCTGATCACGAAGTTTTCGGTGATGTTTTCCATCACGCCTTCAATATGAGAAAGGTTCATATTGGCGGCGTTGAACCGCATACCTAAATATAAATAGACGCACAACGCAATGGCATAGGCGGGCACGGTGGTGGTGAACATATGTTTGATATGGGCGAATAAATCCGTGCCGGTGATGCCGGCGGCAAGATTGGTGGTATCGGACAGCGGGGACATTTTATCGCCGAAATATGCCCCGGAAATGACCGCACCCGCCACCATCGGGGTGGGAATGCCGATGCTCAGCCCGATGCCGATAGCCGCCACGCCGATGGTACCCATTGTTGACCACGAACTGCCGATCGCCAGAGTCACCACGCCGCAAATAATGCAAATGGTGAACAGGAACAACGACGGTGAAATGAGCTTCAAGCCGTAGTAAATCATGGTCGCCACAATGCCGCCGCCGAGCCACGCGCCGATGGTGAGTCCGATCATAATAATGATGACAATCGCAGGGAGCGCCATTTTAATGCCGCGGTAAATGCCTTGTTCGATGCTATCCCAGCGGTAGCCGAATTTTAGCGCGACCAGTGCGGCGGTCACCGCCCCAATAATCAGCGGAATGTGCGGAGACGCTTCGAATTTAATGATAGACACCGCCATCGCCGCGATCATCACAAGAATGGGCAGTAGCGCATAAAAAAAGGGGATATCGATTGTTTGCTTCGATGCTTTGGATTCTGCTTTGGGCATAGGGCCTCCCGATGCGAAGTGCAACGGAAGTTGCACTTCATTAAGTTAAAATGTGCTTACAGTCACCGCATAACGGCACATCTCCTTTTACAGTAACCGGACTACGCGTTGGCATAGTCGCTGAGGTAACTAAATAAATCTTTCGGATCGTTTAAATCCGGGGTGAGCGAAAGCGGACGCGCCAGCCCTAATTTCACTACGGTGTCATGCATATAACGAATGGCGGAAAAATCTTCAATCGCAAAGCCGACGGAATCGAATAACGTGACTTCGTCATCGGATTTGCGCGCCGCTTTGCCCGACCGGAACACCTCGGACAACGGGATAACCGGGAAATCCGCCGGCAGATTTTGTAATTCGCCTTCAATGCGGGTTTGCGCTTCGAATTCCACATAAGTCGTCGCATTTTTCACCACATCGATGTGCAATTCCGTTTTGTTGATATTATCGCCGCCCACCGCATTGATGTGCATGCCGGCTTCAATCATCTCCGGCGTAATAATATTGGCGCGGGAGTATTCCGCCGTCACCGTAGTAATAATGTCGGCATTTTTAACCGCTTGTGCCACGCTGTCGAAAATCTCAATGTTCAATGGCGTGTCAGCCAAGTTTTTCGCCAGTTTCTCGCTGGCGGCGCGGTCGATGTCGTATAAGGCCAACTCGTTAATGCCAAGCAAGTGATAAAACGCTAAAGCCTGAAATTCACTTTGGCAGCCGTTACCGATGATCGCCATGCGTTTGCTGTTCGGACGTGCAAGGTATTTTGCCGCCAGCACGGACGTTGCCGCCGTGCGCAAAGCGGTGGTGAGAGTAAATTCACTGATCACATCAGGTTGTCCCGTATCGTTGCTGATTAAGGCGCCGAAGGCGAGAATGGTGGAAAGTCCGAGGTTTGGGTTTTTCGGGTGGCAGTTCACATATTTAAAGCTGTATTGTTTGCGGTCGGCAATCGGCATCAGTTCCAGCACGCCGTCGGGAACCAGATTGCCGATGCGCGGCGTTTTGTCAAACGCGTCCCAGTTCAGGAAATCGTCGAGAATGTATTGCATCATTCCCGCCAGTGTCGCTTTAATGCCCTGACGTTGCACCACGTTTGCAATGTCTTGCGGGCTGATGATAATCGTTGGTAAACTGCCTGCGATAGATGATGAATATGACATAGCTTTGCTCCACTAAGTTAATAACACGTTAATGAATTGTTGCAACATCTCTAGTGTGCAAGATTTTTTTGTTAATTAAAATACTAAACTATGCTAATGTTTCATCCGTTTTTAGCCATTTTGTCAGCAGAAGGTGACGTTATGTCAGTTTTAGATAAAACCGATCAGGCATTACTCAGTTTGTTGCGCGAAAACGCCCGTTATTCCATCGCGTTTTTGGCGCAAAAGTTACGCCTTTCGCGGGCGACCGTCACAAACCGCATTGCACGGCTTGAAAAAGAAGGCGTTATCTTAGGCTATTCGGTGGAATTACGCCCTACGGTGGAGTTAAACGGTGTGTGCGCCTGGTGTTCCATTATTGTGGAGGGCGGCAGCGCATTGGAGGTGATGAAAGCCCTGCGCGGTGAACCCTGCGTAAAAGCGATTTACGACACCAACGGACGCTGGGATATTCTGGTCGAATTCAACGCGCCGAGCTTGGAAGAACTGGGTTCCGCGCTGGAAAGAATACGCACCAACAAAGCTATCCGCACCTCCGAAACCAGTATTCACTTAAAACGTTATGTATAGCTCGGCGAACACAATGTCGGCTTGGCACAACGGCGCGATAATTTCGCTATTTTTGTTATTTTTCAACCGCACTTTTTGATGTTATGCAGGCTCAATCAACCCTTGACGCACCTTTTGCCCGCGCCGTGTTAGCGTGGTATGACAAATTCGGACGTAAAAATCTGCCGTGGCAGCAAAATAAAACCCTGTACGGCGTTTGGCTGTCGGAAGTGATGCTGCAGCAGACGCAAGTGGCGACGGTAAAACCTTATTTCACCCGTTTTATAAAAACGTTCCCAAATGTGACCGCACTTGCCGACGCGCCGTTGGATGAAGTACTGCATTTATGGACGGGGCTGGGCTATTATGCCCGCGCGCGCAATTTGCACAAGGCGGCGCAAACCATCCGCGATCAGTATCACGGCGAATTTCCGACCGACTTTGCGCAGGTACAGGCGCTAAGCGGCATCGGGCGCAGCACCGCCGGCGCGATTTTATCCTCCTGTTTGAATGCGCCTTATCCGATTCTGGACGGCAACGTCAAGCGGGTGCTGTCCCGTTATTTTGCCGTTGCCGGCTGGGCGGGCGAGAAAGCGGTGGAAAACCGCCTCTGGCAATGCAGCGCGCAGGTCACGCCGACTGCGCGGGTGGCGGATTTTAATCAGGCGATGATGGATATCGGCGCCATGGTCTGCACCCGCAGCAAACCGAAATGCGATCTATGTCCGCTGGCGCAACGCTGTCAGGCGAATTTACAGCAAAACTGGACGGATTATCCCGGCAAAAAACCGAAAAAAGCCCTGCCGGTGCGGCAAAGCTATTTTTTAATTCTCGCCGATAATGGTAAAGTCGCGCTGGAACAGCGGGAAAACAGCGGTATCTGGGGCGGACTGTATTGTTTTCCGCAGTTCGACAGCAAATCGGCGCTGCTGGCTTATCTGGCGCGGCAGCAGATTACCCATTACTGTGAATGGCCGGCTTTTCGCCACACTTTCAGCCATTTTCATCTGGAGATTTATCCGATCTATGCACAACTGCACCGTCGCCCCCGTGAGGATGATCGTTCGGCGTGGAAAAAAGTGGCGGAAATTCATGCCGAATATGAATCTTCGGTACCAAGTGCGGTCAAATATTGGTATGATCCGCACAATCCTGATCAAATCGGACTGGCGACGCCGGTAAAAAATTTATTACTGCAATTTGAAAAAGAGACATCATTATGGCAAGAACAGTATTCTGCGAATATTTAAAACAGCAGGCGGAAGGGCTGGATTTTCAGCTTTACCCGGGCGAGCTGGGCAAACGCATTTTCGATCACATCAGTAAACAGGCATGGGGCGAATGGATGAAAAAACAAACCATGTTGGTGAATGAAAAAAAACTCAATATGATGAACGCCCAGCACCGTCAACTGCTTGAACGGGAGATGATCAACTTTTTGTTCGAAGGCAAAGACGTTCATATTGAAGGCTATGTGCCACCGTCAGAAAAATAATCTATGAAAAAATATCTTATTATCGCCTTAATCCCGTTTCTGTTTGCGTGCGGCGGTTCAAGCAACAAGGGCTTCAATTATGATGAAGCCTTTGCCAAAGATACGCAGGGATTGGATATTCTCACCGGTCAGTTTTCATATAATATCGACCAGATCTGGGGGGTGAACGAGCTGTTGGTCGCCAGCCGTAAAGATTACGTCAAATACACCGACAGTTATTATACCCGCAGCCACGTCAGCTTTGATGAAGGGGTGATCATGGTGGAAACCCACAGCGATACCAACCGGCTGCATAATGCTATTGTGCATACGCTGTTGATGGGTTCCGATGCCAAAGGGATCGATTTATTCGCATCCGGCGATGTGCCGATAAGCTCACGGCCGTTTTTGGTCGGGCAGGTGGTGGATCACCTCGGCGGTCAGATCACCAACACCATCATCGCCGGCAATTTCGCCACTTATCTGATTCAGAATAAATTACAGACCCGCCGCCTCAGTAACGGTAAGACCGTTCAATTCGTGGTGATTCCGATGATCGCCAACCACGTTGAAGTGCGTGCGCAGAAATATGTGCCGTTGGTGCGTAAAACCGCCCGCCGTTACAATCTGGACGAAAGCCTGATTCTCGGCATTATGCAAACCGAATCCAGCTTCAACCCTTATGCCATCAGCTATGCCAACGCCATCGGTCTGATGCAGGTGGTGCCGCATACCGCAGGGCGCGATGTGTTCCAGCTGAAAGGCCGCGGCGGACAGCCGTCGAGAAATTATCTGTTCGATCCGGAAAAGAATATCGATGCGGGCGCTTCTTATCTGTGGTTGCTGCAAAACAAATATCTGGACGGCATTACCAACCCGACCTCCAAACGCTTCGCCATGATCTCCGCCTATAACAGCGGTGCCGGCGCCGTGCTGCGGGTGTTCGACGAAGACCGCGATATGGCGATTTACAAAATCAATCAGCTGTATCCGGAACAGGTGTATCGTATTCTGACCACCAGCCATCCTTCTTCACAGGCCAGAAATTACCTGATGAAAGTGGACAAAGCCCAGAAAAGCTACCGCGTCAGACGCTGATCGCGCGTTGTTCGGCTTCCCCTAAGAGCGTTCCCGACAGGTTCGCTCTTATTTTTTCAACCGAATCCGATTCATTTCTATGCGTTTCGCCTGTTAAATGTTCAAACAAGCGGAAAAATAGCAAAATTCTGAAATTAGATGTTGACTTAACTGCGAAAAAAACGTTTAATACGCACCACTGATGAGTTGCCTCGATAGCTCAGTCGGTAGAGCAGGGGATTGAAAATCCCCGTGTCGGTGGTTCGATTCCGCCTCGAGGCACCACTTTTCCTCCTTAGTTCAGTCGGTAGAACGGCGGACTGTTAATCCGTATGTCGCTGGTTCAAGTCCAGCAGGAGGAGCCAAATTCTTAAGAGCCGTTAATGCAGATTAACGGCTTTTTTCATATTCGTAATCTGGAGCAGCCGTGATGTTGAAAAAAACTTCATTTATTCTGACCGCACTTTTTCTGTCCGGCAATGTATTTGCCGCCGATCCGACATTTACCTTCGGCGCTAAAAAAGCCGGTTCCGCCGACGGCCCTTGGTTAAGTGACGGCCGCGTTTATTCCAAAAGCGATAACAACCGCCAGTTCTGCTGGGAATTAAAAGATTTGGCCGACAGCGCGCAGCCGATGAAATTCAGCCTGATCATCACCTCGCCGGGCAACGCCACCTTCCACTTCAACAACGCTACCAGTGCGGACAACACCCGGCATGAATTCGCCTTTTCCGCCACGCCGGTCAACGGCCGAATCATCAACTGCTGGAAGTTCGACCACAGCGACCCGCTCGGTGACTACAGCCTGAAACTGATCAGCGACAATGCGGAATATCCGCTACAGAATTTTGAGCTGAAACCGTAATGCGCCGACCGGCTTTTTCAACACCTTAATACTGATTTTCAGCTTACTCTGTCAGGGCTTTAAGAAGAACGGATTAAAGCCCGCCGTCGCATTTCCATTTGTACTGCCCCGGGAAAATATCTATAATCTAGCCCTATGAAAACACAACAGGACACAATCATGAACGTAGCGGAATATCATCAGAATATCGAACAAATCTGGTTAAAAATCGAAGACGAATTAGAAAAACAGGATTGCGACGCGGATTGCGACACCCAAGGTTCGGTGTTTACCATTACCTTTGCCGATCGCAGTCAGGTGGTGGTCAATAAACAGGAACCGCTCTTGGAGCTCTGGCTGGCCAGCAAAGCCGGCGGTTTTCATTTCCATTTTAAAGACAATCAATGGATTAGCGCCGACGGGCAATTATTCTGGCCATGTCTGGAACAGGCATGCCGCGCACACGGAGAGCAAGTGAGTTTCGCCTGATGAGCAATCCGGCGCCCGAACCGGCACAAAGTGCGGTGCATTTTTCTGCGGATTCTGCCTCAAACGACACCGCACTTCATATCCTGCATTCGGTTTTCGGTTATCAGTCTTTCCGTCAGGGGCAGCAAGACATTATCAACGCCGCCTTAGCCCGCCACGACAGTCTGGTCATCATGGCCACCGGTAACGGCAAATCCCTGTGTTATCAAATTCCCGCCCTGTGTTTCAGCGGCTTAACCTTGGTGATTTCGCCGCTGATTTCATTGATGAAAGATCAGGTGGATCACCTGTCGGCAAACGGCATTCAGGCGGATTATCTGAATTCGACCCAGACCTTTGAGCAGCAGCAACAGGTGCAGAACAAAGCTATGTCCGGGCAGCTGAAATTGCTGTATATTTCGCCGGAAAAAGCCATGACCAACAGCTTTTTCCATTTTATTTCCCACTGTCAGGTCAGTTTTATCGCCATTGACGAAGCCCACTGCATCTCCCAATGGGGACACGATTTCCGTCCGGAATATGCGCGGCTCGGCGGTTTAAAAAGCTGTTTTCCGCAGGCGCCGATTATGGCGCTGACCGCCACCGCCGATCACACCACGCGGCAGGACATTCTGCACCATCTGAATTTGCAGGATCCGCATATTTATATCGGCAGTTTCGATCGCCCGAATATTCGTTATACGCTGGTGGAAAAATTCAAACCGATGGAACAGCTGTGCCGCTTCGTGCTGGCACAAAAAGGCAAAAGCGGAATTATTTACTGCAACAGCCGCAACAAAGTGGAACGCATCGCAGAAAGCCTGCGCAAACGCGGTGTGGCGGCGGATGCCTATCACGCCGGCATGCCGAGCGAACAGCGGGAACATGTGCAACGTGCATTTCAGCGGGATAATATTCAGGTGGTGGTCGCCACTATCGCTTTCGGCATGGGGATCAATAAATCCAATGTTCGCTTTGTTGCCCATTTCGATTTACCGCGCAGCATTGAGGCTTATTATCAGGAAACCGGTCGCGCCGGGCGGGACGATTTGCCGGCACAGGCGGTGCTGTTTTACGACCCCGCCGATTATGCCTGGCTGCAAAAAATGCTGCTGGAAAAGCCGGAAAGCCCGCAGCGCCAGATAGAACAGCATAAACTGGAAGCGATCGGCGAATTTGCCGAAAGCCAGACCTGCCGCCGTCTGGTGCTGCTCAACTATTTCGGCGAACGGCGCCAGAGCCCCTGTAATAACTGCGATATCTGTCTGGATCCGCCGACCCGATACGACGGGCTGCTGGATGCGCAAAAGGTCATGTCGGCGATTTACCGGGTCGGACAACGTTTCGGCAGCCATTATGTGATCGCTGTGCTGCGCGGCCTGCAAAATCAGAAAATTAAGGATAACGGTCATGACAAACTCGCCGTTTACGGTATCGGCAAGGAGCACAGTGCGGCATACTGGCAATCGGTTATCCGTCAGTTAATTCATCTGGGGCTGGTACAGCAGGTGATCGATCAATTCAACAGCAGCCTGCGCCTGACCGAAAGCGCCAAACCGGTACTGCGCGGCGAGCAGCCGCTACAGCTGGCGATGCCGCGCAGCTCGTCGGTGAGCAGTGCGCAGGCACCGCTGAAAAACGCCCCGCCCAATTATGATAAAGATCTGTTCGCACGCCTGCGTTTTCTGCGCAAGCAAATCGCTGATAAAGAAAATATTCCGCCCTATATCGTATTCAATGACGCCACCTTGCAGGAAATGGCGCAATATCAGCCGACAACCAGCCGCGAAATGCTGCTGATTAACGGCGTCGGGGCGATTAAACTGGAACGTTTCGCGCAGCCTTTTATCAGCGTTATCCGCGAACATCGCTCGACTATGCAGCAGAATAAAAATCCGCTGGCATTGCGTTAACCCTTTCCGTCGCCGAAATTCCTGTTAAAATGACCGCACTTATTCGTTACACAGGAGAAAAATACGATGAAACTGTATTATCTGCCGGGCGCCTGCTCATTCGTACCGCACACCGCGCTGGCGTGGATCGGTCAGCCGTATCAGGCGCAGGCCGTTTCGCGTGAAGCGCTCAAATCGCCGGATTATCTCGCGCTTAATCCGCTGGGCAGCGTACCGGTACTGGAAGACGGTGAGCTGGTGCTGTCACAGAATGTCGCGATTTTGTCTTATTTGGACGCGCTCTATCCCGAGGCTCGCCTGTTCGGCAGCAAAACCGTGCGGGATAAAGCCAAAGCAATGCGCTGGCTGGCCTTTTTTAACGCCGATGTACACAAAACATTCGGCGAGTTATTCCGCCTACCGGATTATGCGCAGGGCAAGGATGAACTCGGCGCCGCTATTCGTCAGGCGGCGACGCAAAAACTCTTGGCTTATCTGGCGATCGCCAATCGTCATCTGGAAAGCCATATTTTCTTCGGCGAACAGATTTCCGTCGCCGATGTGTATTTATACGTCATGCTGAACTGGTGCGGCAAACTCGGTATCGATATCAGTGCGTTTAGCCAGTTTAAGGCGTTTATTGCGCGGGTTGAAGCGAATCAAGGCGTGCAGCAGGTGCGCAAGCAGGAAGGATTAGCCTGACGGATTCGGTTTCGCGATCGGCTGAAAAAGCAAAAAGACATTGCGGAGGCAATGTCTTTTTTTAACCCTTTTGCACTACCGCGCTCAGTGCAAATCGCACGACACGCGCAGATTGTGGATAAGCCCGTCATGGCGCACGGAGGCAAAAGTGCGGTGCATTTTTTTACAGTTTTTCCACCAATTCCACCGCCGCGCCGATATAGGTGGCCGGGGTAAGCTGCCGCAGGCGGGCTTTTTCCGCTTCCGGAATCGCCAGTTTGTCAATAAATTCGCGCATGGCCTGTGCGTCCACCCGTTTGCCGCGGGTTAATTCTTTCAGCTTTTCATACGGTTTTTCAATGCCGTAACGGCGCATCACGGTTTGAATCGGTTCCGCCAGCACTTCCCAGTTCTGGTTCAGTTCATCGCGCAGGTGCGATTCGTTGACTTCCAGTTTGCTGATCCCTTTGCAAGTGGCGGCATAGGCAATCAGACAATAACCTAAACCGACGCCGAGATTACGCAGCACGGTGGAGTCGGTCAAATCGCGCTGCCAGCGGGAAACCGGCAATTTCGCGCCTAAGTGCGCCATCACCGCATTGGCCAGACCGAGGTTGCCTTCCGAGTTTTCAAAATCGATCGGATTGACTTTATGCGGCATGGTGGAGGAACCGATTTCGCCGGCAATAGTACGCTGTTTAAAGTGGTTCAGCGCAATATAGCCCCATAAATCGCGGTCAAAATCAATAATAATGGTGTTAAAACGCGCCACGGCATCAAAAAACTCCGCGATGTAATCATGCGGTTCAATTTGCGTGGTGTACGGGTTCCAGCTAATGCCCAGCGAAGTGACGAACGCTTCGCTGAACGCGTGCCAGTCAATTTCCGGATAGGCGGACAAATGAGCGTTATAGTTGCCCACCGCACCGTTGATTTTGCCCAGAATGTCGACTTGCTGTAGCTGTCTGAACTGGCGTTTCAGGCGATAAACCACGTTGGCCATTTCTTTGCCGACCGTGGACGGAGAGGCCGGCTGACCATGGGTGCGGGATAACAGCGGAATGGATTTATATTCCTGCGCCAGACGGGTGATCTCGTCAATCAGCGTTTGCCATTGCGGTAAAATCACCTCTTCGCGGGCGGTTTTCAGCATTAAGGCGTGCGACAGGTTGTTAATGTCTTCCGAGGTGCAGGCAAAATGGATAAATTCGCTGACCGCAGCCAGTTCCGACAACGCCGCGCTTTTTTCTTTCAGGAAATATTCCACCGCTTTCACATCGTGGTTGGTGGTTCGCTCGATGTCTTTGATGCGTTGCGCATCCTGCAGGCTGAAATTATCCACGATACCGTCAAGGTAATCGTTTGCCTGCGCAGACAAGAAAGGCACTTCCTGAATCTGTGCGCTGGCCGCCAGTTTTTGCAGCCAGCGAACTTCAACGGTGACGCGGAATTTTAACAGCCCGAATTCGCTGAAAATGCCGCGCAGTGCGCCGGCTTTATCCTGATAACGGCCGTCGATCGGGGAAAGTGCGGTTAATGCGTTGAGTTGCATAAAAATGTGCTCCTAAAGAGATGAATAAAGTTGTTGTGCCATGGTGGCGATTTTACGGCGTGAAAAAAGAATCTGCCATTTGCTGCCGCCGACCTGCCGCCATAATACGGCGGAGCGAATGCCCGCCAACAGGCTGGCACGGATGCGGTTATGGATCGGCAGCTGCTGTAAATATTGCGGCGCGCCCGTCACTTGGATTCTGCTGCCCAGCGGGCTTATTACATCCACATAAATGCCGGCAATCGTGGACAGCATCTGCTCGTCAAACAGCGCATAATGCTGCAACTGGGTCGGCAAATACTGAATCCGACGCGCCAGTTCGGCCTTTGCCTGCGGATTTTTATGCAGTTTGCCTTCCAGCGCCAGCAGGCTCAGCCAATAGCGGTTCAGATCCGGCTCGCTGCCGTTAAGCTGTTCCATTAAAATCTGCAGCCCCAGTTTCAGCTGGCGTTCATGTCCGCCGTAAATATCCAGAATGTTTTCCGGCGCCGTTTGCAATAACGTCGTAATCGAGGTATGAAACGCCGCTTCATCCGCTTGTCCGTGCAAGGCAAATTGTTGCACCAGTTTGGCAGACTGGCAGACGCCGGCCAGGGCTAAGGTGATGTCATAGTAATTGGCCATAGGAATTGTAATAACCCGTTGTAATCAAAAGCAACCCGAAAAGTGTGAGCAATATAGCATTTTTCCGCCGTGTTTTAAAGGTCATCACAAATCCTGTTATAATAGCGCCGTTTCAATAATGAAGGATAACAACGATGCATTATTTCACCAAAACACTGCTGATTCTGACCGCACTTTTCCCTGCCATTGCCGCCGCTGAAATTCAGGTTGAGCAGCCGGTGGTATTCGCCACCCAAAAAGCCGGTGAACCGACGGCGGTTTTTATGCGCCTGACCAATACCGGTGAGCAGGCGGTCAGTCTGGCCATGGCGGAAAGTGCGGTGCCGTCCCGTTTAGAATTGCACGGCATGCAAAACGGCAAAATGCTGACCGTCACCGGCATCGACATTCCGCCGCACGGCAGCGTCGAGCTAAAACGCGGCGGGTTGCATATTATGGTGTTCGATTCAGCTCAGGCTTTGATGCCGGACAGCGAATTGCCGCTGACACTATTTTTTGATAACGGAGAAACCCTGCCGGTACGGGCGAAAGTTATTGCCCACTAAAGCAGGCTTTTGGAAAAATAATTAAACCGGTTATGCAGCGTCCAGCCGGCTTTCTGCCAGAACACCGCCGCCGCTTCATTGGATTTAAACGCCAACAGGCGGCCTTTGGTGATATTTTTGGCTTTCAGCACTTTTTCCACCCTTTCCAGCAGCGCCGTGGCGATTCCGCAGCCGCGGTATGCCGTCGCCACCGCAGCATGATAAATGGTGGCGCGACGTCCGTCGAAGCCGCACATCACCACGCCGACCACCTTGCCGTCCGCTTCGGCGATATAATTCAGATCCGGATTAAAGTCTAAAAAAGCCGCAATGGCAGTCGGATTGTCGTCCACCGCATGCAGATCCATGCCCTCAATACTGTTCCACAAGGCGTAAACCTGTTGGTAATGGGACGGCCGCATCGGTTTAATGATAAAGTTCATATGTCCTCGTTGAGTAGAAAAAGTGCGGTCTTTTTCACCGCACTTTGGCTGAATAGTCAATTCGTTATTTGATTTGCCGTTCTATCACGCCGCCGCCGAGACAGACTTCGCCTTGATAGAACACCGCGGACTGGCCGGGTGTGACCGCAATTTGCGGTTGTTCGAAACGGACTTCGATGCCATCGTCATGCAGCGGGATAATTTGGCAGGCAATATCCGCCTGACGATAACGGGTTTTGACCGTGCAGCGCAACGGCTGACGCAGCGGTTGGCGATCCACCCAATGCAGCTGGCCTGCGATCAGTCCGCGCGACAGCAGCGCCGTATTATCCAGCCCCTGAGCCACCACTAACACGTTATTTTGCAGATCTTTTTCCACCACATACCAGGCATTTTCGTCTTTGCCTTTGACACCGCCGATGCCCAACCCTTTACGCTGGCCGAGCGTGTGATACATCAGGCCCTGATGGCGTCCGATAATCTCGCCCTCGGTGGTTTTTATGTCGCCCGGTTGCGCGGGCAGAAAACGCGCCAGAAAATCTTTGAATTTACGCTCGCCGATAAAACAAATGCCGGTGGAATCTTTTTTCTTCGCCGTCGCCAGCCCCAGCTCTTCGGCAATGGCGCGCACGATCGGTTTTTCAATGTCGCCGACCGGAAATAGGCTTTGCGCCACCTGCTGATGGCTCAGAGTATAAAGAAAATAGCTCTGATCCTTGTTATTGTCCAGACCGCGCAAAAGTTGCGTCCGACCGTCGACATCGCGCCGGCGCACATAATGGCCGGTGGCGATATAATCGGCGCCCAGATCCTCGGCGGCATAGTCCAGAAAGGCTTTGAATTTGATTTCTTTATTGCACAGAATATCCGGATTCGGCGTGCGGCCGGCTTTATATTCCGCCAGAAAATGTTCGAACACGTTGTCCCAGTATTCGGCGGCAAAGTTAATTTTATGCAGGCGAATCCCCAGTTTATCGCACACCGCCTGCGCATCGGCCAGATCCGCCGCCGCAGTGCAATAGTCGGTGTCGTCGTCCTCTTCCCAGTTTTTCATAAACAGGCCTTCCACCTGATAGCCCTGTTGCTGCAAAATAAAGGCGGATACGGAAGAATCCACCCCGCCCGACATGCCGACAATCACTTTTCGTTTGCCGTGTTCGGCAAGCTGCGCGGCGCTGAGCTGCGGGAAATGCTGTTGGTAGGTTTCTGATTTCATTATGTTCTCCGGCACCTAAAGTGCGGTCGTTTTTTATCAAGTTTTCGCCGTCGTTTATTCTTCGCAGGATGTCTCCTGACGCCGTACGGTAACGGTTTTGCCGCCGATTCCCCAGTTATCGGTTTCCACTTCGTCGATCACCACCACGGTGGTGGCCGGATTTTTTCCCAGCACATTGTGCAGCAGTTCGGTCACACCGCGGATAAGTTCCGCTTTTTGCTGCGCCGTCGGCGCTTCTTTGCCGCCGGTCACTTTGATATTAACGTAAGGCATAATGTTGCTCCGAAAAATTATTTCACTTCGTAAAATTGCGCGTTATTTTTCTCAAAACGCGCTAACTCCGCCGGATCTGCTTCCCCTTTCGCCACTTTTTGTTTCAGGTTATCGCAAGGTTCTTCACAGTCGCAGACTTTTTTCAGCCCGAGGCTGGAAATGCCGCCGCAGCTGCCGGCGATGGATTTTTTCTTCACGATATAGCCCAGTGACATGCCGAGGATCACCAGAATAAACAGGCCGAAGGTAATCAAAAATAATTGCATAGGTTATTCCTTGTTGTTTAACAGTTTTTCAAACGCGGAGGACATTTTGGTGGAAAAGCCGTCCTGCGTTTTGATGATCAGATAAACCGGCAGATTGTGTTGTTCCGCGATCTGCAGGGCTTTATCCTCGCCTAATACGAACAAGCCGGTGGACAACCCGTCCGCGCGCATAGACGACGGATCCAGCACGGTAATTGAAGCTAAATGATGCTGGATCGGGTAGCCGCTTTTCGGATCGATTTCATGGGAAAAGCGTTTGCCGTTATCCTCAAAATAATTGCGGTAATCGCCGGAAGTGGCCATCGCCAGATTCCCCAGTCCGATAACCTGTTCTACCGCTCTCGAACCGTCAAAGGTCGGTTTTTCAATGGCGATTTGCCAGACTTTTCCCTCGAGATTGCGGCCTTTTGCGCGGATTTCACCGCCGATTTCCACCAGATAATCGGCAATGCCGATACTTTCGATATAGTCCGCCACTTTATCGACGCCGAAACCTTTGGCGATGGCAGAGAGATCAACATAGAGTTCGGGAACGGCTTTTTCAAGGTAAAAACGTCCGTCCTTTTCGCTTAATTTCAGCTTTTCAATGCCGACCCATGCCTGCCGCTGCGCCAATTGCTGTGCTGTGGGTTGTTTTTCAACCCGTTTTTCCGGGCCGAATCCCCATAAATTGACCAGCGGCCCGACGGTAATATCCAGCGCCCCTTCGGTAAGACGGTTTAAGCGCAGCGCCTCACCGATAACGGTGGCCAAATCGGCCGAAATTTCAACCGGCGTATCCGTTTGACGCGACTGATTAAAGCGGCTGAGTTCCGAACTCGGAATATAAGTGGACATTTTATCGTTCACGTCTTTTAAAATCGTTTCGACCTGTTCGTGCGTGCGTGCGGTATCCGCTGCCGAGCTGCCGTCGTCGATATATTTAATATGATAGGTCGTGCCCATGGTTTTGCCGCTCAGCGTTGTGATCTGCGGCTCCTTATTGCAGGCGGCCAGCATCAGGCCGCATAACGCCAGACAACACCAGCTAAAAATTCGTTTCTTTTTCATAATGTCGGAATGCCTGCATATCTGATTGAAAATAATAAAGATACCAAGCATAAAAATAGATTATTGATTTAACGCTTCCAGTAACACCGGAATATGACTTTTTTGCGGATTTTTGACCGCACTTAACAGCAACACATTGTCATGCTGCTGCGCTAGAGCTTTCAGCTGTGCCAATCCCTGCTGCTGTTCGGCACCGAGCAACTCCTGATGATACCGCAGTTTAAACAGCTCGAAATTCGCCGCCGGATCCTGATGAAACCATTTGCGCAGCTCATTGGACGGCGTGACGGATTTTAACCATAAACAGTGCTGAAACAATGCCTTATGCACACCGCGCGGGTAAAGCCGGTCAACGAACACCGCACATTGGTTTGCCTGCGGGGTAAAATCATAAATGCGCTGAAAACTGAACATGATGTTCTCCTTACCGTACTTATCGGCTAAACCGCGGTTGAAAGACGGCATGTGACGGTTTTCTGTGCCGAATAATGGTGAAAGCGGCCAGATTTCTGACCGCTCTTATTTACGCGCTGAGATTTATCAGCCGCCGAAATCATCCAATAAGATGTTTTCATCTTCCACACCCAGATTTTTCAGCATGCCGATCACGGCGGCGTTCATCACCGGCGGTCCGCACATGTAGTATTCGCAATCTTCCGGCGCTTCGTGATTTTTCAGATAATTTTCATAAAGCACGTTGTGAATAAATCCGGTGTAACCGTCCCAGTTGTCGTCCGGCAACGGATCGGACAACGCCACATGCCAGGTAAAGTTCGGATTTTCGGCCTGTAACTGGTCGAAATCTTCCACATAGAACATTTCCCGTTTGGAACGTGCGCCGTACCAGAAGGAAATTTTACGTTTGGAATGCAGACGTTTTAACTGGTCGAAAATATGCGAACGCATCGGCGCCATACCGGCACCGCCGCCGATAAACACCATTTCCGCATCGGTATCTTTGGCGAAGAATTCGCCGAACGGCCCGGAAATCGTCACTTTATCACCCGGTTTTAACGACCAGATATAAGAGGACATTTGTCCCGGCGGCACGTCAGGATTACGCGGAGGCGGCGTTGCAATACGCACGTTCAGCATAATAATGCCTTTTTCTTCCGGATAAGACGCCATGGAATAGGCGCGGATAATATGATCGTCCACTTTGGACACATAACGCCATAAATCGTATTTATCCCAGTCTTCGTGATATTCCTGCGGAATGTCGAAGTCTTTGTAATAAACCGTATGCGGTTCGGCTTCAATCTGAATATAGCCGCCGGCACGGAACGGTACTTCCTCGCCTTCCGGAATCGCCAGTTTGAGCTCTTTAATGAAAGTCGCTTTGTTATCGTTGGAGATAACGGTGCATTCCCATTTTTTCACCCCGAACACTTCTTCCGGCAGTTCAATTTTCATGCTGTTCTTCACGTTGACCTGACAGGAAAGGCGATAGCCCTCTTTCGCTTCACGTTTAGAAATATGGGAAAGCTCGGTCGGCAGAATATCGCCGCCGCCTTCCGTTACTTTTACGACGCATTGACCGCAGGAACCGCCGCCGCCGCAAGCGGAGGATACGAAGATGCCTTTGCTCGCCAGCGCGCCTAATAATTTACCGCCGGCCGGCAGGCTGATCGCTTTGCTCGGATCGTTATTGATTTCAATTGTAATGTCGCCGGAGTTTACCAGTTTGGATTTGGCGAATAAGATGATAACCGCTAAAACCAATACGATAACCGTGAACATTGCAATGCCAAGAGTAATTTCCATTCTATATCCCCTTTGTTACAACTGAATGCCTGAGAAGGACATAAAGCCGAGCGCCATCAGACCGACGGTGATAAAAGTAATGCCTAAGCCGCGCAGCCCTGCCGGTACATCGGCATATTTCATTTTCTCAGTAATCCCCGCCAGCGCCACAATCGCCAGCATCCAGCCCGTACCGGCACCAATGCCGTACACCACCGATTCGGCGAAATTATAATCGCGCTGAACCATAAAGGATACGCCACCGAAAATCGCACAGTTTACCGTGATCAGCGGTAAAAAGATCCCCAGCGCGTTGTATAACGCGGGAAAGAATTTATCCAGTACCATTTCGAGAATTTGTACTAACGCCGCAATCACCCCGATAAAGGTAATAAAGTTAAGGAAACTTAAATCAATCCCTTCAACCAACGCGCTGTCTTTAAGAATTAAAGAATACACCAGTTGGTTGACCGGCACGGAAATACCCAGTACGACGATAACCGCAATCCCCAGACCGAAGGCGGTGGACACTTTTTTCGAGACCGCCAGGAACGTACACATTCCCAGAAAGAAAGAAAGCGCCATATTTTCGATAAATACGGATTTAACGAATAAGCTAATATAATGTTCCATCGATTATTTCTCCACCTGTTCCGGTTTCCAGGTTCTTAAGCCCCAGATTAAGAAACCAATGATAAAGAATGCGCTCGGCGCCAGTAAGAACAGACCGTTAGTCTGATACCAGCCGCCATCCTGTAAGGTTTGGAAGACGGTCGTGCCGAATAATTTTCCGGAACCGATTAACTCGCGAATAAACGCCACCGTCACCAGAATTGCGCCGTAACCCAGACCGTTACCGATACCGTCCACAAAACTTTCTACCGGTGCCGATTTCATGGCGAACGCCTCGGCGCGCCCCATCACGATACAGTTAGTAATAATCAGACCGACGAAAACGGACAGCTGTTTTGATAAATCATAAGCGTAAGCACGCAGGATTTGATCCACCAGAATAACCAGTGACGCAATGATCGCCATTTGTACGATAATACGGATACTGTTCGGAATATAGTTACGGATTAACGAAATAAAGAAGCTTGAAAACGCCGTAACCAGACTTACCGCAACCGCCATTACCACCGCGGTCTCAAGTTTGGTGGTTACCGCCAACGCAGAACAAATACCTAAAATTTGTAATGCAATCGGGTTGTTATCGATGACCGGCGATAACAACAGCTTTTTAAGATTTGAACCAGCCATTAGTTAGCCCCCGCTTTTAATTTTGCCAAATACGGACCAAACCCTTTTTGACCCAACCAGAATTTAAAGGAATTGTTCACTCCGTTACTGGTCAGGGTAGAGCCTGATATCGCGTCGATGCCGTGTTCTTTATTGGACGATGCGCCTTTGCCGACAAATAATGCCGCTTTATCGCCGTCAAATAATTTCTTGCCGGCAAATTGCGCCTGCCAGCGCGGATTTTCGATTTCACCGCCCAGCCCCGGCGTTTCGCCGTGCTCATAGTAGGTGATTCCGTTGACGGTGTTGCCGTCCGGCTGTACCGACAGGAAACCATACATGGTGGACCATAAGCCGCGTCCGTAAATCGGCAGCACGACCTGCGAGACCTGTCCATCACCGCCTTTAACCAGATAAACTTCGGCCAGATTGGCGCGATTGCGAATGCCGGCCTGATCCTCATCGGCAGTCAACGCCTGACTTTGTTTCGGATCTTTTACCGCCGCTTTCGCATCAAAGTTAGCCGGGCAATCGGTGTAATCGCCGCTGTCCAGCTCCACGCAGCGGGCTTCGATATTTTTGGCGAAAATATCTTTAATCTGCCCGGCCTTGGTATCCGCGTTTAATAAACCGGCCACACTGAGAATATTTTTTTGTTTATCCAGTTGTTTCTGTTCTTCCTGTGTCGGTTTCAGCAATACCGCCGAACCCGCTACGATAACGGAACAAACCAAACTTAACAGCACAACCACCGAGATTGTGCCGCCGATACTGTCTTTATTGAATTTAGCCATTGCGTGCTCTCCGACGTTTAATATTTGCCTGAACTACAATGTAGTCGAATAACGGCGCAAACAGGTTGGCAAATAAAATAGCCAACATCATGCCTTCCGGATATGCCGGGTTTACCACGCGGATAAGCACCGCCATCACGCCGATTAGCGCACCGTACCACCATTTCCCTTTATTGGTGAACGCCGCAGATACCGGATCGGTGGCCATAAACAGCATACCTAAGGCAAAACCGCCTAACACTAAATGCCAGTGCCAAGGCATAGCAAACAGCGGATTAGTGGCGGAGCCGATAAGATTAAACAAGGTTGAAGTGGCGATCATACCGATCATCACACCGGCGATAATCCGCCAGGATGCGATCCGGGCGACAACGATAACCAGCCCGCCGATTAACAGCGCCAGGGTAGAGACTTCACCGATAGAGCCCGGCAGATTACCTAAAAAGGCATCCATCCAGGTAATCGGCTGTCCGGTCGCCACATGTTTCAGTGCAGCTTCGCCGCCGCTTGACCATTGCGAAAGTGCGGTCGCACCGGAAAAACCATCCGCGGCAACCCATACCATATCGCCGGAAATCTGTGCCGGATAAGCAAAAAAGAGAAACGCACGTCCCGCTAATGCCGGGTTCATAAAGTTTTTACCCACGCCGCCGAACACTTCTTTCGCCACCACGACACCGAAAGTCGTCGCCAGTGCCGCCTGCCATAACGGTAATGTCGGCGGAACAATCAGGGCTAACAGAATGGAGGTGACAAAGAAACCTTCATTGACCTCGTGTTTGCGTACCATCGCAAACAACACTTCCCAGAAACCGCCGACCAAAAAGACCACCAGATAAATCGGCAGGAAGAAAATCGCCCCCAGCGCCATTTTCGCCAGTACGCCGGCATCCGGTGAAACCAGACCCAATGCGTCAGCAAGCGCGAAATGCCAGTCGTTAGCCGCATTTTGCGCCAGATTCTGCGCAAAATCACCGACGCTTAACGCCAGTATCGACTGCGCCCCGACGTTGAACATACCGTAGAACATCGCCGGAAACAGAGCCAGCCAGACCAACACCATCATCCGTTTTGAATCTAACGCATCGCGTATATGAGCGGCTTTTGTGGTGACCGTACCCGGCGTATATAAAAATGTCGCCGTCGCTTCGTATAATGCGAACCATTTTTCATATTTACCGCCCGGTAAAAATGCAGGTTCCATTTTCTCTAAAAGATGTTTTAAACCCATTTTTAACCTTCCTTCTCGATCTTATCCAGCGCCGCGCGCAGCATCGGACCGTATTCGTTTTTTCCCGGACAGACGAACGTGCAAAGCGCCAGATCCTCTTCGTCCAGCTCCAGACAGCCTAACGCCTGCGCACTGTCCGTATCGCCTGCGGCTAAATCACGCAGTAATAATGTCGGAATAATATCCAACGGCATGACCCGCTCATAAGCGCCGATCGGCACCATTGCGCGATGACCGCCGTTCAGCGCGGAAGTAAAGTTAAACAGTTTATGCCCGAAATGTCCCAGCACCGTGCGGGTAATTGAGAATTTATTCGCGCCCGGCATCATCCAGCCTAAAAACTCTTTCTCGCGTCCCTCGGCAATCACGGCGACCTGCAGGGCATAACGTCCCAGATAATCGACCGGGCCGGTCGCGGTATGACCGCTCAGCACGGAACCGGAAATCACCCGGTTTTCGCCGTCTTTTAACTCGTTTGCCGTCAACTGCGACAAATTAGCGCCGAGCTGGGTATAAATCAGACGCGGATTTTTCACCTGTGGGCCGGCTAACGCCACCACACGCCCGGTGTAAAGTTCGCCGCTGGTAAATAATTTACCGATAGCGATCACATCCTGATAATTGACAGACCAGACGGATTTGGTCGCGCTGACCGGATCAATGAAATGAATATGCGTACCACTTAAGCCCGCCGGATGCGGCCCACTGAACTCATGCACCGCCAGATTCGGCAAATCGGCGGTCGGAATCTGACTGCCGGCCGCTTTGCATAAATGTACCTGACCTTCATGCAGGCGACTTAATACGGTCAGACCGTCAATAAAATCCTGCCCGTGTTCTTTTAACACCACTTCCGGATTTGCCGCCAGCGGGTTGGTATCCATGGCATTGACGAAGATCGATGCCGGCACGGCGTCAACAGCAGGAATTTTACTGAACGGACGGGTGCGAAGTGCGATCCATAATCCTGAAGTTTGCAGATTTTGCCGAACCTGTTCGGCACTCAGGGTTTTCAGTTCGGCCGCCGCGTAGTGAGCGAACGTGACTTGTTCATCCCCGGCAATTTGAATCACTACGGATTGTAATACTCGCTTGGCGCCGCGATTAATCGCGCTAACGGTTCCGCTTGCCGGCGCGGTAAAAAAGACGCCGGGATTCTTTTTGTCTTCAAAAAGCACCTGACCTTTTTTCACCGTATCGCCTTCGCGCACCTTCATGGAAGGCCGCATACCCACATATTCTTCGCCAAGCAAGGCAACTTCAGTAACGGCGTTACCGCTACGGATTACTTGTTCCGGACTTCCCGCAATAGGAAGATCCAAGCCTTTTTTAATCGTAATCATATTGTTTGCACTACTTTTCGTTAGATTAAAAATATAGCTACCGCACTTTTACCGTCGTGACGGCAACATGCGGCAACCTCGTCTTGAGTAATGATTTTCAGAGCTATCCGGACTATCTGCGAACATAACAAAATAGTAATAATAGTTCTCCAACCATATAAAATTTAAAACTCAAATTCTGTCGTTTCAGGCGTCTATTTTATGTACAAAATATAACGTTAAAATTTCGTAAAAATTAGCTGCTCATTTTAACCAAATAATAAAATTCATGCCACTTAAGCGCGGCATTTTTCCCCTGTTTTTGCGAAAAAAAGCAGAATATTTGTAAAAAATCAACTTTTCGGCACAGGAAAAATTTTACTGTACCGCCAATGAGGTATGAGACGGCGCCTTAATGGCCGACGCCGGCACAACGGGTGGACGACGGTATCCGGCGGTTCAGATTCTCCCACTCCGACGGGCTGTAAGTATGCAGCGCCAGCGCATGAATCCCGTTTTGCAGATCCGCCGCCAGCAGCTGATAAACCGCGCGGTGACGGGCAATTTTCGTCATGCCGGCAAACGCCTCGCAGACAATCACGATCTTAAAATGCGACTCGGCGCCGCGTCCCGCGCTGTGAAGATGGCTTTCGTTCTCAATATGCAAAAAGTGCGGTGCAAATTCGGCATGAATTTTAGCCTGTAATTCCTGTTGTTTGGACATCGCGTTTCCTTGTTTCTGTGGTAAATTTTTCGTGCTTTTCGCGCCCAGAGACTATACATTACCCGGGAAGTTTGCAAGAATAACCGTCACTTTTTTTGATTATCGAGGTGATCTATGGGTTTTAAAAAATTTTCCGTTGCCGCACTGATAGCCGGTGCGCTGCTGCTGAGCGCCTGCCAGAGCCAGCCAAGCAGTACATTAAGTTTCACACCGCCGGCGCCGACCACGCAGTTTAATGCGGCAAATCAGAATGCCGTACTGAACATTGCGACGCGTGATGCGCGCGCGCAACCTGAAATATCCAGTTATGTCATCAACGGCGGCGTTTTTAAACTGTTTGCCGAACCGACCGTAACACAATTGTTTGATCAGGTCATCAAACAGGATCTGAACGCCAAAGGCTTCCGTATCGCCGCCACACCGGCGCAATCCAACAGCAACGTACTCGTTGATGTCACCGATTTTTATGCCAAAGTCGAACAAGGCGATTTACGCTATAAAATCACGACCAATATACAGTTGAACGTGCAGGTACAGGGCGCGAAAGGGCAGTTCACCAAGAAAATCGGCGGCACCCGAACACAGGAAGGCGCCTTCAGTGCAAAAAATGACGAAATTCAGAAAGTGCTGAACCAAACCTTTTCCGAAGTGGTACAGGCGGTTTACCGCGATCAGGAAATTGCCGCAGCGATTAGTAAATTCAGCAATTAATCCATCCGCACATCCGATCTTGATCGCCGTACGGCGATCAGGGTCTTTGCCGAACGGAAAGCTTCGGCGTTTTCTTCCTAAATAGGCATCATCACAGCCGTTTTCGTTCGGCATTTTCTCAGCTCAAAAATCATGCTGCTTTTTTTAGCGGTGGCTTTTTGATGTCGCGGCTCATACAATAATTGTGCGATTGCCTTATCGCCTTCTGCACAAAAATCCGGATTCGTTATAAAATAGCAGCGCGCAGAAAATCCTCTGACAAGAAAATAATAAAACGGATAACGCAATGAAATTAGACAAAAAAACTGATCAACACACGCCGATGATGCAGCAATACCTGCGTTTAAAAGCAGAAAATCCCGATATTCTGCTGTTTTACCGCATGGGCGATTTTTATGAATTATTTTACGATGACGCCAAAAAAGCGGCGGCATTGCTGGATATTTCGCTGACCAAACGCGGCCAGTCGGCAGGCCAGCCGATTCCCATGGCGGGCGTGCCTTATCACGCGGTGGAAGGCTATCTGGCCAAACTGGTGCAGCTTGGTGAAAGCGTGGCGATTTGTGAACAGATCGGCGACCCGGCCACTGCCAAAGGGCCGGTGGAACGCCAGATTGTGCGTGTGGTTACGCCCGGTACGGTGAGCGACGAAGCGCTGCTGCCGGAGCGGCAGGATAATCTGATTGCGGCGGTATATCAGGAAAAAGAACGCTTCGGTCTGGCGACATTGGATATGACATCGGGGCGCTTTCAGCTCAGCGAACCCGATTCGCAACAACATCTACAAGCGGAATTACAGCGCATTCAACCGGTCGAACTGCTGTATTGCGAAGATTTCGCCGCACTGCATTTAATTGAACATGCCAAGGGCTTGCGCCGGCGTCCGGTGTGGGAATTTGAGTTAAACACGGCGGTTCAGCAATTAAACCGCCAGTTCGGCACCAAAGATTTACGCGGTTTCGGGGTGGAAAAGGCGCTGCTGGGGCTGTGCGCCGCCGGCTGTCTGCTGCAATATGCGCAGGAAACTCAACGCACCGCTCTGCCGCATATTCAAAGTATCAGCCTGCTGCAAAACAGCGATACCGTTCAGCTGGATGCCGCCACCCGGCGCAATCTGGAGCTGACCCAAAATCTTGCCGGCGGCACGGAAAATACGCTGGCATCGGTGCTGGATAAGTGCGTCACCCCGATGGGCAGCCGCCTGCTGAAGCGCTGGATCCACCAGCCGATTCGCAATGTTAAAAAGCTGCAACAGCGCCAACAAACGATCAGCGCGATTTTACAGCAGGATCTGATCAGCCAACTGCAACCCTGTCTGCAGCAAGTGGGCGATATGGAACGGATTCTGGCTCGCGTGGCGTTGCGTTCCGCCCGTCCGCGCGATTTAACCCGCCTGCGCACCGCGCTGACACAGATTCCGTTGCTGAAACACATTCTGCAAGCGGAAAATTGCCCGTTTTTGACTGCACTTTCCCAGCAAATGAACGATTTTTCGGCACAACGGGAGTTACTGCAACGGGCGATTATCGATAACCCGCCGCTACTGATCCGCGACGGCGGTGTGATCGCCGCAGGTTATCACGCCGAACTGGATGAATGGCGTTCGCTGGCGGAAGGGGCGACGCAATATCTGGACGATCTGGAAAAACGTGAACGGGAAAGCACCGGCATCGATACCCTGAAAATCGGCTTTAATGCGGTACACGGCTATTATATTCAAATCAGTCAGGGACAGGCGCACAAAGCCCCGATCCATTATGTGCGCCGGCAAACCCTGAAAAATGCCGAGCGGTATATCATTCCCGAACTGAAAACTTACGAAGATAAAGTGCTGAAAGCCAAAGGCGCCTCTCTGGCGCTGGAAAAACAGCTGTATGAAGAAATTTTTGCCCAATTATTACCGCACTTGGGCGAATTGCAGCGCGCCGCACTGGCGCTGGCGGAGCTGGATGTGCTGAGCAATCTGGCGGAACGGGCGCAAACCCTGAATTACATCGCGCCGCAGTTCAGCGAGCAAATCGGCGTCACGATTGAGCAGGGGCGTCACCCGGTGGTGGAGCAGGTTTTAAAAGAGCCTTTTATCGCCAACCCGGTGCAATTGGACAGCGCGCGCCATTTGCTGATCATCACCGGCCCGAATATGGGCGGTAAAAGTACCTATATGCGCCAGACCGCACTGATCACCTTAATGGCGTACATCGGCAGCTTCGTACCGGCGGAAAGTGCGCGGATCGGGCCTGTCGATCGCATTTTTACCCGCATCGGCGCCTCCGATGATCTGGCCTCCGGCCGTTCGACATTTATGGTGGAAATGACCGAAATGGCCAATATTCTGCATCAGGCCACCGCCCACAGCTTAGTGCTGATTGACGAAATCGGGCGCGGCACCTCCACTTACGACGGCTTGTCCCTGGCCTGGGCTTGCGCGGAATGGCTGGCCAAACAGTGCCGCTCGCTGACCTTATTCGCCACCCATTATTTTGAACTGACCGTATTGCCCGAACAACTGCCGGGCAGTGCCAACATTCACCTTGATGCGCTGGAACACCACGACACCATCGCCTTTATGCACGCGGTACAGGAAGGCGCGGCGAGCAAAAGTTACGGCTTAGCGGTCGCCGCGCTGGCGGGCGTACCGCAGCCGGTCATCAAACTGGCGAAACAAAAACTCAAACAGCTGGAACAACTTTCCCTGCAAAACCGTAGCCTCGACCCGCACGAACTGCTCACCGGCCGACAAACCCAAGGCGAACTGGCGTTAATGGAAGAGGAAGAAAGCCAAAGTGCGGTGCTGGCAATGCTGGAAAAACTCGACCCCGACGACATGACCCCGAAACAGGCGCTGGCGTATTTATATCAATTGAAAAAAATGATTTAGAAAACGGCAGTACGATCACATAAAAAGCATAACATTATCATTTTGTTATGCTTTTTTAGTATTCGGTGGAATAAAACTGAATATCGGTTAACCGCTAAACCCGGTTAAATCGGCATAAGATACCAGCGTAACCAGTCGCTGCTGCCGGTTTTACCTCCGGCACGGTTTGTCATCCGCAAGAGCCGGAACGGGCGTTAATATCATATCGCCTGAGCTCAGCAACGCACAATGCGACCGGCGCGCTATTCGCCCGCATCTTCTTCCGCTTTTAGCGCAATCAGTTTTTCTACCTCCAAATCCTGATGCAGCAGCGCCACATCCGGCAAAGTTTTGGTGGCTTTGGCGGATAAATCGCGGAAACGTTCGACTTTTCCCGCCAGCCCTTGTTGGCCTACCAGCGCCGTGACCGTGCTGTTGTAATGGCTGCTGACGGTGCTGAGCGTGCCGCCCAGTTTCGCCAGCCGTTCGGCGACCAGACAGATCTGATTGTAGATTTCGCCGGCTTTGGCGCTGATTTCCTTCGCCTCACGGTTGCCGCGCTCAATCCGCCACAGGTTGGCGACCGTACGCAGAATCGGCATCAGAGTGGTATGGGAAACCAGAATCACGTTTTTCTCATAGCCGTAGTTAAACAGCGTGCTATCCAGTTTCAGCGCTTCCATATAAGCCGGTTCCAGCGCAATAAACATCAGCACGAAATTCGGGCTGCGCATGCCGATCAGGTTGCTGTAATCTTTGTACGATAAATCGTCGATATGATTTCTGATCGCCTTAATATGCTCGCGCAAAAGCGACTGCCGTTTGTTTTCGTCTTCCGTATTGACCGCACTTTCGTAAGCGACCAGCGACATTTTGCTGTCGATAATAATATGCTTATTATCCGGCAGATTCAGGATAAAATCCGGGTAATTATGTTTGCCGTGTTCGTCTTTAAAATGCGCCTGCGCGCTGTAATGGGCGTCTTTTACCAGCCCCGCCAGCTGCAGCGCCCGTTCAAGCTGCACTTCGCCCCAGTTGCCCAGCGTTTTTTTCTCGCCTTTCAGGGCGGAAGTCAGATTATTGGCTTCCTGCGACATGCTCAGCCCGATTTGCAGCACTTTTTTGATTTCCGCCTCCAATCCCGCATTGCCTTTCAGCGCTTCGGAATGAATCTCGTTCACCCGTTTCTGGAATCCGTCGATCTGCTCACGGAACGGTTTCAGCAGCTGATCCAGCGCCGCTTGGTTGCTCTGGCTGAAACTGCGGCTTTTCTCCTCCAGAATCCGATTCGCCAGATTCTGAAACTCGACGCTGAGCTGCTGTTTGCCGTGCTCGAAATTCTGTTGCTGGGCGGCAAAGTGTTTTTCCTTTTCCGCCAGACTGGTTTTCAGCGCGGTCAGCTCACGCCAAAGTGCGGTGTTTTTTTCGCTTAAATCGGCATATTCCCGCTCTTTGCGCGCCAGGCCGTCGCGGCTTTGCTCAAGCTGGCGGCTTAAACTGTCCGCCTGCGCACGGGCGGCGCCAAAACGTTCATTCAGGGCGGTGATCCGGGCGGCGATATTTTCATGTCGCGCCTGTTCCTCATCCAGCTCTTGTTGCAGGTAAGCGAGTTTTTCATCGCGCTCCCGTAAACGCACCTGCAATCCGTCGGCGCTGGTCTGCGCTTTAATCAGCCCTTGTTCCGACAGGATTTTTTGCTGCGACAGATGTTCGTATTTTTCCAGCAACTGATTATAATCATTGATATTTTTATTTAAATCCTGTTGCAGACGGTAAATCGTCTGTTTACGCCGCACGGCAATAAACAACAGCGTCAAACCGATCAACACACACAGCAGCACCGCCGTCAACCATTGATTCTGAGTAAATTCAAACATAGCTATTCCTTATTTTGCCGCTTAAGTATAAACTAAATTCCTTCCGAATAAACAACCGATCAATGTGATGTCCACAACCCAACTTTATCTGGCCTCAAACAGTCCGCGCCGCCTACAGCTTTTGCAGCAGCTCGGGCTGCATGTCGAAGTGTTTGCCGCCGCCATTGACGAAACCCCGCGCAAAGGGGAAACGCCGGCGGATTACGTTATGCGCATGGCGCAGCAAAAAAACCGGGCGGCGGTGGCATTATGGCAAAAACAGCAGCAAAAACCACCGCACTTACCGTTTCTGTCCGCCGATACCATTGTGGTCGCGGAGGGACAAATTCTCGGTAAACCGCGCAATGACGCGCACGCTGCGCAGATGCTGCGTCGCCTGTCCGGCCGTACTCATCAGGTGATGACCGCCGTTTGCCTGTTCCACCAAGCCCGCCGGCATAACATTGTGCAAACCAGCCAAGTATGCTTTACCGCGCTGACGGAGGATGACATCCGGCGTTATATCGCCGGCAAAGAACCGATGGATAAAGCCGGCGCCTACGGTATTCAGGGCATGGGCGGCATTTTCATCCGGCATATTGAAGGCAGTTTTACCAGCATTATGGGACTGCCGGTGTTCGAAACCGCGCAGCTGCTACGCCATGCCGGCATCGAGCTGCCGTAAAAGGCGACGGCGGCGCATTGCGTTCGGCGCCATTGTCGCTTAAAATTGCCGACGGCAAACGCAAAAACGACATGCCGGCGCCAAGCATTCGGCTTAATCGTCCCTAATCAGCAAGCGGAAATATTATGAACAAGCGTCTTTTTCAACCGACCAAACAAACCGAGCCTTGCCCGCAGTGCGGCTCGCCGCTGGTGATGAAAAAAGGCAAAAAGGGCTTGTTTTTAGGCTGTAGTAATTATCCGGATTGCGATTTCCTCAAACCGTTACAGCCGCATCACAACACGCAAATTATTAAATCGCTCCCTCAACGCTGCCCGCAGTGCGGTCATGTTTTACAGTTAAAACAAGGCAGCTACGGGATGTTTATCGGTTGCAGCAACTATCCGCAATGTCAGTTTGTGGTGCAGGAAGAGGCCCCGCCGCCGGAACAGACGATCGGCTGTCCGGAATGCGGGCAGGGAACGCTGGTAGCCAGACGCGGACGGCAAGGAAAACTATTCTATGGTTGCAGCCGGTACCCGAAATGTAAATTCACCTTACCCGACAAGCCTTATGCCGTCAGCTGTCCCGCCTGCGGCGGACAGGTTTGCAGCTTAAAAAAAGAAAGCGAAACGCACCGCACTTGGCAATGTGCGGCACGAGGCTGTCGGCATATTTTTGACACGGCACTATGAATACGCAACACCCCGCTAATGTGCAATATATCGTTGAACAACTGAAACACAATCAGGTTGTCGCCTATCCCACCGAAGCGGTATTCGGTCTGGGTTGCAATCCGCTGAACGAAAGTGCGGTACAAAAATTATTAGTTTTGAAACAGCGTCCTGTGGAAAAAGGCCTGATTTTGGTCGCGCCGACCTTAAGTTATCTACAGCCTTTTATTAATATCGCCGCCCTTGATGCCGCACAGTTGCAGCGCCTCACCGCCCGTTACGATCGCCCGACCACTTGGCTGGTTCCGGCTGCACCGGGCACGCCGGCCTTTTTAACCGGGCGTTTTGACAGCATTGCAATCCGTTTATGCCGCCATGAGGCGGTGCGTTTGTTGTGCGAACAGACGGGATTTGCGCTGATTTCCACCAGCGCCAATTTAAGCGGATTGCCGCCGTGCCGTACCGCACAGGAAGTGAAAGCCCAGTTCGGCGCGGATTTCCCGGTGTTGGAAATGGCGACGGGGCAGGCAGAAAACCCGTCGACCATCCGCGATCTGCTGACCAATCAAGTAATCAGACAAGGATAATCTATGGATAAATACGCGGTTTGGGGCAATCCGATTGCGCAAAGCAAATCCCCGCAAATCCACCGGCGGTTCGCCGAGCAATGCGCCCAGCAGCTGGAATATACGGCAATGCTGGGCGATTTACAGCACTTCGAGCAACAACTGGCCGCCTTTTTTGCCGCCGGCGCGCAAGGCTGCAATATCACCGCGCCGTTTAAAGAGCGGGCGTTTCAGCTCGCCGATTGCCACAGCGAACGCTGTCTGAGCGCCGGTGCCTGCAATACGCTGAAAAAACTGGCAGACGGCCGGCTTTATGCCGATAACACCGACGGCGCCGGGCTGGTCAGCGATTTACAGCGTTTAAACCTGCTTAAGGCGCGGCAATCGGTGCTGGTTCTGGGAGCCGGCGGCGCGGCGAAAGGCGTTTTGCTGCCGTTATTGCAGGCGCAGCAAAATCTGACTCTCGCCAACCGCACGTTAAGCAAAGCGCAGGCGCTGGCGGAACATTTCGCCCGCCACGGCGCAATCCGGGCGCTGGCCATCCATGCCGTTCCGTTGCAAAAATTCGATTTGATCATCAACGCCACCTCACTGGGCTTGCAGGGCAAAACCGTGGACATCGACCCGCAGATTCTGCAGCAGGCCGGCGCGGTTTACGATATGCAATATGGCAAAGATGGCGACACGCCTTTTGTTGCGCGCTGTAAACGCCTCGGCGTACCGCAGGTGTACGACGGTTTCGGCATGCTGGTCGGGCAGGCGGCACATGCCTTTTATTTATGGCGCGGTGTGATGCCGGATGTCAATCCGCTGCTGAATCATTTCCGCTGACGCTTCAAAAGAGAAATCCTAGTTGACCTTAATGCCGCATAAAACGCGCTTTTTTATTGCCAGCGTTTTATGCGGCGGTTTCCGCGCTTTTTGGCAAGATAAATTAATTTCACGCTAAAAACAGATTATTTATTCAAATCAAAATCGCAAAACAGCATTAAAAACTATAAACACAAATAAAATACGCCGCCTGATGATATTTTTAACTATTGACTAGAAATAATATTGCGCTATATTCCTAACCCTTAGCACATTCATCTAACAATAAAAAAGGTAATTATATGGCTCAGTCAACTGCTAAAAGAGAAACTTTCTCAGGCCGCAGAGCCTTTATCATCGCTGCCATCGGTTCCGCCGTCGGGCTCGGCAACATCTGGCGCTTCCCTTATGTCACTTACGAAAACGGCGGCGGCGCGTTTATCGTGCCTTACGTTATCGCCCTGCTCACCGCGGGTATTCCGCTGCTGTTTTTAGATTACGCCATCGGGCACCGTCACCGCGGCGGGGCGCCTTTATCCTATCGCCGTTTTAACCGCCATTTCGAAACTTTCGGCTGGTGGCAGGTGATGGTAAATGTGATCATCGGTCTGTATTACGCCGTCGTCCTCGGCTGGGCGGCAAGTTATACTTATTTTTCCTTTACTTCCGCTTGGGGCGATAAACCGATTGATTTTTTTATCGGCGAATTTCTGCAAATGGGCGATATCGCACAAGGCGTCAGCTTTGATTTCGTCACCATGGTGACCGGCCCGCTGATTGCGGTCTGGCTGGTTGCCTTAGGCGTGCTGGCGCTGGGGGTACAAAAAGGGATCGCCAAATCCTCCGGCATTTTAATGCCGTTGTTGGTGGTCATGTTTATCGTGCTGGTGGTTTCCTCGCTGTTCCTACCGGGTGCCGCCAAAGGGCTGAATGCGTTATTTACGCCGGACTGGTCGAAGCTGTCCGATCCGAGCGTGTGGATCGCCGCTTACGGGCAGATTTTCTTTTCGCTCTCTATCTGTTTCGGCATTATGATCACCTACGCCTCTTATTTGAAAAAAGACTCGGATTTAACCGGCTCCGGCTTGGTAGTCGGCTTTGCCAACAGCAGTTTTGAACTGCTGGCCGGCATCGGCGTGTTCGCCGCACTCGGTTTTATGGCGACCGCCGCCGGTCAGGAAGTGAGCGAAGTGGCGAAAGGCGGTATCGGTCTGGCCTTTTTCGCCTTTCCGACCATTATCAATCAGGCGCCGTTCGGCCATATTCTCGGCGTGCTGTTTTTCGGTTCCTTAACCTTTGCCGCGCTGACCTCGTTTATTTCGGTGATTGAAGTGATTATTTCCGCGGTACAGGATAAATTACGCACCCGCCGGGTGAAAACCACGTTTATCGTCGGCTTACCGATGATGTTCGTCTCGGTGATGTTGTTCGGCACCACCACCGGTTTGCCGATGCTGGACGTGCTGGATAAATTCATTAACTATTTCGGTATCGTCGCTGTCGCCTTCGTGTCGCTGATCGCCATTGTGGCTAATGAAAAACTCGGCGTGCTGGGCGATCACTTAAACGAAACGTCGTCATTTAAAGTGGGCTTTTTCTGGCGCCTGTGCATCGTGATCACCACCGGTATTCTGGCCTTTATGTTATTAAGCGAAGGCGCCAAAGTCTTTTCCGAAGGCTATGAAGGCTACCCAAGCTGGTTTGTGAACACCTTCGGCTGGGGCATGTCGATAAGTTTAGTGGTGATTTCCTTCCTGCTTTCCCGTTTAAAATGGAAAAGCGAAGCACTCACGCAGAAACAAGGAGAATAATATGAATGCCAGCGCAATTATTATGATGATCGTCGCTTTAGTGATTATCTGGGGCGGGCTGGTTTACGCGATTAAACGCCTGCCGAAAGAATAAAACCTCGCCGGAACGCACCGCACTTTTCTCATTCAAAAGTGCGGTGCTTTTTTTCATCTTTTTATGCCGGCTTGTTGTTGATTGCCAATTAGCCATAAACACGGCAAAAAAGCTTACGGGTTGTTCTCATCGGCAATCCGTTTTTGCATAAATTGAGCGGTGTAATCGCTGTTCGGATGATTTTGCAGCTGCTCGAACGTGCCGCTTTGCACCACACGCCCTCGTTCCAGCAGCACCACAAAATCACTGAGCAAACGCACTTCATCCAAATCGTGACTGACAAACACAATGGTTTTGCGCCATTTCGCCTGTAAGGTCAGCAGCAAAGTCTGCAAGGCCTGCCGAGTGATCGGATCCAGCGCGGAAAATGGTTCATCCATCAGCAGAATCGGCGTATCGCAGGCAAAGGCGCGGGCAATGCCAACGCGCTGTTTCATCCCGCCCGACAAGGCCTGCACCGGGCTTTGCGCATTATCCGTCAGCCCCACTTCATTCAGCCAGCAAAGCGCCCGCTTGCGCCGTTCGGGGCGCTTAACCCCTTTGACTTTTAAACCGTATTCGATATTTTCGATCACCGATAAATGGGGCAGTAAACCGAAATGCTGAAACACCATACTGACCTGATTACGGCGAAACTGCTGCAAGGCATGCGCATCGAACGCCGCCAGATTTTTCCCTTCGATCAGGATTTCCCCCTCGCTCGGCTCCAGCAGACGGTTAATATGGCGCAGCAAGGTGGATTTGCCCGAACCGGACAGCCCCATTATGCAACTGATCTTTCCCGCCGGCAAACCGAGACTGACTCGATCCAGCGCACGGTGCGTGCCGTAATATTTGCTGACATTATTGAATTCAATGTTATTCATCGGCGAACCGCCTTAATCTGCGTTATCATTGCTTTCCTCCATAGCCCTGCGTAATCCGATCGACAATAATCGCCAGAATCACAATCGCACCGCCCGCCTGCAACCCCTGCCCGACATTTAACGTTTGGATCGCCTGCAAAATCACCTGTCCCAGCCCGGCCGCGCCGATCATTGACGCCAAGACCACCATCGACAGCGACATCATCACGGTCTGATTAATGCCCGCCATAATCTGCGCTTTGGCCGAGGGCAGAATAATCCAGCACAGCATCTGCCAGCGACTGCTGCCGAACGCGCGTCCGGTTTCCAGCAATTCCGGCTCGATACGGCGAATTCCCAATACGGTGAGGCGAATCAGCGGCACAATGGCGTAAATAATACAGGCGAACATCGCCGGCACTTTGCCCAGCCCGAACAGCATCAGCACCGGAATCAGATACACAAAGCTCGGCATCGTCTGCATCACATCAAGCAGCGGCAGCACCAAACGATAACAACGCCGGCGCTTGGCCAGCACAATGCCGAGCGGGATGCCCAATATCACGGTGAACCCGATAGACACCACCATTAACGCCACGGTCTGCATAGACGCCTGCCACACGCCCAGCGCACCGAGCAAAAACAACCCGGCACCGCTAAACAGGGTGAACAGAGGGCGTTTGGTGCTGTGCCAGACCACCAGACACACCGACAGAATAAACAGCCACGGCGGCAGAGAAAGAAAAAATCGCTCCACTGGATTCAGCAGTGAATGCTGCAACGTTAAACTTATGTGACGGAAATAATCGCCGTAATGCTGAACCGTATTTTTCAGCCATCGATTAAAGGGTTCCTGAATCGACCAATGCGGAAAAAATCCGTCGCTCGCAACCGGTGCGCTAAACTGTGCGGACAGCCGCTCTGCGGTTTCGGCAGACACCCATTGTTGCCAGCGCTGCGGATATTGCGCCAGAAACTGCGCCGCCTGCTGCTCGCCGCTGTGCTGCCGCTCGTTCATGAGCAGAATCTGGCGGTTCAGGGTATCGGCATCCAGCTCAACCTTTTGCAAAAACGCGATCAGCTCGGGGTAGCGCTCGGCAAATCGGGCGGACACCGCAACCGACAGCCGCGATACGGGAAATCCCGACACACAACTATCCTGACTGTGCGCATTCAGCAATTCCGCCCAGCAGCGCCCATCAAAGGCGGGAAACTCCAACGGCACGAAAGCGTATTTCGCCATTAACCCGGTCGGCTGCCAATAATAAAATAACAACGGTTTTTGCTGTTCGTAATAGGCGGAAATCTCGCTGTCCAGCGCTGAGCCGGTGCCGGTCGGCACATTGTTGAACTGCGCCTCCAGCTTCAAATTGTGCAGCAAACGGGTATTGAACACTTCACAGGTCCAACCGGCGGGACAATTCAGAAAACGGGCACGTTCAGGATCATTCGGATCCCGAAACAAATGGGCAAAGCGCGGTAAATCCGCGACGCTTTTCAGCTCAGGATACTGGCGTCGCACATAATCGGGAATATACCAGCCTTGCGTGGCGCCGCCTTTCAGCGTGTCGCCGACAATGCGGATCCGCCCTTCGGCAATGGCGCGCGTCATCACTTCCGAGCGGCCGACCCAGACTTCACCGATAATCTGAATATCATTCTGCATCAGCGCATTTTCCAGCGCCACGCCCGCCCCGGAAATTTCTTCCGTCGGATAGCCATACCCCTTTTCAATGATCATCCGCAGCAGGGCGGTGGTAAACTGCCCGCTTTCCCAGTCTAAACGGGCAAATTTTATCGGCTGCGGCGCCGCCTGTGCAAACGCGCTGAATAAACACAACAGCAACAGCGTTCGGATCCGTTTGTGCATGCTTTTTTACCTTTTGATTGTTCACCTTGATTTCCGCTTTATACTTTAAAGCAAAAAACGCAAATCACGAAACGATTGTGCGGAATAAGTCGGCAAAGTGCGGTCGTTTCGGCGCGATTTTTTAATTGAGGCGGGCGGTTTTTTCCAGCAGAAAATCAATAAACACTTTCACGCGCTTGGCTTTCTGGCTGTTCTGCAGATAAAAAAGGTAAGACGGCGGGAACATCACCCAATAATCCGGCAGCACCGGAATCAGGTTTTTGGTGCAGGGATGCAGGCTGAAAATCCGCCCGATGCCCATGCCCTGCTCAACGGCATCAATGGTTGACATCATGTTATTGGTGATAATGGAAAGCGGAATATCCAGCGTTAGCTGTTCGCCGTCGTCGTCATACACGTTGGTTTGCGCCAGTTTATTTGAAGTGGTAAAACGAAAGCCGACCTGCTTGTGCCGTTTCAGTTCCGCCGGCGTTTTCGGCACGCCATATTGCTCGGCATAGGCTTTGGATACATAAAAGCCCATTTTTCCGGTTTCCGTCAGTTTGCGCGCAACAAAATGATCATCCAGCCGATCGCCCATTCGGATCCCGACATCAAACCCTTCTTTCAGAATATCCACCATGCCGTTATTAATGGAAATTTCCAGCAGCACCTGCGGATAACGCCGGCAAAATTCCGCATAATGCGGCTGCAAAATACTGTAATAATGCAGATCGGAAAGGGTAATGCGCACTTTACCGAACGGCATATCGCTTAAATCCCGCACCTCTTCCACGGCCAAATTGAGCGACTGCACCAGCGGAAACGTACTGTCAAATAAACGCTGTCCGGCGTCGGTGAGTTCCATTTTGCGGGTGGTGCGATTAATCAGCGGCAGGCCGATATGCTGCTCCAACGCTTTCAGCGACTGGCTGACAGAGGGCGAGGCCACCTCCAGTTTACGCGCCGCACCGGCGATACTGCCTTCAATGATAATGGTATGAAACACCACAAGATAACCGTAAATTGAACCGTTCATCCGATACGCTCCGATTATTAGGATCATCCTAAGAAAGAATTAGGTTTGTTCGGTCTTATCATAATAAAGCAAAGGACTATAATCAACCGCATCGAACGCAGTTTGTTCGTTACTATGAACAATGAACTTAATGAGAGAATTCAACATGAAAGCAATGAATAAATTAGCCCTTGTACTGTTCGCCGGCGCCGTATCCTTAAATGTGATGGCGGACACCCCTGACAGCGAAGCCGATTATCAGGATTATATGGCGTTAAACGGCGTACAATCCGCTAAAAGTGCGGTGAATAATCGTGTAGATTATACCAACGATACGCTGACTGACGGCGAACAGGATTACCGCGATTATATGTCTCTTGCCGCAGAAGCGCGCAATCATATTACCGCCAGAAAATAACCGAAAACCGACCGCACTTTGGTGCGCATAACAACATTAACCAAGCTAAGCTCAGGACTGAATCCGGTTGGATTCGGTCCTTTTTTAACGGCTGACATTTGCCGGAAAACACGCTATTGGCGTGCGCACTGCCGTGGTATATACTTTTCCGCCGCTTACGGCGCTATGCCGCGATATTGCTCAATTTGTTGCAAAATAAACGCTTGAATAGTCCGAACCTCATCAACCTGAACCACGCCGATGGCCAGATTCAGCCATAATCCATCTACCGCACATTTCAATAAATTCAGTGACGAATTTCGCGTCTCGAAAGCCGGCATTGTCCGATTCAGCCAATCCTGCCAGCGCAATTTATAATCCTGATAAGATAAAAACTGCATGACCCAAATCACACTATCATGCGAGACCGTTAAATCTTCAAAACTTGCTTTCGTGTAAGCATACAAAAAATCCGCATAAGTCGGATTCGGCGCTAAATGCCGCAGAATACCGCGTTCAAAATCGGCCAGTAAATTCGCAAAAAACGCGGAAAGCAAGGCATCTTTATTGGCAAAATGATGAAACAATGCGCCTTTACTCACACCGGCTTCCTGCGCCACTTTTTGGAGAGACAATTCTGCGATGCCCTGTGCCAACAATAATTTCCCTACGGCATGCAGTAATTGTTCGCGCACTTGCGCGGGATTGTACTTACTCATCATTTAATGCCCCACGCTGTGTGAAAATAAATTCATTATCACCACGCCGGTTACAATAAACCCGATACCGATTAACGCGGGCAGATCAAGCGATTGTTTTAATACTAAAAAGCCCACCAGCGCCGTTAAAATAATCCCGATTCCCGACCAAATCGCATACACCATTCCCAAAGGAATCACCTTGATCACATGTGATAACAGATAAAATGCCAACACAAACATGATAACGGTGATGCCTGTCGGAATCAGTTTAGTAAAACCGTCTGATTTAGCTAAAAACGTAGAGCCGGTCACTTCGCAAACAATGGCACAGCCCAACAAAGTATAAGCGGTTGTTAATACATTCATCTTCCTTTCCTTTATCAAAAAAACCGAACGGTCGGAATTTTAATAAAGAAAAAAAATTTGTCAAGATTTTTAATTAACACCACACACTGTCAGCGCGCACTCGACACCGATAAAATCGCCCGAAATTTGACCGCACTTTTTGTTGTAATGAGACTTGCTAATAGACATAAATGAAATGTCCGAGATTTATATGGGTACTACAGCAAAATCAAGAAAGCTTGAGTTATTAATCATTTCTTATTTAAATGTTTTTTTAGAAATAGAAACTGAATTAAATTGTAAAAATACTATTTTAAAACTTCGTCAAACAGTATTTTTACTTTCGACATTAAGTACCCCTTGTATATCAGTAATAACAGGTGGTTAAACTTTCTAAAATTCTGTAAATACTGATATACGAAGCAACAGTGTTGTCATATTTGGTAATGCTTAACCATACACGCCGAACGCGCATCCATTGGCGATTTTTTCAATGTGGCAGCGATCTCTTTCTGAATCGGATTGCTAAAAAGCGGTGTGCTTTTCACTCTTCACATCAATCCCTGCCTTTTTCGCTTGTGATTGCTGAATTTTGCGGGGAATGCGGTAGTGTTTGCCGTCTTTGATGAAATTTGCACCTGTTTGTTTGAATGTGAATGCCACATTTTTTGCAAGGCAGGTTTCCCGAATGGCTAACACCCAATCGTAACGACAAGGACGGGCGTTGTCGCCTGATTCGCCGCCTACAATCACCTTTTCAATTTCGCCTGTGAGATAAGACGATAAATCAAGGGGCGTGAGCAGCGGTTCGCAGATTAAGGTTTTGTGTTTGAGTGGTAAAAGCAAATAAATTGGCAAGCGGCGGTCGGCTTCTTTTTGGTTTTCTACCGTGCAACAAATAGTGACATTTTCATAGCCATTGCCCCAATCATCAGGCAAGCATTCATTGATCCGCTCCACACGTTTGGTTGTAAGAAAAAAATGTAAATCTTGGCGATAACGCATCATTCCCCAAGCGTCTTCTCGCCAAAGGTCGGCTTCTTGAATAAAAAAATCGGACGTAAAACAGGTGTAAACCAGCGAACCTGCGGGGATTTTGTCGTTGCCACCACGGATTTTTCGCATTGGCAAATTAAAATCTTGGGTTTTGTAGATTTTGCGGCTATCTCGCCCGAATTTTTCGTCCGTGCGATACATATAACAATTCGCACAGCCTGCACTGACTTTTAAGCAGCCGTGCCATAAGTTCCAAATCACGGACATTATTTCTCCTAACGAAACAGTTGCAAGGCAATCTCGGCACAGGCTTTTGCATCGGCAAGCGCGTGATGGTGCTGGTTTAAATCCACGCCTAAATAGCGTGCAACCGTGTTTAATTTATGATTTTCAAGGGTTGGCAGCATTTTGCGAGCTTGACGGCAAGTACAACGAAATGGATTGCTGTGCAATGGCAACGCATAGGCTTGCAAAGCGGCTTTTAAACAGTTTTCATCAAAAGTACTGTTATGTGCGACTAAGGTTTTGCCTGCTAAAAGCGGTTGGATTTCTGTCCAAATTTGCGAAAATGTGGGGGCATTGTCGGTATCGGCTCGGCTTAATCCGTGAACCTGCGTATTAAAACGGCTGTAAAAATTGGGAACAGGCTTGATAAGCTGATAATAGCTACCCGCAATCTGCCCATTTTCCACAAACACCAAGCCAATACTGCACACGCTGCTTAGGTTGCGATTTGCCGTTTCAAAATCAATGGCAACAAAACTATTCATCCGTTTTTCTCTTTGATTTTGGTGCGGTTAAAGCAAAACTTTCGTCCAATAATTCAAACAATAACGGTTCATCAATTTCGGCTAAATTCAAGCTCAACCAATGTTCTTTGTTCATATGATAAGCAGGATAAACGCCTTTGAGCATTCGTAACGAACCGATTTCTTCGGGGCGAGCTTTCACGCTAAGCAGCGGAATTTTTTCATCGCTTGTTAGCCCGATTTTTTCTGCCGCCAGCTGACCAAACAACGCAAACCACTTGCGATTTTCTTGATGACGAAACACCGCATAATCAGGAAATTTTGCCCATAAATATTCCGCTTGAGCGTGATAGCGTTGTACCATTGCGTGAAAAAAAGTTGCGTGTTCCATTTTGTTTTCCTTAAATAAAATCAGGCGGCACATACCGCCTTTATTCACTTTTATACCGCTGCAATCATTGTGTTGTAATCCCAATCCATTGGACGAATCGCTGCCCAACAGGAATGAATCACTTGCCATTTGCCGTTTTCTTTTTGGAAAATTTCAATGCAGTTGTAGTGTGAATCAATCAAATTCGTTTTGGCGTGAAGTTGATAGGTTAATATGCCAGTTTGATTATCGTTGCTAAATTGCACCCTTGGGCTAACTAATTCATAAGGTTTCTCAATAAATAGCTTGCCATCTAAATTATCTAAGAAAGGCTCAATCTCCGCATAGCTATCTATTCGCAACGGCTTGGCAATATCAAAGTAGCTAAAATTTGTTTTTGACCATATCTCACGATAACCCGATACATCGCCATTAAACCAGCGATTTAGTGCATCAACTTCTAATTGAAGGATTTCATCGACTAAGACTTTTTGTTCATTGGTGTAGTTAAATTCGTTCATTATATTTTTCCTTAGTTTGTGAAGAATGTATGCATTATAGAGAGATGATGTTGTAAAAAATAGGCAAGAAAAAGCCTTTTTTATGGTATATTTCAGACAAAAAAAGGAAATACAATGAATACAGAAGAAACGTTTAGAGAACTCTATTTTCAGCCGAATAAGCCCGATCAATACGATGTTGAACTCTTTACCGCACAAGAAATGATGAACCGCAGTAGCGATAACATTCTATCTTCTGCTTATCGTTATCGCTGCGAAATGTTGGTATTGGTCAGCGAAGGCGAATGTACTCAATGGCTCGACAGCAAGCCTATTCACGCTCAAAAGAACACGTTGATTTTGGTACGTTCAGGACAAACGCATCAGTTCAGTACGGAACGTCATTGGAACGGAATGATGTTGCTATTTCGCTCGGAGGTATTGCCGCCTGACCAACATTCGCTGAATTTCAACCGCTTGCCCGATGTGCTTTATTTAAATGAAACCGAAAGTCTTGCCCTGCACCAACAAATGCAGCAAATGCAAAGCGACAGCCAAACGAAAAACAGCGCCACTATTTTTCAATTGCTGCGTTATCAGCTTTATGCACTTATTGCACGTTTAACGCATATCGCCACCAATTTACCGAAAAATCGCAGCAATTTACGTCTTTATCAACGCTTTTACGCTTTTCAGGAATTGCTAGAACAGCATTTTCAATATGCCAATCAAGTACAGTTTTATGCCGACAAATTAGCGTGCAGCGAAAAAAGCCTCAACCGAGCTTGCCAAGCAGCTCGCCAAAGCAATGCTAAAACCTTAATTGAACAACGCCGCATTTTAGAAGCTAAACGCCTATTGCGTCATAGTGAACTTTCCACCGCCGCTATTGCCGACCAACTCGGCTTCACCGACCCAACACACTTCGGCAAAACATTCAAAAAAGCGACAGGTTTAACGCCTGCGGTATTTAGAGAAAATGCACAACCCAACGCTAAATAAAGCTATTCGTTAAAATACAATAGGCTTTTGCTTATCTTTTGCCCACCTAAATGGACAAATTTAAGCCCAAATCATAAATTTGATTGCGCACATCAAATACATATATAAAATATTTATCAAAATCACAAAAACTTTCAACTATAATTAAAACTTGTAAGATTTATAGCTTGAAAACAGGAAATAACATTATGGTTACTCATACAGTCATTATCAGCGATCAAGCAAAAGATAATATTACCGTCTACACAAAAGAACCTGCTTTTTTAGTGATTGCGGATCGCACGGATTTAAAACAATTAAAATATTTAGAAGAAGCGAATAAAGCCGGCATTTATATTTTGCTGGGTGAAAATCAGCGTTATGTCGGGCAGGCAAGTAATAAAGTTTATGAACGTATAGTTGTACATAATCTTGATGAAAATAAATCTTGGTGGAATCAAATTATTTTCTTCGGGCGAGATGATGGGCATTTAGATAAGTCTCAAATGGATTATCTTGAAAAGAAATTGATTGAAGAATTTAAGCAAACCAATCTTCAATTAGATAATAATACGGCAGGTAATCGTTCTTATATTGAAAAGACAAGCAAAATTAAAGCGGATAATATTTGGAATCTGGTTCAGGAAATTATGGACGAAGTGGCCCATATCAATATATTTGAAACATCCGTTAACGATGAAGAAGAAAATAATACAGGACAATATTTCATTGAATTAGATCATCATAAAATTTCAGGTAAAAGTTATCGGGATAATCAAAAGAAATTCTTTTTATTTTTATTGAAAAGCCGAAATTACCGTCCACTGGTTGAAGATTTCTGCCGTAATGGCAAACCGACAGTGCGCCATTGCATTGGAAACGAACCGAGTTTCCACCCAAACGGGATGAAATATACGATAGAACTTGAAGAAAATATCTATCTTCATATACATTCGTCAACGAAAGATCGGCGCAAAGCGATCCAAAATTTTGCCGATGCCGTTGGATTGAACATTCGATTTCATTGGGAATAATGTCGTCACCGTAAGTTTGTAGTGTGCAAAACACCGCCGTCAGCCGTGCGGATATACGACAATGAGTGCCGGAAAAGAGGGAAAAGTGCTGAAGTTAAGGGTAAGTTTAGAAATTGGACGGGATTCAACCCATTATTTGTCCTAAACGGCCGAATTTCTAAGAGAATTTACAAAACACTCAAAAAAACGACCGCACTTTTACTTCACGGCCACAGCTTTTGAGCCCCAAATTACCGGGTCGGTTTCAATCACTTTGCGAGACACTATCATATCCTTTGCCCCGTTAAGCCACGCTTGGAAGTGGGAGGCGTTTCGATGGGCTTGGTAGGCGACTTCGTCGGCGTAGGCTTCGACGATATAGAATTTCGCAGGATCTTGCTTGTCGGTCAGCACATACATTGCCAACACGCCCGCTTCGGTATTGACCGATTGGCGAATATTATGTTCACCTAACTGTTTAAATTGCTCCACGCTTTCAGGCTTAATCTGCATTTCAAATATGCGGATAATCGGCTCGGCGCGGCTTAACGCTGCCGTCATTAAATTTGCTCCCGGAATTTTGAAAGTTTATACGAAATCTGTGTTTCAATGCGGGTTTTACCACGGCATGAACAGCAAGCCAATTAACCGAACACTTGTTGCAAATGTCGTTGATAATCGGCCATAAACCGCGGCACATCGGGGGATTTTATCACATCGTTGCAGATAAACGTCGGCAGCCTACCCATTCCGATAAATTCATGAGCTTTGAAAAAATGCAAATAAACCTCGTCCACGCCTTTGCCGGCAAAAAAATCGCCGGGCTCGGTAAACGCTTCAATCGGTGCGTTCCATGTGAGCGAAAGCATACAATTTTTGCCCTGCATTAGCCCGCCTTTGCCGTAGTTTCGGGTCGGATCGTTCCGGTGGCGGCCATCGCTGGTATAGAGCTTGCCATGCCCTGCGGTGAACACATCATCCATGTATTTTTTCACTATCCAAGGCTCGCCCATCCACCAAGCGGGCATTTGCCAGATCACGGCGTCCGACCAAAGAAATTTGTTTACTTCCTGCTCAATATCATAGCCCTGTTCAATAACGGTTTCCTGCACTTGATGCCCGAGTGTTTGCAGGGTTTCTTTGGCAACCGCCTGCAACGTGTGATTTAAAGCTCCGCCGGAATGGGCAAATTTCATACCGCCGTCCAATAATAAAATATTCATTTTTCTCCATAAATTCAAAAAGTTACAGACTTAACTTGGCTTTTGCGCTTTTCACAATGCCGTCCAGCCATTCCTGGTGTCCGTTAATCATTGGGTTCGGCACGGTTTTGGCAAGCTGTTTGGCAGGTTCGCCGTTTTGCGATTCTTGGGTTAAAATCCGCACCCGTCCGCCGTCTAATGCTTCAATCAGCCAAGCGTGAATCACGTCTAAACGCTCTGCCGTACCTTGCTTGCCCGCCCAGCCGTGCCACGAAATTCGTCCTGCCACGCCGGCTTTCGGCTCAACGTATTCGACGATTTCCGCTTCCACAGGAAAACCGAAGGTTTTAAAGAAAAAACGGGCGTTTTCATAAAGCGCTGTGCCTTGATAGCCGTTGTAAAAACGTACGTCCGCCACGTTGCTGTAATAATGCGGCCAGAATTTGGTATCGTTTAAATAGTGCCAAACTTCTTCAACGCCTAAACCCGCCACAATCACTTCGTTGGAACAGAAATTATCGGTAAAGCCCGGAATATAACCTTGCGGCCAGTTAATTGAATGTTGCATTTTAATGTCCTCTGTTGAAAATCAATGCCGGCATTGTACTTTTGCTTTAGATATAAGTACAATCATTATCCTTAATAATTAACATCAATTAAAATGATATGAAAGAGTTACGCACGCTGGATTTGAATTTACTCAAAGCCTTTCATGCCCTGATGGAAGAAAAAAGCGTCAGCCTTGCGGCACAACGTCTTGCGCTGACCCAACCGGCGATGAGCGGCACGCTGGCACGGCTGCGCGACAGCTTTGACGATCCGCTGTTTCTGCGCGTACAACGCGGCATTCAACCCACCACCTTTGCCGAACAGCTCGCCCCACAAGTGAAACAGATTTTAGATCAGGTAGAAGCCTTGCTTAAACCGCCGGTGTTTGATCCTCTCACCGCGGAAATGACAATGAATATCGCAGCTACCGATTATGCTATGCGCGCCGTATTATTGCCGTTTTTGCAGTTGTTACAGCAAGCCGCCCCGAATATCAAAGTGGCCGTTTTCGCCCTTGATGAAAGTACGCTTGCCGGTCAACTCGCTCAAGGAAAGCTGGATTTCGCGCTCACTACGCCGGATTTTCAGACGGCGGATATTCACGCCAAACCCCTGTACGACGAGCATTATCTCTGCGCCATGCGTGCCGACCACCCGCTTGCAGAAACAACACTGGATATCACCACTTTTTGTCAAGCCAATCACGCTTTAGTGTCTTATCACGGCGGCGCATTTTCTGGCGTAACCGACCAAACGCTGACACAACTCAATCAACGTCGGAACGTCACCCTTTCCGTGCAAAATTTCCTGATTTTGCCCGACATTTTACGCACGACCGACTTAATCGCCGTGCTACCGGCACGATTGTTAAACGGCATTTCAGGCTTAAAAACCGCCGAACCGCCAATTCCTGTGCAAGGTTTTACCAAAACGCTGGTGTGGCATGCCAGAATACACCGCGATCCCGCTTTTATATGGTTGAGGGAGTTGATAGGAAGGGCGTGTAAATAAGCGGTCGGGTTTTTCAGAGATTTTATAAAGTTATTTCAAATGGTAAATCATTCAATCACACATCAACGGTTTATCATTTTTAACAGGCTTAAACGCACATTCCAATCCCCATTTTATTTCCGTGATGGCTTTTTCAATCACTATCTTTTTATCGCACACCGCCGTGCCTTCGGCTCGTACCAAATGGCGTTTTTCAAAGCCTAATTTTTTGAACATTGCGTCCAAATAAAAATAGGCAAATTCCAGCTCGGCAAATTCGCTATTGCCTGAAAAAATTGAACCGCTTGTTTGGATAAAAATCACTTCTCGTCCGTCGTTGAGCAGCCCTGTGAGTTTGCCGTCTTCGCTGTAACGGAAAGTTTCTCGTGGCACAAGCACGTTGTCTAAATAATCTTTGAGCTTGGCGGGAATGTTGTAATTAAACATTGGATAGACAATCACAATGCGTTTGTAGGCTTTAAATTGTTGCAAAAGTGCGGTGCGTTTTTCGGCAATTTTTTGCTCATCAAAAGACAATGTTTCGCCGATTTGTTGCTTGTAAATCAACGCCAAACCTTGCTCGTCCAACGCAGGCAAATCAGGCATTTTATATAAATCCACAAATTCGCTCTCTGCGGGTAGCATTTCGCGAAGTTTCGCCAAAATTTGGTCGGAAACGGATTGTGGCGACGTGGCGGGTGTGGCGTTGATAACGAGTGTTTTCATTATTTTTCTCCGTTGTTATTGTTCTTCGTGAAGCATAAACCATTGTGGGTGGTAATCAAATTTTTGGTATTTGAAATTGCCGTTTGCATCTCTAACGATTTCCACATCGTAATACGCACCGAACAATTTTTCGCCGTTTTCGGTATGCGTTTGTTCAGGGATAATGCGACCGAGTTTAGCGGCGGCGTGTTTGTCGTCAATCTGCGTGATTTCCAGCACTTCGGTGGCGTGGAACAATTCGCCTGCCGCCAAGCGAAAAGCTCGCAACTGCCCAAAGGTTTCACGCAGGGTCTGGCGTTTGCCCATTGGCGTTAAATCCGATGTGATATTTTCGTCAAACACGCTGGCAAGCAAGGCGAAATCGGCAAAATCCAAGCCCCAAGCGTATTTGGCGTACAGCTCGGCGATTTGCGCTTCGGCGGTTTCGGCGTGAAATTCGTTATTGGGGAACAAATGCCAAGGGCTGTCTAATTCGCTGACAATCGGGCGTGTTGGGTCGGCAGGCTGCCAATCTCGGCGCACCTGTTTGCCGTTTAGCCAATGTTTTGCCAACGCATTGCCGTTTAAGGCGTGCGTGCTGCGGATTTCGTCAATTTGCCAATCTTGTTGCTTGGAGAGTTTCAACAGCAACACGCCGTAAAAGCTGTGTTCGCCCAGTTTGCCGTAGATATAGGCACTCACCGCCGCTTTGTCGTGTTTGCCAGCGATGTAAAGATTGGTGTATTGCACTTTAATTGGCAATGCCGAACGCTCGTTTTGAAGTTGGGTTAAAACGTCTTCTTTGCCAAAAAAGCTGCCTGAAAAATTGTGCAGTTGCACGTTTTCGCTTAAAAAAGGCAATTCTTCGTTATCGTTCGTCCAAACATTTAAAAAATCGGTAAAACGGTTTTTGAGTATTGTTCTGATCATTTTTCTTCCTTAAATAAGGCGGTCGGATTTTTGAAAAATTTGCAAAATTCTCAAAAAACGACCGCACTTTTCGCTATTTATTCCACCTATTTATTCAACTTCGCCAACACATTCTCCGCCAAATCCTGCAAGGTTTCCGCCGCTGGGCGTTCGGTCGGTTTAAGATTGACGGTAACGTGTGCCAGCCCTTGTTCTTTCTGCTCTTGCCAGTACTCCAACAAGCCGTTTGCACCGCCACGCAAGTAAATGTTGTTAAACAATTTCGCAGGCTCATTTGGATTTTCGGCAAGTTCCACAAAGTTGGCGTAGCCGAACGGATGCCAGCTGTTGTCTTGGTTGAGTTCGGCGAGCGTTTGCACGATGTTTTTCGTGTCTTTCGGGTTCACGCCGTGCCAAATCCAGCCGTCCGCCGTGTTCGCCAGCCAATCCAATTCCTGTCTTGCCCGACCAATCGCCACCATTGGCAAGGCGGTTTTGACTTTCGGCGTAACGTCAATGTTGCCCGTCAAATTGCCGTAGTGATTGCCGTTAAACACAGGAAAATCGTGCGTTTGCGGATTGGTCAGCGTGCGGATTAAATCCCAGCTTTCACGGAAGCGTTCGGCACGATTACCAAATTCTTTTTTGAACGCAGGATATTCCACAGGACGGTCGCCGCTGGAAAGCCCGAGAATAAAGCGACCGTTGGTTAATGCGTCCACGCTTGCCGAGCTTTTGGCAATATGAATCGGCTCACGCAGCGGCGACACAATGCCTGCCGTACCAAGTGCAATCGTTTTGGTGCGAGCCGCCAAATAGCCTAGGCTGACGAACGGATCAAGCCCTTGCCCCACATCGCCAAAATTCGGGTCGTAAAACGGCACATCACGCAACCAAAGAGCAGAAAATCCCAATTTTTCAGCGAGTTCCGCCACATCGCCCAAATCTTCTACATTCGGAATCGGCGTATCAGCGTAGCCCTTGAACGGTGCAATCAAACCAAGCGTCAATTTATCTTTTTGGAACACTTGCGAAAACGCTTTGTGATTCGCCAAATGGGCAGGCAAATCCGCTTTGGTGTTGGCGGCGTTGTTTTCGTGGAACAGTTGGCTGTTGTCTTGACCGAGTACAGAAAGGTTAGGTACGTTTAATTTTGTCATTTTGAAATCCTTGTAAATTGAGTAAAAAATCCGACCGCTTGTGGGTCGTGTTCTGATGTGGTGCAGTATAGATTTTTCTGTTTAAAATGATAATATGGGGAAATTTAGAAATTCTTTTGCATTTTTCGCAAAACAAGGACAACCAAAATGGACTACTTCTCCGCCCTAAACATTTTCCACCACGTCGCCGACACGGGCAGTTTTAGCCGCACGGCACAGCAACTTGGCGTGGCGGTGTCGTCCGTTACACGCCAAATTGACAGCCTTGAAAACGAACTCGGCGTGGCGTTGTTTAGCCGCTCCACACGGCAGATTTCGCTCACCAACGCTGGAATACTTTATTTGCAAAGCACTCGCCCGATTTTGGACGATTTGGACGCAGCGAATTTGTCGCTCAAACTGGAACTGGATCAACCGCAAGGCAAGCTCCGCATTACCTTTTCGCATTCCTACGGCTCATCGGTGCTTGCCCCGATTTTGACGGAATTTGCCTTGCAATATCCGAAAATTAGGCTTGAAATTTGGGCGTCGGACGATTATGTAGATTTGCAAGCGGAACGCTTTGATTTGGCGGTGCGACTCGGCAAAGTGGACGACCCAAATCTCATCGCCAAACGCCTTACCCCACAACGCCGCCTGCTTTGTGCCAGCCCTGAATACTTGGCTCGTAAGGGAGAACCACAAACGCCAAACGACCTACAAAGCCACAACTGTCTGCTGTTTTACTATCGTGGCTACACCCAACGCTGGCATTTCAAGCAGCCTGAAACGTCAAGCCAAATGGTTAGCGTTAAAGGCAGTTTGCTCGGCAACAGCACCGAAATTTTGCGTGAATACGCACTCGCAGGCATCGGCATCGCTCACTTGCCCGATTGGTTGATTAAAGACGAACTGGCAAACGGCAAACTCGTGAGCGTCTTAAACGACTGGCAAATCCAACCCACCGCCAACCCCGCCGACGACGCAATTTACGCCGTTTACCCCGCAGGCAGTCGGCAGATTGTGAAGATCAATTTGCTGGTGAAGTTTTTGGCGGAGAGATTGGGGGAACAAAAATAGTTATGTGAAAAAGCTACCCGCAATTTGATTTTGCCGGTAGCTTTTTGCGAGAACGGTCAGATCTTGGCGAATTTCGCCAAACTCCCTCACAAAAAACACCGAAAAACTCCACAAAAATCCACTTCAGGCTACCTGAAAACTAATTTTGCACCGCCGCCAACATCTCCCCAATTTCCGCCCAAACCTGCTTGATGGGTATCGGCAAATCCTGCGAAAAATAATAGTGTGCCGTTTTCAAAATCATCGTAGCAAGTATTTCGCCTTGATAGTCAAAATTGCGGTTGGGGAATTTCGTTTGTTGATGATGGATAAAATTTTGCTTAATCATCAAATACATATCGTCCCACAAATGATGCCGTTTCGTTTTGATTTTCCACAATGCCAAAATCAATTCACGCTGTTCGTAAAGGGCTGGAATGGCGGTATTCATCAGCGTTTGCACATCAAGGCTACCCGCAAAACGTGCTTTCAACGTCGCCTGATAATTCGCCTTAAATTCTGCAATCATCACGCCTGCCAAGTCGCTTTTGCCCGAATAATATTTGTAAAACGTGGCACGATTGACCATCGCCAAATCCACAATATCTTGCACGGCGATGTTGTCAAATTCCTGTGTTTTCAAAAGCTGAATTAACGCCGCTCGTATCATTTTATGCGTGCGAACCACACGCAAATCTTGTTTTTCTGTCATAACAATTTTGACCTTGTTTGTTGAGATAACGATACAGATTTAAAAATTTGTCTGCTTATCTTAACAAAACAGAGCGAAATTGGCGGTATTTTTGAGAAAATTTTTTGCTTATACTGACCGCACTTTAAACAAACAAGGAAAAAACAATGAATTTTTGGCGAAATAATTGGTACAACTTCACGCCGTTTTTTATGTTGTTGTGCGTTGTGATTTGGGCGATATTAGGTTCTGAAATGAGCCATATTCAACTGATTTTATTAGCAAGTTTGGCAAGTCTTTTCGCACATCAATTTGAAGAATACGTTTTCCCCGGTGGTGCGCCAGTGATTGTGAATATTGCCACCTTTGGCGAAAAAAACGATTTTACGCATTACCCTGGCAATACGCATTCTTCAATGATTGTGAACAATGTGGCGTGGATTATTTATAGCTTGGCGATTGTCTTTCCTGATTTTTTGCCACTCGGCATTGGCACGATGTTGTTTAATTTGTTTCAACTGTTCGGACACGGTTTTCAAATGAATAAAGCCTTGAAAACATGGTACAACCCCGGACTTGCCACCAGCTTATTTTTATTCACGCCGATTGCGATTTATTACTTGTATTATATTCACACAAACGGCTTAACAACGGCGTGGACGTGGCTTTGGGGCGTGATTGGCTTTATTTTTGTGTTGGCAAGTTGTGTGATTTTGCCTGTGCAGTTATTGAAAAACCGCAACAGCCCTTATGCCATTTCCGATATTCAACTGAAAAAATACGAAAAAATTACGGCACTTTGCCGCCTGAAATAAGGAAAAAAACAATGAACAATTTACCTATTTTTATTAATCCTATTGCCGATCTTGCTCCCAAAACATTAGATAGCAAAACGGCTGGTGCGGACTCGTGGTTCTTGATTGCCAACGTGCAAAGCGGCGATAAAGAATTCGGCTTGCTCTTTCATTATGTAACGCGTGGCAAAGGCGAAGAACGCTCCACCGTTTCGGTCATTGATATTACCGATGATTGCTTTGTTACTGATATTGCCAACACAGGCAACATTAAACAACGCGAAAACGGTTTTGAATTTAGCTCGGCAAATATCGTTTGGCAAACATCTGATAATCAAATGTCTATCAGAGCAAGTTGTGTACAAAAAAATATCAGCATTCAATTATCCGCCCAATCTAATGGTCGCGTATTTGCCTACAATTCAACAGGTTATATTCCCCTGTTTGGGGCGCAAATTCCCAATTTTGAATACGCTTTCCCGCAAATGCTTACGCATGGCACATTAACCATAAACGGAGAAACCTATGAATTTTCAGGCAATGCGTGGTTTGACCGTCAATGGGGGGCGTTGCCTGTTGCTGGATTGTTGAATGGTTCGGCGCGCTGGTTGTGGTTTTGCGCCACTTTTGACAATGGCGATTGTTTGGCACTTTGGAGTACACGAGACGAAATCGCCTACGATTGGCTGACCATTTTGCATTCAGACGGCACATACACAGTCGCGCCTTTACACGACATCATTGATAGCGGCACAGGTTTATGGCAAAGCGAAAAAAGTGGTCGTAAATGGCATTCAAAATGGCGCATCAGCCTGCCTGAAAAGGACATTGATTTAAGCGTCCAAACCACGAATTTAGGGCAAGAAATTGTTCCGCCAGTTGGCGATAAAGTAAACGGTCCTTGTATTGAAGGGGCAATAGAAATGCGTGGCACAATTGCAGGAAAAGCGGTTATCGGCAAAGGTTTTGTAGAAATTGCTAGCGCAAGAGATTTTGATTAAGCAAGGAAAAAAACAATGAAATTTTTATTAAATAATTGGGTTAATTTAAGCGGCGTGATTGGCGTGGCGATTTTGGGCTTTACGTTCGCAACGTGGCACGATTGGCACGTTTTGCAAATTATTGCTTTGCTGAATTTGGCGGTGATTTTCTTTCACTTTTTTGAAGAATTTGGCTTTCCAGGCGGATTTCCGAAATTCGCCAACACGATTTTTGCTCCGAAAGACAGCACGCCAGACATCGCCGACCGCTATCCACTCAACAATATGTCGGCGTTGTGGATAAATTGGGGAACGGCACTTGTAATGTATCTGCCGCCTGTGATTTTTTATGATCAAATTTGGCTCGGCTTGGTGGGGATTATTTTCGGCGGTGTGGCACAAGTGATTATCCACGGCATTGTGAACAATAACATGTTGAAAACCAAATACAATTCAGGTTTGGCAAGTTCGTTATTGGGGCATTTTCCGCTAATGATTGCCTACATTTATGTGATTGAAACGCAAAATTTAGTCGTGTGGTGGGAATACGTTTTAGCGGTATTTTTGATGATTGCGTGGTATGTTGGCGTTATCCGCATTCTCATTCCGAAACTGTGGGAAGACAAAAATTCTCCTTATGCGTTCGCGCCGTATCAAATGGAGAAGTTTGATCGGTTTTATGGCGAGAAATAAAACAGGCGATTGGGTTTTTACGAAAACGGTCAGATCTTGGCGAATTTTGCCAACTTTCCCAAAAACCTATTTCCCTTCCCCAAACACTTTCCGAAAAATCTCCGTCAATAAATCAAACACTTTCAGCACTCTGGGCGGCGTAATCGTTTGATAGGGGCGATAGAGATAAAGTTGCCATTTATCGATTTGAATTTCAGGGAAAAGCTGCACCAATTCGCCGCTTACTAAATAGGGTTTGGCTTGAAAATCATTGATTAAGCCGACCGCTTTGCCTGCCAAAATTACTTGCAAGGCACTGTAATTGTCCACCGAATAAAACGCTGGCTTGCGTGGCGTGAGCGTGGTTTGTTCGTTGAGATACAACGCCCAAGGTTTGCCTGTACTGGCGTTAATCGGCATAACAAACGGAAAACGGCGTTGCAAATCGTCCAAATCTTGCGGATTGCCGAGTTTTGCCAGCAATTTCGGCGAAATTAGCAACAAATCGCCAATTTCCACCACTTTTCGCACCACAAAATCGGGGTTGGTTTCCAGCCCAACACGCACGCCGATGTCGATCCGATCTCGCACCATATCTAGCTTCATCATATCTTCTCGCCAGTCAATCACGATGTCGGGATAGGCTTCCAACGCCGTCATCAATTCGCTGACGATGCGGTCATTTTCTCGCCACGCAGGCACGGTAATCCGCACCACGCCTGCTAAATCCGCCGCTTTTTTACCTGCCTGAAACAGCTTTTCGCTGTCGGTAAGCCATTGTTTGGCTTGCGGCAAAAATTGCTCGCCAAAGCTCGTTAGGCTGATGTTGCGTGTGTTGCGTTTAAACAGCGGTTCGCCTAATTCATCTTCCAACTCATTGATTAAACGGGTAATCACAGACGGCGAAATGGCTTGCTGATTGGCAACTTCCCGAAAATTCAGCGTATCGGCAGCCAAGCAAAAGTAGCGAATGGCGGTGAGTTTATCCATTGTTTATTCTCTTAACACAAACAGTCTATTCTAAATTTATTGATTCTATAAAAACAAAGTCGATTCTACAATATGTTCATCAGTAACATAGGAGCAAAAAATGAAACTTAAATTAAAGCAAATTACCACCGCACTTTTACTTGGTTCAACTTTATTCGGAGCAACAACAATGAGTTACGCACAAAACAGCAGCAATGCAACCCTGATTGAAATCCCTGCACAAAGCATTCAATTAACGCAAAATTGGGACAAGGTTTTCCCAAAATCAGACAAAGTGGAACATCGCAAAGTTACCTTTAAAAACCGTTTTGGCATTACGCTGGCGGCGGATTTGTATCTTCCGAAAGGCATTAAAGCAGGCGAAAAGCTACCCGCAATCGCTGTGGCGGGGGCGTTTGGGGCGGTGAAAGAACAGATTTCAGGCTTGTATGCACAGACGTTGGCGGAACGTGGTTTTATCACGGTGGCGTTTGACGGCTCGTTTACAGGCGAAAGTTCGGGCTTGCCACGCAATATGGCTTCGCCTGAAATTAACACCGAAGATTTCTCGGCGGCGGTGGATTTTTTAGGTAGCTTGCCCGAAGTAAACCAAGAGAAAATCGGCATTTTGGGCATTTGCGGCTGGGGCGGTTTTGCCTTGAATGCGGCGATGACCGACACACGCATTAAAGCGGTGGCAACCAGCACAATGTACGATATGACCCGTGTCGCCGCCAAAGGCTACAACGACAGCGTGGACGCAGACGCTCGCTACAAAATGAAGCAAGAACTCAATAACGCACGTTGGGCGGCAGCAAAAAACGGCTATGCGGATCTGTTGCCAGCGAACAATTTGCGTGGCGAACAAATTACCAAAGATACGCCAAAATTTATCAAAGATTATTCGGATTATTACACCACCAAACGTGGCTTCCACCCACGTTCGGTAAACTCCAATCCAGACGGCTCTTGGGCAACCACGATGACGATTGGCTTAATCAATATGCCGATTTTGCAATACGCCAATGAGATGAAAACGCCTGCGTTAATCGTTCACGGCGAAAATGCCCACAGCCGTTATTTCAGCGAAGACGCATTTAAAGCGATTGGAAGCACCGATAAAGAGTTGTATATCGTGCCAAACGCCAGCCACACGGATCTATACGATGATGTAAACGGCAAAATTCCGTATGACAAGTTTGAAGCTTTCTTCAAAGCAAAACTCAACTGAACGCAACTCAACACCGCCGATCCAAATGTGAAAGCGGCGGTGTGCGTGAGATTTCATTATTTATGCGGAAAATAATCGTGGTGGACGATTGTCCGCCACTTTACACAGAGAAACCAAATGAAAAATCCCTATCCAACCAACGAACTTATTGCAGAAAACAGCCAAATTTATCAAAAAATTCATCAAATTGTCGCCGAAAATCAACCGAAAATTGCCGAACTCAACAATGGCTATAAAACACCTGAACAAGTGCGGTCTCTATTAAGCGAAATTACAAATGAACCCCTTGATGAAAGCGTGGTCGTCAATCCTCCGTTTTACAGCGACTTCGGGCGGCATATTCAATTCGGCAAAAACATTTTTATCAATATGGGCGTGATGATGACCGATCTTGGCGGTATTGTGATTGAAGACAACGTACTTATCGCCCCACGAGCCAACATTATCAGCGTCAATCACCCAATCAATCCGAAAGATCGCCGTGGCGTGTTGCTCTCGCCTGTTCATCTGAAAAAAGGCTGTTGGATCGGTGCAAACGCCACCATTTTGGCAGGCGTAACGGTGGGCGAAAACGCCATTGTCGCCGCAGGTGCGGTGGTGAGTAAAGATGTGCCTGATAATGCCATCGTCGCAGGCGTGCCTGCGAAAGTGGTGAAATATATTAATAAATAATGAAGTGATTAATTTTCAGACGGCCTGAAACGACATTCTGCAACGCAAAAACTCTCCTTTCAGGCAGCCTTTTCTTTTCCCACAATCGTGCGAAAGGTTAAATTGACGCGCGGTTCGCTGATTTTGCTGCTTTTCATCACGGCGTGTTGCCAGTAGCTTTGCGTTGTGCCGCGCATCACGATGAGTTGTCCGTGTTTGAGCCACATTTCGCGTTTTTCAAGGCTTAATTTGTGTTTGAACGCGAATTTGCGTGTCGCGCCGAAACTCAATGACGCAATCACCGTATTTTTGCCAAGTTCGCGTTCGTCATCGCTGTGCCACGCCATACCTTCGTTGCCGCTTTGATACAAATTCAACAAACACGAATTAAATTGCGTAGGGCTAACTTGGGCAAGTTCGCTTTCTACGCGTTGTTTTAGCTGCAAAAGCAAAGCATTCCACGGCAAAGCAATGTGCGACACGCCAGAATAGGTGTAGGAAAAATTCGCGTCGCCATACCACGCCACTTGTCGCGCGGTTTGAATGCGTTTGCCGCCGATCATCGCTTCATCATGTCGCCACGGAATGTTTGCCAGCAATTCATTCAACAAAAAATCGGCTTCATCAGGCGCAAAAATCACGCCATAATCGTTCACAATGCCGTCAAACGGCAAAAAATTGTCCGCAGGACTGGGCGGAAAATCAAAAAGATCAAAATTGTTCATTGCGTTTCCATTGTTGATACGTCTGTTTTAAGTAACGGCATTGTGAAAAATCATCTCTTACAAAATAAACTGATATCCCAACTGTGAAGCCGCTTTGGCTTCTTCGCACAGATACCACATTTCAATAATTTTGCCGTCATCGTTAAACGTGAAAATGCCGATTTCGTCCCATTCAATGCGTTGATGTGTCGCTGCTGCACCAACAAATTCGCCCTGATGAGTGGCACTGTAATGCCATTGCGCCATCACTTTATTACCTTCTGCAACAAGGTGTTGCATTTCAACTTTCTGATCGCCTAACGCCGCTAACAACAACGCCCAGCCTTGCTCCATCCAATCTAAAAAATTGCCGTCTTTGGGAATGGGCGAACCAAGTGCTTCATAAAGTGCGGCAAAGCCCGCTCGGCGGGTAACCGCTTGTTTGTCCACCACTTGACGGACGTAATCCAAGTCGTTGTTTGGTAAAGCTTCTGCTAATAATTTGGCGACAATCGCTTTGTTTTGTTCAAGATTTTGCATTGTGTGATTCCTTTGTTGATTAAAAAAACAAGGGCATTATAGACAATGCTTTTTGTTATAAAAATAGTAAAGTTAGTACATCACTATTACTATTTTTGTAACAATGTTTGCACCCAGTCGCCAAAAATTTTCACTTTTGGCGGCAAGTGCGTTCGGCTTGGATACAGCAAAGAAATCGGTTTTGCAGGCACAGGATAATCAGGCAGCAAGGACACCAAACGTCCGCTTGCTAATTGTTCTTTCACAAATAATTCAAAGGCTTGAATAATGCCTAAACCTTGCTCAGCGGCAGCGATGTAATCTTCCGCCCTTGTGGTTGTTAATTGCCAACTGGGCAAATTTACGGAAACATTGCCTTGCGGTGTGGAAAATTGCCACGCAATCAAACGGCGATTTGACAAACTAAATGCCACCGCTTGATGTTGCGATAAATCCGTTAAGTTCTGCGGCGTACCAAAATTTACCAAATAACTGGGACTGGCACAGCTCACCATTTTTAACTCGCCCAATTTGCGTGCGACATAATCCGAACTGGCTAGTTCGCCCAAACGCAAAGTGCAATCCTCGCCGTTTTTGACTAAATCAATAGACGAATCCGTGCTACTCAATGCAATTTTCAGTTGCGGATGTTGCTGATAAAACTCGGATAAATGGGGAATAATCAAATGTTTTGCCAGCGATGTTGGCATATCAACACGCAACACGCCTGTAAGCGGTTGATTTGGCGAAAAATGTTGCAAAGCATCATCAACTTCCGACAGCAACTGCACACAACGCTGATAAAACGCTTCGCCCTCGGGGGTAAGATGAATTTGCCTTGTCGTACGCTGCAATAAACGCACATTAAGATAATCTTCCAATTGCTGAATGCCTTTGGTTACGGCAGGACGGTGCAAATATAAACGCTCCGCCGTTTGTGTAAAACTGCCACATTCCGCCAACGTGGTAAAAATCTTCATCAACTCAAATAAATTTATCGCCATTTTTTAAAAACTCTTTAATTATTTACCGCACTTTTTGCTCGATAAGTTTATCGCCACCCAACTCCTTCGCCAACAACGCCATTTTGCGTCCACGTTGCCAACGGTAGCCGCCGATAATGCCGCTTTCACGAATCACACGATGACAAGGAATCAACACCGCCACAGGATTGTGTCCGATTGCCGTGCCCACCGCGCGGGCGGCGGTCGGTTTGCCGATTTGAGCGGCAAGCTCGCCGTAACTGCTTAATTTTCCGGCAGGAATAGACAACAAGGCTTGCCACACTTTCAACTGAAACGGCGTGCCCTTTAAATGCAAGGGCAGTGGCGCTGTCGCATTACCACCTAAGGCGGACAAGGCTTGTTCGTGCAAAATGTTGGAATGCTGACGAAAATTCGCTTGCGGATATTCGTGTTGCAAATCTTGTAAGGATTGGCGGCGATCGTCCGCAAATGCCAGCCAGCAAATACCTTTTGGCGTGGCGGCAATCAACACATCGCCAAACGCGGTCGGCGCAAAAGCGTAATCCACCGTCAAACCTGCGCCGCCGTTTTTGTATTCGCCCGGTGTCATACCTTCAATAGAAACAAATAAATCGTGCAAACGAGAACTGCCGCTTAACCCGCTCTCAAATGCCGCATTTTGTACGCTGCCTTGCGCTTGTAACACGGTTTTGGCGTGTTCAATGCTGATAAATTGCAGCATTTTTTTCGGGCTAATGCCCGCCCAATCCTGAAACTGACGCTGAAAATGGGCTGGGCTGACACCAATCTTGGCTGCTACTTCGTTCAAACTCGGCTGCGTTTGAAAATGGTCATATAAATATTCAATCGCTTCGGCAATGCGGATAAACGGCACGCTGGTTTCATTATTCATCTTGTTTCTCCCTTTATTTACCTCATCATTATTGCCCAAAGCCTAAACGCAAGCGACCCGATTCTTGCGGTTTTTGAAAATTTTATAAATAAAAAAGAGCGGTCAGATTTTGGCAGGAATTTGGAAAACCCCACAAAATCCTCACCGCCAAACACCTGCCGGCTATCGGCATTAAAGTAAAAACGGCAATCGTTTGCCTGACGAATTTGTGTGATTTTCCTCACATAACGCCATTTATTTTGTACAATAATCGGCGGATTTTATTATAGTTTGCGCTGTTAAATAAACGCCACGTTGTGGTGCAGGAGAGAGAACATGGACAGAAGACAATTTCTTAAACTCGGCGCGGCCGGGATTTTGGTGCTGACCGCCGGTCGTTATGCCGGTGCGGCGGAGAACAACATGACCACATTACGCATTATCGCCACCACCGATGTACACAGCTTTTTAACCGATTTTGATTATTATAAAGACGTGCCGACGGAAAAATTCGGCTTTACCCGCGCCGCCAGTTTAATCGCTCAGGCGCGTCAGGAAGCGGTTAATAGCGTGCTGGTGGATAACGGCGATTTGATTCAGGGTAATCCGATCGCGGATTATCAGGCGGCGGTAGGTTATAAAGCCGGGCAAGAAAATCCGGCCATCGCCGCGCTGAACGCAATGGGATACGACGCGGGGACATTGGGCAATCATGAATTCAATTACGGCTTAACCTATCTTAACGACAGTATCAAACAGGCGAAATTTCCTATCGTCAATGCCAATGTGGTGAAAGCCGGTACCGATGAGCCGATGTTTACGCCTTATGTGATTCAGCAAAAAGAAATCCGCGATGCGCAGGGCGGCACACATAAGCTTAACATCGGTTATATCGGTTTTGTGCCGCCGCAGATTATGGTCTGGGATAAAGCCAATTTAGAAGGTAAAGTGCAGGCGCGCGATATCGTTAAAACCGCGCAGCAATATGTTCCGCTGATGAAAAAAGCGGGCGCGGATATTATCATCGCGCTGGCGCATACCGGCCCTTCCGACGAGCCTTACCAAGAAGGGGCGGAAAATGCGGCGTTTTATCTGGCGGATGTAAAAGGAATTGATGCCGTGATCTTCGGTCATGCTCATCGTTTATTCCCGAATAAGGAATTTGCCACCTCGCCCCATGCGGATATCCGAAAAGGAACGGTGAAAGGGGTGCCGGAAAGTATGGCGGGATATTGGGCGAATAATATCAGCGTGGTGGATTTAACCTTGGCGCAACATCATGGCAAATGGGTCGTTACCGACGGTTCGGCGGCCTTGCGGGCGATTTATGATGCCGAGAAAAAAACCGCCAATGTAGAAAATCACCCGGAAATCACCGCACTTTTACAACCGGTACATGAAGCGACGCGTCAATTCGTCTCCCAGCCGATCGGCAAAGCCAGCGATAATATGTATAGTTATCTGGCGCTGGTGCAGGATGATCCGACCATTCAAATCGTTAATCAGGCGCAAAAAGCCTATGTGGAAAACGCCTTACAGGCGCTGCCTCAGCTGGCGGGTATTCCGGTGTTAAGCGCCGGCGCGCCGTTTAAAGCGGGCGGCCGCAAAAACGATCCGACCGGTTATACCGAAGTAAATAAAGGTGAACTGACCTTCCGCAATGCCGCGGATTTATATCTTTATCCGAATACGCTGGTGGTGGTGAAAGTCAGCGGCGAAGAACTGAAAGAATGGCTGGAATGCAGCGCCGGCATGTTCAGACAAATTGATCCGCACAGCGACAAGCCGCAAAGTCTGCTGGATTGGGAGGGTTTCCGCACCTACAATTTCGATGTTATCGACGGTGTGGAATATCAATATGATATTACCCAGCCGGCACGTTATGACGGCGAATGCAAACTGATTAACCCGCAATCCCACCGCGTTATCAACCTGACTTATCAGGGAAAACCGGTTAAAGCCGACGCGGAATTTCTGATTGCCACCAATAATTACCGCGCTTACGGCAATAAATTCCCCGGCACCGGCGACAGCCACATCGTGTTCGCCGCACCGGATGAAAACCGTCAGATTCTGGCAAATTATATCAGCGCGCAAAGCAAAGCGCAGGGGCAGGTCAGTCCGCAAGCCGATAAAAACTGGCATTTGGCGCCGATTCAAAGCCCGACTCAACTGGATATTCGGTTTGAAACCTCGCCGAGCGACAAAGCCCGTGCTTTTATTACCGAAAATGCGCAATATCCGATGCAATTTATCGGCACCGACGATATTGGCTTTGCAGTTTACCGGTTGGATTTGAACAATTAAGCGGCGGATTATTCAATATTGATTGCGATCGGTGTTTATCGCCGTTGATAAACACCGAAAACCGGCGAAAAACCGACCGCACTTTATTCAGCCCAAATGGGTGACGTCATTGATTTTTTCGATGATAAAGCGTCCGCTTTGGGCGCTGTCATCCTGCATATAGTGCACCACATTGATCGCGGTGTTCGCCAGACTCGGGATCCGCGTGTTGGCGCGGTGGTTCTGCCAGCTGGAACCGTCCAACAGGGCAAGCAGTAAACGCAAAGTATGCCCGTGGGAAACCAGCAGAATATTGCCTTTATCATGCACCTGAATAATATCCCGCAACGCGCCCATCGCCCGTTCGGCAAGTTGTTCATAGGTTTCGCCCTGATTGATTTCCGCGGTGTAATTGGCCGGGTCATGCTGAATCTGCCAGAACGCTTCGGTATCACGAATAGTGTCGATAACAATGCCTTCCCAGTTACCGAAAAACTGCTCGTTTAAGCCCTGATGCTGAAACAACGGCACCGAACGGTTGCCGATAATATAGCGGGCGGTATCGATAGTGCGGCGTAAAATACTGGAATAGGCGGCGGCAAAGGGCACATCTGCAAGCGCCCGCCCCGCCAGACGGGCAGCGGAAATGCCTTGCTCCGTCAGCGGCGAATCGCCGTGTCCCTGCAATAATCCCTGATCATTCCACACGGTGCGTCCGTGTCTGATTAAATAAAATCTGAGGTCTTTTTTCATGTTACATCTCCAAATATCCCGATTATAATGCGCAGACGAAAAACCGCCAACCAAAACGCGCCGGCCGCGTTTTTATTTGTGCGCCTGCCGGATATAATACGCGTTCACACACACCACGAAAATATTTAATCCGACCACCGGAAAAGACCCGATCAATAAACCGTAAAGCACAAAACAGGCGGCGCCGACGGAATTCACCCATCTCAGTTTAACCACATCTTTTAATAAAAACGACCCTGCCACCAGACACATGGCGAGATAGCCGAGAATCTCAATAAGCATTTTTTCTCCTTAAATATAAATGGGATTGGTTAATGCGAACGGATATTCTAACGATTCTTGCGGCAAATGTACGGACAGCAAAAACGCGCAAAGGATTGCTTCATCAAAAAGTTAAACTAAATCAAAAAAAGATTTATTTTTATCGGAAAATTTATTGCGGCGGCACGGATAAGCGATCCGCGCCGCCGTGTTGTTTCGCCGATTACGACAGTCGGCCGTTTTCAATTTCAATCACCTGATCGCAAATCGCCATGGTGGAGGCGCGGTGACTGACCAGCACGATCAGTTTCTCCGCTTTGACATTCAACAAAGATTGCAAAATGATGGCTTCATTTAAACTGTCCAGATTGCTGGTAGGTTCATCCAGCAAAATCACCGGCGCATTATGCAAAAAGGCGCGTGCAATGCCGATCCGCTGTTTTTCGCCGTCGGATAAACTGTTGCCCAGCTCCGTCACTTTGGTGTCATAGCCTTGCGGCAGACTCATGATAAAATCATGAATCGACGCTTTTTTCGCCGCCTCGATCACTTGCTCGCGCGTGCAAGTGCGGTTCGCCATCAGGATATTTTGATAAACGGTTTCGTTGAAAATATAGGTTTGCTGCGTAATATAGGCCATATTATCGCGCAGATTACGGGTATTCAGGGCGGTCAGATTTTCACCGTTCAGCCGGATTTCGCCCTGCTGCGGATCATAAAACCGCATCAGCAGTTTTAACAGCGTACTTTTGCCGCTGCCGCTGCGTCCGTGGATGCCGAGAATCTGTCCTTTGTTCAATTGCAGCGAAACGCCGGATAAAATCGCCTGTTCGGCGTAAGCAAAATGAATGTTATCCGCCTCCAGACGCTCAACCGTGCTAAGGTTTTTGCCCGTCGTGACGTCTTGCAACGTCGGCTGTTCCGCCAACAGGCTCAGCACCCGCTCACCGCTGGCTAAGGTTTGCAGCAGATTATTGGATAAATTGCTCAGCGCAATGACCGGGCCGTAACTGGACATTAACAGGATAACCGCAATCAACAGGCCGTCAAAGCCGATATGCCGGCCATAAAATAACGCCAGCGCGGCGAATAACATCAGAATATTAAACGCCGAGACCGCGATTTCCGTATAAGTGCGCACCTTAGCTTCCTGTTGTTTTATGCGCCGGAAAGCCTGATCAATCTCTTCGCTGCGACGGTTGATTTGCGCCAGACGCCGGCTTTCGTTGCCGAACAGCTGAATTTCTTTCATGCCGCGCAGACTGTCGAGAAAATAATCGTTCATTTCGCCCACCAGTTCACGGTATTTGCGCCCGTCATCGCGTGCCGTTTTAGTGGTCAGCACCGGCAGGAAAAACCCGACGGTTAAATACGCCAGCAACGCAATCAGCGCCAGCCACGGCGAAAGATGCACAAAAACCAGCAATAATACCAGCGAGGTCAGCAGCGCGATCACAATCGGCGCAATCGTATGAGCATAAAACACTTCCAGCAGTTCAATATCATTGGTCACCAGCGACAGCAGCTGACCGGCCTGTTTGCCCTGCAATTTGACAAACGCCAGTTTACGCAATGCGCCGAATACTTTGTCGCGCAGCAGCGCCAGTAATTTGAACGCGATATAATGGCCGGACATCTGTTCCAGATAACGCAACACACCGCGCAGTGCCGCCAGCACTAAAAGTGCGGTCAAAATCTGACTGAAATTTAAATGGGTGGCAAAGCCCAGCAGATTTACCAGCCCCATGGCGCCGAGCACCATAATAAAAATCGCCGCCAGAAAGCCGAGCGTGCCCATAATCACGGTAAAGCTCATAATATGCGCCAGCGGTGCCACCAGTTTGAGCAAATGCCACATTACAATAAACCCGTTTCTACGCATGTTTTGCCTCCGCTCTGAGATTTTCCAGCTTTTTCTGTTGCTTAAACATCGCGGCATAAACGCCGTCTTGCGCCATCAGCTGCGCATGGCTTCCCTGTTCGGCTAATGTGCCTTCCTGCAGCACATAAATGGCATCCGCCGCCACGGCATTGGCCAAACGGTGAGAAATCATCACAATGGTTTTATCCTGTTTTAAGCGCTGAATAAAATTGAGAATAATTTCTTCGCTTTCCACATCAATATTGCTGGTGGCTTCGTCGAAAATATACAGCGCGGCATCATGCAGCAAAGCGCGCGCCAGCGCCAGACGCTGAATCTGACCGCCAGACAGATTACTGCCGCGACTGAGCAACGGCATTGCCAGTCCGCCGTTTTGCCGCACAAAATCGGCTAAATTCACCTGTTCCAGCGCCTGATAAATTTGCTCGTCCGTCGCCGTCGGGCGGGCCATTTGCATATTTTCCCGCAGCGTGCCTTTAAAGACATAACTGCTGTGGCTGACCAGCGCGACATGACGGTAAAAAGAGGCTCGGTTCAGTGATTCCGACGGTTGGCCGTTAAACAGAATCTGCCCCTGCTGCGGGCGATAAAATCCCATTAGCAGCGAAACCAGCGTGGATTTGCCGCAACCGCTTTTCCCTACAATCACGGTCAGCCGTTTCGGTTCGATCGTCAGGCTTAAACCGTTTATTGCGCTTTTTGGCGCCGAATAGGCAAAATGTACATTACGAACCGTAACCTGCACGCTATTTTCCGGCGCAAAATCCACCGCACTTTGACGGGCTTCCAGCGGGGTATCCAATAAGGTAAAAATCTTTTCCGATGCGGCTTTGCCGTTCATCGCCACATGGAAAAAAGAGCCCAGCAGACGCAGCGGAATAAAAAATTCGGAAGACAGCAAAATAAACAAAATGACCCCGAAAATGCTTAAGCTGCCGTTTTGGTATTGCAGCAGCGCGGTTAAAATGCCGATTGCCGCCCCGCCGTAAGCCAGTAAATCCATAATGGAGACGGAATTGAGCTGCATCGTCAGCACTTTCATGGTAATGGTACGGAAGTTTTCCGCCTCAATATCCATTTGTTTGGCTTTGTAGGCATCGTCCTGATAAATTTTCAGCGTCACCAATCCTTGTAGATTGTCCAGAAAACTGCTGCCGAGCCCCACATAAACCGACCAGTATTTACTTAGCAGCCGTTTGGCGATTTTATTCACCGCGATAATCGATAACGGAATCAACGGCACGCAGACCAGTAAAATCAATGCAGTGGGCAAATTGAAAAAAACCAGAAACACAAACAGCGTCAACGGTGCAAGCAGACTATAAAACAGCTGCGGCAGATAACGCCCGAAATAAATTTCAATCTGTTCCACACCTTCGGAGGCAATCTGAATCACCGATGAGGTGGATTGCCGATTAACCTGATTTAACGGCATGGCGCAAAGTTTGCGGTAAATCAGCGTGCGCAGCTGATGTTTAACCTTGGTGCTGGCGTAATAAGAGGCGTTTACCGCTTTTTTTCCGGCCAGCGCCCGCAGGATTAACGCCAGCAGCAAAACGGCGGCAAAACCGACCGCACTTTCTGCGCTCAGGGTTTGCGCAAACGCCGCCTGCAGGCACAGCGCAAACGCCACCGCACTGACAATCGCGCCAAGCAGCGCAACCCAGTTCCATAACACCGTTACGGCAATCCATTTTTTGCTGTCCGGCACCGTATTAATTAATCGTTTATCGATCATCATAAAATGATTTCCTTACTGCGACGATTGAAAATAAGAAAACTTGAGTGACGCAACATCACTCAAGTCGGTTAAAAAAATCATAACGGATTAAAATAGAATTTCAGCGCTTAACCTGAAATTTCTGCCCGGCGAATAAAAACGGTTAATCCCCCTGCCGGTGGCCTGATCGATTAAGTTACTCGTACCGAACGGCTTAATCGAACGCGCCGACTCCCAAGTAATGTATTTACGATCGGTTAAATTATAAATCCCGGCCTGTAGCGTCAGGTTTTTTATCGGTTTGTAATAACCGATCAGATCAATCATGGTATAAGCGTCACTGCGCCATTTCATATAACTGTCTTTCGAGCCGTCTTCTTTGTGATACATATTATAGGTATCTTCTTTATTTTTCCGTCCCACATGGGTCACGAATAAATCTATACCGAAAATATCCTCCGCATGCCGATAGCCTAAGCCATAGACGCTGGTGCGCGGTTGAATGGCGTTCATCGGGATCGTGCCTTCCATCCGGCCTTTCTGATATGTGTATTGATAACTCATATGAAGACCGTCAAGTGCGGTTAAAAATTTGCCTAATTCCAGTTTGGATTGCACTTCAAAGCCGTTTACCACCGCATTCTGACGGTTTTTATTCTGGTATAGTGAGAACGGAATCGTGCTGCCGCCATTGGTGATTTTGTAGTTTTTCTGCCCCAAATAAACCAAATCGATAAAATTCTGATACTTCGTTCTGAAAAAACCGGCAGTCACAAATCCCCACTCATCGTGATGCAGGGTTAATGCGATTTCGCGGGTGCGCGCAACTTCAGGTTCCAAATGCAGGTTCGGCAAAATAGTAAAGTCCGGATGTTTAAAGGTGAAATAAATTTCATCCTGTGTCGGCGCTCTGAAACCTTTTGCATATCTGGCCTGCACGCGCAGGAAATCCAGCGGATCAAAAGTGGTGCTAAAATCGTAAGAATGCGCCTTAAATTTTTTCCGTTGCGCAATGTAATTGATATTATCAATGGCATTTTGTCTCTGCACGTCTTCACTCGGCGGATCATAGCTTCCCATCCAGTTTTTCTTGCCCGGCGGCAATGGAATGTACAGATCTTTCACCATATCATCCGGTAATTTCGGGGTCACGCCCGGAATATAATTAGGCTGATATTGAATATGATCATAACGATAACCAAAATCAAAACCGAGATAATCGTTCAGCTTGATTTTGTCGATAAAATATAACGCCCCGTTTTTCGACTTCACCGGCAGCAGAAAAGAGAACTTAGGATCGGTTTTCGGGCAAAGATAACTGTTGGTATTATAACCGCACTCTCTTAACCGACCGTTCCAGTCCAGACCGAGAAAACTGTCCGTCCACCATCTGGCTTCCGTGGCATCATGACCGGCCTGATTAACCATTTGTTTTTTAGTGCGGTTATACACTCCGCCGTATTCCACCTGATGTTCGGTACCGAGCAGGGTAAAACTTTTGGTTAAATCAAGATTGAGCTGGCGGGATTTGGTATCCAGATCACGCTCCTGCCATAAACGGCCGAGATAACCTTTGCTGTTAGGAATGATGATGGTATCTTTCCAACTGGCCGCCGAAGAAGAGGCAAAGGTTTTTCCGGTGTTCGGATCGGTATATTTTTTATCTAACGTAAGCGGCACTTTTTCATAATTATCCGTCCAGCCGATTTTCCGATCGGCAATAAGCGGCGAGTTACAGTCAAATATCGAACAGTCGAACCAGAAACTGTTTAAACTCTGGCGTCTGAAGCTGCTTTTCGTCGGATCGCCCAAACCGTAATAAGGGAACGGATTGCCGTTTTTATCGACAATTTCTTCTTTACCGTCAATGATTTTTGTCCGCACCGGATCGCCGTTGGCATCAACGATTTTACCGTTTTTCAGCTGTAATCCCACCGGATTGCGGTTTTCCTCACAATGAGCGCCGTCACAGTATTCATCGGTTCTGGCACGGTTTTTGATGAATTGATCGGAATAACTGATCTTTAAGCTATCCCAGAACAAATTACCGGCATAATTTTCATAACTGACAAAATAGTGCTTGCGCTTACTTTTATCATTGGTACGGCGCAAATCTTCCGTATCAAAATCAATGGTTTTCGCCTTATTCAGATTATAAGAAAAATCATGCCCCCGACTGCGGTTTTCATACAGATCCGTACCGACGGTCAAACGATGATTTTCATTCGGCGCAAAGGAAAATTTCACCAGCGTACTGTCTTTCTCAATAGTGTAAGGATCGGTTTTTTCCCTTAATTTTCCTTTAATTTCTTCGGCATATTTATAATCATAATTTTCCAGTTCATGCCCTTTGCGTTTGGTTTTAATGATTAACGCATCAAACCATTTGTAACGACCGGCCAGCGTTAAAGTATTCAGCTGCTGATTATCGCGGGTGGTATAGCCGGTTTTGTAACCGATGTGATAATCCTTATCAAGCAGAAAATCCCTCGCATCTTTGGTTTCAAACATGACCGCACCGCCCAGCGCACCGCTGCCCGCTTTAACGGAATTCGCACCTTTGGTAATGGAAACCTGTTTTAACGTTTCGATTTCGACCGAATTCCGCGTATTGTTAAAATTGCCGTAGCCTTCAAATAATTCTTTAAACCCTTGAGAAGACAGGGTTTCCGCCTGATGCAGGCCGTCCACCGTAATCGCCACCCGGTTTTCATCCACCCCGCGGATAGCATAACCGCTACTGCCGAAACGACCGCTTTCCACAACGCTGACCCCCGTTTCATAGCGGACTAAATCACGGCTGTCCTGAACCTGTTGTTTTGCCAGCGTTTGTGCTGTTTTTTTGATTTCGCCGATTTTACGTTCGCGGATGCTTTGCTGCTGCATATCGCCATCCACATGAATGGTTTCCAGCGCGGCCGCATCAGTCGCGACCGTTTCGCTTAACGCCGTAGCGCTGTAACCCCAGATTGCAATTGTTATTATTGAAATTTTAAATAGCGTTTGATCACAAGGCATAAGTTAATCCTTTTAAGACCCCAAAATATAAAAACCGCGCTATTTTAAAGAGTTTAATTTAATTAAACAAATGATAATTGTTATCATTACGTGATATTTTTGAAGAGGATCACATTTTCTTGTAAAAACGGATAAAAAAATGACCGCACTTGAATAATTCGCCGAATTGGTTTAAAGTTGGTGCGCCTTTTGCGGAAGATCGTCGTTTCCGGTGAAGCGGCAGGACTTCAAATCCTGTTAAGGTTGCCAGCAATCTTGGGTGGGTTCGACTCCCATGATCTTCCGCCAGTTCAGAATAAATAATATTCAGTTAAAATCAGATCCTTATTTGTTTCTATTTACAAGAGATATGACAACGATGATTAAGCATGAGTTAATGAAATCTGATATTCATATCAGTAAGGAATGAGATGACGGCGGAAATACTGGTTGTAAAGGATCGGTTTAATGTGAATAGCGGGATTACCCGGCCATATTTATGTGAAGCAAGTAATGGGAAAACTTACGTCGTTAAAACCAAGTCATCGTTAACGCCAAAACAGATTATTGCCGAATATGTCGCCGCTTGTTTGGCAAAAAAGCTGGGGCTGCCGATTCCGGACTTTGAGATTGTTTATATTTCGGAGTTTATTGCTAAAAATGTGCGCCCGGACTGGCGAGGCGGCATAAACGAGGGAGCTGCTTTCGGTATTGAATATATTGAAGATGCGACATTGGTAAAATTCGGACAGGCTTATGAATTATGCGATATCTTATTACAAAAAGAGATTTATCTTTTTGATTTTTGGATAAATAATTCAGACAGAACACTTTCTGACAAAGACACCGGCAATGTTAATTTACTTTTTAGCCGTTCGTTAAAGAAATTGTTCTTGATCGATCATAATCTTGCTTTTGATTCGGATTTATCAGATACTCCGTTTGCCTATCATATCTTTTCTAACACAAACCGGAATTGGACTTTTGATTTAATGGATCGTCCTTATTTGCAGGATAAATTCTGCGCAACGATGCAATATATTGATGATATCTTCGATAGTATTCCTGAAGAGTGGCAGCCGGCTGATAATTATGATGGTTATTTAGAATCAATAAAGCATATTCTTAATCGCATCTTAACCGATAGTTTTTGGGAAAAAATAGTATGAAAACGCCAATTCTATATAGTTTTGTAAGATTTCTTCCTTTCTTCGAAAGCGGGGAATTTGTGAATATCGGTTTATTAATGTGTGAACCCGGCGCTAAAACATTGACCTATCGTTTGGTGAAAAAAAATGATGTTCGGGTCAATCATTTCTTTCGTCAGAGTAAAATTTTTTATGATGTGCAGCCCGTTATTAACGAACAGCTGAAATATATTGTCGCTAAAATTGCGGCGGAGCCGTTTAAGACAAGCGATGAAATGATTAACTTCTTCTATCATTACACCGAGCAAAAAGACGGTTTATTTCAGTTTAGTAATGCGGCGGTCGGCTTAGTTGAGGATCCTGCGATTAAATTCGATGAATTGTATGAAAAATTCATTCGAGGTGCCTGTGTGCCTACGGAAAGTCAGGAAACGCATATTATTAGAGAATATAAACGCTTGTTTAAAGAACAAAATAATCAGTTACTGGCACAATATAAAGAGCATCTTGTTCAGGGCGATACGGCTAAGTTTAAATTTCCTTTGGCATTACAACATGCGGAAACCAAAGAAATTCTGAAAGGCATTAAGCCGTTGGCATTTGATCAAACCGAAACGGCGGGGATGATCGAACATTGTGATAACTGGGTGGCGAAAATAAACCGTGCAAGCGAGGAAGGGCTCTTAAAGAGAGACAATATCTTGTTTGCTTTAGATACTGCCGATACGGATTCAAAAGCGAATATACTGACGACAATAAAGCAGACTTTTGATAAATTCAACATTCAACATACCGATTGGCGCGATAATAAAAATATTCTCTCTTTTGCTCAGAATATCAACCTGTTTGATTAATCCGAACCGCCTTTATGGCGGTTTTTTCTATTTGATTGAGCGCATGCCGCTTATGGTGTGCAACTTCCAATCCCATCATTCTCATCGTGCAAAAAAAAAGCCACTGTTATTCACAGTGGCAAAACCATAATGAAAAAGACATTAGGATGTTTACTACTTAGAGGAAACCTGTTGTAAGAAAACTTTACGCGGTGAGGTCAGGCCTAGTTTTTCCGCTTCGTTGACTAAATTCATGGCGCGGTTGACGTCGTTTTCTTTCAGTGCTTTGCTGACGGCTTGTTTGAAATAGGCTTCAGTTTCGCTGTCTACCGGGGTGTTGACCGCTTTGCTGTTGGCGGGTTGCGCCGCTGCTGTGCCTACCGGGGTGGCGGCCGGTTTATTGGCGCTGAATACGCCGGTCGGCAGGCCGATAAAGCGGGTGCCGCTGGCGGCGCTGACATTGACGCTGATTTCGCCGTTGCGGCTGTGCTGCACTTCAATATCCGGAATGGCCGGCGGTTGTTTGCCGGTCGCTTTGGCAAAGGTTTTGGACGGATGCGGCACGCTTGTGGTTTTGTTTAAATCCTGCTGGGTGGTATAAACCAGCAGATAGAGATAATCCTGACTGGATGCCGGGGTTAAATTCAGTTCGGCGGAAAAGCGGTTCGGTTTCATGCCGCGTTCTTCTTCAAATTTAAATTCGGAAGAAGGATAGGTTGCCGCCACATTAAAATTATTGTCTAACACCACCGCACTGGGTACGAATACATGCCGGTCTAACACCGGGCTTTCGATCGTAATTTCAATGGTGCCTTGATTGGCCGGTATGCGGTATGCCGCGATCGGGCTTTCGGTGCCGGCGAATTGCACGGTAAACGCCTGTTTTTGTTGTTCGCTTAAGGTGGTTTTTACCGTTTCGGCAAGCTGTACGTCCTGCCAGTTTAACTGAGATAATGTCGTTGAGTTAATATGAATCGGTGCTGCCGAGCTTGGCAAAACAACAAACATATTAGCCAAAAAAAGTGCGGTCGTTAAAAGTGTTTTTTTCATATTAACCTCATTGCAAATCTACGATTGCTGTGATTAACAGGGGAAGGGTGCTTCCCCTGTGGTTTACGGGTGAAGTGGAGGAAGGTTTACCACCATGCTTCAAATTGTACGCCTGCAACAAATTCACCGTCTTTCGCTTTATAACCGGCGTTAGTACGGTTTTGTGTATTGAATTTGTCGTTCCAGTGTGCGTAAGTACCGAACACACGGATTGCCGGACGTGCCCAGATGCTTGGGCCGGCTTGCCATTGCTGAGCCAGCGTGACTTTGGTTAAGTCATTTTTCAGCCCGGTATTTTGATCTTTAATCCGGTCGTAACCCACTTCCATTAAGGTGCTCATGGTGTCGGTCCATTTATACATCGGACGGATACCGGCGGAATACCAAGTTTTGCCCTGATTGTTGTCTAAGTCTGTTTTTTCGTAAATTAACGCGTACATCACTTCGACTTTTTCGCTTGCCGCAACCACACCCTGATTGATTAAACGCAGCATATGACCTTTGTTAGTAGTTGAACCGCCTTGTGAATGACCGGTATTCCAAGAAGTCATTGAATCGGTGGCGTATTGGGCAGTAAATTTATTAAAACCGCCGAAGAAATTGCCTTGGGTATGTTCAACCGTCACCATATAACCGTTTTTAGTTGCATCGGCTTCACGGGCAGCATGGTTTTTAGTGTGAGAACTACCATAATCAAAACCGATTTCCAAACGACCGTTTTCGCTGACTTTAAGGTCGGCTAAACGTACGTCAATAACGTCGTTGTAAACATCTTTGTTTTTATCTTTGGTTGAATCCCATTTTTTGGTAATCGGATTATATTCCCAGCCGTAAGCACCGCCTTCTTCGGTATTACGGGTTACCGCCAAGGATAATTTACCAAAGCCTAAATCAATATTTTCAACCCCTGCGCCCGGACCGGAAATATCCCAGTAGTAGAAGTCGTTCATATGCACATCATGACGCTGGTAGAAACGTTTACCGGCCCATAATGTCGCACCCGGCAGGCTGTCGGCGAAGTTTTTGAACTGTACGTTGATTTCGCGCAGTGCCGGACTGGTGGATTCCCAGTCAACCTGCTGGTTTACAGAGTAGGCAATGTTAGAATCTAAATAGATGGATTTATCGCCGTCTTTGAAAAGTTCCTGACCTAATTTGAATTCCGCATAGGTTTCCGCTTCGTTACCTAAACGGTATTTTGAACCGCCGCCGTTAACGGTAAAGGCAGTTTGTTCGCCGCCGCCGGATGTCCAGCCGATACCGGAACGGGCATAACCGTGGAAATCAACCGCACTGGCGCCGGTGGCGATCAGTGCGCCAGTGATGGCTACTGCTAGTAGAGTCTTTTTACTGTTCATAATTGACCTCATTATTTATTAAATAACATTTAGGGATATATCAATTAATTGATATTGGTTTTCATGGCATTGATTAATGAAGCCAATCAATGCCGGAATCCTTAAACACCGCGTTCTTTAAATAAGCGCCGGCAGGCCGTGCCGTCTTCTTTAAACAGGTGGCAGCGTTCCGGCACGATACCGATATCCAGCGCGTCGCCTTCGTTTACCAGCACCACATCGTTTTGCCGGTAAACCAGCGTCGGCTGTTTGATTTCCGGAATTTCAAGATGAATCTGGGTTTCATTGCCCAACAGTTCCACCACCTGCACTTTGCCGCGCAGCGTGACCTGTGCCTGATCGGCCGGCACCAAATGTTCCGGACGAATACCTAACGAAAGGTTGTCGCCGATGCTGACGCCTTTGCCGGAAACCGGGATCCAGAAGTTATGGTGATGGGCATCCGGCAGTTCGATTTGTACCCGCTCGGTTTCCACGCCGGTCACTTTAACCGGCAGGAAGTTCATTTTCGGCGAGCCGATAAAGCCTGCCACAAAGCGGTTTGCCGGATAATGGTACAGTTCCAGCGGTTTACCTACCTGTGCGATACCGCCTGCGTTTAACACTACGATTTTGTCCGCCAAGGTCATGGCTTCCACCTGATCGTGAGTGACGTAAATCATCGTGCGGTTCAGTTTTTTGTGTAATTTGGAAATTTCCACCCGCATTTGCACACGCAGTGCGGCATCCAGATTGGATAACGGTTCATCCAACAGAAAAACTTCCGGTTGGGAAACCAGCGTCCGACCGATTGCCACGCGCTGACGCTGACCGCCGGACAAGGCTTTCGGTTTGCGATCCAGTAAGTGCGCCAGTTGCAGAATTTCGGCCACCTGATTGACCCGCTGATCGCGTTCCGCTTTGTTGACGCCCGCCAGCTTCAGCCCGAAGGACATGTTTTCCGCCACGTCAAGATGCGGGTAAAGGGCGTAAGACTGGAACACCATGCCGATACCGCGTTTGGCCGGCGGCACGTCGTTCATCAGTTGGTTGCCGATATAAAGTTCGCCTGTGGTAATGTCTTCCAGGCCGGCAATCATGCGCAGTAAGGTTGATTTACCGCAGCCGGAAGGACCGACAAATACAACGAACTCACCTTCATTAATTTCTAAATTGATATCTTTAGAAATATGTACGTTGCCGTAGGACTTACCTACATTGCGTAACGATACATTTGCCATAGAGAACCTCTTTTTATAATTTGTAGTAATTTTTTAATCATTCTTTGTGTCTTTTCATTACGGCACTCATCATCCGCTATATAATGTTGAAAAAAATCCTCCTTTTGTCATTTTTTTTAGGATTAGACGAAAAAAGCGTCATCGGCGGGAAATTCAATCGGCCGGGCGAAAAATTTCGTTTTTATGTGAAGCAGGTCACGTTTTGTGCCGAAAAATTTGTGATGCTTATCACAAAAAAGGGAAAATCTGCTGAAAAATCAGGATATTTCCGGCAGGGAGGAGTGGGGGGGAGGATAACAAATGAAAATATTACTGCATAATCTAGGCTAACTCAGGATAGGCTGTCCGGTTATCCTCAGACCATCCAAATTTAAGTCCATATCATTAAGGAGCAACGCTATGAATAAAAAACTCTTGGCCTTCACACTGACCGCTGCGGCAAGTTTAATGCTTTCCGCCTCTGTTACGGCGAAAATGACCGAAGGCAAACTGGTTATCTGGATTAACGGTGATAAAGGCTATAACGGCCTGGCCGAAGTCGGTAAAAAATTTGAAGCGGATACCGGCGTGAAAGTGTTGGTTGAGCATCCGGATCGGTTGGAAGAAAAATTTGCGCAGGTTGCCTCCACCGGCGACGGCCCGGATATTATTTTCTGGGCGCACGACCGTTTCGGCGGTTATGCACAGGCGGGACTTTTGGCGGAATTACAGCCTAGCAAAGAATTTAAAGATAAATTCGTTGATTTTGCCTGGGATGCGGAAACCTATAACGGCAAAGTGATTGCTTATCCGGTAGCGATTGAATCCTTATCGTTAATCTATAATAAAGATTTACTGCCGCAACCGCCGAAATCTTGGGAAGAAATCGTCGAACTGGATAAAAAACTGAAAAAAGACGGCAAAAACGCGATTATGTGGAATCTGTCCGAACCGTATTTCACTTGGCCGGTGGTGGCCTCTAACGGCGGTTACGCATTTAAATTCGCCAACGGTAAATATGATGTCAACGATATCGGGGTAAACAACGCCGGTTCGCAGAAAGGTCTGCAATTTGTAGTTGATATGGTGAAAAACAAAGTGATTAATGCGGATATGGATTACTCCGTCGCCGAAGCCAGCTTCAATAAAGGCGAAACCGCATTAACCATCAACGGGCCTTGGTCTTGGGGCAATATTGAGAAAAGCAATATCAATTACGGCGTAGCGGTATTACCGACCTTAAACGGTCAGCCGTCCAAACCGTTCGTCGGCGTGTTGAGTGCCGGGGTGAACTCCGCCAGCCCGAACAAAGACTTGGCTAAAGAGTTTATGGAAAACTACCTGTTGACCGATGAAGGTTTGGATACGGTGAACAAAGACAAACCGTTAGGCGCGGTGGCGTTGAAATCCTATCAGGAAAAATTAGCCAAAGACCCGCGTATTGCGGCAACCATGGAAAATGCACAGCATGGTGAAATCATGCCGAATATTCCGCAAATGGCGGCATTCTGGTATGCGGAAAAAGCGGCTATCGTGAATGCGGTCAGCGGTCGTCAGGGTGTGAAAGAAGCATTGGATGACGCGCACGCCCGTATCCAGAAACAGCAATAATCGTTTAATCGGGCACCTGCGTGCCCGTTATTTCTTCCGATGCGGGATGAAGATTTCATCACAATATCAAGGAGGCTTAACTCGGCAAGGATGCCGACCGCATCGGATGACAATCCATTATAATCATAAACAGCCATAATGAATGCCGCTTGAAAGTGCGGTTCGTTTTTCTGACATTTCGAGGTGTATTATGCTACAAACGGTTAACCCGGCCAAATCGCAATCCTCATTCAATTGGTTAAGATATCTTCTTATCGGAGCGGTATTACTGATTGATTTCTATCTGGTCATGCTGATGTATTCGCAGGGTGAATACTTATTTGCCATTCTGACGCTGGTGATCCTGACCTCCGGTATTTATATTTTCAGCAGTAAAAAAGTGTACGCCTGGCGTTATGTTTATCCCGGTATTATGGGGATGACGATTTTTATTCTGTTCCCGCTGGTGGCGACCATCGCAATCGCCTTTACCAATTACAGCGGCACCAACCAGCTGGCGTTTGAGCGGGCGTTGAATGTATTAAGCCAGCAGCATTATTTTTCCGGCGATAAATTCGATTTTAAACTCTATCCGCAGGCGGATAACCGTTTCACCATTGCGCTGCATAATCCGAATAGCGGACAGGATTTCGTCGCCGACAATATCGCATTAAGCGATAAGCAGGTCGAAGTGACCGAACAGCCGGCGCCGCAGGGAGAGGTCGCACCGTTGCGCGTAATTACGCAAAACCGCAGTGCGTTGCAGAATATGACGATTGTACTGCCGAACGGCAACGAACTGACGATGAGTTCGCTGCGCCAGTTTTCCGAACAAAAAGCGCGTTACCGCTACGATGATGAAAGCGGCATTTTGCTGAATAATGAAAACGGCAAAAAATACCGCGCCAATCAGGAAACCGGCTTTTTCCAAGCGGTCAACGAAAGCGGTGACTGGCTGAACGAAACGCTGGAGCCGGGCTTTACCGTCTCCACCGGTTTCAGCAATTTTATTAAAATCTTTACCGACGCCGGTATTCAGAAACCCTTTGTGCAAATTTTTATCTGGACGGTGGTTTTCTCGGTGCTGACCGTGGCATTTACCGTAATTATCGGGATGGTGCTGGCTTGTGTGGTGCAGTGGGAAGCCCTGCGCGGCAAAGCGGTGTACCGTTTATTGCTGATTTTGCCTTATGCCGTGCCGTCGTTTATTTCCATTCTGGTATTTAAAGGTTTGTTTAACCAGAGTTTCGGTGAAATTAACATGATTTTGAACCAACTGTTCGGTATTCGTCCGGAATGGTTTAATGATCCGCTGTTGGCTAAATCGATGATTCTGATCGTCAATACCTGGCTGGGTTATCCGTATATGATGATCCTGTGTATGGGGCTGCTGAAAGCGATTCCGCAGGATTTATACGAAGCCTCCGCCATGGACGGCGCCTCCACCTGGCAGAATTTCAGCAAAATCACCGTGCCGTTATTGTTAAAACCGCTGACACCGTTAATGATCGCTTCTTTTGCCTTTAACTTTAATAACTTCGTGTTGATCCAGTTATTAACCAACGGTCGCCCGGATATGATCGGCACCACCACACCGGCGGGTTATACCGATTTACTGGTCAGCTATACTTACCGTATCGCCTTTGAAGGCAGCGGCACGCAGGATTTTGGCCTAGCGGCGGCGATCGCCACCATCATTTTCTTACTGGTGGGCGGATTAGCGTTACTGAATATTAAAGCGACAAAAATGAAATTGGATTAGGAGGACATTATGGCTATCGTACAACCAAAATCTATGCGTTATCGTTTGTGGGCGACCCATGTGCTGCTAATCTGCTTTCTGGCGCTGATTATGTTTCCGCTGTTGATGGTGATCGGCATTTCGCTGCGCCCGGGCAATCTGGCGATCGGCGATATTATTCCGCGGGAAATTTCATGGGAACACTGGAAACTCGCCTTGGGCTTTGATGTGGTGCATGCGGACGGCTCGGTAACACCGCCGCCGTTCCCGGTTTTGCTTTGGTTATGGAATTCGGTCAAAGTGGCGACCATTACCTCCGTCGGCATTGTGGCGCTTTCCACCACTTGCGCCTATGCGTTTGCGCGGATGAAATTTAAAGGTAAAAAAACCATCTTACAGGGCATGCTGATTTTCCAGATGTTCCCGGCGGTGCTGTCGCTGGTGGCGTTATATGCGTTGTTTGACCGTTTGGGACAATATGTGCCGTTCTTGGGGCTGAATACCCATGCCGGCGTGGTGTTTGCCTATCTGGGCGGTATTGCGCTGCATGTGTGGACGATCAAAGGCTATTTCGAGACCATCGACGGTTCGCTGGAAGAAGCCGCCGCACTGGACGGTGCGACCCCTTGGCAGGCGTTCCGCCTGATTCTGCTGCCGTTATCGGTACCGATTCTGGCGGTCGTGTTTATTCTGTCGTTTATTGCGGCGGTAACGGAAGTGCCGGTTGCCTCTCTGCTGCTGCGTGATGTGAACAGCTACACGCTGGCGGTAGGTATGCAGCAATATCTGTATCCGCAAAACTATTTATGGGGCGATTTTGCCGCCGCGGCGGTACTGTCCGCCATTCCGATTACCGCGGTGTTCTTGCTGGCGCAACGTTGGCTGGTCGGCGGCTTAACCGCAGGCGGGGTGAAAGGTTAACGGTTTAAGTGTGGTATGTAATCCGTGTACCACACTTTTTTTTCGTTTTTCATTCATGTTTCAGTAAAACTAAAACGCAACACAACCTGAAATATGAAGCGGCATAACGGATTATCAGAATATTTTACAGGAGTGATTTATGCAAAAGTCAGTGCTTTATGTATCACTGTTTTGCTCAATAACCGCCTGTGCCGCCGACAACTGGCGGCACGACAGTTTCCGGGCATTCGGTGAAAGTGGGGAAAAACAGTTATTTCAATCTGAAACTGCATTGAAAAAAGGCTATTATCCGCTGCGATTTAGCTTTCATAACCAATGTTATCAACCGCAAAGTGCGGTCAAATTAAATCAAACGGTGTCATTAATCCCTTGTGCGGGCGAGGTGCCGCAGCTGCGCCTGTTCCGTGACGGCACCTATCTGGCGCAGATCGATATGCGCAGCGGCACGCCGACCTTGCGCGTCAGCATTAAGCCGGCGCCTGAAAGCCAAGCGACAACGGTGAAAACCTGCCCGGTCTGGAATAAACAGCCGCTGGAAATTGATGTCAGCGGCACGTTCCGCGAGGGCGAGCTGGTGCGCGATTTTTATTCCGGCGACAGCGCCAAAGTGAAAAACGGCAAACTGACTTTTATGCCGGCGCCGCAATCCGGCGGTTTATTGCTGCTGGAAGCCGTGCCGGATAAAAGTGCGGTGCAAAAAACCGCTGAATTTAACTGGAAAAACGCCACCGTTTATTTTGTGTTGACCGATCGTTTCTATAACGGCGATCCGTCTAATGATAACAGCTACGGACGGCATAAAGACGGCATGCAGGAAATCGGCACCTTCCACGGCGGTGATTTGGCCGGTCTGAGCGCAAAACTGGATTATCTGCAACAGCTCGGCGTCAACGCGATTTGGATCAGCTCCCCGCTGGAACAAATGCACGGCTGGGTCGGCGGCGGTGATAAAGGCGATTTCCCGCATTACGCCTATCACGGTTACTATCATCAGGACTGGACTAAGGTGGATGCCAATATGGGCACCGAAGAGACGCTGAAAAATTTTATTCAGCAGGCACACCGGCGCGGCATGCGCGTTCTGTTTGATGTGGTCTTGAATCATACCGGCTATGCCACGCTGGCGGATATGCAGGAATTCGGTTTCGGCGCGCTGTATCTGAAAGATGAGGAGCGGCAGGCTATTCTCGGCGAACGCTGGACGAACTGGAAACCGAAACAAGGGCAGAACTGGCACAGTTTTAACGACTACATTAATTTCGGCGACCAAGCCGGCTGGGCGAAATGGTGGGGCAAAGACTGGGTGCGTTCCGATATCGGCGATTACGACAGCCCGAAATTCGATGATTTAAGAATGTCCCTTTCTTCATTGCCGGATTTAAAAACCGAAGCGCAAAGTGCGGTCAGTTTGCCGCCGTTTTATCAGCATAAAAATACCCGCGCAACGGCATTGCCCGATGCCAAAGTGCGCGATTATCTGATCACTTGGCTAACCGATTGGGTACGCAAATACGGCGTGGACGGTTTCCGCGTGGATACCGCCAAACATGTGGAACAAAGCACTTGGCTACAGCTGAAAACCGCAGCGCAGCGCGCCTTGCAGGACTGGCAGGCCGAACATCCGCAGGAAAGTTTCAACCAGCCGTTCTGGATGACCGGTGAAGCCTGGGGACATGGCGTGACGAAAAGCAGCTATTACCAACACGGTTTTGATGCCATGATCAATTTCGACTTTCAAGATCAAGCTAAAGAAGCCTTAGATTGTTTTGCTAAAATCGATCCCGTCTATCAGCAAATGAACGGCAAATTACAGGATTTCAATGTGCTGAGTTATCTTTCCTCGCACGATACGCGCCTGTTTTTCCATAACGACAGCCAACAACAGCCGCACAAACAGAAAATCGCGGCCAATTTGTTGTTGCTGGCGCCGGGGGCGGTGCAGATTTATTACGGCGACGAAAGCGGGCGCGAATTCGGCCCGACCGGCTCCGATCCGGTGCAGGGAACCCGCTCGGATATGAACTGGCAAGAGTTGCGGGACAATGACGAAAAAGCGGAACTGCTTGCGCACTGGCAAATTTTAAGCCGCTTTCGCCAGCAGCATCCGGCAATCGGTGCCGGCGTGCAAAGTGCGGTGCAAAACGGCAACTATTTTTCATTCAGCCGTCAATACGGCGATGACAGAGTAATGGTGGTCTGGGCGGGCAACTGACAATCGCATCACAACATAATTAAGTAAAATATTTCTTATATTTTAACTAGATATGTTTTCAGTTAGCAAAAATATAAATGTATTTTTAGCTGTCTTAGTTATCTAATCATTATTTTATAAACGCAGAAAAGTGCGGTGGAAATCTCCCGACTTTTATCGGGGGATGACTGCCTTCCTTTTGTGCGCCTTAAAGAAATTTTTGCTCAATAAATGAACGTAGTTTGACGCATTTATGCGCAGAAAAAACTTGGCGTTAACGCCTGCATTTTTAAATAAAAACGTAATTAAGGAAATGATTATGAACAACTCATACAAAGTTATTTGGAATACCGCCTTAAACAGGCTGATCGTAGTTTCTGAGCTGGCGAAAGGTAAGGGAAAATCAAGTGCCGGCAGACAGAAAACCGCCGCCGTCTCAATGGGACGTACGCCTTTCGGCATCACGGCATTGCTGATTAGCGGCGCTATTGCGGCAGGCATACCGACGAGCGCCGCGGCGGATGTAATCTACGAGGCCGGCTGGAACAACACCGTTAAGGATAGTTGCCGAAACGACTCTTATTCAATGACGGTAATAGGTATTCGGAATACCATCGAGCAGGAAAGTACAACCGGTTCTGAAAATAAATGCTATGGCGCGGTATATGGCACCGGTAACTACTTGGGCGCGAATTCTAAAGGATCGTTAGTGATGGGAATCAATAATAAGGTTGCCGGCTCAAATATGGTTGTTCTCGGTAACGATATTTCTGATAATTCCAACCATAACGGTTCGGTGATTATCGGTTTTAAATCCGAAGGCCGCAGTGTTTCAAATCAAAACAGCACCACTCTTACAGGGCTGGGAACGTTGAATTTTGCCGGTTCTATTGCGGATCAAGGCTCCTATTTCAGTGTCGGCGGCACAGGTACCAGCTCAACCGATGCCTCTTATATGCAACGAATGATTATTAATGTTGCTCCCGGTGCCCTGACCGAGTCTTCCACCGATGCCGTAAACGGTTCCCAACTTTATGTTGTGGCAACAGCACTGCAGAATAACATTGAAGAGGTAAAAAGTGCGGTCGATACGTTAAGTGTACCCTCAACCTATAAATTCAGTATTCACAACAATCAAACCGACGGCACGGCAAGCGAAGGAAAAACATGGTCATCGGCAGAAAGCAGTAATGAAATTTCTTTCGGCGCCACATCGGATCTGAAAGTCACCGCAGACGCTGAGGGGAATATTATTTACGGTTTATCGGACTCGGCAAAAAATTCTATCGCCAGTGCCGAACAAGCCGCACAAACGGTCACTAACTCATTATCCGCAATCAACAGCGCCGTCACTCGTGCAGAAACCGCAGCAACCGCCGCCGCAAGCTCCGCCACGCAATCGGCTAACTCTGCGACATTTGCTGCAAGCTCAGCTACTGAAGCCGGAAAGTCAGCAACGGCAGCAGCAAGTTCTGCAACTGAATCCGCTAATTCTGCAACATCTGCAGCAAATTCGGCAACGGAAGCCGATAAATCCGCAACGGCAGCGGAAAGTTTTGCCACCGAAGCAGGTAAATCTGCGACATCTGCAGCAAGCTCTGCAACGAAAGCCGATAGTTCTGCAACCGCGGCGGCAAGTTCAGCCACGAAAGCGGCAAGTTCTGCTACGGAAGCGAGTAAATCCGCAACCGCAGCAGCGAGTTCAGCAACCGAATCCGCTAATTCTGCGACATCTGCAGCAAATTCGGCAACGGAAGCCGATAAATCAGCAACTGCT